>Ga0074198_1000089_pt1 | contig 138240 bp, 131 predicted proteins | sample EPASupsiteSAE323_FD_64527 | JGI IMG/M metagenome (GOLD analysis project Ga0074198, IMG submission 64527) | Bioremediated contaminated groundwater from EPA Superfund site, New Mexico - Sample SAE3-23 | ecosystem: Environmental > Aquatic > Deep subsurface > Groundwater > Contaminated ... | reverse complement strand
GGTAAGAGAAACAAGGTGGCCGTGCCGCGCTCGAAATTATCGGGGGTATTTACCCCGCCACGATAAACGAAAAGCGTTAGATGACCGGGGAAGATTGCCGCGTCGCTAACGCTCCTCGCAATGACAATTACACGAGTTTTCGTAGTAATGACAGGGTGTCGGGGCGGCAATCCTTTATTGTGTCATTGCGAGCGCAGCGCGGCAATCATCCCCCGTTTTCATAACAATGACAAATATGTGAGTTTTCATAGCAATGACAGGGCGTTGGAGCTTCGTTCGCAATAGCATTTCGGCAACTGCCATACTGTATCGTTTATAACGTGAACGTTGAGTATAATACTAAAACAACAAATGGCAAAGCTAAAAGCAAATTGTTTGGTAGTAATATTTTCTATAATAAATGCTACAGAAAAAAACAGCGTTAATCATAAACAATCTGCGTAAATCTACGTTAAAAAAATCATTCCCTTTCTGTGTCTATTCGTTCCCCAAAACTTCTCTTAAATACTTAGCTGTATAGGAACTGGGGTGCTGGGCTACCTTTTCGGGGGTACCTTCCGCTACGATCTCGCCGCCCTTTTCTCCGCCTTCCGGTCCCAGGTCGATCAGGTGATCAGCAGACTTGATCACATCCAGATTGTGTTCGATGATCAAGACGGTATTTCCAGCATCTACCAATCTGTTTAGAACGCTAAGCAGGTGTTTAACATCGTCCTTGTGCAGGCCGGTAGTCGGTTCATCCAGAATATATAAGGTCTTGCCGGTGGAGCGTTTGGACAGCTCGGTGGCCAGCTTGACGCGTTGGGCCTCGCCGCCGGAAAGAGTCGTTGCGGGTTGTCCCAAGCCGATATAACCCAGACCAACATCCTGCAGGACCTTAAGCTTGCGGTAGACTCCCGGGATATTCTCAAAACACTCCACGGCTTCGGCTACTGTCATAGCCAGTACATCAGCGATATTATTGTTTTTGTACTTGACCTCCAGGGTTTCACGATTATAGCGTTTGCCCTTGCAGACCTCACAGGGAACATAGACGTCGGGCAGGAAATGCATTTCGATCTTGATGATGCCGTCACCGGAGCAGGCTTCGCAGCGCCCGCCCCGTACATTGAAGCTGAAGCGCCCCGGCTTGTAGCCTCGCACCTTGGCTTCGGCAATATTGGCAAAGAGTTCCCGGATGCCGTCAAAGGCCCCGGTATAGGTAGCTGGATTCGACCGCGGGGTGCGCCCGATGGGAGCCTGGTCGATATTTATTACCCGGTCAATATGCTCCCCGCCCTCCAGGGCCTGGTATTTTCCTACCCGATGGCGGCTGGTATGGTTGACTTGCTTGAACAGAACCGGATAGATGATGTCCTCCACCAAGGTACTCTTGCCGGAACCGGACACCCCGGTTATGACCACCATTTGACCCAGCGGGATCTTCACATCGATATCTTTCAGGTTATGCTGACCAGCCCCCCTGATGATCAGGTTCTTCTCACTGTGAGAACGGCGCTGAGCCGGAAGGTCGATGGTGCTCCGCCCGGTCAGATATTGCCCGGTCAATGAATCCTCAGCAGCCATGATGTCTTCCAGGCTGCCTTGGGCCACCACCCGACCTCCGTGAATACCGGCGCGGGGACCGATGTCTACTATATAATCGGCATGCCGGATGGTATCCTCGTCATGCTCGACCACGATAACGGTGTTGCCCAGATCGCGCAGCCGCTCGAGGGTGGCCAGCAAGCGGTCGTTATCCCGGGGATGCAAGCCGATGCTGGGTTCATCCAGTACATACAGCACCCCGACCAGGCTGGAGCCAACCTGAGTGGCCAGGCGAATGCGCTGGGCCTCGCCGCCGGAAAGGCTGCCGGCCGGCCGATCCAGACTGAGATAATCCAATCCCACGTCGACCAGGAAAGTCAGACGCTCTTTAATCTCTTTGATCACCTGACGGGCGATGTAGGCCTCGCGTTCCCCTAACTCCAGATAAGTGAAGAAATCCAGGGCCTGACGCACCGACATAGAAGTAACCCCGGTTATGGGCTGGGTTCCGATCAGGACCCATAGTATCTCTTCCCGCAGCCTTTTCCCCATACAGCTGGGGCAAAGCCGGCTGGTCATATACTTTTCGATATCCTCGCGGGAGGAATCCGATTTGGTCTCCTGGTAGCGCCGTTTAAGATTATTGATGATGCCCTCAAAACTGGAGCGAAAGGTACCGGTCTCTCCATAGGAATTGGTGTAGGTGACCGGGAGCCTCTCATCACCATTACCGTACATTAGTATCTGCATCTGTTTCTTGCTGAATTCTTTAAGTGGCTTATCCATGGGTATCTTATACTTGGCGGCCATAGTCCGCAATACTGCCGTATAATAGGTAAAGAAGCTGTTGGCCCAGGGTAGGATAGCCCCGTCGTCCAGGCTCTTGTTATAATCAAATACCAGGTCGGGATCGATCTCCCGCTTCTCACCCAGACCATCACATTCGGGACAGGCTCCAAAGGGACTGTTAAAGGAAAACATACGGGGACTTAGTTCCGGCAGGCTGAAGCCACAGTCAGGGCAAGCGAAATCCCGGCTGAAAAGCTTATCCTCTTCTTCGCCTTCCTGGCCCCAACGGACAGCAACTAAACCCTCGCTAAGTTCAAAGGCCAGTTCCAACGATTCAGCCAGACGGCTGCGGATGCCTTCTTTTACGACCAACCGGTCCACTACCGCGCTTATATCGTGTTTCTTGTTCTTCTCCAATACGATCTCTTCATCCGAGGTATACTCGAACCCGTCCACCATGACCCGAACATAGCCATCCTTGAACAGATTCTGCAAGAGCTTGGCATGCTCACCCTTCTGGCTCCTCACCACCGGAGCCATGATGCGCAGGCGGGTTCCCTCCGGAAGATCGAGGAGATGATCCACCACCTGATCCACCGTCTGCCGTTGGATGGGCTGGTGGCATTGGGGACAATGGGGGCGGCCAACCCGGGCGAAGAGCAGACGCATATAATCATATATCTCGGTAACGGTGCCCACAGTCGATCGCGGGTTGTTGGAGGTCGACTTTTGGTCTATGGAAATGGAGGGAGAGAGACCCTCAATATAGTCAACATCGGGCTTTTCCATCTGTCCCAGGAATTGGCGGGCATAGGTGGATAGTGATTCCACATAACGCCGCTGCCCCTCACTGTATATGGTGTCAAAGGCCAGACTGGACTTGCCCGAGCCCGATACCCCGGTGAATACCACCAGCTGGTCCCGCGGTATCTGCAGGTCGATATTCTTCAGATTATGCTCCCTGGCACCCTTAATATAGATATAATCCTTCATAAAATCAGTCTCCCGAAAATCTAGATTCTAAATAGACGCAGGCGGCAAAGCCGCACGCAGATTTTTATGATAACGCAGATTATATCGGGGAAAAAACCCCATAAGCCATTGCAATACAAGAATAATTTTATGAAAAAGTACAATTCTGTATATTAACTATCCAAAAAATTTCTGCGTCAATCATAAAAATCTGCGTTAATCTGCGTCAAAAAAATCGTCCCTTCTGCGTCCATTCCGTTCCCCTTTATCTCCCCCGCCTTGGTTTCTTGACCGGCTTTTTTGGCTGCTGGAGGTCTCGGATCATGTCTCTTAATTGGGCTGCTCTTTCAAACTCCAGTTTTTCCGCAGCCTTCATCATCTCCGCCTGCATCTCGGCGGCCAGGCGGTCCCGTTCTTCCTTGGGCAGGCTGCGGTAAATATCTATATCGTAGGAACCGGGCTCCTCGGCGACCATGGCTTCCACTGCTGCGTAGATAGCCTTTTTAATGCTCTCCGGAGTTATGCCGTAATCTTGATTGTGTCTGGTCTGTTTCAAACGGCGCCGGTTGGTCTCATCAATAGCCTGACGCATGGAAGGGGTCTCCCGGTTAGCGTACATCAGGACCCGGCCTTCAACATTGCGAGCCGCCCGACCGATAGTCTGGATCAACGAACGCCCGGAACGCAGGAAGCCTTCCTTGTCGGCGTCTAGTATGGCCACCAGCGCCACCTCGGGTAAATCGAGACCCTCCCGCAGCAGGTTGATCCCAACCAGGACATCAAAAACTCCTGCCCGCAGTTCGCGCAGTATGGTCAGACGTTCCAGGGCATCAATATCGGAATGCAGGTAGCGCACCCGCATTCCGTTACCATCAAAGTAATCACAGAGATCCTCCGCCATGCGTTTGGTCATGGTCGTCACCAGGACCCGAAAGCCCTTGTCTACCGTCTGGCGGATCTCCTCCATCAAGTCGTCGATCTGGCCCTCGGTCGGCCTAACCTCTATCTCCGGGTCGACCAACCCTGTGGGCCGGATGATCTGCTCCGCGACCCGGTTGCTATGCTCGATTTCATAGTCGCTCGGGGTGGCGCTGACATAGATGATCTGGTTGAACTTTTCGTTGAACTCGGCAAAGCGCAGAGGGCGGTTATCCAGGGCCGAGGGCAGACGAAAACCGTATTCGACCAGGTTCTGTTTGCGGGAGCGGTCTCCCTCGTACATGCCTCGCAATTGAGGTATCGATATATGGGATTCATCGGCAAAGAGAATGAAGTCCTTGGGGAAAAAGTCGATCAGGGTATACGGCGATTCACCCGGAGCCCGTCCGGTAATGTAACGTGAATAGTTCTCAATCCCCTTGCAGTACCCCAGTTCCCGGATCATCTCCAGATCATAACGAGTGCGCTGCTCGATACGCTGAGCTTCAATCAGTTTCCCTTCAGCCTTGAACTTCTCCACCTGTAAGGCCAGTTCGGCCTCGATCTCGCTGGCCGCTGCCAGCATGTTCTCCCGGGTAGTAACATAGTGGGAAGCCGGAAAGATCATGGCATGAAGCATACGCCCGTAGACCTCGCCGGTCAGCGGGTTGAATTCGACCAGGCGGTCGATCTCATCCCCAAAATATTCGATCCGAATAGCGCGCTCCCCGGCTGAGGCGGGAAATACCTCGACCACATCACCGCGTACCCGGAACATACCGCGCTCGAAGGCTACTTCATTGCGCTCATAGTGGTTCTCCACCAGCCGGCGCAGGAGCTTGTCCCTGGCATACTCGGTTCCCGGCCGCAATGATACCGCCATGGCATAGTAATCCTGGGGGGCACCCAATCCATAGATACAGGATACGCTGGCCACGATGATAACGTCCGGGCGTTCCAGCAAGGAAGCCGTGGCGGAATGTCGCAGCTTGTCTATCTCATCGTTGATGGAGGAGTCTTTTTCAATATAGGTATCCGTCTGCGGCACATAGGCCTCAGGCTGATAGTAGTCGTAATAACTGATGAAATATTCCACAGCATTCTCCGGGAATAACTGCTTAAATTCCGAATAGAGCTGGCCGGCCAGGGTTTTGTTGGGCGCCAGAATCAGCGCGGGACGCTGCTCCTCTTCGATAATGCGCGCCATGGTAAAGGTCTTGCCTGATCCGGTCACCCCCAGCAGGGTTTGCTGCCGGTACCCGGCTCTTAGGCCATCTACCAGTTCTCTGATCGCCTCCGGCTGATCACCGGTGGCCTGGTATTCGGAATGAATCTTAAACATGCCCATATTATTACCTCAATTTATTCGCTGCCAGCAGTTGATTGAAACATATTGAATGATGCTGTTATGTCATATCTTATCTCACCATCGGGCGCAAAACAAGAACATATGTTTCTGTTGCATAACCTGGAAACGGCCACCCTTGTCATGTCCCCCAATATTTTGACAAATTACACTATATTTCACGTGATTATTATCACTATTTGTACTACCAATAACCTTTAACTCAACCGGTTGCTTCACGCTAATCTCTGTATCACTTAGCTCTAGCCGCTCGACAATTTTCGCGTTACTTGTTGAGATCTAATTACTACTATAGTAAGCAGATGTCAAATTCTGGATATCATTACAGGAAGAAAAGCGGGGGGTGCTGGACGTAAGGTTGGCGATAAGAGTTGGTGGTCAATATTTTTTTCCATTATCTAGACGGAGGATACCGTATGACCATAATCAAGAACCCCAAAATAATTATCCTGGCTCTTTTTGCTTTATTCTTTATATTGTGTGAAGTTAACCCAATACAGGCTGCACAGGAGGGTAACTTCAACTATAGAGTTTCCGATGGCAAAGCGTGCATTACTGGATATGACGGCACCGGTGGAGCAGTCCAAATACCCGAAACCGTGGGAGGCTTTCCGGTTACCGATATTGGATTCTTTGCTTTTGTTTGTGACCAGAATATAACCAGCGTATCTATACCTGCAAGTGTAACCAGTATTAGGGAAAAGGCTTTTTTTGGCTGCGCTGGCTTAACCACAGTTTCGCTGACGATAGGTCTTACCAAGATAGGTAATGGCGCTTTCGCTAATTGCATGCACTTATCTACTATCAATATTCCTGACACGGTAACCAGTATTGACCAGAGCGCTTTCTATGGCTGCAGTGATCTGATCAGTATTTCTATCCCCGGCAGGATTACCACTATTGACAGCTTTGCATTCTGGGGTTGTGGTTTGAAAAGCGTTTACATCCCAACATCAGTCACAACGATACTCAATAATGCTTTTGAAAACTGTGATCATCTTACCACCATTGCCATACCCGCATCCAGGTGACCTTCTCCGGCCAGACCATCAACATAACCATCAAGACCGCCGATGAATGCTTTATCGCCACTGCCGCCTTCGGTTCCAAGTTCACCTGGCCGGTGGCCTTACTGCGCCACTTCCGCGATCAGTATCTGCTGACCAATTTCCTGGGCAGCAGTCTGGTCAGCTTCTATTACCGGCATTCCCCGCCGCTCGCCGCCTTCATCGCCGGTAATGAGCCTTTGAAGCTGTTTGTCCGGGTACTGCTGGCACCGGTCATCGGGCTGGTATATCTGCTGTATCATCCGGCACTGTTGGCAAGCGTTGTTGCTCTGTTTATTATATTCCTGGCTTACCACTCAGGGCTGCGCAGAAGATATCAGCAAGCCTAAAGCTATTGCCTCACGCAAACAGGGATGTCCCGACGGGCATCCCTGTTTTTAACAATAAATTTATCGTTTAGAAACCCGAACACTTTTTATTTATACTCCAGAATCTCTTGCAGCAACCCCTCCCGTTTAAGGTCCAGGCTCGGGAAATCCATAGCTGCGCTATAGAGCTTTTTCATCTCCATTAAGGTATGATGCGCGGTATCCAACTGCGCCTGTGCCTGCAGCAGCATACTTTCGTAGGCGCGGCCCAACTGGCTGTTTTCCTTATCTTCGTTGCTGGTATCCGCTGGTTCCAGACAGGTATTCATATCGATTACCATATCCCCAGGCCGCAGGCTGAGTTCGGCCCGGCCAGCATCAATCAAGGCTAGAGCCTGGCTGGGAATAACCAGCATGACCAGGCTTTCCAGGTCCAGACCACAATGGTAATAATCCATATACCAGCCCCGTTCCCGGCCCCGCCGGGCGGTTTCTGCGATAACCGTCGATTTGGCGCTGCCAGGCGGTCCCTTCAGTATATATCGCCGCTGACAATCACGGCTAATTTCATCTACATAATTTATAGTACCTTCAGCGGTAAAGGCACTGGCATAAAAATGACGTTCACCCGGGCTTTCCTTGAATAACTCTTCCTCCAGGCGGTCGGTCAGCAGGTTTATCTTCTCCCACACCAAGCGACTGGCAGCGTCTCTTTTCAGTTCTTCCTTGAACCCAGCCAATTTTTTCATCATTTGCACTGCCTGTTGATTCTCCGCTTCCAGGCGATCAACCAGTTCAATAATCTCCCGGCCGTGCAAGCGCAATTCGGTACGGTTCTGAAATTCTTCCAGATAAATCGTTTCACCGGTTGCGCCGGGATAACGCGCCTCCAGGGGTAAGCCCAGTGACCCGTTTACCACCGCAGTATCCAGTCGGGGCAGGTAAACGCCCTCAGGGTTTAAAGGATCGGCGGCTGACAACCAGAAATCGACCTCATAACCCCGCTCGGCCAGTGATTCTCCCAGCAGCCGAATAAAGGTAGCCTTGCCGGTGCCCGGCGCTCCCTTCAAGATATATACCCTTTGCAGGGGTTTGGCCAGTTCGGGTAGGAAGCTGTGAAAGCCACGGCAGGTATGACTGCTGGTGAAAACATAGCGTATATCTCTCCGGATGGCCATATCGGACTCCCCCTTTCGCTCATCATTAATATATGCGGAGGGAGAGCATAGTGTGAACACCAGCCAGGCCAGCAATTGACATCGCCAGGTATCAGCGGGTAAAGAGATGTTGCAAACGTCTTAGAAAACTGAAGAGGTTGCCATCGGGCAGGGCTATATAGCGGGCGACTCCGGCATCCGGCACCGGGGTAAGTCCCCAATCCTGGGAGGCGGGGCATTGCAGTCTGGTATGGCAAACCGTGTTCTGACGGCTGGCCTCGATTTCATAATAAGCAGACTCCTGTTGAATAATCCACATCAGGTCCTGGTAATGCTCAATCTTTTGGCCATTTACAGCAAGTATCCGGTCAGCGGAGCGCAGACCGGCACGATAAGCCGGACTGCCGGGCACTACATCCAGCAGCATCAATCCAGGTTTACCTGCTACATATATGGCTGACTGCTTCCTTTCCTGGCGGCTACCCAGCCAGATAACCACCTCGTGACCTAGGGGAGCAAAAATGGCCGCGGCCCAGAGCAACCCAGGATGATATGAGCTGCCGATCGCCAAGGTCAGCAAAATAAGACTGAAAAGCAACAGATAAGATGAAGATCGGCGAATCCTCTGATTTGGTGTAGCAGTGGTGGTCATTTCGCCATAGCCGAGGATAGCCAAAACCGGCAGCAGTATATAGTTCTGGCCAGGCACTGCTGCCGAATAGCTCTTTAATAGCGGCCACCAGGCAGGCATGTGGGGCAGAGCACCGGGATCGGCCAACAGGCCGGTGCTGGCCAAGGCCAACAAAGGGATAGGCCAGAACTTCTGCAGGTTGAAGCCACCGATCAGGCCCTTTTCCCGTTTGACATAGACGGGAACCGGATTCAGACTGCCGTTTAACCGGATCAGCAGACTCTCTACTATGTGCAGTACCGCTACCAGAGCCATCAGCTGGGGGATATCCATCTCCGGATAACCGGTTATCAGACTAATAATTGCCAAAACTCCCCCGGCATAGGCAAAGCACAGAAAACGCGGACTAATCATCATCAACAGCAAGGCCGCTATCCATAGCGGCAGGATGTTGACCCGGCCCAAGTCAATTCCTATCAGTAGCAGGATAAAGCTTCCGATAATCCCGCCCACCAGACCCAGACCTACCGATACCAGGGTGGCTTTAAAATGCTGCGGATAATTATGGCGGGAGCGGGCGGACATATCCTCCAGCCTCTTGTATTGTCGATTGGTTATCAAAATCAGCAGGCAGTAGATGATAAGAAAGGAGGGCGAGGTCAAGGTATCCCATAAAACCCGCACCATCAGGATCAGGATAGACAACATCAGATCCAATCTCATACCTCCCTTGGGTGTTAAGGGGACGGTTCTTCTGACACCTTTTCGAAAAGGTGTCAGAAGAACCGTCCCCTTAAGATATTAATAGATCTGTTTCTTGATTATTTCCTCGGCCTTAAGCAACTGTTTATCCTGAGTGTCACTGGGATTATCCTTAATGGTGTAATCAGGACTTATGCCGACTTTATTTATGTCGGTACCCCGGGGCGTATAGTAAGTCTGGGTGGTGAGCTTGAGAGCCCCTCCGTCCCGCAGCGGAAACACCGTCTGCACTAATCCCTTGCCAAAGGTCTTTTGCCCTACCAGGGCCGCCCGCTTATTGTCCTGCAGAGCGGCGGCCAGTATCTCGGAGGCGCTGGCGCTGTCACCATTGACCAGGATCACCAGGGGCAGCGGTGTCTTGCCCATAGAAGCCTTGTAGACTTCCCTATTGCCGCGGGCATCGACCGCAGTGACTACCGGCACCTCATCCAGGAACAGGTCGGCAATATCGACGGCGGCTTCGAATTCCCCGCCACCGTTGTCTCTCAGGTCCAGGATAAGTCCTTTGACCTTATCGTCGCGGCTAAAACTCTCGACAGCTTCCTGCATCTCCTTGGCTGACTGGGAGTGGAACTGACTCAACTTTATATAGCCTATCTGCCTGGCGTCGTCCAAGGTCTTCTTTTCTACCGAAGGCACATTGATAATAGCCCGGATGATCTTAAAATCGTACTCTTCGGCGTCGGACTGACGGTAGACGGTAACCACTACCTGGGTGCCGGGATCACCCTTCAGCAGATGGATGGCTTCATCCTGGGTCATCCCATTGGTGGATTTGCCGTTGATCTTGGTGATAAAATCACCGCTCTTGATGCCGGCCACATAAGCCGGAGTACCCTTTAGAGGTGATAATATCTTCAGCCGGCCCGTATTGTCCTGGAGGATAAACACCCCGATTCCGCCGAATTTGGCATCCAGGCGAACCTTGAGATCCTGCCAAGTGACCTTATCCAGGTATTCGGAATAGGGATCGTCCAGAGTCTGTACCACCCCCGCAGCCGCTCCCTGAAAGATCTTGGAGGAATTCAGGTCATAGATGGACTGGGTCTTGATCAGACCAAGTACACTGATAAAGGTGCCAATACCTGCGGTATTGGTTACGAAAACAACTATCAAACCTATAATAGCTAGAGCACCAATCATAGAGAAGAAAACATTAAGTCCACGCCAAAAATTCTTCGCTTTCAATTCTACACCTACCATATCTTTATTATATTAAGCAAGGCTCAAATATATGAGCGTAGATCTCCTTTATTTCTACCGCACGTAGCCGGCGGGATCGACCGGGCTGCCGTTTACCCGTACCTCAAAGTGCAGATGCGGACCGGTGGAAAAACCGGTGCTGCCTACCCGGCCAATGATCTGCCCTTTGGTTACGGACGCTCCCTTGCTGGCGAGCAGGGTTGACTGGTGTGCATATAGGGTTGACATCTGCGCTCCGTGGTTAATAACTATTACCTGTCCATATCCGCTCATCCAGCCGGAGTAGAACACAGTTCCGGCATCGGCAGCAATGATGGAGGCCCCGGAAGGCGCCGATATGTCAATTCCCGTATGCATCTTGCGGGTTTTCAGTATCGGGTGATAACGCATGCCAAATAATGAGCTAATCGTACTATGACCAGGACAGGGCCAGGTATACACACCGGTACCCAGTTGTTTTTCACTGCCCGCCCCCTGGCTGTTGCGGATCATGACCTCCAGTTCGGCCGAGGCCTGTTCCAGTTCATTTAGTGCCTGTTCATAGGCCTTTCTTTCCTTGACTACATTATCAAGTATTTCCTTCTTCTGTTCTTTGTTGTACTTGAGATCTTCCTTTTTGCCCTGCTGTTCCTCTTCCAGGTTCTCCATCTGGTTCTTCTGGCTCTCCAGCTCGTTCTTTTTGACGTCCAGTTCGGTCTTGGCGCGGTCGATCTCCTCGATCATGCTGGCATCATTATCCACGATACTGGTCAGATAATCGTAGCGGGTCAGGAAATCCTGGATATCAGTCGCTGACAGCAGAACCTCCAGATATGAGACATTAGAGCCTTCCTCATAAGCAAACACCAGCCGCTTGCTCATGGTATCCGTCTGTTCGGCCAGTTCTTTTTCCAACTCGTCAATATCACGTTCAGTCACGTTAATATTGGTATTGAGATAGGTTACCTGGTCGTTAATCTTGCGGATCTCCCGATCAGTGGAATAAATATTCCGGTCTATACTCTGAATCTGGTTCATGATAGTCTTCTCTTTTTTCTTGGCATTGGTCACCTTGTTCCGTTGTTGATTGATCTGCTGGTTAACATCCTGCAGAAGACGCTGTTTATCATCCAGTTCAGTACCATAAACGGGCAAGATGACTCCCACCAGGAACATTATCGAAATAATCAGGGCCAGGGCCCGCTCTTTTTTCTTCATCTACAGTCCTCCCCCGGGGGGTATGTATTCAATTTATGATGATGACGACGTTGAGATGACGCCTTATCTGATCTATACCTTCAGGAAGCGGTTCAGCGAAATCCAGGTACCGATAATACCCAGAGCAGCACCGGCTCCCAGCAGAATCAGATACAGGTGGCTCAGGATCGTCGGATCGGTAATCAATTTTATAAAGAAAACATTACTGGCCTTGCCGATAAGTGATCCATAGGCCAGAGCCAGGACTCCGATAGAGATCAGCGCACCGATCGTACTGAGCAATACCCCTTCGATAAAGAAAGGCCAGCGCACGAACCAGTCAGTGGAACCAATCAACTTCATCAGGTAGATCTCCCGGCGCCGGGCAAAAATAGCCAAACGAATGGTGGTGGCGATAAGGAATACCGCACCGATCAACAGTAATACGATAAATATGATGCCAATAATACGCATCCAGCGGGTGACCTGGAATAATCTCTCCACGGTGCCTTTCCCGTAGTTAACCTTGTGTACTCCGGGCAGTTGGGTGATCTTATTGGCTATCCGGGAAACCTCCCGGGGATTCTTTACCTTGACTACATACACATGCGGCAAAGGATTTTTACCCAGAGTGGCCCGAAGATCGTACTGCCTGCGCCCGAATTCCTTCTGCAGATTTTGCAGAGCTTCGTCCCGAGATACAAACTCATGTGATTTTACCCCGTCCATGACTTCGATCTTTCTTCCCACATCGCTGACCTGGGAAGTGGTCAGTTCCTGATCCAAAAAGGCCCGGATCTGAACATCTGATTCCAGATGATTCATAAAATTACTGGCGTTAAGGGTGAACAGGACACCGAAACCAAAAATCAAGATGCATATCGCCACCGTGGTCACGGTGGCAAAACTCAGCAGGCGGTTGCGATTAAGTGATTTGCCAGCCTCGCGGAAGAAATATATGATAGAACCCGGTCTCATAATAACGACTCCCCATTTGGGCTGTCATCGACGACCCGTCCCGACTGCAGCATGATTACCCGCTTCCGTGCCGCCCGTACCAGTTCCCGGGCGTGCGAAGCCATGATCACCGTGGTCCCTTTGCGATTGATATCGAATAACAATTCCATAATCTCCTGTGAGGTATTTAAATCCAGATTGCCGGTCGGTTCATCGGCAATCAACAACAAAGGCCGGTTGGCCAAAGCCCGGGCAATACCGACCCGCTGCTGTTCACCACCGGACAATTCACCGGGAAAGCAATTCTCCTTGCCCTTCAGTCCCACCATATTAATGACCTCCGGCACCCGAACCCGAATGTCCTTGCTGCCGGCCCCCACTACCTCCATGGCAAAGGCGATGTTTTCCGCTACCGTCTTCTTCTCCAACAATTTAAAATCCTGAAATACTATGCCCATATTGCGCCGAAGTCTCGGAACATCCGAACGCTTCATCCGGACCACGCTGCGGGAAGCCACAAAAATCTGGCCGCGGGTAGGCAGTTCCTCCCGAAACAACATCTTTACCAGGGTCGATTTGCCGGCTCCGCTGGCTCCCATTAAAAAAACGAATTCTCCGCGATCTATTTGAATCGAAATATCGTCCAGTGCCTTGGCGCCATTGGGATAAATCTTGGATACATTGTAGAATTGAACCAGCATTTGTCTTCCTCCAGAAAAATAAAAACCACCAATCAAGGTGGTTCTACAAAAGGCCTTAAAATACCTTTTTTTAAGCTATCATTTATTATCGACCAACGAATGGATATTATTTATAATCATATCTACGGTCAAACCATAGTATTCCATCAGTTCGTCCGGGGTGCCGGACTGCCCGAAAACATCCTCCAGTCCCATCCGTTTTACCGTGACCGGCTGAAACTCACTGACCAGCTCACAGACTGCGCTGCCCAATCCCCCGATGATGTTGTGCTCTTCAACAGTAAGAATGGCTCCGGTTTCCCGGGCGGCCTCCAGTACCAGTTCGCGGTCCAGCGGTTTTATGGTGTGCATATCGATCACTGATACGTTGATACCCTGCCCGGCGAGGATCTCCGCGGCTTGCACGGATTTATGCACCATGATGCCGCAAGCAATGATGGAAGCGTCCCGACCCTCTTTCAGCTTGATGCCCCGGCCGATCTCAAACTGCATATCGTCATCGTACAAGACCGGAACGGCCGGGCGACCCAGGCGCAGATAGGCCGGCCCCTGGTAGTCATAGAGGCTCAGCATGACCTTGCGGGTACTAACCCCGTCCGACGGCACCACTACCAGCATGCCCGGTATGCTGCGCATGAGGGCGATATCCTCCACCGATTGGTGGGAGCCGCCGTCTTCACCAACGGTAATACCGGCATGGGTGGCGCATACCTTAACATTCATCCCGGCATAGACCAGGGAGTTGCGCACCTGTTCAAAGGCCCGGCCGGTCGCAAATATAGCAAAGGAACTGGCGAACACTTTCTTGCCGGCAGAAGCCAGACCAGCCGCCATGCCCATCATATTCTGTTCGGCTATACCGGCATTGATGAAACGTCCAGGAAAGGCCTTGGCAAAGTCCACCGTCTTGGTAGACTTGGAAAGGTCCGCATCCAATACCACCACATCATTATGCAAATGCCCCAGTTCCACCAGGGCCAACCCATAAGCATCCCTCGTCGCCTGCTTCTGCAAAACCAAAACAACTCCTTAAAGAAATTTGATAATAGACGCTGGCGGCTACGCCGCACGCAGATTTTTATGATATCGCAGATCGCATGAGGATAAACCAAACAAACCCATTATCCTATAAAAACAATCTTGCACAACCATTCTAAATTGCACAACCATTCCTAAAAATCTGCGTCAATCATATTCATCTGCGTAAATCTGCGTCAAAAATCGTTCCCCAACTGTGTCCTTCTGCGTTTATTCCGTCTCCCCCGTTACCCCAGTTCAGCCAATGCGCGCTGGACTTCGTCGGCGTTGGGGGCCACCCCGTGCCATTCCGCCTTGTCTTCCATAAATGAGCAGCCCTTGCCTTTGACGGTCCGTGCAATTATGGCAGTCGGTTTCCCCTTAATCTGACGGGCCTGATTCAATGCCTCCATTATCTGTCTCGGGTCATGACCGTCTACCGCTATCACCTCGCAGCCGAAGGCCCGGAATTTGTCGGCAATGGGTTCCGGAGACATCACCTTGGTTATCGGCCCATCGATCTGCAACCCATTGTTGTCGACTATAATGACCAGATTATCGAGATGGTAATGGGCCGCCGCCATGACCGCTTCCCAAACCATGCCCTCTTCCAGTTCGCCGTCCCCCAGCAGGGCAAAGACTCGGTAGGCAGCAGCATCCATCTTGGCCGCCAGTCCCATACCGACCGCCCAGGAAATCCCCTGGCCCAATGAACCGGTGGAGGCCTCCACCCCCGCCAGTTTCTTGCGATCGGGGTGACCCTGCAGCGCGCTGCCCAGCTTGCGCAGGGTGCTCAGTTTTTCACGGGGAAAGAAGCCCCGTTCGGCCAGACTGGCATAAAGTACCGGGGCGGCATGGCCCTTACTCAGAACAAAACGGTCCCGCTCTTCCCAGCCAGGGTTGGCTGGATCCAGGTTCAACTCCCAAAAATAGAGACAGGCCATGATGTCAGCCGCGGAAAGCGATCCCCCGGTATGCCCGGAACCTGACTGCCCCAGCATTTCAATGATATCCCGCCGAATGATTCTGGCCTTATCCTGAACCGTTTCAACAACCAAATCCGAAATCTCTCGCACGTTTTAAAACTCCTTTTCGGCTCCCATATTTTTAATGGCTAACGCCGCACGCAGATTATCAAATAACCAAATCGCCCTACGAAAACATCCCTAAGACAAAGACAATTAGATTACATAACCATTCCTAAAAAATCTGCGTCAATCATATCTTATCTGCGCAAATCTGCGTCAAAATTCGTTCCCTATCTGCCTCGATTCCGTAACCCTTTATTAGATCGCCTGGGGACTGATCTTCGATAGAAGGCCTGTCCCCATACCTTTAGCTTCCGGCCTTTAGGTGCAGATAGGCGTAGATGAAGTCGTCGAGGTCGCCATCCATCACCGCTCCCACATTACCAACCTCCAGGCTGGTCCGGTGATCCTTGACCAGGCTGAAGGGGTTCATGGTATAGGTCCTGATCTGGCTGCCCCAGGCAATCTCCTTGTAGTCGCCCTTGAGGTTATCCATCCGGCTCTGCATCTCGCGTTCCTTCACCTCAAAGAGCCGGGCCGATAATATCTTCATGGCCGCCAGGCGATTAGCATGCTGGGAGCGTTCATTCTGGCATTGTACTACAATTCCCGTCGCCAAGTGAGTTATTCGTACCGCGGAATCGGTTTTATTCACATGCTGCCCTCCCGCCCCGCCGGAACGGTAGGTATCGATCCTCAATTCTTCAGGGTTGATGGAGACCTCAACATTCTCCAGGATCTCTGGCAGGACTGACAGTGAAGCAAAAGAGGTATGGCGACGTCCGGAAGAATCAAAGGGAGATATCCGGATCAGGCGGTGCACTCCTTCTTCACACTTGAGCTTGCCAAAGGCATAACGGCCCTTGACCATAAAAGTCACGCTCTTGACTCCGGCCTCATCCCCATCCAGATAGTCCAAAATCTCGGTTTCGTAACCGGATGCCTCCGCCCAGCGCGTGTACATGCGCAACAGCATCTGGACCCAATCCTGGGCTTCGGTGCCGCCCGCCCCGGCATGCAAAGAAAGAATGGCGTTGCGGTCATCATGGGGTCCGGCGAACAGTACCACCAGTTCAAAGTCGCGAAACCGCTTCTGCAGCTCGGACAGTTCCCGTATGGTATCTTTGTAGAGCCCCTGATCTTCTTCCTGCGCCGCCATTTCCAAAAGATCTTTTATATAGTTTGCAGAATCAAGTAGTCCTTCATACCTGATGATACCCTCTTCCAGTTCACTAACTCGTTTGAGGATACGACCAGCTTCCTGATTATCATTCCAGAAGTTTTCTTCCAGTGTCTTTTTATGCAGGACTTCGATCTCCAGCTTGCGGTTATCGATGTCAAAGAGGAACCCTCATTTCATGAAGGCGATCGATTATATCCAGGCATACTGCCCGGGAATCTTCCAGCAAAACCTTCCCTCCTCAATATAAACCGCACCTTACCCTTTGGTGAACATTACGCCAAGTCCCATCACATGATTCTCTTATGGTTGACTGGCGGTCGGCCCATTATTGGTTGGTGCGGAAGGTGGTTCAAAATAATCATATTTCTTCTTGAGTATTACTATATCCACCCGGCGGTTTATTGCTCGGTTGACTTCACTGTCATTGGGGACCAACGGGCGGTACTCGCCGTAACCGACTGCAGACAGGCGATCGGAAGGCACTCCAGCCTCCCCGCTCAGAACATGCAACACATTGGCGGCACGCATCAGCGACAGTTCCCAGTTGGAAGCAAACTTGCCGGAGGTAATCGGTATATTATCAGTGTGCCCTTCTACCCTGAGATAATTCGGCAGATCCACCAAAGAACCGCCTACCTTCACAATAATATCATGGGCCTTGGGGGTCAGGACATCAGAACCGCTGGGGAAGAGCAGTGCTTCCTTGAAACTGATGACCAGGCCCCGTTCCTGTTCGGTCACTGTGATCTGGTCACTGAGCTTGGCAGCGGCTCCCTCACCGGCTTGGGACTGCTGCTTACCGGCCTTGGCATCTTCCGCCTTGATAAACTCGGCTATCTTTTTCTTGACATCTTCCAGTTCGCCCTGTTTGGAAGGGTTCTTGTTGTCTCCCGCAGGCAGCTGCTGCCCGGAAATGCCCTGAGCCAGTGAAGGGCCCTGGGTCTCCAGAACCGACATGGCCTGCCCGGAAAGGACCATGCTCAGCGAATTGGCTACTGCCGAATATTTGGCTGCGTTGATCTGGCTCATGGAATACATGATGATGAAAAATATCATGAGCAGAGTAATAAGGTCGGAATAGGTTATCAGCCACCGCTCATGGTTGGGCTCTTTCTCGGGTTTTTTGGGTTTACGTGCCATGAGACCCTATCCTTTCTAAACTTCCTGTTCAGCTGCTGCTGCCCGGCTTTCCGGCGGCAGGAAGGTCATGAGCTTCTCCCGGATAACCCGTGGGTTTTCTCCAGCTTGTATGGAGAGAACACCCTCCAGAATCAGTTCCATTAATAAGGAATCTTTTTCGGCCTTGACCTTTATCTTGTTGGAAAAGGGCAGCCATAGAACATTGGCGGAAGCAACACCATAAAGAGTGGCAATGAAAGCAGCGGCAATAGCTCCGCCTAACTTGGAGGGATCGCTCAGATTACCCAGCACCTGAACCAGACCCATAACGGTACCTATAATGCCCATGGTAGGCGAATAACCACCCATGGCAGCAAACATTTCTATTCCGACCTTTTCTCTCTTCTCATTGGCTTCTATCTCCATCTCCAGCATATTGCGGGTCAGTTCCGGATCGGTGCCGTCGATAACCAACTGCAAGCCTCGGGAGAGAAAGGGGTTGTCTATTTCACCCAGAGAACTCTCCAGGCTGAGCAAACCTTCGCGACGGGCTTTGTCAGCGGTGGCTACCATTAGATCCAATACCGTTATATAATCTATTTTTACATCTTTGAATACTACTCCGAAGAAATGGCCCAGGGTCTTGATCTCTTCCAGGGTAAAGCTCAATATGGCTGCTCCAAAGGTACCACCAAACACTATACAGGCGGCAGAAACCGATACCAGCATACCTGGTGATCCTTCTTCCAACATGAACCCGCCCAGCAGGCCACCAAGTCCTAATACGATTCCAATCAGAGTAGATATATCCATGAGCTAACCCCTCTCCCAACAGTAAATTGTTATGTTTCCTGCCCTAAGACTGCTTACCGCAGCAATTCTTGTACTTTTTGCCGCTGCCGCAGGGACAGGCTTCATTTCGTCCGACTTTCTTGCCGACCTTGACCGGCTTCCTTTCGGCTTCCTCACCCTGATTGACAAAGGTGACCCGCTCCTCCTGCTTCTCCACCACCCGTATACGCATGATAAACCTGAGCAGATCCTCTTTTATTGTGTAGATCATACCCTGGAAGGCTTCAAAGGCTTCGAACTTGTACTCGATCAGCGGATCCTTCTGCCCATAGGCTCTGAGGGATATGCCGTTGCGCAACTGATCCATGGCATCGATATGATCCATCCATTTTTCATCGATAATACGAAGCATTAGCGCCTTTTCCAGCTCGCGCATTGTCTCCGTGCTCAGTTCCTGCTCCCTGACCTCATAGAGGGCATGAGTCTCTTCCATCAGCAAATCCTTGACCTGACGGCGGGTCATGCCCTTGATATCTTCTATGGTAAAGCTGGGTCGCGGCAAAATGTTCTGTTCGATATATGCCATCAACCCGGATAGATCCCAGTCATCCGAGTATTTTATCTCACCCGCAAAGCTGTCGACCACCGTATTGATAACGTCGTCGATCATGCTGGCTATGGTATCCTTGAGGTTCTCTCCGGTCAAAATCTTGTGGCGCTCGCCGTAGATGACCTCCCGCTGTTGGTTGATAACATCATCGTATTCCAGTACGTTCTTGCGGATGCTGAAATTACGTCCTTCTACCTTCTTCTGGGCGTTTTCTATACCTTTCGATACCATACGGTTCTCGATCGGCATGCTGTCATCCATACCCAGCCGGCCCATGACCCCGTCAATGGTAGCGGCTCCGAACAGGCGCATCAGGTCATCTTCCAGGGAAACGTAAAACCTCGATTCACCGGGATCACCCTGGCGACCGGAGCGACCCCGCAACTGATTATCGATGCGCCGGGCCTCATGGCGCTCGGTCCCCAGCACATAGAGTCCACCCAGTTCAGTGACACCCTCACCCAGCACAATGTCAGTACCCCGTCCGGCCATATTGGTAGCGATGGTTACAGTATCCTTCTGCCCGGCCTGGGCTATGATCTGCGCTTCTTTTTCATGGTGTTTAGCGTTGAGCACCTGGTGTTTGATACCCCGCTTGGCCAGCATGGCACTCAGCTGCTCGGACTTTTCTATTGATATGGTACCTACCAGTACGGGCTGCCCCTTGGTATGTCTTTCGACTATATCTTCGACTACCGCCTGGAATTTACCTGCTTCACTGCGATAAACATAATCGGCTCGGTCATGTCTTACCATCGGCATGTGGGTGGGAATAACCACCACATCCATATTATATATCTTGCGGAATTCCTCTTCCTCGGTTTTAGCGGTACCGGTCATGCCGGCCAGTTTCTTATACATCCGGAAATAATTCTGGAAGGTAACCGTGGCCAGGGTCTGGGATTCCTTCTCGATCTTAACGCCTTCCTTGGCCTCGATGGCCTGGTGCAGTCCATCGCTATAACGTCTTCCCAACATCAGACGACCGGTGAATTCGTCTACGATGATGACCTGGTCATCCTTGACCACATAATCGCGGTCCCGCCGCATCAGGCTATGCGCCCGCAGCCCCTGATTGACATGGTGGGCCAGTTCCATGTTCTCCGAAAGATTGTCAACATTGAAATGCTTTTCGACCTTCCGGACCCCATCCTCAGTCAGGGTAACCAGATGGGCCTTCTCATCTACCTTATAATCCTCATCCGCGACCAGGCGGGGGATAAATTTGGCGATCTGGTAGTACAGATTGGTGGGTTTGTCGCCTTCGCCCGATATTATCAGCGGGGTACGCGCCTCGTCGACCAGGATGGAGTCCACCTCATCGATGATGGCATAGTGCAGGTCCCGCTGAACCATATGTTCATAGGCGACCACCATATTATCGCGCAGATAATCAAAACCAAGTTCGTTGTTGGTCCCATAGGCAATATCGCAGGCATAAGCCTGCCTGCGTTCATCGTAATCCAGCCCGTGTACGATGAGCCCGACCGACAGACCGCAGTACTCGTAGATCGGCCGCATCCAATTGGCATCGCGACTGGCCAGATAATCATTGACAGTAACGATGTGCACCCCTCTGCCCTCCAAGGCATTCAGATAGGCGGGCAGGGTGGCCACCAGGGTTTTGCCTTCGCCGGTCTTCATCTCCGAGATGCGGCCGTTATGCAGGACCATGCCGCCAATCAACTGTTCATCAAAATGACGCATGCCCAGGGTCCTCCGGGAAGCTTCCCGCACTAACGCAAAGGCTTCAGGTAATATATCGTTTAAACTCTGGCCCTGCTTTAATTTTTCCTTAAATTCCATAGTGCGGCGGGGAAAATCTTCGGGGGCCAGGGTCTCTATCTCCGCTTCCAGCTTGTTGATTATGGCGACCTTCTGGCGAAGGCGTTTGACCTCTTTTTCGTTATCATCCAGCAGTCGTTTCAAGGTTTCTTTGATCATGCCTTCAATTACCTCTTTTCGTTATTGGGCCAACATCGTGTTTGAACATCTAGGCAGTTTTATCATCCACATCGGGGAAAATTTCTGGAATGCATTATCCTCCTTCATCCCAACCCCAGCAGATCAAAAAGAAGAGGAACCATAGGTTCCTCATACATGCTATTAATTAACATTTTAATATTATCATTTTTAGGGTTCCGGCTCAACTAATCAAATTCAGGTTCTATCAGCCCGTAATTGTTATCCTTGCGCCGATAGACCACATTGACCTGCTCGCTCTCCGGATTCCAGAACACAAAGAAACTATGACCCAGCAGATTCATCTGCATGATAGCTTCTTCGGTGTCCATGGGTTTCAGGGCAAAGCGCTTGGAACGCACCACCTTGAATTTCTCGATCTTCTGATCACTCTGGTCGAGATTCAACTGGATCTCTTCCCGAAAGGCCTTCTTCAAGCCTAGTCCCCGATGCTGTTTATACAATTTGGTCTTGTGTTTTTCTATTTGTTTTTCCAGTTTTTCTTCCACCAGATCGATAGCGCTGTACATATCGACAGTGGATTCCTCTCCACGTAAAATCATGCCGTTAAGGGGAATGGTAACCTCTACCTTGTGCCGGTCCCCTTCTACGGAAAGGGCAACTTGTACCTCCTTTACGTCCTCAATGTATTTCTCCAACTTGGAAAGCCGCTTAGTGGTATAATCCCTGAGTGCGTCCGTAATTTCGATGTTTCTGCCGCGGATCTCGAATTTCATACGACCACCTCTTTCCCGTTGTTGTATATTATATTCTACTCTATTAGGCAAAAATCCTCCATAGTAAACAGTGTTAGGCACCAGGCAAGGGGACGGTTCTTCTGCCTGGTGCCTGGGGCAGAAAACAAAAAACCGGGCTTATGCCCGGTTATTATTATCAATTTACATGGCTGACTCTTTCGTTTCCTGGAAACATTGGTTGCAATAAACCGGCCGACCGGCTACGGGGTTGAAAGGAACCTGAGTATCTGATCCGCATCTGGCGCATACGGCAGGAAACATTTCCCGGGGAGCGCGGTTGCCACCAGTGCGTCCACCATTACGGCGCTGACTTCTGCAGTCCCGGCAGCGTTTGGGTTCATTTTCAAAACCCTTTTCGTGGTAAAACTCCTGTTCGCCGGCGGTGAAAATAAATTCCTGGCCACAATCCTGACAAATTAATACTCTGTCTTCGAACATTAACTAAGATCCCTCACTTTTTTGAATATTCCCGGCAAGACTTACTCCTCTGGAGTAACTTACCAAATGGTAAATTTTATTATAGAGGTTTTAAAACAGAATTGCAAGGAATTTCACAAGGCCATTATAAGCCCCTAGTCCTAGGTGTTTTTGGGTTCCATAGCCTGACGATATGCACTGCTGGCTTGATGGTTGCTGACGGTGGGCCCAGCGTGGGCTTCGGCGGCGGCCTGGCGCATCAAGACCTGGTTTTTCAGGTCGTTTTGGCTGATGCTTTTCAGCACCTCCCCCATTTGATCCAATACCCCTTTTAATTCGGTAAAATCACCATGGTTAACTACTCCCTCGATACCGCTGAGAGTAAAAGCCTTGAGGCCATAGTATTTCTTCATTTTGTCCTGCAGATTTTTGGCCTCTTCATTTATATTCGCCACGTCGTCCATCAGCGATTGCCGGTTCTGCAGTACTTCCCTGATCAGAACAGGATCAACCGTCTGACTCTCCAGCAAAGCGGTCTGTTGGAGCGAAAAGACCGCCACCTTATGGTAGATTTTATCCTGTTGAATATAATTATCGATAAGGTCTCGTATCAAGATCGACACCCTGCCCTCTGCTTATTTCTTGCGATCGATGAACCAGCCCATACCTCCGGTGTCGACTTCGCCATTGTAGGCCTTTAAGGCTTTTTTACTTACCCGGGCTTCCTGCAATTTTTTACCAAATACGCCAAGGTTCTTTTTAGCCAATTGCACCACCTGCTGGTCAATTCTTTGTATGCTGGTGATGATCGCTTCTATTTCCTGCCGGTGCCCATTCAACAATTCTCTGTAGTGGGGATCCGCCGCAGTCTCTTTGATTTTAGCCTGAATGCCGTCAATCAAATCCATTCGTGTTTTCCGTTCACCGAGCAAAGCCTCGAAGGCCTCCACAAGTTCATCATCCATGAGGTCAACCTCGCGAAAGAGCAATAACTGGCGCTCCGAAAGCGCCAGTATCTCTCCAAAAAGAAACTTTTCTCTATCAAGTTGTTCTATCAATTCTTGTTCTGAAAAAAGCATCAGCTCATCCCCGTATATTTAACCCCTGGCTGGATGCGGTATCGCTTTTGTTCTGGTTCTTAGTGACCCCGGCCTTTTTGTTCGCTTCCTCCCAGACATCATGAAATTCACGGAGCAAAGCTCTTATCTCGTCCAATAAATTGATATCCTTATTAGCGTTCGCAATGATCAACTGGTAATACATGAATTCATACAAATCAAAAATCTGATTGGATATCTCGTATTCCATATTCAGGCTACTGATCAGCTCCAGAATTATATTCTGGGCCTTGATGATCTGGTTATGGGCAAGATTGATATCCTTATCCAGGATAGCATCCTTGGCGCCATTAATATTACGAATCGCCCCTTCGAAAAGCATAAGCAATAGCTTGCCCTGGCCAACACTCTCTATATTGGTCTTTTTGTATTGATCATATGCCTGTGCGTTCATGAATCAAATCCTTCCTCCCCCTGGCCATATAATCACCTATTCAGTTGAGACTTCAGCGCGGTCCTTGTTTCTTCCGTATCACCAGAATCAAGCTATTTCATCAACCAGGATACCGGCCATATGATCCAGCAACTCACGGATACGTGCGGAACAATCCAGAATCGCTTCCGGGGGGATTTCCCTGATCACCTTATCGGTGTCGGTATCCACTACTCTTACCTGCATCTTGCCACTGGCCTTATGTGGCTTAAATTCCAGGTGATAATTGTATATCTTCATGGTTTCGTTCATTACTTCGGCAGCTTTTTCAACTTCTGCTTCGGTTTTTGGAGCCGGTTTCGCCGGTTTGGCCTTATCACCCTTTTGATCCTGGTTGCTTACCGGAGCCGGCTTTTCCTGAGGCTTTACTGCCTCATTGATCACCTGAGCAACCAGATTGACGGCATTCCCTTGCCCTTCGATCTTCATTCTTTACGCCTCCCTGCAAAATAGCATATTAGATTGTATAAGTATTATCGTTTTTCCCAGGTTAAGACTTTAATTATAATATCTTAATGGGATTAAAACACAAACGCCCGAGGTTTTTGTTCCTCAGGTGCATTTCGCGACTATGGTAAATATTGTATTATGACTTAAATGCAGTGAGACATCTTCCCAGTTCATCTCTCCATTTGCAGGCTAGCGGAATCAGCTGCCACTGCATATCAATTTTCGCTTTTTCAATCCTTTTTTGCTGGTAGGTCAGAGTCATATCCTCTACAAGATCCTGCAGCTTTATAGTAAAATCAATAATCTGATTATCTCCTAATTGCGGCATCAATAATTCCGTGGCATTTTGAATGGATATTACTGCATCCTTTAAGTCTTCCAGCAAATAAGAACTGCCCTCCAGTTTATCTTCTATCAAACGTGTCTGCAGATGCTCCATCGCCTGGATAACACTATCGGAAAGATCAAGAATATCGGCTACCATCGCATAGGAATCCGGCATATTTTCTCCCTTCTGTGACTCCATAAAATAATCTAATGGAAAAACGAAAATCCCCAAAAAGCATCCCGCTTAGGCCAGGACATCCAATTGGGTACCCAGGTGCGGACTTACAGAACGTTCCATGGCTGGGTTGTTGCCAATCATCATTTTGATCAAACCCTGCGCTGATTCAGTGTTGGCATCCATCTCCTTTTTCAGGATGGCAACCCCCACTGCCTGTTGCAGTTTTGCACTTTGCATATTCATTGCCATTCCAGCAAGCGACACAGTATCCATAAGAATCCCCCTTCCGTATACTTAAAATCATACAAGGAAATCCTAACCATTATCATAATATTAACCCATTTACCCGCTAATGACAACAGTGTGCTATTTTCCAAAGCTGAGGAGTTTATCAATGACATAGTCCTGGTCATGGTCGCTGAAAGAATAGAATATGGGCAGGCTGATCTCGCCGGCATACAAGGCTTCGGCGTTAAGAAATTCACCTGGGTGGTAAGCAAATTGCCGACGATAATACGGTTGAAGGTGAACAGGAATATAGTGTACCTGAACTCCAATAGAGGAAGCTCGCAAATAATTAAAGAGTTCCTTGCGGTCAACCCCCTCCTTTACCCTAATCGGATAAAGATGATAGGCATGGCGGCAATTGCCGGGGGGCCGGGGAGGAATATCAAGCCAATCGACCGCTGCCAAGGCCTTATCATAGCGCGTTGCAATCTCATTGCGCCTTTCAATAAATATCTCCAGTTTTTTCAATTGTGATAAACCCAGAGCACACTGGATATCGGTTATCCGGTAATTATAACCCAATTCCTGCATCTCATAGTACCAGGGTCCTTCGTTAGCGGTGAGCATCTCTTCATCCGTGGTTATCCCATGACTGCGAAAAAGTTTCAGGCGTTTACAGAGTCTTTCCTCATTACAGACAATCATCCCGCCCTCACCAGTGGTAATATGTTTAACCGGGTGAAAGCTGAACATGGTCATGTCGGCCTGACTGCCCACCTTGGCACCATTACGTGCAGCCCCCAACGCGTGGGCAGCATCCTCGATCACTACCAGGTTGTGCTCGCGGGCTATTTCCATTATTCCTGCCATATTAACCGGATAGCCGGCATAATCTACCGGAACGACGGCTTTGGTCCTGCCGGTAATGGCTTTTCGCAAACCCGCCATATCCAGACAGTAGTTGTCCGGGTCGATATCGGCCAGTACCGGCCGGGCTCCCATATAAAGCGCAGCATTAGCCGAAGCGGCAAAGGTCATAGTACTGGTAATGACCTCATCTTCCGGTCCGACTCCCGCTGCAAACATGGCTCCGTGCAGAGCAGAAGTCCCGCTGTTAAAGGCAACTCCATAACGGGCTCCGCAATACTCCGCCACTGCCGTTTCGAACTTTTCCACCATGGGACCCTTGGTAATCAACGGATTACGCAGCGCACGTACGACTGCTGCTATATCATCCTCATCTATACACTGGCATCCGTAGGGTATATAATGCTGGGTCATAAGCTGATTAATTGCCCTCCCGTTTATTCAAGAGTTGCCTTTAATGTCCCCTTTTGGCTGTATCTATTCAAGCTTACCGGATGCCAACCAGGTCCGGGTCCTGGCGGTACCTGTAGGTAGTGATGTGACCGGTTTCCATTTGAGCAATTCAGCTGCCCGGCTGTAATTGCACAAGAGCTTTTGGATCTCGCTCTGGGGGTGGATATGGGGTATATGTTTTATCTGCTCAGGTTTTCCGCATATGAGCAGGGCCAGTTCATTTATGGTAATGTCTTCCCCCAGTCCCGCATTGAGTATCAAGCCCGCTGACCTGGGTTCCATGGCTGCACGAAATATAAAGTCCGCACAATCTTCGACAAACAGCAGATCACGAGTCTGGGTGCCTTCCCCGTAGATATTGAGTGGTTGACCTTCCAGGCTGCGTTGGATGAAGATGGCAACCACCCCGCCCTCGCCCGAGGCCTTTTGAAATGGGCCATAGGTGTTGAAGGGCCTGACCACTATGGTAGGCAATCCATAGGCATGATAATAGGAAAGGGTAAGGGCCTCTCCCGCCAATTTACTGGCGGCATAAGGCGACGCCGGTTTCACGTGGTGGGTCTCATTTATCCCTGACTCATCCAGACTGCGGTCATAGACCATGCAGGTGGACATGAACAACATCCTGGCCCCGGTTTTCCTGCACTGTTCCAGGACATTGAAAGTCCCGATTACATCGTTATCAAAGGTAGTCCGGGGGTCATCAATGGAATCCTGCACATTGATACTGGCAGCCAGATGATATACCAGATCAAAACCTTCCTTGAACACGGTTTCCAGCAAAGTGATGTCCTTGACATCCCCCTGAATAAAGGTAAAATGGGGAGCGGTCCTGAATTCTTCAATATTGACCAGTTGGCCGTTGGAAAGATCATCCAGTGCGGTCACCTGGTACCCTTCACTTAATAAGCGTTTAACCAGCCAGCGACCGATAAAACCGGCGCCGCCGGTAACTAAAACATTCATGCCGTTTCCTCCGCAGTTCGTGATATGTAAACGAAAACACTTAGCCCTGGTTTAATAGAGGGCAAAGGATATTTTTTTCCATAGATTTCACCAGCATGGATTTAATCTGGTCCAGAGACAGAATATCTTCGTCGGCGGAACTGAATACCCCGCAGGCCGCTCGTTTTGAGCCGGGATATTCAACCACCGCGTTATTGACGTCTTTATCAAAAGGCAGGATAACAAAAAGATCATCCGTTTCCAAAGCACGGGAACTCTCTTCCTCACTCATTAATTCCTCATACATTTTTTCCCCCGGCCGCAGTCCTATCGTTGATATCTCAACCGGCTTCCCTGATAAATCTACCACAGCGCAGGCCATGTCTCCAATGCTCAAAACCGGCATCTTAAAAACAAAAGTCTCCCCGCCTTTAGCTATGGTCAGCGATTGAAGAATCAAATCAACCGCCCGGTTGACATCCATAAAAAATCTGGTCATGTTGCCGTCAGTTACTGTCAACGGGCCTCCACTTATGATCTGCCGGGCAAAAAGCGGGATAACCGAGCCCCGGCTGTTCAAGATATTGCCGAATCTAACCGAGAACAGCTTCAAAGCATGGGATCCTTTCCATTGATTGGCGGATGAAATAAGCCTTTCCGCCAATAGTTTGCTGGCCCCCATAGTGTTGGTCGGAGAAGCCGCTTTATCGGTGCTGGCATATACCACCGCGCCAACGTTTTGTTTGATGGCGCAATCGATAACATTCTGGGTGCCCAGAACGTTGGTTTTTACCGCCTCATAGGGATTATACTCGCAGGCCGGTACATGCTTCAAAGCGGCCAGGTGAAATACTATATTTACTCCTTCCATGGCACGCAAAAGCCGTTCCCGATCCCGTACATCTCCCAGCAAAAAACGAATCTGGTCAGGATCGGTAGTCTTGGCCAAGTCCATCTGCATTTCAAACTGCTTATGCTCATCGCGGGAAAAGACTCTGACTACTCCGGCTTCCATCTCCAAAAGCCTTTTAACCAAAGCCTGGCCTACCGTTCCGGTCCCGCCGGTGACCAGGATCATCTTGCCTTTTATCATGCTTTTAACATTGTCGTTTATAAGATTACTTTCAGCTTGTGTCATCATTCTCTCCCCCAGCGTTTTCAATCAAATCGCAAAACGATTATAAATTATAAACCCAATAATGTTTTGGCGGTTCTGGCCGCTCCATTACCGTCGATAATCTTTTGACCGGCTGCCGCCATACTTTTTCTCAGGTCATAATCATCCAGCAATCGATTCAGGATTCGTTCCAAATCCGGATAATTAATTCGGCATAGCCCACCCAGATTGATAGATATTCCCCGATGGTCAGCTTCTTCCGCCAGCATAACCTGGTTATCCGCAGCCGATATAATGATGGATGGCAAACCGCAGGCAGCCAATTCATAAGTCGTACTGCCGGCAGCACTAATAGATATATCGCAAATTTCCATCAAATCCTTTACAGCGGGATTATAGTGAAGAAAAATGTTGCGGCAATCACGAGCCAATGCCTCCAGATCTGATATTTGTTGAAAGGCCGGACCGATAATAACATGCCATTTGAAGTCCAGGAATCGGGGAAATTTTTTTATTTGCCGGAGAATCAAGGCGGTCAGGTTATTGGTATCGGCAGCTCCAAAGGTCAGTAAAATATCCTTAACCTGCGGCTTAACGACGCGAGGCAAAATATTAGCGAATTGTTCACGCATCAATAGATACCTACTCCCCAGCAAAAACTGGGCTGGTCCACGGTAACCCAGCCGGGGAGCATATAAGTTGCCGTTGATTACATAAGTAGTGTTGAATTCATATAGGTTCATATCGTCGATATAGGCCGTCTTTACCCCCAACCCGGCCACCCGGTCCAAGCGATTTTTATCAAAGGCATAGCTATCAATAATGAACAGGATAGGCGATTGCTCAGCTATTACCTGCTTAATAAGAGCATCCTCATCGTTATGTCCCATATGCTCAGATATTTCGATGGTCGGGTATCCCTTGATGTTATCCGCATTTCTGGTCAAAAAAATAACTTCGGCCCCAGCCTTCGCAAGCTGCCCAGCCAAAGCCTGGGTTCTGATTATATGTCCAAACCCGATGTTGCTGTTGCCATCGGCTCGTATTACAACCTTTAACGGCATTTTGTTCTCCTAAACCTTCTTAAGCATTTATCCTATCAAATCCCAATTCAGCGGGGTACCGGCTTTAACGTCCACTTTCACCCTTCTACCCAGCATCAGTTCATAATACTTCGGTTCCATTCCATAACCTGGCCTGATTAGACGTAAATTTTCCAGGGTAAGCATCTCTCCGGCCTTCATATCCCGTGCAATATACAAGGATCGCCGGAATTTCAACGAGGCCGATTCTTTTTCGCCCGCCCCGTAGTGTATGGCCCCCAAAGCCTGCCAGGCCCGTTCACTTTCAATTACCAGACTTTGCATCTCAGCCGGTTCCATCGAAAAAACCGAGTCGACACCGCCATCAGCCCGCAAAAGGGTAAAATGCTTTTCAATAAAAGTAGCTCCCAGGGCAATACTGGCCAGGGCCGCCCCCAACCCCATAGTATGATCCGACAACCCCACCTGGCAGTCGAAGAGTTCCCGCATATGAGGAATAGTCATTAGATTGCTGTCCTCGGGACTGGCCGGATAGCTGCTGGTGCATTTCAGCAGGATTATATCCTGGCAGCCAGACTCCCGGGCGGTTCTAACCGTCTCGTCCAGGTCAGCAATGGTGGCCATGCCGGTGGAAATAATCATGGGTTTGCCGGTAGCCGCCACCTTGCGGATTAAAGGCAAATCCGTATTCTCAAAAGACGCTATTTTATAGCATGGTACTTCCAGGGATTCTAAAAAATCCACCGCAGTATCATCAAACGGTGTGCTGAAGGCTATCAAACCCAGTTCCCGGCAGCGGTCAAAAATCGGCCTATGCCATTCCCACGGAGTATAAGCCTGCTGGTAAAGCTTATACAGGCTGGTCCCTTCCCACAGACTGTCAGGATCACTTATAAAGAATTCATTGCTATCCAAATCCAGGGTCATGGTATCGGCCGTATAGGTCTGCAGCTTGATGGCATGGGCTCCGGCCCGGGCGGCCGCTTCCACAATCTCCAGCGCCCGTTCCAAAGACTGGTTGTGGTTGCCGGACATCTCGGCGACAATAAAAGGAGGCTGTGTTTGACCGACTAAACGATCTGCTATTAAGAATTCACGCATCATTATCAACCTCGTTCTTTTGGTTCGGTACTCATATTGTTTGGGTTTTCAAAAAAGAATACAGCTTCATCACCAGCAGTTTTCTCAAGTATTCTTGCGATCTCCTCGTACCGCTGTTGCCATTGATCTTTAAATAGGGCCAAAACCACTACATCCTCATATTTGCCGTTTTTCTTCCCGTCTTTTAACAGCAAACCCTCTTCTTTAAAACCGAGTTTTTTATGATATTTGACGCTGCTTTCATTAAAAGAAAAAACTTTGCTGTTAATCTTACGAATATTTAATTCTTCAAAGATAAATTGCAGGCCATGATATCCCATTAGTAAGCCCGCTCCCCTTGGTAAATCCGTTTCGCCCAGATAAAAACCCCAGGAACATTTGTTATCATCCTTATCAATATCGCTAGCATTTACAACACCGACCGGACGAGCGTTCAATTCAAAGATCAAACATACCCGGCTGCTGTTGTTTAAGCCGGCAAACCATCTCCGGTGTTCTTCCATTGTAATAGAATGATCACTGAACATATTGCGGCTAATGCGTTCAGAATTTCGCCATGACAGAACCAGAGGCAGATCTTGCTCTTTTATTAACCTTACTTTTCCGTCCGCTAATTTCACAATGCCACTCCTGTTAAAATAAAAACCAGTTCAGATTATTTTGGTTATCTAAGTTTAAAAAGGGGTTCCAGCGGTTTGCAGCGCAGATATTTTTCCAGACATGAATTCAAAATCCCATCTTTAATAATTGGAAAAACCTCGTCATAGCATTGCAGCAGTCTTTCTATATCAGCATCGCTATGGCAGTAACTCATATTGTGAGTACCCAGAGTAATGATGCCCCGTGCCAGCACCTCCTGCATAAACAAGGTCTTCAGCTCCCATTGTGAATATTTCCCGCTGTCTTGAAAAGCCAGGAAAGACCAGCTTGGGTGACCGGAAATAGACATATTGGAGTTTAATTCATACTTATTCAGCAGGGCCTTTACTCCCTTAATAACCTTGCTGCCCTGCTGCTTAAGGGTTTCTATAACCGGTTCCCGCTCCAGCTTGTTAAGGGTGGCCCAGGCGGCGGCCAGCGACAGCGTTTCCCCGCCAAAGGTAAAGGAAAAGAATATCTCTTCCATCAATTTCATTATTTCCGCTTTGCCGGCAACGGCCGACAGGGGGAACCCGTTGGAAAGCCCTTTGCCGAATGTTGCCAGATCGGGGACCACGCCGAAATGCTCCTGGGCTCCACCCCTGGCAAAGCGAAATCCGGTTACTGTCTCATCGAATATAAACAAAGCCTTATTTTTGTGGGTCAGTGCCTGTACTTCCTGCAGAAAGCCGTCAGCCGGCTCTTCAACATTCATCGGTTCCATGATAACCGCGGCAATCTGATCGGGCCATTGATTAAACAGATCCTGCAGCGATGAAATATTATTATAGTTAAAACTATGGGTTAAATCCTGGGTAGCCTTGGGAACACCCTTATTACGAGCTGTGGAGCCAATGTACCAATCCTGCCAGCCATGATAACCGCATACCACCACATGATCGCGCCCGGTGTAAGCGCGGGCCAGGCGAATCGCCCCGGCTGTCGCATCCGAACCGTTTTTACCAAAGCGCACCATCTCGGCGCAAGGGACCATATCGATAATCTTCTCCGCCACCTGCACCTCAAGCATGTGGGGCAGGGAAAATATATGGCCCTGTTGTAACTGCTCCATGACCGCAGCATTTACATCGGGATCATTGTAGCCCAGTGAGATGCAGTCCAAACCGTTGATAAAATCAATGTATTCATTCCCGTCAATATCCCAAACATGACTGCCCTGCCCGCGTTCTATATAATATGGTGATACTCCGTAGGGATACTGGGTCTTGCTCTTGCTGAAGGTCTGGGTCCCCAGCGGAATACTTTTTAGAGCCCGCTCCAGCATAGCTTCCGACTTGGCATAGCGTTCCGACATATTCATCGCTTCCTCTCCAGGTGTCAAGAGAACCGTCCCCCTGACAATCCTATCCTTTCATCTTTTTGCCCAGAGACTGGGGAAGATTATTTCCTTTTCCATATTGATAAAATTTTGTTTTAATTCCTCCCGGCAGCTCGTATCGGCAGACATAGCGGTCAATACTGTAATATCTTCTTGTAATTGGGTCATATTGTCCACTCCGAAAACCACTCGGTCAATGCCGGGATTCTGCGCAGAAAACAGCAAATTGGCTTCTGCCCTCACCAGGTTATACCGGGCAATAATCTCCTCATACTCCAGCAGGTAATGGCTTGCCCTGGCCAGATGCTCAGGCACTTCCGATGGCTGCATGAATAAAAGTCCCTGTAAAAAAGGCGCCCGACCAAAAACCATCACTCCATTGGCACGGGCCAGATTGAAGAAATCGTTTTTTTCCAGACGCTGGTCAAAAATATTATATGGCACTTGAATATAATCAACTAAACCCGAATTAACCACATCCAGGGCGTGCTGAGTCTCATAGATGGACACTCCCAGGTTTTTGATTAATCCCAGGTCTTTGGCCTGTTTTAAACCCCGCATAATACCGGGGGTGTAAAAGTTGGCGGGGGTGTGCAGCAGGTAGCCTTCCAGGCTATTTAATTGCAGTTTTTTCAAAGATTTTTCGATTTCTTTTACCACCTGCAGCTCGGCATCCCTGCCATCATCGGCAATAAGATTCGGCATTAGTTTGGAAATAACTTTTAAATCCTGCGGGATTTTTCGGCTGCTAAAGTATTCACCGAGCAATTCTTCGGCATTTCCATAAGCAGCGGCAGTATCGATATATTCTATCCCCTGCTCCAGCGCATAGTCCAACATCGCAAAGACCTCATCCGGCGCTGGCTTCCCGGTTTTATTGTTCACCCCGTATTCCAGCCCAAACTGAACCGTACCCAGGCACAATCTTGCCTTTACATTATTATTCGTCATTGGAGTTCCCTCCTAAGCTAACGACCTTATCTTCTCGCAGAGATTTTTCATATCCTGCGTTTCTGGTGATTCCCCGGTTAATTTCCAGAAGTTGCGGGGTTTGATCGATTAGCTGCAGTACATCAGCCAGTAAAAATACTCGTTTTGGGGGATACAGACTTTCATATATAAAACGAATTATTTCCAGGTCCTCAGGTTCATCAACGGTTAAACGCAAAGCGGATAAGTCCGCCGTGCCTCTATAGTTGGCCTGGGAGAATATTTCCGGGTGATTGCGCAGGTAGGGGGTAACATGTTCCCGATCAGAGGTTAGATGGGCTTCCCGCCATGCTCTGGTAAGGGCTTCATAGGTGAATATCTCCACATCCAAACCATCTGGAAAGGTAGGAGGATTGACATTGGAAGCATAATCGACTTTATTTTCCCGGAAAAAATTTACCACCTGGTCTAAAACTTCGGGGTCCAGGAGCGGGCAATCACCGGTTACCCGTATTATAGAATCACTCGGTACACATCCGGCCTGCCGGGCAGCTTGATAAAACCGGTCCAGCACATCATCTTCCGCACCCTGGAAACACTCCATATTCCGGTTCTTGCATAACTCTGCGATGGCTTCGTCCAATTTTCCGATGGTGGTTGCGACTATAATCCGGTCCACATTGCCGGCTGCCCGAATCCTCTCATACTGCAGTTCCAGCAGCGGACGACCGCATACCTGCTTCAAAACCTTGCCCGGTAAGCGGCTTGAGCCCATTCGAGCCTGCATTATGACAAGATTCATGTTATTCCTCCCCGTTGAATTTCCCTAACAAAACTACGTCAATATATTCACCAGCGTAATAGTAATGCCTTTTCTGGACTCCTTCCTCCTGGAATCCTGCTTTCTTAAATGCTTTTATGGAGCCTGTATTATTGGCATAACATCCCGAACAGACCTTATAAAGATTCAGTTTATTAAAGGCATATGCGCTGAGCATCGCGATCGCTTCGCTGGCAAAGCCTTTGCCCCAACAGGACTTTTCTCCGATAATAATTCCGATATCGGCCCTGCGGTGAATCCAATCAATATTTCCCAGTTTGATATTGCCCACATGTTGGTCACTGGCTTTTTCAATTATGGCCAGAAATACGTTGTTCCGTTTTCCGTCCAGAGAACTGACATAAGCCTGCAATTGCTCCATGGAAAAAGGGTAGTAGCGGCTTTCAGTATAACGGGTAATTTCATGGTCATTCATCCATTTATAATAGTTTTCATTGACATCCTCACGGCGTACTTCCCTGAGGTATATCTGTTTGCCTTCAATAAAATGCTGATATACAACATCATTCATAGAATCTCTCCTTTGCATCCGGGACCAGGCAGCCATTAATTATAAGACCAGATTGCCGCGCTTCGCTCGCAATGACACTTTAGCAGCAACCGGATAGTGGTGCCCGGTTCTGTGTTTATCTGCGCTCACTCCGTCTCCCCCGCTAAACCCTTACATCCACGCCGCTATTGGATAAAAAAAAGCGCGTTTTGATCGGGCTCTGGTCGGTAAAATGAAAAATACTGCCCGCCGCCACCGCCGAAGCCCTGGTTTCAGTCAGCACCTGCTTGAAATCTTCCAGCCTGCCGGCGCCGCCGTTGGCAATTAGCGGCACATCGATCATTTTGCTTATCATGGCAATAAAATCCATATCATAGCCCTGCATCATGCCCTCGTGATCAATGCTGGTAAGCATTATCTCTCCAGCACCCAGCGCCGCACACCGCTGAATATGCTCCCAGGGATCCAGGTCGGTCTCGGTTTTTCCGCTGTCGATGTAGACTCTACGGGTACCATCGCTCCGGTTTTTATAGTCAACACTAACCACGATGCACTGGTCACCGAACATTTCCGCGCCTTCCCGGATCAGCTCCGGATTTCTGACTGCGGCTGAATTAATAGCCACTTTATCGGCTCCAATGTCCAGGAAGTCCCTGATATCATCACAACTGGTTACACCCCCGCCCACTGTCAGGGGCATAAAGCATTCACTGGCGGCTTCCTCAATAATATGATAGACGATCTGTCGGCTTTCCAGAGTCGGGCAAATATCCAAAAACACCAGTTCATCAGCCTTTTGGGCATTATATACGCGGGCTGCGGTTACCGGATTACCAGTATCCCGGAACTGGGAAAAGTTCTTGCCTTTAACCATTCTGCCGTCCTTTAATAAAAGGGTGGGAATAATCCTTTTTTTTAGCACGATTAAACCCTCCAATCAACAAAGTTCTCTAGTACGGTCAGACCGTTCTTTTGGCTCTTTTCAGGATGAAACTGGGTGGCAAAGATATTATTTTTTAGAATCGCGGCGGTAAAATCAACACCGTAGTTGCTGGTGGCAACCAGATCTTTCACGTCTGCGAGCTGCATAGCATAACTATGCACGAAATAAAAGGCTTTTTCTTTCTTTAGGCCTTTAAAGAGGGCAACATCTTTAACCAGTTCAATATCGTTCCATCCTACATGAGGCAGCTTAAATCCGCTCCCTGCAGGCTGCAGTTTAGCCACTTCACCGGCAATCCAACCCAGACCTTGGAATAACCCCTTTTCGGTGCCAGTCTCGGCTAACAGCTGCATGCCCAGGCAAATACCCAGGAACGGTTTGCCCTTTACAAGCACTTCTTCATTCAAAATATCTTCCAAACCAAGCTGCCGGAGATTCTCCATCGCCGCCCCGAAGGCTCCGACTCCGGGTAGGATTATTCTCTCGGCCTGGCTGATCTCACCGGCATCTCGGCTGATAAAAGAATCCACACCAATATATTTGAGAGCATTGTAAACAGAATGTTTGTTGCCCATCCCATAATCAATTATTGCAATCATAGATAAACCTTTGTGCCGCCCTTCTCTAAACTCCGGCAGCCTTCTGCTATCCTTGGTACTGCTGGGCCTGCCCGTCTTTTTACTTTACTACGGTTAATTTGTCTTTGGTCTTAATCGATTTAAGTTCGTTTTCTTTCTGTAACTCATCGTATCTGTGCATAAGTTCTTTAATACCCATTCCCGGCATATTTTCATGATACCAGATTCTTTGATCCCAGAGTTCCTGGCCGCGCGGCAGGGCCGCGGGATCACATTGATTGGGATGGACCAGCTGGCTGACCGCTATTTCATTAAACTCAGCCTCACTGATGCCCAGGTAATCCAGGAATACATCCAGACTAGCCGGCCGGCGGCCTTCATATTCCTCGACCAGACGCGCAGCTTCTTCACGGTCCATCCGTCCGTTGCGAATATCTATACTTACCAGATGAGAGGTACGCGCATAGCCCCGCTTAATGTATTTGAGATAATCGCGTACGCCCTGGAAACAGCATTCGATCTTCTCATAACCATATCCAGGGGGAACGCCTTCGACTTCTTCCTCCTGCCAGCCCAACTCATCCTTAATAAGTTGGGATTGACGCTTTACATCCCAGGGGATATAACTGCCCAGGCAGAACGAGCGGTAGTTTATGGCTTTAAGTTCCCGCAACGGCGGATACACAAAAGGCTGCATCTCACGCATGGTTATATCAGAGTCGTTCAGCATGCCCACCATATCTTCGGCGTTGATGCCCAGGTTGACAAAGCGGTTGAATCTCTCTTCGTCCACTTCTTCAATCCCGTCGTCATAAGAATAATACGAGGTGTATTCAGCGCTGGGTTCACCCCAGATAACCAGGGGAACCTTATACCTGATCGCCACCTGCATGGGATAGGCAAAGATGCCGGTATGACAGTGCCAGCAAAAATCCCCTTTCCTCTTCATGCTTTCCAGCATCAGCTTTTTTACCAATTGCCAGTTGGGGGTGAAGCGCAGCACATCCACCCCTAATTTCCTGAAAGTGCGGGTCTTGCTTTCCTCAACGGTCGGCCGGTAAAAGCCGTGATCAAACGAAATAACCAGGGGTTTTAGTTTATATTTTCTAACCAGGGTCAGCAGGGTAAAGGTGCTGTCTTTGCCTCCACTGAACGGCACCAGACAGTCATAATCGCCCTTGCCGCGGTAAGCATCCAGCAGTTCCACTAATTCCTTTTCCCGGCTGGCCCAATCGATGTTTTCCTTCTTAAACTCACTCTGTCGGCAAACATTACAGACGCCGTTTTCATCAAAATGAATGGTTTCATGGGTTTCAGGGATAACACAGCGCGAACATTTGATAAGTTCCATATGCTAGAACCTCCCAATATTTTTATCATCTAAATATAATTCGGCAATTACCTCAATAAATAAATTGCTTATGTATTTAATATCGATTTTTTGAGGGATTTCTTTATTGCCAGGTACTATTCCCTGTATAGATATTTAGTTAATAATTCAGATTATTGATTTTCAGCTTATCTGTCGAATCGGATCGAGGAGAGTCGAAAGTAAGTATAGGGAAATGGTGACAAAATATTCAGCTTACCCTATAAAAGAAAGTGTAAATCGGGAGCAAACTGTATACTATACCCTTCCCGACAAAATGGATGGTCAGACTGGTATCCTGTTATTAATTTCCGGATTCTGCGGGAGCCCTGAAGCCAATGTATATAAAAAGATGAGATCGCTTTTCGCTGACCAATATAATCTTGTCGTGGTAAATCCAACTTACCTGGGCATGGAATTTATGGACACCTGTAATCAAATAACTATTGATGATATGCAAATACATAAACTGCAACAAGAACTCCCCATTGCTATAAAAAAGCAAGTTTTTGCGAATGGTATATTTGATTTGAATACGTTATTCTCCCTTAATCTACCGTTTAAAATATATATGCAAATTATGGCCGATCTAAATGAAACCGATGATAATTTCTTAGAAATGGGGGCGGTTCAGGCAATAGACTGCATGCGGGCATTAAAAGCAGTATACGATATTATCACAAAAGATGGAGTCCCGATAAATCCCAATAGAATTATTGCTTATGGACACTCCCATGGGGCTTATTTAGTTCATTTATGTAATAGATTTTTTCCACATGTTTTTTTATTGATTTTGGATAATTCAGCCTGGATATCGCCAACTTATTTAAAAAGTCCGCGGTTCATAACATTCAAAATCAATAGTGTTAATCTTGAACAAGTTTTTGATTATCGAATTGCATCACAAAACTATGACCAGGAATTATATAGTCTGGAATTCTTATATAATGGCTTTAATAATAATGCCAATATAATAATCTACCAAGGTGTTACCGACACTCTAATTGACCATGATGCAAAATCGGCCATCTTTGATTCAGTCGAGCATGTCACTCAGATTTCATTGAATTATTTCACAAAGTGGCGCGAGAACATTTTGATTTATTCTCAATTAAAAAAAGGCAGAACATATTGAGTACATCAGAAATTATCCATACCAATCAAGCGACATATCAATTTGATATTAGCGGAGGTCATCCCAATATGACTATTATTGACTCAGCATTGGAGCAGCAAAAAACCAAAATATATTCTTAAAAATGTAATTGCTAAACTCCCATCCGGCTAAAAATTGTATTTAACTCAACTTTCGTAGTTGACATATACTGCGATACAACAAGAATGTCATTGCGAGTGCAGCGAAGCAATCTATCCACTGTCCTGCTATTTTAGATTGCTTCGCTATCGCTCGCAATTCTCACGGGTATTAACCCGCCACGATAAACGAAAATCGTTAGATGACCGGGGAAGATTGCCGCGTTGCTGCGCTCCTCGCAATGACAAATACGTGAGTTTTCATAGCAATGACACGGCGGGGAGTTTGCGGCTCTTTGCTAAGCATAATGGGTCAACCGAGAATGCTGAGTATTAAAAGTGCGCTTGATTTCGTTTATTTTATTAGTATAACCTTAATAGTATTACAAGCCTTACTTCAACTTTATAGTGATGGATTTATATTTTTAATAATGGTGTGTGCAACAAGACCAAATATACAAATGGGGGCTAATAATATGTCCAGAGAGGCGGCGTTTAAATATTCAGCCTACCCGCTGACAGGTAAAGAGCGGGAACTAACGGTATATTATGCACTTCCCGATAATATGGATGACCAGACTGGTATGCTTTTATTGCTGTCGGGGTTCGGCGGGAGCCCGGAGGCCAATGTATATAAAAAGATGAGGACACTTTTTGCTGATCAGTACAATCTAGTCGTAGTTTGCCCTTTTTATATGGGCCTTGAATTCATGGGAGACTGGCTTAAGCTTGACATAGAAGAAGCTGAGCTGAGAAAACTGTATACAGCCCTGCCCATCCCCATTAGAAATCAGGTTTTTAATAAAGGTATGTGCGATTTGAAAAAGTTGATAGACCTGAATCTACCCAATGAAATACGACTGAAGGTCTCCGCCCTGCTGGAAGAAACAGACGATAACTTCGTGGACATGGGTCCAGTTCAGGCGGTAGATTGTATGCGGGCGCTTAAAGCAGTTTACGATACTGTCTCAGGAGATGGATCTCCCGTAAATATAGGTAGAATTCTTGCTTATGGACACTCCCACGGGGCTTATCTAGCTCATTTATGCAATAGATTTTTTCCGAATGTTTTTTTATCGATCCTGGATAATTCAGCCTGGATCAGGCCCGCATATCTAACTGGTCCGCGCAATTTGCATGAAAGCATCAATAACGTGATTCTGGAAGAATCCTTCAATTATCGAATAGCATCACAAAAATATGATGAGGAATTATATGATTTGAGATTCTTATATAAAGGATTCAAAAACAATGCCAATCTGATTATTTATCAGGGTGTAACCGATTTTCTGATCGACCATCACGCCAAAGCGGCTATCTTTGAATCAGTCGAGCATGTCACTTTTAACATGATAACCGAACAGGAAGTGGACGGCCTGGCTATAAGATCCACCGCTCATGGCGACGCAGATTTTCTGGAGTTGTTTCACAAGGTCGCCCGCGAGCATGCTGAATTATTTTCAGTTCAACAGAAGGCAAACATATTTGACTCAGTAGAGACTATCAATACAGATATAGCCACCTATCGGTTTGATTTTATCGAAGGCAGGCCCAATATGACCAGGTCCAAACGTTCCAGGAAAAATGGTAAGCGGCATTAAAAAAGCTATTAATCACTCAGTGATTAATGTAGGTTGCCCCAGCAGAAAATCACTGAATTCTTTTAAATCTGAAAATATAAAATCGGGATATACCTGGCTTTCCAATCTTTCCAGTCCATAGCCGCTATTCAGCAGTATGGTTTTGATTCCTGCGTTCTGGCCGGCCAGTATATCTGAGGCCCGGTCTCCGACCATATATGACTCAACCAAACTGATTCCGTATTTGATAACCGCCCGGGTAATCAAACCGGTCTCAGGTTTCCGGCAGGTGCATTTTATACCGAAAGGCTTCTGCTCGGGGAGCATCGGGTAGTGAGGACAATAAAAAATGTCGTCAATCGGCAGGATCTGCAGAAGGTGGGTATGTATTCGATCCAATTCGTTTTCCGTAATAATTCCGCGGGCCACAGCTGATTGATTAGTAATTACGATCAATAGATAGCCAGCCTTTTTCAGCCTGGTCAAACAATCCGCCGCATAAGGAAAAATCTCCACCTGCTCCAGTGAAGATATATGCCCCTTTTCCTTTAAAATAACTCCGTCCCGGTCGAGAAAAATCGCCTTTCCCATATCTGAATAGTTCCTTAAGCCATCATCAGATCTGCTATCGTATGCAATATCAATTGATGGGCTACCTCAACATAGCCATAACAGCTTGAATCCACGTAAAAATTATATTCCCCCAGTACTCGCAGGGGATTGGCCGGTGCAAAACCAGACAAAGTAATAATCTGGGCCTTCAAATCGCGGGCGACTTTGACCGCGTTCAATATGTTCTCCGACTTTCCCGAACTGCTTATTGCAACTAGAATATCCCCTTCATCCGTAAAACAGCTTAGAGGTTTGGCAAAAACCTGAGGATAGCCATAATCATTACTTAGACAGGTTAATATTGAAGCATCATTGAAAGTCAGTGCCCGTATTCCACCATTATTCAAAAAATCTATAGCCGCGTGGCTGGCAATGCTTGCACTTCCCCCATTACCAATAATAATAATTTTTTTCCCCTGAGCGTCCTGTCCTCTGATCATCGTAATAACCGCATTGACGGCATCATCATAATCGATAGCTTGTGCGGATAAATCAGTTATTACCAGACTATTCATTATGTTGTAAAAAGCCTCTAAATACGAACGCGCATTCATGAAGGTTGCTCCAATTTCTTTAAATACTTAAACCAGCCTTTGGTTGCTTCCTTTATGCTGTTGGCATCCCAAACCGGGGCCTGTCTCCAGTATTCAATATTTTCCACTACTTTAGCCACGCCCTCGGCCAGTGAAACCTCCGGTTGCCAGTGCAATACCCTCACTATTTTAGCCGTATCGGCAAATGTGCAATCCGGTTCCCCCGGTCTTTTCGGGATAAATTCCACATCTCCGCCCAAGAGTTCCACCAGCCGGTTTACCGAATAGGTCCCCCCGCTGCCCACATTAAATATCTCATTATTAATATCAGATTCGGCTGCGCAGACAAAGGCCCGCGCCACATCGGTCACATAGGTAAAATCACGGGTCTGGGTTCCGTCCCCTACTATCGTAAAAGGCTTCCCGGCTAATTTCTGGGCCAGGAATACACCGAATACCGCCCCATAGGTTCCGGAGGTTCGGGAACGAGTCCCATATACATTAAATAACCGCAGGGCAATCACTGGAATATTATATAACTGCCCCCAGTGCATGATCATCTGCTCGGCCAGGTTTTTAGTCAGTGCATAGGGATATTGAGGTCTAATTTCGGCAGTTTCGGGTGTAGGATAGACATCGGGAATCCCGTAACAGGAGGAAGAAGCCGCATAGAGGAATTTCTTTACCCCGAATTGACGGACAATCTCCAGAACGGTCAAGGTGCCGTCAACATTGGCACGGAAATACTCCTCCGGCCTTTCGATGGAAGGAACAATATCCGCCAATGCTGCCAGATGAAATACCCAGTCCACACCCTTGAAGTATTCCTGGATGGACGCTTTATCCTGAATATCAACCTCGATAAGGCGCAGCCGTTTTTCATTGGCAAGATGCTTAAGGTTTTCCGGCCGGCCGGTGCTGAAATTATCCAGCACGGTTACTTCATGACCATCAATAAGCAGACAATCGACCAGATGAGAACCAATAAAACCAGCCCCACCCGTTACAATTACTTTCAAAATAACTCTCCTCTATAAATAGAATAGAAAAACCTTCAATGGCCCTAAAACATGGCGCTTGGGAGTTTATAGATGAATTCCGCATTTTATACGGGTCTGTTTACGATGTTCCTTCAATTCATCTAAACTTATGCCCATCATTCTCGCTATATTGGCCGTTTTCTCCGGAGTCCGGAAATTAATGCGATCATACTCATAGGCTCGCAACACCATCAACTCTTGAGGAGTAAATTCATCGGTACCGATAAATGCCTGTCCGTAACCAAAATACCGGGGATCCTTAAAACTAAAATCGGGTGGCAGCATCCCCTGCTCAGCGGCCAGCTTGTAAAGATCAGTACCTGGCAAGGGGGTGGCAATGTGAAAATGCACCACATCGAAGTCCTGGCTCTCAGCGTATCGGAAGGTGTCACGGATTTCTTCCCAGGTCTCCCCGGGGAAACCAATTACAAAATTAGCCCCGATATCGATACCTAATTCCTTGCATTTTTTTACTATTCCCGGTATGATATCCAGGTCCAAAGGTTTACGGATAATATCATGCAGAACCCGGGGGTTACCGGATTCAACTGAAACCGAAATCTGTATACACCCGGCCTGTCTCATCATTTCCAGCAATGCATCATCCAGGTTCCATGCGGAAACGGTAGCGATTTTGAAAACCAATTTGTCCTCTCGATCTATTAAGGCTTGTAGAATCGCTTCGACTCTGCTCCTTCTGGCCAGAAAGCATTCATCCAGGAATATCAAGTTTTTTACCCCGTAATATGAAACCAGGTAATCGATTTCATCCAATACCTCTTCCACCGGGCGAAATGCCACTTTACGCCCGCTGATGGTACGTGTGGCGCAGAATATACAATTATACGGGCAGCCATATGAGGTCAACAGGGTTGCCGTAGGCAAATCCGAATTAAACTGATAGTCTTTACTGGACTGTTTCAGGTAGAAATCCATATCAATGAGCGAGTAGTCCGGCCGCACCATTTCCTTGACATCGCCGATATAGGTTTTTACCGGGTTTATAACCGGTTGTCCTTCAGCGCCATGGAAGCCGATTCCTGGCATAGCACGTATTTCATCTACATTACCGCTGGCCGCGGCTTGTACAAAAGCCCCAATTCTATCTTCCGCATGACCTATAAAAATATAGTCGAGATTCTCATTCTCCAGGGCATCCTCACTCATAACTGTTGGATAGACCCCCCCCATTACCGTAATACACTCAGGGCAGGCCTGCCGGGCCAGGTTGATAGCCTGATGGTGCTGTTGATGATACTCTACCGATAGTGCTGAAACCATCACCATGTCCGGAGATAAATCCTTGATATAAGCATAAGTACTCTCTATCGACAGGTCTTTCCCATTGGCATCCAGGATGTGAAAATCACATTCGTTTTTTAATAAAGCCGTTAGAATCAAGGCTGATTGAGGTATGGTAATCCAAGGCCGCTTGTCAAACCATCGGGTATTGGAAAGTAACAATAATACTTTGTAATTCTCTCTTGGTGGTAAAGTCATAGTACTAACCTCATTTTCATTATTTCTGCTTTCGCAGCAATCCGGGGTAAAATGTTTGGATGAGTCACGATTTTATCTTAACCCTTCAGGTCAAGAGTTTGAAAATGTGCACACTCAAAGGATTTTCGTCATTACGTACCTGGTTATATAATCAAAATAATATTCAGCAATGGCGATATCACCAGATGGATAAGTATGTCTATCATCGGCAAATAATGAATGTTCACGGCCAAAGCGTCCAAAATAACTATGAACATCCGCAAAATTCTCCAGCTTTTTATGGGCAATCAGCTGGATATAATCCTCATATAGTTTCTTTATTATAACTGAAAAGTCTTTTCTCTTTCCCAGACTTAACTGATCAACCGCCAGTAATAATTTCTCCCGGGACGACATCGCATTTTTACTAAAGACAGTCGGCTGCAATCCCGCTATAAAAATTGCCCCCCGGCCATTTACAATATTCTGAAATTGAATTAACCGGGTATAATAAGCATTAATAATAGAATGTGGTTCACTATATTCGGCATTATTTTGTCTTTCCAGTGCCACCGGACCAGTACCATGTATTTTTTGCGCCCAGCCTTCGAGTTTGGGTAGATAGGTATAGTCAAATTGCTTCAATAAATAGCTATCAGACTGCAAACCAAACAAAAAATCATTTACACCGCTATGAGTAATAACAATGTCCGGTTTGAGTTTATTACAAAACATTAGGTAGGCAGTCAATTCGCTTAAAATACAATAGCCCGGTTGCCCGAAGTTCACTACAGAAAAATGCAACCCATTTTGTTCTGTGCAATAATCGTTCAGTTTAGCCTCTAACAAATATGAAAAAACCTCATCATCGTGAACGTAATAACCGCGAGCGGCACCACCTCCAAAAACAGCAATCACTTTATGATTTTTTTGGCGGTTTTGGCAATCAGTATGCTTGTGATATCTAAAGCCCATAGGATTTGTGGGCCCTTGGCCAACATGTCTATATAAAAATCCGTAGGGATAATAGTATGGCCCTTGTGAACACCCCATACTTGTCTGATTAAAATAATGAGTTTTTAAAGCGGTTTCTGCTTTTTCCGTTAATCCGCCCTGAAAATTGTGTTCAAAAATCATATGGGATCCTGAACGACTTATTCTATATAGTTGCGGTTTATTATCGTTTAATTCCCCGGCTAACCAATCACGTATCTGTGAATAATCGCCATTATCCCAACACTGCAATTCTTCACCAATTTCACTATCATGAAAAGCTACAATATCATAGGCCAGTATTTGTGTTGAATCATATTCTGCATAAGGGTAAATTTCTCTATCAATTAAAAGGGAACTATAAAATGAAACTTGGTCTGGGGGAGCGCTGATACAGACTTCTGTATCTTCTTTACAAACAGACATGATGCATTTAATACCACGATATATATCGATGGCCTGAAGCTGAAACTCTGTACCAGAATAAATGTCAATAGGTAATACATAAAGTACTTTCATCATATTAATCCTTTAGATTGCTGATAGGCAGGTATTATCCGCCTCTTTTCTCAATAGTAAAGGTATTATCACATCTTGGAAATACTTGCTATATACATCAGCAATTATGGCCTCGCCATCCCTCGTCGTGTGTATCGTATCAAAAAATAATGTACTATCTGCTCCAAATCTATTAAAGTACTCATGAAAATTAATAAAATGATGTAACTTATCACCAGGTCTTTTGCTCAAATAATCTTCATAAACTGCGGGAATAGTGCTCCACGGTTCCTCTTCCATAATATAATTCTCATCACACCATTTCTTCTCTAATGGGGAAAAAGCTTTTTTGCTATTAACCAGTGGCTCTAACCCGGACATATATATTGCCCCCGCATTTTCTACCAACTCTTGAAATTGAAGCGTCCTGCTGAAATATGCATTAGTGTTATCGTCACAACTATTAGTGGTTATATGCCAATAAGGCCGGGGGGGCTCCACCCAATGAGCCTCCGCCTCTTTGTCATCGTTAAGTATGATTGACCATTTTTTCGTTTTAAAATAATAGGTCATATCATATTGAGTCAACAGATAGTTATCAGAAACCTGACCGTTAAACATGTCATTAAAACCATCATGAGCAATTACCACATCCGGTTTCAATCTGTGACAAAGGAGCAGGTAGTTCAATATCCCATTAATAACCACCGCTGCATGTTGGGCAAAATTCAAAACTGTAAACGAAAGATCAATCGCCTGCTCCTGGCAATACTTGTTCAAAGCCTTTTCCAGCACACTGGGAAACATCTCCTCAAACAGCGAAAAATATCCCCAGGCCGCTGATCCACCAAATACCGCCACAACTTTGTGATTCGGAGCCCTTTTTTCCAGTTGGCTTAGATCCACTTTTATTCTGTGACCAAATTCGTTTAACGGCCCAAAGCCCATATACCGGAAATAATATCCATATGGTGCGTAATAATGCGATACGTCTCTTTTTGGGCTTAATCTATTAAAAATGTGCTTGTCCATGTAAGGATATTCCTTGTAATCGAAATACCCCTTACTCCCCTCAGCATGAACCAAATCAGTGCCAAAATGGTTAATAGTATATATCCTAATGTTGCTATTTACCGGTATGCTGCAGATTTCGTCATTTCTTCCCTGCTGAAAGACGATAACATCATAATCATCCAACTCTGTGAATTGTTCAGCCAACAAGAGCTTCTGGCGTCCATAGGTTAGATCATCATAATACGCAAAATATTGCTCAGGTACTACCAATTCAACCGAATCCATTTTCAAAATATATAAAAGATAATGAACAGCATGATCAACCTGGGCTTTTAATATTTCATCCGGAGGTAATACGAGCAAGGTCTTGATATATTTAACCCCCTTTTTCATGCTCTACACATGTCTTTTTACTTTCATATTTTGGGCGATACACACAACGCAAATATATAATGCGCCATGGGCATAAACCCCGTATGCAATACCTCGTCATTCATACCGAACATGAACACGTTTTCATAATACTTTTTGCACAATTCTCTGGTCTCATAACCGGTATGGCAATTAATATGTCCCTCCTGGGACTCCCTTGAGGCATATTGTTGTGATTCCAGGGAAGGAGTGCCCAGGATAAAAACCCCGTTTTCTTTGAGACTGTTCGCAATGTTGGCCATATAATTGGGTTCCTGGGCTGGATCTATATGTTCAAGAACATCCAAGGAGAAGGCCCCATCAAATCTATTATTTAACGGGGCATCAATAATATCGAATCCCATAAAGTTTATATTATTGTACAGACCGACCAGCCTTTCCTGACAGCTATCGATATGGGGTTTATAAAAGTCTATGGCCGTTATGTTTTTTACCACTTTGCTTACAATGACAGTTCCCAAGCCTTCCTGACAGCCAATTTCTAAAACATCATTGAAACCTTCAAACATTTTGGAAACAAATTTGTACCTGGCAAACAAAAAACCAATCCTTTTAGGATCATTCAAAATATTCGAGGTATTATACTGGCCTAAAGCAAAACCCTTTTCTTTTTGTGATGTTAATTCGATATGTTCATAGGTATTTTTAGCATATGATGATGATTTTTCACCAAAAAACATGTTATTTACCCCCATTTTGTTTTATTTTCCCGATTTCAGCGTTCAAAAGCTGTTTGATGGATTCACTCAGGTTTTCATCCTTGAAAAATTCGGCAATAGTCAAAAAGATACTTAATCCAATGATCAATTTGGGAATCAAATCATTTTCTTGACTGGCGAAATATTTATTCAAGGTCTTTTTTGACTCAACATCAATAACCTCGATCAGTCTTTGCATGCCCTCATCAAAAGGAACAATATAATCAACTCTTACCACTTCTCTTTGAGTTAAAGGATCAATAATATACTTCTTTACAGTAGAATAGTCATCTCTATAATGTATGGGCGCGCCAGGAATGCTGAACATTTTGGGGGTTACCGCAATATCACAGCCTAAACCAATATATTTTATGGCGGTCTTAATAGTAGCCAAAAGTTCATGGGGTTTGTATTCAGGAATCCCCGTTATTATATTTATTTGAGGGGTTACTTTATGTACCAGCAACTCATCCAGCACCCTCATACAATCATTGGCGCTAATCCCCACCTTATTGATTGACGAGCTTCTTAACAGCCGATCGGAAAAGGTCTCAACTCCCAAGCCAATACTATTGAAACCGGCTTTTTTCATTAATTTAATTAAATCGCTTCTGATTATTCTATTTTTGTTGCTAATAAAATCGGCAATCCTTGCCTGACAATTAAACATAACCTCGCCGGGAATTACGTTTTTTTCTTTGGCTTCGATAATCATTTCGCATAATTTTTCTATTCTTGATATCCCTATTACATTGCCAACCAAAAAATCATCGTCACTGAATAAAAAGCTTCTTGCTCCATATTTATTAATATTAAATACTAATAAATTGAATATTTCTTCAGCACTTAACATGATAATAGAGCATTTTTCATTTTGAGAAACCCTGAGGAAATTCTGAGAACTGCAAAAGCCGCAAGCCCTCGGACAATGACTGGTAGTATATAATCTGACATTTTCAATAACAAATTTACGATCTGAAGTTTTATCTACTTTGTAGTTCTGACGCATTATCGACCAGTATTTTTCATAGGGTATGTCCATTTTTAATTCTTGAGTATACGAGTATTTGCGAAAAATCTCTGCAGTGAGTTTGTCTTGAAAATTATTGATTACCTTTCCCGCGGCGTCATAATAAATAATCCCCTTTACATCAGTAAATTTAGCTTTCATTGATTTTTCGCCGTAATTATAAATAGTTTCGCATACCTGGAACAGGCTATCTTCTGCATATCCGGTCAAAATAAATTCAAAACCGGCCTTCAACCATTCCTCATAATTCAAGGTCGCCTCTTGTCCGCCTGCGAAAAAATACACATCCGCGTTATTGGCTAAACATAGTTTTTTCAGAGACCATAACAGGTTCAAGTCTTCTTCCATTTTAAAATGAGAAACACTTAAGCCAATCAACTTGTAATATCCCGAACTGATTGCTGCCAGATAATCGTTTTTATCGTCAACATCCAGGTCTAAAATATCACAATTATATCCTCTTTCATTCAGGTATTGTTTTAGTCGGTACAACCCCAGAGGTGGAGCCAGATTGAATCCGCTTCCTGAAACTGATGTAACTAGTAGTATATTAGGTTTGGCCTGGGTTAGTGAATACTCCATGATTATCTCCCGTAAAATGTTTTTTGATTTTTTCAACTCAGAATGACATCCCGGCATCTGATACAACCTTCTGAACAAACTGTTATATACGGATTCTCGCCTATTAGTTTTGCGGTAGTATCAATTAAATCATTAAGTTTAGCTGAGTAAACTGTGGCATTGCCCAGTTGAAACTCCTGGATTATGTCCCGGCAATATGGCAATAGATTATTAAAACCTTTGGCACATCCGGACGCTCTGACTCTCTTAACTTCCATTTCCCGGTTTACTGCCCATCTTACAAAGGAGTTCCTACCTGCCCTCTCCTCCGCGATATGAAGAGCTGTACAGGACGATAGATTTACGCCTAAAAGCAATACATAGCCCCCCCTATCAGCTAATCTCTCCAATGGCAAATTGGTTACACTCCAGGAGTGATCCTTTATAATGTCTTCTGCGTCTTCACCATATATCGCCCAGGAATGCCAGGCATGGTCGCTTCTTATTACCCCAGCTCTTCTTATAAACTCTCGGCTGATCAGACCCATGCTCTTCTCAATCCCAATTTTTTCTATAATAAATGGTGTCATTGGCTTATTCCAATTATCATAAAAAGCATAATCGCAGCCGTTATTTTCGGGTCTATCGTCAACCGGCGGACAGGTATTGGCTTCCCATGAAAATGCGGGCATCATAACCGTTTTATAGGTCTCCAGCAAGGCATCAATTATTGTATTGGCTCCACCGTCAACCTGCCCAAAACTGCTTAATGATGAGTGCACTACTACCTTGGAAGAGGGTATCTCCAATTGATTCAACATTTCTAAAATCTGTTGCTTGTTTATGGTCCCTGTCATATTTATTGCCCCGCAGAAAATAGATTCTCGGCATCTACTATTGCTTCAGCTATGTAATCACACTCGTTTTTCGTATAATTCTCATTGAATAAAAGGTTGAAGGATCTATTAATTATATCGAGAGAATTGTGACATTGATAATCGTCATATAAATAGCCCTTGACCCATTTCCACTCTGAAACTACGTATTTATAATGGGGGTTAATTGAAATGCCACGTGCGCTTAAGTAATTGGCAAATTCTAATTTTGAAATATTGATGCTGTCAACATCAAGTACTATGGGATGAAAGAAAGGCGAAAAATCGTCGTTGAAATCATAAAGCTTGCATAGCCTGGATTTTGCCTCCAGAGATTCTTTTAATAAAAACAAAAACTCCAATCTTCTTTGAATAACTGATTCCAGTTTATTTAACGAATTTAAGCCGATAGCACAAGAAAGCTCATCAATGTTCAAATTCAGCGCCGGGAAAAGAAACCCGGCAGGGTCCTTTTCATCAAAACCATCCAGGTGAAACGGTTTTCCTCTATCAGCATAAGCTCTTATTAAATTATACCTATCCTCGTCTTTGGTAAAAATTATCCCGCCGCATCCGCCCGTACAGTGCGCCTTTCTGTACATGGTGGAAAAGACCCCGATGTCGCCATAGGTACCCACTTTCTTGCCTTTATACCTGGCGCCATGGGCCTGGGAACAGTCTTCAATAACCATAATTCCTTTTGGCTTCGCCCATTCACATATCTCTTGTATCCTGGCTGCTTCACCAGCTGAATGTACAACGATTAAAGCCTTGCTTCGATCGGTAACTCTCTTTTCTAATTCTTCTGGAGAAATATTGTAGGAATTGACTGCGGAATCAACCATTACCGGGGTTAAACCGTTTAGTATTACTGCATTAATAGTTCCGGGATCGGTAATGGGAGATACCAGCACATGCGCGCCCCTCTCCAATTGCAGAGAGGCCACCGCCACATAAAGCGCTGCCGTACCCGTACATACTGCATCAGCATATCCGGCTTCGCCTAAAAAACTCACAAAGGCATCAGTATATTTCTTTTCAAAGTAACCCTGATAACCCGGATCGGCGTTATTATTTCTATAGTAATGAAAAACCTCGGCAATTACAGCCAGATCATCTTCTCCCATAGCGGACCTGGGAGGCATTTGTACCTTACTCATTAAATCAGCCCGCACCTTCCTGGAATTACTCGAAATATATAAACGAATAGTCCCCTGTATACCCATATTCCGCATATAACCACTGCCACTCTTCGGGGGTAAAAAAGCATTCGCAGGTTAACTGCCAGTATAGGAGATTGGCCTTCTCATTTTCATTACGATAGGATTCTACCGCTATATGCGAATTGCCCTTGGAAACTCTTTCAATTTCTTGAATAGCCTTTTTCAAATCATATATGTATAAATTGTGCAGGGTGGTTATTGAATAGACGAGGTCAAAGGAATTATCCTCGTAGGGCAAATCCTGAGCCAGCCCCTGTCGCAGGAAGGGTTTAATCTCCGGTTTGGCATTATCAAGCGCATACTCGGAAATATCCAAGCCCGCCACTTCTATTCCCGGCACAGCCTGAGTAAATTCGTACAGCAGAAATCCCTTTCCGCAGCCCACATCCAGTATTCTCTGACCCGGCTTCAGCTGGTAATGCTCTGCCATGGCCTCGGCCACCGCACGCCACCTGCCGTCATATCTATAACCGCCATAGCCGTACTGCCTATCGCCGTCCCAGTAGTCACGGTCAAACCTTTTGGCAATTTCCGCGCATTCGGCTTTATCATGTTGAGTGACCCGTGCCACATAATCCCGGGCTGTACTCTTATGTATGATGGAAATGAAATCTATGTAGGCCAATTAATCACATCCTATAATACTAATTCCGGCAAATCCTTAAGGCGTTTTCCATAATTTGTTCGGGAGCCAGTCCATTTCTGGCTTTCAAATAGGCATGCGAGCCATAGCCTTTACAGAAGCAATCCTGTACGCCCATACCCTTGAATATAATATCGCCGCATCTTCTTTCCAGAAGAACCTCTGCTATTGCACTGCCCAGCCCACCAATTATGCTATGTTCTTCTATACTAACAATTTTCCCGGTTTCCCGGGCTGCCTTTTCGATAATATCTTTGTCAATCGGTTTAATGCTGGGCATATTTATAACCCGCGCCTGAATCCCCTTTTCCTTCAACTTGCCGGCTACTCCCAATACGTCATGAATAATAGACCCCGCGGCTATAAATGTTATATCTCCGCCTTCATTCAAGACTACACCTTTTCCTAATTGAAACTCGTAATCCTCCCCGTAAATCTCAGGTTCTTGGGTTGCTTCCAGCCTTATATACACCGGTTCATTTATTTGAGCGGCATAGCAGGTTGCGGCATAGGCTTCCCGGGGAGATGCTGGCGCAAAAATATTCATAGAAGGCAGAACACGCATAATAGCAATATCCTCAGTGGCATGATGAGTAGGACCCAACGAACTATAGCGCATGCCGGCGCCAACCCCTACCAGTTTTACATTCTGCCTTTGCAGGCAAACATCGTTTCTAACCTGTTCAAAGGCCCGCATAGTGATAAATCCCGCAATAGTATAGGCGAAGGGTATTTTCCCGCAATTAGCCAACCCTGCCGCAGCGGATACCATATTGGCTTCAGAAATTCCAAAATTAATAAATTGCTCCGGGAAATCTCTGCGAAAATCATCGAAGATAATAGCGCCGTTATCAGCCACCAAAGCCAGTATATTAGAATTTTCCCGGGCCATATCATAAACCGCTTTTATGTATGCGTTTCTCATTATCCCACCAACTCCTGCATATCCATTTCCAATTCATTCAGGACAATCTTCAGTTCAGCCGCATTGGGAAGTCTAAAATGCCAGATCGGCACCCCTTCCATAAATGAAACCCCCTTGCCTTTGATGGTATGTGCGATTACAGCGCGGGGTGCGCAGCCAGCCTGTTTTTTCGGGGTAAGGGCGGCAATCAGCGCTGGTATGTCATGCCCATCCACCTCTTCCACATCCCAGCCAAATGCTCTCCATTTATCAATAACCGGTTCCATCTTCACTATATTATCCAGTCGGTCCATCGCCTGCAGTTTATTGTAATCAAGTATTACCGTCAGGTTGTCCAATTGCTGGGTTGCGGCAAAAAGAGCCGCTTCCCAGATCGACCCCTCCTGGCACTCGCCGTCACCAAGCAGAACGTATATATGACAGTCTTGTTTATCCAGCTTTTTGGCCATCGCTATGCCGCTCGCAAAACCCAATCCGTGACCGAGGGCTCCGGTCGAGGCTTCAACTCCGGGTACCTCCCACATATTGGGGTGTCCGCCCAGCCGGCTGCCATCCTGGCAGAAGCTGAATAATTCCTCTACGCCTAGAAATCCGGCCTGGGCCAGGATGGCATATAATGCAGCACTGGCGTGGCCCTTGCTCATAATAAAACGGTCCCGATTTTCTGCTAAAGGCTCCCGGGCATCATACTTCAATACCCCGCCAAAATATAAAGCGGTTAACACTTCTACAGCTGAGAAGGCGGGGGCAATATGCCCCCCACCCGCTTTATAGGCCATTTTAAAAATATTCTTCCGGATTTCTCGGGCCAGGTTATATAAATGCTCTGTATCATAAGCGCTCTGCATATCTCTTCTCCCTTTCCTTTGATTGCAGATAAAAAATCAAATAAAGTTAATATGATTTTTATTCAACGACAAAAATGTATTCAGCAATATATTGCGGTCATCATATACACAATGATGCCGACACTCCTTACTGGCATCAAAGCTATTGAATTTTTCGGTAGTTTCCGGTGAAAACCAAACATCTTGAAAAGATTTTTCTTTTATGTCTCCTATAATTCCATTTTTTAAATAAGCCTTGTCATGGCAATAATACACCTTGCAATCAGCGGCTATTACGGTCACAATCTCTTTCATTACACAATTGGTATATTGTCTCTCGAATATGGCGCTCAAATCAAAATCGCTTTCATATAGATTTATTACGGCAAAACGATCCGATTGCAACTCCTTTTTCACTCTTTTTATCTGCTCAATAACATCTTCCTTAAAATCTCTATGATATTCGTCTACATTGTTGGTCATCCGCGCAGTGTATTTAATATGGTTAACTCCCAGATCATGCATCAGTTTTCCGGCTTGATAGATTTCCCCGGCATTTTCTTGATTAACCACGAAGTTAATTCCCAACTCACATTCCTTATTCTTCTGCCCGGCAAAATTCTCCAGATTTGCGCATACCTTCGAGAAAGATTCCAAGGAAATACCCCGGATTTGCGCATAGGTTTCCCGGGTGCCGGCATCCAAAGATATCCTTACCCACTTGGCTCTGGCCAATAATTCTGCCGCTTCACCCCTCAATAAACTACCGTTAGTAATAATAGACAGATCGATATGGTTGTCTAATATCAGCTTCATAGCTTCGGTAATATGAGGATATAACAGCGGTTCACCTCCGCCACTGAAGGTTAATGCCTTTACGCCCATTTCCGCAAAATCTGTTATTATTTCCTGCATTTTTTCCCAGGGTATCTGGTTTCGGTTTTCCTGTCCCTGCAGATCGAGGTATTGCCCGCTGGCGTAATGACAATAATTGCAATTGTGATTGCACTTATTAGTTGGCTTGATCCTTACATATAACGGGGCCGTTCTATGCCCCTCGGTAATTGACTGTAGTTTTTGGGGATGAGCGAATATCTTTAGATTACTATATGGTGTGGCTTTGCTTTCCAATTTCCTTCATCCTTTCCCTATCACTTGCTTCATATGAAATTAACGTGTCCGGAAGGATTCTTTATCTGCTGCAGATAGCGGTTTATTTCATCAAGCCTACACAATTCTCTGCAGGCATTTATGTCCATGCTTTTGATATAAGCCAAAGATTTTTTCCTTTTTTCACCTTCCCATATCTCGCTGAAGCTTTGGTCATGCAAGTTACCAAAACGAAAAGCTTCATCACCAATATAAGCAATACATGCCCACACATTAGCCTGCGCATCAACATAGGCCCAAAACGGCAAGCCCAGGCACTCAGTGTAAGTTCGTTCTTGCTGTAACTTCTTCATAGACGCTGAGCGAAAAATAACATTGAAATCCGGCATTTTTAAAGCGTTTAATTCCTCTTCCATCTCTATATATTGCATGTAATCCAGGTCAGGTTTGATGTGCGTATGGCTGGCGGGGTGTTTGGAAAAGGGCTTTATCGTGAAATAATCAATCCCCAGGGCTTTTAACTCTTTGGCCAGCATCAATACATCAGCCGCGTTTTCCGGTATTAACAAGAGCTGTACGCCTATAGTACTAGTCAGTTTGTTTCTCTTCTTTATACTTACTGCCTCCGCCAAATTAGCCAAAATCTTTTTATAATCTCCGGGTTTACTTTTATGTATTAACTGGTGAGTCTCGTCAGTTCCGGCATTAAGGCTTACCCGTACCCAAGTTAAAGAAGACAGACATTTGCCGGCTACCTCAGGGGTAAATAGTAGTCCGTTCGTCGACATTCCCATATCCAGACCAATACTTTTGCCATAATTAATAGTATCCGGGGTGTTTTGATTAAGCAGAGGTTCTCCCTCTCCACAAACAACTATGCTTTTAACCCCTTGTCCTTGCATTTCCTGAAGAGATCTAAACATTAGTTGCCTATCCAATAGCTTTGCTTCATAGTTCAAATAGTCAAAGGCACAAAAAATGCATCTATAATTACAGGCGCCGGATGGTGATATTTCGACCGTGAGCGGATATACGTCTCCCCTTTGTAACCATTGGGCCACCCTGGTTGGATGATAGATCAATTTATGGGAATCTATTCTTAAATTATCTTCCATAATCAATAGTCCTTATCATTTAGTAATTTAACAATGTTGCAGCAAACTTCAATAATTCCAGCTTGCTGCTGACCTTTGAATTACCGAGAACGTTGGCGGCTAAGGCGCCGGCAATATTGCCAAAAAAGGTTCCTATTTCAAAAGGCAATTGCAGACCGGCACATATACTGCTCAGCGCGAAAAATGCGTCTCCGGCGCCAACCGTATCCTGAACATTCAAAGTAAGCGCGGGTGCTTGCAATGGGTTGTCATCTACATTAATGGCTATCGCCCCCAAGGATCCTAAAGTCAGCCAGCCACCCTTACTGTTCAAGTGCTTTTTCAACCTTTTCAATAACGTAAGATAATCAGTAGAACGTGTGCTGTAGGCTAAACTGATTTCTCTTTGATCGAGTGTAAATACATCAGCCCGGCTATATTTTGTTATTAAATTCATGCCAAAATTAGTAGAATTAGTTTGGCAGTTCAATGCCATAAATCTGGCTTTTTCCTGGATAATATCCATCGCCTTTTGATCCAGGGCGCCATGACCATAATCAGCCACAATAACCATATCAAAATCAGGTATGATTTTATCAAGCTTTTGATAGAAGACATTTCTGTTTACCTTGTCACTTTGTTCTTCCTCCATCAGGTAATTGAGAGAAAAGAGTTTGTCGTATTCGTCTCTGATTCCCCTTTTTTCAATAAACCTTCTTTTTCTGGTAGTCTGGAAGAATGGATCTATACATAGATCCAGAAACATATCCTTGCTCAGTTCATTTAACATCTGACTATGTATAGGGGCTTCTTGTCCTATGAGCGTACAAACGCTCACATTTTTTATAACTGCTGACAAATGCCGGGCGACTACCAGTGCGCCGCCCAAATAGCTCTCTTCCTTGAGATATCGGCTCGAAAGCCCTCTGTCTTTTGACATCAAGCCCATAACACTGGAAAAAACATACTCATCTATTACCGCGTCCCCTACTACCAGTACCTTGAGCCGCGACAAATCGTCTGTGATGTTCTTGATCTCGGCAAAATCATATCTGGCCGCTAAAGCTTGAGTATACTCCTTTACGCCGGGAGCGAATACCTCAAAGTTATGATTTAAGAGCTTGGTTGAGCTAAATACAACCTTGTCATCCGTAAAATAGATTTCTCCGCCAAAATCCTTTACGGCTGCCGCCTCTCTCTCGATGTTCTGACTTAAATCTTCCTCGAAATTCTCATATTCTTTGCCTTTGACATAATAATCAGGCTGAATATAGTCAATAACCTCTTTAGAAGTCTCATTTTCCGAAAGGATTACATAGTCCACACATTCCAAAGCCGCCAATGATTTCATCCTTAATTCATCGGAAAAAAAGGGACGGCCCGGTCCCTTATTCACATAGGCAGCCGCAGTAACCGTTATCACCAGGATATCTCCCAATTGTTTGGCTTCTTCTAAATGGACTATATGACCGGGATGCAGCAGATCAAAAACGCCATGGCATTGAATGACTTTTTTTCCCTGCTGGCGGTAGTCCTCTCTGTTGGCCAAAAACTCCTGCGGGCTTGTTATTTTCAAATCTGATTCACCTCATTCTCCTGCTCCTTTTCGATCTGACGGGCCAGTTTTTGCGCTACCTCTTCCAAAACCTTGGGAAAGAGCGTCTCGTAATTAATCTCCCCCTTGATCTTTTTTTGAGCATTTTTAATGATTTCTTTTCTCTGCGCTTCGTTCTCCAAATAATAGTCGACCTTTCGGTATAAATCTTCTTTACCGGAAAAGAATACAATCTCTTTATCCTCTTCCATATATTTTCGTATGTTGGCATAATCATGCTCAACCGGGATATTTAATCCGAGATAGAACCCCCCGCTTAAAAAGGTTTCAAATACCCGCGGATGTACTGAAGCGCCGGGACTTGTCCCTAAAACAATCTTGGCTGCCTTAATTACTTTAGCCAGTTTTTCTCCATTTTCAGCAACGCCTTGCGCATATTGACTTAATATCGGGTGACTTATCCAGTCTCTGCCCCAGAGCTTCATATCATAACCCTTTTCATGCAGCCATTCCACTGGAAGCGAGCGCATAATCAACCAACCAACTAACCCTCTGAATTTATCCATTAGCACTTCTCGGTCATTTTCAGGTATTTCCAGTCCAAATTTTTTATAATAATGATCTAAGAACTCTCTATATTCCTCATCACTATAAATCCAATCTTCATTTTTAAATCTGCGATACAAATCTTCATAAGCATCTGTGAAGAGTTTTTCCATTGCAACGTAATTAGGAACTTCTTTTATAAGGGCAAGAAAACTCTCAAGTCCTATTCCAGGATTGCCGACATTGGAAAAAAGGCAAATATCACAGCCGTATTCGTTTTGTTCTTCGTATGAAAGCTCATACTCCCGATATAACTCGGCATCCGGCACGATTATCGGACCTTCGATTATTCGTTCCTCCGGATGACCTCTGGACAATAAAGACTGTTTGTTGGAAATCCATAGATCAAGAATAAAGTCCAAATCGCTTGTTTTTTCCGCACTATCATAGGACATTCTCTCATAAGGGTCCATTGCCCAATTAAAATACAGCATATTAAGCGGTATAAATGGACGTTGATAGCGGAAATCATTTATTATAAAAAATATATCCGGGTGTAATTCATTCATAAGTTTAAATATGACGCCTGTATTTACCCGTAAAATATTATCTTGTTCAATAATTAAGTGATTGGGTATCTGTAAGCGGTCACAGGCTTTGGCCAAATCCCGGATAAAATACTGGGCAGCGGTAGACATAAGACTGGTAAAAAAAATTATACGCGGTTTTCCTGACCGCAGGCTTTCCAAAAAATATTCTTTGGACAAACCCGCATAGTACTCATGGGTTTTCCGCAAGTTTATCCGGTATTCCTCGTTCCGTTCTTCTTCAAAAGCACTGATTTCCTTTTGTATGTCGTCCCCTTCTCCCAAACCTGGATATATGTCCGGGAATACTGACTGGGGGTTACTGAACCAATCATATAATTCCTCCCTGGTCAGCAAAAACACCACTCGCTCATTTTTCAGCAGGAGGCTAAAATCATATAGCTGCAGATAAGGCAATAATGCCTCTGCCCCCTCTTCATAATATAGATAAAAAGGTATTTTAACCCACGGAAAATCAGGATCTTCTGCTCTATTTTCTATTTCCATCCTAATTATTTTTTTAAAGTGGAAATAGTTCTTCAGGAAAACTACCTTTCCCGATTCCGTCCCGGTTTCCATCGAATCCCGGGGATGCGGAAACAGAATCCGTTTGCTTTGCTTGTCCGTTAATTGGTACTTATAGTATTCCTCGTCACATTGCAACAGTAAAAAATCGAATCCCGATAAATCCTGGTTTAAAACGGGCTTAAAATATGGATATGCCTCGAAGATCCGTTGATTCTTGGCATAACAAGCTTTTCTTTGCCCGGCATAAGGCAAAGAAAACTCTTCTATTAAAATCTTCTCAAATAGTTCATTAACACTGCCTTGTCGGCAAATATCCAGCAGATACGCCAGGGCTTCTCTTCTGCGATTTTGTTTGAGCAATTTAGTTACCTTTTTTTGTTCCGCCTTTACTTGGGCTTCATTCGCGGGAGGTAAAGTCATACCCGTAAAATCCTCCGTTAGTGTATTGAAAACTTCCTTATAATTCCTCACTCTTATTTTTAATCATTTCATATATAAAGCCACCATATTCAGCCAGCTTCTGTGAATAGCCGATTGCCGTCTGCATCAGCGATTCCGCCTGCTTGTCCAGATCCTGCCCGTTATACTGATAGGCCATACGAATTGAGTAGTAGTGATTGGCCAGTTCAGTATGTATGACCATCTGGTAAAAAAGAATCTGCATCAGTTGCTCTTCATATTTTTGCAGCCCTTTTAAGGCAAAAACAATATCTGTGAGTTTGGCATCACTGCTGAGTATCTCCCGTAATTCTGCAATACGGTTCTGGTTGATTTCAAGAATTTTTTCTAATTCCTGCTTGGCTTGCCGGATAGATTGATTGATAATCGGTGTGTTGTCCTCGGCTCCGGCAAAAAGCTCCTCGATACTGGTGGTTAGGCCCCGGTTGGCCGGCAGCTTATCAAGGATTTCCTCCAATTTCATATTGGGTGCCCCCGCCAGGGGTAAGCCGCCCTCGGTGGCGTTGACAAACTCAATTCCGCTGTAAGAAGCTATCAGCTTCTCCATTTCCGTCCGGATGCCGGCAAAAGGCTTGGAAGTATAAACCACGCTGCCAAATATGTCTACCTCCTTTATTAAACCCCGGGTATCGGTATAATAGGGATCGGACCAGGAACCGTCCGCATATAAGCGATTGCCCGTCATGCACAGATCCTGGCCGGTAAAGATTATATGACTGCATCCTGCCTGGCAGAGCAGATCCAGCGTTACATTGGCAATCGTGCCTCCGCCATTAACCATCAGACATTTTTGTCCGCTGACTGCATAGCAGTAATGGCTGATCTCGTCCCCGACCATTACCATCCGCGCTTTGGGAGCATCATATTTGTCAACCACCATATAATCCAGGGTATTGGAAAAGAGCAAGGGAATATTCTCAAAATCCTCGATGCCGTCAAAAACCGTATTCTCATCAGGATAGGGGCTGAATGCAGCCCGGGCGTGAGGACGAATCCCCTTGTTATATAGTATTTTTATAGCGCTGCCCACGGCTACTATGAAGGCCTTTTCCTTGGCTTCTTCCAGCAGGTGAATGTTTTTATTCAGGGAAGGACCGGCTGAAACCATAATAGCCGGTTTGCCTTTAAGCTCAGCCAGCAGTTCCGCCATATCAATACCGGGTGCGTTGATATTATTGATAATGTTTTGGGTTTTCAAATAGATGTTTTTTTCCACGGTGCTGAGGCCAACCTGGGTTTGTTGTATAGCACTTACTATTACCTGCTGCAGTTTCTCGTAATAATCCTTGAAAAGGGTTCGGTAGGGCAGATGGTACACCATCTCATGTCTTTTCTTCAACTCCGTCGTCCAGCGGCCGGCAATTTCCCGCCCCACGTCCTCGGCTTCCCGGTTGAACATAAAGGTAACCGTTTTAACCCTGGCAAGTCGGTTTATAACTTCCTTATGACTTAGAACCTGATTCAAAATAGCCAGACTAGGTTCTACCACAATGACCTGTTCCAGATTCGGGAACCGCGAGCCCGCATATTCTAGGGCATAGGCACAGCCTAATCCAAAAACAATTAAAACCTCCACATCGTCTTTCACGTCCGCGAACATGGACTGCATCTCCCGTTCCAGATCATACAGGCTGTGCAGGTTACAAGCCCCCAAATCATTCCGGATCAAATAATTAAGCTCTCCCGGCAATCGGTTCATTTCGACCGGAAAAAGGGCCTGCATAGCCGAGAGGCTTTTCCGAAATCCATCGATCTGAGTTTCCATGGCATTATTGGCCTGTTGCCGGGGGGTAATACGATTATTGTTAGTAAACAACTCTTTCTTTGCTTTTTTCATGATCCTTTCCTTTCAGGGATATTCAATTGGCAGTGGACGTCGGAAACTTTATGCCATCCCTGGCACCGATCTCTTTTCGCTTTCCGTGGCTGCAGCGACACCAGGTCATCCTTGACCTTCGGCAGCTCCTTGCCATCCTTGGCACCGCTGTACTAGTCCATCCCTGGACGTCGCTATTGATAGGCATTATTGATCAGGGGTTTAACGACATATTCCAGGAGATCTGCAGTCAAGAGATAGTCGTTATTTTGCAGAGCTATACTCATTTGCTGCAAGCCATCCTGCAGCTGCTCCTGCTGGCTGCTGTCCAGCCCTTCCTGCAGCTTATCCAGCAGATCAAATATATCCACCAGGTGCTGAGCCGCCTTGGAAATATTATATTGGAATATGGCCTGTTGCACTTCTCGCAATAGTTCGTCCATAATGCTTCCATCCCTTCTTGGCCTTGATATAATCGTAATTTGGTATCAGTTCAAGCCCGATGCAGATAGATAATCTCCTCTTCCCATCCAGCCTTCATTAGAGTCCAAAAGCGTTCCCAGGGCATAGGCAGAAAGCGGCGATGTATCTGTTCAAAGTTGAGTTTCCCATCTACGGCTTGCAGAACGCGGAGCAGTTCCCCCGGTATACTCAGGTCTTCGAACTCTATACCCGCCTCTAACAGCAAATGTTGATGCTTAAGGCCTACAATTACCCGTTCCTCCTGTTTATCGAAAAGGGCGTAAGGTGATAAATAAGGGATGTATTTGGATGCCTGAGAATCACTCATCGAAGGCATTTCCGGATGATATGACAGATGGCTGTAAAGCAGGGAGTGCATCAGCATCTGTCCGCAGAATTGTTCAGCCAGGTAAGCCCGATCCAGCAGTGAAAATCCATTTAGCCAGGAAAGATCCATGGGGGGCAAATAGCTGCCCGGTTCATAACTGCGGGGGTGTAGCCCGGATATAAATCCCAATCCGGTTCTCTCTAAAACCTGATTGCATTCGCGCAGGCCATCGATGTGATCCTTAAGCGGTTGGGCCAATAATTCTTTTGCCAGACTCTGGATCTCCTCAGGGGTTTGCCCGCCAGCCTTTATTTCCGCTACTCGTTCCTGCAGGTAGAGATTTTCTTCCGGATGACTTCCCGTAAAGGATTGGATTCTCAGTAGTCCTTCTTGCCCCAGGTTCTTATGCAGTATTGCCAGGAATCCGCTTAGATCGTCAATTTGCTGCAACGGTCTAGTGGTAATAATAAAATCATAGTCCCCTTGTTCCGGTAAAGTATTTAGAAAACTAACATTTTTCAACCCCAGGTCTTCCGCATATTGTTGAGCCGTAGCCAGCGCTTCGGCACTGATATCACTAGCTGTAAATAACATCTGCGAATATTTGGCCGCCATTAACAGCAGAACTTCTCCGGTCCCGCAGGCCGGGTCCAAAACCTTCAATCCCTCCAGCGGTTTGTAAACCGGATAGGCCAGGTGCTCCATATACGGCAAACAAATGCTCAGGTTTACATTCAACTGTGCTTTTCCCATGGCAACACTCTTGATAGATTCTGGTACTTGCCCCATCCATTTGCCGGGGTAGTTTTCTTTATCGGTCATACAGATATCCTTTCCGAAATATTGATGATTTACGGCCATGCTTTCAGACATATTTATATTATCGAAATTTTACACCATTTTTTTAGCAGTATTTTCGGATAAAACAGGGGATGCCTCGAATTTGAGGCATCCCCTTGGTATTTTGTACTTTACTAATCCGTGCAACTCATTATCTGAGCAGTTGCAGCACGGTCTGCGGCATCTGGTTAGCCTGAGCCAGCATTGAAGTAGCAGCATTGGCCAGAATCTGATACTTGGTAAAGGCCATCATTTCCTTGGCCATGTCCACGTCGCGGATGCGGGATTCGGCCGCAGTCAGGTTTTCGGAGGTCACACTCAGGTTGGCGATGGTGTGATCCAACCGGTTCTGCATGGCACCCAGTTTGGCGCGTTCCTTGGATACTGTATCAATGGCGTTATCGATTTTGCCGAGAGATACCGTAGCCAGGGCATTGCTGGTTACGAGGATATTATCTACGCCCAGCGATGCTGCCCCCATATTGCCTATACCCATACCTACATCCTGCTTCTGGTTGGCACCAATTTGCAGTACCAGGGTGTTGTCGGCCATATGAACGAAGGTCGTGCCGGTATTACCTGTTCCGCCGGTCAATGTCCAGTCTTTCTCAACCGAGTCCCAGGTAGTACGCAGACCGGTGCTGGCATCAAACTCTACGTCAACACTTTCATGCACTACGCCGATCAGCATGTTTTCGGAAATCTTCACGTCTTCAGCAATCACGGTGCCATCATGGGCATCACTGACCTTGACGATGAAATTATTGTTTTTGGAATCCTGAATGTCGGTCAGACTGAGGGCTGCGATAACACTGTCATCGCCGATTATGGAAATTTCCCCTTCACTGCCGGCCACAGCACTGCGGATGACAAATGTGCCTTCTACTGTTTCCAGGCCTGCCTGATCAGCATCAGTCACATAGGATACGAATTGATCTGCATCAGCGCCGATTCCCAGCAAAGCACCCTGGTTCAGCCCATCTGCACCCGCAATAGCCGCATTAAGCTTGTCTTTGAGGTCACCAATGGTGTCCGCGCCGGAAACGGTTATGGTAGCAGTTTTGCCATTGCCCTGTACCAGAGTCAGGGTCTGGGTATTTTCCAAAATGAAGTTGCCGGAAGAATCCCAGAACTTATCGATATCTCTCAGCAAGGTATCATCTTTGGCGATGGTTCCGATTACGCTCTCATCCAACCCGTTGGCCAAGGAAATGTCAAATTTGCTGCGGAAAGCGGTGGCGGTGGTGGTTTCAATGACCGAATTGGTAACCGTAACACTGGCATCATATTCCTTACCAGTAACTCCATCCAGCTGGTAGAAATTAAAGACGGTGTCCTTGTTGTCCTGCAGCTCGGCTTTCAGGAAAAAGTTCGCAACCTCGTCACCGGCCGAGCAGATGATCGTAGAATCAAAGCAGGATGCAACGGCGCCTATTACAGCCGATGAATTAACAAGCATCTTACTGCCCACTTTTACATTGGCGGCGCTGGCAATATCGCCCAGATCCATGGTATAACCATTAAAGGCTATGGTGGAAAGAGTACCGGCCGCAGCGCAGCTGCCCTGTATGACAATTGTGCCTTCCTGGTAGTCATGATTGCCCAGTTTATCCATAATGTGTGCCTTATAGGCCAGGGTGATCAGACAGGTGTTGGTATCAACCGCAGTAACCTCAAATAACATCGAAGAATTTACACCGCAGGAGGAAATTGTTTGCAAGACCGTACAGGTATTAGCAACTACTGCGAATGCATTGCATCCATCCACCACGTAACTGCAGGTGATCTCCAGACGACCATTCGTACTAGCAGCAAGACATCTTGCAGTATCGATGGAGAAGGTGCCTGCCTTCATGGTACCAGTCATAGAAATATTGCTTATACCGGCCGCCGCCAGACTTGTCGCGCAGAAGGCACCCGACGTTGTGTTGGCGGTCATACATACCGCAGATCCAAGTGCAAGACAAGCCACATTCGTGGTGCTTGCCGAAGCAGTCAGGTCATTGCCGGCACAAAGGGCAATGCCGCCGAAACAAATGGCAGAATTGCAGGTAGAGATGTTATGCATCCTGACAGTCAGATCGAAGTTTTCTCCGGTTTCTTTCGCGGTGAACTTGAATCCGCAAGTGCCTACCGTAGCTGTAACTCTTTCTGACAGTCCAACGGCAGTATTGATTTTTGATGCGATTTCCTCAGCAGTTATTTCATTGTCCGGGCCGAAGGTTACATCGTATTCCTCATCATCAAAGGTAAAGGTCAGAGAGAAACAGTCACCGGCCAGCAGAGTGCCTGAGGCATAGCTGTTGACACATATCGCCGCCAAGGTACCATCGTCGATGTCAGTATTGGTTATGGAACTTTCCACCGCGGCAGCGGCATGTTTGATTTTAAAGATATCGGTTTTCTGTACCTGGTTGACACCGGCTTCAGCGGTAATTTCCAGCTTATAGTTGCCGCCGCCTTCAGCCTTCTGGCCGAATTGATCCAGAATTCTGAGGCCGTCCCGCATATAGACCTTGGTGGTCAGCAGGTCAGTGGAAGTATAAGCGGAAGTGGTTCCATCCAGCAGGGCCTTACCATTGAACTCAGTGGTATTGGCAATGCGGTCTATTTCTTCCATCAGCTGATCGATTTCCAATTGTATTTGGCTGCGATCTTCAGAAGTATAGGTATCATTGGCGGCTTGAACAGATAGTTCGCGCATACGCTGCAGAATGGAATGGGTTTCGTTCAGGGCTCCTTCTGCCGTCTGAATCAGGGAGATGCCGTCCTGGGCGTTGCGGGAAGCCTGGTCCAGTCCGCGGATCTGGCTGCGCATTTTTTCAGATATGGCCAGACCGGCTGCATCATCGGCTGCCCGGTTGATTCTTAGCCCGGAAGATAGTTTTTCCAGAGCATTGGCCATACCCTTATTGTTGGCAGTCAGTTTGTTATAGGTATTCAGAGCCGGTATATTGTGGTTTATTATCATGTCATTACCTCCTTGTAATTTTAGCTCCTACATCCATGTAGGGCTGCTGTTCAATTTTTCAGCGGTCAACCGCAAATCCGCTTTAAGATGTTTTGAACAACCTCTCCCCTTCCTCCAGCATATTAATTCGCGCAGTATATCCGCTGTGGTTGATATCGGATAATGCATAAAAAAGGTTAAAGGGGATAAATCGTGAATTTATCCCCTTAACTTAATTTTTTGTCTCCTCATGAGCTTTTTCGAAGTATTAATGCTACCTTTAAATAACCCGGCTCGTCACATTAAACCTGTTACTAAATTACGTAAGTTAACCGGTTATGTGAAGCAAAGAAATATTAACTGCTGGAGCTGGCGCCCATTTGCTGGGCCAGCCAGGCGCTTTGCGAACTGAGATTCGCCAGAACCTTTTCCATGTTGGTGAACCGACTGTAATAGTAATCCTCCAGATCCTCCATGCGGTCAATCTTATCGCTTATTCTGGTCTCATAGCGGTAGATATCCTGGCCTAACGTGCTGTTGTCATAATAGCTGGTATCACTGCCGGCCTTGGTGGTTATATCACTCATGGCATCGGTCAGACCGGTATAAAGCTTGGCCGCGATGCCAATATCATAGCTCAGGGTCCGGGTATAGGTACTGCCACCGTAGGTCACCGTGCTGGTGGCGGTGATGTCCGTCTGGGTCAGGGTAAAGAGCCGTTTAACGCTTTCGGCGTCACTTTCCAGGGCGGCCTTGAGAGCATCTTCATCGATATTAAGCTTGCCGTTCTCGGTGCTTTTCGAGGAATAATCTCCGGTCGTGATCCCAATCGCAGAGAGGCTCAGGTACTTGCAATTCTTGACCGTTTGGCCGGTAATAGAATCGACATAGTCCACCAGTTCATCTTTGCTTTTGACGTTGGCATCGGCCACTTTATCCCCTAGTATACTGGAAGCCATGGAACGCAAATTGAACAGGGTAGTGCGTAGAGCACTCTCATTTCTCATTAAGCCGACCTTGGCCTTGGTTTCCCAGGCGGTAATCTGATCCTCGCTCATCTCCGCTTTCTGGGCATTCGTCAGCGGCATATATTTCACAGCATGGTCTTCCATGGTGCGGGTTTCCATTAATTTTTCATTTATAGCCGCTACAGCCGTATTATAGGCCTCCACAAAGGCCTTCATCTTGGTCACAGCTGATTCGGTATCATTGGTGACTGTCAATGTTGCGGAGGTATTTACCACGGCATTGGGATCGACCTTAAAATTGATATTGTTCAGGGTAAAATCGTTGGAATCGAATTCCAGGTTGGTGGCGTCATTGTAATCTACCTTGCAGGAGGTGCCGGTGTTTTGATCCATAACCAGATTAAGCTTGCTGCCCAGGAACTCCTCGTGATCGGCCCTAACCGCTATCGGTCCGTTGCAGATAAGGGCGAAGGCGCCCAGCGTGGCATTATACCCGGCAGTTATGCCGGTAGTGGCCGTTTGGGCATTGATTCCGTCAACCACATTCTGTATGGTAGCGGTTGCCGTGGTATAACTGAAATTATAGGCGGTAGTTCCGGTTCCCTGAAGACTGAAGGTCACCGTCGAAGGTACGGTTTCCGTACCGCCATACAGGCTGCTCAACCGCGCCGTAGCGGCCGGTGGTGTAGTAGCGATGGCATTGGTGCTGGTAATGGTGTGGCTGACCCCGTTGGTGCCATAATCAAAGGCCAGTTTTAGTTTGTCCATCAGAAAACTGCCGGTACCACCCAGACTGTCCACCTTCACGCTGATTTCGGAATCTGAACCAAAATCGTTACTGGAAAGGAAAAAACGATCCACTCCTGCATCATAATAGGCGGTTATTCCGGTATCCTGATTGTTGATAGCGTCTATGATCTCATCCATATCGGCATCTCCGGCCTTGAAATCAAAAGCAATCTCGCCATCCTTACCTTTTAGCGTAAACTTGATCACGGTGTCGGCACTGATGTTGAATTGCTTGGCAATGGTGCTGTCATCGCCGGAAGACCCCAGCGCGGCCGTACTGGAATAGGAAACCCGCGATGCCACCTGTTTGATCTTTATCGAATAGGTTCCAGGTACGGCATCACCATTGGCGGTGGCTGTTACGGTATCTTCATCCGAGCTGGTTACCTTTTTGTTGTTATAAGTGGCAGGCAATTTTATATCTGATACTGCACTTCTGACCGCCAGAAGTTTGGTATTGATGTCCCGGTACATATCCTTTTTCCACTCTAAAATCTGCTTTTGCTGGTAAAGTTTATCTAGCTTTGCCTGTTCACCGGTCATGAGCTTCTCTACAACAGCCTCGGTATCCATACCGCTGACCAGTCCGCTCAAAGTTATTTTACTGCTACTGGAGACACTGCTAGTCGACATGCCCATCCCCTCCTCTCTGATTGCCCATCGGTTTAAATTCCTTCAGTTTTTGCAGCCCGGTCTTCATTTGGTCCAGGTCTCCGGAAGCCCTCTTATTCTCTGCCTGAATATCTTCATATACTTCTTTGCGGAAGATCTTTATGCTTTTCGGGGCGTCAATTCCAATACGGATATTGTCTCCCTGGATATCAACAATGCTGATTTCAATATTATCTCCCACGATTATGCTCTCGCCGATTTTTCTGCTAAGTACCAGCATAGGCTAATCCCCCTCTTTAGCAGCCGCAGCCATGCTTTCGGACCTGAAGATAGGATGACGGGTTGAATATTTGACATTGACGGTCACATACTGCATGGCCTGGCGGTTTTTAGGATTAACTACTATCGGAGCCAACAGGTTGGCGGTGGTAAGTCTGAAATCCTCAGGGATGGTTAGTATTAAATAAATCGCCAGGTCGGCGGCTTCACCGTTAACATCTAAAATTTGCAGCTCGTCATCGGCAATCTCAATCTCATAGTCCGGAAAGAAGACAAAAGGCTGGGCAATAATCAAACATAGATCCGGTTTTTGTACTGATTGCAGATAATAAAACGGACTCTTCTCATCCAGGGGAATAATAACGTACTGTTTATATTCTTCAAATGCAGGAATTCCCTTGGGAAAATGAACGATGTCTTTGGAATCGATTTCAATTTCACCCAGCACATTTGTGTTAATTATCATCTTTCACCCTCCTACGAATCCAGTTAATTTGTAACAAACTCAACTTTCACACTTGCCCGGTTATGTATAGCAAAGAAAACGCAAACTGCAGCGCGGCAATCTAAAATGGCTTGGGATATAAGTCTTCCAAGATCGAATATATGCAGGCGGCTAAAGCCGCTCACAGATTATTTATGATTGACGCAGAATAATCTCCAATTATAACTATAAATCAAATTGTATATATTTATCTCAGATGCCTGAGATGGGTTTTAATAAAGAGAATAAGATTGCCGCGCTGCGCTCGCAATTTCACGACGATGATGTTTTCGCAGCAATGGCAGGACGATAGTGCTAAGCCCGGGTATCAAGTTTTTTCCCTACCCAGCTGATTTCCAGCAAAGGTTTTTGGATTAAATAAGTCTCAACCTGACCGGGTTGTGAGTTTGATTCCACTCTAGCCGGAATATATTCAAAGTTCACCTTTGCCGCCTGATTGTTAAACTGCACCGGGTAGACCTCACAATAAATATCCGGCGGCTGTTGGGGTACGCACTTTGTTGCAAAGTCTGGCATCTGGCCAGACCCGGAATTTACAATATCAGCTATGGAACAATTTTTAAAACCGGCCAGTTGATTCCCGTTAGAAACTACCCGGCTCAAACCTGTCATATAATCTGATTGGGCTTCGGCCACCCAGTTAGCCATGAAAGCGTCAATATTTCTTAAGCCTTTATCCGCAAAACACTGCCGCTGATCGATATGCAGCACCGGAGTAGGAGAATGTAAATCCAACCTGGCCGGAGTGGTCTCTATATTCACCTGGCCGGGGGTAGTCTGCAAATCAACCCTAGCTTCAATTATATTCAAACCTATCATAGCAGGCTGTCGGTTAATCCGAAGTTCTAACATACCGTAACCTCCCGGACAGTTAGATACTGTTTAGCGCAATCTATTTAAAAGCAGATTATTGGCTTAATTCAGAAAATCTATCAAAGTCGGCTGGATGATCCTGGCCCCTACCGCCAGTGAAGCCTGGTAAACATTCTCCTGCATCTTGAGTTCCATAATGACCTTGGCCTCATCAGTATCCTCGTTTTTAGCAAGCAGGTCAGTCAGGGTGGTTTCCGAATTCTGCAAGCGGCTCTGCTGGAGTTCCAGCCGATTTATCCGGGCACCTATCGTTGAACGATGATATAATAATTCCTGCAGACGGCTGTCAGTACCTTTCAGCATATTGCCCACCTGCGGAAGCTTTCCGCTCGCGATCGTTCCAGCTAGTTCTTCAATATAACCAAACAAACCCTCCGTATAATTGAAGGTAGCATCAGAAGCAGATGTTCCCAGGGTATTGCTCTTTAAGGTTAAGGCAGCATCCTGGACCACTCCGGTCTGTTGGTCCATGGTGAAGAACTGAAGGTCTTTGGTTTTATTATCCATGGTCAATGGATTAAATACATAGCTTAACCCACCGTTGCCCACTTGATTGCCGTCGATATCGGTAAAATTATAATCCAGGTTGATTTGTTCAGCTCCGGCAACTGCCACTTGTGCACCGAAGTTAAGAATGGTTTTATCCCCCGCTTGAAGTGCCGCAGTTCTTAGGTTAATTCCGCCTAAGGCCTTCGTGCTATTGTTCCATACAACAAGGTCGTTAGCAAAAGCGGGATTGCCCGAATAATCCATATCGAGGTTGTCAATGGAAAAAATCTCTTCCCCCACCTCGGCTTCCATATTCATGACCACATTCTTTAACTCTATATCGCGTAAGGTACCATCCATGCCATAGATATGACCCTTGATATTGGCCGTTACATTAGATACGCCATGATAACTCCAATTACCGGTCACCCCGTTAAAAGTGGCGGTAGCGGGTATATAATCGTTGCCATTGGAATTGCAGAGCCTGGGCGACTCTGTTGCTATAACGGTTTCCCCACCGGCAAGAGTTGCTGCAGATGCTGGTATACCCAAACTTCCATCTGAATCTGCTATCACTTTTAAGGTAACCGTAACTACTCCCTGCCCGTCGTCATTATAAGTAGCAGCCCAAGCCGGTTTTGTGACACCGTAAGCATCAGTATATGACGGCAAAGCTGACAGGTCAAACAGAGAACTGATATCTTGACCACTAATCAGTTCTATCACCTTGCCATTGGTATCCCTTTGATAGAGCGACTGATCCACATTGAATACTAACTGACTGGCATTGCTTTTGCTGGAATCCAGAGCCAGGTGCGGACCTTGATCCACCGATTTTACTTCGATGGCCAGGGAACCGCTGTAGGTAGCATCATTAGCGGGTTTCCAAGTTCCTGCCGTCCCGTTAAAGGTGGCCGTGGCAGGGACATAATCGTTGCCGTTGGAAAAACAAAGGGTAGACCCCGCTAGCGGGGTAACGGTTGCGTTGCCGGTCAGCGCGGTTGCACCCTGGAAGGTAATAGTGGCCTCTCCCTGCCCATTAACATTATAAGTGGCGGTCCAATCAGCCGGCAATTCCGTCAGGTCAAACATGGCACTGATATCCGTATTATCGGCAAGGGCGACCGCGGTGCCGGTGGCATTATCACAAAGCGGCTGACTAACCTCCAATACCAGTTGGTTGGCATCACTGCTGTCAAAATCCAAAAGGCCCCGACCGATTCCCAGGGCACCAGCTTGCTGGGCATCCTGATAGAAAAAGCACTTGTTGTTGGAAACCGCTGACAAGTGGCTCTGTGATTCCTTGATGGTGGAGTTGGCGAAGCTGCCCAGCTGGGTCCCCAGCTTATACTCGCCTTCCTTGAGGTTATTGGCCTCCAGGCTGGTGATCCCGGATGCAGAGTCAAGCTTCCGAGTGTAATCCATGCTCCCATTAAAGAAATTCTTCATTTGTGGAATATTTATATCTGCTTTGATGCCTACTCCGATTTCTACCGAAAGCCAGTCTTCATTGCCGCTCCACTTGCCGTCATCATAGGGGATTTCAGTAACATTGGTCCCGGCAAAGATATATTTGCTGCCATAAGTAGCGTTGGCAATGATCTTCAACTGGTCCTGCAACTCCTTGATCTCTTTGGCAATGGCACTAAAGGCATCCGGGTTATTTGATCCGGTAGCTGCCTTGACTGCCTTTTCCCGTATGGCCTGGATGATTTCGTCGACATCATAGAGAGCCCCGTCAGTGGTTTGCATAAAGCTGAGGGCATCATTGATATTTTCCTGGTACTGTTCTCCCTCCATCAGCGAGGTTCGTAAACGCAGGGATTTGACCGTTCCCGCCGGATTGTCGGAGGGACGGCTGATCATCTTGCCTGAAGAGATCTGTCGCTCATATTCATCCAGGGCCAACATATTGGAGTTGAGCTGCCTGCGCGTATTGTTGACCATCATTCCATCAGTTATTCTTAACATAGGCTACCTCCCTACCGAACCCATACGGTTAATAATCGTATCCAATTGTTCATCAATAGTCGTGATAAAACGGGATGCGGCGCTGAAGCCGTGATTGAACTTAATCATATTGGTCATTTCCTCGTCCATGGACACTCCGGAAACCGACTGCCGCTTGGTCTCCAGTTCGTTCAGCAGCAAATCCTCATTCTTGACCATACGTGTCGCCTCCTGATTTTTAACACCAACCTCGGCGGCTACCGAGCGCCAGAAATCATCGGTGGTCTGTTGGCCAATCATAAAGGTTTCCATATTATCGCTGTCATAGAAAGACACATAAGCTGATGGTCCGCCGCTATTTGCTGGAGTATCCAGCGTTCCGGTGGTCAGGGTGATAAACCCATCATAGACCGTACCATAATTATCACTGCGGGGATTGTCATTCAAGGTGATAAAATGCATATCAATGGCAGCATTATCGAGCACGCCGTCGTCAAAGACAAAGGCCTGGCTGCGCTGTCCCTCGGCGTTATGATTATAGTCCGCTGCGATGGTGAGCTTCTGGTACGCCCCGGCGGTATTGGCAGCAACTACGTTATATAATGCCTTGTCCAATTCCTTCAGGTTCAGTTCGGAAGCATTGGTCAAGCCGGCAAAATCAAGTTGTATATCACCTATCATAATATTGGCGCTGTCTGCATCGCCGTATTTCAGATCAAAGGTTCCCACCGAGTTAGTATAGGTCCCATCCCGGAGATACTCATGAGCTATATAACTATATGTCACGATATTGGTCGCCGTATTCACATCTTGAATCGTCATTTCTAACGATGCATTGGCATTAGTCGGACCATTCAGAGTCATTATGGCGGCATCAAATATGGAACCGGCATTACCCTGCAGATATTGCTGAAGCAGATTCAGGCTTGCATCATCCGTCCCGGCTGCTGCCTCCCGCTCGGCAGTCAGCGAGTACTCGCCATTCTGCAGCTTGGAAGCAGACAAATCGGTGAAACCGGAATTTTCGTACATGAACTCAATCGAGCTGTTTGTCGCTATTGTCGTATAGAAAACAAATTCGCCCCTGGTACCGTCATCCTTACCCTCGATACGTACCTTGACCGGCAAATCTATAGCATCCATCTTCTCCTGCAATGCTTCAGCCATTTCCTGCATGTCACGATAGTTAGCCGGAGGATCCAGGGTTATGGTCTGCGGACCGGTTCCGACATCGATGGTAATGCTCACCTGATTATGGGCAGCAGCATGGGTTGTATCAAAATCAATATTTAAACTCTCGGTCTTTACCGGGTACTGGTCAGCATTCAAATCGTGTTTTAACTGGGCTATCAGCAGAGCCGTGGAGCCGTCGCCAAAATTAGCCCGAACATCCTGGTTATCGGAGTCCTTTTTCCATGTTCTATGACTGGCGGCAGCTAGGTTCTTGACGTCATCAACCAGGTCCTGGTTTACCCCCATAGAATCAGCCCAGTTTTCATAGACATCCGGGTCTCCCGTCGGCATGTCGAAGAAATCGCTGCCATCCGGGCAGCCGTTTTGGTTGTTCAGACCGTAACCGCCCCTGTGCAACTCGTTAATCTTCACCACCAGGGTTTTGGCCAGTTCATTAAGGTTATTTATCATATCAGGTACTAGTTCCTTATACTCGGAATATCGATCCCCCTGTAGTCCGGTTTTACCACGCAGATCAAGCAGTCCCTTCATCTCACCATTATTAAACTGGGCCTTCAGCTGGGTGTCTTCCCACGTGACCATATACATACCTTCGTCATCGATTTCGCTCGTCAGCTTGTAACTATCCTTGCCCTGTACCAGCAAACGGTCACCCAACTGCACATCGATCATGCCATTATCCTTTTGAAATACTTCAACATCGGCCATTTCGCTCAGTTCATCCACCAGCAAGTCCCTCTTGTCCAATAGATCGTTGGGCTGCATACCCGCCGAGGTAATAGCCAGTATCTGCTGGTTCAAGTCAGAGATGTTTATGGCATAGGTATTAATATCATTCATCGTTGTCTTTACCGCGGCGTTCAGATCATCCCGTAGATCCGTCAATGCTTCAAAAGAGCTTTTAAAGGCCTCGGCCAGGGCCAAGCCCCTCTGTATAACCACTGAACGAACCGCTTCACTCTCAGGAGTGGCCGATAGATCCTGCCAGGACTGCCAAAATTGGTCCATAACTGATCTGATTCCTTCATCGGTCGGCTCATTTATAATAGTCTCTACCTTGTCCAGGCCGTCCTGTAACTGTTTCCAGTATCCGTAGACCTGATTCTCACTCCTGATTTGATCGTCGGTAAAGGCATCCCGCATGCGGTTTATGGCTTCGATGTCCACACCGGTACCTAACTGCCCCAGCTTTTGACCATCGGTCAAGGATGGGACCGGATACGGAATAGTGGTTACTATGTCAGCAACCTGCCGCGAATATCCGGTAGTACTGGCATTGGCAACATTGTGACCGGTGGTATTTAACGCAGCCTGATGCGTCAATATCGATCTCTTGCCAATCTCTATTCCCATGAAACTGGATGCCATCTTATCACCTCAAAGTTTTAATAGACGCTGAAAGAATAATAGACGCAGATTTTCGCAGATTTTTATGATCAACGCAGACCTCCATGACCCAATATGTGGTCACTGAAGGTGGATGAAAAACCATATGTGCCATGGTCTGGACCCAAAAATGCAATTGTGCTGCATAGGTTTTTCAGGGCTGAATTATTTTTGAAGTACTCTACGTTTAATTTGTAACTCATCACCGAAGTTGATAAGTAGCCCAACTTCGATCCCGGTTGCCTTAAGATAATTTACTAGTTGCACCTCATGAGCCTTTACCAGATCAGTAGAGGCTTTGAGTTCAATAATAACCTTGTTATCTACCAAAATATCAGCAAAATAGTCTCCTATTTTTATTTGCTCATAAAAAACCTGTATAGGTATCTGTTGTTGAACTTGAAACCCTTGTTTCCTTAACTCAATGACCATGGCGTTTTCGTATATCTTCTCAAGAAACCCTGCACCAAGAATATTAAATACCCTATAGGCACATCCAATAATCTCCCGTGTTAATTCCGCATGAACATAATTCCTATCTGCGTCATTCATAAAAATCTGCGTAAATCTGCGTCCATACGTTTACCTTATACCTTCATATCCTGCAGTGCGCTTGCCGCACAGGTTAAATCGGAATGAACATAGTCCTTATCTGCGTTAATCATAAAAAAATCAGCGTCCTTCTGCGTCTATACATCCCCGTGAATCTGCGTCCATTCGTTCCCCTAAATCTTCTTGTCCAGCAGATTGCGGTTCTTTCGCAGGATGCTTTCATCTATCTGGTCACCGCTGTCGGAATAGGTGCCGGCCACGTCGCCCATAAACATGCTCTCCATAGTGGCTATATATTCCAGTGATTGTTCCAGCAGACCGTGATTATTAGTGTTTATCGCCTTTAGTCTGGTCAGATTGTAGTCCAATTGTTCTATACTATTTGATAATTCAATATAATTATTGTTATGCTGTTCTTTAACCCGCTTCAATATCTCCGAGGCTACCAGTTCGCTGGCCGGAATACCCCACTTATTGGCCAACTCCTGCTGCAACTTAAAGCGGGCACCCTCCAATCGCTCCAGATTGGTTAAAACGATGCCCTCCCTTTGAATCAGACTATCCAGTTGCTTTACTTCCCCCAGAATAATGAACTGTCGCTTCTCTTCCCCTATCTCGGCCAGGTTGGCTAAAACCTCGTTTTCCCTGCCAATTGCCGCAATAAAGTCCTTGAGCAGATTTTCCACCGTTACTCACCGCTTTCTCTGCCCGAGGCCGGAAGCCCCGGGATATAAGGACATAACAAGGTTAAATCAGCCGATCCAGTATGGCTGTGCCGATTATCTTTTCAGCTACCTCATCATCAGATACGGTATAGGTCCCGGCAGAAATCTGTTCTTCCAGCTCACCCACGCGTTCCAGCCGAATATCTTCCGCCTGTTTAATGGCCTGCATGGCTTTTTGGGTGATCTTACTTACGCGGGAGATAGCCAGTTCATCGTTCCTGGCAACACCGCTTCCTGCAGCCGCTTTCTCCACCTTGGCACCGGGTGACTTGCCGTATACCTTGAGGATATTTTGCAGCTGGGTCTTGGATATTAACATTTCTCTCACCTCGATAGTTTTTACCTTTGTAATATTGTCGCAAAAAAAGCAAAGAGGCTTAATGCCTCTTTGACGCGATTTTGATTAATATAGTTTTATTTCCTTTCGATATCTCGGATATTCTAGTACTTTTGATTTGGCTTGCGGGCTATTGACTTAGAAGACGGTGTCCTTGGTATGCATCTTATGGCCGGGTTTACCTAATGACTTAGGTTTGCGTTCCTCATCTTTAGGGGGTTCTATCCCTCTCAGCTGTGCATTCATAACGTTCAGACAGCCTTCACAATACTTGCCGGCCCGTATGCTTTTACCGCATCTTTCACAGGTGATGACCTCGGAAAAGGCATTTGAGACCAATCTGCCATCTCGAAGATACTGCAGGATGACCTCCTCATCGACTCCGGTCTCCTCCGCGACCTCTACTACGGTTGACCGCGGGTGGTCGCGAACATACCTGCGCACGATTGCATAATCATCGTCTTCTGATTCCAGGCACTTCTGGCATATATCCCTTCCCTGCATGGCAAAAACTCGTCCGCATCTCGGACAATTCTTCAGATTCAATCCCATCCGGCATCCTCCTCTCTAATATCTAGAACCCCTTCCCGGTAGCCCAAGTAATAAGTGAGACCCTGGCCGCCCCCGCCTCCAATAAGGTCCGGGTACACTCCCGGCCAGTTGATCCGGTAGTATAAACATCATCTACCAATAATATATTCTTTCGATAAATTTTCTTTTTGTCCTTTACCCGAAATGCAAACAACAGGTTTTTTTCTCTTTCCTCTTTGGAAAGCTCACGTTGGGATGGAGTCTCCTTAATGCGCCGGAGCCGGCCGGCATCCATTTTTATATGCAGGTCCCTGGCTATCTGCCTGGCCAATTCCTCAGTCTGATTGAATCCCCTTTGTTTGAAATTGGCCCGGGAAACCGGCACTGGGATTATAAGATCGAGGGGCATGAATCTTGGCTCGGCCATGACCGCTCTGGCCATCATATGTCCCATCTGTACCGCCAGTTGTCGACGCCCCATGAATTTCAAAACCTTAATGGCAATACGATATGGTTCATCATAAGGTCCTACTGCTCTGGCTATATCAAAATCGGGCGGATGACTCTGACAGTCCCGGCACAATCCCTCGCCTTCTTCAAGACACTTGCCGCATCTGTCGCAGATCGACATGCAGCTGCGCATATGGAACATGGTCTGGTGGCATTCTTCACACCAGGGTCGCCGTGTACTATATCTGCCCGGTTTTCTGCATATACAACAAGTCTGCTGCGGAAAGAGAATGTCCAGCAACATATTAAGCATAATTAAACCCCTTAAGAATACGACTGATGTTGATCATTGGCCGGAGAAACTCTCCCCACCGCTCCATCCATTACTTTTTTGTTTAGCTATTATAGCACAAAGTTCTCTTATAGGCTAAGTATACCAAAGCTTGGGCTGGGTTTGACAGTAAAGCACTGACGGGTTTTTCCGCAGCAGGCGGTGGATCACTACTCGGTGCATTGTTCCCGCCGGGCAGGAATCACGGATAACCAAACGGTCTCTCGGTCCCAGGTGTGAAATCTTGGTGTTGATTTTACCCTCCATATCATCTTCGCTGTAAAGACAAAGCAAAACCTCGCGATATCCGCCAACCTGCGCCCGGCGGCTGCCCTGGGCCAACACCAGCATAACGGCCAACCATATGATCAAGCAGGTCGATTGGAGTAAAACAACCACAAAAAAACCCCCTCCTGGCATGTTAATATATAATATGCCGGAAGGAGTCAGGATGAACACCTTGGGAACAATGTCCTTATTCGTCTTCTATAATGCGGTGTTTGAGAGCATAAACCGCCGCCTGGGTGCGATCTTTGACCCCCAGTTTTTTGAATATACTGGTCAGATGGTTTTTCACGGTTTTCTCACTGATAAACATAACATCGGCCATGTCCTTGTTGCTATGACCTCGGACCAGCAGCAATAATACATCCTTTTCCCGCTTGGTCAAACGGGTATCCTCATTCTTTTTATCGTTGCGAGCCAATTCACGAACCAGCCGGTTGGCTACCCGAGGGTGGATAACGACTTCGCCCTGCATAACCCGGTGTATGGTATCGACCAGCTCGGCACCGGCCACATCCTTCAGTACATAGGCTGATACCCCTGCCTTCACCATCTCGACTACCTCTTCATCCTCGTAAATAGTCAAAGCTATTACATGGACACCAGGCATCTCCTTCTTGATAACCCGGGTGGCCACCACTCCATCTGTTCCCGGCATATTTACGTCCATTAAAATGATATCCGGCTTTTCGCGGCGGGCAAGATTGATGGCTCCCTGGCCATCGCCCACCTCATTCAGTATCTCGATATCGGGGTCAAGTTCCAGCAGTTTTCTGATCCCTTCTCTAACCAGTGCGTGGTCATCAGCTATTAGTGCCCTGATTTTTGCCAATTCCAGCCTCCCCCTCCAATGGAACTTTGACTATCACCTGAGTACCGGAACCTGGTGATGATATAAGATCGAGCTCGCCTCCAAAGAGCCCGACCCGCTCTTTCATCCCAATGATTCCATAACGTTCTTTTTCTGAGCGAACCGCGTCAAGATCAAACCCACAGCCCTCATCTTTGATAACAATGGTCAGGCAGGCTCCGGTATCCTCGATTTTCACCATGGCCCGCTTAACCCCGGCATGTTTTCTGACGTTGGTGATAGCCTCCTGCACCAGACGGAAGAGAGCTATCTCCAGCGAGAGCTCGTATTTGCCAATACTACCGATGGGCATAAATTCAATATTAAAGTTGTACTTGTCCTCGAAATCATTAAAATACTCGAGCAAGGTAGTGCTGAAGTTCTCCTCATGAAACAAGGAAGGTTTTAGATCGAACATGATCCGGCGAATATCGCTGAGGGTCTCCCGGCCCATGTCCTGGATACTGTCAAGTTCGCTCATAGCATTGGTGTTATCACCCTGCCTCAGCTGCTTAATCAGATCAAGGCGAATCAAGATGCCGGCCAGACTCTGGGCCGGTCCGTCGTGAAGGTCGCGGGCAATCTTGCGGCGTTCGGCCTCCTGGGATTCGATGATCCACATCTCCATCTGCTGGCGACGCGCCGACTCTTCCATCGTATCACTAATTCTTTCGACATTCCCTTTTAAAACCTTTAGCGCAAAATTGGTTGACCCCAAAAAACCATCCGCCCTTACGGCGATTTCGTGTATTTTCTTCTGCTGGCGTCCCATTTCATCGCGCCGATGGCGGAGGCCAGCCTCTTCCTGGCGGACATTGGCCAGTTTAACCTGCATCTCCCGCGCCTTTTCATAGACCTCTTTTATGGTTTCCTCGGAATTGGAGCGAAAGTTACGGCTGACCTCCATCAGGCGCAGCCGCGCATAGCGTTCCTGTTGCTCCAGGCGGCCGACCTCGGCAATACCTTTGGTTATAGCATCATTTAGTTCTTTTAATTGGGCTTCCATGGCTGCAGCCTGATGGTGGCATTCCTCAGCAATATCAAAGATGTCGTTTTGACCCTTTTCCAGGGTATCCACGACATTGAGCAGAATGCGGTCCAGCCGCTCCATCTGTACTGGTTTACCTTCTGATAATGAATTATCCGCCATAATAATAAAACCTTTCCGATTATAAATAGACAAGGATTAATTGACGCAGATTTCCGCAGATCAATATGAATTACGCAGATCTTTTTACGGAATATCCAACAAGCAATCTTCGCTAAATAGTAGTAATCAGAATCTAATGTTGTCATTGTTATGAAAACGGGGGATGATTGCCGCGCTGCGCTCGCAATGACAGGGCGGTGGCGCTTAAAACACAGAGTAAACTCATACAATCACCTGCATATCTGGTTTGGGCAATATTTTATGATTAACACAGTAGCTAAAATCTGCGTTAATCATAAAAATCCCCCGCGATGACAACGATGCTTCCTTCGGTCGCCAATAATGTCGCTGCGTAAATCTGCGTCTATTCCGCAACCGCTAACTTAGCCCCAGTGCTTCGATGACTTCTTTCTGGATCTCGGCTAATTGTTTCTCATTGCAGGCTTCTACATAAAGTCGGAAAAGCGGTTCGGTGCCGGATACTCTGATTAAGGCCCAGCTCTCGTCTTCCAGCAGGATCTTGAGACCCTCGCGCCGATCCAGGGCCTCCACCCGGATCCCCCCTAATAATATGGGGCTGTACTCGCGCATGCGGTCGATGATATCCTGCCAGTTCTCAGTCCGGACCATAAGGTCCAGGCGCTGGTTGATGACTGGCCCGTACTCTGCTGCCAGATCCTCTTCCAACTCGGCCAGACTCCTACCGGATCGTGATATCATCTCTACCGCCAATAAGCAGGCGAGGATGCCATCCTTTTCGGGTACATGACCGATAATTGAGAGACCTCCGCTCTCTTCGCCCCCCAAGATGCAGGCATTTCCCCGCAGGGCAGCTCCGATGTATTTGAAACCCACCGGGGTTTCGATAGTCTCCAGGCCGTGTTTCCTGGCTATTCGGTCCAGCATATGGGTTGTGGCCAGACTCCGGCTCACCGGTCCTCGAAATTTGCGTACGGTCAGCAGATGGTGCAGCAGGAGCGCCATAAAGCGGTTGGCACTGATGAAACTCCCGTCTCGATCAATCAGACCAAAGCGATCCGCGTCGCCATCCAGGGCCAGTCCTATATTGGCATTGTAGGTCAGAACCGTGCGCTTCAAATCCAGCAGGATATGATCGACCGGTTCCGGCAGGGAACCGCCGAACAAGGGATCCCGATAATTGTTTATACTTTTGATCTCACAGCCCAACTCGCCCAAAATGCGCTCGAGAAAACCAATACCTGCCCCAAACATGGGATCAACGACTACTTTGGGGTGATGGGCCTTGATGTACTCAGGCGTGATCAATCCCAGCAGGGCAGCAGTATATTCCTTTTCCAAATCTATCTCTTCAAAGAGATGCAGTCGGCTGGCTTCAGTCAAGTCGAGTTCATAAACCTTACCCGAGTTTAGCACCCGGGCCAGTTCTGCTTCGATAACATCAGTTATATCCGGCAGCGCCGGTCCAGCATACCATGGTATAAACTTTATGCCCTGATACTCTGGCGGGTTGTGGCTGGCGGTTATCATTATAGCTCCGGCTGCTTCCCGTGCCCTGATAGCAAAGGCCGTTTGCGGAGTGGGGCTGGCCTTCTTGAACAGAAATACCTTGATCCCGTTCCCGGCGATAACCCGTGCACAATCCGCAGCAAACTCCTCCGATAAAAAGCGATTGTCAAAGCCGATGACCAGGCCCTTCCGGCCCAGGTTCTGGCTGTTTATATAGCTAGCGATAGCCTGCGCTACCATTCGGCAGTTGGCAAAGGTAAAATCGCGGGCGATGACCGCTCGCCAGCCATCCGTCCCAAACTTAATCGCGGACATTAAATGCCTCCCAGGTTTTAATTAGACGCAGGCGGCTTGCGCCGCTCGCAGGGGATTTATTAGACGCAGGCGGCATGCGCCGCACGCAGATTTTTATGATAACGCAGAAAATATTAAAATAAAATAACACAACACCTATATCAACATACAAAAGTCTTTAAAAGGACTACTGTAATCCAAAAATCGGTGTAAATCCGTGTCCATCTGTGGTAAAAAATCGTAACCCTTCTGCGTCCTTCATAAAAATCTGCGTAAATCAGCGTCTATTCCGTAACCCCGTAACCTCTAAAAGTTCGTCGTACCAATTCGAACATATAGGAAATCGGTAATGACCTTGGCGATGCGGCGGGCGGCTTTGCCGTCGCCGTATGGGTTGATGGCTCGGGCCATCTTCTCGTATTCGCTAGTATCAGTCAACAGCAATGAAGCTTCATTCATTATCTTTTCATATACTGCTCCCACCAGTTTGACGGTTCCCGCCTGCAATGCCTCGGGGCGCTCGGTAGTATCCCGTAGAACCAGTACCGGTTTACCCAGACTGGGTGCCTCCTCCTGCATACCGCCGGAATCGGTAAGCACCAGGTAAGAAGCATTCATTAAATGGGCCATGGGCTCATAATCTAGGGGTTCTAGCAGATGTATTCTTTCGCGATTGCCCAGCATTTCATAGGCAGTATCCCGGACAATGGGATTCTTATGTACCGGGAACACCACTTCAATATCGGGAAATTTTTCGGTCAGGTTAGTGAGTGCCCGGTATATCTCACGCATGGGATTGCCCCAGTTTTCGCGGCGATGGGTGGTGACCACCAGCAGACGTTTGGAAAAATCGATCCCGGCAAGTTCCGGTCCGAACTGATAGTCGGGTTTTACCGTCTGCAGCAGCGCATCTATCACCGTGTTGCCGGTGACCCATATCTTAAACATGGCGGTGGCTTCCGCCAACAGATTCTCCCGGGCGGTGTCGGTGGGGGCAAAATGCAGTTCCGCCAGTCTTCCGGTCAGGCTGCGGTTCATTTCCTCCGGGAAGGGCGAATACTTGTTGCGGGTTCTGAGTCCAGCCTCGACATGGCCGACCGGAACCCGACAATAAAAAGCGGCCAGAGCTGCCGCAAAGGTGGTGGTAGTATCACCATGCACCAGCACCAGATCCGGTTTTACTTCCTCGATAACCGCTCTGATCCCCTCCAGAACCCCTCCGGTGATACTGAACAGGTCCTGTTCTTTTTTCATCAGGTTTAAGTCGTAATCGGGTTTGATCTTAAATAGCTCCAGTACCTGATCCAGCATCTCACGATGCTGGGCCGTAACCACCACCACGGTATCGATGTCTTTGACCTGCTTCAATTCACTGATCACCGGGGCCATTTTTATAGCCTCCGGTCTGGTGCCAAAAACCACCATTACTTTACCCAGGCGCATAAAAACCTCCACTATAGCAGACACAAGGAGACGGTTCTTCCGTGTCAATTTCTAGTTGACACAGAAGAACCGTCCCCTTGTGTCCCCTAGTATCATCCTCATGATTTAGGACTATAGTAATACATTTCCTTGCGCAAGTCAAAGCAGCAAATGGGGAGCGGGCAGGTAAGCAGACTGCCTACCAGGCAAGTTTAAGATTAATGGTTTCCTTCTGCGGAACATACGTCAAGGCAACCATGCCGTTCTGTATTTCATATAGACGACCGTCTATCGCTACCAGGCCGCTTGCCGGCAGTTTACTGCCCCGGTTCCGGAAGAAAAGGGTGAGGTTTAACTGACTTCCGGGGGTAAAGGCCGGCACTACTGTACTTACAAAATATCGATCCTCCGGGAGTGACTGTCTGTCCAGGCCCTCTCCGTCGACCGTAGCCTGTAACACATACTCTGTCTCCTTTAAATCATAGTCACTCAAGGAAACTGAACTGTAGACCACTACTTCCCATATACCAGCCGACGGATTCAAATATGACAGATTGGTGGATAAAACATCCTCGCCCTCTCCGACTCCGGCATCGGAACTGGTTTCCCGGCCGCCATCCGGAGAAATTACATGGATTCTTGCTCGGCCTTTGCCCTCCTTTACGATCAGTTTAAAGGCAATTGGACCGCTTCCTTCCGCAACCTTAAAAAAGTAATGTTTAAGGGCTCCGGGCCCCAAGCGGCCAGATTGTTCAATCTCCGAAGTTTTGCTCAAATCCTGCGGTAGTACTATCGTCTGGAGCAGGGCTACATCCAGGCCGGAACTATTAATGTCATCAGCCACTAAAAAACTGCTGTATAAACCCGGTTCATTCAAGATATCGTAGTTTATGCCGATAATTCTTTCACTGTGGGCAGGGACCTGCAAACTATACTGTTCGGGTTTGATCCAGTCGGCAAAACCGCCGAGTGAATAATTGACACTGGTATCCCCGGTATTAGAAATATGTAATGATAATGAGGCCGGGCTTAACCCACGTGAATAAAAACCCCTGGCCAGACCAGTACCCGGACTGAATTGACTGCCTTCCGTCATGGTACCCGCAGCCAGATTCTTTTGCAGTTCATTCCAGGCTCCCGTCAGAGTTACTGCCCCATATCCCTGTTCCACTGGCTGCAATCCCTTGATTGGTTTTGCACTGGCCAGTATCGCCTGATAAACATCAGCAGCATTATTATTAAATAAACGATGGGCATTGGCATCAAGTAACAAAACAGCCGCACCGGCCAGGTGGGGAGCCGCTATACTGGTTCCCACGTCCTTATGATACGAAGAATCGGCCCACATCGGATAGGTCGAGATCGCACTGCCCGGTGCCAGTAAAAGCGGAGCCGTACCAGCGTCAACCGCCGGCCCAGTGGAACTGAAGTACCAGAGCGTGGAGTTGGGGACCTGCCAGCCGTAGTCAGTCGCCCACATCTCCGGAGTAGCATAAGCCCCGACTGATAGGATGTGATTTATCCCCGTACTGTCCGTCACGCTTCCCAGCCCGGGGCCATTATTGCCGGCAGCCATGCATATTATCATCGCTTTGCTCTTCCATATCAGCTGGGCGGTTCGCGCCAAGGATTCCCGTTCAGACGCCGTCATGCTGTACTGGCCCAGGCTGACCACCGCCACCCCCGCCCCTCGTTCTGCCGCCAGACTAAGTGCGCTCTCCAGCTTCTTTAACGAAGCTGTCCCCTTCGAATCCGCAATTTTTATCACCAATAACTGAGCATCGGGAGCCATCCCGTTTACCTTGCCGCTAGCGGCAACAATTCCCGCTACCTCAGTACCATGTCCATAAGCATCAAACCCCAGCTTGATATAATTATTCTGAGCCGAGAAATCACATAAGGCCAGGTTGAAGACGCGGCCTTCATCTCCTTTAATACTCACAAATTGCTGATCCAGGCAATATTTTCTCACTCCGGTCTCGTCCTTGATCTGTCCATTCCCGTTGGTATCAAAATATGCCATATCATACCCGCCACTGGTTTTGCCTGCGGTGAGAACCACCAGCAACTTCCGGGCGGCGAGTCCGGTCCGGTCCGGCAGAAAATCCAGGTTTAAATAGCCGAACTTATAGCTCTCCCCTGCACTGGGCAAGCCCTTGACATCTACCTGGTCATCTCCCAGCTCCAGGTATCCGCCGCTGGCTTTCACGGTATTTAGAGCAACCTTGCCTTCATCGCTGAGATCAATAAAGTCTACGATCTTCTTGTATCCCTGACCGGTATTCTGTAAATCCGGATGGCCCGGGTCTATGCCGCTGTCTATTACCGCCACCAACTGACCCTTGCCGGTAGCTCCGGTTTGGTTATTAAACGCCCGGACTCCCATGGCCTCTCTGGTAGCGAGCAGGCTGGCTGCCGCTTTTTGAGCGTTTACCGGCGTCTTTGCCTGAGTATCTTCTTCAGCAGCCAGTGATACCAGACCGCTGTCAGTCTGCCCCAAAGTAAATGGACGTGGAAGACTGCTGTAATCGAGCTTTATCGCCGGAGTCTTTTCCATTTGATTAATAATAAGAATATAGGCGAGCTGGCCATTAGAGTTGAGATCAAAATAGGCCGTGGCGGGAAATATGATTTCCGATTCAGATGCGTGCTTGTCCCGGTTCCACACAGCAACATTGGTAGCCAATTCAAAGCTTTCCTGCCGGCCGTCCACCATCACTATGGCCTTACGCAGGGGAAGGTCTATCTGGGTGATAGTGCCATAAATTTGATACTCCCGCCCCAGGTATTTCAATAACGATTCCAGCATTATGGCGACTTGCGCCCGGGTCAGGTTGCTTTGTGGGCGAAAGGTATTGTCAGGAAAACCGCGGATAAGTCCCTTTTGTATGGCGAGAGAGACCGAGGGATTAGCCCAGGCAGAAATTTCAGCATCATCCTGAAACCCTGCTGTTGTTAGGGAGTTGTCCTCTTCGCCCAGGTACTTGACCAGTATGGTTACTGCCTCTTCCCGGCTGATAAAACGCAGGGGTGAGAAGATGCCCGGCTCGTCCCCCTGGGTCAGGTTCATTTCATGAGCCAATTCCACGTAACCTTTTGCCCAGGTATCACTGTCCTTAAAATATGAGACACCCTGCTGCAGAACCTCCGCCTCCCTTTGTTTATTCATAGCTCTGATCAGCAGAACCACGAATTCCTGGCGGCTGATATAGGCTTCCGGGCGATATGCCCCGTCGGGATATCCCGATAATATCTCCCGGCTCTTCAGGTGCTCTATCTCCAATCCGGCCCAATGCCGACCGGTATCAGTAAAAGCCTCGGTCGTTACCGGAGCGGCCATAACCAGAACAACCAATAATATGAGGCCAGTTATGTATCTATAAACAGATCTCATAAAATCCAACCTTTTAATATTTAGACTCTAATCGCGAGAGATTAATAGACGCAGATTGACGCTGATTTTTATGATTTACGCAGACCTTCATGACTACGAAGGCGGTCACCATCACCATCAGTTGGATTAAACCATAGGCTTGGGTGTCTAAGCCCGTTTATTCCAGGTTCCTAAGATGGTTTTCAGGGTAGATGATTAATAGTAAACATTAACACAAACTCCTGTAGGCTCTCAGGTTATCACCACACAAAAATATATCTTGGGGTCACTCAATCAATTTTCTACTTCCAAAAGTTTGGTATTGCTAACATGAACAGCAATTCAAATCTAATCTTTTATTATATTTCTGCGTTAATCATAAAAATCTGCGTAAATCTGCGTCTATTCCGTACCCCGTCCTCCACCTCAAAGCTAGTCCACTTACACCCCAATGCCCCGCAGGACCAAATCGGCTACCTCTACCGCCAGATCATAGGCTGGTACTTCCCAATCCTCCAGGATTATCGGCATATACATGACTTCCATGCTGCCCATTACCAGCAGACTGGCCAACCGAGAATCCACCTGACGTAGTTCACCCCGGTTTATGGCTTCATCGATGATGGCCCTTAACCTCTCTTCCTTGTCCTTACGCATGGCCAGGCCCCATTCTTTCAGTTCTTCATCGATGACATCGGTATCCCAGTAGATAATTCGGGCTAAATCCTTGTTTTCACGGGAAAAGGAGAAATGGGCTTCGAACAAATGGCAGAGCCGATCCCGAAAGGGCAGTTGCTGCCGGTCAGTGGTTTCCATCTTATTATAATAGGCCTGCAGACTGCGCTCCATCATGGCCTGGAACAGCTGGAGCTTGCTTTCAAAGTATTCATATATGGTGCCCTTGCCAATGCCAGCAGCGATAGCGATCTCCTCCATACGGGTATTATGATAGCCCTTGCTGGAAAAAACCTGTACGGCTGCATCAATAATTACATCACTTTTTCTCAAACCCCGGACATTCCGCCTCATACTCTACAACTCCCTGCTATACTACACTTCCTCTGCTATTCCCAATCCTCTGAAACTTCGCGATAAGCAGCCCTTAAATGCTGCTTATCGCGATACTCGCTTTATTCAGGAATTGCTTCAATTATCGGTTTTGCTTCCTCCTGGGCTGCCCGGCGCCGTCTCAGTTTCCGGCCCCAGTCATCGAATATGCTGTAGATGACGGGAATCAAAACCAGGGTGATCAATGTAGAAACCAGCAATCCGCCGATAATAACGATAGCCAGTGGCGCATCGGCCTCGCCGCCTTCACTCATCCCCAGAGACATGGGCGCCATGGCTAGAATGGTAGCAAAAGCCGTCATTAGAATAGGCCGTAATCGAACCCGGCCAGCCTCAACAATGGCAGCATTTCTCTCCATCCCGCCGAGGCGAAGCTGTTGCAGATAGTCGATCAGAACTATGGCATTGGCCACTACGATACCGATCAACATGATGACACCGATAAAAGAGTTTACACTGAAGGTATTACCGGTGATCAACAAACTGAGCACGACACCGATAAAGGCAGTGGGTACGGAGAACATGATGATAAATGGTATAAAGAATGATTCATACAATACGGCCATAACCGCATAAACCAGAATGATAGCCATTAACATGGCAATACTCAGACTCTTGAAACTCTCCATCATATCCTCGTTCTGACCACCGTATTGAATATGGTAGCCAGCCGGCAGATTCATGACTCCAAGCTTGGCTTCAACATCTTTCATCACTGAATTCAGATCACGGTTCAACAGGTAGGCATCTACCTCTGCCTCTCGCTCCCGGTCTACCCGGTTGATCTGCATCGGACCCGGGGCAATAATAAAGTCAGCCACCTGGGACAGACGGACCACCGAACCCCGGGTAGTATTTATACTCATATTCTCGAGATAACTTATGCTGTCCCGTCCTTCTTTGAGATAGCGCACCCGGACATCTACCTCTTCACCGGAAGCCTTGTACCTGGTGGCAACGCTGCCATTCATCGCCGTTTTGACCTCACCCGCCACCTGGGCCGGGGTCAAACCGAAGGCTGCCGCCCGGCGGCGGTCTATCTTGACCTGGATCTCGGGACTGCCATCCCGCAAAGTAGAACTGACCTCACGGGTTCCGGGTATACCGCGGACGATATCCTCCACCTGTTTGGACAATTGTTTCAGCACCGTCAGGTCATCGCCCCGAACCTTTATCATGACCGGTGCGGTACTATTCCCCATACCTGACGCCATATCAGTAACGTTTACCTTGATTTTGGCACCGGGGATATCAGCCACCCGAGTCCGTATTTCTTCGGCAACCACATCTACACTGCGCTTGCGCTCGGTACGCGAGGGCAGCTTCACGTAGATGGTGGCTTTTTCTGATTGAGTTCCGCTGGTCATTGACATATTATTGTCCGCCCCGATACTGCAGAAGATGGTCTCCACCTCGGGAACCTTGTGCAATTTGTCTTCAATAACCTTGACCATCCGGTTGGTATCACTGAGCGGATTGCCCTTGTCAGCTTCCAAGCTGATTGAGATCTCGCCGGAATCCATAGCCGGCATGAACTCCATGCCGATAAAGGGGACCAAACAACCTGATACTATCATCATCAAGGTAACCGCGCCTACCACGATCTTACGGTGGGTAAGTGACCATGCCAGCCAGTTCTTATAGTGTTCGCCCAGGTTATCAATCCACTTGCCATAGCGGTCGACTACCGTGCCAATACGCCCCTTCCCGGTTTCCGCGCGGCTCATCGACTTGTCGGTGAGCATGCGGGAGGACATCAAGGGGACTACGGTAAGCGAAACCATCAGGGAACAGAGGATGGCGAAGCTCACGGTGATGGCCAGCGGTTTGAACAGAATGGAAGCTATTCCCTCGGTAACAAACATGATGGGCAGGAAAACCGCCAGAATGGTCATGGTGGAAGCGATAACCGCGTTGCTCACCTGGGAAGCCCCGGTGATGGCCGCCTCAATAGGTGACAGCCCCAGACTGCGGTGGCGGTATATGTTTTCAAATACCACGATGGAGTCGTCCACCATACGCCCGACGCCCAGGGCCAGACCGCCCAGAGTTATAACATTGAGCGTATCATTATTAAAGTACATCAGGATAAATGTAGTTATAATGGACAAGGGAATGGCCGTGAAAATAATCAGGGTGCTGCGCCCGTTGCGCAGGAACAGGAAGAGGATGAGCATGGCCAGCAGAGCCCCTTCCAACAACATCCGCTTGACCGAATCCAGTGTCTGGTTTATGTAAGTCGATTGGTCCATTACGATGCTGACGTCAATATCCTGGCCCATTTCCTTTTCAATCTTTTCCATTTCAGCCTTGATGGATTCACAGGCCTTGACGGTATTGGCATCACTCTGTTTCTGGCAATGTATACCGACGGCCGCAGCACGGTTTAAGCGGGTGATCTGAGTATCGTCCACGTAACCATCGGTAATGGTAGCAATATCACCCAGACGCAGGGTAGCCCCTGCGGTGGTGGTAATAGCTACGTCCTTGATATCATCAATGGTTTCAAATTCCTGCAGACTGCGCAGAAAGTAATCCCGCCCGCCACTCTTGACCTGTCCGCTGGACATATTGAAGTTCTCTGCGGCCAGGGTTTGCGTGACCTGTGAGAGGGTAAGTCCGTTGGCCTCCAATTTTACCGGGTCCAGTTCCACCTTGATCTCCCGGGTCAACCCGCCGGTAATCCTGACGGAAGCTACTTCCGGAATACGCTCCAGGCGGGGTTTTATTTCATCTTCGGCGATGGTCTGCAGCTGTGACATCGTGGTGTCACCCTTGGCCTGGATACCCATCTGCACGATGGGCATCAGGTTGACATCCATCTTCAATACCATCGGTTTTTCCGCCCCGTCAGGCAGATACCGCTCCACCATGCCGGTTTTTTCCCGGATATCGTTTATGGAGTTGCTCATATCGGTGCCCCAGTTGAACCGCATCAGTATTATGGATGAACCGGCCACTGAATAGGAGTCGATCTCCTTTACCCCGGAGAGGGAGTTCAACTGCCCTTCCAGCAGCTTGCTTATCTCTTCCACTTCCTCGGGACCGGCACCGGAATAGCTGGTCATGACCATTGCATAAGGCAGCTTCATATCCGGATATAAAGCCAGCGGCAGCTTGGACCAGGTGAAAAAGCCCAGTATAATTATTACCGACACCAGAATAGTCATAGTTACCGGGCGCTTGATGGCAAACCTGATAATACCCATTATTTAACCTCCCCGGAAATCACTTTCACCAGGGTATTCTTATTGACCAGGGTATTACCCTTGGTTATTACCTTTTCTCCTTCCTTAAGTCCGGAGACTATCTCAGCGTTGGTATCATTCCTTATGCCCAGCTTGACCTCTCTCTCCTGGGCACGGTTACTCTTATCTATTATATAGACAACATTTCTGTTGTCGCGGGGGATGACTGCTTCTACCGGCACTGCCAACACCTTGTTTTTGGCCTCAGTGTAGACCACAGTCTCGGCGTACATACCAGATTTGATCTTTGCGTCCTTATTGTCGAGTACCAGCTTTACGCGGTAATTACGCTTCACGGGGTCAGGCATCATGGCAACCGTGGCTACCTTGCCCTTGAAGGCCTGGTCTCTGACTGACCGGATATATACCTCCACTGCGCTGCCGGCCTTCACATAGCCGATCTCATTCTCACTGACCAGTACATCGGTCTCCAGGGTGGATGTATCACTTACCGATGCTGCAACACTGGTCGGAGCCGCCATATCACCCAGCGCAACATTGATGCTGCCTACCACTCCGGCGATGGGTGAGGTTATATTGCAATGGGCCACCGCGTTTTGAGCCTCCTCAAGCTGTGCCTGGCTGGCTGCTACACCCGCATCGGCCAACCCGGCTACGGCTCTGTCATAACCGGCCTGAAGCGTTTCCATCTCCTGTTTGGAGACTGCACCTTGCTCATACAACTGCTTAGTCCGTTCGTATTTGGCTTTCAAAGCCTCCAGGTCAGCATCAGCGCCCTTCTTGCCAGCTACCGAAGATGCCAGGCCGGCCTCCGCCTGTCTGAGCTTGGCCTGGTAGTCGCTATTATCCAGGGTAATCAGGGTCTGACCGGCACTTACCCGGTCACCCGGTTTGACCAGAATCCCGGTTACCCGCAGGGCCGAAGCGATTTTGGGACATATGTACACCTCATTGGTCCCCCGCAGGGTCCCGCCATACTTTAGGGCCTGAGCCATGTTGATCTTATGGGCTGTTGCCGCATTTACGCTGAAGGCGGTCTCCTTTACCGTCTCCTCTTTTTTGCTGCAGCCGGATACCATCAAAGACAGGACCATCATTCCCAACAGCAATATGCTGAGCGTCCTTATTCTCCTCGGCTGCTTCCAATGTCTTTTTTGCTTCATCCTACTCCCGTTCACTCTATTCCCTCCTGTTGCATAGTATCCTGAATCGACTACCCAATCCCAACCGTCAAAAACCGACCGACCGGTTGGTCAGTTATAGAGAAATTATAACCAGCCGACACTCTGTGGTCAATAGCATATAATCGACTTAATTCCAGCGTATTGGCTTGCTGATCTGGAAAATCAGGTAACCGGCATGCGATGAATCGCCGGTCTTTCTTTACAGTATCGCATTACGTACAGAAGTCCTATCGGCGATCTTACCGGAGCATATTCAAGGCGGATTAACCGTCAGCACAGGTTAGTTTATTCCGTATATAAAGAAGAACATACCATTAAAGTAATCAGCATGTGGGAACACTTTGAATAAATACCGCCCGGGGGCTCCCTCCAGGAAAAAATAAGAGACGAAAAGCTCCTTGGTTACTATTTGCCGGCCTTTATCACCGCTACCTGCCCCTGGTCTATCCGGTCTCCACTGCGCAACCTTATATTGTCGTGCAGCACCAGCCAATATTCGCCGGAGCCAAGTTTGGCGGCAGGTTTGACTAATATGTCTTTAGCGCCCGTTAGGCTGGCAGCAATTTTTACCCTTTCCCCGCTATCGGCTTTAACCAGTTCAACCGTGGAAAAATTGATATAGCGGGGATCAAGCTCTTCAGCAAGTGAGACCTTAATTTCGCCATCCGCTTGGACCGGCGTCAAATCGCCATAATATTTATACCCCGGATAATACAGGGGCCAGAGGGACTGGTATTCTTCCTGGCTGATCTCAGACCAGCCCAGGGTATCATTACCGATATACAGCATATCAGCAGCAGCGCCCTGAATCATGCTGCGCCAAGCCTTCCAGAAGCGAGCGGAATGAGCCCGCTCCGGGTCGACATTGATTTCCCATGTGTTGACAACCCTTTTTATTAACTGCCCTTTATAATCCGCCGGCGGATCATAGAGTATTAACTGGGCAGCCAGCTCCGCTTCTTCGTCGCTCACTTGAATGTCGGGCTGTATCCCTACTTTATTGATGGTTTTTCCCAGCGGTGAATAAAAGCGGGCTATGGTGAACTTAACCCGATCTTCATTGGCCAGATCGAAAATCTGCTGCACGGTACCTTTACCATATGATTTTCGTCCTATAATCAAGGCTCGCTGGTTGTCCTGCAAGGCACCCGACAGTATCTCGGCGGCACTGGCACTATTTTCGTCAATTAAAACCACCAGGGAACCATCCACGAATCTGCTCTCGGGATTGCCCTGATAAACTTCCTTGCCGCTTCTTTCCTGAACTATAAGCGCATCAGCCTCACCCATGAAATTTCCGGCTATATCGATAGCCGCATCGAGGAATCCTCCGGGATTCCCGCGTAGGTCCAGAATCCAGTTTTTGGCCTTTTTAGCCTGCAGGGTCTGGATAGCCTTATTCATATCTTCAGCGCTGTGTTTGCCGAACTCGTTTAAAGAAATATATCCGGTATTGTTTTCGAGAAGTTGCGATTCTACCGAAGGAATGGTTACTTTTTCTCGAACTACCGACATATCCAGGGTGTTATTCCCCCGTTTTATTTTAAGCTGCACGGTAGTGCCGGCCGCCCCCTTGATCAGCTTCGATACGGCGTCCACATCCAGCCCGGCCAGGGCCTGGCCTGCTGCCATGGTAATAATATCGCCCTTTTTTATGCCAATTCTCGCGGCGGGTGACCCCTCCAGCAGCTGGAAAACTTCCGCCCCTTCTTTTATTGGCCGAAAATAGACCCCTATCCCGGTAAACTCACCGTTTAAGCTATCCATCTCCTCTTGATACTCCTCGCGGGTATAATACCGGGCATAGGGATCGCCCAGACGTTTCAGCATCTCATCTATGGCAGGCGCCTGCAGTACATCGTTACCAACCGGATCCACGTACTTTTCTTTTAAGAGCCCGGCCACCTCCCACAAGGTGTCCTTATCGGCCGCCAGGGTCAGACTCGCCAAGCTGCACCATAATACCAGCATGGTCGCCAGAATGACTATCCATTTGCTATTTCGTTGCCGCATGATACGCCTCCACTTTCCGCATTTGGTAAATATATTCAATGCCACGCATATAAAAACCTTTAGAGGTTATTAAAAAACAATCTTAAAAAATAAAACCCGGTGCCCAAAAACATCAGGCGAACCGGGTTCTGCTTGCTCTAGCATAGGCTATTTTTTCGTGGTTTGCGCAGTGGCTGGCACCGGGCTCCAATCCTTGGCATCAAAGGGCGTCCGGGATGTAAGATAAGCAAATTGCGCTTTCTTTTGCACTAATGTGAACCTGGCGTTTTCCAGGGCGATCCTGGCGTTTTCTGCAGCCAGGTTATATGAGGCCAGATCATCAGTACCGGTCATCGAGGCTTGCGGGATCATGCCCAGGGAGTATTTCAGTTTGGCTAGCTCCAGGTCTTTAGCTGAGGTGGTATAAGCCTTATCCGCCAGAGAGATCTGATTCTCCAGCGTATCCAGGGCCAGGTATAATTGTTCAATCTGTGATTGCGTATCCCGGCGAGTCTTCTCAACGTTCGCCTCAGCAAGCTCCAGGTTTACCTTCGTGGTTTTGAAAGAATCACCGGACACATAGTAATGACTCTGAAGGTCCTGATTATCTAAATCGGCTTGAGCAGCCCAGAGTGCATATGATTGAGAAAGTCCCCTGCTCAATTCTATGGCGAGAGTGTCACGGACAAAACTGTTTATCAGCGCTTTGCTGCTTAGGGAGGGTTGCCAGGTTTCGCTTTCGCCTAACAGAGTGCGCAGAGTAGCGGCAGCAGCAGTATATTCGGTTTGCGATGCCTTATAGGCATCCTCCAGTTTCTTGCAGGCCAATACCGACTTATCATAATCAAAATCGGCCAGCAGTCCCACTGATTTGGCCAGACTCTTGACCTTTAACTGCTGACGTGCGTTTTCCGCTTGTAAGCGGGCCAGTTCCATGCTGTTGTTCTTCTGTACAACAGTGGAATAAGCGGTAATTACATTGTAACTGAGTGCGTCCGTGGTGGCTTTTTCGCCCTTCTTGGCCTTGGTCCATGCCAGATCCGCGTTCTGGTAGCCACTCATCAAGGTCTGGTTAGCAGTGGATACCATTCCGGCAGTATACGTGCCCTCGACTTTCCATGCCAGATCATCCTTGACTATTCCGGCTTTTTCTATATTCAATGAGGCCGTGCGCAGATCGGGATTATTCTTGCAGGCTTTATCCAGAGCACCCTGGATAGTCAGATCATTAGCCGCAACCTCGGCTCCCTGAACCGGTATGACAGCAAAGCATGAAAAGATAATTACAAACACGGCAAGCAAAGATATGTATTTCCTTGAAAACAATTTGGTCACCCCCGTTTTTCTGACCGGCTGGTCAGTATATTGCAATTATACTTTCCCGGCCCATTGGTGTCAATCATTATAAATTACTCACTTTACCTGGCATTTCTTTCTATCATTTTCCGATAGTTTTGAATACCAGATTGCCCTTGGCAGCATCCCAGTCATAATTGATCATTCCGGCCTTTTTCAGGGTATTTAAAGGAAGTAATGTATAATCCCCCTTTTTAGTCGGTTCTATATCCTCCGACCGGTTGTTCAGATTGAAGGTTTTCAGGCTATCGATATAAGCCGGTTGATAATTGGGATGGTTATAAAACTCCCGGACCAGCTGTACCGTATTGCGTTTTTCCATATAAAGCACGCCATTTTCGTACCAGTAGGGCCAGGTGGTCTGCTCGCCGTTGAGCTTCAGCAATTTTTGCTGGGACTCAGTGTTTATCACCACGGTCCGGTTTTGGCTGTCCCATTCCACCTTGGCGCCCAGGGCTTCCGATATCACTCGGATCGGAACCATAGTCCTTCCGTTGATGATCTGCCCCGGCGTATCGGTCACCACCGGTTTACCATTCATAATAATGGCGACGGTCTCATCTCCCATACATAATCCGGTGGCCAATAACGTAAACAAAGCTAATAAAGCTGCCATCAATAGTTTTTTAGTCATGTCCTGCTTTCCCTCCTTATGTTCATTAACAATCATTTTACATACTTTGCCTGATAAATGTCCATAAAAAAACCGGTATCCCCGAGAGGATACCGGTTTTTAAGGTTTTTACTTATTATTTGGATACCAGTACAGTACCGGTTCCTGCATCCCAACCAACCTGGAAGCCCAGGCCTTCTGCTACGAAACGAGCGGGAAGCATGGTGCGATCGCTGTTGATCTCGGGAGCAACATCCATGGTCTTGGCTTCGCCATTGACGGTGATGGTGGTGCTGCCGATGGTCAGTTCGACCTTCTTGTCACCCAGGGTCAGGGTTGCTTTCTGAGCAGCTGCATCCCAAACGATGTTGGCATCGGTCAGGCCCAGAGCATAGCCCAGGTAACGGATCGGTACATAGGTGCGGCCAGCCTTAACATAAGGAGCAGCATCCATGATCTTGGCAGCGCCATTTACGTAGTAGATGTTGGAGTCAATCTTGAACTGACCGGCAACAGCACCCACAGTTCCCTCGCCGGGAGCCGGGGTTACGCACTTGGCAACAGCTACGTCGTTCAGTTCGAACTGAGCAAAGGCATAGTTGTTGTTTACAGCGCCGATTAAAATACTTCCACCGGTTTCGTTGATGGCAGTGCCGCCAACAGCAACCTTGAAGTCGCCTTCCGGTACGGTGCGGTACAGGGTAGCTTTCATGCCGCTAACCTTGATGGTACTGGGCTTGGTGCTTTCGGATTTGACCGGGATGGTCAGGGTAGCACCACTCTTGGACATCTGGTCAACCTTCAGCTGCAGGTCACCATCGGTAACTTCAACTTTCGGATAGCCAGCAGCCCACTCTGCTCCACCGGGCAGAATCAGCTCGATGGTACCGGGCTGAGTTGCAATATCAATAGCAAGAGCGGTCGGGAATGTGTCGATATTCTGAGAATTCAGAGAAACGTTTTCCTTCTTGGATTCAGTGATAACCAGGGTACCCAGTTCCTGATTCTGTTCACCGATGCGGACGTTCTTAACGTCTTCAGCCTTCAGTTCGACGGCCGGTTTTACATTGGCAACAGTTACTTCACCGGTAACACCAGCATCGCCCTGAACCGAGATCTTGATCGGGCCAACGAAATCGGGGGCTACATCAACCCTGTAGTCCTTGAATTTGAACTCGGACTTGGAGGCTGCGGCCGGAGAGGCTACACTCATCTTCCAGGTGTCATACGGGGAAGCCAGTGCTACGCCAGCCAGGGTTACATTGCCCTTTTCAGGAGCAGGAACAGCAATAGCGGTAGAGGAATAAGTACCAGCCCATTTTACGCCCTTGGGCAGAACCAGTTTGATCTGGCGGCCATTTACCAGGCTGGCCTTAACGTTTTCTTTAATCCAGAACTCACCGAGCTTCTGGTCGTGTTTGCCAGCGACGATGTCCTTCTGGGTTCCTTCAACAACCTTTACGCCATAGGATACATAGTTCATTACGGGTATGTCAGCTTCGGTAACCTTGCTGTCTTTATCGGAAACATGACATACAACTTCGCCTTCCTTAGCGATGGTGTCGTCAACCGTGATGACACCAGCAAAACGGAACTGTCCGGATTTGGTAGCATTGTTGGTCAGGCTCAGGATGGTTACCTGGAGTTCCCGAGTGTCAGCAGCATTTACTACAGGAGCGCAAACGCCGCCATTGTCAGCAGCCCAGCCCCAGTTCCAGGTGCCGGTCGCGCCAGCCCAGGCATAGCCTGCAGGCAGTTTGAATTTAACAACATCGCCGACAGGCAGTCTGCCGGGAACAGTTTCAGAAATGATGAAGGTGTCAGTAGCGCCGCCGCTGGTGCCATAGCTCTTAACGCTCTTGACAGTGGCAACAGTACCACCAGCATCATCGACTTTACCATTAACAACAGTCTGGGTCGGGAAAGCGCTGTTGGCCGGGCCCATAACCATGGCGGAAACTTCGCCATCGATGGAGCCGATCTTAACCAGGTTGAAATAAACCAAGATGATACCCTTATCGGTAGCAGATGCACCAGCAGCCCAAGTAGTGGCATTGAAGGTCAGGTCAAGGGTGGTGCCGGTACGGGTAATAGCAGCAGAAGAAAAGCTGCCGGGGACCAACGCATTGGTGTTGCCGCCAACGGTTGCCGGTATTACTACGTCCACTTTATTTGCGGGAGTAGCAACAAGACCAGGGACGACTGCAGTCGCGCCTGCGGTGGGGGCCAGACCATTGGTCAGGTCAACCTCACTGGAGAATGAAATGGTTAATACGTCACCAGCGGCGATACCCGCACAGTTGCTGATATCGATCTGGATGGTTCCCAGAGACTGGCCGGCAGTGTTGGCCTTCAGAATGGGAGTCGATAATACTGAATAACCAACAGATGCATCAGCTTGCGGAGCTACTACCAGGGGAGCTACCAGGGCCAGGCAGATGCAAAATGCCATTACTATGGACATTTTCTTGCTAACTCTTAGCATTCGTTTTCCTCCTTTTATAATTCATCAGTTTTAAAATAAGTATAATTTCCTTAAAAATCAGGTGATGTGCCCATACGGGCGGCTGATAGGTCAGGTAGTCCCCCCTTTCCGGCTGTTGCCGGGTTTTTCAGGTAATCAGCGGAGGTTAATTTCGTGCCATTGGTTTTCCTCCACCAGTTATTATGGCTGTGTATTAAGACGTAATAATTTATGTTTAGGTTCCAAATAATTTCTGGGATGCCGAGAAGGAAGGATTGGTTCTTCTGCTTTCATTCATATTGATGTTGTATAATGTCATATATACTTACGAATGAAGGGGCTTCTTTGAGTATCAAACGAGTTCGATAAAACCGCCGTGTGATGGTAAATTAGTTGATCTCAGGGAATTATGGTTTTCCCGCTATTTCGAAAGGAGGGTCATTAGTGATAATTTCTGTATCACGTCTGAATAAGTTGTTTATCTGGTTGATAATCCTGATTACAGTTATGATTTTCAGCACAGTTAATTCAGTTTCAGCCCTGGATACGGGCTATGCGCATGAATCCACGGGTATATGGTACCGTATCCGCACCAATAGTGTGCCCTATCAGCCCGCCGCCGTGATAGCGGACCCGGCCGGGCAGCTCTGGATGACCTCAATGTCAGAATACGCCCCGGGCGTCTGGCAGCGTTCCGGCAGCGGCACTTTCACTTACATAACCAGCGATACCAAGAATAACTATATCAATAATGGTCTCACACTGATAAGCAAAGCGCAACTCGATGCCGAGGTGATCTATGCCTCCCGGGACAGCCAGGGCAACAACTGGTATGCCTTAAAAAACGGCAAGCTGCTCTGCGAGAAGGCCAATGGTACCTGGGTCCCCGTTACTGCCAGCTACACGGTGGACAGCGGCTGTCAGCAAAAGATCCGGCATTTTACAGCAGCTGGCAACAATCCCCGCAACCTGTGGATATCCACCAAGGGCATAACCTTGCTGGACAACACCGGGGCAGCTATCGCCACCCGCCCCGCCGCCACTGATTACAACAACGATTTTATCAACGATGTACTCGTAGACAGTCAGGGCCGCTTCTGGGTGGCTACCGGCCGGGGAGTGGAAAGGGGCACAGCGCTTTTAAACACCACGGCGGTATCCGTCCTATTTCCTGACACTTCCCTGGTACCGCCCTGGGAAAACCCCATCCTGAGCCTGTCTGAGGATAGTGCCGGTAATGTATGGATGATCGGCAATGGGGGCGAGGTCTATTGCTGTACCACTGCCGATACCTGGGTGAAATATGACAGTACCAACTGCCCGCAGATGGGCGGCCGGCGCTCGCAATGCCTCACCGCCGACCAATCCGGCAATGTATGGTTCGGCCTTTACTACGGCGGCCTGTTGAAATATTCCCCGGCCACCGCCGGGGGGAGTCCGGTCTGGACCCATTATTCCTGTTCAACATTTGGCCTGCAAAGCGAAGATGTCATCTCAATGGCCAACACTAACAATGGTCTATGGTTCATGACTGGCTACAACCCCGAGGTCACCGGCAACGGTACCGGGGTGCACTGCCTGACTTATAATGGAGAGGAGACACCCTCTTTACTTAGCTATACCTATCGTTCGTCCAGCACTACCCTGACCTCGCTGCGCTTCAAATATATCGCGGCGGACCAAAACGGCGGAGTATGGTTTCCTGCCTATGACGATCCCAGTGTAGCGCGTTTGCTGCCGGACGGCAGCTGGCGCCAGTATCGCAGCGGGGTAAACGGAGTAGATCTGGGTTCATTTGGAATAGCGGGTATTGGGATTGACTCAAAAAATATCGTTTACCTGGCCCCCACCAACCAACCACCCCGGGCTTATGATATCAACCGGGAACAATGGATCACCCTTCCCATTGCTGACAGCCTATACCCCTACGGTATCTATGTAGACCCCCTGGATGGCAAATGGTTTTATGCCGCCTACGGGGTATACTATCTCAGTCCGGACAACAGCAACTGGATCAAATATACCACGGCCGATGGGCTGGCAGGGGATTATACTGACGTTGGCGTTCTGATGGACAGCCCGCAGAATGTCTGGTTCATGGGCCGCAGCGGAGTCAATGTGATGAAAAAGGCGACAGCCGGCGCAAGCCCGGTATGGCTAACATTCACCAACGCAACCGGAAACGCTTCCAACTTCAAAGGCGGTTACCGGGTCTACTGTGACAACAACGGCGAGATCTGGAACGCGCAGAAGCAGAAGTTTGATTATTCCCAGAACACCTGGCAAGATATGGCCGATACCAGTACCCTGGACCATCGCTCACTGCGTTTTCTCAATGGAGACGTGCCAGCCGATCTGGATATGAGTCAGGCCCTGTCACCCATTAATGGTTTAGATCAGGACAATATGACCCTGGATACCAACGGCAATATCTATTTTTCCGGGGGAATGTCGGGCGGGATTAACTCGGTGGATAATGGCATCGTGGTTTATCGGCCGGCGCACCAGCAAAGCCTTACCGTGATTCCTGCCATCAATAGTATTCAGGCCAACGTAGGGACCAGCCGCGCGGCCCTGCCCCTGCCCACGCAAATCCCGGTTACCTTGAGCAGCGGCTACAGTACCTGCCGGGTAAGCTGGGATAATGGCACTCCCGCCTATAACCCGCTCCAGGCCGGAAACTATCAATTCTCCGGCACGGTAGTACTGCCCATAGGAGTTGGTAACCCGTCCAATCTTAAGGCTCAGGTAACAGCGGTAGTGCATGATCCGGCAGCTGAAAACAAGGTGGCCCTGCTCACCAGCGCTATTAATAACAGCCCGGGACCCGGCGATTATTTCTCGGCCTCTTCCAGCTTCAATACGGTCAAGGTTACCATCAAATCAGATAAGCTGAATTACAGCCTGCAGAATAGCTTCTCGGTAGCTGCTGTTCTCACCACGCTGACCGGTTTGAACAACAGCTGCACCATCGACAGCATTACCATCGCTTCCCGTATCTTTACCCATGAAGACCTGTTCACCCATATCTGGTCACAAGCAAGCAATATCCAGAACGCGGTGCTGGCACTGGCAAATAAGGACGCCAGCACCAAATACCAGGACCTTAAGTTAAAAGACCTGGCCGGTAAATCCCTGCAGGTGGTCATGGACGGACAGCCGGTAATTATCGAAGTGGCCCCGCCAGATGAGTGCTTCATTGCTACAGCTGCGTTCGGATCAAAACTCATCTGGCCGGTGGCCTTGCTGCGCAATTTCCGTGATGAATACCTGATGACCAGCAGCTTGGGCCAATCATTGGTCTCCTTCTACTATGACTATTCTCCGCCAATAGCCGCTTTTATTGCCGGCAAACCAGTAATGCAAATGATGGTACGTCTGCTGCTGGCACCGTTGATTGCTGGAGTTTACATCATCTATCACCCGATACTGTGGTTAGGATTGCTAGTAATCATATGTTGTTTAGCTTGGCGCCGCCAATACTTAAAGGCCGAAACGATGTAATACATATCATCCTTAAATGGGGAGCAGGATCACTTTCCTGCTCCCGGGAGTATTTATGCGAAGATCTGGTTTATTTTTATGCTTTGTTCTTATAGGGCTTTTTCTCTTTCCTGTTTATGCCCTGGCCGCTGCAAAGAACGATGCCTCTTTAACCGAGGAAAACATCATTAGCAGCGAAGAGGTCAGCCAGCGGGATCACCAGCGAGAATTCCTGGTACGTTATAAACCCGGGTTTGCCGCCAAAGCCCGCCGAAACCTTATGGCCAACGGTATGGCGGGAAAATCGCTGGGGCAGAGAACGCAACTTATGCGAGTGGAAGATGCTGATGATGTCAAGGCCGCCATGAAAAAGCTTAAAAATGACCCGGCTGTGGAAGTCGTAGAGCCAAATTTCATGCTGCATGCTTTTGATGTGGCTCCTGCCAGCATAACCCGCCAGCCTCAGACTTTATACACCCCCAATGACACCTATTACGGCGAGCAATGGGGGCTGACCTGCATCAAGGCTCCGCAGGCCTGGGAGCACCTGGGCCAGAGTCAGCGGGAAATCATAGTGGCCGTCATTGATACCGGTATTGAACTGACCCACCCGGACCTGATCAACCGTATTGCTCCGGGAGGCTATAATTTTGTCTTGGAGGGTACCGATATCTATGATTTGAACGGACATGGAACCTGCGTTTCGGGAGTGATCGCGGCCGAGGCCGGTAATTCTAAGGGTATATGCGGGGTAAGCGGTTTGGCCCCGGTTAAGATCCTTCCCCTCCAGGCCGGCGACAGCAAAGGAACCATGTATGCATCCGATTTACTGGCCGCCGTTGATTACGCTATTTCAAAAAACGTCGATGTGATAAATATCAGTTTTGGCTCAGCTGATAAATCTGTGCTGGAAGAAGCGGCTATCCGGGACGCCGTTGATCATGGTATCGTAGTGGTTGCGTCAGCTGGAAACGACGGAAATACAACTGTGAATTACCCGGCTTCCTATCCCGGAGTAATTTCCGTAGGTTCAGTATCAAAAACCGCAGAAAACCAATATATAATATCATCCTTTTCCAGCTACAATAATGAAGTGGATCTGGCGGCGCCCGGAGATAATATATGTACCACCGCCCTGCAGCAAGGCTATGCCTCCAAAAGAGGTACTTCTTTTTCCGCGCCCATGGCGGCCGGAGTTCTAGCCTTGATCAAATCTTGTAGACCCAGCCTGAACGGGCAGTCCGCTGCCAGCATTCTATTGCGAACGGCGGCGGATCTCGGCCTCGCCGGTCGGGATAACTATTATGGCTATGGCCTGGTGGATGCTGGCCGGGCTGTCGAAGCTGCGCTAATCGTTCCTGATGTGATATCGGTTTCGGCTATCCCGGATATATATACCGCCTGGGGAAGTGCCGGCAGAGATTTGCCACTGACTACTTCTATAACAGTGCAGTTGAGCAACAGTACCCGGATTTCCTGCCCGGTAAACTGGGACAGCGGCAACCCGGTTTATAATGGGGATCAGCCCGGCCTCTATCGCTTTACCGGAAATCTGGTATTGCCGCTGGAAGTATGCAATCCGGTCAATCTACAAGCCCATGTGAACATAGTCGTCGAAGATATTACTAAACCCGCCTTGTGCTGCCAACTCATCAATACATATCTGAGTGATTATTTTACGGCTGAAACCAGCGGAGACTCGGTGATGGCTACCTGCCAGCCTGACAAGATTGACGCCACTCTGCAGGATTCTTTCAGTATTGCGGCCATGCTGCCTATTCTGCTTGACTTAAATGCGGCCTTTACGGTGGACAGCATCACTATTTCCGACCGAAGCTTCAGTCATGATGAAATATTTAATAACATCTCATTAGCCAGGGCTTATGAGATTCAGGCTGCATTATTGGGGTTGGCCGGCAAAACTCAGAACGGACGTTATGCCGATTTAACCCTGCAGGATCTGGCCGGTAAATCCATCGAAATAGTTTTGCAGGGTACTCCCCTCACCATTAACCTGGAAGCGCCGGATAAATGCTTCATCGCCACCGCCGCCTTTGGCTCACCCTTCACCTGGCCGGTAAAGCTGCTGCGCCATTTTCGAGATCAATTCCTGTTAGCCAATCATCCCGGTCAAGCACTGGTAGCCTTCTACTACCGACACGCTCCGCCAATAGCCCGATTAGCAGCTCGCAGCAGCTATCTGCGGTTATTCATCCGGGTACTGCTCTTTCCAGTAGTAATTCTGGTTTACCTCCTGATCCATCCGGGACTGGCAACCCTGATAATTGCCATTATACTATTGCTGTATTTGTCACCAAGGTTTAAATATGTAACGCTGTGACTTCCGCCACAGCGCCTAGAATAATTCCAGCTTGGTCCTATACTATTTGGACTTTTTGGCTGCCTTCTCCGCCTTTTTGGCTGCGTTTTCTACAGCCTTGGCATCCGGGGCTACTTTGCTCTTCTTTTCAGCCATGGTTTCCCTCCTCATCGTCGGTGTTTTTCTATTATTCCACGACTCGGCAAATTTATGAGAAGATGACTACGACCTAAAACCTTATTTTTATGCACTTCACTTGATCGGACCATAGCGAGGTATCTTGAGCTGTTCTTCGTAAAAAGCTTCCACTCCAATTTCAGCCATACGCTGGTTCAAGGTGCGCCAGCGTTTGCCGGTGAGAATATCCATCTCGCTGTCACAGGGGAACTCGCTGCATTGAAAACAGAAATCGATCCCTTGGTCTTTATAACAGCTCTTAGCCTTGCAGATAGCCGGGCAGCGGCTTCCCCCAGTTCGGCAGCCGTTGCAATCGGCCGTGGCGAAGGTATTCAGGATCTTTTCAAATTGTTCAAAATATGCGAATTCGGCGTCAGCCCGTGCCCGGACCGGTGCAATGTGGCGGTAGTTGCCCAGGGCAGCGGCTAATTCAGCGCTCAGACGCTTGACTTCTCCCCCGCTGTATCCGGCGCAGCGGCCGCAATCCAGGCCGCAGGGTGCAATCCTTCTTTTGATCTCATCATAATTCATCGTCATATACTAACACTCCCCTAATGGTACTCCCCAAAAAATCCGACGGAACGGAGCATCTTCGGACCTCGCCTGAAGATCAGACAACCAGCAGTTTCTTTTTGAAAACCTTTTTGAAGAGTTCAGCACAGCGGTTGGCATCTCTGAGTTCCAGGTCGCTGCGGCCATTGGCGGTGGTCTTGATCACCACATCATCACCCAGGATGCTGATATCGACCCGATCCACCCGGGAGCACATGGTGCGGTCCAATCCCTCGGCAATACGAAGGATCACTGCCAGTTTCTGAATGTGCTGGATATCCTCCCGGTTGATCAGGACCTTATATTTCTCGACGTCGACCTTGAAATCCTGTTTGGCGTGAATGGCTGCCACATAGGCGGCCAGGAGCAATTCGCGCTGAGACAATCCATTTATCGCCGAATTCAAGGTAATGTAGAAGGAATGCAGCGGGTAATTATAGTAACGCAGAGCCAGACCGCTGGCATGCATCATAGCCGCTGTCTTGAGCACCTTCTCCATCGGAGGCTCTAATTCATGCAGGGACTGCAGCTGACCGTAAATAGAAAGACTCAGTGCAGCGACCTGCCTGGCGTGTTTCTCGTTTAAATCATAGTTATAAATCTGACTTTGCAGGGAGAAATCCAGGGGATCTTCCGGTCGAATGCCTTGTCGGTCCAGATATTCATAGATCAGACCCTCCCGCAGGCCGTTGGCACTGACCCGCAGAGTGGGTATGTTGCAATAATCCATCAGAACTGCCATAGCTGCCACCGCTCCGGTCAAGAGATCGGCCCGATCGCGGGAGAGTCCCTTGATCTTGCGGCGCTGCTCCAGACTCATGGGCAGCATGGTCCAGTAAATGCCGCTAACATCCTCCGCCGACATTTCATAGTTATGATGCAGGTCCAGGGGATAGCCCTTGCGCTTCCGGTCGATCTTGGCCAGGGTACGTGAGGAGCCGCCAATGCCAATGAGGACCGGGCAGCTCAGGTTGCGCAGCCAGGGTACTTCGGCAAACGACTTGGCCAGATGTTTTTCCAGGGCGGAGGCCTGCTGGGGTTCCAGCCGTTCCTGCAGCCCAAAGCGCGAGGTGAGATTGATGGTCCCCACATGAAGACTGGTTGAGGCCTTCAGCTCACCGTCCTCCACCAGGGTCAGTTCGGTGCTGCCGCCGCCGATATCCATCAACAGTGCGTGCTCGGGTTTCATGCTGTGCGCCACCCCGAAAAACCCGTACCAGGCTTCCTCTTGTCCGGAAAGTACCCGGACCTCGATGCCGCATTCATTGCGGGCGCGTTCCAGCATTTCATCCCGGTTGCTGGCGCGGCGCAGGGCCTCGGTGCCGGTGGCTATGATATCTTCCGCTCCTACCGCATCACAGATATCCTTGAAGGTGCGCAGCGCATCCAGGGCTCGTTCCATGCGCTCCTTTTCCATGCCGCCCTTTTCCCCCATGCCCTCTTCCAGGCGTACGGATACCTTGTAGTCGTTGACTATTTTAAAGTTGCCTTTCTCGCCCACCTGGACCAGGACCAGGCGAATGGAGTTGGATCCCAGATCGATTATGCCAATTGTCTTCACTACTCCCACCTCCATCATTGATATGCGGGGGCTGATCTCCGTCCGATCCCGCTCAGACCACAACCAATCTGTCAGCGGCTGCTATCTTCTTTCCAAGCCTTGCCGCAAGGGTTATACAAAAATAGTGTCATATTTATGGAAATAAATCCAGCCTTCCCTTGTAATATCGCGGAAGTTCCCGGTATAATTTGAGAACCACCCGAAATCACACTGGGGGGAGGAAGCCAGCCTTGACCAGGAAACCCCGTACCGAAACCGTTGCCTCGATTGATGTGGGTTCCAACTTCCTGCGCATGCTGATCGGCGAGATCACTCCGACCGGCCAGATCAACCTGCTGGAGGATTTGTGGAAACCAACCAACATCGGACGTGATACCTTTACCCACCGCCGCATCGAACTGGCTTCCATCCGGGAGACCTGCTCCATCCTGCAGGGTTTTGCCCGCCTGATGGAGGATTATAAGATCAAGCGATATCGGGCGGTGGCTACCAGCGGACTGCGTGAGGCGGAAAATGGCGAATATGTTCTGGAGCAGATCCGTCTGCAGACCGGTCTCGACGTAGAGGTGGTTAATACCTCCCAGGAGCGTTTCATCATATACAAAGCCCTGCGTGACAGCCTGCCCGAGGTCAAAAGCTTCCGCGATCCCGGTTTCATGGTGATCAATATCGGCATGGGCGGCCTGGAGGCCTCTATCTACAGCCAGGGTCACCTGCGCTTCACCGAATATATGAAAGCCGGATCACTGCGCCTGCGTCAGGTCCTATCCGATCTGGAGCACAGCACCCTCGATTTTCCCAGCATCATTGAGGAGTTTTTGGAGAGCAAGATCTACACCCTCAAACCGCAGATCACCAGCCTGAAGATCAAGCACGTTATCGGCCTGGGCGGTGAACTCTCGGCTATATCATCCATTTGCCAGGATCAGGGACTCAGTGAGCGGGAGGATTTCATCGATAAGAAGGCCCTGCGACGTTTATACAATAGTATCCGCCGCCTGACCACCGAGCAGATAATAGACAAATACGAGCTGCATCGCAATGAGGCCGATATCCTCCTGCCCTCGGTAATTATATTCAACAAGTTTCTGGATATGACGCTGGCCGACGGTCTCTACGTCCCTAATGCCTCGCTGCGCCACGGCCTGCTGGCCGACATGGTGGATGAGCGCTTCGAGACTTCGCGAAAGCAAGACTTCCAGAGTGACATTATCACTTCGGTCTGGTTTCTGGCCGAGCGCTTCGGTATCGACGGGCCCCATGTCCATCAGGTGGTCAAAACCGCTCTGGCCATCTATGACGGTACCCGGCAGCTACATCGCCTGGAACCGCGCGACCGCTTCCTGCTGGAGGTGGCTACTATCCTGCATGATGTGGGGCATTTTCTCAATTCCAATGAGCATCAACTTTATTCTGAACAGATCATCCGTTCCTCCGATATCATGGGTCTGTCCAACCTGGACCTGGAGATAGTGGCCGGTGCAGCCCGTTACCATAGCGAGGAAATTCCGTTGCCATCGCACCCCGCTTATTCTTCACTCAACTATAGTGACAAAATCCGGGTCTCCAAACTGGCGGCCATCCTCAAGCTGGCGGAAACCCTGGACATTTCACACCGGCAGAAGGTACAGAAGATCGATATATCCCGGCACAAGCGCGAACTGCTCTTCAGCCTGACCACCCGCGGCGATACCCTGCTGGAGGAATGGAGCTTTTCTGGTCATCTGGACTTCTTCGAGGAGGTCATGGGCTACCGACCGGTATTCAAACGCCGCCGCTAATATCAGATTTTTAGTCTTACCTAACTACACATGAAATGCAGGGATGATTTATGGCCAAGAAACAAGTAAAATCGGAGTATTTCATCAATCGTGAATTGAGCTGGCTGGAATTCAACCAGCGGGTATTGGAGGAAGCCCAGGATACCAGCACCCCGCTGCTGGAACGTTGCCGCTTCCTCTCGATCGTCAGTTCCAATCTGGACGAATTCTTCATGGTCCGGGTGGCATCGCTTTATGAACAAATGGAAGCCGGTTTTTCCGCGCCGGATGCCTCAGGGAAGACTCCGGCCGCCCAGCTCAAAGCCATCAATAGCCGAGTACATACCATGAGCCATGACCAGTATAACCTTTACAAACACGGGCTGCTGCCGGCCTTAAAACGTGAGGGCATCCGGCTGCTCAAGCTGAAGGAACTGAGCGTGGATCAAAAGGCTCATCTGCGTTCCTATTATGAACACGAGATCTTTCCGGTACTTACTCCCATCGTGGTGGACCAGAGCCGTCCTTTCCCACTGATCTACAACAAGAGTCTGAATCTGGCCGTCCTGCTTGAGGGCCGCAGTGACGAGGAGGCGACCCTATTCGCAACGGTGGAGGTCCCCTCCTTGCTTGACCGTCTGGTCGAGGTCCCCGATGACAACGGCGGCTCCAGTTTTGTCTTCCTGGAAGACGTCATCCGCCTGAATATTCGCTCCCTGTTCAAAGGGCATAAGGTACTGGCCACCGGGGCTTTCCGGGTTATCCGTGATGCCGACCTGGATGTGGAGGATGACGAGGTGGATGATCTCTTGCTAGCCATCCAGCAATCAGTCAAGGAGCGTAAATGGGGAGCGGTGGTACGGCTGGTCAGTGAACATAAGATTGACCCCCGCCTGCTGGTGATCCTGCGCGAAGAGATGGAGGTGCCGCCCGGTTCGGATTATCCGGTTAACGGCCCACTCGATCTGGGCTTTCTGGGCAAACTGGCCAACCTGCACGGTTTCAATCACCTGTGCTTTCCACCCCAGCCCGGTTCGATGCAGGCGGTTTTGTTTGAGGAAGGTTCCATCTTCGATGCCATCGCCGAACAGGATATATTACTGCACCATCCATATAACTCTTTTCAGCCGGTCATCGATTTCCTGAGAGAAGCGGCTGAAGACCCACGGGTCCTGGCCATTAAGAGCACCCTATATCGGGTGAGCGGTCAGTCACCAGTGGTGGAAGCCCTGGCGGCCGCGGCGGAAAATGGCAAACAGGTCACTGTACTGGTGGAACTCAAAGCCCGTTTCGATGAGCAGAATAACATCACCTGGGCCCGTCGCCTGGAAATGGCGGGCTGCCATGTGGTCTACGGCGTGGTGGGCTTGAAAACCCACTGCAAATTGCTCTTAGTGGTGCGGCGGGAGGACAACGGCATCAAACGCTACCTGCACCTGGGCACCGGCAACTACAACGATGTTACCGCCCGTGCCTATGTGGACCTGGGTCTGTTCACCTGTAATGCCTATATGGCAGCTGATGCTTCCGCCCTGTTTAACCTCCTGACCGGTTACTCCCAACCGGGGCGGCTCTACAAGATGCATATCAGCCCCAAAGGACTCCGGCGCAAGATCCTGGCCCATATCGAAGGAGAGATCGCGCAGGCTAATAGTGGAGGCCAAGCCCGAATCGTGGCCAAGGTCAATTCCCTGGTCGATCAGGACATTATCCAGGCTCTATACGCGGCATCCCGCGCCGGGGTGGAGATCGATCTCATAGTGCGGAGTATGTGCAGCCTGCGCCCGGGCCTCCCCGGGGTCAGTGACCGTATCCGGGTGCGCAGCATCGTGGGCCGCTGGCTGGAACACAGCCGTATCTTCTTCTTCTGCAATGGCGGGGAGGAATCCATCTACTTATCCAGTGCCGACTGGCGGGAACGCAATCTGGATCGCCGGATTGAGGTGCTCTTCCCGGTGGAGAACCCTGATATCAAGGAAGAGGTCAAATCCATCCTGGCCGTCTATCTGCAGGATACCGTCAAGGCCCGCTGCCTTAAGTCCGACGGTTCCTGGGAACGCATAGACCGGCGCGGCAAGGAGGCAGTAAACAGCCAGGCCATATTTGCCATCCGCAGCAAAAAGGGCTTTATTCCTGACCCGGAACTGATGCTGGGTCTGCCCCCATCATCCCTGCATGCGGAAGCCATGGCCGCCGCCGCCCGCGACGAGCTGGAATAATATTGCAATCGAGAGGCCTGCCACTTATGGCGGCAGGCCTCGGAGCAGCTATTATTTATCACAGCGCAAGTATTACCTGAAACCCAAGGCCTGTCCCTGCAACCGATCAGATCTATCCGCTCTGGTCTCAAAACAACTTTGTAAGAGCTGCAGGGCTTCGACCCGGGTCAATTCTTTTTGCCCGCTGAAACTGCCCGCCGGGTCACCCCAGAATAGAACTCGGCGTGCTGCGTAGTTGATTGAGGCATCACCCCAACTGGCTACCCTATCCTGAAATCCGGAAATCGATAGGTAGCCAAACCCGCGGCCCGCCAATGCGAAGGCCTCATTCCTGGTTATAAATGCATTGGGCTTGAGTAAACCACCGGCATAACCGTGGACAAGATATGAATCGATCAAGGGGCGGATAACCTCTTGATCTGAAGAATCAACCTCACCAAGGTCACTGAACTTCTGTTCCAGGCTCAAGGTGGACGAGGTTTGACCTATGTAAGTGCTGGGGGCAACCGTAATGAACCTTTTGAAAAACTCCAGCCGGGTCAGCTTGGTCTGAGAATCGGCAGTCCACTCATCGGCTATCCCGATAAACGGAGCTACCCTGACACAGCTGTAATCTTTCTTATCAAAGTTAAAACACAGCAACATACCCCGGGCCGAGCTGTCGATGTTGCCTACCCGCAGTATCATGGAATGGGGAGTAGCACAGTCAAATATCATCCCCGGCTGATGTTGGTTGTCACAAACCTGATTCTTCTCTTCGCCGACCTGGCGGGGCCAGCTGACATAATCTCGATAGTTGGCGGAACTGGGGGTTCTCATATAGCAGACTCCGGGAGAAAGGGAAATCTTGATCCGGGCACCTGCTTGCAGCGGTACCTGGACTCCGGATTTTCCAGCTACGCTGACAGTTCCTAATATTTGATTTTCTCCGATTGACACCGTCGGGGTATCACTGGCAGTTGAAATGGTATAACCTTCGTTCTGAACTACCGATGGATGATCCGGATCACTTATGGTCACCCGGATATTGGCATCAGCCAGTGCCGGTTGGGTCAAGCCAAAACACAAGGCCAGCAACACCATCACCAGCCCGCACCAGTATCCTGCTCGCCATTTCATAGTGGTTCTCACTCTCCTTTAAGCAATATTTTGTATTATTGTATCACTCTTGCTGTTAAAGTCTCAAGCTTCGCCAAGATTTGTCATAAAATTTCGATTCAGGATATGAGTTTCAGATATAAAAGTCCAGTTTGGGTATGGGACTAAAATGATGTTATAATATAAAATAGGTTAAAATTCCTGTAATTTCGGCATATATTCAGTATCATCTATCCCATTTGTTTGAAATTCAGGAGGGTGGGTGGGGTAATTATGCGTTTTTCAGCAACCTTCTATCAAAGCATACTTGATAATATGACCAACGCCTTTGCCTATCTCCGCATTATTACTGATGAATACGGTGAGCCGATTGATTTTGAGTTTATCCAGGTAAATCCCGCCCTGGAGAAAATCATGGGCATCCATGCCAATAGCCTTATTGGCAAAACCGTCAGCCAGGTTGATCCGATTTTCCTTGAGCAAAATTCTGATCTGCTCAAGCTTTTCGGCGAAGTTGCCTTGCTGGGGGTATCACGTAATTTCGAACACTACTTCCCCGTAAGGGACAAGTGGCACTCCATTTCAGCCTACAGCCCGCAGCCGGGTTTTTTCATTACTGTCTTCAATGATGTAACTATCATTAAAAAAACCGAACACGAACTGCGGGAGAGTGAAACCCGCTGGAAGTACGCCCTGGAAGGTGCCGGAGACGGGGTTTGGGATTACGATTTGCTTAATAACAAGGTGTTTTATTCCCACCAGTGGAAGGCCATGCTGGGTTATGACGACGAAGAAATCACGGATAGCCTCTATGAGTGGTATAATCGTTTGCATCCCGAGGACCTGTTAACCGTTCAAGCGGAGATCACCAAACTAAAGGATACCGACCATGACCATTATAGTCTGGAATATCGTATGTGCTGTAAAAACGGAAGCTACCAATGGTTTTTGGGCCGGGGCAAGGTAGTGAGCCGGGATGCTTGTGGCGCCCCCTTGCGGATGATTGGCACCAATTCCAATATTACAAACTCCAAGGCAGTGGAAGAGACGCTTAAACAATCTGAAGAAAATCTTATGGCCTTTTTCAATGGGGTCGACTCCTTGTTGTTTGTCATCAATGGTGAGGGGGAGATCAAGGAAGCCAATCAAACTGCCCTGGAAACCCTGGGCTATACTGTCGAGGAGCTTCGCGGCCAGAACATTTTCGATCTGCAGCCGTTAGATGATAAAGCAGAAGGGACCAAGTTTCTCCGTTCACTAATCGATGGTAAGAAGTTTAATCGCACCCTCAATCTGATTAATCGAGCTCACGATAACTGGATTTCAGTTGATGTTAGGATGGTGCCCGGTTCGTGGAATGATGAGCCGGCTTTGTTTGCAGTCTGTCGGGATATAACTGAGCTGCGCCTGTCGGAAGCCAAATTCTTTAGAGCGTTTCATATAAATCCGGCTATAATGGCCATCACCACTCTGGAGGAAAGTCGTTATATTGATGTAAATAAGAGCTTTTGTTACTTGCTGGAATGGGATCGTCACGAGGTGCTCGGGCGTACCTCCCCGGAACTGTGCATTTACGAAGATATCTCCCAGCGTGAAAAATTTATCAGCATCGTCAAGACCGAAGGCCGCGTCCGAGACTTTGAGATTGTGCTGCTCTCCCAGAGTGGAAAACGGATAATTGGTTCTCTCTCTGCCGATATCATACGTATCGGAACCGATACGTATCTGCTGACCAATGTAAGCAATATGACCGAACGACTTTTGATGGAACAGGAACTGGAGAACAAAAACCGGGAACTGGAACAACTGAACCAGGTACTCCACCGGCAGGCCAGTATAGATGACCTGACTGGCATTTACAACCATCGTTTTATCTTTCAGCGCCTGCGGGAAGAGGTGGAACGGGCAGACCGCTATCAGCAGCCGCTCAGTATCATGATGTTGGATTTGGATCATTTTAAAACGGTAAATGACCAATTTGGCCACCAAACCGGCGATATAGTCCTGCATACCGTAGCACAAACCATCAAAAATACCCTGCGCCACATTGATGTGGCTGGACGTTACGGGGGAGAAGAGTTTCTGGTCATCCTACCGCAAACCGGCCTGGAAGATGCCGTGCAGGTGGCCGAAAGGATACGCGAACAAGTTGAAAAATTGACCTTCGCGGATAAGAAGCTGAGAATAACCATCAGCATCGGTGTATCCACTTATGGGAATGAAACGGAAAGTGAGCTTTTGGGCCGCGCGGACCGGCTGCTCTATAAGGCAAAAGACTACGGTCGTAACCGAGCGGAGTTCTGAGTCAGTGTCGAGGAGACGATTCTCCCGACATCGTTTTTTAGCAAAAAAAAGGGTGTCGGGAGAATCGTCTCCTCGACACCCTTTGTCGCTGTTTGATTTAACGCTTGGAGTACTGCGGAGCCTTGCGGGCCTTGTGCAGACCATACTTTCTTCTTTCCTTCATGCGTGGATCGCGAGTCAGGAACCCGCTACGTCTCAAGGTTGGTCTGAGATCAGGGTTAGCTTTGATCAATGCCCGGGCTATACCCAACTGCACCGCGCCGGCTTGTCCCGATACTCCGCCGCCATTGACCCGGCAGATCACGTTAAAGCGACCTGCGGTCTGAGTCAGTTCCAGCGGCTGCTGAACTACCAGACGGCTGGTTTTGTTGGGAAAAAACTCTTCAAAGCTTCTATCATTAATAGTAATGAGTCCATCACCAGGTACTAATCTTACCCTGGCTATGGCACATTTCCTTCTTCCGGTTCCCCAATATTGTACCTTGGCTGCCATCTTAATCCCCCTTACCCTCTAAGCTCGCGAACTTCAGGTTTTTGTGCCTGGTGAGGATGATTGCTGCCCGCGTAAACCTTAAGTTTCCGGTACATCTGATCCCCCAGACGATTGTGCGGAAGCATGCCACGCACTGCCAGTTCAATAGCTTTTTCGGGCTTTTTCCGTAACAGGGTCGCATAATCCATTTCTTTCAAACCACCGGGATAACCGCTGTGGTGCCGGTAGTATTTGAGATTCAACTTATTGCCGGTAAGCTTTATTTTTTCGGCGTTGATAATGATCACAAAATCCCCGGTATCAACGTGGGGAGTGTAAATAGGCTTGTGTTTGCCTCTGAGAATGGATGCCACTTCTGATGCCAGGCGACCCAGAGTCTGACCGTCAGCATCAATCACAAGCCATTTGTGATCTACTTCCGCCGGTTTTGCCATGTAGCTTTTCACGTTCTTCCCTCCTGTAGTGATATCACGAACAAAATCACCTGGATCCGGAGAGCTTGTTAACGGGGCAGGAAACAAGCCTAGATTCAGAGACTGCCATATAATAATAGCCAAAATCCAAACCACTTGTCAACAAAATCCCTTAATTATTTAAAAACAACCGAGGTTAAATTAGACGCAGATTTACGCAGATCAATAAGATTAACGCAGATTTTTCTATGAAAATTAGCACCAGACTCTGGATAATCAATCTTTAAATCTGCCCTGAAAGACATCTCAGGATCCTGAGATGATCGAGCTTAGACAACCTACCCTATGGCTTTTCGTCCAACTGATCATGGCTGCTTTCGTAGTAATAAAGTTCTGCGTTAATCATAAAAATCTGCGTAAATCTGCGTCTATTCATCCCCCGGATAGGTTACGTGCATCAGGTACAGGCCTTGCGGAGGAGCGGTGGGACCGGCTTGATTTCGGTCGCGGGCGGCGATGATCTCGGCCATGACCTGTGCGGAATAGACGCCACGACCGACATTGAGCAGGGTTCCAACTATTATACGCACCATATTATACAGGAAGCCGTTAGCCTCGATCTCGAATTGGAGCAAAGATCCGTTTTCCTCCAGGGTACAATTATATACGATCCGCTCAAAGGTCCTGGCTGATGAGCCGCTGGCACAGAAGGCGTGAAAATCATGATTACCCAGGATAAGGCCACAGGCTTCGTTCATCGCCTCCAGATCGAACCTCTCATCGTTTATCAATGCGAGATTCCGGTAAAAGACGGCACCCTCCTGACGGCGGTAGATCAGATAGCGGTAGCGCTTGTGCAGTGCGTCGAAACGTGGATGAAAATCCGATCGCGCCATGCCGCTGTTGAGAACCCTGATATCCGAAGGCAGAAGTGTATTCAAGGCAAATCTCCACCTATCCGGCGGGATGGTGGCAGTCGAATCGAAGGCCACTACCTGCCCCAGGGCATGCACCCCGGCATCGGTCCTCCCGGCAAAAAGTATTGAGGTTTTCACTCCATTCAGATTGGAAATCGCCTGCTCCAGCTCAGCCTGCACGGTATGCGCATTGTTCTGCACCTGAAACCCATGATAGCTGCTGCCGTCATACTCCACTATCATCTTTATCCGCTGCAAGGTTTAGCCTCCTGAGGCAGGCATGGGGACGGTTCTTCTGCCTGCTTTTTCCCGAAAAAATGCAGGCAGAAGAACCGTCCCCATGCCTGCACTTGTTTAGATAGCTAGTTTCAGTACCTCGTTTACTGCGGTCCAGTCTTCCCGCAGGGCCTCAGTTCCCATCAGGGTTCCGATGTGTCCCCCGTCGGTGAGTATCTCCACCACATCCTCCGGCGGGGTGCTGACCAGATTCTTCAGGGCAAAGGCCTGGGCTGGCGGGGTTATGTGATCCTTCTTGCCGGCCATGATAATGACCGGGCAGGTGATATTGGCCATATCCACCGGCACACCATCCAGCGAGAAAGCCCCGTGTTTGGTTAGATTATTCTCTTTAAATATGTTCTTTATTATATCCAGATAGAATCTGCCCGGCAGGAACTGGGTATATTCATACCAGTTTTCAAAATAGGAGAAGCGCTTGATAGCATCTTCATCGTTATTCTGGATCCAATCCCAGAGCCGGAAATACTTGCGGACATAATGCTCTTCCGCCTGCATGCTCTTGAAGCCCTGCAGCATGAATTTACCGTTCATCAAACCGTTGTTCCGGGATACCAGAAACTCGAAAAACTCCATGGGCAATTGAGCGTTGTCGACAATCTGGGACGGTGCAGCGAAAACATCTATCGGTGCGGCGGCAGTGACCAGGGTAGCGATCTTCTCCTGGTGCAGGCTGGTATATACCGCACTCTGCCAACCGCCCTGGCATTGCCCAACTATATGGATCTTATAGACTCCGGTACGCTCTCTGATCTTATCGACTGCTTCATCAGTCAGCCTGATGTAATCATTCATCCCCAGGTCCTTATATTCCTGGGTTGCCGACTGCCAGTGGGTTATATAAACATCATAGCCATAGCGGTGAAACACCCGCACCAAGCTTTGGGCCGCCGAGTAATCTGACAGATTGGAGTGATGACCCGCCTGCGGCGGCAGTATCAACACCGGACGCTTGGCATCGTTCAGTCTTTTATTGGGGAAATGACGAAGAGCCAGGGTTTGATTCTCGTATATAACGTTATTGGGTGTCGACCATTCGGCAGTTGGATTGTTTAGAGCATCCAGCACATTAAAATAGCGCATGGCCTTGAGAAAATCGCCATAAAACGGGTTGACCTTCAACATATAATCATGAGTGATTTCCATGTATTCGTCCATTTTCTTGAAATCCGATAGGTTCATGCCAATCCCTCCTTGTTTGTCGCAATCCCACTAAGAGTACAGACTAGAAGCGTATCCTGTTTTCCAGAATAGCATTATACGTTTCCATGGTAAAGGGCACATAACTTTCCTTAACCGGATCGAGGTAGAACATAGGATCTTTTATAGTCAGCGGTGAGATGCCTTCTTTCTTGTACTTTTGCTTCAACTGATCCAGCAGATTGACCCCTTCGCTGTCCTGGACGATACGGAGAAAAAGGGGTATGGCATGTTCCGGCATACGGTCATTTACATACTGGATAAATCGTTTCCAGTCCATCTTTTCACCCTCGATATAGGTCATAGCGGCCATCCCGGCGCGGCCTTCCATCCCCGGGACCTTCACCCCGTAGACAGTGACATCGTCGATGGGACCGAAGAATTTCAGCAGAACGTCAGACACCTGGTGTGCTGAAACTGATTTGCCCTTCCAGCGGTAGGAGTCGCCCAAACGATCCACGAAAGAGATATTGTCTCCATCATGGAGCTCCATCAGATCATTGGTGATATAGTACAGGTCGCCCTTCTTGAAGGCATTTCTCACTAGTTTGGCTTCTGTCGCATCCGGGTCATTTAAATAGCCGGTGAAAACATTGAGTTCGTTGATCTCACAGATCAATACCCCGGTATGCCCCGGTGTGCACTTGATCAAACAGCTGTTTTCATCCCGGAGTAGCTCGCCGGTATCGAAATTGCATCGTACCACCTCACCCTGGCGAACGCCGGCCAGGTTAAGGTTGCCGCACATATCATTAATCTCCTGATAGTTGATGAAACTTCCTACACCTTCGGTACTGCCGTAGATTTCGATGACGTGCTTGAGCCCGAAGCGTTTCTTAAACGGCTCGATAAGCCCTCCCCAAATACCGTTGCAGATGACGGTTTCCAAAGGATTGTCGGCATCATCCCTGCGGGTTACCTGGTTAAATATATAGCGGCACATCTCGCCGACCGCGACGAAGTAATTGATCTTGTAGCGGCGGATAATGTCCCAGAACTCATGAACAGAAAAGCGCTTGCGCAAGACCATGGTGCTGCCGGTGGCGATCATTCCACCGAAGCAGATATTGAAGCCGCTGTTGAAATGGAGCGGAAGCGACATGTATTGAATGGTGTCATAATTCATACGGGTAAAGGCACCTGCCTTGTGGCCAACAGCGAGAAATCGCTTGTGCAAAACCGGTATCGCCTTGCGGTTGCCGGAGGAACCAGCGCTAAAGAGATAGACCAGGGTATCGTCGGTGTTAACAGCAGCCGTTGTGGAAGGGTTTTCCTCACTGGCTGCCGCCAGCAATTCGCCGAGATTCTCAAAACCTGGTGGCAGCTCGGGACAACGTTCTTCGCATTCCACCAGTTTGTGTGCGGGAGAATGCATCCTAATCCGCTCGGAGATGCCCTGGAACAGATCGAGGTACTCATGGCCAATGATAACCGCCCGCGCTTCAGCCATATTTATACTGCCGGCCAGGACCTCTCCACGGACTTCAGGAGTAAGCAGAGCTGATATGACACCCAGTTTACTGAGTCCGGCCACGGCGAACAGATACTCGGGCCGTCCCGCCATCATCATGGCGACCACGTCGCCTTTTTTCAGACCCTGACTGGCAAAGTAGGATGCATAACGGTTGGCCGCCTTGTTAAAATCGGCATAGGTGATGACCCGGTCATAGTATATGATTGCCGCATGATCGCCCCGCTCCAGCGCCAGCTTTTCCACCTCAGACCCCAGCGACCAGGGTTGAGTCTTTTTCAGAGCCTTGACACAGTCCAGATGATACTTTTCCTGTTGTTTGACAGTTTTCATGGCTCAAACCCCCACTAATTATTTTGAAAAATGCAATATCGATATGATCACCCGGTTGGCTATTGAGGTAACTGAAAAATCAGACTAATTGATATATAATTCGCCGTATAGGATTATTTTCCCTGCTAATATATAGGATTCATATTTATTTATTTTTAATCTAGCATCCCTATTTCTTTGATACTGCTGTTGTTCAGTCAATAGTGTTTAGTGAATTATCTCTAACAGCAGTACTGCCATTCCTATCAAACTAAGGCTGGAATCCATCATCCCCCAGTGCAGTTGATATAAACTGGTACGCCGGATACCCGCACTATAGCCGCGGGCTTCCATGGCCTCGGCTAGTTGGGTTGAACGTTCAAAGGCCCCCCGCCATAATGGGACCAATAAGGCTAAGAGGCTCTCCAGCCTGCGTCTGATGGAGCCTTCCCGTAGGGACATTCCCCGACTGGTCTGGGCCAGCCGAACCCGCTGCCCTTCCTCCAGGAAAAATGGCACAAAGGCCAGGGTAAGATTCATAATGGTCAGCAACTCACTTACCGGTAAGCCGATCTTGGCCAGGGGACTGACCATCTTTTCGCAACCGTGAATAATGGCGTTGGGGGTGGTGGTCAGAGTTAACAAGCGCAGAAATAGTATCAATACGATTAGCCTGAGGCTGAATGCCCCGGCCATGATGAGACCATATTCACTGACCATGAGTGGTCCCCAATGATAGCAGACCGACCCCGGCAGCAGGAGTACCTGCAGCAAGGCAGTAGGTATGATCATTATCAGAAATGGACGCAGACTTCGCCAGTAATAAGCCGCCCGTATTCCGCTGGCCATCATCAAGAGCAGACAGAGCAAGCTAAGAGACCCTAGCTCCAGCGGTCCCCGGGCAGTGAATACCGCCACCGACAGCAACAGGACTGTCACTACTTTACTGCGTGGATCCAGCCGGTGCAGCACTGATTCCCCCGGGACAAACTGACTTAAACTCAATCCTTGCATGGCTGCTTCTCCCCTCTCAAGTGCTCTGCGATGGCGGTGGCCAGGGTTGAAGGGGTCAGGGCGGCGGGGTCGAGTTGCCAGCCTTTTTCGTTCAGGGCGTGCATGACATTGAGTACCTCGGGCAATATGGCTGATTCATGCAGGATCTGGTAATGGTCGATGATCTCCTCCCGGCGCAGGTCGAGCCAGACCTTTCCAGCCTTCAGCCAAACGATGCGATCGCTGATGGCCAGCAGTTGGCGCAGGTCATGGGAGACCATAACCACTGTTTGACCCGGCTGCTGCCCAAAGGCGGATAGGGTTGCCATGACCTGGCTGATTCCTTCTCCGTCCAGCCCGGCAGTCGGTTCATCCAGGAGAATCCATGCCGGCTTCGATGCCAGGACCCCGGCGATAGCCACCCGCCGCTGCTCGCCGGCGCTCAACGCCGCAGTATGCCGGTTTTGAAAGCCGTCTGGCAGTCCGACTGCCCGCAGAGCCCATTTCACACGCTCTGTGACTGCAGCTGGTTTCAGACCGGCGTTGCGCGGCCCGAAGGCTATTTCATCAAAAACTTGATAAGCAAATATTTGTGTTTCCGGGTGTTGAAAGACCAGGCCCACCCGCCGGTGCAAGGCGGAGAGTTCACGTTTGCTCAGGCGAGCCAGGTCTCGCCCGTCCTTCAGTACCCGGCCTCCTGATGGCTTGATCAATCCGCCGGTAAGTTGCAGCAGGGTAGATTTGCCTGAGCCTATGTCGCCGGTAATACCTAACGTCTCTCCTTCGAAAATGGTGAGGGAGATTTCATGCAGAGCGGTCGAAGCGAAGGGAGTATTGATATGGTATATGTATGATACCTTGTCTAGTTCAATTGCCATAGCCTCTCCACCAATTGGCCGGAATCTGAGACATGGCCGACGGCCGGCCAGTTCAGGTGCTGGTCGATCTCTTCAGCCAGAAGGCTGATTTCCGGGGGTTCAATTCCCCATTGCCGCAATTTATCTTGCTCCTGACCAAGCAGCTCTTCCGGTGTTCCGTTAAAGCAGATTCTTCCTTCCTGCAGCACCGCAATGTGATCGGCCTGCCGGACCGTTTGCTGGTCATGGGTAACCAGGATCAGGGTACCCTGCTCATCCTCCCGCCAGCGCTGCAGCAACCCTATCAACTCTACTGTACTTCTGCTATCCATATAGGAAAAAGGTTCGTCCAGTATCAGGTAACGCGGGTTCATGGCCAAGAGGCCTGCTAGGGCGATACGCGCTTTTTGACCCCCAGACAAAAGATAAGGAGGATGTTTTGCAAACTCCTCCATTGCTACCATCTTGAGAGCGGTATCGACTCTCTGCCTTATTTGATTGGCGGGCAAGCCCATATTCTCTGGCCCAAAGGCCAGGTCTTCTTCCACAATGTTGGATACAAATTGCCGGTCAGCTCCAGTGAGCATCAGACCGACCAGTTGTCTTAACCGCCGGGAACTCTCAGGATTACGTGTATTGATACCATCGACTTCCACCTCTCCCGCGTAGGGCAACAAGAGTCCGCCTATCAGCCGGGTAAGGGTAGACTTGCCGGAAGCATTCCGGCCCATGATGGCCAAAAACTCGCCTCCGGCAATATCAAGACTTACATCCTGCACGGCCCGCCCTCCGATGGAAGGACGGCCATAACTATAGCTTACATTTCTTAAGGATATCATTAATCTACGAGTTCGAGTATCACCATGGGAGCCCCGTCGCCCTTGCGATAACCGGTCTTGATGACCCGGGTGTAACCGCCCTGACGCTCGCTGTAGCGGTCGGCAATGTCGCTGAAAAGCTTGTATACCACTGTATCGCTCATCAGATACGAACTAGCCTGCCTTCTGGCATGCAGATCGCCGCGTTTGCCCAGAGTGATCATCTTATCCGTGAGACGCTGGATCTCCTTGGCTCTGGTTTCGGTGGTGTTTATTCTTTCATGCTCCAGCAGAGAAGTCACTGCGTTTCTCAGCAGGGCTCTTCTGTGGTCGGCTCTAAAACCCAATCTACGGTAGCCCACTTCTGCCTCCCCTTTCTAATCCTCAGCCTTTTTGAAAGATAGGTCGAGTTCCTTGAGTTTTCTTTCGATTTCCTCCAGGGACTTCTGACCCAGATTACGAATCTTGGCCATTTCATCACGGGTCTTCTCGATCAGATCTCCGACTGAATTGATGCTGGCCCGCTTCAGGCCGTTGGATGCTCTGACCGACAACTCCAGTTCTTCAATGGACATCTCCAGTATCTTGTCGCGCTTCTCCTCTTCCTTCTCCACCAGTATCTCCATCTGCGAGAAGCTGGTGTTGATCTCGGTAAAGAGGCGCAGATATTCGATAAGTATTTGCGCTGACAGGCTTACTGCTTCTTCCGGACTTATACTGCCGTTGGTCCAGACCTCCAGGTTTAGCTTGTCATAGTCGGTTCTCTTGCCAACCCGGGTGTTTTCTACCGTGTAGTTTACCCTTCTGGTAGGGGTGTAGATGGAATCGATGGGGATCAATCCCACGATGTCTTCGTTCTTGTACGGCTGCTGATCGGCACTCACATACCCGCGTCCACGTTCTACCGTCATCTCAATGTAGAGTTTGGCTCCTGCGTCCAGGGTGGCGATATGCAATTCCGGATTGAGGATGTCCACTTCGGCATCGGGTTCGATGTCCGCCGCGGTCAGTTCCTTGGGACCGGTGCATTCGATCCGGAGGATCTTGCGCTCGCTGCCGTCGTATCTTAAGACCAGTTTCTTTATGTTCAGTATTATTTCCGTAGTATCCTCAAGTACATTGGGGATGGTGGAAAACTCATGCAAGACCCCGTCAATCTTAATAGAGGTTACCGCGGCTCCCGGAAGTGAAGACAGCAGTACCCGGCGTAGTGAGTTACCCAGCGTGGTGCCATAGCCACGCTCCATAGGCTCAATCACAAACTTACCATAGTTGTTTTCGGGGTTTTTTTCCACACACTCGATCCGAGGTTTTTCCATCTCGAGCATCCATTTATCCCCTCCTTTTTTATTAGCTAAGGTTGACTTCCAGTGCTATCAAAAGCCTCACTGTCAAAGACTAAGCTGTTCTATCGAGAGTATAACTCAACGATCAACTGCTCGTTGATAGTGGTATCTATCTGATCCCGGGTCGGGAAAGCCATTACATTACCGGCCAGGGCATCCACATTTACACTCAGCCACTCGGGCGGAGTCTTATAGGTGGCGGCATCCTTGATCATGTGGAACTTGGGCGAATCCTTGCTGTTGTCTCTGACCTGGATAACATCGCCTATCTTCACCAGCATGGACGGTATATCGGCTTTGTGACCGTTCAGGGTAAAGTGTCCGTGATTCACCAACTGGCGAGCTTCCTTACGTGAGGAAGCAAAGCCAAGACGATAGACCACATTGTCCAGGCGGCGCTCCAACAGGATGAGCAGGTTCTCACCGGTAATCCCCTGCTTGCGGTCGGCGTCCTCAAAGTAGTTACGGAATTGTTTTTCCAGAACTCCATAGATACGGCGGGTCTTCTGCTTCTCGCGCAGCTGGATACCATACTCGCTTACCTTGCTTCGGCGGTCACGACCATGAGCACCAGGTATATATGGTTTCTTCTCAATAGCGCATTTCTCAGAATAGCATCTATCTCCCTTGAGAAATAGCTTGACGCCTTCCCGGCGGCATTGGCGACAGACTGACTCTGTATATCTTCCCACTTAAACCGTTACCTCCTTACACCCTTCTTCTTTTCGGTGGCCTGCAACCGTTATGCGGAATGGGGGTAACATCCTTAATAACGCTGACTTCCAGTCCGGCCGCCTGCAGCGAACGAATAGCTGCTTCTCGTCCTGCTCCGGGACCCTTGACAAAACACTCAACCTCTTTGAGCCCATGCTCCATGGCTGCTTTGGCCGCATTATCCGCTGCTTGCTGAGCCGCAAAGGGTGTGCTCTTTCTGGAACCCTTGAAACCGACGGTTCCGGCGCTAGCCCAGGAAATGGCGTTGCCATGACGATCGGTTATCGAAATAATGGTGTTATTGAACGTTGATTTGATATGAGCGATACCCTGCTCGATATTCTTTTTTTCGCGTCTCTTAACACGGGTGGTTGCTGTTCTTCGTGCCACTTATTTGTCCCCCTTCATGGCTATTTCTTCTTGCCAGCTACAGTGCGTTTCGGTCCCTTGCGGGTGCGTGCGTTGTTCTTGGTATTCTGACCTCTCACCGGTAAACTGCGGCGGTGACGGATGCCTCTATAGCAGCCCAGGTCCATTAGCCGCTTTATGTCCATGCTGATCTGACGGCGCAGATCGCCTTCCACGGTGTAATTCTTTTCTATGATATCCCTTAATTTGGCAACTTCTTCCTCGGTTAAATCTTTCACCCTGGTACTCGAATTTATACCTGCATCCACCAGAATCTGCTTGGATGAAGGCCGGCCAATACCGTATATATAGGTAAGTGATATCTCCACCCTCTTGTCCCGGGGTAAATCCACTCCAGCTATTCTAGCCATTTTCTTTCACCTCCTGTAATCTAGCCCTGAGTCTGCTTGTGTTTAGGATTTTCGCAAATAACCATGACTTTGCCTTTGCGTTTAATCACTTTACATTTTTCACACATTGGTTTTACCGAGGGTCTGACTTTCACCGTATTTACCTCCTTAATATGTTTGCCCTGATTACTTAAAGCGATATATGATGCGGCCGCGGCTCAGATCGTATGGTGATAACTCCACCATGACCTTGTCACCTGGCAATATTCTGATAAAGTTCATGCGCATCTTTCCGGAGATATGGGCGAGGACTTTATGGCCATTAACCAGTTCCACCCGGAACATCGCATTAGGCAATGGTTCCAAGACTATCCCTTCGACCTCAATAACATCGTCCTTATTAGCCATTTACCAGACCTCCTTCCCATCTCTTTCTCCACTCTCAGCCAACCGCTTAAGGTTCTTCTTGATTACATGGTTGGCAGGCTTTTCATCCCGCGAGAGGTATTCCATCACATCTTCTGCCTTCATCCTGGTGAACTGGATGTGACATATATTCTTCAGCTTGGGATTCTCGATCTTGCGCAGATCCCCGTCAGCCAACATCACAAACCGGTCATTCACCTCTTGAACAATAACAAACATCTTACCCTGGTCACGACCAGATTTGGAGTATACCACCCGCCCTAGTCTATCACCGGTCATACACACCACCTCCACTATCTCGCAGTGAGGATAACCGGACCTCGTTCGGTTATGGCCACAGTGTGTTCAAAATGGGCCGATAGACTTCCATCGCGGGTCACTACCGTCCAGTCGTCGGGTTTGGTATAAACAGCGTAATCGCCCATATTGACCATCGGTTCTATTGCTATGGTCATGCCAGGCTTTAAAACCGGTCCCCGGTCGGGTCGGCCGTAGTTGGGAACCGGCGGAGCTTCATGCATATCCCGCCCGATACCATGACCAACAAACTCCCTGACCACTGAAAAGCCACTTTTCTCAGCATAGGTTTGTACTGCGTTCCCGACTGCGCCCAGCCGCTGGCCCACCCGAGCCTGGGCAATACCCCTCATCAAGGCCTGCTCCGTTGTCTTGAGCAGGCGCATGGCTTCGGGGGAAACCTTGCCCACTGGAACGGTAATCGCGGCATCGCCGCAAAAACCATCCAACAACATTCCAAAATCAATGCTGATTATTTCACCCTCTTTGAGCTTGCGGTCTCCGGGGATGCCATGCACCACTTCCTCATTGACGGAAGCGCAGATGGCTCCTGGAAACGGCTGCCCGCCTCTTTTGGAGTTAGGGTAGTTTTTAAAAAGAGCTATGCCCCCTCGGGCTTCAACCTCGGCTTCCGCCAGAGCATTCAATTCTCCGGTGGTAACTCCTGGTTTGACCGCATCCTCTAACACCTTCAGAATCTCAGCTGTTGCCTGCCCGGCAGTCCGCATCTGCTTGATTTCCTCCGGGGTCTTAAGAATAATGGCTGTCATTAAAACTTCTCCAATATCTTCTGGATATCGGCCCAGACTACCTTGGAATCACGGTTGCCTTCCAGTTCGAAAAGCAGCCCTTTTCCGCGGTAATAATCCAACAACGGATTGGTCTGTTCCAGATAAACCTCTAGTCTGCGGGCCACGGTTTCGCCTTTGTCATCATCACGCTGGATGATCTCTCCGCCACAGACATCGCATATTCCCGCCTGCTTGGGGGGTTTATACTGCAGATTGTAAACCTTTTTGCAATCCTTGCAGCTGACCCGTCCGGACAAGCGTTCAATCAAAATCTCATTGGGTGCGCTGATATTGATGGCCACCTCGATCTTACGTCCAGTAGCCGCCAGCGCCTTATCCAGAGCCTCAGCCTGGATGGTGGTGCGGGGAAATCCATCCAGTAAGAAGCCCTTCTGGCAATCTTCCCGCTTCAGTCTTTCTTCTACGATACCAATGGTCACCTCGTCGGGGACCAACTGCCCGCTGTCCATGAAGGTTTTGGCCTGTTTGCCCAGTTCGGTTCCATTGGTTACTGCTTCCCTGAAGATGTCGCCCGTCGATATATGGGGTATCGGATAGCTGGCCTTGATCATTTCGGCCTGAGTGCCTTTACCCGCACCGGGCGGTCCCATTAAGACAATATTCATCTTTGAATCACACTCCTATTTAACAAAGCCCTCGTAACTGCGCAACAGCAGGTGAGATTCAATTTGTTTCATGGTGTCCAAAGCTACACCTACCACAATCAATAACGAAGTACCGCCGAAATAGAAGCTGGTCACCCCGGTCACGTTATAAAAGATATTGGGCAGTACTGCGATCAGGGCCAGGAATATACCGCCGGACAATGTTAACCGCGACAGTATTTTATCGATATATTCGGCAGTGGGGCGTCCCGGACGGATACCCGGTACGAAGCCGCCATTCTTCTTTATGTTCTCCGCTACATCCAGGGGATTGAATATTATAGCAACATAGAAATAGGTAAAGAAAATTATTAATGCTGCATAGAACACATTGTATAACAACCCGGATGAACTGAACCAGTGATTGATAAACTGGTTATAGCCATTGGTCTGCGACATCCATGACCCTATGGTAGCCGGGAACATCATGAGTGACATCGCAAATATAATCGGTATAACACCGCCGGCATTAACTCGTAAAGGCAAAAATGTGCTCTGTCCGCCGTACATTTTGCGTCCTACTACCCGCTTGGCATATTGTACCGGTAGTCTGCGCTGGCCTTCATTAACAGCTATGATGGCAACGATGCTGGCTACAGCCAGAGCAATGAATACGACGATGTTGAAGCCTCCGATAATGCCGCCGGCTAATTCCTGAATAGTACCATTGATCTGAGCAGGCAGACGCGATACGATACCTGCGAAGATTATAAGGGATATTCCATTGCCGATGCCCTTCTCGGTGATGATTTCGCCGATCCACATCAGGAGGGCGGTGCCCGCCGTCAATGATATTGAAATCACCAAATAGGATCCCCAACCGGGATTGTTCAACGCACCGCTGCGTGAAAGAGCTACGGACATTCCAAATGCCTGAATAAAGGCCAGTGCTAAAGTTCCGTACCTGGTGTACTGGGCAATGATCTTACGGCCCTCTTCACCCTCTTTGGCCAGTTCATCCAGCCGGGGTATAACTACCTGCAAGAGCTGCAGAATTATGGTAGCATTGATGTAGGGGGTAATACTCATCGCAAATATACTGAAACGTTTAAAGGCTCCGCCGGATACGATATCGAAGAAGCCGAACAGCTGCCCGCCCAGCAATTTTTCCAAAGCTGTCGGATCAATGCCGGGTACTGGTATATAAGCTCCGATTCTAAAAACCAGCAACATAAATAGAGTGAACAGCAACTTACTCCGCAAGTCACTGACTTTCCATGCTTGTTGCATTGAACCCAGCATCAAATCACCTCTACTCTGCCACCCTGGGCTTTAACCTTCTCCTCAGCCTGCTGACTGACTTTATTCACCTTAATGGTGAGATTCTTTTGCAGATCGCCATCGCCCAGCAACTTGACTCCGCAGAGCACCTTGCTGATGACGCCTGTTTCCAGCAAGACTTCGGGGGTAATTTCACTGCCGTTTTCAAATACATTCAGATCTTTGACATTGACAATGGCATATTCCTTTTTGAATATGTTGGTAAACCCGCGTTTGGGTATACGCCGCTGTAAAGGCATCTGACCGCCTTCAAAACCTGGTCTGACTCCACCGCCGGAACGAGCCTTCTGCCCTTTGTGTCCCCGAGTGGAAGTTTTGCCGTGCCCGGATCCCGGTCCCCGTCCAACCCGCTTGGTGCGTTTATTGGTGCCGGGAGGAGCCTTTAGCTCATTGAGTTTCACTGTAAAACCTCCCTATAAGAGTCTATATTTCTTCCACTGTAACCAGATGCCTAACCTTATTGATCTCTCCGCGAATCTCCGGGCAATCATTCTTGATGACGCTCTGCTGGAGCTTCGTGAGTCCCAGGCTCTTGATGGTTGCGCGCTGGGTTTTAGGAAAGCCAATAAAGCTTTTGGTCCAGGTGATCTTTAATTGCTTGGTCAAGTGCTATCCCTCCCTAGCCCAGGATCTCGTCCGGGTTCTTACCCCTTTGACGGGCCACATCTTCCACGCGCTTCAGATTCTTCAAGCCTTCCATGGTAGCATGCACCATATTGTTGGCATTTGACGAACCCAATGACTTGGTCAGTATATCTTTGATGCCAGCTGCCTCCAGGACTGCTCTGACCGGTCCGCCAGCTATAACGCCAGTACCGGCTGATGCAGGTTTCAGCAACACCTTGCCAGCTCCGAAAACTCCTTGGATGGTATGGGGAATGGTCCGCTCATCGATTAACGGAATCTCAACCATACTCTTGCGTGCGTTCTCTACTGCCTTGCGAATGGCCTCCGGTACCTCGGTGGCTTTGCCCTGCCCGGTGCCGACATTGCCCGCGCCATCGCCTACAACAACCAGAGCGCTGAAGCTAAATCTGCGTCCGCCTTTTACCACTTTGGCAACACGACGAACATTTACCACCTTTTCTATAAATTCCGGGGCGGCCTGTTCCTTTTCAATCATCGTTTCCCTCCTAACTCCTAGAACTCAAGCCCTTTTTCCCGTGCAGCGTCGGCTAATGCCTTGACACAGCCATGATACTTATATCCGTTACGGTCAAAGACAACCATTTGTATGCCCTTGCCCTTGGCCTTTTCTGCAATGCTGGTGCCAACCTTGGCAGCTGCCTCCATATTGGTTCCCAGACCTTTCAGCTCGGGTTCCAGAGTAGATGTCGCTACCAGGGTCACTCCGTTAACATCATCAATAATCTGAGCATATATGTGATTTAAGCTCTTGAAAACACATAAACGGGGTACTTCTGAAGTTCCGGAGAGCTTGCGCCGGATCCGCTTGTGTTTTACCTGCCTCAGTTCGTTTTTGCTAACCTTCTTAATCAACGCCATTCACTTCCTTCCGCTCTACCTGCCGGTCTTACCAGCCTTGCGCCGGATGACTTCGTTTTCGTATTTAATGCCCTTGCCCTTGTAAGGCTCCGGCTCTCTGATCGCCCGGATATGAGCGGCTGTGTTGCCTACCAGTTGTTTGTCGATACCCATGACAGTGATCTTAGTTACCGCCGGTACCTCAAAGGAAATACCCTCGGGTGGATTTATTTCTACCGGATGAGAGAAGCCAATGGCCAGGACTAGTTTGCTGCCGTTCATCGATGCGCGGTATCCTACGCCGACCATTTCCAACTTCCTCTGAAATCCATTGGTAACACCCTCTACCATATTAGCAACCAAGGCCCGGGTCAGTCCATGAAATGCCCGATCCTGCTTTTGATCACTGGGTCTTTGCACCAGAAGCTGGTCGTCTTCCTTAACCAGGCTGATCCTTGACGGAATGGTCTGGGTCAGAACGCCCTTCGGTCCCTTGACGGTTACCGTCTGGTCAACTATCGTAACCTCAACCCCTGCCGGTAGACTGATAGGTTTTCTACCAATTCGCGACACTGATTAACCCTCCTTCAGCTACCATATATAGCATATTACTTCGCCGCCCAAACCCTGTTTGCGCGCATTTTTATCGGTCATCAAACCCTGAGAGGTGGAGATAACTGCAGTACCCAGACCACCTAAAACCTTGGGAACTTCATCCCGCTTTACGTAAACCCGCAGACCGGGCTTGCTGATACGTTTGATGCCGGTGATGACTTTGCGTTTGCTGGGGCCGTATTTCAGATAAATCCGGATAACACCCTGCTTGCCATCCTCAATATATTCGTAGTCCTTGATATATCCCTCATCCTTCATAATCGCGGCAATCCCCAGCTTCAATTTGGAACTGGGCACTTCAACGCTCTCATGCATGACCATATTGCCGTTTCTGATGCGAGTCAAGAAATCAGCCACGGGATCAGTCATGGCCATAGTATATACCTCCTTGCTTATTCAAAATGGACGCAGATGACGCAGACCCTTGGGGCGCAGATTAACGCAGAATCCCTTTTCTACTAAACGATAACGGGTTATAATCTGCCGTTTCACTAGCAGGTCCTTCCGCACTCTATATTGCGGGGTTTTCCTGGTCATCAAACGCTGTTCAATCTGTGTTCATCTGTAGTTAATAATACCTACCAACTTGACTTAGTAACGCCGGGCAGTTCTCCCCGGTGCGCCATTTCCCGGAAGCATACACGGCAGATCCCAAATTTACGCATATAAGCCCGGGGCCTACCGCATATCTTGCAGCGGTTATACGTTCTAACTTCGAATTTCTGCACTCGCTGTTGCTTCGCGATCATAGCCTTCTTTGCCATGCTACCTATACCCCCTTATCTGAATGGCATTCCCATTCCACGTAACAGCTCTCTGCCTTCTTCGTCGGTTTTGGCTGTCGTAACAATAACAACTTCCATGCCTCTTATCTTGTCGATCTTGTCATATTCGATCTCAGGGAATATGGTCTGTTCCTTGATGCCCAGCGCGAAATTGCCGCGGCCGTCAAAGGCCTGAGGTGAAATACCTCTAAAGTCGCGCACGCGAGGCAGTGACAGATTGATCAGGCGATCGAGGAATTCATACATCATCTTACCTCTGAGGGTCACTTTACACCCAATGGGCATACCCTCACGCAGCTTGAAGCCGGCAATGGATTTCTTAGCCCGGGTTATGACCGGTTTCTGACCGGTAATTATAGTCAGGTCATTGACCGCTCCATCTAGAGCCTTGGGGTTCTGGATAGCTTCGCCGACCCCTATGTTTACAACCACCCGTTCTATTTTGGGAACTTGCATAACATTCTTGTATTGAAACTTTTCCATTAACTTGGGGGTGATTTCTTCTTTATATAACGTATACAGCCTGGACATTTATATAACTGGCCTCCTTTCCTGGAGTATTTAGTCCATTATTTCGCCGCACTGTTTACACACCCTGACCTTTTCCCCGCTGTCGAGCAAGGTCTTTGCAAGCCTGGTCGGTTTGCTGCACTTGTTGCAGACCAGCATCACATTGGAAGCGTTAAGCGGGCTTTCGATCTTCAGTATTCCACCCTGTGGAATCGCCCGACTGGGTCTCTGATGCTTCTTGACCCGGTTTACACCTTCGACCACTACACGGTTCTTTAGAGGGATTACCCTAAGGACCTTGCCTTTCTTGCCGGCGTCCTTACCGGTAGTAACCAGAACGGTATCCCCTTTCTTGATATGCATTAATTTACACCTCCATCGACTAAAGCACCTCGGGAGCCAGGGATACGATTTTCATAAAGTTCTTTTCCCTGAGTTCCCTGGCTACAGGTCCAAATATACGGGTTCCCTTGGGGTTTCCGTTGTCGTCAATAATAACCGCTGCATTCTCGGAAAAAGCTATATAAGATCCGTCCGGCCGCCTGATCTCTTTGCGAGTTCTGACTACAACCGCCTTAACTACATCACCTTTTTTAACTACTCCGTTGGGAGTAGCTTCTTTAACCGATGCAATTATTACATCGCCTACGGTGGCGTATCTTCTGGTGGAACCGCCCAGAACCTTTATACATAAAACCTCTTTTGCTCCAGTATTGTCTCCTACCCGAAGCCTGGTCTCTTGTTGAATCACGCTTGCAACCTCCCTTCATAATAAGCCCCAATTGTCTTCGGCTCATTATTCCTAAATACAAATACCTTAGAATCTAACCCAGCGTCTTGGCCCGGCGTACGACTTCGATCAGCCGCCATCTCTTATCCTTGCTTAAGGGACGAGTTTCCATGATCTTGACCACATCACCCGTCCTGGCATCGTTGGCCTCATCATGAGCCTTATACTTCTTGCTGGTCTTAATGGTCTTTTTGTAGAGAGGATGCTGTCCCACCGTTTCTACACTAACCGTTATGGTTTTATCCATCTTGTCACTGGTAACTGTTCCTATTCTGACTTTACGATTTCCGCGGTTCTCAGCCACGCTAAGACCTCCTTGGATCATATTTTTGACTATGTCAACCGGCATTGATTTCACTAATTACATCTCGTTCTCCCGAGCGATCTCTCTCTGCCGCTGAACTGTCTTGCACCGGGCGATATTCTTTTTAACATCTCTGATTCTCATAGGGTTATCTAGTTGCCCGGTAGCCATCTGAAAACGAAGATTAAATAATTCTTCTTTATAATCAGAAACCTTCTTGACCAGCTCTTCGTCAGTTATGTCCCTCATTTTCTTAGCTTTCACCGAGTTCACCACCCATTTCTTCTCTTTTAACAAACTTGCACTTGATCGGCAGTTTGTTAGCGGCCAGGCGCATGGCTTCCCTGGCGACTTCCTCATCAACGCCCGACAGTTCGAACATAATCCGACCCGGTTTAACCACGGCCACCCAGTATTCAGGGGAACCTTTCCCTTTACCCATGCGGGTCTCGGCGGGCTTCACGGTCAGCGGCCGATCAGGGAATATCTTAATCCATAGCTTTCCGCCTCTTTTGATATAGCGGTTGATAGCGATACGGGCGGCCTCTATCTGCCGGTTGGTGAGCCAAGCTGGCTCCAGAGCCTGTAGGCCGAAATCACCATAGGTAATGGTATTACCTTTGTTAGCCTTGCCGTTCAGGCCTGGTCTATGTTGTTTTCTATACTTAACTCTCTTTGGGGTAAGCATGGTTTATTCTGCCTCCTCCACTGCTTTCTGTTTCGGTCTTTGTTTGGCTTCCGGCAGAATTTCTCCCCGGTTTATCCAGACCTTGATGCCAATCTTGCCATAAGTGGTGTTGGCTTCAGCAAAGCCATAGTCCACATCTGCCCTTAGGGTGTGCAAGGGTACTTTGCCTTCGGCATACCACTCGCTGCGGGCTATTTCTGCTCCGCCCAGACGGCCGGAAATGGCTATTTTGATGCCGATACCGCCAGAGCGCATGGTGCGGCTTACGGTTTGTTTCATAGCCCGGCGGAAAGATACTCTCTTTTCCAACTGCTGAGCTACACCTTCGGCCACGATCTGGGCATCCAGTTCCGGTTTCTTGATTTCCTGAATATTGATGTTTATATTCTTGCCTGTCATTTGAGTCAGGGCTGCCTTAAGCTTTTCTACTTCCAAGCCGCCGCGGCCGATGATGATACCTGGGCGGGCAGTGTGGATGGTTATCCGGATCCGATTGCCGGTACGACCGATTTCCACTCTTGAAATTCCGGCTGCATAAAAATGTTCTTTGATGTAAGTTCTGATACGGTAATCTTCATGCAGGAGTTCGGTATAGTCCCGGTCGGCATACCAGTTGGAATCCCAATCCCTTATAATACCTATCCTGAATCCTTTGGGATGAACCTTTTGACCCACTATTTAACCTCCCTTTCCCGTACGACCACGGTAATATGACTGGTTCTGTGACGTCTTACATCGGCTCTTCCATAGGCCCGGGGATGCATTCTCTTGATAGTGGGCCCTTCGTCAATGTATATCGCCGAAACATATAACGCATCAGAATCCATGTCATAATTGTGTTCCGCGTTGGCTATGGCGGAATCTAGCACCTTGCCGATCAGCGGGGCTGATTTCTTGTTGGTATATCTCAGAATGCCGATGGCTTCATCTACATTCTTGCCTCTGACCAAATCAGCTACTTGACGGGCCTTGAGCGGAGAAACCCTTAAATAACGTCCTATTGCCTTGGATTCCATCATCAATGCCCCCTCTCTACCTCTTACTGCGTTTCTCGGTCTTGCCATGTCCGCGATAGGTCCTGGTCGGTGCGAATTCGCCCAGTTTCATTCCTATCATATCTTCGGTAACATATACCGGAACATGTCTGCGTCCATCATGTACTGCCAGGGTGTGCCCGATCATCTGCGGCATGACAGTGGAACGCCGCGACCAGGTTTTGATTACCTTTTTCGGTCCGCCCTGGTTCATATCCTCAACCTTCTGCAGTAGCTTTTCCTCACAATAAGGTCCTTTTTTAAGTGACCTGGCCATACTGCAAACCTCCTTTATTTGCGCTTCCTGACGATCATTTTGTCAGACGGTTTCTTCTTGCGCGTCTTGCCGCCGATAGCAATCTTGCCCCAGGGTGAAACCGGGTACTTGCGGCCAATCGGTGCGCGACCTTCGCCGCCGCCATGGGGATGGTCCACCGGGTTCATAACCGAACCTCTGACCGTTGGCCTTATACCCAGCCAACGGGTGCGTCCGGCCTTGCCCAGGACTACATTATCATAATCCAGGTTGCTTACCTGACCGATGGTGGCCCGGCAGTTAACATGTACCAGTCTGACTTCGCCGGAGGGAAGTCTGACGTGGGCGTAGGCACCTTCCTTGGCCATCAGCTGGGCTACGGTACCGGCGGAGCGGGCCAGCTGGCCGCCTTTGCCGGGTCTCAATTCCACATTGTGAATCATGGTGCCTACCGGAATGTCCTTAAGGGGCAAGGTGTTGCCCACTTTGATGTCGACATCAGATCCGGAAACTACCTTGTCCCCTACCTTAAGGTTGTGGGGGGCAATGATATAAGCTTTACGACCATCGGCATAATGCAAGAGTGCGATGTTGGCGCTCCGGTTGGGATCGTATTCAATCGCTGCCACCTTGGCCGGCACATTGTCATGAATGCGCTTGAAATCTACGATACGATAAAGCCGCTTATGCCCGCCACCCTTATGCCTTACTGTCAGGCGCCCTTTGGCGTTTCGGCCGCCGGTGCTCTTCAGAGGCATTGTGAGGCTCTTTTCCGGCTCTTTCTTGGTCAGATCGGCATAATTCATAACCGTCATCTGCCGTCTGCTCGGTGTAGTTGGTTTAAACTTCTTTATAGCCATTAAAAATTCCCTCCTTCAGCGGCTTACATGCCTTCAAACAGGCGTATCTTCTGGCCGGGCTTGAGGGTGATAATCGCTTTCTTGCGAGTAGGGGTGATACCTTCAAACCTGCCCATGCGTTTGGGCTTGCCTTTGACGTTCATGGTATGAACCGAATCGACCTTGACATGAAAGATCTTCTCGATAGCATTCTTGATCTCGGTCTTGTTGGCCTTGCGGTCAACAATGAAGGTGTATTTGTTATCGACCAGCAGGTTCATGGATTTCTCCGTGACTACCGGCTTGATAATGATATCCCTATAGTCTCTCATTAGTTGAATACCTCCTCCACTCTGACCACAGCATCTTTCGTGATCAGCAGGGTTTCGTACTTCAGGAGATCGTATACATTAATGAAGTCCACGCCGAGCGGCTTAACGCCTGGGATGTTCCGGGCTGACTTCATTACATCCTGCTGGTCTCCGGTAGTGACCACCAGAGTCTTGTTTCCTGCCTTTAAGGCTTCGAGCGCCTGAACCATCAGCTTGGTCTTGGGCTCTGCAAAGTTCAGCTGATCTACTACTATAATATTGTTATCCAAAACCTTGCTGGACAGGGCTGATCTCATGGCCAGTCTCCTGATTTTGCGCGGCATCTTGAAGGAATAATCCCGTGGCTTGGGTCCAAAAGCAATTCCGCCGCCCTTCCACACCGGGTTACGTTTCTGGCCGACCCGGGCGCGTCCGGTTCCCTTTTGGCGCCAGGGCTTTTTGCCGCTGCCGCTTACTTCGGCTTTGCTCTTGGTGGATGATGTGCCAGCTCTCTTGTTGGCCAACTGCATCTTTACAAATTGATGAAGTACTGCTTCATTGGGCTCAATGCCGAATACATTGTCGGAGAGATCAAGTTCCCCGATCTGAGCCCCGCTCATATCATACAAAGCAACCTTGGGCACTTAAGTAACCTCCTCACGTACGCGTATCGATGTATTACGCCTTAACTGAATTCTTGATAATAACCAGACCACGTCTGGGGCCGGGTATGGAACCTCTGATGAGGAGAAGATTTCTTTCCGGATAGACTTTTACTACCTTCAAGCCCTGTACGGTTACCCTCTCTCCTCCCAGTCTGCCAGGAAGTTTCCTGCCTTTAAAAACACGGGCCGGACCCTTGGCCCCCAGCGAACCAGGACGGCGATGGTATTTAGAGCCATGCCCCATGGAACCGCGTGCAAAGTTGTGTCTCTTGACACCGCCGGCAAAGCCTTTTCCTTTGGAAGTGCCCACTACATCTACCATATCTCCAGCAGTGAAAACCTCCGCCGTTATATCCTGACCAATTTCATAGCTGTCAACGCCGCTCATGTGAAACTCTCTGATATAACGCAGGGGTTTGACATTTGCCTTTTTAAAATGGCCCTTGGTAGGCTTGTTGGCCTTTCTTTCTTTCAGGTTGTAAAAACCTACCTGTACGGCATTATAACCGTCGTTGTCCACGGTCTTCTTCTGTAAAACAGTACAAGGTCCCGCTTCAACCACACTTACCGGAATCGCCGTACCATCTTCGTCAAAAATCTGGGTCATCCCTACTTTGATGCCCAGGATAACCTTTTTAAGTTCTCTAGCCACCTGTAATACCTCCTTAACGGGAAATTTCTTTGTGATTGGTTGGAAGTGGTAATCCAACATCACTTCTCATAATCCGGAATTTTTCCGCTTCAAGGCCCCTTTGCCACTGGCCTCTCTGCACCGGTCCTCACCGTTACTTATAACTTGATCTCTATGTCCACTCCAGAAGGCAGATCCAGGTGCATCAGAGCATCAATTACCTTGGGGTTTGGATCCAGTATATCGATCAAACGCTTATGGGTCCGCATCTCGAACTGTTCACGCGAATCCTTGTTGACATGGGGAGAGCGCAGAATTGTGTAAATGCTCTTCTCAGTCGGCAGCGGAATCGGGCCGGAAACAGTTGAACCATTCTTCCGCGCCGTCTCAACGATGGTCTGTGAAGACTTATCCAGAAGTTTGTGGTCAAATGCCTTGAGTCTAATTCTTACTTTTTGTTGGGTGCTCACTCCGGTTAAAACCTCCTCTGCATAATCACGCCACCAGGCGTGTTAAGCAATTATGAATTCTTATTGCGTGTTCTAAACTATGGCCGGGACCCTTGGGTCAGCTTCCGGATTATTTTGAGATACGTGAGGAAAAGCGAAGCTTTTCCTCACTGTAATCCAAAATTCCATAATTTAATGCTCAACTTGGGGTTTATTCCTTAACTTCAATTACAGCCCCGGAGCCTACGGTTCTGCCACCTTCGCGGATGGCGAATCTCAGACCCTGTTCAGCTGCGATCGGGGTGATCAGTTCAATATACATCTCGATATTGTCA
>Ga0074198_1000088_pt1 | contig 138493 bp, 123 predicted proteins | sample EPASupsiteSAE323_FD_64527 | JGI IMG/M metagenome (GOLD analysis project Ga0074198, IMG submission 64527) | Bioremediated contaminated groundwater from EPA Superfund site, New Mexico - Sample SAE3-23 | ecosystem: Environmental > Aquatic > Deep subsurface > Groundwater > Contaminated ... | reverse complement strand
GGGGGGGGGAGGGGGGGGCCCCAGGGGTGGGGGGGAGGGTAGCTACCCCTCCCTTGGTACGAGGGGTGGGTATCCCCCCCCAACTCATTCATGAGAAGGTGCGAGTGCAGGAGCATACCGGTGATAACTCCACACGAAATGATGCAGTACCGGCTGCACAAAAAACAGTGTTACTCATTTTTGAGGTGGGGGAGGGTACCCCCCCTCCCCCCTCCGACTTTTTTTGAGCAGGGGGGGGAGGGGGGTGGGTCCCTGAACAGGAGGGGTGGGTACCCCCCCTGTCTGACAACCTCCCGGACGCATGATTTGACGCGGAGATCCGTCGTGAATGCATCCGGACGGACCCGGAAAACGGGGGCAGGGGGAGGGGGGGTACCCCCTCCATATGACCTTCTTTAGTCACGGCCGCTATCCAATCGCAACCCGGGTGGACACCTTTGCTCGAAACATTCCAGATTCAGGGGCCAGGAAAATGACTGATGTTGGAATTAAAAAAATGAACTTCCGGATAAAGAGATTTGAGGATTCCTTTAATCGGTCTGAACAGCGACAAATGTTGCGGATGAATGGGATTTTGGAACCGGCATCCCATCTTCGATAAGTCCGCGGATATGCATCCCGATTGCCTCATGCATCCGATCTTCTGCTTCCTCCCGGGTCTTCCCGGTTGCGATACAACCGGGGAGATCCGGGGAGTATGCCGAATAGTTTTTTCCTGCTTTTTCAATAACGATAAGGAACCTGTGCATAGTATGATCATTCCTTGAATTGTGCCTGCTTAAAGATGCTGTTCATTGTTCCGGGTGCAAGATCATCAGTAAGATGCCCGGCAATAGTAATCCTGCCGGGTTTTTCCAGGTGCTTATACTGGCGATGACTTCCTTTTGTCACAACGAGGTACCATCCATCTGTTTCGATCATCTTGATAATCTCACGGACTTTCAGGATAGAACCTCCAAATGTCTTAATCTTTCTTGAACGTTTTCGCTCATTATGTTTCTGTGCAGGATGTGCCTACCTGCCTCGCGAAAAAAAAAACACAACCAGAAAAATACCCGAGCCGTATTCGTCCGCGCAAAAAAATGAGAGGGCCCGGTCCTGAAAACCGGCCCGATCAGAGCGAGTCCATGCTGATACCCGCAAAGTCCTGTGCAACTTCCCGGATATCCTTGACACCGAACGCGGTCTGCACCATGCTCAGTTCGAGCTGGTTTGCCGCATCGCACATGTAATCGAGAATGTCAACGGACAACTCTTTCTGGATCTTGCTCTTGCGCAACTGATCAACGAGCGCCGTCATCTTCTCGGGGGGTTCCATGCGGAGTTTTGCAAGGCTCATGACACACATATAAATGCGGGTCAGGTTCCGGTCGGTGCCCGTAATCGTATCAAAGAAATTCCGGATCACCTGTGCCTGAAATATCTCTCCACCCATGAATCCACCTCCTACCTTATTCTTCTTCGGTAAATCCACATATCAAACTGGCCTGATATAAACTTTGTGGGAAAAACAGGATTTCTTTTTCAAAAAAACGGATTAAACGAGAGATTTCGCGCAGGAGCGGCCGGATTGTCTGACAATGAGACGCCGGCCGTCATACTGCGACGGAGCCCCCCGCAGTTACTTGGCCGCACTGACGATCTTGATAATGTCGCCGTTTTTCAGCTCGTGGGTTTCCTTGATCCGCATCTTGGTCCGGGCGTCGACTGCATAGAGGAATCCCTTGCCAATCTCCGTATGCACCTGGTACGCAAGATCGTGCGGGGTCGATCCTTTCTTCATCAGGAATGCATCGGGCAGCACGTCGCCCTGCTTGTTGCAGAAGTGGTTCTCGTCCTCCACCGGGTAGACCACGATCATATCCAGCAGCTCGAAAACCGCACGGTTGATCGCCTGCTGGACTCCCGTCCCGTTGTTCTGCTTCATGACATCCGCAATTTTTGCAAGACCGGCCTTCTGAGGAGCCGACAGGGTCGCTTCGTTCACAACGCTGAATGCTGCATCGCCCGGCAGGTACCGGATCACGTTGGCTGCCACCGCGCCCCGGAGCGCAAGTTCCGAAGCCGCACTCGTGAACGCGACTTTTTCCGCGGCAAGTTTCGTCCGCAGTTCTTCAGGAGCTTCATCGAACTTGTTCCCGACAAGGAGCATCGGCTTTGAGATCTTCACGATCTCCGCGCAGAGCGGGATGAGATCCTCGATCTGGGCATGCACAAGGTCGATCCTGAGTTTGAGTTCTATGTCCCGCACATCCTCCATTGTAATGCCAAGCCCGGTAAAGGTCTCTGCAATACCCTGCTCGATTGCCGCACCTTTTCCCTGCGACTGGCGGCTGATCCGCACCCAGTGCTTGTCAAGGATCCCGTGCACCCACATCGTCATTTCGTAAACGAGGAATTTGACATCAATCGAGGGATCATGGTTACCGACGCCGACCGGGTTTCCTTCGCTGTCCGTCCCGCCGCTCGCATCGATAACATGCAGGATCGCATCCGCCTGCCGGAGATTGTCGAGGAACTGGTTGCCAAGGCCCTTGCCCTTGTGGGCATCGGGAACAAGCCCCGCAACATCGATCAGGTTCACCGCGACAAAACGGTTCCCGTCAACACACTTCGTGCACTTGACATTGAGGCCTTTGCAGGCGCATTCGGTCCGCACGTAGGCGACCCCGAAGTTCGGGTTGATGGTAGTAAACGGGTAGTTGGCGATATCCACGTTCGCCATGGTTGCCGCCTTGAAAAAGGTCGACTTTCCGCAGTTGGGTTTTCCCGCAAGGGCTAAGGTGATCATACTGGTATCCTCATGGTAGGGTCGTATCAGGGATATTCCTGATGATAAAAACTGACAAAGTTTTTCATGCTCGCTTATTAAAATGTACTTATGACGTTCAGTGCCAAAAAGACCTATTATTTTGAGAAGCCGGGCCGGGAAAATACGGCCGATGCCGCCCGGTTCTCGCTGGAACGGGCAAAAGAACTCGGGATAAAGACGGTCGTTGTCGCGAGCACGACCGGGCAGACCGCCGAGGTCTTTGCTGCAACCCTCAGGGGCTCGGGCATCTCGCTTGTCGTGATCACCCATGTAGTCGGGTTCACCAAACCCGGCGAATGGGAGTTCTCGGCCGAAATCGCCGAAAAGTTACGGAAAGAAGGTGTGAAGATCGTCACCGGCACCCATGCCCTCTCCGGCCTGGAACGGGCAATCTCGCGCTCGCCCAAGATTGGCGGTGGATCGCGCACCGAAGCAATTGCCGAAGCCCTGCGCCGCACCGTTGCAATCGGTCTCAAGGTGGCAGTCGAATGCGTGCTGATCGCAGCAGACCAGGGTGCGATCCGGATCGATACTGAGGTCATCGCTGTCGGGGGCACGGCAACCGGTGCTGACACGGTCTGTGTTATCCAGCCTGCCCATACGGCAAACTTCTTCGATCTCCAGGTACGGGAAATTGTTGCTATGCCAAGGAACCGGTAACAATGGCGATTGCACCGTTCAAGGAGGCGCTCTCCCTCCTCACCCGGATGCCGCTGCTCTGGCTGCCGGGACTTGTTGCCGGCCTGCTTGCCGCCGCACTCTGGATACTCCTCAATATTGCCGGCACGTTCTTCACGAGCCGGCTTGTCGTTATCTTCGGCCTTGTCCTTCTCCTCTTCATCACCGGGATGCTTGCCATCATCCGCAACAACAGCGGGGATTTCCGGGAGATGATGACACTCGGTATCCAGTATTATTTCCGGGTCCTGCTTCCCCAGATGGTGATCATATTTACACTCATCCTTGTCTTTGCGATCATGGCAATAACAACAACCCTGATCACGGGAACACCGGACATGGGCCTTCTCTCCGCCCTGACCCTCGGCATCATGATCCCGACCCTCCTCTTCACGTTCTTCTTCGATACGGCGGCAGTCTTTGAAGATAAGAAAGTCTTCGAATCGATCCAGCGCAGCATTATCCTGGTCAACGTGAACGCCATCGAAGTCCTGAAATTCTTTGTCATCAGCGCGGTTGTATCGTTTGCAGTCCTCTTTTCCCTGATGATGGTCTGGGAAGGCACGCTCTACGACAAGCTCGAACCGCTCACGCAGTACAACGAGACCCAGATCCAGTCGTTCACTCCTGACCAGCTTGTTGCGATGATCGGGCCGGACGGCATGTGGATCACCGCAGTCGTCCTCTTCATCGGGTTCTTTGTCCTCGTTCCCGTCCTCTATACCTACAAGGCCTGCTTTTTCAGGACACTTGCAGGAAAAACCATATCCATTACCCAGCAGCCCACCACCGGGGAATACGACAGCAAAGGGCGCTGGTACAAATACTGATTTTTCAAGAACAGTCCCGGAAATCATCCGGGACGAGCCAATAGTTTTTTTTCCCGCGATTCCAACAATGGTCAGGAACAACCGTGGCCCTTGAAATCCTCTCCGATGTACTGGTTGTCTTTGGCATCGCACTTCTTGTCGGCCTGATCTGCAACCGGCTGAAGATTCCACCGCTTGTCGCTTTCATCATTACCGGTATCATTGCCGGCCCATACGCGCTCAGCCTGGTTCACGATACCGACCAGGTCGAGACCCTTGCCGAGATGGGGATCATCCTCCTGCTCTTTACCATCGGCCTTGAATTTTCGTTCTCAAGCCTCTGGAAAATCCGGGTCGTAGCAATCGTGGCCGGCTCGATCCAGGTCGTTTTAACCTTCATCTTCTTCTTTGCCATTGCAACCCTCTTTGGGATGTCGGTTCCCGAATCCATCCTGCTCGGGTGCCTTTTCTCGCTGAGCAGCACGGCAATCGTACTCAAGATCCTTCACCAGAAAGGCGAGGTGGAATCCCCGCACGGCAGTATCATCCTTGGCATCCTCATTTTCCAGGATCTCATCGCGATCCCCATGATGATGGCTATCCCGTTCCTTGCTGAGATGACAACCCACATACCCGCAGCGGGAATCGGCGGAGAAACAATTTTTGCTATTATCGCAAAGGATATTTTCCTTGTCCTGATCCTTATCTTTGCTGCCAAGTGGGCCATCCCCTGGCTCCTGCACGAGATCGCAGTCACCAGAAACCAGGAACTCTTCCTCGTCTTTATCATCATTGTCTGTTTCGGGGTCGCCCTGCTGGTATCGTTCTCCGGTATCTCGCTTGCCATCGGGGCGCTGCTTGCCGGCCTGCTGATATCCGGATCGGAGTACAGCCACCAGGCAACAAGTCTTATCCTCCCGTTCCGGGACATTTTCACGAGTTTCTTTTTCATCTCGGTGGGGATGCTGGTCAATATCTGGCTCGTGTTGGACCACATCGTGCCGATCATAATCCTGATCCTCGCAGTGATTCTTGCAAAGTCCCTGATTGCAGGAGCCGCACCCCTCATCATGGGATACCCGATCCGGACTGCTGCAATCACCGGACTTGCCCTTGCGCAGATCGGGGAGTTTTCCCTAATCCTTGCCCAAAGCGGGTTTTCGGCCGGCATAATCCCCGAAGGCAGTTACCAGATGTTTTTGATCATCACCCTGATCACAATGGCAGCAACACCCTTTGTCTTTGCCCTGTCACCCCGAATTGCAGGAAACGTGGACCGGCTCCCGGTTCTTTCACGGCTGAAAGACCGGGAACTTAGCGAAACGGTCCTCCGCCCGGTCCAGCACCGGAACGACCACCTGATTATCATCGGGTTCGGGGTAACGGGAAGGAACCTTGCCCGGGCTGCAAAAGCCGGGGGTATCGATTATACCATTATCGAACTCAACCCGGATTATGTCCGGGCTGAGAGGGAGAAGAGGGAACCCATCATCTTTGGGGATGCCACCTATGAAGCGGTTCTCGACCATGCGGATATACGGACTGCCCGCATTGTCGTCATCTCCATTAACGACCCGGTCGCAACCTGGAAGATTCTTGCAAACTGCCGGAATCTCAACCCGAATATCTGTATTATCGTGAGGACCCGGTACGTGAGCGAAGTTCCCGGGCTGCTGAGCGGCGGAGCCGATGAAGTGGTGGCCGAGGAGTTCGAAACCTCGATTGAGATCTTCACCCGGGTGCTGGACCGGTATTATCTGCCCCACGACCGTATCGACAAATTCATCGGGGATGTGCGGGCGGACGGGTACCGTATGCTTCGCAGCAGGAACGTCCAGTCCGGTACCTTCTGCGACCTTACCCGGCATATCCCGGATATCCACATCCGGGCATTTTCCGTTTCCCCCAATTCACCCCTTGCCGGTACCACCCTCGGAGGATTCAACCTGCGGAAACGGTTCGGGATTCTGGTACTTGCAATCAAGCGGGGGGATGACATCGTAACCAAGCTCAGCGGGGAGACCAAACTCGAACCCGGTGACGAGGCAATCGTGTACGGGACACTTGAGGATATCAACAAGGCAATGCCCCTGTTTGAAGAAGGTACGCTGGGTTGAGCACGCGTATGCCCGGTCAGGACTTGAGATTATACAGATAAAACCCGGGGTGACGGGATCCGGGATAACGGGGCGTGCAGCCCAGGGAATATGGGTATTGAAAATCCGTTACCTGATAATCATACCAGGGACCAGTACTAAAATAAGCCCTGTACGGGCTCCGTTTCTTTGATCCGCTGATCGGGAAGATCCGTAAAACCCCGTAAAACCGTCCTTTTTGATCCCGTTGGAAAAAGTCCGTGGAAATCACGCAGTTTGCTAAAATAACGGTGGAAACGATGCCCATGGTTGGACCCTACAGGCTTTCCGGTGGCGCGGAATTTCCCAGGGTAGTTTTCCCCATCCATGACCCGGAAACGCCTCTATAACGCGAATATGAGGGCCGTAATTCCCGGGACCGGTTTTTGATCAGAGCGGGAACTGGTGAGTCATAACCAGGTACGCAATCATGGCAAAGAGCCCCCCGCCGATCGTTGCCAGCAGGTTGGTGCCGGCATTGCCAAGGAAACCCCGGTTCTCGAGCGTTGCACCGACAAGGCTGTCGATGTTGGTCCCGACAAAACCTGCAGCCGTACAGATGACCATCATTTCAGGAGTGATGACATTGAGCAGCAATGCGATCAGGGATATGACAAATCCTCCCAGCAGCGCCACGGATTCCCCGACAAGGGTCACCCCGCCGTTGGTGCCGATGGGGACTTTTTTGAGGGTTGTTATCAGGTAGGGTACCCCGCCGGTTACCCCAATCTCGCTTGCAAGGGTATCCGCAGCAGCAGTTGCCACGCAGCCGACATACATCACGATAAAGACCGGCTCCAGAAAGACGCCATAAAGAACTGCTGCTGCTGCTGCCACGATCCCGTTTGCAAAGACATTCCGGTATCCCCGTGCCCCGCTCTGGCCCTGCTCGACCCCGATCCGCTTCTTGTACTCAAACTTGTATTTCGTTGCAGCCGATCCGAGGATGAAAAACGCGATCATGATGATGAACCATTTCGCATCGGCAAAAACAAGGAGGATGATCCCGACCAGCGCAGCAGAGAAGAGCCCGGAGAGGTCGGCGGTTTTGGACCGGTAGGCGAAGTACCCGAACGCGAACGCGACAATGACGGCAGTGACCACCATCAGCATGTCGGCCTGGTAATTGAGTTCGCGGATGAGCCACATCGTCATTGCAATACCAAGAGCTTCGATGACAAGCGAATCCTCGTACTTGAGAAGAATGGTCTTTAAGAGGACGGCAGCGATAATCCCGAAAATAACCGTCAGGATAAAATTCTGGCCGAGATACGCCATGACCAGCAGCCCGGCCCATGCCGTGGAAATAATATAATACAGATACGTGTTGAGATCGTCGGCAGCGGTCTGGAATACCAGTTCACCGAGCACGATCATTGCAAGCGTGCAGGAAAAGACAAAGAGCGGGAGAAGACCGACACCATAGAGCGCGGCAATCGCACAAAACGAGTAAGAGAGATATTTGGTACCAAAGACACGCCACAGGATAAGCGCACAGAGAATGACACCAAGCGCCATCATCCAGGCATGCTCTACGTACGGGGCAAGGAGGATAGCACCGCCGACAAGCGCTGCTGCATACCCGAGCCCGGGTTGCTTAACCATTTTATTATCATTTGTCGCGCATGCAAAAAGAGTTTTGATTGTACCCTGGATGATCCCCGGCCGTTCGGGGCGGAAATTTCCATAATTCAACAAAACGGATACGATGGATATATTTTATGAAAAAACCAATCATCTGCGGAATGGTACCCTCTGATCAACTGCCGAAAAACTATGATTTTGCCGAAGTGGAGGCGCGCTGGAGGAAGACCTGGCGCGACGAGGACCACTATTTTGACAACAACTCCGACAAACCACAGTTTGTCATCGATACCCCGCCGCCGTACCCGACCGGCAACTTCCATATCGGCAATGCATTAAACTGGTGCTATATCGACTTTTTTGCCCGGTATAAGCGTATGAAAGGGTTCAACGTGATGTTCCCGCAAGGATGGGACTGCCACGGGCTTCCCACCGAGGTCAAGGTCGAAGAACTCAATCATATCACCAAGAACGATGTATCCCGCGAAGAGTTCCGGCGGATGTGCCGCGAGCTCACCATAAAGAATATCGAAGCGATGCGCCTGACGCTTCGCAAGATGGCGTTCTCGACCGACTGGTCCCACGAGTACATCACGATGATGCCGCAATATTACGGCAAAACCCAGCTCTCGTTCCTGCGGATGCTTGCCTCCGGCTACATCTACCAGAGCGAGCACCCGGTCAACTACTGCACCCGCTGCGAGACGGCGATTGCATTTGCCGAGGTCTCGTACGAGGACCGCGAAACTCTGTTGAACTACTTCGATTTCGATGGCGTGGAGATCGCAACCACCCGGCCGGAACTTCTTGCAGCCTGCGTGGCAGTCGCGGTGCACCCGGAAGACAAGCGGTACGACAGCCTGGAAGGCAAAACCATGAAAGTCCCGCTCTTCGGCCACGATGTCCCGGTCATCCGCGACGAGGCTGTCGATCCGTCATTCGGGTCCGGCGCGGTGATGATCTGTACATTCGGGGACAAGCAGGATGTCCACTGGTGGAAACAGCACAACCTTGATCTGCGCAAAGCAATCGATCGTCGCGGCAGGATGACCGATATTGCCGGCAAGTACAAGGGTCTCAACACCACGGAATGCAGGACTGCGATCCTTGCTGACATGAAGGCGCAGAATATCCTCAAACGGCAGGAGAAACTCGCCCAGAGGGTCGGTACCTGCTGGCGCTGCAAGACCCCGATCGAGATTCTTTCCGAACGTCAGTGGTTTGTCAAGATCAAGCCGGACGAAATCCAGGATGCGGCCCACCAGATCACCTGGTATCCCGAACACATGCTGCGCCGGATGGAGAACTGGGTCGACCAGATGGAATGGGACTGGTGCATCTCCCGCCAGCGGATCTTTGCAACCCCGATCCCGATCTGGTTCTGTGCGAAATGCGGCGAGATGATCACACCGGACGAGAAAGATCTGCCGGTCGATCCGACACTTGTCAAGCCCAGCCACCCCTGCCCGAAATGCCAGGGCACCGAGTTTGTTGCTGAAGAGGACGTGCTGGATACCTGGATGGACTCGTCCATCTCGGTCCTCAACATCACCGGCTGGAACGGTACCGGTGCCCCGAAGATCTTCCCGGCGCAGATCCGGCCGCAGGGCCACGATATTATCCGGACCTGGGCGTTCTACTCGATCCTCAGATCGGTTGCCCTGACCGGGAAAAAGCCATGGGACGAGATCCTTGTCAACGGCATGGTGCTCGGGGAAGACGGGTTCAAGATGAGCAAGAGCCGGGGCAATATCATCGTTCCAGAGGAGATCCTTGAAAAATATGGTGCCGATGCCCTGCGGCAATGGGGTGCGATGGGAGCCGCAACCGGTTCCGATATCATGTTCAACTGGAACGATGTGGTTGCGGCATCCCGATTCCAGACCAAGATGTGGAATATCGCAAAGTTCGCCCTTATCCAACTGGAAAAGGACGGGTATGACAAGGATGCCCCGGTCACCGCGCTTGCCGACCGATGGCTCCTTGTCCGGCTCTCGGATACGATCCAGCAGGTCAGCGATGCCCTGGAACGGTACCAGTTCGATGACGCACTCAAGGCAATCCGCGAGTTTGCCTGGGACGTGCTTGCCGACAACTATATCGAACTCGTAAAAGGCCGGCTCTACAAGACGGACGATTCCCGGAAGAGCGCCTGTCTCGTGCTCGATACGGCATTTGACGCCCTCTGCCGTATGCTCGCCCCGTTCACCCCTTACTTTGCCGAAGAGTGCTATTCATACTTCCGTGGCGAGAGCGTCCATAAGCAGCCATGGGTATCCTTCACGTACGATGACGATGCAGCCCGCGTCGAAGGAGACCTGCTCGTCAAAGTCGTTGCAGAAGTGCGGAAATACAAGCACGATGCCGGCCTTGCACTCAATGCCCCCCTGGGGAAAGTCACGATCTATGCCCCGCACACGGTTAACGATGAAGGCGATACCGGCCGCACGCTCAATGCCGATGTGCACTGGAGGACCGATGCGGCAAAACTCGACCGGGTGATCACCGATATCGACTTCAACAGGGCCGTTGTCGGGCCGACGTTCCGGAAACAGGCGCAGGCATTTATGACTGCAATAAAAGCGCTTTCACCGGCAGAACTTGCCAACCCGCCAAAGACAATCAGTCTCGATGGGGCGGATGTTGCAGTTCCCGACAATGCCTTTACCCCGAAATATTCCTACATGGAAGAGGGATCGCAGGTCGACGTGATCACGGTCGGCGATGTAATCGTGACGATTGCAAAACAGTAAAATTCAAAAAATCTTTTTTGTTTGATTACCGGGTTTCCCGGGTTGTATCTGTACGGGATGCCGGTTCGCACTATCCAGGAGTCGGAGTAATTACCTTAACCGGGGCGCAACGAATCAAACCGTCAATACAACCTGAAAAAAAATTAGCGTTTCCGGCCATGTTTTGCTGATTGCAATACCTGCCTTATCGCCCCATCGACAAACTTTACGATCTCTTCCCGGTCTTTTGTTGCATCCACAATGACAAACCGTTCCGGCTCTGCCTTTGCATATGCGAGGTAATTCGCCTGGACTTTTTCAAGAATTTCGCGTCGCTCGAAATGTTCCCGTCCGTTTTTCTGCGAGAGACGTTCGAGCGCCACATCCACCGGGAGGATAAAGAGGAAGGTCTTATCCGGTGTGATCGACCAGCCGTCGTGCATCGAACGCAGCCATCCCTCCGGGTCCGGGATGATGCCGTGCAGGGTCACGGACTGGTAGGCGAACCGGCTGTCACTGTACCGGTCGGAGATAACCAGTTTTCCCTCGACAAGAGCCGGGCGGACAACGAGCGCAAGGTGGGCTGCATGGTCGGCAACAAAGAGGGTTGCTTCTGCAACCGGATCGGTCTGCTCCGCAATTGCCCGTCGGACTGCTTCCCCGACCCAGGTCGCTCCGGGTTCGCGGGTGAAGACCGGGCCGAGATCAGCGAGGGGTTTTTTCAGGTTTTCATGCAGCGTGCTTTTCCCGCAACCATCGATTCCTTCGAGTGTGATTAACATAGTGTTCCCCTCCGGATCCAGTCGAGCGGGATGATACCGCGATGCAGGGCCGTTGCAACGATAGCACCATCGAACCCGGCATGATTGAGAAGAGTAAGATCCTCAACGTTTGCAACACCTCCACCGTAAAACAATGTACCGGCATATGCATCCCGTAGGTTCTCAAGCAGGATGGGATCAAGGCCGGAACCGGTCCCGACCGCACTGACATTCAGAATGATACAGCCGGAAAAATCCCATTTATTCGCTAAAGCGAGGACGTCCACAGGATCCTTTCCTGAGGGAATGACTTTTCCTTCTTTTATATCGATGCTCAAAAATCCACTGTGATATACCGAAAGATCATTTCCCCCGGTTTCTGTGCCGATAATATTGACAATATGCTCCCCGTCAAGCATATCGGAAGGTGATCGGGCGCCACGGTCAACATAACAGGAGTCAACGAGACGGGCACAGTCGCGGATGATGGCATCGTGCGATCCGGTTCCTTCGATCCGGTCGAGGTCCGCAATATAGATGAATTTCGGCGCGATGGCCTGCACAAACCCGACCGGATCTGCCGTCGGGGAACACCCCCAGTCAAGGGGCTTATAGGTCTCACGGTGACCCGATTTGCCGTGAACGACCAGATTCTGCCGTAAATCCATCGCCAGAACGAGATGCATGAGAGACGCAACCACTATTAGGATAAAAGATCATTAAACTTTATGCAATTGTTGGTCAGCCCCAGCACTATCGACGAGGCAAAACGTTCCGTTGCCGCTGACATCATCGACGTTAAAAAACCGTCAGAAGGATCACTCGGGGCAAATTTCCCCTGGGTAATCCGTGAGATTAAGGCAATCACCCAAAAACCGGTGAGTGCAGCGATCGGGGACTTTGATTACAAACCGGGCGGGGCAGCCCTGACAGCGTACGGTGCTGCCTGCTCCGGGGCTGACTACATCAAGATCGGTCTTGCATTCGATGGAATCGACAAAGCCCGCGACATGATCGGGGCAGTTGTCCGGGCAGTCAAAGACGAATTCCCGAAAAAGTTCGTCGTGATCGCAGCCTATTCCGATTATGAACGCATGCATTCGATCTCTCCTTTCGACATGGCACCGGTCGCGGCCGAATGCGGTGCCGACTATGCCATGGTCGACACGGGAGTCAAGGATCGACAGAGCACCTTTGCGTTCATGAACGAGGAGATCCTCCGCTCGTTTACCGAAAAGAATTCGGATCTCGGCCTGAAAACTGCCCTTGCCGGTGCATTGAAATTTGAAGACCTTGGGGCGTTAAAAAGAATCGACCCGGATATTATCGGTGTGCGGGGTATGGTCTGCGGAGGCGACCGCAATGCCACCATCCGGGAAGACCTGGTTAATTCAGCGCTCGCCATGATCAGGTGACCTATGTACCTTGAAAAACTGGATGTGCCACTTTCGTTAACTTTTGATGATGTCCTGCTGGAACCCCAGGCATCATGGGTAGAACCTTCTGAAACGGATATCCGTTCGAAATTCTCAAAGAACATCTCGGTGAATATCCCCCTCGTTTCGGCAGCAATGGACACCGTGACCGAGGCGACAATGGCAATCGCTCTTGCCCGCATGGGGGGCATAGGGGTCATTCACCGGAACATGACACCCGAGCGCGAACTGCAGGAAGTCATTTTTGTCAAGCAGGCCGAGGAACTTATCGAGCGCGATGTTCTCTATGTCGAAGATACGGCAACGGTCGCGGATGCCGAGCGCCTGATGCACCAGTACAGTATCGGGGGTGTTCCGGTCGTCAGCAAAGGTGCAATCATCGGTATTGTCAGCCGCCGGGATGTACGGGCTATCGTTTCCAAGCGGGGCGATGAGCTCATCACCTCCATCATGACGAAAAAACCGATTGTCGCTGATGAGAGTATCACGGCCGAAAAAGCGCTTGAGATCATGTACACCAACAAGGTCGAACGACTGCCGGTGGTCAGCGATGACGGAAAACTTATCGGTATCATCACGATGCAGGACATCCTGGAAAAGCGCCAGTACCCGACCGCGACCCGGGATGCAAAAGGCAATCTCCGGGTAGCAGCAGCAGTCGGGCCCTTCGACTTTGCCCGGGCAGATCTTCTCGACCAGAACAATGTGGATGCCCTGGTTGTCGACTGCGCCCACGGTCACAATATGAAAGTGGTCCAGGCAGTAAAGGATATCAAGGGCAGTGTGAAGGCCGATGTGATCGCAGGCAACATTGCCACATCAAAAGCCGCAGAAGCACTCCTCGGGGCAGGTGTTGACGGCATCAAGGTAGGTATCGGGCCGGGTTCGATCTGTACCACCCGTATCGTTGCAGGAACCGGGGTTCCCCAGATCACGGCAATTGCGCAGGTGGCAGAAGTTGCCCATCCCGCTGGTATTCCCATCATTGCAGATGGCGGGGTGCGATACAGCGGGGATGTGGCAAAAGCAATCGCAGCCGGTGCCGACACCGTCATGATGGGCAGCATGTTTGCCGGAACTGATGAGGCACCAGGCAAGGTCATCACCATCAAGGGCCGGCGCTACAAGCAGTACCGGGGCATGGGATCTCTCGGGGTCATGAGCAGCGGCCAGTCGAGCGACCGGTATTTCCAGAAGAAGGATATCGGCAGTACCAAGTTTGTTCCCGAAGGTGTTGAAGGAGTCACTCCCTATGTCGGCAGGGTCGGCGAAGTGATCTACCAGATGATCGGCGGCCTGAAATCCGCGATGGGTTATTCCGGAACCGCCAATGTGCAGGAGATGCACACCCGGGCAAAATTTGTCCGTATCACCAATGCCGGGATGACCGAGAGTCACCCGCACAATATCCTCATCACTGACGAAGCACCGAACTACCGGCTCTTCGAATAACCTCTTTTTCATTCAACAGATCTTCATATATAGATCCAGAGATAGTTCTGTATAACGCGATTCCGGATATCTTCGGGCATTATTCCTGATATTCCGGATCGGGAGAAATACGATGTCAGGACTGCCTTACCGCATAATCACGGTACGCAAGCGGCTGCAACCTGCCGGCCGCCATGCGTCTTCATGGAGTGCCCTATGAATGAAGAAGAGATGCTTACGGTTGCCTTTGTCGATGACATCCACACAACCGATTCCCCGCAGGGTCGTGCCATCCAGAGGATAATCGATGGGATAAAGGAGTTTGGCATCCGGGTCGGGGGCGTTGCATCTCCCGAGGATGCCCGGGCTGCCTATGCAATGCTTGCAGAACTCGACTGCATCCTGATCAACTGGAACCTCGGGGGAGATACTCCCGAACGTCACCGGGTGATGGAGAAACTCATTGACGAGATCCGGAACATCAATGAAGACATCCCGATTTTCCTCATGGGCGAGCCGACTGCTGCCCCGCCGGTCAATCTGACGATGAATGTCATGAAGGAGATCAATGAATATGTCTGGGTGATGGAGGATACACCTGAATTCATTGCCGGCCGCATATGCGCAGCGGCACGGCGGTACCGGGAAAAACTCCTGCCCCCCTTCTTTTCCGGCCTGGTAAAATTCTCGCAGGATTACGAGTACTCGTGGCACACCCCGGGTCATGCCGGGGGCACTGCGTTCCGCAAGTCCCCGTCCGGCCGGGCATTCCACCGCTTTTTCGGAGAGCAGCTGCTCAGGTCGGACCTTTCAATCTCGGTCGGGGAACTAGGCTCCCTGCTGGACCATTCCGGGCCGATCGGCGAAGCAGAAAAGTATGCGGCAAAAGTCTTCGGAGCCGATATGACGTACTTTGTGACAAACGGGACGTCAACCGCAAACAAGATCGTTTTCTTTGGCGCCGTGACCCAGGATGACATTGTGCTGGTCGACCGTAACTGCCACAAGTCGGCAGAGCACGCACTGACCATGACCCATTCCATCCCGGTCTACCTTATCCCGACCCGGAACCGGTACGGTATCATCGGCCCGATTCCCCCCGGCCAGATGACCCCTGCTGCGATTCAGGAGAAGATCGCTGCCTGTCCTCTCACGAAGGCTGCCGAAGACCAGAAACCCCGGCATGCGATCGTCACCAACTCCACGTATGACGGGCTCTGTTACCATGCAGCAGAGGTTGAAGAACTGCTCGGTAAGAGTGTCGACAGCATCCACTTCGACGAGGCATGGTATGCCTATGCCCGCTTTAACCCGATCTACCATAACCGGTTTGCAATGCGGCCGGGTGCAAAGAACCCGGACGGCCCGACCGTGTATGCGACCCAGTCCACCCACAAGCTGCTAGCCGCTCTCTCGCAGGCTTCCATGGTCCATATCCGCAACGGGCGCGTGCCGGTCGAGCATGCACGGTTCAACGAGGGATTCATGATGCATACCTCCACGTCCCCGCTCTACACGATCATCGCATCGCTCGATGTATCGTCAAAGATGATGGACGGACCATCGGGCAGGGTCCTGACTACGGAATCCATCGAGGAGGCAATTCGGTTCCGCAGGTCCATGACCCGGATCTCCCGGGAGATCGCCCACGACAAAAAACCCGGCGACTGGTGGTTTGGCATGTGGCAGCCGGACTGGATCGTGGATCCCAAAACCGGCAAAAAGGTCATCTTCTCCGATGCCCACCTCGCAACCCTGCGCGACAATCCTTCCTGCTGGGTACTGCACCCGGGCGATACCTGGCACGGGTTCGAAGGGCTCCCCGATAATTACTGCATGCTCGACCCGATCAAGGTCACCATCCTGACCCCGGGCATGAAAGAAGACGGCTCGCTCGGCGACCACGGGATCCCGGCCGCTGTCGTGGTCAAGTTCCTTGACACACGGGGTATCATCAACGAGAAGTCCGGGGATTACAATATCCTCTTCCTCTTCTCGGTGGGTATCACGAAAGGCAAATGGGGAACCCTGATCACGGAACTCTTCGAGTTCAAACGCCTCTACGATGAAAAAACCCCGCTCGAAGAAGTCTTCCCGGACCTGACCACGGCATACCCGGAGCGGTACAAAGGAAAAACACTCCCGGATCTCGCCGACGAGATGCATGCCTGCATGAAAGAGAGCAACCAGTGCGGGCTCCTGCAGCAGGCATTCTCCATCCTGCCCGAGCCGGTCATCACCTACTCAAAGGCTTACCGGAAACTCGTACGCAACGAAGTCGAGCATATCCCGGTCGCAGAGATGGGCGGAAGAATTGCCGCAACCGGTATTGTCCCGTACCCGCCCGGCATCCCCCTGCTGCTGCCGGGAGAGCGGGCCGGAAAACTGGATGAGCCGATCCTCCAGTACCTGCTTGCCCTGCAGGAGTTCGATGCCCGCTTCCCGGGCTTCAGCCACGACACTCACGGGGTTGAAATCATCAACGGGACGTACATGATGTACGCCATAAAGGAGGACAAAACATGAGCGAACCAGAAACGGCAGTAGCACGGCCGATGCCCAAAAAGATACTGGGCGTCTTTGCCCTTGCGATGATCAACGTCGCAGCCGTCCTGTCCATCAGGAATTTTCCCTCGATGGCCGAGTACGGGTGGTCGAGTATCGGATGGTACATCATCGGAACCATTCTCTTCCTGATCCCCATCTCGCTTGCCGGTGCAGAACTGGCAACCGGCTGGCCGGAAGGCGGGGGTGTCTATACATGGGTCAAGGCCGCGTTCGGGGAGAAAGGTGGGTTTACCGCCCTCTTCTGCGAATGGTCCAACAACCTTGTCTGGTTCCCGACGGTTCTTTCGTTCATTGCATCCACGCTCGCGTTCGCCCTCACTCCGGCCCTGGCAAACAGCCCGTTTTACATGTTCAGCGTGATGATGATCGCATTCTGGGGAACAACCGCTATTGCGTACTTCGGCCCGGAAGTTTCAACAAAATTCGGGAATGTCGGGGTCATCCTCGGCAGCATCATTCCGGCAATCCTGATCATCATCTTCGGGATCTGGTGGACCGTCTCGGGTGCAGCGCTTGTTCTCCCGCCGTTCTCGTTCGATGCAATGGTACCGGCAATCAGCCTTGCCACCCTGCCGTTCTTCTCGACTATCATCCTGCTCTTTGCCGGCATGGAGATGGCAGGATTCCATGCCCTTGAAACGAAAAATCCCCAGAAGGATTACCCGGTAGCCATGGCGTTTTCTGCTATCATCATCTTCTTCTGCACGGTCTTTGCCACCCTCGCAATAGCCTTTGTGATACCGGCAAGCAAACTCAACCTCGCCTCAGGTGTGATGCAGGCAATCCAGTACTTCTTCGATGCCACCGGCCTTGTATGGCTGGTCGGGCCCATGGCAGTCCTGATAACCATCGGCGGGGTCGTGTCGCTTGCAGCATGGTTGATCGGCCCGGCAAAAGGTCTCGGGATTGTTGCCGAAGAGGGTAACATGCCCCCGGTCTTTGACCAGACCAACAAGTACGGGGCACCGGTTGCAATCCTCGTAACGCAGGCGCTGATCGGCTCGTTCATCTCGCTGCTGTATGTCTTTTTGCCCTCGGTCAACCAGGCTTACTGGATCCTCTCGGCAATGACCACCGAACTGCTCTGTATCGTGTACTTCTTCGTCTTTGCTGCCCTGATCAAGCTCCGGTATACCCAGCCGGATACCCCGCGCCCGTTTAAAATTCCAGGAGGCATGGCAGGAGTCTGGCTTGTCGGAGGACTCGGCCTTTTTGGAGTCATCTTTGCATTCGTCGTCGGTCTCATGCCGCCGGCCTTCTTCTCAAGCATTCCCGTGTATGTCGGTGCCGTGCTGCTTGGAACCTTCCTGCTTGCAGTCCCTCCCATGATCTTCCTGAAATTCCGGAAGCCGGAATGGTGCAAAACCGGCGCCATGAAAAAATAATTTTTTTTTACTCCGGGTCAGGAACAAGAGCCCGGTAGAGATCGGTAACTGCCGTGAGGGTTTTATATCCCTTATCCGTGATGATGTAATCTCCCCGCTCGTGACGCTGGAGGATCATTCCGGAATCGTTTAATTTTTTGATATGGAAAAGCAGGTTTCCGCCACGGAGGCCGGTGAGAGCAACCAGATCAGAGAAGGTCCGTGTCTGCGTATACAGGGCTTTGAGGATCTGGAACCGCTGGACGTTGGCAACCGGGTCGACAATCTCCTTCACAATAACCTCCTCGGGCATAGCAGAGATCGCCCCACCGGTCTCCCGGGTTTTTTCATAGATCCCAAGCGACTGCATCATATCGACCTGTTTTTCAAAGAGCCGGTGGACTTCCAGAAAGCAGGTATCGCACCGGTCGGACGGTCCTTTTTCCCGCAGGGACTTCATCTGGTCCCGGTAGGATTCGATAAGGTCGGCAGACACCCGGTCGTCCCTGATATGCCGCGCAGTTGTCTGCAGGAAATCCATAAAGACCAGATAACATTTCTCCCGCATCGCACAATCCCCGGCCATATGCGCCGACAGGTCAGTCTTTGCAGTCTCGACCTGGTGGTTTGAAAAGAGGCCGGCATAATTGGTCTTCAAATCGCCCAGTACCGCATCGACATGCTGCTGGTTGGCCCGTTCAATGAACCGTTTCAGTTCCCCGCGAAGCCCGGTAATCTCCGCCTTGAGCTCCCGCATTTCAACGAGTGATCCGAGTGCTGCTCCCATGTAAATTCTCCCTGCGATATGTTCTTGTCAACCGATATCAGGTAACGGGTCATTTTTCTGTACCTGGCACCTTTGTATATTTTAATAACGCTCAAGTATATATTTTTAACATTGCCATCATTGTCCGGTGAATGAAATGCCCACATGGAAGTACACGGACACGAAGGTGTCAAAAACAAAGGCTGAAGAATCGCTCAAATCGATCAAGAGTGCATGTTTCGGGTGCGGAACCCACAATGCAGACTGTGCCATCGCAAAGGCCGCAGGCGAGGTCTCGGACCTGCTCGGATGCGAGTCCCTTTCAGTGAAAGACCAGATCCATTCGCAGATTTCCGGGGCCCTCAAAGATGCAAAATTCCCGGTCAGGACCCCCAACGATCTCATCGCTGCATTCCCAAACGGCGCTGAAACAACCTGCCGGGTCGGGGACCTGAAGATGACGGCTGGAGAAGCTGGAAAACTTCTCAGGGCAACAGATTTCCCGTTCAAAAACGCAAAAGCCGTTGCCGATGTCATTGTAGAACGGGCAGGACTCTGAAAGAAATCCCCCTTCTTCTTTTTTTGCACGTCCCGGTTCCAGAACCTTCTTCGTATTGTATCCAGCGCACTTGTATACCAATGAATTTTATAACCTCAATATTTATGATGCACCACCACCCATCATTGAAAGAGACTGAGGGGCGATGGGAATAATTCACGGATTCATGACAACCAGGGGAACCGGGATACATCTCCTTTCAGAAAAATCACGGGAACATGCTGGCACAAGGTGGTAAACCGCGAGAACAGGATCGGGCAGCGGTCTTTGGTTTTATGACGCTGTCGGGAATGTTCCCGAAAAAAAAACGGATCCTCATTATAGCTATGATCATCTTCACACTCTGCCCGTTAACCGCGGCATCGGACGATACCCGCCTGCTCATCAGCGTGACGGATGCAAAGACCGGACAGGCACTGGAGGGGGCAATGATCTATCTTGACGGGGGATATCGCGGCGTAACAACAACAGGGGATAGTGCCGGGTCCCTTGCATTGTCTGATATACCGGATGGGAAACACACGGTCCGGGTCACCATGACCGGTTATCTTGAAACGACCAAACGAATCGTTTACCCGGATACAAAAGATGTGGCCGTAACCCTTAACAGGGAAGCACTGGTCAGCCTGATGCAAAGCGCGGACCCGGACCGGGCAATCAACGTGGTCTTTTACCCATCGGGAACCGGTTACAACTGCACGGACGGCACAAAGTTCCCGATAACGACCTACACTTCAAGCGAGGAAAAATTCCGGCACGATGTTCTTGTAACAATCAATAATACCTATTTAAACCTCGATAAGATAACCGACAAGGCAAACCCGCTCCCGTCGGATTACAAGGACCGGTTCAATTTCTATTATTATTACGATCCGTCTGCACCTGCTGACGCATTCTCCGGTTGTGCCGGCACGATTCCGGACCAGTACTGGGATGACGTCACGTTCAGTGACATCACGGTTGTTCTCTACCCCACCTATTACGGAATCTACACGGGCAGTGCCTGCCAGCCGACCGGCTGTTTCCAGTCACAGGGAACAGGCCAGAACCAGATGAAAGCCCCGGCCGACCGGGCAGCATTGTTTACCCATGAGACGGGCCATGCAGTCTTCGGCCTGCTCGATACCTACTGCGGGGATACGTACTATTATGAGAATGATCCGTATCCCAATGTCTGGTCATCGGAAAGTTCCTGCATGGATGATGCCCGGGCCGGTAACCGCGACCCGGCACAGTGCCGGCAGATCGAAAAGATGACAAAGAATTCCATAACCTGTTCAAAGGAATTCTGGCGATGGGATCCTTCGCCTGATATCATGGAGTACGGGTATTCCGGAAAGTTCGGGCCGGCATCGACGCAGCGTATCGAGTACGTTCTTGCCCAGGCAGGAAGTGGTAATCCATGAGATGGAATGCTGCAATCATCGGAATTCTCTGCATCGCCACACTGGTCTGTGCAGGAGCATCGGCAGCCCAGGTCCAGCCGATACCGGATTATGACAAGATCCTCAAAATCAACCTGGCTTATCACGATGGCAGTTATTCGATGGTTTCAAACGAGGTCCAGTACGGCAAAGCACCGCACCTCAGCATCCAGTCCGGAGTTCTCCGGGGAGTTATCCTGGATTCGGCAGGAACTGAGCTGACCTCATTCTCGCTCCGGGAGCCCGGCGCAGCACTCGGGGATATCGTCGGATCAGAAGACGGGGAGATCCTTATCGGGTATACGGAACCTGCGTCAGGAGCAAATCTTGTTGTTACCCTGCCGTACCTGCCGGGCATGCAGACGTTCAACATTCTCGATACCCGTACCGGGGCCCTTGCTGCATCGGTCGATCTCACACCGGGCATCACGGCATTCTGTGCCGATTACCCCGCAGACCCGGATTGTATGAACTTCCTCTCTACCGCACGAGCCGCACCTGCACCTGCGTTTGATATGTCACTTGTGTTTGCAACAGTCTTTTCTGCCGCTGTGATCCTGGCAGCGGTCTTCACGATTACAACAATCAGGTCGCAGAGAAAAGCCGCACCTCTTGCCCCGGTCCCGTCAAAGCCGGAACGGCAGTCGGTTCTTATCGTCGACGATGATCCCGACATAGCGCATCTCATCAATGTCTTCCTGGACCGGAAAGGATACGAAACACTCATTGCATCAAGCGGACCGGAATGCCTTGATACATTAAAGACGAAAAAGCCGGATGTTATCCTGCTCGATGTCATGATGGAGCCGATGGACGGGTGGCAGACCCTCGAACAAATCAAGAAGAATCCCGATACGAAGGGCATCCCGGTCCTCATGCTGACCGGCAAGATGCTCACGGCTGCCGAAGCAAAACAGTTCCAGATCTGCATCGATGATTACATCATGAAACCATTCCAGCAGGCAGACCTGTACGAAGCCATCGGCCAGGTGCTCGAACGGAAGAAGAAGGTTAAGGAAACACTGCTCCTTGCCAGGCAGGCCGGCGTACAGAAGGAAAAAGTCTGTGAACTTGCAACGATGTCACGACGGGTATCGGTCAACAAGAAGATCCTCAATATTCTAAGCCAGGGTCACCCGGTGCCGGCACCCAGCGGGGAGTTGTCGCAGGATACGGAAGTCATCCGCCAGATCGGGATGAAGGCAAAAGCCCATGAAGAACGGCTTGAACAATTAAAAAGCGAGATACGCCCCGCATTCAATAAAAAAGGACTCCAGTTCCCCCAGTGGTAACCGGGCCGGGATGATCGGGGATAAAAAAATCAGGCCTGGTTATACGCGATAATCTGCGTAACCTGACCGCTGGATTCGTTGGAAACAAATGCCGGGTATTCATTGTTGTCCAGCCGGATGAAATAGGCGGGTTCCTGGTTTTCGACCCGCGGGTTGAGAATAATCTTGAAATCCTTTTTCGTATAATTTGCCCCGCCCATGCCGCCGACATCGAGAACATACTCGTCCTTATCCGGGTACCGGACAATCACCCGGACCGAATCGAAAATCCCGGATGTAATCCTCACCAGCCCATTCAGCTGGTATATGGTCTGGGATGTCGGGTCATACCTGAATCCTTCCGATTCGATCCGGGCAACCTCCCAGGTCGGAACCGGGGTAATCTCCGCTTGCATGGCGGTGACTTCCGGGGTCGGAGCCGGGGCATCGGCAATCAGCTGGCGAAGATATTGTTCAAGATCCTGGTGGGAGAATTCACGATCATTTCGCCGGAATTCAATGATCGTTCCCAGTGATTCCCATTTGAGGGTATCGAGCTCGCTGTCGTAATGGAAATACTTCTTCGTTGTTTCGTCATCATAAGACCAGACAACGAAATTTCCTTTTCCGGTTGAAGTCAGCGTCCCGTTCCGGATCGAATAATTGGTGACATATTCAAACGTGCCATCATTGTAGATGTTCAGTTTCATTTGTGCCACATCTTTCCCGATCGGGGTATGGATATCAAAAGGTACTCCCCCGTCAATGCGGGCAACGTACCCGTTCCATGTGCCTGCGGAAGGTTCCCGGACGCCGGGCATTGCCGGAGTCGTGCATCCGGCAGCCAGGACCATCACAGAGACAAATACGATAAGGAGAAAGAGTGCGGATATTTTTTCAGAAACCATACCTTGTTCACCATTGAAGCGTTTCAATATGTTTTTCTAGGGATGCATGCGACACCCGCCTGTAAAAAAGAATCAGAATTCAAATCAGGCAGTCTCGATCTTATCATCTTCCTGCAGACCGAGTACCTTGATTGAATCTTCCCGCATCCTGAATTTCTGGATCTTCCCGGTCACGCTCATCGGGAAATCATCGACAAAGAGCACGTACTTCGGAATCTTGAAGTGGGCGATCTTCCCCTTGCAGAAATCCTTGACTTCGTGCTCGGTCAGGGTCTGGTTCGGCTTGACCTTCACCCATGCACAGAGTTCTTCCCCGTACTTCTTGTCCGGCACACCGACCACGTAGACATCAGCAATCCGTTCGTTATGGTGAAGGAACTCTTCGATTTCACGGGGATAGATATTCTCGCCGCCCCGGATCACCATGTCTTTTAACCGGCCGACAATCTTGAAGTACCCTTCCTCGTCCATCGTCCCGAGATCCCCGGTGTGGTTCCAGTGGTTGGAATCAAGCGTCGCATGGGTTGCTGAAGGATTGTTATAATAACACTTCATGACGCAGTAGCCCCGGGCGCAGATTTCCCCGATCTCGCCGTGGGGAACGATCCTGCCGGTATTCGGGTCGATAATCTTGAGCTCGGTGTGGGGGAACGCCCGCCCGATAGTTGAGACACGCCGCTCGACCGGGTCGACCGTTGTCGTCATCGTGACACCGGGCGAGGTCTCGGTCTGGCCGTACACGATAACGATCTCGCTCATGTGCATTTTCGTGTTGACCTGTTTCATGACCTCAACCGGGCAGGGTGAGCCGGCCATGATGCCGGTGCGGAGCGACCGGAGATCATACTTCTCGAAGTTCGCGTGCGTGAGTTCCGCGATGAACATGGTGGGAACACCGTGGACTGCGGTGCAGCGTTCTTTTTCTATGGTTTTCAGGACCTCTTCGGCATCGAAGGTCGGGGCAGGGATGACCATCGTCGAGCCATGGGTCATGCAGGCGAGGTTTGAGAGAACCATGCCGAAACAGTGATAGAACGGTACCGGTATACAGAGCCGGTCTTTTTCCGTAAAGCCCATGCCTTCGCCAATGATGTAACCGTTGTTGAGGACACCGTGGTGGGTGAGAACAACGCCTTTTGGGAATCCCGTTGTCCCGCTCGTGTACTGGATATTGATCGCATCATCGAAACTCAGGAGTTCCCCGCGTTCGATTAACTCATCGTTGGTGATCTCGTCCGCCCGCTTGAGGAAGTCCCCCCAGGTATACATGCCATTGTAGGGGATGTCGCCAAGGAAGATGGCATTTTTTAAGAACGGAAACTTCTCACTTGAGATCCGCCCGGGTTTTGCTTCGTAAGCTTCGGGACATGCCTCGTAGAACATACCGACATAATCCGAGGTCTTGAACCGGCCCTGGATGATGAGGGTCTGGATCTCGGACTGCTTGAGGGCATACTCGAGTTCGTAGGTCCTGTATGCGGGATTGAGGTTGACCATGATCGCGCCCATTTTCGCGGTTGCGAACTGGACGATGATCCACTCGGCATGGTTCATTGCCCAGATGCCGACCCGGTCGCCTTTTTCGACCCCAAGCCCGATAAGGGCCCGGGCAACACGGTTTACCTCTTCGAGGAATTGCCGGTAGGTGAGCCGGACATTCTGGTGGACCGATACGATCGCCTCGTTATCCGGGTATTTTGCCGCGATACTGTTGACCATCTCACCGATAGTCATTCCCAGCAGGGGAACTGCCGACGTTCCGCATGTATAACTGCCCTCGACCATTGCTAAAACGTGGGTCAGCAGACAATATATGGGTAATGATTTCATGCGGCGACTTGTTGCGGGGCAGCGATCCCGGGCAAAACGCGGAGGCCGGGGATGGATCCGATGGACTCCCGGGTGGGGAATAACAAAATCCTTAAGTTTATGCAACACGATTTTATTGGGTCAGCCGGAAATTCTGCCGGAGTTGACGCACGGGGTTGTGGCCTAGCCCGGAATGGCGACGGGCTCCAGCGGTCTTTGCGTTCTCGTGCTCGCAGATGATGAACAATGGGTCTGCTGACTTAATTGAATGATGACCCGTTGGAGCACTGATGCATGTCGGAGAGACCCGTCGATCGTGAGTTCAAATCTCACCAACCCCACATTTTCTCTTAAGCGCTTTTTTCTCGTCTTAATTTTCTTTAACCGGTCCTGATCTCCGGTACATAAGCCAGCCCCCCGCAAGTGAAAAGCCGTCAAATAATGCACTCACCAGCATCACGACAGGGAAAATAAAGATGAGTGCACCTGTAACAAATACCAACCGGGGCATGAGACCCGGTTCCAGGTACGGGATGTACTGGTTCGTGAAGGATTCGGCCATGATCAGGTTGCATGCCACAAATACACCAAGGAACCCAGCGCAATAAGGAACAAGTAATCCCCGACCGGCATGTGGTTTCTCCTGACAGATCGTCTCTGACACAGCACCGGCGATCACCAGCAGGGCCGGCGCGATGAAAAATACCAGGGTACAAACCAGTGAGCCCCCTTTCAATCCAGAGGGGAGAGCAGGTTCAAGATAGGTCGTAGCCGCAGAGGATCGAGTACAGGATGCCAAACAGAATTCCCGGGATAAAAATGGCAGAGCGCAGGGACGGGCTGAATGCGGCAATTTCATAATTCCGGTATCTGCGTGTCACACTACAATAATGGATCCCCGGATACAAGCAGTCCGGTCACAGGATCGTTCCAATTCCGGAAAAACCGATAGCGCCCGATCCTTTATTTTCCCCGGCACGCAACCACTCATCCATGCAAGCAGAACTCCACCTCGTTGATGCCTTCACCAGCTCCCCGTTCCGCGGGAACGTTGCCGGCGTCTGTATACCAGACGGGCCGGCCGATGCGGGATGGATGCAGCAGGTGGCAGCCGAGCTGAAGCATTCGGAGACCGCGTTCCTCTTCCCGGCAGGAGAGAACTGGAACCTTCGGTGGTTTACTCCTGAAAAGGAGATTGAGTTGTGCGGCCATGCAACACTCGCTGCCGCATTCATACTCTGGTCCACCGGCCGCGTCCCCGGGGACAAAGCGATTGTCTTTGAGACGCTCTCCGGTAACCTGACCGCCCGGCAGGACGGGGAATGGATCAGCATGGATTTTCCGGCGGAGCCGGCCGCTACCTCCATGCCGGTGCCCGGTCTCGGACGGGCACTCGGGGTCGAGCCGGTGTATACCGGACGGAACCGGTTCGATATCCTGGTAGAACTGCCCCTCGCTGACGATGTCTGTAGTCTTGAACCCGACATGGAAGCCCTCTCTGTTATCCATGCCCGGGGTTTCATTGTCACAGCAGCCTCAGACCTCCCGCACTTTGATTTTGTCTCCCGGTTCTTTGCGCCATCCGCGGGCATACCGGAAGATCCGGTCACCGGCTCAGCCCACTGCTGCCTTGCGCCATACTGGGGAGAGAAACTGAAAAAATCAGAGATGACCGGGTTCCAGTGCTCAGCCCGGGGTGGATCGGTCCGGATGACACTCGCAGGCGACCGCGTCATCCTTGAAGGCCATGCGGTCCATGTCTTCTCGGGAAAACTCTTCATCTGAATAAAACGCGGATGAAAAAATTTACTTTATTTTCGCTGCCGCATTATTTTACCAGTTGCCAGGCACTTTAAAATCTGCCGGTGCTTCCGCGCTGTGACCCAGCGGGCATAGGACACGTTCCGGGCACGTGTCCTGGAATACAAAGATGAACCCTGCTCCATACGGTATATTCTGTCTTACGAGGAATTGCGGGCAGGACCGGGGGATCCGCTCCCACATTGGGGGATGATCCTTTTTTCCTGAAAGACATTTAAAAAAAGCCGGCTGTTGATAAATTTATCATAGGTTGGGGTTCCATAATAACAACAGATACGGAGAGTTCCATGTATTTAGTCGGAGAAGCACTCATAGGAGATGGCGCGGAACTTGCGCACATCGACCTGCTGATGGGGGATAAAGAAGGCCCGATCGGCTCAGCGTTTGCAAACGCGATCTCACAACTTTCATCCGGGCACACCCCGCTCCTTGCGGTCGTACGCCCGAACCTGCTGACCAAGCCAGCAACGATTGTCATCCCGAAGGTTACCTTAAAGGACATGTCCCAGGTCAACGAGATGTTCGGCCCGGTACAGGCAGCGGTTGCAAAAGCAGTTGCGGACTGTGTTGAAGAGGGCGTTTTTTCAGGTGTCGATATCGAAGCGACCGTCATCATGGTCTCCGCGTTCGTCCACCCGGATGCAAAGGACTACAACAAGATCTACCGGTACAACTACGGTGCAACCAAGTTGTCCATCAACCGTGCCCTGGACAAGTTCCCGGATGCAAAGACGCTCGTGTACGAAAAAGACCGTGCAGCCCACGGTATCATGGGATTCAAGGTCACCCGGCTCTGGGATGCTCCCTACCTCCAGGTCGCAATGGACCTCGTGGATATGGGCAAAGTCGCCCAGGTGTTAAAGGAAGTACCGGAGAACGACCACGTTATTATCGAGGCAGGAACCCCGCTGATCAAGAAGTTCGGCCTCGGCGTCATCGGCGAGATCCGCAAGCTGCGCCCGAATGCGTTCATCATCGCGGACATGAAGATTCTCGACACCGGTAACCTCGAAGCCCGCATGGCAGCCGATGCAACCGCCGATGCTGTTGTTGTCTCCGGTCTTGCACCGACCTCGACCATCGAGAAAGCAATCTCTGAAGCCCGGAAGGTCGGGATCTACTCAATCGTGGATATGCTCAACGTGCAGAGCCCGGCAAAGCTCATTGAGAAGCTGAAAGTCAAGCCGGACATCGTGGAACTCCACCGTGCAATCGACACCGAAGAGACCGCCCATGCCTGGGGAGACATCCCGGCGATCAAGAAAGCAGCAGGCGGCAAGCTGCTCGTTGCAACGGCCGGTGGTATCCGGGTCGATGTCGTGAAGGATGCACTCAAGGCAGGCGCTGATATCCTTGTTGTCGGCCGTGCAATCACTGCATCGAAAGACATCGAGCATGCAGCAGAAGAATTCCTCGACCAGCTGAACCGGGAAGAGATTGACCAGTTCAGGGTCATGACTGACTTTTAAAGTCGGTCGGAATATCTTTTTTTAGAGAATTTTTTTATTATTCACGGGTTCCAATAATGCATAAGAATCGGGGATTTCCATACAACCATCTAAAATCATTGAAGAGAAAACTCCGTATGGTATGAAAGGTGTCGTAATTGGAGATGGCGACATGCAGGTTGAGCCTGTTGCTGATCTTATCTCTGCGTCCCGGTTCCATAACGAGACGTTTGACCCGGGAAGCGGCGATTATACCAAAGAACGAAAACAATGGCTTGAGAAGGATCCGGATAATTATCTTGCGGCGGTTATTGCTCACGGGAAGAAAAAATCCCGCTCGTGATTATTTTTTAATCTCCCAAAACACAATGCTCATTTCATGGTTTTTCCCATTGGTTTAAAAATGAACATTATGAACCAAAAATGATCCCTTCACCTCCCTCAATCCCACTTTTCCCCTGCCCGACCCCCTTCACCCCAGAGTAGCTGACACATCAGGATACCGCAGGAAAAGCCAGGGTTCACTTGTTAAAAGAGGTAATTCCTGGTGCAAAACCCACCATCTTATTCACGTACCAAGTATCGCAGGAAAAAGAGGGTTTGAAAAACCCGGATAGGAAATTGCGATCTCTCCCACCGCCAGGAAGATCATAATCAATACAAACCGGGCGTGCGGCGATCTTTTCTGAGGGGTGCGGCCCTCATGTATCAGTCCCTGTACCATCAGTCACAGATTATTTCACAGTCTAACAGGCATTGGTAGTAGTTCTCATCCAGAATATAATTGCAATGAGACAGGCAGGTTTCACATTTTTCCCGCGTATTCGAATTTGCGGGATTTGCGGGAGGATGTTCAGACAATGCCTTCTGCTGCGGCAGGTCAATACCATAATAATGCACCCCGGCAACAAGCGATCCGGCAATTGACAGGAAGACCATCAACAGGACGAGCCGGGCAAGCGGCGTTTTTTCCGTTTCCGACATTTTTAAAACCCCTTTACAAAACGATTGATAATACCAGATTCATCTGGCGGGTATATATCGACTACGAAATTGAACTCCCCGTAACGCCTCTGTTTACTTTATCCCTGCCCAAATCCGTAAAAAATGGAGACTGGCTCCTGATGGATACCAGTCACAAATAATACAATCATAAAATTCTTTATTGAAGAAAATCTTTTCTGTCTCCCGACCATTCAAACGGAAAAACCTGTCTGGCCATACGTACGGTTCATACCGGAGCAGTCCATGATCCGGGCCAACGCATCAGGTATTACCCGCAGGGTTACTTAACTCTCCAGAACAACTGTTACGGGTATGAGTACGGAGATCCCCTGGGACGAGTCCCGGAAGGAATGGAAACCGGTCGACATGACCGTCACATACAACGGAGACGGGGCATTCACCGCCACAACAGCATCCGGTGAGATTGCATTCCCGATGGAGGCGCCCGTCGGCATGGGCGGGCACGGGAAATTCGCCAACCCCATCCAGTACCTGGTCGGGTCGCTCGGTGGCTGCGTGGGTGTGAAGATCCTCCTTGCCCTCTCGGATAATGGCATCGTTCCCGAAGAGATGACAATTGGGATCCACGGAACGCGTGTTAAAACGATGCCCGCATTTTTTGATCATGTCCACCTGACCGTTACCCTCCGGGCCGATGCCGATGATGCGATGGTAACCACTATCATCGAACAGACCCTTACCCGTCTCTGCCCGATTGCCGCAATGTTTGGAGAAGTCGGTAAAGTGACCGCAGAACACCATATTATTCACTAGTACGTCCGGATTCCGACCACACAGCCACATCCCCGCTAACCCAGCCCCGCCACCCCCGGATCATCATCCACCATCCCGGATAAAAACCAACCAAACTATACCCGGGGATTTCCCGGTACCGGTCCCAGGTACTTTTTTACAGGCCTGCTGATAGCCAGGAACAGTACCTGGACAACAATCGCGTTGGTGATTGCAGCCACGGTGACACGGAAGAGGAAACTTCCCGTGAATGCCGGCTGGGCAGCCATAAGACCGGGTGAGAGATAAAGAACTACCAGCAGGTACACAAGGCCGCTTGCGATCGTGGCAGCGAACGCTGCACCAAACGGGGCACCTGTCCGGACCCTGCCTGCCAGGTATGCAAAGGCAAAGAAACAGACAACAATTCCCACGGGTTCGCTCACGAGGTTGACGAACGCCATGAACCCCGCTGTCGTGAAAATCTGGCCGCCAAGAAGTGTTGCAACATGAACGGGATTGGAGAGGATGTTGAGGATCCCGGAAAAAAGCCCAATCCCGAGGACTTCTGCAAGATGCAATGAGACCAGCATCACAACAAGACAATACGCAACAATAACGAACTCGATACCGGCGGGGATGGATAGGGATTCTGCAACAACCGGATAACCATAATTCAGGATCGCTCCGATTACGAGGAACGCAGCGGTAACCAGTGTCTCATTTTTATTCATAATCCCTTTTCCTTACGATCATTCCGGACTACGGACGTTTAATAAAACCGGTTTTGTTGTAAGTATCTGAACCATAACAGCCGGATAATTTTCCTGGTGCTCTTTTCCCCGCACCTACACTTTTCCCCTGCCCGACCCCCACAGGATGAAACGTACTTTACTGACGTAAATACAACCTTTTTTTCCAAAGCCGGTGGGGGGTCGGATGGGGGAATTTTGTTAACCACACTGCTGCAAACCTGCTGGATCCCGCGACCCGCACGATCCTTCACACCCGGTCTGCCAGCACATATCAACGTCGTAAGTTCCATGCGCAGATGAGCAATATCCCGTGCGGAAATTCACATACTTTCTAAAAAATAGTCAGGGTCAGCGAATACCACTTTTCCCCCATCCGACCCCCACGCGTTGGTTTGACTCACCACTCTCTACCACATCATCCAACAGGAAGAGGTTGTTGTACCCGGCCAAATGCCCCCTGCTCACCTGCCACGGTTACCGGACATGTACAGAAAAAAATACCCGGAACAATACCCAAAATGGACACAGGCCTGGTATATTGTCGCTGTTTGTCCATCAGGTACGGAGATACGTGTCCCGGCAGCGCTTCTGGCAGTCCTCGTCAGTCGGGTTCCGGGTACCGTACGGGGTGGTGTAGTACATGACATTTGTGGATACACACCCACCGCTACACCGGGCATACTCTTCATTCGCCTTCTGCTCTGGAAGATCTACAACACCATAGTGTATCCCGGCAATGAAACTGCCGGCGATTGCAAGGCAGATCATGAACAGTACAAGCCGGGTAAGTGGCGGAATTTCTTTTGACATGCAACAACTCTGTTTGTATAAATGGGAGAGGGGGGGTTAACACGGGCACATCATGGTGCAGGAGTCCCGAATCCGCTACTTCGCACCGGTACCGGCACATATCATCCCGGCATCCGGATACACAAGGTAGAAAGAACTGAAGTTGATTGGTTCATGCCTGCGGGCAGGGTCGGGTTCGTCAAGTGTGCTAACTTATGTGAACCCGTCCTTTCCACTTTTCAGATCAACAATTGTACTATAAATTTTATTTGATTCGAATTATTAGATATAATTCGATGCACCTTCGGTATTTAAGGCATGGAATATGCGTCCCGGGACCGTGTCAGATCTGCATGTCACAGATCACATAACGGATGCCCCTGTCCGGATAGGTGACAATGATCTGGAGATGGACAGGGACAGTCTCATTACCTGACACATCTCTGCCTTGGAGGGTGACTGATGCTTTCCTCTGGAATGGGAGCCCTTCCGGGGGGTTGATAACAGCATCAAGACCCGATCCCATAATTATCGACTGGTTACTGACATCATTTTCATCAAGGAAAATTTCCACGGACGGGACCAAATCATTTTTTATCCTTGAATCCGGTTGCATGACGATACTGATGGAATCAGGGCCGGTGCGGGTTGCATCCACGCTATCGGTAATGGGGACGAAACACCCGAGCTCTTCTGCAACGGATCCCGGATTCCCGAGGTATAGCAGAACCGGCGGGACAATCAGGACAGCGAGGAGTAAAAACCTGTAGGAATGCAGTTGTCTCGTAATAGCGGATATATTTTGGATCTTCCAATCTTCCGGTGCGAATCCGCATCGGGGTTCAGAGAAATATGCGCCGAGGCCCTGTATGAACGCCGATGATATGAGGATTCCTGTCACTAGAATTGGCGAATCGGAAAAATCTGCTGAGTCCAATCAGTGTTTTGAACGCAACCAGCGCTGTGAACACAAGCGCTGTACAAATCCCGGACACCATTCCGATAATCAGCGCCCGTGAATTTTTTCCGGTACAGAACAAGCACTCTGAAAAAAACCTAGGAGAGCGAATATGTGTGCAAACAGTACGATTACCTGGGAAGAAACTGATCCCATATCCCCTGCAGGAGAAAATACGCTGTTGCTGAACAGACACCGCCAAAGCTGCCCCAGATGATTATTGCTGGCATCCGTTTCAGTAATTGCGTATACTCACTACTGGCTTCCATGCGTACCACCAGAGAAATTAAAAGTATAGATCGCGGTGTATCCAAGTCGTGCTTCTATCCGTAATGAAGACTTGGATGTGAGGAGGCGTTGTTTCATTAGCAACCACATCCTTGCCCTGTAATATCATAAAATCTCCATCCTGCCGTCCCAGTCCTTCACGGGGAGTGATCGTAACATCAAGTCCCGATTTTTTTATCATTGCCTGATTGCTAACATCGTTTCCATTCAAGAGAATTCTGAACGAGTTTTGGGATCCGCACTTCGAGCTGCCCGCCTTAAGGCTTACGCGGAGGGAATCCGGGCTGATACGTGCTACTGTAACATTGTCGGGAGGCTTCCCCATACCGCATTGATGACCGGGCTCACACGTATCACCGCCAGGACACGCGAAGTAATCAGTGGTATCAACGGGGAGTACAAGGAGACCCAGGGGAAGAATAAGGAGAAGCACAAGCAAAGCCACGAAGAAAAACCAGTGATGGTATCTCCTGCAGGCAATGGCTGGATGAGTGGTGGGATCAGGATCCTGTCCGGACCTCTGACGGGATTCCTGGTACCATGCACCGAGAGCCTGCGGGATCGTTGAGATAAGGAGGTAAACTCCCAGAATTATGATAAATGTCCCTGCCATGTCGAAGGGATGATTGACCCAGGAAAAACCCTGTGGGGATACCTCAACCAGAATGGTTGCGACAAGGGCACTACAGGTTCCGGATACCAATCCGGCCCGGATCGGGTCCAACACCGTTTTTCTGCCGATACAGAACAGGTCCGCTGCAACCATACCTAAGGTGAATGAAAGAATGATGAGCGTTCCAAATTTCCAGAACGGATATACCGGGCTTACGATTCCAGAATAACAGGAAATGTATACAATCTCCTCCATTCCCCGTATGTAAAAACAAGCAGCTGCAAAACACAAGCCCCCAAAACAACCCCAGAGGATTATTGCAGGAAGCGATGCCCGCATACATGTATGATTAGAAAAGAAGCCCATGTTTCACCAAAAAATTAGTTGAAGGGGTTTGTTGATAATACCTTTCCGGAAATCGCATCGATAATGACAGATCCTCCATGGGTAATACTATCCTTGTCATACTCAGCAGTTGTTACCATCCAGACAAGTTTCTGGCTGTCACCGGAAGGCACAACAAACAGTTGTGACTGGGTTTCTGCTGCGGATCCCATATTGAAGGCACGCTCACCAGTTTTTTGTGCGTCGGTCTGTGAAACTTTCGGTGTGGTATCAACAAGCAGGTCACGATCGGTGCCGTGATAGTACATTGTGTTGTCTTCAGGGAAGTATGAGATCGAGACAGCGGACAGGGTATATGCATCCCCGGATTTCGCGTTCCAAGAAAACACGTATTCTTTGCCCATATCGCCATGATCAATAACCCGTGATTCGACAAGCGTCATCTTTTTATCAGCAAAATCCGGGTAGTGCTTTTCAGCAAAGGATTCTGCAACATTCTCCATACCCAAAAGATCATTTCCGGCAATGGAATCTTCCAATCCGGCCTGTATTATTGCCGTCTCGACCCGGCCTGTTTTTACATTGATGTTGTAAACGTTCCCGGTCTGGGTAGCAACCTGGTATACATTCCCAACATATGTTTTCATCATGGTGATATGATCAATCGCGTCAACTGGGGATCCCGCGAACTTCTGGATGTTTTCCTTTACTAAAGCCATGACAGCTCCATTGGAGAGAAGTGCGTCCTGGTCCACATTGTCAGTCGCCATTGCGGCAGCTGAACACACTAAGATTAACGACAGCCCGATTACAATCCCGAACAGTTTTGAAAGATTTAATTTTTCCATCTTTTTTCACCTCCGCTATCTAGGATCCTGCCCTTGCCGGGTCGATTGTCATGGTGCAGGAGTCCCGAATCCCGGAACAGTCACCTTCGGTATAGCCGGGCCTGTTCAGACAGGAATAGTAATCGATATCTCATGCACCCGTACAGGTGATGCAGGCCTGCGCATAGGTATCCGAACATGTATTCCGGCAGCCCGAGTCTGCTACTTCGCACCGGTACCGGCACATATCATCCCGGCATCCGGATACACAGGTAGAAAGAACTGAAATACAGCTATCCAGACAATCGGATTTCAGGTTGTTTTCCGGCATCTGGACGTTCTGCTGCTGTGGCAGGTCCACTGCATAGTAATGGGTTCCGGCAACAATGCTGCCAGCGATCGACAGGCACATCATAACCAGTACAAGCTGCCCAAGCGGGGATTTTTCCGGTTTTTAATCATAGCGATCTCTCACCCAGGGGAACATACATTCTTCTCCACGGGGTTACTGGCAGGCTTCGTACTCCCGGTAACACTCTGTCATGCACTCTGCAGATATGCATTCACTCATACACAACTGTGCCGAGATTTCACAGGGCGTAACAGTCCCTTCCGAGTTTACCGGAACATTCACAGTCTTCTGCTGAGGCAGATCCACCGTAAAATAGTGTGCCCCGGCAATGAAACTGCCGGCGACTGCAAGGCAGATCATGAACAGTACGAGACGGGTAAGCGGCGATTGTGCGGGTTGTTGGGGGGTCAAGGAAATCATCCTTTGCGAATCACGCGTTGGTTTTTTTGTTTGCGGGAATGTTATTTAAAGACCGCGAAGTCGGAAAAAACGGGATGGAAAAATTCCACCAGTACCGGCCTGTAAGTTCCAACAGGGATCTCACTCCCGCCACCATTTCTCAAAAAGGAGGGTATACCTCAGGAAAAGACCGGTATCGGAATCATCGCCATGTGACTTTCAGAGCATCACGTTTTGGGATCCACCGGAACCGGAATTTTGGGTAACCAGCCAGCATTGCACACCGGGACCTGTGCCCCTGGGGAAGATGAAGTGCCCGGGCCACTTCCGGTGAAGCATCAGCTGCGATTTGTACAAATCCCGCCCAGCACGTGCCCAGTCCGAATGACGGCGCAACAAGGTCAAGATGCGTCATGGCGATCACCGAGTCGATAAATGCATTCGGGTTATCTTCCCGGCCATGGGCGATTACGAGACCGGGTGCATTATGGCAAACGGGATCTGCTCCACGGTCCCATGCATCAATAACCATCGGAAGAATGGGTGCCAGCGGATGGCCCGGCTGATGCTTCACCACATCACGGCCCCAGTCAATAATCGCGCCGGCAAGATAGTGAATATCGGCCGGGTCTCTCATGACCAGCCAGTGGACAGGCTGCCCGTTCATTCCTGTCGGCGCGTACCGGATGATCTCAAGCATCCGCCGGAGGGTTTCTTCCGGTACCAGCTCATCGGTATAATCGCGTATTGAGCGGCGCATCATCAGGTGTTGGCCGATCTGAACAGGAGTGACAGGATTATTTTCTGTATCGCCGTGTACTTGTCCGGCGCCCGGATAATTCACGGTGATCGCCCCTTCCGGGCAGACCGCCTCACAGTGCCCGCAGTGGCAGCAGGTGGGAATTCGCAGAGGATCAACGGTAGGTTTTTTAGTAGATCCGTCTGTTTTCAGAATAAAATACGGGCAGACTTCAATACAGGTTTTACATCCTGAACAGAGCGTGGAATTAATCAAAATATCAGTCATGGTTCAAACCTCTTTTGTCACTGATTATTACCGGTTTTTTAGAAATCCGGCAGACCGGTTTTATAGTGGGAGAATAATGATTGGCCACAAAATTTTAAAAATAAAGTAGTACAAGGAAATATTTATACTATAAAAAAATGTACTAATGGAGAAATTGAGCTAAAAATGGATACTGAACCCACATCAGTCCACGTTTACATTTCTGTAATTGGAGGAAAATGGAAACCGGAGATTCTCTGGTATCTTAAGGATGGACCCCTTCGGTTTGGGGAGCTCCAGCGAAGTGTTTCGGGAATTTCCCAGGTCACTCTGACGAAAAATCTCCGCGAACTTGAATCCGATGGAATTATAATCCGGACCGTTTATCCAGAAATCCCTCCCCGGGTTGATTACCGTTTGACAGAGTTCGGAACATCCGTCTTTCCGGTTCTTGATGCTATCTCATCCTGGGGACGAAAATTTCTGAAAATGAAAAAAGGGCGCTCTTTGTAAAAAACATGCACCGTATATCCCCCCCAAAATTCTGGTACGTGTACGTTCCGGTGCCCGTCCATGTTCCGGGCAATTGCCAAACACACCACACTCACCGGTTGCCCTTCCCGGTGAAATCCGGTCAGCTCCCGGGCCTCAGCGGGATGGAGGGACACTCATTCCGGTTCCGGAGTAGTTTGTTCTTTAACAGGAATCCATCGATCCTGGATCGGAAAATCCGGGCAGTTGGACAGAAAGTACCTGTTTTCCGGAAAGTCTTACGAGAAAATGGTACAATAAAAAAGATCCCGGAAATTGCGATAGTTTTGTCCAACTGCCCGGAAAACGATCTGGCTTTTGGACACCATGGACACCATTTCCGGTTTTTCCGGAAAGTCTTACGAGAAAATGGTACAATAAAAAAGATCCCGGAAATCGTGAAAATGGTGTCCATGGTGCCCGGACCGGTATTGCTCATTCTCCCAAAATCTCCGGTAACTGCACGTTCGTGTGCCCGTTCCTGTTCCGGCAATTGCCAAATGGCATGTGATCACCGGTTCCTGACTGGGCCGTAACGCGAGACCGGCCAGCCTCCGGGTTTCAGTAAAAAAAGTGTGGCCTAATACCCGTCCATCACGGACGGGGTACTATTGATATCGAGATACCGGCCGCTCTCCCGGGTATAATTTGGCCAGGTAACATTCATCCCGCCGTTCGGGTTCCCGGTCTTTGCAAACCGGGTCCAGAGGTTCACGATATTCTCAGCCACCGCCGGATCCGCAGAAACCGGAGCGCCGAATAACAGGGCGGTTTCACTGCCATGGAAGGCCCCGTTGGGCTGTCCGGGCAGGATATAACTGTACCGGTACACGTACGTTTCCGTGCTGATGTCTCCCATCGAACCCGCTGCAAACTTCACCGAATCGGAAAAGTCGTAATCGGTCATGATCTGCGCAAGGCGGAGCTGGACTTCGGCAGTCGAATTGGCGGGATATTTCGCGAAGACTGAATCGGCATCCTTCCCGAACCGGTTTTGGATAAAACTCTCGTATTCCGGAACAGTCATGTTGGCGTTTGCGGAAAGCGAGGTCCCGTCGTTGGCATTGTTCCCGATCATCAGGGGGACCGGGTTCTGCCGGTGATTAAGGTACAGGTTGTCCATGGAATCGGGGAGAATCCACCCGTCGATAGTTGGTTCGAACATTACGGTGTGGGTAGTCCAGAACCCCGGGGTTGGTGAGGGGGTTGCATTGATCAGGGTTTCGGGACTTAATTGTCGCATCCCGTTTATCGCGTCCGGGTCGGAGTACCCGAGGCCTGCTGCATACGTGAGGCCGAACTGTTCGGCAAAGGCCTTCGGGTGAGTGGCGTTGATGATCGCCCCATATGCCCAGAAGGGCCCGCTCTCGACAATAGCCTGCTGGAAAAGTCCTTTGCTTGTCGGGCTGGCAACGTGGATGAGGACACTCTCTGCTCCTGCAGACTGCCCGAATATCGTTACCCGCGACGGATCGCCGCCGAATGCCCCGATGTTCTTCTGTACCCATTGCAGGGCAGCCTGCTGGTCCATAAGCCCGTAATTGCCCGACACATTGTACGGGGATTCTTTATCAAGTTCGGGATGGGCAAGGAACCCGAGAGCGCCGAGCCGGTAATTCGATGTGACTACGATGACGCCTTTTTTGGCAAGGGCAGTGCCGTTATAGACTGGCATGGAGGCAGCTACTTCCCTGAAGCCGCCGCCATAGAAGAACACCATGACCGGCAGGTTCTCATCGGTACTCTTTGCCGGAGTCCAGACATTGAGATACAGGCAGTCTTCGCTCATGTTCAAAGGAGCTGAACTCCCCGGCTGGGGACAGGTTGCTGAATATTCCTTTGTCTCCTTTACCCCCTCCCAGGGCTGAACCGGAACGGGGGGCCTCCATCGCAGGTCACCAGTCGGGGGAGCCGCGAACGGGATCCCGAAGTAGACCCGCAGGTCATCCTGCTGTATTCCTGAAACCAAGCCTGCGTCGGTATTCACAACACCGGATACCGTTTCCTTCTGGATACATCCTACCAGGAAAGAAAAACCCGCGAGGATCAGGCAGCATATCAGGATATAACTTATTACGTTCCACGATCGCATATGACAGCATCCCTCTTTGCTATCTGAAGTCAGGCCAGAGAATTACTTTTGGTGAATATTATGCCAGAACACGTTTAACGGTATGTATCTATCATTTCCGGCATCCTTCTGACAGTTGCCGATAACGACTCTGGAGAATCCCCCGTGTGAGGGAGAGATTGACGGGGCTGTAAAAAAAACACATGAACATCATTAATGAGGGATTTCCGGACCATAATTTAAGAAATTTTTCTGCAGATTTTCCGGAAAGTTTCTGACAGCGGGAGGTTGTTGAAAAATGATGAAACCAACTCTATAATTACCCGGAAATCCTGAACTCGCAGGTCTTATTCTCACTACAGCTCAGGCAGACATTGAGAATAATTTCACAGTGTACACAATCGGGCTTTTTTTCTAAATTACAATCATCGCAATCCGGCTCACAGGCATCCGGATCAAGTACTTCGAGTCCATCAATAGTCTCGTTATTCCCGGACTTTTTCTTAAACTCTGCAGCACACGCGTTGCAAATGGCATCGAGGCATGACTGACATTCTTCTGCCAGGGGATCGCAACCCCAGTTCAGGTATGTCATGATTGTATCCTAGCTTTGATGTTATACAGACAAAAAACGATCCCTGTTTTTGCAGGGAGTTGGAATAAAATGTAAGAGACACTGCCAACCCGGTTCCGGAATCCGGCACCTATTTATCAATGGTGGACCCACCAACCGATTGTGTAAGAGTCACTGGCGGCATTTCCGGATGGAAAAACGCCCGTGGATTTCTCCATCAGAACAAATGAAAAACCAGAGGTGATCACAAGATGTTGCCGAAAAGTGAAATTGCCCGTGCTGCCGGCATAACAACCCAGCCAGTAGCTATCGTATGGACTCCCAAAAAACCTGAAAATGCCCTTGAGTTCAAAAAAGGCGTCTGGAGTTGCGTGATGTGGCTCTTTGCAAAAGTGGCAAGAGAGGGCAGGACCGCAGTCTTTTCCCGGGACACGACCACGTGCGCCGGTGGTGCGATGGGACTTGGGTTCGGGCGGCCGTGGGAGCTGCACGCGGCCCGTAACGAGGAGGGGTTCTGCTCGTTCCTCTCAAACGGTATCGAGGGTGCAATGGACAAGAAAGCATACGGGGCGATCATTGACCAGAGCTTCAATGCCCATCACAAGAAGATGCTGACGGAAGGGGAACGATTCTTTAAAAATCCTGTTATCGTCCGGAATTTCCTCGCAAATCTTCCGGTTTATGACGCAAAAGAAGGGTATATCGTGATGAAACCCGTTCACGGGGTTGAGGAAGGGGAAGATGTACGAAGCATCGTGTTTGTCGCCAATGCAGACCAGATTTCCGCCCTGTCGATCCTTGCAAACTACACAACCGGGAATATCCGGAACGGAATCATTGTCGCCGCCGGTGCTTCCGGGTGCCAGGCAATGGGCGTATGTACGTATGCCGAGGGAGAGTCCGGGACTCCCCGCGCCGTCGTCGGACTCACCGATCTCTCGGCACGGAAGGCAGTCCGCTCAACGCTGGGAAAAGATGTCATGACCTTCTCCGTCCCGTTCGCGTTATACAAGGAGATGGAAAAGAACGTCCCGGGAAGCTGCCTCGGACTGGATCTCTGGAAAGAACTCCGGGATTCGGGGTAATGAGTAAAACCCCGATTCGCTGTATATGCAGGATATCCCCCTGTAATTTCCTGTGAGGGGCAGGGTTACGTTCCATTTGAGAAAAGGATACCCTTAAACAGCTCCTCTGCAAATCTCATTTCGGAGAATTACCATGGAAAAAATTACCCTCGGCCCGATGCCGTACATGAGCGTCATGCCCACCCTTCTTGTGGGTGTGAACGTGAAAGGAAAGCCGAACTATATGACCGCCGCATGGGCTACCGTGGCCTGCATGGCACCCCCGATGGTCTGCGTAGCGATCAACAAGGTCAGGCACACTGTAAAAGGTATCGAAGAGAACAAGACATTCAGCCTGAACATTCCCTCTGCAAAACTGGCGGTCGAAACCGACCACTGCGGTCTTGTTTCCGGTGCACATGAGGACAAGTCGGATGTCTTCAAATCGTACTATGGTAAGCTGAAGACCGCTCCGCTTGCCGGGGAGTGCCCGGTCAATATCGAATGCAAATTATTCAAATCGGTCGACTGCGGAAGCCACCTGCTCTATATCGGTGAGATCGTGGAGATCCATGCCAATAAGTCCTGCCTGACCGACGGGAAACTGGATGTTGCCAAAGTCGATCCCATCGTGTATGCACAGTCAACATACTGGACGTTCGGGGAAGAGATTGAGAAAGCCTTCTCGGCCGGGAAAAAATACACGAAGAAATAATACCGGGGTTTTCCCGGCAGATCCTGTCTTTTTTTTGTTGAAACCACCGGCACGGATTTTTAACCGTACTGGGTCCAAACGGAAAGTCCCCCATGTAATTAAGGAAAACACAATCCGGGAAAAGCCGGAATTCACAGGATATGATCGGGAAAACGATCGGGAGAGGTTATACCGGGGTTATCCAGGCCATGAATAAAAATTATGGAACAAAATGTAAACCCGAGTAAACGGCCCCCCGGAACTCATCGTTTATAATCTCGACCTGGAATGAGTTTAAGATAACATTACGAAACTCTTTTTCAAGAATCAGTTTTGGGAACAGGGTTGCCTGGTTCCGGAAAGTCCGTACCCATTCGCTCCAGAGCAGCATGCACTGGACATCGTATATCTTATTCAGCTGAACATGACATTCCAGAAACTGATCTAATGCATGAAGTTCATGATACTCGTCCTGATCCATGTCGATTCCGTTTAACCGGAACTGTTCGCAAAATCTTTCCAGTATTCCGGGACCTGCAGTTTCAGGAGAGGCCGGAGAAAGGGCCTCTTGTGGACTTCCGGTTCTGCCCGCAATCCGGAGAAAGAGGTCCGCCCGGGGCGTCCTGAATGCGATACCGGTTCCAGAATTTTGCGTATGAGACATAAAAACTCCCGTTCAAATTGTGCGAAGATTAAGTTAATAGTGGATTCCATGAAAAACAAAAATTGAAACAATATTTGAAACGGGATACCTGAAGCCAAAAAAAGCAATGTTATGGGGAGGATCCGACTTTGGAGACCTGAAATCGTTCCTTCCGTATCCTTGTTACCGGGGCTGTACGAAAATCGGTCCGGGTCCTGAAAAAAACCTCCAATCCCGGGAAGATCCTACAGAATACTCCGGATATCGGAAACATCAATGGGTATAAAACGATCACAATCATAAGTTTCATTTATTAGAATGAATCTCCGCTTATTCTCTTTGTTCACGGGAATCCTCATCGTTATCTGTATCATCATACCGGCCGTGATGGCAGCCGATCCGATTTTTATCGTCCCGGCATCTCCCGGCATAGAATTATCCACAGTTGTCATCTCGCATGACGGATCGACCATTGTTGCCGGTGGGGACCAGCTGATCGCGCTCTCCCGGGACGGCACGAAATTATGGTCAGGATGGTCGGGAACATTTCTCGATATCAGCGGGAACGGGGAGTATATCGTCACGTCCCAGGGCCGTACCGTGCGGCTGTTTAACCGGCAGGGAATCATGCTGTGGGACCATTCACTTGGGGCAACAGTAACGGACATTTCCATGACGCCCGATGCTTCGATGATCGCTGCCGGCGGGGGAAATACCGTGCAGTCCTGGTACAATTCCGGATCCGGCCTCGGGCAGAATGTGACCGATACGGTCAACGATATCAAAATCTCGCCGGTCAGGGATCAGGTGATCGTGGCAACGACAAAGGCGCTGCGAAGCTTCAACATGAGTTATGTCCCGAACTGGTATGATGATACCATCAACCCGGGCACCATTGAGATTTCAGGAGATGGCACCGGTATCGTTATTCCCAACGGCAACCGTATTCGGATGTATCATGGTAGTGGCACCCAGCTCTGGGACCGGTCGTTTACCGGGGGAAATATCATCTCGATTGCTTATTCGCGGGATGGATCGACCATTGTCGCGGGCCGCGACGATTCATCGGTTATTGCTGTTGACCGGGAAGGGAAACTCCTCTGGACCGGAAACGCCGGGTACTGGGTAACGAGCGTCGGCATATCTGACGATGGATCAACAATTGCAACCGGAAGCATCGATAACAATATCTGTGTTTTCGACCGGTTGGGAACGCTGATCGGATCGTACCAGACAAAAAATCCGATCAAATCACGGTCGGTTGCCGTGAGTGGGGATGGCTCCCTGATCGTAGCTGTCGATGAATCGAATGTATATGGTTTTTCACGATCCGGGTTTTCCGTAACGGTCACAACTCAGGTACAGGAGGTTCCCGGGAATGTTTCAACCGCAGCATTACTCAACACTACCCCAATTGGAACGACACTTCCGGTTACTGAAATAATACCATCAATACCAGGAAATGAGCCGGTGATGACTACCGGAACAACCCCGGCATCAGGATTCCCCTGGCTGATTACTCTTCTGCCGCTGATCCTTGTCATACTGGCACGCAGGAAATGAGAACGGATATTGCCGGATTAGTTTTTGAAAATGCCAGATAACCAAAACCAGTCAGCGTAATATCATGACGAGGTCTCCCTCGAGGGTGATAGTATAACGACGGGATAACAGGGCGTCACTGATTGCAATATCGCCCCCGAAGATCTCCCTCATTTTCTCCCGAATCCTCTGGATTTTTTCACGATCCGAAAATTCAGCCGTCGTTCCTGGCATGCTTACGGATCGGTTTATGGCCGGCATTCCCATCATTGCATATCACCATGCATCTGCATGATCAGGAAAAGCCGGCCCGGGGTTATCAATTCCCTGCATGCGAAGGGTGAAAGTGAAGGTTGCCGTATGGAATTACCTGATATTGGTGCAGGGACAACCGGAATATATGACAGAACAATCAGGGATCCTCTATAAACTGGCGCTCTTCAAGCAGCGGTATACCCGGGGGACATCCTGGACCCAGATGCTCCTTAACTTCGGTATTATATCAGCAAACGCCAAACTTTTTGAGGACTTTTTCCTCATCCACTTCGGCCTGACCATCCCCATGGTCATTGCAATAGCGATCCCAATCTACATCGTCTTCTGCTACATTCTCGGGCATATCGATGAAAAAAGCGGATTCTGGCAGATTGAGAACAACCTCGGGTACCGCGTGACCCCGTTATCCGATGAGATGCTCCAGACCATTCGGGAAATCAAGAAAAAACTTGACTGAACCGGTAACAAATAACGGATACTTTATTTTTTTTCCCGATTGCAGGCTGAAACAAGGTTGATAATCAGGGACCATTCACGGATTACGGCCCTTTATTTTTCTGACCAGGAGACTGATAAGGGCCTTATCATAACCTATCGCGATGACGGGGTTGGAGTCTCGGCGGAAGATAAAGAACGGTTGTTCCAGAGAGGCTTTGGGAAACATACGGGCCTTGGTCTTTTCCTTTCAAAGGAAATCCTTTCCATCACGAACATTGCCATCCGGGAAAACGGTGAGCCGGGCAAAGGGGTCAACTTTGAAATTGTGGTGCCAAAGGGCCGGTACCGGTGTACCCGATAATCTTTTTTCCCATAGTATTGGATAATTACCAGTTTATTTATCACGATTTCCCGTTCGCATCCCCCCCATCAGGTACCGTCAGGATAATACTGGATGGCTGGCAACTAAGATCTGATAGCCATGCCTGCCAGCATACCGGACGCACGAGCATCCGCCACGATTCTGATGATGCAGAAAAACGAGATAAGCGAATACCATATTTACAAAAAAATCGCTGAGGCAACAAAGGACCCGGTCAACCGTAAGGTTCTCGAACAGATTGCAGAGGATGAAGCAGGTCATTATCAGATCTGGAAAACATATACCCGGCAGGATGTCTCCCCGGATCATCTGAAAGTTGCGTGGTATACCCTGATCGCCCGCATCCTTGGGATAACATTTACCATCAAGCTCCTTGAGAACGTAGAGCACCGGGCACAGGACCAGGATCGTAACCTGATTGCCGCATTCCCTGAAGCAGCAGCGATCCTGGAAACAGAAGAGAAACATGAGCGGGAACTGATTGGGCTTATCGATGAAGAGAGGTTGAAATATGTCGGTTCGGTTGTGCTGGGACTCAATGATGCACTCGTGGAATTTACCGGTACCCTTGCCGGGCTTACATTTGCAATCCAGAATACCCAGATCATCGGGATTGCCGGACTGATCATGGGCGTTGCGGCATCGCTCTCGATGGGCGCTTCCGAATACCTCTCGCAGCGATCCGATGGCGGGCCAACCGATCCGTTCAAGGCATCGGTATACACCGGCAGCACCTATATCGTGACTGTTGCACTTCTCATCCTGCCATTCCTGGTTCTCAGCAATCCCTACATGGCGCTTGCCCTGACTCTTCTTGGAGCAGTAGCAGTGATCTTCATTTTCACATTCTACATCTCGGTTGCAAAAGATCTCCCGTTCTGGAGAAGGTTTGGCGAGATGGCAGCAATCAGTCTCGGGATTGCCGCAATCTCGTTTGTCATCGGGGTCGCGATCCGGCTCGGTCTCAATATCAATGTGTAAGGCCCGACGGGGGAACTGTAAACCCCGTCACATTTTATCCGGGAATTACGGAACTGTTTTCATGAGAGCGGTAATTTTCGTTTCCGGATCAGGGAATGGCGGTTTTTATTAAGTCTGGCGGCGTTAAAAGACGTAGGAGTCTGTAAAAGGAATAGGCGGGAAAGATCCCCCGTCATCCCACTGAAAGGGCAGATCATGGAAGAACAACCGGTGAAATTCCCGAAAATGACGGTCAGGATAAAGATCCTTGTAATATTCCTGATCCTGTCGATTGTTTCTCTCGTCATAACGGGATTTATCGCATTTTTCATAATCAATGACATCGGGGACTATGCAGAGCACAGCAGCATTTCCCTTGGGAGAGATGCAGTCAGTGACAGTACTGCTGCACTCACAACTGCCACCTCCATATATCTTGAACGAATAGCAGTCGACCAGGCTGAAATTACCAATGTGCTGTTCGAGGATACCGAAGCGGAGCTGAATATCCTTGCCACCCAGGCAAAAACTATCCAGAAAAATCCTTCGATTATCCCGGTAACCCGTTCTTTTCCAAATGATGCACCAGCCCCGGATCCGATGAGTGCAACGGTGGTCTGGCTGGCTCCCGGGTCATCGGCTTCCCCGGAATCCGATGAATACAAATCCCTTGCCGGTATCAACGATCTGCTTAAAGGAGTGTATGTCGAAGATGGGGATCTGGCAAATGTCTACATCGCAACAGACTCCGGCATCCTGCGATCCTATCCGGGATACCCGGTAACCTCCCCGGATTATGATCCCCGTACCCGTTCGTGGTTTGCCGATGCCAAAGCAGCAAACCGGATAATCTGGACCGGTCCCTATGTCGATGAGTCAGGCCGTGGCCTGATCATGACCTGTTCGCGTGCGATCCCGACCAGGTTTGGTACCTGGGTATTTGCCGCGGATATCACGACAAGCCAGATCAATACGTATACGAATATCACGGTCGGGGATAACGGGTACACCCTGCTGATGGATGATCACGGAAATATCATCAGCCGGCCCGGGCTTTCGGCAGGAAGCAGCACCGGCTGGCATGAGGCGTATAATGCGGAAAATGTATTTGAAACCGGAGATCCCGGGCTCATTGCGATAGGCAGGAATATGACCGCCGGCCGGACAGGTATCGAACAGGTCTCGTTCGAGAAAACACCAACCTTTGTTGCGTATGCCCCGGTGAAGTCCATGAACTGGAGTCTTGCGGTCGCCCTGCCGGTTGCAAAGGTATTAGCCCCGGTCATTCAGACTGCCGGGCATATCAGTTCATCGACCCTGGAGGCCACGCAGCATATCCGGCAGCAGACGGACCGTATCCGGGATATTTTTGCCGGGTTGTTCTGCCTGCTGCTTGTTGTGGTCATTATCCTGTCATTTTACCTCGCCCGCATTATCACCCGACCAGTCGATGCACTCCGGGACGGAACACTTGCACTGGGGGAGGGCAACCTCGATTACCGGTTATGCCTCGACACCGGGGATGAATTCGAAGATCTTGCCAATTCATTCAACCAGATGGCAGGCGATCTCAAGATAAACATCGAAGAACTCCGCCGCACAACCGCAGAAAAAGAGCGGTACGCAAAGGAGATGGAGATCGCAAAGGAAATCCAGACCAGTTTCCTGCCGGAGTCCACACCCGATATCCCGGGAATCTCGATTGCAGCAATTACCATCCCGGCCATGGAAATCGGGGGGGATCTCTATGACTTCATTCCTGTCGAAGGCAACCGGTGGGGTTTTGTCATTGCCGATGTGTCCGGGAAAGGCGTCAGTGCAGCCCTTTTCATGGCACTTTCCTGTACCCACATCCATGCAAGCGGCAGTACCGAACATGATCCATCCCTTGCCATAGCCCACGCAAACAGGCTGATCTATGAAAAATCAAAATCGAGCATGTTCATAACGGTTTTCTACGGTGTGCTCGATGTAAAGCGGCGATCGTTTTCCTACGTGAATGCCGGGCACAACCCCCCGATCCTGGTGAGAGGCAATCCCCCGACAGTGCATACTCTTGCCGGTAAAGGCATTGCCCTTGGAGTCATTGACGAGGTCAACCTGACCCGGTCCGAACTTGAACTCGAAGATGGCGATCTCATTGCACTGTATACTGACGGAGTAACAGAAGCATTCAATGAGCAGGAAGAACCATTTGGGGAAGAGCGGTTTATGGAGTTCCTGAAACAATACCACAAATACGAACCTGCTGAAATCATCCCGGCCCTTCTTGAGGAAATCAGGACATTCTGCGGAAACGCCCCCCAGTCAGATGACATCACCGTTGTTCTGATGCGGATAACCTCAGCAGGCCAAAAGAAGACGCTGACAGAATAACGGGAAAAACCAGGGAAATGAACAGGGGAACTGCCCAAGAACCCGTTACTCCGACAGGATGCCGCGGCGGGATCCTGAAGAAACGGGAGATCGGGTATCCGTGGAAACAGGTGTCATTTTTTGTCCATTCGAAGCAGGGATCGACATACGCCCGGTATCAAGCATCCCGATCATCTGCTCGATTCCGCTCAGGTCGAAATCCTTTTTCAGTTCCTCAACAAGAACCGCCAGCTGATCCCGGCACAGACATTCATCTTCTGATTCCGGACAGAGGTTGGAGAGACGGGCATGGCAGACTGCCGCATGATACTGGTCAAGGCAGCACCGGAGATCCACATGCAGAAGGTTCCGGTATTCCTGTCCACGGGACTTTTCAAGCTGTACCAGTTTTCCAGTTATGCGCTCATATTCCTTCAGAAGATCTGCTGATCGCAACGTATCATTATTGCAAGCAGAGAGAAGGTGCTGGATCCGGTTTCGTTCCATATAGGGTTCGCTTGCGGAACCGTCGGGTCCTGAACCGGAAATCCGGTCAAAATGCCGGTCAACCCGGTTAATACTCTCCTCGTATCGGTTCAGGTGGAACCGGATCTGATCAGTAGGGGATATTTCCATAAGCATACCGTAAGTTGTTGATGTCAATCGGGAAGCGGTTCGGGTCGCAATATCTGAAAAATGCTATAAAATATTGCCGTTTTTCCTTAAAAATCATATAGTCCGGACCCCTGCCAGTATCCTTACAATCTGCAGGTGTGCCAGCTGAATCCATGCATCTTTTAATCAAACACAACGCAGATTCTTCTGCACAACTATCATGTCCCACACACCGGATATCACAGGAGACGGGGGTGCATCATCCCTTGAAACGAAGAAGCGGACCATACTCACAAGTCTTATCGTTGACCTTATCCTCTGGATCCCGGATATCATCGCGGCGGTTCTTTCCGGTTCTATTGTTCTTTTTGCCGATGCCGTAAAGTGCGGAAACGAGATCCTTGCAACATTTTTTGCATACCTGACCCTTCGCAAGATGGCAAAAGGAGGGGCAGGTTCCTATGATTACGGGATGGGGAAACTGGAAACCGTAACCAGTATTCTTACCGGGACCGTGATGTTTATCTCCCTCCTGCTGGTCTTTGGCGTGGCCATGTACCGTATCGTTATACCAGCTGAAATTGTTCACGATGGGGCATACCTGGGTATATTCTTAATGATAATCGGCGTTGTTACAAATTCGTGGCTCTGGAGGAAAAACTACCGGCTTTACAAAACCGATCCTTCCCCGATTATCGACTCCCAGTGGCGCCTCTTCCGGGCAAAAGCCTTTTCAGATTTTTCCGTGCTGCTCTCCCTGATTGCAAGCCTTGCCCTTATGCACTATGCCTGGTCGCTCTATATCGATCCGTTTGCCTCGTTCATCATTGCAGGATTCCTGTTCTTCTCAGGATACCGGGTAATTACCTCATCACTGCCGGACCTGCTGGATAAAACCCTCGATGAAGAACTCCAGATTGTTATCGTCCGTCACCTTGCGGAATTTTTCGATGATTACACGGCACTCCACAGTGTGAGATCCAGAAGATCCGGCAGCAACGTCTACATCGAAATATTCCTCGAATTTGACGGGGAGAAGAAAATGTGCGAGGTCCAGGAGGCTATCAACCGAATCAGGACATCGCTTGAAAAGAATATTCCAAAGAGCTCTGTATCCATAGTGCCGACATCCACACCGGTCTGCATGGTTCAGGGAACATCGGCAGGCAGTCCAACTGATGGAGACTAATACCGTTTTCTCCTTGGTTCATCCATTTTTCAATATCACACCGGAACAGTAATGAAGTCCTCGCTCCCAAGACTCTAGTACAGAAAAGTGTTTTTCATGCATGAACTGCTGAGGGTCTGGACGGATCGGAAAGGTGTGCGGCTGATCGCGATCAACGCGATCGTCTACGCCCTGCTCCTTATCCCGTTCAACGAAATCCAGTGGACGGTAGCAGGTATCCCGGTCCGGCCTGCAGCAGCAATCCCGGTCGTATGCGGGATCTTTTTTGGTCCGGCTGCTGCATGGGGGCTTGGTATCGGCAATGTTATCGGGGATATGTTCGGTTCCTGGTCGCTTATGAGCATTTTTGGCTTTCTTATCAACTTCATTTACGCGTACGGATCTTACCTGCTCTGGCACCGTATCATGAAAGATCGCGATGTCAGGATGGATGCATCCACCCTTGTGCTGTTCTGGCTTGTCACGCTTGTCATGACATTTGTCTGCATGTTCCTTCTTGCAACAGCCGGAACCCTGTTCTTCGATCGTCCTTTCGAGAGCAAATTCATTGCCTATTATTCGAACAGCATCCTTCTTGCCATGCTTGCAGGACCCCTGATCTTCCGGGGCAGTTTCGAATACATCGTCCGACATGGGCTGATGTACGGGAACTACTGGAAGCGCTATGGTCCCCTGAACCAGTTCCGGTGGACGGGGAAGTAACCGGTAGCCGGTAAAATTACACGATAAAAAAGGAAGTTATTGTTTTTCTTCGACGGTCGGGGTTACTTCATCGTAAGTGAACACTTCTTCGATATTCACTTTGAAGTATTTGGAAATCCTGAATGCCAGGTCAAGCGAGGGAACGTATTTTCCCTTTTCTATGGCAAGGATGGTCTGGCGGGTGACCCCGATTGCCTGGGCGAGATCTTCCTGCGTGAGATCGTACATCGCCCGGAAGACTTTGATTTTATTCTTCATCGGTCTCCCAGTCCCCGTATTTCCTGGCGTAATAAACCCTGAACCCGACATAAAGGAAGATCATGAGGCAGAGAAACCCGAGCTGGTAATACCCCATCAGACGGGGAGGCAGGATTTCAAATGCCGGGGGTTTCCGGTCGAACCGGAAATCCTGCGGGAACTGAGGGACATGAAGCAGCTGCATGACAGCCCCGAGGGAAAAAACGCAGAATATTACCCAGAAAACCTGCATGGTTCGCAGCGAAGCCTTCTCGGTAATTTTCATTGTTCGCTCATCTTCGATAAGATCGGTTACATTCCTCCGTGCAATGTACCCGATGATAACCGCCGCAACAAAAGCGACCTCTATAAGAAGGGGATTATGGATCTCATCAGAGTACCAGAAAGCTCCAAGAAGTGCAATTGCAATAAATCCGACCAGAAGGTAAAAAGTATTTTTTTTCATGCGGCCTCTATGGTAAACAAATTGAACATTGTGTAATATAAGCATGTTCATAGATCAAAATAGAAAGAGAAAACCCTGGTCGTTTCAACTATTTTTTTAAAACATTCGGATTACACCTGCAAATTCCTCATTTTTTCCAGGCAGATGGATTACCGGCAGACTGTTACGTCAGCATGAACGAGATGGCTGACTTCCGGATCCAGAGATCCGTTGGATATGACTATATCCCATGAAAAAGAATGTCGTACGGCACATACCATATGGAACACGAACACGCGGTTATCGGCCTGATCCAGATTTCTGTCGGTCTGGACCGGCATGAGAATCTCAAAAAAGCAGTCGCAAAAGTCGAGGATGCTATTTTCGCCGGTGCAAAGATCATCTGCCTTCCGGAATTATTCAGGAGCCCGTACTTCCCAAGAACTATCGGTTTTGATGCATCTGCAATGGCAGAAACCATTCCGGGAGAATCTACCGGTGTTTTTTCAGACATTGCACGCCGGCACGAGGTTGTCATCATCGTTCCTCTGTTCGAACGCTCACCGGATGGAAAATTTTACAATACGGCAGTCATCATCGATGCGGACGGCAGCCTCCATACGCCCTATCACAAAGTCCATATCCCGCAGGACCCGGGTTTTTATGAAAAAGGATATTTCTACCCGGGCCACGAGTACCAGGTCCATACTACCCGGTACGGCCGCATAGCAGTCCTCATCTGTTTCGACCAGTGGTTCCCCGAAGCAGCCAGGAGCGTTGCACTTGCAGGCGCCGATATAATTTTTTACCCGACTGCAATCGGTCATCCCCATTGCGAGGAACCGGCTGAAGGGAACTGGCGGGAGGCGTGGGAACTCATCCAGAGGAGCCATGCAATCGCAAACAGTGTCCATGTCGTGGCAGTGAACCGTGTCGGACTGGAAAAAGACCTGTGCTTTTTTGGCGGGTCTTTTGCCTGCGATGCGTTTGGCAAGCTGATTGTCCGGGCAAACGAGACAGAAGAGATGCTCATTGCAAAGCTCGACCTTTCCATGAACCGCGAAGTAAGGGAGGCATGGGGTTTCTTCCGGAACCGGAGGCCGGATACCTATACAGCCATCTGCGCTTCGCATCCCGGGGGAAACAACATATTCCCGTCGATACGACCCGATGACACCCCGGGTAACCGGGGGTTCCATATGCCAGCGGAATGGGAACCTCATGACGCAGTCTGGCTTTCCTGGCCGCATAACACCTTCACCTTTCCCCGCCTTGCGGATGTCGAAGAAACCTATGTCTCGTTCATTGAAGCGGTCCACTTGTCCGAACAGATAGAACTCTTTGTTCCTTCAGCAGTAATCCACCGGAAAGTCAGGAGCCGGCTCCGGGAAAAAGGCGTGGACCTGACCCGGGTCACCCTGCACACAAATGAGTATTCTGACGTATGGATCCGCGATTACGGGCCGACATTTGTCGTGAACCGTGCACTTCGCCGCCGGGCGATGGTCCGCTGGAACTTCAATGCATGGGGCGAAAAATATGAAGACCAGATACGGGACGGAAGACTCCCCAATATCATGAACCGGTGGCTGGACCTGCCGGTGTTTGAACCCGGGATCATCCTTGAAGGGGGTTCGATTGATGTGAATGGAAGGGGAACCGTCCTGACAACCCGTGCCTGTCTTCTCAACCCGAACCGCAACCCGTCACTTTCCGAAACGGAGATTGAAGATCGGCTCAGGAATTTCCTTGGGGTCGAAAACGTGATCTGGCTCAACGAGGGTGTTGAAGGGGACGATACGGATGGCCATATCGATGATATTGCACGGTTTGTCGGGCCTTCGACCGTTGTCTGTGCGTACGAGGATAACCAGAATGATGACAATTATGCAGCCCTGCATGAAAATTACGAGATCCTGAAAAAATCCACGGACCAGGACGGCAACCCGCTCACCGTCATCAAATTACCCATGCCGGCCCCGGTCGAGGACGGGGATGGACGGTACCCGGCCAGTTATACGAATTTCTATATCGGCAATACCATCGTAGTCGTGCCTGTCTTCAGGGACCCGAACGATAACGAGGCACTCCGTATAATTAAGGAGATTTTCCCGGGAAGGTCTGTTATCGGTATCGATGCCCGGGCAATGGTCGAAGGGTATGGCACCTTCCACTGCGCAACCCAGCAGCAGCCGGAACCGTAACGAATATTCTGAAAAGAACCGGCAGGACTGAAGGTCCTGACACGAGCACGATTCCTTTTTTAATTACCGGCTTTCAAACGTCCGGAATTTCCTGAAACCCTCATTGTATCATGCGGCAGGTTCTGCGGATTTCATCCCCCTCATCGATTTATAAAAGAAGAATCCCACGATACCGAATGTGATCAGCGGGGAAACCCAGAATGGGATCGTAATACCGAAACTGTCCATGATCATGATACAGCCGAGGAAAAAGATCGAGTACATTGCCCCGTTCTTGAGATACAGGTATTTTTTGATATTATCCACATTTCGGATGGTCAGTTCCCGTACAATGAACGCTCCGATCCCGTTTCCGATAAGGATGAGGGGTACGGCCATAGTGAATGCAAAAGCCCCGATAACCCCGTCAATGGAAAACGTCGCATCGATCACTTCAAGGTAAAAGATCTTGCTGACATCGCTCATATCCCCATGCAGCATCTTCTGTTCTGCGAGTTCCGCGTTCTGCCGGAACCCGTGGACAATGAAAAATGCAGTCGAGCCAACCACCGCCCCAAACGCCATCAGGGGATTTTCATCCAGCGTGAACCAGACAAGGGCTGCAAGGATTATGGATACGATTGCAAAGAACCAGACCCCTTTTGTAGCAAAGAAGCGCTCTCCTTTCAGCCCGAAATTCTTGTCCTCGAGAAACAGCCAGTGGAAGAAAAGGAATACCAGGAACGTTCCACCGCCAATCAGAAGGAGCGGGGCAGACTGCTCGATTGCAGCAATCACGGCAGGATCGCTCGAAAACGTGGCAAACAGTGCCCCGACCGGCCCAAGGGACGGGGTGGACAGCCAGACAATCAGCCAGGGAAGCAGTCCCCGTACTGCAAAAACGGCGAAAATGAGACCCCAGAGCAAAAACCAGCGTTTTGCCCGCTCGCTCATGGTCGAAAGCACTTCAGCATTGATGATGGCATTATCAATGCTCGTAATGGTCTCAAAAAGACAGAGCCCTGCAACAATCAGGACGATTGAAAGGATATCCATGAATCCAGATTATATCTGGCGGGTGGTTGTATAAAGGCTTGCAGGATTTCGTGTCCACAACCTGCGAACATGAATAAAAAGAGTTTACTACCCTATAATAAATATCAAATAAACAATCCCGATTGATTAATAGACCAATCAGTATATTTATAACATCTCTCCCAAATCATATCACACGGGAATTATCAACACATGGAGACTTATGGTGATTTCAGTTCTTTACGTTGATGATGAAAAGGTTCTGCGGGATACGCTCAAACTTTTTCTCGAAAAGAACCCGGATATCCGTGTCACTTCCATCCCATCAGCAACCGAAGCCCTGGAACTTTTAAAGAAAACAAATTTCGATGCGATCATCTCTGATTACGAGATGCCGGTTATGGACGGTATTGAGTTTTTGAAAATTGTCCGTGCCCAGTACCCCCGGCTCCCGTTCATCATATTCACCGGCAAAGGCCGGGAGGAAATTGTGATCGAATCGATCAATAACGGTGCAGACTTTTATGTCAAGAAAGGCGGGGATCCAAAAGCCCAGTTTGCCGAACTGACCAACATGGTCAGGAGTAGCGTAGAGAGACGGGAACAGGATAAAAAGATTGTCCGGCTCAACCGCCTGTATCTTGTGCTCAGCCGGATCAACGAAGCGGTCGTCCGCATCCACGATCAGAATGAACTGATGAGAGAAGTCTGTAAAATCGCTGTAGGGGAAGGGAATTTTATCCGGGCATGGATCGGGTGCGCTGACGAATCCACCCGCCAGATTCATGCTATTGTCGCAAGCGGTACCATTGACGGTTTTTTCACCGACATCCAAGAATCCACCGATGCACTCCCTGACGATAAAAGCCTGACCGGGACCGCAATCTGGGATGGCCTCTTCACGATATGCAATAATATTGAGCAGGATCCAATGATGGCAGGCTGGGTCGACGATGCACGGCATCACGGGTACAGGTCGGCTGCATCGTTCCCGCTTACAAACGGAACAACAGTCCGCTGTGCTCTCACATTCTTTTCAAGGGAACCGGATTTTTTTACCGACTCGGAGATCCAGCTTCTTAGAGAACTGACAGAAAATGTTTCCTTTGCTTTAGAAACAATAGAACTCGAAATAAACAAAACAAAAATACGGGAAGAACTTGAGCATTCGGAACACCTCCTGACCACACTCATAAATTTTTTTCCGGAACCGGTGTTTGCTATCGATAAATCGGGATCGGTTATTATCTGGAACAAGGCAATGGAGGGGTTCAGCGACGTTAGTGCAGAGGAGGTCCTGGGAAAAGGAGATTATGAATATTCAGCACGGATAATCGGGAAGCGAAAGCCGGTCCTCATCGACATGGTTTTTGCAACAGACAAGGAACTCAAGGAAAAAAAATATTCCGAGATTACCCGGGGCCGCCACATTATCCGGGCAGAGACGAAGGTGACAGACATCAATGGCAGGACCAGAACCCTGTTTGTGACTGCATCTCCCCTTCTTGACGAACGAGGACAATACATCGGTGCCATCGAATCGGTACGGGATATTTCCCAGTCGAAGCATGCCATCGAACTCAGCGGGGCAGTCAGTTACAGCGAGGATGCAGGGATCTGGATGGTTGATAAGGATTTCGTTACGCTTTTTGTCAACCGGAAAATGGCAGAAATGCTTGGGGAAAAACCTGAAACGGTCATTGGCCGGAGGTTCCAGGAATTCCTGTTCGAAGAGGATATCAAAAACATTGAAGCCATGTTCATGCAGCCATGCAGGGGAGAGCGAGGATGCAGGTATGGATCATTTGAACAGAATCTGAGGAATGCATCCGGCAAACCGCTCCTTTTCCGGATCTCGGCAACCGGCCTGGCCCGGCAGAACGAACCATTCTCAGGATTTTTTGGGTTGTTCAGGTATAACCCATAGACGATCTGCCCATGGGTTCCGGGCCTTCAGGGCGTTACCGTGGGTGCGGGATCTCTTCAGGGCTGGCCAGCTTCATTCCGAATATCACATAAAGGTTCAGGACAGACCCCATATCGTCAGGAGACATCCTATGAATCTTGAGATTTTCAACCGGATGGACGATTCAAAAAAAGAACAGTACCTTGAGTTCCTTCTCTGGCATTACCGGGTCGTCGATGCATTCTGGTTCATCAATATCGCAGACCAGTACGGGCAGCCGACCGCAGAGAAGATCAACGAGCAGGTCTGGGGCAGGGTTGCCGGCATGGCGGCAAAAGACCTTGTTTCCCGTTTCGGGATTACAGAAAAAGGTCTTGCGGGTTTTGTTAAGGCCCTCCGTCACTTCCCATGGGCAATGATCGTTGGGTACGATATCGAGGAAAAGCCCGACGAAGTGATCATTTCGGTGCCATCCTGCCCGACACAGGAAGCACGGCTCAAACGGGGGCAGGGAGAATATGTCTGCCGCGAGATGCACCGGGCCGAGTTTACCGGTTTTGCGCGGGAAATCGATCCCCGGATCCGGGTAGAGTGCCTCTTTGCTCCTCCCGATCCCCATCCGGACGATATGTTCTGCAAATGGCGGTTTTACCTCGAAGAGTAATTCTTTTTAATACGATCCTAGTTCAGCAATGAGACGACTGAAGAACTCATCCCGGGCATGTCGTTCGGTCCAGGGAGTATGGCCGCATTTTTCAAGAACAATGCACCGGAAATTTTTGATGACCCTGCCCAATGGCTCCCGTACTCCGTCGACCGGATGGGGATCGTAATCCCCGTGGATTGCAACGACCGGACATACAACCTGCGTCCCAAGGGACAGGAGTTTCCCGGACTTCCTCATCGCATGCATCTCATCCCACACCCTTTCGAACGGTTCATGCCTGCATACTATGGACTCCGCTGCATCCGGCACCGGATCAAATGAATCCGCCCTCCCGATAATCTCCCCGAACCGTGCAAATTTCCCATCCTTCCCTGGCGTTCCGGGATTGTCGAGTAACCTCATAAGATGCTCCAGCTCCTCCCGGTCCTCCGGTGCCAGCCGGCTCATCCGGGTGTTCATGATTGAGGATGCGTACTGTTCATCAAGGGGTCCGCTGCCAATGAGAATCAGTTTCTTCACAAGCCCCGGGTTCCCTGCAGCAACCACAAACCCGAGCATGGCACCCCATGAATGGCCGACAAGAGTGACCGGTACCGACCCGTATTTCTGTAGAATATCGACAAGTTCTGATATCTGGCCATTAAGGGTGACCTCAGTCTGGAGGGGTTCAAGCACCCCGCAGGACCGGGAGAGTTCCCGGGCAACCGGTGCCATCTCCCCGGCAGCACCCGGCCCACCATGAACGACAACAACAGGACAGGGTGGATCGCCGTATGTCCGGTAATTCTGCATCAGATCCCAACCGTATGTCATCTTTTTTAATTCCGGAATTGAATAGGTTGTGGATCACATACCAGCCGGGCAATAATTCCCCCTGCCGGATCATGAAAAGGAGCGGGTTATCGTCACAGTTCCGGATTTTTTTCTGCTTATCTATATCCTTCTGAACGCAGGGGCATTCATCATTTTCGGACGGGACAAATTCAGGGCCCGGTCAAATGCGTGGCGTACCCCGGAATCCCTGCTGCTTGCAATTGCCCTGCTCGGGCCGTTCGGGGCTTACGGGGCAATGCTGCTCTTCCGGCACAAGACCCGCAAAGTAAAATTTTTCCTGGTGCCACTCTTCCTCATACTGCACGCCGGTATAATAATCTGGTTTGCATCATCGATCTTTCCGTAAGGACAGGGGATACCAAGCAGGATAAACTGCCTGCACAACCCGTCCCTTTAATACCGGGTTTTTCCATACATTCAATGGATGCGAACCAACCGGCACCAGTATTTCCTTGACCTTGCCCTGCGCTGCGCCCACCAGGGAACCTGCCTGCGGCGGAACTTCGGCGCCATTATTGTCGATGAGTATAACACGATTGTCTCAACCGGTTACACCGGCGCCCCGCGCAAACAGATGGACTGCACGGAACTCAACCGCTGCTGGAGAAAAGACCACAATATCCCCTCCGGCTCCAATTACGAGCGATGCAGGAGCGTCCATGCCGAGATGAACGCCATGCTCCAGGCCGGTAAACTCGCCCGGGGCTGTACTCTTTATCTTGCGGGATTCGATGTCGAAACCGATGATCTGACCCAGATCTGGCCCTGTTTCCTCTGTTCGAAGATGATTGTCAACAGCGGGATCACCAATGTGATCATGCGGACAAGTCCGGAGACATACAAGGAAATGGACCCGATGGTGCTCTACCAGATGCGAAGCCGGGAGTCCCTCGGCGATGACGGAAAATAATCTTTTTTCAACCGGTGTACCGTTAAGAATCGGGAATATCCAAAGGCGACGGGCCTGGTCCTTACAGGCCTGGTCCTTACACTCAATCATCCTGCCTCATGCCCGGCACACGCCCGGGTTATGCCCTGCGGATCTCATTGTAGAGCGACACCAGTGAAAGGCTGATCAGGTTGAGCGTAGTCGCGGTATACCAGAGATAGGATTCAATACGGGTGAGCCCGGTTATCCAGCCGGACCAGAGCATGTAACAGATGATCGAGAACGTCAGGAGCGTATCGATTGCAAGGAATACCATGGGCCGGTCAACGATCCGGCCGGCCTGGGCTATCGTGCAGTAATCAAAAGGGGCAGATCTGCCAAGAAGATCAAAAGTGCTCCTCCCGATGTTCATCAGGAGGTCGGCGGTTGCCCAGATGATTATGATAAGGCCGAACCATGACAGGACAGAACCATCCTGTTCCCCGAGCCGGAATGCGATTATCCCAAAGAGCAGCTTGAACAGGCAGAAGGGAATGCCGATGGTCAGGCTCAGGAATGCAGGGCGAACGAAAAACTTCTGGATACGATCCGACTCCCGCTCGCACCGGCTCTTTTTTTCATCGCACTCTGTATCAGTCATGTGATTGCGGTTCTGCCCCTGATAGGGAATATGGCATTTCAGGGATTAATAAAACAACCGGCTGATAATAGCCGGTTTTTGCCCGGCACAGAAAAGCCCAAGTACAACCTCACACTATCTACTAAAGAACTATTCCAGATCAGGTGAATACCATGGGAATATTTGACAAGTTAACCGGAAAATCAGCAACGCTCAACCCGAAATCAGCACTCGTCCTGTCTGCAATCACCGTCATTGCAGCAGACGGTGTTGTCGATGAAGCAGAACTCAGCGATCTTGCAAAGATCGTCCGTGGCGACCGCAAGTCAATCGACACCGCTATCCAGGTCATGAAGGCTAATCCCTTCCCGGGTGTCATCGATCTCATCGCAGCCACCCTTGATGAGAAGCAGCGGATTGCAACTCTTGCAATTCTTTGCGATATTGCCATGGCAGACGGCGTCCTTGCCGGCGAAGAGAAGAAGATCCTTCAGATGTACATGGATAAGTTCGGCATCTCCGAGGAAAAGATGGCCCCCATCATCGAAGCCATTGCCATCAAGAATGACTTCTCCATCTTTGCATAATCCTTTTTTTCGTATCCACACCGGCTTTCCGGCTGATTCTTCTTCCACAGTTCATACTCAGGATCGACGGTTACTAATAACGGGCAGTCCGGCATACCGGCCCATGTTCCTTTTAATGTACCAACACCCAATCATCAGCTGACCCGCCATGCAGAAGATCGGCTATTACATCGGGCTTTTCATTATCCTTTCAGCCCTCCTGTTCCTGACCTCGGCGTATTTTCCCGCCGGTTTCGGCAGATTACCAGCAGAGACAGCCCACCCGGTTAACCAGACCATAAGCAGGGTTCCCGATCCCCGGGAACCGGTCCGTTCCGAATACCAGCCCGGTGATATCCCTGACCTGTGCGATGCGGCAATCCGGGACGCCAATACGAGCTTCAACCGTATTGCAGCAACGCCTCAAAAGGACCAGACCATCGATACAACCCTGCTCGCTTTCGAACAGGCACGGGCCGTTTTCTCGGATGCCACACTGCCGCTCTCATTTGCCGGGTACGTGAATCCGGACCCGGTAGTCGCTGCCGAAGGAATGACATGTGAAGAGAAAACCTCATCGTTTCTAGTCAGTACCTTTACCCGCCGGGAGCTGTATACGGCACTGAAAAACCAGACACCCCGCAATGATGATGAGGCCCGGCTGTATAATACGACTATCCGGAAGTTCGAGCGAAACGGCCTCACGCTTCCCGATGACAAACTAGACCAGGTCCGGACAATGAGCATGGACCTTGCCGCCCTTGAAGTCCGGTTCAATACCAACCTCAACAATGACAATACCACGCTTGAATTTTCACGGGAGGATCTCAGGGGAGTTCCGGATGAGGCCCTTGCCACATTCCGGAAAACCGACAATGGCACCTATATCGTGACCCTGAAATACCCGGATTATCTTGCCGTCATGCAGAACGCGGAGAAGAGCGAAACCCGGAAAAAAATGTATGCCGCGTCCATGAACATACAGGCTGAAGAGAACACCAGACTACTGGAAAACGCAATCCGCCTGCGTCAGGAGATTGCCGGCAGTCTCGGGTATGCGAGCTGGGCAGATTTCCGGATTGAAGGACGCATGGCACAGAATCCCGGAAATGTCGAAGCATTCCTTTCATCACTCAAAGAGCCCCTCAAAGAAAAAGCCCGTCAGGAACTTTCGGGGCTTCTTACGTTAAAACAGGCGGAATATCCGGGTGCAACATCCCTGGATCCGTGGGATATTTCCTATTACAACGAACGGCTCCGGTTGCAGAAGTACAACCTTAATGAAGAAGAGATCCGGGAATATTTCCCGCTGGACGTGGTCCTGCCGGGAATGTTTGCCCAGTATGAAGACCTGTTTTCGATCCGCTTCGAAGAAGTAAAGGATGCAAAGGTCTGGGCGCCGGAGGTCAGCCTTTACCGGATTGCCAATGCAACAGACAACCGCACCATCGCCTACGTATATTTCGACCTCTTCCCCCGCGAGGGAAAATACAGCGGCATGATGATGTCTCCCCTCACGGAAGGGCGCATGGTCAACGGCAGCTACCATATTCCCGTCACCGCCATTATCGGGGACCTCCGGGCCCCTTCAGGAAATGTACCCTCGCTCCTTACTCACCATGACATCGAGGGTCTTTTCCACGAACTCGGGCATACGCTGCACGAGAGCCTGACAACCGCACCGTATGCGAGCCTTTCCGGGGCAAACGTTGAATGGGATTTTGCCGAAACTCCCTCCCAGACCCTGGAAGAATGGACCTGGGACCCGCAGGTCATGGAATCAATCTCCGGTCACTATACCAACCACACGCAGAAACTCCCGGCCGATCTCCGGGATAAGATTATCACCGCCCGGGACATGGACGCCGGAATATACTATGCACGGCAGCTTATGCTCGCAACCGAAGACATGGAATTCAGTACCGCAAAAGGCCCGGTCAATGTCACCGAAATTTCAGATGCCCTGCATAAGGAGATGCTGGGTATCCCGCCGGTAGAAGGCGGCCATGAACCTGCCGGCATCAGTCATTTCATGGGCGGATACGATGCTGGTTATTACAGTTATCTCTGGTCAGAAGTCTATGCACTCAACATCTATTCACGATTCAAGCAGGAAGGCCTGTCCAATACCACAACCGGGGCGGAATACCGGCAATGGATCCTTGAACCGGGCAACATGCAGGATGGCACCGTACTCCTGAAAGGATTCCTGCATAAGGACCCGGGTACAAACGTATTCTACGAACGGCTCCACATTGCAAACGTAACAGGCAGCACCGCTGGTTCAGGTGGACAGAACTGATTTCTCCAGGCACGAACTGAAGAGGCACCCGGGACAACGTGACGGGGATTCTGATCCCGTCAGCCCGGGAAATTTCCGGGCTGACCTGCTCCGATACATACCTATTTGAGATATTTTACAGAAACATTACATGAGACCATTTCATGGACCCGGTACCTGCTGTTGCAATCCCGACAGTGTATTCCCAGACAGGCGATGTGGAAATCCACCAGATTGTACGGCATTTTTCGCAAGCGCAAACCAAAGGCGAGCTGGGTCTTTTACTTGCCGGGGTGATGGAGAACTATTCGCTTTTCGATCTCCAGATCATCGGTGGGAGACTTAACAGCGAGATCGAGAAACTCCCGTCTCCCTACCGCGAGGCAATCCGCCCGTACTTCCGTGAGCAGCTGTTCGGGAAGCATCACCAGCTCATGTCAATGTACCGGAGCGGGACATTCACTTCCATGAACATTCCCCTGCGGGACACAGAGCTCTTCATTCAATTCTGTGCAATGATCCCGGATGGCTGCTTTGCATGGAACGACCAGGGCGAACGCAACCCCTATTTCCGCAATCCAAAAAACCGGCTCTTCTATTACCTGATCGCGGCATTCACGATGTTTGTCCTCGATGAGCCAGGCCACCCGCCCGGGATGCCGTTTCCCGGGGGATTTTCCGTTGAGCAGCGGGGCCGGGATTATTACTGCCTGATCCGGGACAAGGAAAAAGACGTATTCTACTCAATCTGCAACTTCTGCCCTGCACACCAGACCGAGGAAACGTAATCCAGGACAGCCCCGTTCCGGTCCGTGCGAGCCGGCTGGCTCCTCCTGTCAGGAATGAAAAGGATTCGGGATTGTCCAAATCCGATAAAAAAAAATGTTTTGAGAAAAGATTCAGTCGAGCGGGATTGTTTCGAGCTGGGATACCAGTTCCCAAATCCTTGTCCGCGCATGGATTGGCATGTTAGGATCGTTACTGATCTCATCAATTTTGGAGATGGCTTCTGCAGCTCTTAAGCCCATAGCCTTGGAAGTGTTCAAAAGCAGCGTCCGGGTCTCGTCTGCGACGCGCCGGATATTTCTGGGTATTGTGCTGTCTTCCTGAATGTGCTGCAGCATCAGGATACAGTTTTCCATAGTTTTTTCTGGAGTTGGCATAATATCACCCACCAATGTACCTGTAGTTAATACGTAGAACCGACATATATATGTTAAATATTGAATCGACGGTGATCTCCTATGCCGGCACGAAAAGAAGATGAAATTATGGCCGAGTATCTCCTCAAAGGTGGGAAAATGCTCGAAAAGACCTGCAAGACATGCGGCTGCCCGCTTTTTGAAGTCAAGGGCAGGACATTCTGTGTTGTCTGTGCAGAGAACGGACCCGCAGATACGCCAGTTCACGATACAGCTGCTCCTGTTGCCCAACAGGCCGGATCCCACGGGCATCATCACGAACATGGCGCAACCTGTTCCTGTGGAGAAGATCATGACGAGGATTCATGTTCCTGCAACGAAGACGGGGGATTTCTTACCGAAGAGATCGCATTGACCATCCATTCGCTCTGCGAACGTATCCAGAATGAGAAAGATCCAAACCATGTCCTTACCCTTATGAATGCGGTGAAGACCGGGACCGAAGCACTCGAGATCCTGTGCCGGCTGTAAGCGGATAATTTCCGCAGACTTTTTTTTAATTTTTTATCCGTAATTTCAGGATTTTTGGTTTTCAGGATACCTGCAAGCGCAGGCTCTCCAGGAACAGGAATACAGAGCCCTGCATGCAATGGGTACCGGTGTTCAAACACTTTTCCCCTGTCCGACCCCCCACACCAATATACTCAGTCATGAGTCTGCATCCCGCATGTTTTTCTCTCGTAAAAATCCGGGTTTCCGGGAAAATAACGGGTCAAGAAATGGGAGGGGTAAAGGGGGGTCGGGCAGGGGAAAATTGATCGCGGCTCAAAAAGAATGCAGGAAAATGACCGGTAAGTTCTTTACAGATTTCAGATTTTTTCGTCGTTTATAAAGTTTTATCCGGTCGGAACACTCCTGCGGGAACTGATACATGCAGAAAACATTTTTCCCCTGCTCGACCCCCCAAGTCCGACCAGCAGGAATTTATCGGACCCGCTCGTTTTCATTGGTAATGACCCTGCCCCGGATGTCCCGCTGAGACGAATACCGGTGCGGGCAGGGACGAACGCGGGGGCCGCGCACTTCAGTGAGCAAAACCACGGATGGATCATGACCGATTTCAAACGCAAACCAGGAACAAAAAGTGCGTACCGCATCCTGAAAAAACCGATAGCGGATATCAGGCAGTTCGATGGGATCGTCCAGTCGCTCATCCTTAAAAATCCGCTGGGATGCACCGCTTACCATACGGTACGAAAACACTATCCCCCGATCCAGAAAGTCCGGGAGATGTATACCGCCAAATTCGTGTACCTGAATCCGGATGGAAAGCGGATCGGTTCCGGCCTTGATAGGTATGACTCGGTCGAAGGATACCAGACCGGCATTGCCGCAGTCATTTCGAACATAGCCAATATCGTCTCGCACCGCGGAAAAGGCCGGCACATACCGGATGCCGATCTTTACTCGGTCATGCTGAAATGCCATGATCCGGAGGGCGAGATGTACTACCTGAGCATTGCCCGGGATCGCATCACGGTCTCGTCCTATCGTGACGATGCGATCCGTCACCGTGTCGAAACATGGGCAGACGGAGTGCCGGCACTGGCATGAAGAGCGGATCGGAAAAAACGACTGGCCCGGAAAAGTGATGGAACGAAATGCCGGACCGGCACTCCGCCGGATTATGTGTTCCGGACTGCGGCTGCAAAATTTTCCAGAGTACCCATGAATGATCCGCCGTCAACATCCTTTTCGATGGTTGATACAGACGTACCAAACTTCATTCCCTTCTTTTCAAGCGCAGTTCTCACAACCGCAATAGCGGACTGGTCGCCACGACCTCCCATTTCGACAAGCACGTGGAATGGTTTCCCGCTGCCGTTCTCAACCGATTCAAGATACGCATTGACATACGGCGGCACTTTCCCGGACCAGACCGGGCATGCAACAACGAGGGTATCGATACCATTGAGATCGCTCTTCGTCGGTTTAATGGGGGATTTCATTGTGAAGAGCGCTTTCAGTCCGCCTCTTCCCACCTGGTAGCCGGCCAGCGGCTCGATCCGTACAAGTTCTGCATCCAGCAGGTTCGCAAGGGCAGATGCAACCTTTTCCGTGTGCCCTTTCCACGAAAAATACGCTATCCTGATTACCATGGATTATCCCATGTATCGATCTTCCGGGGGGACAAAAAAGGTTCCGGTGCCGGGGAGGGTCTAAGCCAGGTCAGCACGCACTCCATGCCATTATGTCTTTTTGAACAGTTCTTTTGCCATGGCAATCCTCTTCTCCAGATCGGGTCCCTCAAGGACTTCCACAACGGATTCGAGGACAGCGGGGATATCGATGTGCTGGGGACATTTTTCAACACACTGTCCACACTGGACACACAGGGATGCATATTCGGGTTCCCCGAGACCGACAGCTCCGCCGAGACGTGCCGCATACATGAATTTTTCCTCATCGGGATTGGGAACCATGAACACGTTGTTGTATTCTTCAAAACAGAGGGGAATGTTTACCCCGGATGGGCAGGGCATGCAGTACTGGCACCCGGTACAGCCGACTTTCATCAGTTCGCGGTACTGGTTCTCTACTCTTTTTACCAGCTGGAGTTCAGTATCCGTCAGCGAATCCGGGTATGCCTGACCTGCAACCCGTAGGTTCTCTTCAATATGCTTCTCATCATTCATCCCGGAGAGGACAACCGTAACCTCCGGATGGTTCCATACCCAGCGGAGAGCCCATTCCGCAGGGGTCCGCTTCACCGGTGCCTCATCCCAGATCTCCTGCACGGCCTGCGGCACAGTCCGGGTCAGGTTTCCCCCGCGAAGAGGTTCCATGACGATAACACCTAAGCCCCGTGAGGCAGCGTATTGTAAGCCCGCTGTACCAGCCTGGTTTTTGTCATCGAGGAAATTGTACTGGATCAGGCAGAAATCCCAGTCATACGCGTCCACGATCCGTTTGAAATCCTCACCTGCACCATGAAAGGAAAAACCTGCATTCCTGATGCGCCCGTCGGCCTTTGCTTTATCAAGGAATTCAGTGATGCCCAGACTCTCTACCGAGTCCCACAGGTCGCCGACAAGGGCATGGACAAGGTAATAATCGATATGATCGGTCCGGAGTTTCTCCAGCTGGGCATTCAGGAATTTATCCATGTCCTCCCGCTTTTCGATAAGCCATGACGGGAGTTTTGTTGCGAGACAGACTTTTTCCCGGTATCCGCCGGCAAGAGCACGGCCAACGAACGGCTCGCTTTCACCCATGTGGTAGGGCCAGGCAGTATCGATATAATTTACCCCGTGATCGATTGCATACCGTACCTGCTTCATGGCCCGGTCTTCATCAATCGAACCATCTGCTTTTACGGGGAGCCGCATGCACCCGAACCCGAGTATGGAAAGTTCATCGGGGGTTTTGGGAATTTTCCTGTATAACATCATCATTCACCCTGATTTTTTTTTAATCATGTCCCATAATACCCGTGCTTCTGACGGGCCTGAATAAGAACATTTACCTTTTAATTCCTAGGTTATGCAATGTGCAGTTACCCGCGTATTGCCGGTATGTGAGAACTATGCAGATCATACTGGCACGGTTTTCATGGACTTCATCCTCATCCCGGTACTGCAATTCCTTGATCGATTCTAGTATACATAAAATACGTATGGAATAAATAAGACATACAAACAAATATGTGACATACTAACAGGTTTGATACTAATGGAGATCACGCCGAAAAAATTCAAGTACAGCTGGGGAATCGAGGCAACCCTGGATGTAATCGGGGGCAAATGGAAACCGCTGGTCATCTATCAGCTCAAGGACGGGACATTGCGTTTTAACCAGATCGTGGACAGGGTTACACCCAGGATCACGCAGAGGATGCTGACAAAAGAGCTTCGCGAACTTGAGAAAGACAGGCTCGTCACCAGAAAAGTTTACGCTCAGGTTCCTCCGAAAGTGGAGTATTCACTCACGGAAACAGGACAATCCCTCATCCCGATTCTCGACCAGCTCTGTGACTGGGGGTATGAACATATGAATGACGATATTGAATTCAAGTGTGATGAATAGCCGGGAACTTTGTCACCGGGTAACCTGCCACCCGGTAGTGTGAAGAGGTACTGTTTTCACATTGCTGCTTTCTTGTTCCGTAGCAGGATTTCTCCTGCCTTTTTTAATACAAACCAGACACCAAAGGATTATTTAAAAATAGTGAACACTTCACGCAGGTTTCTTATCGGGACCAACAATCCCAAACAACGCCCGTACCACCGGTATTCTCCGGAGGATCTCGTAGCAGGCAAAGGTCACGAGGATACTGAAGATCACAATAGTTAAAAATTGCAGAATGGGAGGGATTGCAAGCATCAGTACATAATAGGCAATGGCTACCAGTACTGCTTCGTGAATAATATACACCGGGTACGATGCCGTACTCATATAGACAGCAAAAGAATTGGTCTTATCAAACAGGTGCCTGCCCGCACCCATGAGGGCAAGAACGCCCATCCATCCGGTTAAGACATAGAAGGAGGATTGCCCCCAGAATACTTCATAATGTCCCAGGGTTATTCCGTACATCCACATCACGCCGATGGTCAGGATTATCCATGCGGCCAGGAGAGCTGCCCAGTACTGTTCCAGCAGAGCCTGGACCGAGTCTGTCGAGAACAGGTAGTACCCGATGAGGAACATGGCAAAATATGACAGAAGGGAGTATCCTGCCACATTGAACCCGGCAAAGTTCAGGATCCAGAACGGAATAAACAGGAGAATGAGGATCGGAAGGCTTACTCTGCCAGGATTGAGGCGAAGTTTTGCCTGCCGCTGCCCAAACAGGATGACACCGAGTGCCATGACGGAGATAACAAAGAGGAAAATAATGAACCAGAGATGGTCAACGCTGAAATCTCCCGCAACCCCGTTTGGCGTAACCAGGATATTGTTAATCGAGCTGAAGAAATGAACAAACGCACCGGCAAAGCTCCCGGTGTAACCCGTGTGGAATTTCAGGGCGTAGTATGCAATAACTGGACAGACGATAATCACACCAGCAAGGAACGGAATAAGGAGTTTTGTGACCCGTTCTTTCAGGTACACACGAGGTGTCCGTGTCTGCAATGCAAACTTCGCACTCAGCCCTGCGATACAGAACAGCAGCGGCATGATCCAGGGCTCAACAGAAACCATGAGACCATGTGCAGCCAAAGACGTGTAATCAGACAAAACATAATAGCCGTACCATCCAGCGCAGAATACGATTGCGGCGTGGATTGGGAAGAGCAGCAGGATGCACATCCATCGCAGATTGTCAATATAATGCAACCGGACCATTGGACTATTCTGATATGGGATCCTTTGAAAGAATACTGTTCCGATTTTATTTCCCGTTTAAAAAAATACCGGTTCGGTGCAGGTACGTTTTGGTTAATCCTTGTAATGCCAAAGAGAGAAAATCCAGATTTTTCCTGAGCGGAATAACCAATCTGATGTCCCGGATGCCGGCCAATCCAAAAAAATTATTTCTGGATTACCCGTGGCAGGTTGTTTTGTGCTGCCTGTGCCGGGTAATACTTTTCCTTGATTATTGCAACAAGATACGGCACCGCGAGCACCAGCGCCAGACATCCGAATGCAAGGAACATATTACGGTAGGTTGCAACAAGGGCAATAACCGGTACGATGGCAAGGGAGGAGGCAAACTGGCCGATATTCAGGGATACGGAGAAACCGCCCATTGCCCTCCCCAGGAACTGGCGGGGCGTGATCGCGGCAATCCACGTTAAGATCGTCGGCATCAGCAGACCCTCCCCGATACCGATCAGGATCACGGCGATCCCGACAATAACAAGAGAGGTAGCAAACCCGAGAATGCACAGACCAAGGCCAAATGCAAGAAGGGTGACCGTAAGGATCGTGTACCGGTGGAATCTCCAGGCAATTCTGCCATAAAAGATTCCCATAACTGCTGAAGCACAGCCGCCGATTCCGAGGAATATCCCGGCAGTAAGTGCGGTATTTTCACCCAGGACCCGTGCTGCATCCATAGTTGCAATCAGGTAGGGGAACTTAGTAGGCATCAGGAAAAACAGCAGGTTACCCATGAACAGGGTGATATATGCCAGAAAGAATGGGGTGACCGGGAAGGTTTCACCGGGCGTTGCTCTTATATCACCAGGTGCAGTCGTGATCTCCTCACATTTTCGGACAGGCTCTTTCATCGTTGCAAGAATCCCGGCGAAAATGACAGAACCGATCAGGTATATGAGGAACGCGGCCCGCCAGGAAATACCAGCAAGAAGTCCCCCGCTTGTTTCAAGGATCAATACCCCGACCCCCATTGCAGCTGCCTGGTACCCGAGAATCCGGGCACGGGAAAGTCCGTCATAATAACAGACAATCAGGGCAGATGTCGTGCAGATGATTCCGGCGATGCCAATCCCGAGGATGAATCTGCCAGCCAGTATCGCAGGCAGGGAGGTGAGGTAATAGCCGGAACTCCCGGCGAGGGTGAAGATAGCAACGGAAGCGGCAAGGACCGGGATCTTTCCAATCTTATCCGAAAGAATCCCGATGAATATGCCGGTGATTGCAATTGCAAGTGCGGGAAGTGTAACTATGAGGGAGATGGTGGTTTCTGAGGCATCGGGAAATGCAGCACTTATTAAGGGCAGAGCCGGTGCAACTGCTGCTCCTCCCATGAGAGTCATCATGGCTGCAAGCATGAGAAAAAGAAATGTCCATTTCGATGGTCTGAATTGTGCTGAATTCATGATTTATTAAATCGCCAAGGACAGGATAATAAGAAAGTGCTCCTGAATATAGTAGCTGAAGATCATGATTGATGATTCGTTACTTTCGCAGCTCAAAGAGATCGGGATGAGCGAATATGAGGCGAAGGTGTACGTGATTCTGTCAGCGCTTCGGGTAGCAAGTGCCCGTGAAATCCACGAGCAGACCAAGATTCCCCGGGGCAGGATCTATGAAACACTTTCCATACTCGGAGAGAAAGGATTCATTGTCTCTTCCGGCAGGTCACCGGCCCGGTACTCGCCGGTCGATGCTACCCATACGTTTGAGCGGCTGAAACAGGAATCGGTTAAATCTCTCGAAGGGTTGTACCAGCGGCTCAAAACACTTGAAACCGAAACACCAGAACCGCACATGCAGGGATATAAACTATGTACCGAATGGACCCGGGATAACCAGATCCGGATGATGTTGCGCAGGGCAAAATCGGAGATTATCCTTCTCTGCAATGATGAAGAGTTTCTCAGCCGGTATAGCAGTGATATTTCCCGTGCAGCTAAACGGGTCTTTGTGTATCTTGTTGTCGGAAGAGCTGAACTTGCAGGGTCCTCTCCGATAAAATGCTATGCTGGAGGAAGTGACATTGAGGCATCCCTCTTTAACCATGAAGCGGGAGAGAACATCGGGCTCTCGATGAAATGGTTACTGATTGCTGACCGCAGGGAGTCCCTTTCAATCATGGAAGAAAACGGCAGGCTGACGGGAATTTTTATCTGCCCTGATATTTATGCCAGTTACCTGTCACGAAAAATTGTGCAGGAAATAGAACCGGTTGAAAAATCGCATAAGGGAGCCCGGAAAAGACGGATCCATTGAATTTTGATCGGATTGTTCAGGAATATTCCCTTCTGCACAAATCAAAGATCTTCGCTGCCGTCTTTTCCCCGATCCCCTTCACTGCAACAAGATCCTCTAAAGATGCATTTACAATCCCCTGCACCGATCCAAAATGCCCCAGCAATAACCGGGCATTCTTCAGCCCGATCTCAGGAATTGCCGAGATGACATACTCCTGTTCCTCGCGGAGGGAGCGGTGGGACTTGTGCGGGTGGACTTTCCGGTCTCCCCGCTCGCTGTCTTCGCGCCTGGCGAGAACAAAAATCATCTGTGCGGTGTCCTGCTCGTCTTTGGTATAGAGAAGCGAGACCCCCATGTCAACAGTGATGGCTGCGAGCACGCCCCGGATAGCGTTCGGGTTGATGTCACGTTGGGAATAGAGGTCCCCGCCTTCGATAATAAGAACAGGGCGGGTCACAGCCTCGGCCATTGCCTTGATCTGCCCGAGGAGGTCGCGGTTGATCAGGGTATCGACAAAGTCACGGGTGGTTTTGCGCTCGATGAGGATCCGGTCGCCAATCGCGTAATCGCCATGAGGGATACGTTCGAGCCGGATCGCTGCTTTCATATTCGAGAGTTCTTCGACGACTTTTGACGATGTCTCGCGGTCATCAATGTAGATGACCGGTCCCTGCGGGGTGAACGTTTCAACTGCTTCCTGTTCCACTTCTCCGAGAACCTGCTGCTCCGCAGGTTTCTGCGGGAGGGTGTTTCCCATCTGGCGCATGCTCTTGTGCATCATCCGCTCTTTATTCTGGCTGACATGCCGGAAAATTTCATCAGCCGTACCCTTGGTAACAAGGACAACAACCCGTCCCGCCCCGTGGCGGCCGGTCCGTCCCTTGCGCTGGATGGAACGGATCTCTGACGGGACCGCCTCGTAGAAAATTACAAGATCGGTTGACGGGACATCAAGACCCTCTTCCCCGACCGATGTTGCGATCAGGACCGCAAACTCCCCTTCGCGGAACCGGGTCAGGGCTGCGATCTGCTTCTTCTGCGAGAGACCTTTCTCGGCATCTTTTGTGGCCTGGCCAACAAACCGTTCACAGCTGATCCCGTTTTTCCGGAGATACTCTTCGAGCAGCTGCACGGTGTCCCGGTACGTGGCAAAGAGGATAATCCGGCTGTCGGGATGGGAAACGAGCTGCTCCCGGATCAGGTCGAGCGCAATCGCGGGCTTCGGGTGGAGTTCTTCGGTCCATTCAAACGAGCGCTCATACAGGTCACGGAAGACCGGATCCTTTGCAAGGCGCTGGCTGGCTTTGCTCCCACCGGCCCCGGTCCCCTCTGCTACCAGTTTTGCAAGATAGCCTTTCAGCACGATACTCCCCTGCGACTCGGCAAGGGTGACAGCGTGTCGGAGCTTCATGCATTCGGCATAGACCGAAGCTGCTGCAAAGGCCTGGGGATCCCGGTCTGCAATCCGCTGCTGGATCTGTGCGTTGATAGCGGAGAGCGCCTTCATAGACAATTTTTCACGCTTCGGTACCGAGAACCGGAGCGAAGCAAGCAAGGCGAGCCGGTCCTCGATCAGGGTGTTGATGGAATGGATTGCGCTTTTGAGTCCCGCGGGGAGATCGATGGTGATCGTTTCGATATCCCGATCATGGACATAGGGACTGACATCGGGATCGGATTCGATCCGGGTCTCGATATGGGTGATGGCAAGGTTGGCACAGACTTCCTGCACTTTTTCCTGCGCACTCCCGGGTGATGCGGTCATGGCAAGGATGAGCGGCTTGCTTGCCGTTGCCATGTAGCGCTGGGCAAGGAAGACATAGGCATAGTTGCCCACCGCCCGGTGACATTCGTCAACAACGAGAAGGGTAACATCTTCGAGTGTGTAGCGGCCTGCGATAAGATCGTTTTTTATCACCTGCGGCGTTGCAAGGATCACGGTTGCACGGTTCCAGTCTGCGGTACGCTCTTCGGGCGGGGCATCGCCCGTGAACATGATAAAGGGGGATACGTCCGGGTTTACCGGGTTTTTGACAATGAGGTACTGTTCAAAAAAACGGAGATGCTGCTCGACAAGCGGTTTTGTCGGGGCAAGCATCAGGATCCGGCCTCCTTCGTTATAGAGCCGGGATGCCGCAACGAGCAGCGCGACGGCGGTCTTGCCAAGGCCGGTCGGCAGGATCACCATCGTATTGGCATCGAGCGCCCGCATCGCCACCGAGAGCTGATACTCGCGCTTCTCGATGGTGTCCGGTTTGACGAGGGGGTGGCTGATATACTCCATTGACTGGTGAGAGATTTGGACGCGGGGGGTAATAAGGGGATGGGGGGGAGGGGTGAAAGTTGGAACATAACATGGATGTTACTGTTGTTGTCTTGAAATCAGGAGGGTGACCCCCTCTCTCCCCCAGAGGGGGAGGCATCCCAAGGGGTGCACCCCCTTGACCCCCAAAAAAATAGGTAAGAAATTTCTGAATCAAAATAAATTCCGTCAATATGAGCTGCGAATAAAACTGAAAAATGTTTTATATTCCTTGTATAATGGCGATTCAACGAGTATCTAACTTTGAATAAGAAATAGAATAAAATTCAAAAGCTCTATCATACCATTGGGCAAATTGTATCTTCGTGAAACAATGAAAAAGGTACAACCAATAAAGGAAATAATATCTAGTCAAGATGACCTTATAACAATTTTTCTCACTGCAGTTTTTCTCGCATCTGGAGTTAATTTGCTAATCAATCAATGTCTTATTTTGATAATTGTAGGAATTGTTTTAATTTTTTTGTCATTTCTTTGTCTTATTTTAGTTCTTATAACCAAAAAAGGACGAGTACATGAAGAATTTAAAGCTTTTTTTATTTATAATAAGAAAAAAAACAAATTCGAGGAGATTCCCGAGTATGAATTCTCTTCCGATCAAATCACATTTATGAATGCAGTATTTGCTGAAAGCATTAATTTAAAAGAATTCTGGAAAACAAAACCATTGAATAATGGTTTTCCGATTGAGGATAATCTCAAAAAATTTATCAATGAACTAACTGAATACTGCATTTTAAACAAATTATTTACTCATAATGAAGACTATTTTAACAAATCTGGTTTTACCCCTTCGGATATTAAAAAAATTGAACGTAATGATTTCCCCGAATTATTAGTTAAAAACCGTTTTCTCGAAATAATATCAAAACCAATGAGTGAACGAGCGTTATTTAATTTTGAAAAGGAATCTGATGATCTTAATATTGTTTCTGCTAATGGAAAAAATGATGCACTTTTTGACCGTTTTGACTTATATTTACCCAAGAATTGTATTTTGAGGAAGCCAACGGACAACGTCATCATCATAGATTCTGATTTAATGTGCATTTCGATTACAACAAATTTCGAAGGTTTCAGTACTTGTCTGCCAAATCAGTTTGTTAAAAGTTATTTAAAAATTGATAATGAAATTAAGACCATTTCCACATTTCAAATTGAGATTATTGTTGATATAAATATAAAGATCAAATCACTGTTTTTAAAAGGCGATTTGAAATATTATCGCTGGGTAGATGAATTTTTACAAACACTAGTTACTTATCTTTCTGATGATGCATTCTTTGAAAGAATTAACTGGAATACTGCAATTACAATGCTCCATTGTTATAATGAGATGAGTAATGGGTCAGTGAGTGGGAATGAGAAACTCCCGTAATGGCCAGATATATCTAATCGAAAATATAAATTAATTCCACGGCACGAGGGTTCACAACATTAAAGCCGTTCAAGAGAATCGACAAGGCAAATTACATTTTTGGGAGAGTTATAAGCAATTGAGACCGCCGCGGGGCGCCCTTTTTGGTCGGCGGCATTCCATCCCTATCGGGGGTGTGGGGGCATCAGCCCCCACCATTATTCAAAATATATTAGCAAAAAAGAGGAATTATTCCAATTCCCCAAACGCCTTCGTCCCCTCAACCAGCGCCCCGACAATCCCGGGCAAATCGCTGATAGCAATCCGGACCTGTTTCATCGAATCGCGGTCCCGGAGGGTGACGGTATTGTTTTCCTTGGTGTCATAGTCAACAGTAACAGCGAACGGGGTGCCAATCTCGTCCTGCCTGCGGTAACGCCGGCCAATGGCACCGCTGTCATCGTACTCCGCCATGATGCCATGCTTGTGGAAGGTACGCGTAATTCCATCGGCAATCTCCTCAAGCCCGTCACGGGTCATGAGCGGGAAGACCGCAACATGGACGGGAGCGACTTTGGGTGAGAAACGCATGACGACCCTCTTTTCGCCGTCCGCCACGTCCTCGTCATAGGCCTGTTCGAGGACCGCGTAGCACATCCGGTCGATACCGTAACTCGGCTCGATGACGTGCGGGACAATGTCCTCCCCCCGGATGTCCACAATCTCATCGCGGACTTCGAAGAGGTCGGCCGGGATATGGATGGTCTCGCCATCGACAACCACATCGGCGCCATCCGCGGTCGGGGTCGAGGTTGCGAGCGCGTCGAAGATCGCCTTTGCCTTGTTCCGGTACTGCTTGCCAAGTACTCCCATGTTGGGGATGATGCGCCGGCGGGGGACCTTCTTTGGCTCATCGTACTGGATGAAGACGGTCATGGGGGTACCGCTCTCCTTTGCATGGGCATTCAGGTCATAATCGGTCCGGTCGGCAAGGCCGACAGTCTCGACCCAGCCGAAGCGGTCGGAGAGGATCTCGGCATCCCAGCAGTCGGTAGCGTAGTGCGCCCGCTCGTCCGGGAGGTGCTGCCGGAACCGGAGCCTCTCGGGCCTGACACCAATCGTGACCAGCATCTCATGGGTCAGGGCAACGTAGTAGGCGAGATACTCATTCGCGATAACGCCCTTGTCCACGGCTTCACGCATCGAGAGGCTGATGGCCTCTTCGCATTTCTGCTGCTGGACATATGTCAGGAGCGGCATCCGGTAATCCGCGTAGCGGAAGAAGGTCGGGTGCCGGTTTTTCTCGGCCGGGTGGACGAAGATCTCGGCCTCGGCCTGCGTGAACTCACGGAGCCGGATCATTCCCTGCCGGGGCGAGATCTCGTTCCGGTACGACTTGCCGATCTGGACGGCGCCGAACGGGAGCTTGTCGCGGTAGAACCGGAGGAGCCGGGCAAAGTCAACAAACATCCCCTGCGCAGTCTCGGGCCGGAGGTAACCGGTCCGCTGGGTACCCGGGCCGATCATGGTCTTGAACATCAGGTTGAACCCGAAGACCTCGACCTTGCCTAAAACTTCCTCACAGGAAAGGCACAGGCAGGAGGCAAGACATGCGGCAAGCTCCTCGTTCTTCATCGTCGAGGCGTTCTGGATGCCCCCGCCTTCGGCCACATGGTCGGCCCGGAGAAATTCCTTGCAGTGCGGGCACTGGCACATCTTGTCGGCAAATCCCGCCACGTGACCGGAGGCGATAAAAACAGCCTCTTGTGCAATTGTAGGGCACTCGATCTCGTAGTACCCCTCGCGGATAACATAAAAATCCCGCCAGATATTCTCGATCCGCCGCTTCATCATTGCGCCGAGCGGACCATAATCGATGAACCCTGCAACTGCGCCGTAACATTCGGACGTGGGCCAGATGAAACCCCGGCGCTTGGCAAGTTCCATGACGTTTTCAAAAACATCGCTCATAGTGATCACGAAAACTGATTATACTATAATTGCACGAGTAGCGACAAAAAGACTCTCTTCTGGTTCCCTCATAATTAATAGAATCTTTTTTATAAAATACGTCGATAATGCCGGCTACAAGTACTGATGATTTCCGGATCAAAAGAAGTTCAAAAAAAATAAGGCCATATTGAACGATTTCCATGCGAAATTCCACTGAGTGGTATTAACCTTTCCGCACCATTTTAAAGGTCTTTTGGTCAAAAGGCCAATTACAATAGCATTAAATAGTACACGAAGTATTGTATATCCTAATCCCAAGACGGGGTATCAAATGACCGAAGTTAAACGCAAGGCTCAGCTTCTAAAGTTGTTCAGCACCATGTCAGGCAAGACAAAAATTGTCGAGCCCATGAAGAACATCCACGGCACCCTCAGGGACAGCGACGCTATCGAACGCGAAGTCGCGCTCGTCATGCGCGAAATCACCGAACAGGGGATCTTCAAGACCTCCTTAAAACCGATCCAGTTGGCAAAACTGGTCACTTCATTCTACGCCGGAAAGAACGATACGGAAATCGCCCGGGAACTTGGCGATGAAAAACTCAGTAAAACCGTTGCACGGGCACGAGTACGGCTCAAGCTCTTCCGGGAGCTTGATTTCAAGATGCCCTTTGACAAACAGAAGATGGAAGAACTGATCGATTCCGGCAAGACCATGAAAGAGGTCAGTGAAGAACTCGGGGTCAGCCCCTCGACACTCCGGGAATACCGGCATGTTATTGAGGAGCAGGAAGACCCGACGATCGATCCTTACATCGACCGTATCCGGGATGTAATGGAAGACCGGGATCTTACTGAACAGATGACCCGGAGTGCGACCGCTGACAGTCTCGGCGATTCAATCGATATTACAGAAGCTGAAATGATTGATGTGACGTAAGGGTTCTTGCCCTTACCCGACAAATTCACATACTTTTTTAGTGCCGGTGCGCACGCATTCTTCTCGCAAATGAGCATGCGGATGGTAAATTTCATCCGAGATGAACCTGATCTGGATATATGCAACTTACCTGGCTGGGCCATTCATGTGTGCTCCTCAAAGGATCCAAAATAGTCCTCATCGATCCTTTCATCGAAGGAGGAAGTGTCAGGGACACAACACCGGATCTTGTTGCCGTGACGCACGGGCACGAGGATCATATGGGAGAAACCGTCGCACTGGGGAAAAAAACCATTGCAATCACCGAGATTGCCAAGTATCTCAAAGCCAAGGGCATTCCAACTGAGGGCATGAACATCGGGGGATCGATGACGGTCGATGACGTTTCCTTCACGATGACCCCGGCCATGCATTCCGGCTGGATTGAAGAGGCTGGTATCGGATGTACCGGTGGTGCAGCAACTGGTTTTGTGATTACCCTTGACGGGGTCAGGGTCTATCATGCCGGGGATACCGGGCTCTTTTCCGATATGAAACTCATCGGCGATCTCTATCACCCGGATGTTGCCCTGCTCCCAATCGGGGGACGGTATACCATGGGAACTGCCGAAGCTATGATAGCGGCAAATTTTATCGGTGCAAAACTGGTTATCCCGATCCACTACAATACGTGGGAGAAAATCCGGGCAGATCCATTACTGTTGAAAAAGGGACTTGAGCGGACAACGGACATAACGGTAAAAATCCTTCAACCGGGCGAGTCGATCGAACTTAATGCTGCCGTACAGGAAAAATAATTTTACGATCCGTATATGAATACTAAGCGGAGATAAGTGATGTTCCGGCAAAAATATGCGGTTTTTCAGATTCAACCAAGAAAGGAGATTATTCATGGCATTTGAATGGGACCCGATTATTTTCATCAATCTGGTTCTCTGTATTATTATTGTTATTCTCGGATCGCTCTGTTTCCTAAAAAGCGGGGAACGGTTACCTGTCTTCATTGGAGCGGCATTTGGACTGTTCGGAATTTCCCATGCAGCAACCCTTGCCGGTCTGAAGGTTCCGCTGACGATCCCGTTGATTATCATCCGTACCCTTGCTTATATTCTTGTGATCGTTGCCCTCTACCAGCACCTGAAAAGCAGCATGATTGCAAAAGAAACCCGTCAGGCCTGGGTCGATTACTTCAAAGAAGAGACAAAAAGTGCTGACGAAACCAAAAAGGAATAATCAATTACCAGAATTTTTTTCCCATTACACCAGGTGCCCGTATATGACAACGGGCTGCCGGTGTGCAGTGAAGATTGTCGGCGATCGGAATTATTTTTATCAATTATTATAAGGAATTATCAGGAAAAAAGGGCATTATGCTAATTTCCGCAATGCATCGTCCTGTGATCCACATATTGTGAAAATGCTTGTAAAGCCTGCCATCTCAAAAACTTTGAGTACTGCTGGTTTGAGTCCGGCAAGTGCAATCTTACCACCTGCTTTTAATGTGTCCCTTGTGATGGAAAGGAGAACCCGCAGGCCGGCACTTGCGATATATTCGGTTTTTGAAAAATCAACGATGATTTTTTTTGGACGCGTAGTGAGCATCAGACGAAGATCCTTTTCGATATCAGGTGCATTGCCGGCATCGAATCTCACAGGTACCTGCACAACAAGCGCATCTTCAACAGAGATAATATCCAGTGCCATAGAGTATCGACCACCACTTAATGGATGTATCTGGCATCCTTGAATTAATGTTCTCTGATTTGGATCCAATGCCAACCGGCCAACGGAACCTACAAGAGTCCCGTGATGAAACGGTAATGTCGAAATCCACTATGACTGCAACTGCATGGACCATCCTGTTCATTGCCGGGCTCATGGAAACCGGCTGGGCAATCGGCCTGAAATATACCGAAGGCTGGACAAAACTTGTCCCATCCGCAATTACCCTCGTATTCATGGCAGGAAGTTTTCTGCTGCTTTCAAAATCGCTCGAAGATCTCCCGGTCGGTACTGCATACGCAGTCTGGACCGGTATCGGAGCAGTCGGAACCGTTGTCATAGGGATTTTTATACTGGGCGAATCCCGGGACATTCTCCGTCTCCTTTGTATCATGCTGATTGTCGCAGGAATTGCAGGCCTGATGCTCGTGAGCCCGAAATGATAGTAGTATACCTGTAAAAAAACCTGATGACAGGAATAGGTATATTAAAAAAGTTCAGGACTTTTTATTCCAGCCAGCGGGTTACATCTTCAACTGGGGGTCGTATGGATGGTCCCAGCTCATCAACCGGATATCCGAGTGTACAGCCCATAAGTTCCCACTCACCAGGAACAATCCCGAGTAGTTTGCAGAACCCGGGATCAACAGACATCTGGGAGGTTGCCGAAACGATCTGGAATCCCAGTTCAAGGGCAGTGGCTTTCAGCCACATGTTCTCAAGGCAGTGGGCAAGCGATTGCAGTTCAACCGGCGGGAATCCTTTGTGTTCGGCTACGACGATATAATAGGGGGCAGTCCCGACACCAGGTACTATTCCCCGGTTCTTCATCATCGCAAGCCTCTGGACAAAACCGGCTGCCCGGGAGCGAAGCTGTGCATCCAGCTTCATTTCCTGCTCAAGCTGGTCTGCCATACGGAATACGGATTCCGTGACCAGTCGCCGTGCGGTTTCCATACTCTCCGACCCGTTCCGGATTACAAAAAACCTGCGGAAATAATCCTTGGATCCACCAACCGCAGCGGCAGCATAGGGTGCAAGCAGACCGGCATGGATGATCCTACGGATATCATCTTCAGGAGGAAATTCCGGCCGGAAAACCCGGTATGAGCGGCGCTCGGCAAGAATCTGATCGAGAAACACATTTTTCTGTTCGGTAATATCAATGGACATGATGATTCCCTGCATGATTTTTGGGAAGGGAAGATTTGAATATTATGCCTGATATTCAGAACCAGGTGCATGCTGGTTTAACAGGATTCGCCACTTTCTGCAGAACGGCATTTATCGTGAGGTATATGAATTTCAAACCTTGCACCAATACCATACGTTCCTGCCTCGGTAAGAGTAAGACCGGTAATAGAGAGGATTTCACGGGACAGGAACATCCCAAGCCCGGTGTGTGAGAAATACTGCCGCCTGAATATTTTTTCTTTTGCATCGGCAGGAATGCCAACACCATCGTCTTCATAGACCAGGATCTTCCCTTCAGCCTCCTCCTCACAGAAGAACCGGATGTGGGTTATCTTTCCTCCATACTTGACACCGTTTTCCAGGAGATTGTAGAAAACCTTCCCCAGAAGATCATCGGCAAATATCTCGATATCAGGAATATCCATTTCAAGTTTTATTCCGTTAAGATCAAGTGGAGAAGTAGCATTCAGAATTGTGGCCCGTACATTCTGCCAGTGTGGGGCTGCAACCCCGATCTTCTGGTAATTATCGGTGAATGCAATCTGTTCCCGGATCGTTTCGGCAGCTTTGTGCTGTTTTTCAAGGTACTGGAGTATCAGGGGATCATCGGTTTTCTCACGGATCATTTCAAGATAACTGAAAAGAACCGTCAACTGGTTGAAGATATCATGCCGGGTGATACTGTTCATCAGGTTCAATTTATCGTTCATCACCTTGAGGGCATCTTCCATTCGTTTCCGCTCACTAATATCTCCTGCAAATATACGGATGCCTCTGTTCCTGCCGTCACGGATAAGCGGGGATGCATATGCGATCACCGGAAACCTGCTGCCATCTTTACGGATAAGGGTAAAAACCTCTCCCCTTGATGATTCCCCATTCTGGATTTGCCTGAGTACCTGGTGTGCCCTGTCCAAATCTTCAGGTGCAAGAAGTTTTGGGAGATGCAGATTTTTGATCAGGTCTTCATTGGTATAACCCAATATATCGTAGGTTGCCAGGTTCACGAAGGTAACAATCCTTTTTTCATTGATCTCCAGCATTATTTCCGGGAACTGCTCGGCAAGTTCACGATATTGTCTTTCCCGGTCTTTAAGTGCATTCTGGGTTTTTTCTATTTTTTCCAGCATCCGGTTCATCGAGTCAGCAAGCCGGGAAATTTCGTCATCCCCGGTTTTCGTGACCCGGTTTCCTAAATTCTCGCCCCGGGTGATTTCATCAATTTCCTGACTGATTGCAATAGTGCGGGAAAGGATCATACGATCCCAGAAAAAGATCATGAAGATGCCAAATCCAAGTCCGAAAATAAGTAAAAAGATAATGAAGAACAGGATTGTTTCCTGTCCCTGTTTGATAACGGCAGTCGGTGTCGTGATGGAGAGGAGCAATGCATCATTCCCGTTGATATCCCGTATCATCTGATGTCCTGTAATCATTGTGGCATCAGCAGGATCGATCAGTATTTTTATTGCATCGGGTTTTTGTGCGGTAACTAAGGGGGATGACGTCAACAACGGAACCTCAATTGGTTCGATCATCAGGGTACTGTGGGCAGGTAATGAAAATTGGTTGATCCATGCTTCATCGAGAAACCGACCAACAATAACCGTGCCCAGCAATTGGTGTGGGAAGGATTTAGATAAAACTTGCTGGGCTGACAGGACTACCGGACCCTCAGGAAGATTAAGCACTCCGGATACGTTCGAACCCGGATCAATTGAACGGAATTGCGAGGTATTACCGGTTATCTCCTCAACAAGATCTCTAGGGAGAGGGCCCAGCAGGTTACTTTCCCGGTTATATCCCAGTCCAAAAATAATATTGCCCTCGGCATTGGTTATAACGATAAAATCAAGGGATAATTTTTGAAATCCTTCAGGATGAGCATATGACTTAATGAACGCCGGATTACCTGTTTCCAGAAAAGCCGGAAGAGTGCCGGATAACGACCAGTCGGTGACGATGGTATTAAGGTCGGTATTTTCAGCATGGATTCTCCCTCCAGTCTGGTCAAGAAGATCCTGTACATGGCTGGCATCCAGCTTTGCATAACTGTCAAAGAAAAGGATTGTCGGAATCACTGACAGAATTGCAAGGACAAGAATAAGAGATCCAACAAAAATATAAAGTGATTTTTTTCGGATATCCATTCTCCACCTCATCAAAAACCAAAAATTCTATCAGGAACTGGTTGTCTAGTGGAAAGTAGATAATGTGAGTTATATAGATTTTGTTTATTATAAGTTGATAACATCCAGTAAAAATCAATCTGTAGATATATCCAGTTAACCAGAATTTGAATCCTGCTATGAAATATCAGATTTCAATCTCTTTTGGAATGTATCCAGTTTCCATAAGGTAACAACAGATGGAAAATTATCCGGTAAATAAAAAGGAGATCCCAAAGTCAGTTCAGGAGAACTGCATGGAGAATCCCCATCACCCCGAGTGCAACATGACAGGGTGTACGGACAATCTCAAAATCATAATGTTTTCCGATATAATCAAGCAGGTCCGGATTAATTTTTTTACAGATAGGGGGGGTATGCAGTTCCATCTCAATTCTTCGGATCCCGGCAAGATCCCCGGGTCGTATCTGCCACTCTGCACCTTCACAATCACATTTTAAAAAATCACACCCTCCCGCCATCCGGATTATCTGGCTTAATGAATAGGTAGGAGAAATAATCCGGCAATCATCCCAACAGATTTCATGAGGTGAACCATCCCCAAGGGCTCCGTCTACAACAGTCACATCGGCATTATTGAGGTGTATATTTTTTTTCAGGAGATCGGTGGATATGGGTTCAACAGCAAGAATCCGGGAAGATAATCGGGATGCACGTATGCAGAATGCACCAACATTTGCACCGATATCAACGACATAATCGTCAGCTCGGATATCATCAAACCAGTATTCCGGGACATCAGTTATCTGACGATAAGAAGTTTCCATGTGCTCAAACTGAATCATATGAATGCCCCGGATCCCTGATACAGCAGGTAATACTGAGATCGGATAGTCATTCTGATAAAAGTACCTCCCATGAATACCATGAATGGATTCTGGAGTACATCCCATGAGTGTGAGATTCCAGGATCCCATTCCTGGTGTTACGTTCGATGATAAAAACAATACTCTAATCCAGGCGGATGATGCTGACCCGATTAAAAACAACCAGGCCCGCCATCCACACCGGACTTATCATTTTATGTCCTACGCTTCGGAATATTCCTGTACCAATGCAGCTTAAGGATAGTCTTGTCGGGATTGTACCCGATGAATTACACCGCCTTCTCTCTAACCGGTTTGAAGTAATAGGAGATATTGCCATCATCTCACTTCGACCGGAACTTGATAACTATAAACAGATTATCGCAGAAACGATCCTCAAAAACCGCAGGAATATCTACACAGTATTGAATAAAATCACCAAACTGCGAGGGAATGAAAGAACTGCACGGTACGAATTATTGGCCGGCCATTCGACCATCACTCTTCACCACGAATTCGGATTTACCTACCGCCTTGATGTTTGCCGGTCATTTTTCAATACGAAAATGGCTTATGAAAGGATGAGGGTAATCGATCAGGTCGAACCGGGAGAATCGGTTCTTATCCCCTTTGCCGGTGTCGGACCATTTGCGATTCCGGCTGCAGCAAAAGGAGCAAAGGTTCTTGCAATCGAACAGAATCCCGAAGCCTGCCGATGGCTGAAAGAAAATGTCAGGCTCAACAAGGTAAAAAAGAATATTACAATTATCGAAGGGGACGCATTCGATACGAGCCTGATTCCGCATAAAAAATATGATCGGGCAATCATTCCGACCCCGTATTCAATGGATTCAATTCTTGATGTTCTTGCCCCCCACATCGCGTATGACGGGATGATCCATTTTTACACGTTCAAGAAACGAGGGCAGATTCCTGATCTCGTAGAAGAATACCGGAAAAAAGGATTCGATCTCACCTATTACGATGCCTGTGGAAGTGTAGCACCGGGAGTCAGCCGGTGGGTATTTGATATGGTGAGTCCCGGCTGTAATGCATAGTGAAGAGATCCAGGTACTCATCTGCATAACAGGCGGAGTCAGACCGGAGGGAAAACTCAGGTCCAAGCGAGGACTGGAAGAAATCGTTCCATTGGCTCCGGAGCATGTGGTAATCTGTCCGTTCACCCCTCGGCTGGGTGAGAATCGAGATCAGTTCTGTCATAAGGAAGGAATCCACGCAGTCTGTTACCACGTCAACAGGGGCATCATGGGCAAACACGAAATCAATAATCCGGCCATATGACTGGTAGACCGAGAATGCAAGTTCCGGGGAATAGATTTCAGGAGTATCGTTATTCGCATCCATCTCAAAGAGCAGGAAGTGGTCAATCCAGGGTTTGAGGCGTGCGAGATGAATCCTCTTGTGCTCAATAGGCATATGGTGATATGCAAGCGAGCTGAGCGCAATATCATAATGATGAGTGATTGTGGCTGAACAATCCTGAATGCGGGCATTCTCTGTTGTAATAGTTACTTGAGGGAAAGCAGCAGAGACATTCTTTTCCGCAAGTTTGATCATGGCAGGCGATGAGTCAACCAGCAGAATCTCGTCAATATCCGGTACTTTGCCAGAATTTTTCAGAGAGGAAAGAAGCATAACCGTCAGGGCCCCGTCTCCGCATCCAATATCCATAAACCGGATCGGTTTGTCGAATGATGGAAGAGTGTGGCTGAATTGCCTGACCATCTGTTCCCGTGCTTTTTTCATTACCGGGACATTGGCAAAATGCACAAAAGGGCGGGGATCTTCAAAAGCAACGGCCGGCCGTACCATCTTCCCGTTGTGCCGGTTTAAGAATCCCATTAGAAATGTTGCTGAGAACAGACCCTCTTCCTCATTGAGGGCACCTGCTTCCAGCCATTCCATAGACCGGGTTTCCTGCCCCTGCATCGCAAGAAGGGTACCGATATAATAACAGAATGCTGACTGGAGATTAGATCGAACCAGTCCCCGATAATCCTGGTATTTAGCTGTACCGGAAACAATCTCCTTTGCGTAAACGGACCACTCTTTTTTTTCCTGTTCTGAAAGAAATAACATGGTTCACCAGATTTATTGTGCAGAAGCAATGCAACCGCTCAGGTATTGATAAAAAGTTAACGGTCAATCTTCAAGAGGTTTTGTAATTTTTCCGGGTAACGAATCTGCAATTACAGAAATAATCTAGTTCATCCAAGTAATTATCTAGAAAAACATGAAGTATTACCGCATTAAAATTGGCTGATCCAGGTATCAGGCAGAGGTCAATATCTTGAATTTGTTTTTCGGCATCAGGATCTCGAACCGGGCGCCTTTTTCATAATCCCCGGTCTCACGAATAACAAGACCGGTTACAGCAAGTATTTCCCGGGAGAGGAAAAGACCAAGGCCGGTGTTTTTCCCGAATCCCCGGTCGAAGATCCGTTCCTTCTGCGCTGGTAGAATACCCTTACCGTTGTCTTCGAAAATTACAACAAGATTCCCATCACGCTGTTCGCATCGTGCATGCATTTCCGTGGCCGTTTCACCGAAACGAACCGCATTATCGGCCAGATTGAAAAATACCCTCTCAAAAAGCGGATCTGCAAGAACTGAATAACCTTTTGTCTCATTCAGGAATTTTATCGTTCCAAGACCTGCCTGGGACACTCCACGGGAAACCACATCGGTAAGAGTCTGCCACTGAGGCAGATCGATTCCCACTTTCTCATATTCTTTGGTAAATTTTAAGATCTTCGTGATATCATCAATAGCTTTTTCCTCGATATTGACATACTTCGTGATCTTAGGATCCTGGGTATCTGCAAGAATCAGCTGCGTATAGCCACTCAAAATCGTAAGTTTGTTGTTGATATCATGCCGGGTTGCGGATGAAAGAATCGAGATTTTTTTGCTCATCTGCTGGAATGCATCTTCTGAATGCTTTTTTTTGGTTATATTCGTGATAAGACCTTCAACAGATCCTTCCCCGGCATTTACTCCACCTGATCGGGCTCCTCTCTCAAGAACCCAGACGGTATTCTCATGAGCAGTCCTGATTGGATATTCAAGTTCAAATTTTTCATGATTATTAATGGCATGAATCCGTTGATCCCGGACTCGTTCGAAATGTTCCGGTTCGATCAGGTCGTTCAGGCCAATTTTTTTCCCGATAAGGTCCGAGACAGAATAACCAATCAGACCAGTACATCCATCACTTGCGTATTCGAGGGTCAGTGCCGGATCATTTTTACAACGATAGGTAAAACCCTCCAGATTCCCGAGCACGGTTGCGAGGATTCGGGATTCGTCTCTGCAAGAGACTGCGCCATTCAGGATTTCGATGATCCGGTTACTAATTTCATCAATCTGCCCAATTGGATCACTTCCTTTTACCAGGAAGTAATTCGCTCCGCTGTTGAGTACCGCAAGAACGGATTCACGAGTATAATTCCGTGAAAAAAAGAGTAGAGGTATTGAGGATCGAATCCCCCGGATTTCTTTTATATATGTATCAACGGTCAATGGAGAAGGGGGAATTTCAGAAACAACAATATCAAAAGAACCCTGTCGCACCATATCTGACGCGATTGATGGAGATGCTGTATCCACGCGATAATCTCCCTTTTTTTCTAGAGCGGATTTTATTGCATCGGGAAGAACCGGATCATTATCGACATACAAGACAGAGATCATACAATCACAGGACCAGTCACCCACCAGGGTTGTCTGGTTTTGATATTATGTGTATATTCATATGAAATCTCTGGTGGAAAAAACCAGATCTTTTAACGGATCATTCTGGTGCATCAGTCCAGACAGATCTGATATCTTTGGAATTGCATGTGGGACAGCGTGGAGACCGTATTCCAGAATTGGGAAAACACTCCCCACACTCATTACAACAACATGAGGGACAGGCTGGATCAAACACAAAGATAGCAAAAGATTCCTGCTGGCCGGTCATAACAATTCCTGCGGGTTGAAATAGATATGTGATAAGATAAGATAAATTTTTTGAAATTGCATCCGATAAAAATTTTCATTATCCAGTAAATTAAACGATTATTCCGCCTTTTTTCTGGAGAAGATGGATAAAAATGAGATTATTCTCGTTTAGCGACAGAATCAGCAATTATTTCTATAAGGAGAATGAAGAGTTCAAAAATGAAATTTTGCCGGATCCTTATATTTTTTTTCCTAATCTCATTCATCACTGGTGGCACCACGGCATATGCCATTGATACTGATAAAATTCCGGTTCTTTTTATCAGTTCCTATAATCAGGGAATGGTTTTTTCGGATCAGGAACTTCTGGGAGTAAGAGACAGTCTTTCCTCACTCGGGGACAACCTTGATCTTCATATTGAATATATGGATACGAAAAGAATATCAGATCCCACTCATATTAAAAATCTCTACACGCTCTATAAGCACAAATACAATGCCACAAATTTTTCTGTGATTATTACTGCTGATGACAGTGCATTCGGGTTTCTTAAGGAATACCGGGATGAGCTTTTTCCTGGGGCACCAGTCGTTTTTTCCGGCCTTAATTTTTACAGCGACGATATGCTGCTTGGGAAAAATAATTTCACGGGAGTCGTTGAAGACAAAGATTTCAGAAATACCCTGAATATTGCCATTTCCCTGTTTCCCCGTACAAAAAATATCTACGTAATCCATGATCAGACAGATACCGGAATCGCTACGGAAAAACAGATACGGATCACATTACCGGAGTTTGAAGATCGGGTCCGGTTTATTTTTATCACGAATGTATCCGTAAATAAATTGCTTGATACAGTCCGGACTATTCCACCAGACAGTATCATCATTCTGGAAGCATATAACCGTGACCGCAACGGACAGATTTTCACGCATGAACAGATCGGGGATTTAATTGCAAATGCCACATCAACACCGATGTTTGGCAACACCGAAATGTATGTGGGTCACGGGATTATTGGGGGTAAGATCCCAACAGGATACCAGCAGGGACAGGTCGCAGGATCGATGGCTGAAAAAATCCTGTCGGGAACCCCCGCAGGATCAATTCCCGTTTTGAAAAACAACCCGAATGTGAATATGTTTGATTATAATAAAATTGTTCAATACCACATTCCGGAATCAGCATTACCGCCAGACAGTATCATAATCAACAAACCAGAATCCCCACAGGTACCAATCCTCATCGTGTATATCGCCTGCATTATCATCATCTTCATGGCCACACTCGTGATTATCCTTGTATATATAATCCGTATGCGCAGGAGATCTGAAAAAAAGATCAAAAAAAGTGAACAAAAGTTCCATGCCATTTTCGACCAGACGTTCCAGTATACCGGCCTGCTCTCACTTTCAGGAAAAGTTCTTGAGATTAATAAGACAGCACTGGCACTTTGTCGGGAAAACCCGGAAGATATTGTCGGGAAATTTTTTTGGGATACCCCCTGGTGGTCACACTCAGTAGATCTCAAAACACGGGTGAAGGAAGGGGTTCGAAAAGCTGCCCGAGGTGAATTTGTCAGGTTTGAAGTGACTCATATTGATAAAGAAAGTGCTATTCACTATATCGATTTCTCATTAACACCGGTTATGGATGAACACGGCAATGTTATCCTGCTGATTCCGGAGGGGCATGATATCACCGATCGCAGGAAAGCAGAACTGACACTCCAGCAGGTAACAAAAAAGATGAAACTGTTGAACAGGATTGTCTTTACGGACATTCGTAATGCGGTTTTCAGCCTCGCGGGCTATCTTGAACTGGAAAAAGACCTTCCCTGTGATCCACGAATGCAGGGTTATCTTGAGAAACAAACGAATATTGTACAGCAGATCGATGATTCATTAAATTTTGCGAAAAAATATCAGGATCTTGGATTACAACCGCCTACATGGCAAAATATCAAACACACATTCCTTTTTGCAATCTCCCACCTTGACCTTGGGGGGATCTCCCATTCCTATACTGTTGAAGATCTCGAAGTGTATGCTGATCCCCTTCTTGAGAGTGTATTTTTTGCCCTTGCGGAAAATTCTCTCCTGCACGGGGAACACATAAGCGAGATTCGACTTAATTATGAATTACAGGGAACGGGATTATCTATGATATTTGAGGATAATGGCATTGGTATTCCCGATTCAATGAAAGAAAACATCTTTGAAAGGAAGAATGAAAGCAAGAAAGGTATGGGGCTGTTTTTGACACGAGAAATTCTTGCAATATCCAACATTACAATCCGGGAAACAGGAACTTATATGAAGGGTGCAAGATTCGAGATGTACGTTCCGGAGGGGGAGTACCGGTTCAGAACAAGAGAATAATTTTATTATGTAAGTCTCAGTATTTCAGTTCTCCATGTTTTTTTCCATTGAAGGATCACCCGGTAATTTCTAATAACTACCTAATAACAATGAGAAAGTATTTATTACAAAATGTAAAATATACTTTACGTGGTGTGAGCATCCCAGTGCGCTGACACTAGGAAAAACAATAGGAAGGTGATAGAAAAATAAGGAATGTTGCTTAGTCGATGTGACAAAACTCCCTGATAATGTCCAGAAAAAATCGCATGAATGTTCGGACCCGACAGGAATTCGTCATTGAACAGAAGGTAACCGGAATTTCTGCAACCCGAATAATGTGATTCTCAGGGAGTTTCGATGTTTCCTATACCAAAGGAACAGGTCCGGAAAATAGTACACCCAGAAGCCAGGAATGACCAGAAAAACCAACCCAATTTAATATTTTTTTCATGAATTTGGTTCAACTCACAGTTGATAGTGATAGATTCCACAGTGGAAACTGCGTTTTCGGCTATTTTTTTACAGAAATACTATTTAGAAGAGAAGTCCAGTTCGATCCACTATCACATCCATCCAGTATGAGAAAGTAATCGTGTTGCCAATTCAGGCAATTGAACAAGTGATGGAAAGCGGGTGAGATTGGATCACAGGAGAAGTCTGATTTGTCAGGGTTTTGGAATAATGATTCGGACAATGTATATTCTGATAATCCGGTAACCAAACCATTTTTAAAAAAGGAAAGTATACGAAAACAAAGAAAACTTATATAGTACAAAAAGTAAAATATACTTTACACAGTTCGTCAAATACTGTGTTCGATTCAACAAAGACAATTCAAAGGAAAAATCCATCATGAAAACACCGAAAATTTTTATCGGAGCTCTTATTGTCTATTGCATAATCGTATGTTTCATTGGAATTACCAATGGAGCTGATGCATCCATTGAGATCCCCGGTATTCGTTTTGGGCAGGATTCAGGATTTTCAAACGGTAATGTGTTACACATTACAATCCAGCAACACATTCAAGAATCTGATACTCTGGAGATTGGGAGCCGTGATTTGCAGCTGACTCAATTAACAGGAGTACATAACGGTCACTGGATTGGACAGATCAAGGACTGATATGAGAGGCAATGAATCAATACTGCAAAAGGTTTCGTGTTTGCCCGGGATCGGGATAGCGAAAAAAACCAGGAAACTTCTCGGATAACAGTTCTGACAATTGAGTTTTATCAAAAAAGTGAAAAATTCCAAAATTCATACGAAGGAAAAAGGAGTGAATATGAAGCGAAAAACAAGTATAATCAGTCTGATTTTTTTACTATTGGTAGTAGGAACTGCTCAGGCAGCAACAACATCGAGTGATACATCATCTGCAGATGCCGCTGCTTTGATCTCGGTTTCATCCGTAACAATAGATCCCGAGGTCTTCTATCCGTTTGAGGAAGGAACAATAACAATAACCCTGACAAATCTCGGCACCACATCAGTAGGTTTGTCGAATCCGACTATCCTGAGTGACAAGATCCACATCGTCAATAAGGATACATGGAATACAATGAGTTACATTGGAGCAGGAAGCACACTGACGTATTCATTCCTGATAACGGCAGATCCCCCGGATGGGACATATTATCCCTTGTTCAGCGTTGCAACGAAGGATTCTAACAGTATCCATTATCCACTTGTTATCAAAGTGGATTCCGACGAAATCAAAAGCAGTATCTCAAAAAAACCGGATAATTTCTCAATTGGAGCAACCAGTAAAGTGAATGTCAGCATTATCAATCCCCGTGCCGGTGCTATTACAAGTATCATCATCACTCCCATATGTGATGGTGTTGAGGTAAGCCCGCAACAAAAATTCGTCAGTTCACTGAGCGGGGAAAGCGAGATTGAAATTCCATTCGAGATCACTCCTGAAACGGATGCCTCGAATGTTACGTTCCATATCAGTTACCAGAATGGTGATAATGAACATACATCGGATGTCGTCCTTCCATTAAATATCGGGGAGGATAAAATGGCAGCAGTTCCAATTGTCAACAATGTTGAACTCACATCTTCGGGTTCATATTATACCCTGACCGGAGATGTCAGCAACGCTGGCCTTACCGACGCCAAATCCATGATCGTGACCGTTGGTTCCCCTGCAACAGCAGTTGCCCCCTACTCAGAATATGCAATAGGATCGCTTGCTGCCGATGATTTCTCCAGTTTTGAGATCTCATTCAGCTGTACCGATCTTTCATCAGTTCCACTCAAGATCAGCTGGAAAGACAGTGACGGGGACTCATTCTGTGTCACTAAAGCACTCAATCTCAACTCCAATTCTATGGGCACATCAACCGGTACCAGTACCGGAAGCTCTTCGGGAACTGCCAGTACAGGATCCAGTGGCCCTGGGGGAATGGGAGGTCCGAGTGGTGGGGGCGGCATGAGCCTGTTCGGGAATGGTGGAAACGCCGGCCTGAGTACCTACTATCCGCTTATTGCTGTGGGGATACTGGGTGTTATCGGTATCGTGGGATACACAAAGCGGAAATGGATACTCTCAAAGCTCAAGAAGCAGTGAGGGAGGATTGAGCCATGGGTACCACCCCTCTTATCCAACTCTCCGATGTCACGAAGACGTACCATCTCGAAAGCGGAGACTTTACCGCGCTCAACCATGTCTCACTCGACATTGGAGAAAATGATTTCATTGCAATTATGGGGCCATCCGGGTCAGGTAAGTCTACCATAATGAACCAGCTGGGAATCCTTGATGTCCCTACATCCGGTGAATTGTACATTGCCGGCCGGGATGTTGCAAAGATGACCAATCTTGAACGGACGCATATGCGACGGGACATCATCGGCTATATCTTCCAGAAATTTTACTTAATTCCCCTCCTGTCAGCATATGAGAACGTGGAATATCCGCTCATTCTCAAATACAAACAGCGGGACAAAACCGGGAAAGCCACCGATCTTCTCAATGCGGTGGGAATCGATGAGGAAAAAAGCTCACACCGGCCGTCCCAGTTGTCCGGTGGCCAGCAGCAGCGGGTCGCAATTGCCCGGGCACTGGTCAATGATCCCCGGATCCTTCTTTGCGATGAACCAACCGGCAACCTTGACCGGAAGACTGGCACCCAGATCATGGATATTTTAATCGACCTTCATGAAAAAGGAAAAACCGTAATTCTCGTAACCCATGACCCGAAAATAGCCGAGTACGCACACAGGACAATCCAGCTCGAAGACGGGAGGATCGTGGAATCATGAAGGATATCTTTTTTGATCTTTCAGTCCGCAGTGTCCGGTTAAATTTCCTGCGTTCGCTGCTGGCATCCATCGGGATCGTGATCGGGGTTGTTGCAATCTCATCGATGGGAATGCTCGGCACTAACATGCAGCTCATGATGGAAGCCCAGTTGACAGAAGGCATCAATACTATCGTCATTACCCCGGACTCCGTGATGTCCCAGTCAGGATCTTCATCATCTTCATCATCTGACGGGATCACAAAAAGCCAGCTCAATGATATCCGGGACGCAGCAGGCACCAATACCGTCATACCAATACATAGTACCAGTTCCGAATTTTCAATCGGTTCGGATGACGGGAGAGGCCGAATTTATGGTCTGGATCCTACCGATATCAAAGAAACCATGAATGTGACGGAAGGTTCCACGCTCCATGGCGAGAGCGATGCCCTTGTTGGATCTTCGATTGCCAGTATGTTCGACCTGAAGATCGGGACACGGATCAAGATCGGTGAGCCGAATGTGAGTGTTACCCGGCCGGTTGTCCGGGTCGTCGGGATCCTTGAAGAGACCGGCATGTCCTCATCTAATGGGATTAGCACGGATAACGCAATTGTTGTATCTGATGACTGGTACACCAAAGAATTCGGTGATGAAAATCTATATGATCAGGTGAATGTCCTTCTCGACGATGTCAATACTCTGGATGCCGTCGAGGAAGCCATCGACAAGAAGGTCAACCGGAATAAGGATGTAGTACGGATTTCCGATTCCAGTTCCCGCATTACCAGTGTCTCTTCAACCTTAAGTTCACTGACAACGTTCATCCTTGCAATCGGTAGTATTTCTCTGCTTGTTGCAGCGACCAGCATCTTCAACGTGATGATGATGTCCGTAAGCGAGAGGGTCCAGGAAATAGGGATTCTTCTCTCCATAGGTACAGAACCAAGGGAAGTCCGCAGGATGTTCCTGTATGAGGCATTCATACTTGGCCTGATTGGAGCGGTTGTCGGGGGATTCATGAGCCTGATTATCGGGTACACCGTTGTCGGGGCCATGATTGGCAGTACGGATTATTTCTTCCTGCCGGAAAGTCTCATCTATGTACCTGCTGGTATGGCTATCGGAATGATCGTTTGTATCCTGTCAGGTCTTTACCCGGCATGGAGAGCATCCAACCTCGATCCGATCGATGCCCTGAGGGCAGACTGACCGGAATTTTTTTTTCCTTTTTTGGTGTATCCAGCCACGATAAAAAAATTTCAAAGGAAACGAACCATTATTGCATATTGTTCATCAGAATATACACATTCAGGAATATCCTGAGTGTTTGGAGTACCTGCAGAATGAGGCATACTACAATTCTGGCTCTTCTCCCAATTTGGGATTTTAAGTCCTATAAAAATCCCACCTTCGTTCGGGGGATCCTCCACCTCCAATCTCCGCAGTTGTTCAATGAGCTAAACAGGTAAGTGAGTAGCGCAAAAGTCGGCAGACCTTTTGCGCGTAGTCAATCATAAGAGGGGGTGCCCTGGCGGCGGGGAAGAAGTCCCCGAGAGCGGGTAGACTTGGGAGACAATCAGCGTAACCCTAAATGCCCCCGCACCGTTGGAATATTTTCAGTTTGAAATATTCGATATCTTGAAAACCAAACGCAGCACGTTTTATGACGTTAATTTTGTTGTTGAATCCTTCTGACCCGGCATTCGTAAGTCGGTGCTTGAAATAATTAAGTATCCCGTAGATGTAATTCTGTATCATTGAAACAACCGGAGTAAATTCCTCAATACCCGAATCGCTGACATTTTTGAACCATTGTTTCAATCTTACTGTTTCCCTGTCCTCATTCACATCATCGAAGATGTCAGCGATTTCCTCTTTCAGAACGTACGCCGTATACAACGGTTTATTCGATTCCAGAATCTGATCCAGACTTTCAATATCCTCTTCTTCCGTAAGGTTTTTTCTCCGGTGAAGAATCAGAAAACGTTTATGTTTCATCTCTTTTCTCGTAGATTTGTCGGACTGTGCGAAAACTTTCTTCCGGACTTTGTCAACCGCCTCATTCACTTTTTTGATGATATGAAACTTGTCGAACACGATGTCAGCCGATGTATTCTTTTTGACGCTTGCGATATAGGGATCCCACATATCCATGCAGCATACCGTGATGTTCCTGGACTTTTCCGGACCAAGTTCGGTGAAAAATTCATCGAGTGTGGCAGTTTTTCGTTTGAATCCTATCCAAATCACCCTTCTTGCGGAGATATCCCGGACAATTGTCAGATAGTGATGACCTTTCCGGTACGCAATCTCATCGACGCCGATCATTGTCGGATTCAATGTCTTCAAATCAATCATTTTATCCTGGATTGATCGTTTATCGATGTCTTTCACGGTCTTCCAATCAAGGCACCATATGGCAGCTGCATCCGTTAGTGGCATCCGGGATGTACACAATCCTACAGCGTCTTCAAGTGCTTTTGTACATCGAGAATAGGGACGTACAAAGTCAAGATACTCAATACCCCGATAACCGCAGGAACATCGAATTTTATTCTCTTCAAATACGACGTGACTTTGTTTGTTGCGGAGATTCAGATCCCGAACGATCCGGGTATAGCTTTCTTCAATTTGGCTATTCACTGATCCACACTGCGGACATTGTGACAGCCCTACCTTTTTCAGGATTATTAACACTTGATTCTTAGTGTCCCGAATGTCGGTGATTTTATATCCCGAAAATAAAAACAGGTTCTTGAATACGGTTTCGTATTTACTCCGTTTGCGTTTCATGGGTCAAATGAATTTCACAAACGGAGTTCAAAATACTCTTCTTCTTAATTTTATCTCATCCTAAATCTGGAGAAGAACCACAATTCTTATTTTAAGGAAGATCTCAGATCCGATCCTCATGACTGCGGATAGTTGTGGGAGTCCTCCTCACAACAGGTGATGATCTTCAGCCACACATTTACGAAAAAAATTTTAAAAAAAGAGGGATTGGTTAATGTGCCTGAAACAAGGGATTGACCCGGTTATTCAAACGTATCCTGGGATTCGGACATATCCTCTTCAGGAATTGTCGGGGGTGTTGTCCAGACTTTCCAGCACAAGGCTGCAACAGATATCAGGATAAGCACAGCAAGCAATATCGCGCTCCAGATATTTTCCGCAATGTTTGTGCTGACCGAAAGGTGCATCCCGGACAGATCATTGAATGTTCCGATAAAGAGTGCAATGATAAAGAACAGGATGGATCCTACTATGATTCCAAGAATAATTGCAGCCACGAGTCTCAGGGGATTTGGGTTGCCAACAGTATCTGTCATAGTTTGGAGTTTTCTCCATATCTATAAAGACGTTGGCATAAGGTCACCATTTACAAAATCCGCAAGGTATCATCGTTTTCAATAGTATGGCTCGTATCCCGTTCGTGAAAAACCTGATCAACACCAAGGATGACATTGATCCACCTGAGATCCTCGAAATTTTCGATGAGCAGAATGATCATCAGAGTGACGGGTACAGCAAAAACCATCCCAAATATGCCAAGCAGCCAGCCCCAGAATATCACGGATATGATGACAATTACCGCTGGCAGTTCGAACCGGCGGGATGCGAGATGGGAATAGACCGGGTTCTCGACAACCAGGTTGAGAATACAGATAGCTGCAATCACAACTGCTGCTCCCCACCATCCGAACTGGAGCCAGGCAAAGAAAATCGCAGGTATTGCGGCAATGAACAGGCCGATATAGGGAATATATCCCAGCAGGAATGTCAGGATCCCCCAAAGAATTGCTGCATGGACTCCCATGATCCAGAGAAAGCTGCCGAAACAGATACCGTGGATAAGGTTGGTTTCAGTCCTCACAATCACAAAATCAATCATGAACCCGCTCATACGTGCCAGGTCTTCAACCTGTTGCGATGACCTGCCAACCAACCGTTCAAACCGGGCCGGCAGGAGGGGCGCTTCAAGAAGCATGAAAAACGTCGTGACCCCGATAAAAAAGAGATACATCACAGACTCCCCGACACTGGTAACCGAGGATGCAATAATTCCGACAAACGATGCCAGATTGGGTGCACTTGACATAAGGCTGGATGAATCGATCCCAAAACCCGATAGAATTGATGAAATGTTCGCGAAACGCTGGTTGAGTTCGGCCTGGAACAGGGGCAGATCCCGGACCAGAACATCAAACGAGTAGATCACCAGGAAGAGGAGTGCAAGAATAATAAAACAGGCAATGAGAGTGATGACGGAGACTGCGATAATATTGGAAAAACCACGATCTCTCAAAAAATTTACTGCAGGGAGAGCAATCATGGTCAGGATAATGGAGATCAGGATCAGGTTAACAAAATATGCGGTCATCTTCAGGCCGAGAATGATGATAAAGAAAAATGCAATGACCATAATGTACCGCACTGCCCGGGATCCAATATCAGGGAAAACCATTGATCTCTGATCCGCCCTCTTTCCATAACAATGCTTTGTCAGAAACGATTCTATTCACCGGTCGGGCCATTGGTTTAACCAGGACCATCCTCATTATTTTTAACCTGATATCCAGACACTAAGAGTAAAATCCCGGCTTACGATCCCGGGAACTTTGCAGGGTGAATGAAAATGAAGGGGAAGGCGGCAAAAACGGATAATAAAGGAAAAAAGTTTGTTGCAGATCCGGCATTTCTAACCACAATGTCAGAATACTTAGTCTGTCTGGCACACCCGGATCGGTTCCGGATTCTCAAGTATATTGAGCACGAGCCAAAAGAGATCCCCGATATTGCCGGGCAGACCGGTTTTTCAGAATATGATATTAAAAAACATCTCGACTGCCTTGTCGCTGCAGGACTTGTCAGTCGCGAAGCCGGACTGGGCCATGAGTCAGCTCACGGGATTTACCTGGTCTGGAAATATTCAGTCACCACGGGGGGTCTTGAAGCACTGATCCGGAACATCGGTCTTTTTTCCCGCATTCCCGGTCTTTCCCAGCAGCCGGAAGTTGCAGCAAGGCTCAATGCTGCCCGTTCTGCATTTATCGGAAACAACAATATGGCAGGTCCGGTCCTTTGTCTTATCGAAGGAATCGGCAATTGCCGAACCTACCAGCTTGGAAAAGAACGCATCATTCTCGGCAGACAGGATCCCGACCAGCCATCACTTGAGCCGGGAGGAGACATTGAACTTGGCGGGGATTACCGGGCAGTGACACGGATAACCCGGCCACATGCGGTCATTCTCAAGACAAAACAGGGATGGGAGATCGAGGATAATGACAGCACCGGCGGTACGTTCATTAATTCAACTCGCATATCTCCACATGCATCCACCCTCCTGTCAAACGGGGATATTCTCGATCTCGCCACAGGAAATTACGCGGCCCGGTTCATCTTCTTCTTAAACGGATAATCAAGGGGACATTCACAATCATTCCGGTTCCATTCAGGAATATACAACGGTTTAATGCTCACGGCCCACAATAAAACCGGTAATCAATGAATTACTCGCACCTGTTTGGACCGGTCCATTCCCGACGGCTCGGCCGATCGCTCGGGATCGATCTTGTCCCGGCAAAAACCTGTACTTTCGATTGTGTGTACTGTGAGTGCGGGGTAACAACAGATGCCGGACTTGAGCGAAAAGAATTTTTCCCGGTTGATGATGTGATAACTGAACTGGACTGTTTTTTATCAGCATCTCCACCGCTTGATTATCTTACATTTGCCGGAGCGGGCGAACCCACGCTCTCGAAATCAATCGGCCATGTGATCAAATTCCTGAAAGATAAGTATCCGGCCTACCGCATCGCAGTGATAACAAGCGGCAGCCTGATGGGGGATCCCATGGTGCGTAATGATCTCCTGCCGGCGGAGGTCATCCTTCCGACACTTTCGACAGTCTTTGAAGAAACATTCCGGAAAATTCACCGGCCCTGCCCGGGCATATCCGTCAACACAATCATTGAAGGTTTGATACTATTCAGGAAACAGTATACGGGACAGATATGGCTTGAAGTTTTTATAATCCCGGGAATGAATACGAGCGAAAAAGAATTGATGGGACTCAGAGAAATACTACTTCTGATCCAGCCCGATCGGATCCAGCTCAATACGCTTGATCGGCCCGGTACGGAAAACTGGGTCCGACCGGCAGAACCTGGTGAGATGGAACGAATCCGGTCCCTGCTTGGATTGCCGGTTGTTGAAGTAATCGAACCGGAAAATTTCAGTTGATAGTTTTTCGGAGATTACTACAAGCAGATGGACATCTGGGATCCATAATACAACTGAGATATTCTCAGGATTGCATTCAGGTTTCCAGAATTCAGACTTGGGGGACAGATTGAACCGGGGAAAAATACAGGTAATTATTCCAGCATCTCTGAATTCAAGAAAGAAGAGATAAGAAAAAGTTATCCGGGTTCCGGGTACTGGGTTTGGGTAACAACAGTTTGGGGTGTTTCATATATCAGGGCATCCCCACTCTTTCCAGTGATGGTTAAAAGGTTCTCATTTACAACGTAAGCTGCTGAATCCCCCAGGATCTGATAATAGGTTGTTTCCTGGTCCGAAGTGGCCTGACAATACATTTTTGTGGAAGTAATCGGTCCGATTGCAATACCATTCCCTTTCGGGAGGGTCTCACCGGTGAGTGTATAGACTGCGTTGTAATTGTTACAACCACTGTACCCTACAAGAGTCCCGTCAGCATAAACCGTGAGGGTGATTTCGGCAGAGGGCGTCAGGATGACCGTACCATCCTGAATTGCCATACGGGTCAGGACCCAGTTCCCTGCCAGGTTCGTGGAAACTGCCGGGGATAGGGTTGCAGTCGTTATGGGAGTCAGGGACAGAGTTGGCACAGGATTTGTCTGAGGCTGTACTGCGGATTGCGGAGATGTACAACCAGCACCAATGAGGGAAAGAACCACCATCATTCCAAGAAGCAGAAAAATTTTCTTCATACCTGAAATGGAAACATGATAATATATATCTCTACCGGATGCAGGAGATTAAAAATATCTCATTCCCCTGTCACCGAACAGACGATTTCACGTTCCCGCCCGGCATTCACATCCAGTTCGAGCATTACGATCTGTTGCCAGGTCCCGAGCAGGAGCTGCCCGTTTTCAACAGGTACAACCAGCGAGGGTCCGACAAGAGCGGCTTTGACATGCGAACGCCCGTTCCCGTCACCCCACCGGGTATTGTGGGCGTATTCCCAATCATCCGGTGCAAGGACTGATAACGATCTCCTCAAATCCGAGAGCACTCCGGGTTCCAGTTCAATGGTCGTCAGTGCCGCAGTTGAATGCCGGACAAAAACATGGACAATCCCCTCCTGAATATGACTTTCTGAAACAGTGTCCCGAACATTTTTTGTAATATCCAGGATATCCCCTTCTCGATCTGAGGTTACCTGAAACTTTTTCCGGTACATGATATACCCGTTCAATGGGTTTGGTGCACTCCATCAAAACCCTTGCTGATTATTTCAATGCCAGAAAGAGATTTCAAGCGTTTAAAAAAAAAAGGATCTTTACTCCTGATTTTCAGGAGTATTGTTCTCTTTTGGGGTTTCCCTAGTTTCCTGACTGTTATCGCTCTCGACCTCGGGCTGCACAATGGCGACACCCACGACCCGGTCTTTGTCATCCAGGCGTATGGTCCGGACACCTTTTGTTCCGCGCCCGATGATCCGGATCTCACTGACCGGCATACGGATGACAACCCCCAATGCAGTCATAACGATGATCTCATCGGTATCCAGCACTGCACGTGACTCGATGACGATTGCATCACGTTCAAGCTGCATGTTTTTGACACCCATCGTGCCCCTGCCATGTCCGCGGAAATCATCAAATTCCGTCCTCTTCCCAAAACCAACATCTGATATGGTGAGGAGATGGTCTTTCTCAACAAGAGTGAGTGCGACAATGGTATCCTCGCCACGGAGTTTCATCCCCCGCACCCCGGAAGCATTGCGCATGACCGTACGGACCGTCTCTTCGTGGAACCGTAGGCTGTAGCCGAAACGGGTCGATAAGACAATCTCTTTACTACCATCGGTCGCAATGACATCGACAAGCTGGTCGTTTTCCTTAAGCCGGATGGCATTGGTTCCCACAGAACGCGGGTTTGAAAATTCCGTCTGCGGTATCTTGATGACCTGCCCGTACCGGGTTGCAAACAGCATAAACCGGTCTTCCCGGAACTCCCGGATCGGGATGACTTTTGTGACGATCTCATCTTTTAAGTTCAGGAGATTGACAATTGGTTTACCTTTTGCAATCCGGGAACTTTCAGGAATCTGGTAGACTTTGAGCCAGTAGACGCGCCCGATATTGGTAAAGCAGAGGAGATAGTCTTTCATCTCGGCAACAAATACCGAGTCTACGCCGTCATCCTCTTTGGTAGTCATACCGGTAACGCCATGGCCGCCCCGCCTCTGTTTGCGGTAGGTATCGATATCCATCCGCTTGATGTAATTGGCAGTGGTGATCGATACGAGTACTGTCTTGTCCTCGATCAAATCCTCATTGGTAAGGCTGCTGGTATCGATTGCGATCTCGGTTCTCCGGGCATCCCCGAATTTTGCTGCGATCTCAACGGTTTCGCGCCGGATCTCGTCTTTGATGTTGGCTTCATTCGAGAGGATGGTCTCAAGCCGTAAGATCTCGGCTTCAAGTCCCTTCTTCTCATCATTGATCTTCTGCTGCTCAAGCGCTGCGAGACGGCGGAGCTGCATCTGGAGGATCGCATTCGCCTGAAGTTCGTCAAGCCCGAACTGGAGAATGAGAGCATTCCGTGCATTATCAACCGAATCCGATGCCCGTATGGCTGCGATGATAAGATCGATTTTTGAAAGGGCAATGAGCAGCCCGACTAAGATATGGACTTTATCCTGTGCCTTTTTCAGGTCAAACTCCGACCTGCGCCGGATCACTTCAATCCGGTGCTGGACAAATTTCTCTAACAGGCCATGGAGATTGAGCACCTTGGGCTGGTTATCGACAATAGCGAGATTAATTGCCCAGAAACTGGATTCGAGTGCAGTCAGTTTGTAGAGCTGGTTTAAGATCACTGCTGACATGGTGCCCTTGCGGAGCTCGAAGACGACCCTGATGCCGTCCTTGTCAGATTCATCGCGGATATCGGAAATGCCATCGATCCGCTTATCCTTGACCATGTCGGCAATAGCAGTGATCCACTGCGCCTTGTTGACCTGGTAGGGCAGCTCGGAAACTATGATGCGATCGCCGCGGTTGCCCCCTTCGCTCTCTTCAATAGTGGCAACCCCTCTGACGATCACGCGGCCCTGCCCGGTAGCGTAGATGTTCCTGACCCCGTCGGTGCCCATCATAACGCCACCGGTCGGGAAGTCAGGACCGGGCATAACTTTCATGATCTCTTCAACCGGAATTTCCGGGTTGTTGAGATAGAGGCCGACGGCTGCGCAAACCTCCCGCAGGTTGTGCGGGGGCATCTTCGTTGCCATACCAACCGCAATACCATCCGTGCCATTGACCAGCAGGTTGGGAATCTTTGACGGGAGGACCGTGGGTTCTTTCAACGACTCATCATAGTTCGGGATGAATTCGACAGTATCCTTGTCGAGGTCTTCCAAGAGCGCTTCTGCGTACGGGAAGAGCCTGACCTCGGTGTACCTGCTCGCTGCTGCAGCATCGCCGTCAACGGATCCGAAGTTACCTTGCCCCTGTACCAGCATGTTGCGGTACGAGAATGGCTGGGCCATCTTGACAATCGTATCGTAGATGGATGCATCGCCGTGCGGGTGGTACTTACCCATCACTTCACCGACAACTCTCGCACTCTTCTTGGTGGGCTTGTCGCTGGTGTTACCCATCTCCCACATTGCAAAGAGCGAGCGGCGGTGAACAGGTTTGAGACCATCGCGGACATCAGGGATTGCACGCCCGATGATGACACTCATGGCGTAATTGATATATGAGGTCTTCATCTCGTGCGCGATACTGATAGGTTCGGTCCGGTGGGTTTCCGGGCCACTTGCTGGGGGTACTTCAGATGTCAAGGTTGGTCACCTCCTTTGCATGGCGGATGATGAAATTTTTCCTGATCTCCACATCTTTTCCCATCAGCGTCTTGAACATCTCGTCTGCCTCCATGGCATCCTCAATAGTGACCTGTTTGAAGACCCGGTTCTCAGGGTCCATGGTGGTATCCCAGAGTTGCTGGGCGTTCATCTCACCAAGACCCTTGTACCGCTGGACGGAAACGCCTTTTTCACCCATGGCTGCCGACACGGCCTGCATCTCCTCTTCTGTCTGCACCCACTTCTCTTCCTTTCCTTTCGAGATGCGGAACAGGGGGGGCTGGGCGATGTAGATATACCCGGCTTCGACCAGCTTGAGCATGTACCGGTAGAAGAACGTCAGCAGGAGAGTGCGGATATGGGCACCATCCACATCGGCATCAGTCATGATCACGATGTGGTGGTAGCGGGCCCGTTCTTGGTCGAACTTCTCCCCGATACCGGTGCCGATTGCAGAAATAAGTGTCTGGATTTCCGCGTTCTTTAAGATCTGGTGCTCACCGGCTTTTTCCACGTTCAGGATTTTTCCCCTGAGGGGAAGGATAGCCTGGAACTTACGGTCCCGACCCTGTTTGGCCGAACCACCTGCAGAGTCTCCTTCCACAATATAGACCTCGCTCTTTGCCGGGTCGCGTTCCGAGCAGTCGGCGAGTTTTCCAGGGAGTCCGGAACTTTCAAGAGAACTCTTGCGCCGGGCAAGGTCGCGGGCATTGCGTGCGGCTTCCCGGGCTTTTGCTGCCGAGAGAGCTTTTTCGATGATGATCTTGAGCACATTAGGATTCTCATCGAAATATTCACTCATTGCCGCATAGACCAGCGAGTCGACCGTGCCCTTGACACTGCTGTTCCCAAGACGCATCTTGGTCTGCCCCTCGAACTGGGGATTTGCCATCTTGACAGAGACTACGGACGTGAGACCTTCCCGGACATCTTCACCCCGGAGGGTGATGGTCGCGTTCTCCTTGATCAAACCGTTTCTCTTTGCCACCGTGTTGATAGTCCGGGTGATGGCGCTTCTGAAGCCTTCGAGGTGCGTCCCGCCATCACGGGTATTAACCGAGTTGACATACGAGTAGATTTTCTCGTCATACGCGGTGGTGTATTGCATCGCAACTTCGATTTCTAGTTTGTTCTCCAGATCCTTTTTGGAGATATCAATCGGTGACGGGTGGAGACATTCCACCCCTTCGTTTAAGTATTTGACAAACTCAACCAGTCCGCCTGCATAACAATAGGTAGCAGTATCCCCGGAACGTTCATCGGTAATAATGATGGTGAGACCTGCATTGAGGAAGGCCAGTTCTCTCATCCGGTGTGCGAGCACATCATAATCGAACGTGGTGGTCTCAAAGATGGTGGCATCGGGAACAAAATGGACCTTGGTGCCACTCATTTTCGAGCCGAACTGCGCAAGGAAAGCCTTACGGCTCTCACGCTCAGACTCTATCGGATCGATAACCGGGCTTGCGGAGAGATCCTGCTGGCCGGTTGCATGGGTATCAACCGGCACTGCGGTACGGGTAAATGATGCCGGTACCCCGTACAATTGCTGGTACCGGGCGAGCAGCTCATTGAGAGACTCTTCCCGCGTGGAGAGCGGGGAGGTCATAATTCCCTTGGCAAAACGCATCTCGTAGATATTGCCGTCACGGTATACGTGGGCAGAAAGCCAGTTCGAGAGTGCATTGACAACCGAGACTCCGACCCCGTGGAGACCACCAGAAACCTGGTACGTGGCCTTGTCAAATTTTCCGCCGGCATGCAATACCGTCAGGACAACTTCGAGAGCACTCTTGCCGTTCTTCTCCATCGTATCGACCGGGATGCCCCGGCCGTTATCTGTGACTGTAACCGATCCGTCCTTATTTATGGCAACCGTGATATGGGTACAGAACCCGGCAAGCGCCTCATCAATTGAATTGTCTACCACTTCGTAGACCAGATGATGCAGCCCGCGGGTATCGGTACTGCCGATATACATCGCAGGCCGCTCGCGAACCGGGGCCAGACCTTCGAGTACAGTAATATGAGATGCATCGTACGTATCAGTCAAACAGAACCTCCCCTAAAAAATACAGGAAAAACAACCTGTGTACTGGTAATATATTTGATGTGAGAGTATTTAACCAAAACCCCCTTAACATGCAGGGTTTTTTACGCCGTAAAAATTACAGTTTTTTTTTAATCCGTATGTATACATTTTTCCTGCAAAAACAGGATAGCAGAATACCGCGTTACCGGATCCGGTAACCATCCGGTGGGATAAGAATCTCAAACCGGATTTCATCAGGTTTTCCGGTTTCCTTAATCGAAATGGATGTGATTGCAAGAATTTCCCGGACAATAAAAAGATCCTGGGTACTTCCCTTGGTTTTCTCCCACCCGAATATGTGATCTTTCTTATCAAGGGAAAATCCCTCCGCAGCTTTTTCAAGGATTATCTTCATTCCCGGATCAGTCTCAGCCTGGTTCAGGAGAATTTCACCATCCGGCTTTCCATGTTTCATGAGATAATCGAGAAGGTGGAGAAGTCCTTTCTCAAGGAGTGGATCGGCATGGATCTCAAGCCCCTTGACACTGTTTTTCCGGACAATGGAAACCGGGGGAAGATGGGACAATGCATACAGGAATACCTCGTTGAAATTCTGCCACCGGGGATTCTGGGCACCCATGTCACGGTAATTTTCCGCAAGTTCGATCTGGCGCTGGATTTCGACCGTTGAGTCCTTAAGTTTTGCGAGAGTATCTGCCGTATCAGGATTCGAGATCTTCTGAACCAGGACGTCGAGATATGCCCGGACTATGAAAATCTGGGTCTTGATATCGTTCCTTGTTAAGAAATTGATAAGGTTGAGTTTTTTATGAGCAGTGACAAGGGCCCGTTCGTACGCCTTGTGTTCCCGTATGTCACGGGCGACGATGATCCCGTACTCGTCATCATCGAACCGTACCACCCGTATCGAGATCTCAGCAGGAAATTCTTTCCCGTGATGGGTAATCATGACAGATTCGAACCGCTCCTGACGACCGGACGTTTTTGCATAATCCAGCATCCTGGAGAACCGTTTCTGTTCTGATGGTGCAATGACAATCCCGACTTCACGGACAAGCAGATCTGAATGGTCATATTCGAGCTGTTCGGAACAGGCACGGTTGACATCCAGGTATTTCAGGTCAGATCCCCGGATTACCATGACCATATCGTTCGTTTCATCAAAAAGTGCCCGGAACCGTTCGAGCTCAGCGATACGCTGCTGGAGAAGGGGATAATAACTCTTGTGTGCCGATGACTCCCCCATTCCAATAATGCGTTCACGCTGGATTGTCCAATCTTCGGGTTCATCAGAGGGCTGCTTCATAGATTGCCTCAATATCCGGCTGGGTCGGTCGCCGGGGATTGGTAACCATACAGGCGTCCTTCATAGCATATGCGGCAAGTGCAGGAATCTCCTCTTTTTTAACACCCATCGTTCCAAGAGACTCGTTGATTCCGACAGTTTTCCGGAAAACCCTGATCCGGTCAATGAGGTTTTGCTTGTGTTCCTGAGCGGTTGATGTTTCCATTTCAGATTTCATGATGGCATTGATCGTTTCGTACCGCCTGGCTGCTGCCGAATAATTATACGCGATCACGGAATCCAGGAGCAGGGCGTTGCACTCCCCGTGGGGGAAATCGAGATACCCCCCGATACTGTGGGCCATCGCATGCACTGCCCCGAGGCTTGCATTGGAGAACGCAAGTCCCGCATGGAGGCTTGCAAGCATGGTTTTGCCACGGTAATGAAGATTCCCGGGTTCCCTGACTGCAAGGGGCAGAAAACCGGTAATTAACCGGATCGCTTCAAGAGCATGGACATCCGTTATCGGTGAACTGGCGTTGGACACATACGCCTCGATCGCATGGGTCAGGACATCGAGACCGGTGTTTGCGGTCAGGTCCGGTGACATGGTTACAAGAGTTTCCGGATCGATTAAAGCAATATCAGGAACCAGCGCTTTCGAGATGAGTGCCATCTTGACTTTCCGGTTTGGATCGGTAATAATAGCAAACTGGGATACATCAGCACTTGATCCGGCGGTTGTGGGGATACAGACAAGAGGGGGCGGGGGAATGCTGATACGATCCACCCCTTCGAATTCAGTAATGTGTTTATAGTTGGATGAGACAATCCCGATACCTTTGGCACAATCAATGACCGAACCACCCCCAAGAGCGACAAGAGCTGTACAGTTCTTTTTTTCAAAAAGTTCTGCTCCATCCATGACATTTTCTGATCGGGGGTTAGGCTGGATATCAGAAAAAATTTCAAACTCCACACCGGATTCCTTAAGACTCCGGATAAGATCAGAAACAAGAGGGGTGTTTTTTATTCCATCATCCGTGACAAGAAGAACCTTCTTTGCACGGAAATTTCGTACATACCTTCCCGCGAGATGGCGTGCGCCCATCCCGAAGACGAATTCAGGTGCAACAAATTTCCTGAGCTCGAAAGAAGTATCCATATTCTCTCTTGTTTAGATGTTTTAGCGGGGATATATAAATTTCCTGAGACGTGGTTTTATAAATAAAGTGAATATCCGTAAAAATTATTGCAAGAGCCCGGATAAAAACAGGAAATGCAGGTACGGGTTATCTGAATTCTCCGAAATCTGCATCCGGGATTCCCAGGTACCGGTCAATTTCCAGAACCAGGCGTTCAAGAGTAATCTGCACTTCCCGTGCATCCTCCCGGTCCATGTTCCCCGGCTGGTGCCAGACCACTTTTTTGCGCAGCATGGTTGTGAGCTCATCAATTTCTGTTCCCCGAAACTGATCCGGCAGAACCAGTCCTTCGACATGATCGCCTACACCCGGCCACGCTTGTTCAGGAGGCAGCGCAAAATGCCGGGCTATCAGGACGATGCTTGTAATAAATCCATGACCAAATTGTGTTCTCATGAGCAGATGATGGATGCGGGATCAAAAAAAGGAGACGGGTGATAACGGGCAGAGCTGAAAAACGGAATTCTGTATTCAAATCCTGGTTGAAATATCAAGATGACAGGATGGGAATTTATCCTGACTGAAAGGAGGACTGATAACTGTTCACATCAGCCGCCATGCCGTAACCCACACTGTGATCGGTACTGAAATAATAAGGATCAGGGACAGGCAAAGAAACACCCACTCCTTTTGCCGCAGCGCTTTTTTTGTTACGAATAGATAACTCTCCCGCCCGTATCCCCTGCACAGCATGCTGGTATATACCCGTTCACCCTGCTCATACGAGCGGATGAACATCGTCCCGATCAGGTAGCCCAGCTGCCGAAGCCGGTAACGATACGGAAGCTGGCTGTCGAATGCATCGAAGCATTTGGTCTTGAGGGTCTCGTTCATCTTGCGGTACATATACCCAAAAACAAACAAGTACCGGATCATCATTCCCAGCGCAAGGGCAAATTCTGCCGGAAGTCCCATCCGTGACGCCCCCTCCAGCAGGTCCTGCATTTTAGTGGTCGATGATAACAGGATGATAAATGAGATGCATACTACGAACTTGACCAGGAGAATGAAGGCAAACTCGATCGATTCGGCATAGATATTTATCCCGAACGGCAGCGCCATGACAACATGGTAATCAAGATAATACTTGTTTTTTAAGAAAATCTGGAAAAATATGATGATGCCCCATATCGGTACAATGGCAACCAGGCGTTTTACGTAAGCGAGGGGGGAAAGGCGGGTGCAGCACCAGAGCAGGAAAAAAAATACAAAGAAGATTGCCCCGACCGAGTAGATCATCGTTGAGTAGGGAACAGCCACAAGTGCAATAATTGCAGCAAAGCAGATAACGATCTTGACCCGGGCATCGATCCGGTGGATTATGCTGTCCTGGTACGCATCCCGTTCAATCTGGAAGAGATCCTCAATCATGATCGTTTGCCAAATGCACGAAGCAGGGCCTGTTCAGCATCCGTGTAGGTATACGCCATCGATACCTCAACTCCGTTTTCCTGAAGAGTCTTGAAAAGTTTTGGCAGGACCGGAACATCGAGGCGGACAGACTTGAGCATATCGGGCTGCATGAAGATCTCCCCAACCGTACCGGAGGCAACAACCCTGCCCTTGTCCATGACGTAAATATAATCGGCGATTTCCGGTACGAGTGCAACATCATGCGTGGAGAAGATAACCGTCATCCCGTATTTGGACGAAAGCGAATTGATAAATTCGTTTAAATCGGCTACACCCCGGGGATCAAGACCTGCTGTCGGCTCATCGAGAACGAGGACCTCCGGCTCCATGGCAATCACACCGGCAATTGCAACCCGCTTTTTTTCCCCGCCACTGAGATGGTGGGGAACCCGACCGGCCAAATGTTCGATTCCTACAACATTGAGGGCTTCATGGACCCGGTGATGGATCGTCTCCGGATCAAGGCCAAGGTTTGTCGGCCCGAAAGCGATATCCTGTTCAACAGTCGGGGAAAATATCTGGTCATCCGGATTCTGGAATACCAGACCCACAAATTTCCTGATCTCGCGGTTGTTCTTCTTTGTTATGGGTTCTCCCCGTATCAGGACAGATCCTGAAGTTGCCTGGAAAATTCCGTTGAAATGTTTGAACAACGTGCTTTTTCCGGCACCGTTCGATCCTATTACGGCGATGCGGGATTTTCTCGGGGCGATAAAATTGATCCGGTCCAGTGCCGTAACATTGCCAGGATAGACATAACAGAGATCGCGGGTCTCGATCAGGTGCATAAGTATACGAAATAGGTTGAAAAAATGTATAGGTCTATTGGTTTGGTTTAGTTGATTTACCGGCAACTTTTATACCATATGCCAGCCCGAGCACGATAAGGAATGCGAAAATCGTACCGAACACGATTGCAATCAATCCTCCGGCCGGACCCATGCTCTCTCCAAGCGAGTAATCCGGCATTGGCGATGAATACGCGAATTTCCCGTTTAAGTCTTCTTCGATTTCAGCATCTGATGGCGTATCACCGGTGATGCTTTTCTGGCCCTGGACCACCAGCGCCGTACTCTCGAGTCCATCAGGGTCACCGGATGCAAGGAAAACTGCAACTACTCCGATGAGGAGGGCGATAATAATCCCGGCAATGATGAACGTTTTGTTATCCATCATTATGCGCCCGCCCCCTTTGTGGTTTTAACTCCTGTATCCACAAGGTCAGGTCTCACACTGGTGATCAGGTAGATGGCTGCGACCGTAACGATCCCCTCGATAACACCGATGGCTGCATGGTAGATTCCCATTGCAACAAGACCTTCCTGGAGGGGGAAGGTACCGGCCAAAAACATCTCGACTGCGCAGGCGAGTGCCGGGATCAGGCAGGCAAGCCATGCCGCAATGAAACCGGAGACGGGCATGTTCTTTGTAACGCCCATCAGGCCCTTGAAGGAATAGAACCCGACAAAGCCACCGATCACACCCATGTTGATGATGTTTGCTCCCATGGTCGTGATACCTCCGTCACCGAACAGGACTCCCTGGACGATCAGGACAAGCGTCAGGATAAAAACTGCGGCAAATGGCGATCCGAGAATGATTGCAGCAAGGGCCCCGCCAACAAGATGCCCGCTTGTTCCCATAGAAACCGGGAGGTTGAATGACTGGAGGGCAAAGATACCCGCAGCAAGGACGGCCACGAGCGGAAGTTTCTCTTCGCTCATCTCATTCCTTGCCCAGCGAAGGGCAAGCGCTACAAATACAAGGGCAATGATCCAATAGATGGCACCCTGCCAGATTGGAATGAACGCATCAGGAATATGCATAATGTCACCACAAATTTGTTACAATTGTAACTTTGAGTAGCACTCATTAGATTAAAAATGTTGTTCTTTGATTATTATTTTTGATTTTTCCTGTTAAAATACAAATGAATTATAGAGAACAATCAATATGACAATTTATACAGCATGATATGATTCCCGTAAATATTTTTCAGGGGACGGGAAGAAATTCCCGACACCGTTTTCACGATAAATAAAAACAATTCCCTACTTTTTTGCCAGGACCAGGTTGACAGTATTACTGGCAAACGGTTCGACTATAACATCAGGTGTCGTATCCTGCGTCTTGTTCTGGACTACCTTGACCGTATAGGTTCCTGCCTGCAGGTACTGGAATGTGAACGGAGTTTTCTGGCCGGTATTCTTATTGTTGATGTAAATCTTTCCCCCAGAAGGTTCACTTGTCACTTCAAGCGATCCGTGAAGGTAGGATTCCATGATAAACCTGCGAACCTGATCCTTGTCGCTCATCCAAAGCGTACTCTCAACAGGCAGGTAGCCGGGTTTTGAAAGGGACACGATATGGTGACCATCCGAAACATTCCGTATCAGGTACGGGGTGGAATAACCAGTCGGAAAACCGTCCAGATAAATATCCGCACCGGCCGGATCAGATTCTACCCAGAGATTCTGGAGTGAGTAGTATCGCGGTTCGATCTCAATTTCATCGACATCATATGAAAGCACCAGGTTATTCGAGAGATATGCATCCCCAATTCTCACAACAATGAAATTGTCCGATGGCGATGAAGACTGGAGATTTATTTCTGCTGGGATCCGTTTGATCGTGGTCTGGCCATTGAACGTAAATTCCGAATCATAATACCCGGTCGAATTGATGACAGGATTCAGAAGAACCGGATTTTCAGCTACCGAAAATGCAACCGGGGTGACTACGCCTTCATCCACCCAGACCTCTTTTGATTCAACGGGAAACGAGACCTTATCTTTCTGTTTTCCCTTCATGACCTTGACCGTATGTTTTCCATCAGCAAGCCCGTAAACGACCCCGGGGGTAACAAGACTGGTTTTTTTCCCGTCGATATAAATCGTTGCACCATCAGGGCTTGAGGTGACATAAACCCCCCCGAATAATTCCTGATCGAGCAGGGCCTCGTTATCTGAACTGATTTTTTCCATTGATCCGGAAGAAATTCCCTGCAGAGGAAGATCAAACTTCAGGGTCTCGTTATTCGTAATAAAATATCTCTCTTCCATTGGTTCAAACCCTTCGCGTTCGAGAAGGAACGTGTGATTCCCCCCCGGCAGGGGAACAATTGTTGCCGGGGTGGTTTTCCCGCTGTACTGGTAATCAACGGATATTAAGGCCCCGGGGGGGTTAGAGATCACCCGTATTTCATATAACTGCCGGGAGGGATCAATGATCTCTTCAACAGGTCCTGAAGCAGGTATTATATCAGCGGACTCATTTGTTGAGGAGACATCAGGAACAACACCCCCGGTATCATCTGATGCGGGATCATCGGGAAGAAGCGACGCCGATTCATCCCCGGTTTTTGAAAGGACCAGGATGATGTTCCGGTTTTCCATGTAATCCCCTTTGGAGCCGGTGACGATACTTCCAATCGTGGCATTGTTGGCCGTGGGCATCAGGGACCCGGTCACAGAAAGGTTCACAACACTGATCGATGAAGATCCACCGGTCAGCCGGTTTGTCCATGACTTCCCGTTAAATGTAATCCGGTTGTCATTTTCTGAAGATCCTGTCGATGCGGTACTCACTGCATAAAGAGTCCCGCTGACCGTATCCGGACTGCTGATTTTTCCCGGGAATGACATCCGGGTTGTTGCATTCAGGGTGTCGACCTGGAAATCCGGATTTGCATAGATTATATCAGATCCCTCCCCGATCCAGAACTCCACCGGATCCGCATTCGGGTCTTCATACGTGAGAACAAGCAGAACACCGTATACTGCAAAAACATCCTTATTATCCCCCTTGTTGGTTACGGTAAACGTCATGGTGCCGGAACGGATTGAATTTTCATCAAGCAGGAAACTGTGCGTCTCAGCAGGATAATCGTAAATCCCGTCGCCTTTGCGATCGAGATAACTGCGATCAAAAGTGAGCGCTCCCTCCTCTGAATCAACGCTGACAGACGCCGGTTTTCCTTTGAGGTTGCCGGTATTGTAGCTCCAGGTAGAATAGACGTAAAGCCGCCCATCCGTGACGGTAACATACCCGGAGAGATTGACTGCAACCGGATAGGCTTTGCTCATCCCTTTTTCCAGCAACCCGGAATAATCGCTCGAATCGGCTATGACGAGACCCCCATTGACCGTCCCGTGCCGGTAGAGGCTCAGTGACCTGCCCCCGTACCCGTACTGTTCCGATTCCCCGGTTTTACCGGCGGTCTGGTTTCCACCGCCTTCAATGAGGGCTTCTGTAATTGTTTCGGTCTGATCTTCGCTGACAGTAATCGTATCCTCCCAGGTTTCATAGCCGGTCTTTTTCAGGGATACGGTATGATCCCCGATCATGATATCCTCAAGAAGGATATCGGTCTGGACGGACTGGTTTATACCATCAAGATAGACCCAGGCCCCTCCGGGTTCTGAACTTATATCAATGGACCCGTTGATCTGTTCGAAATCAAAGTGAAGGTTGGCACCCTCATTTTTGTGTATGACAACCTGCCGCTCGTCCGGTTCCCGGAAACTCTGGTTGTTTGCAAGGCTGACCATCACCGTGTGTTCCCCGACACTGAGTCCGTTTATGGTGGTATTGGTCCGCATCCCGGTCTCCTCGTCATCGATGGTAATATCCGCGCCCAAGGGATTGGAAGTGACTTCCAGCATGCCAACCGGGCGTTCGGGGAGCCGGTATGACAGGAGGGCAAGAGGAATCTTAAAGTAAGCCCCGGAACTGTATTCGGAGGATGCTCCCGCTCCTTCCTTGTAGGAAAGTGTGCTGTCCTCCCCCGGAATAATTGAGTCGGTTACATCCCATGTTTCGTACCCGAAATAGGATCCCTGGGGAATTCCGGAATCCAGTTCCTCGCTGTTGAAGGTATAACTGCCGTCGTTACTGGCCATATACAGCGAGGATAACTTTGCTTCGGGTTCCTGCTCGGAGTCTTCATCGTATTCAGTAATCTCCGAGGTTCCAAACGATGTTTCCCCCACGTACCCGAAATCATCTTCCGTATACATGGGGTCGTGCCCCTGGTTGATCCAGTAATAGACCTTGTCGCCGTCATCGTCATTGTAGGCAATGACAAGGGCGATGAATTTTATCCGCCCGTCGAATGACGGATTGACTTTTTCCGTCGTCACCTTCACGCCAACCCGATCGGTACTGATCCTGTCCCTGATATCATACCACATGAGATAATCGCTGGTCACCCGGTTCAGGTGGCCGTTCAACCATACCGGGCCCGTACCTCCTTCGCCCGGATAGCTGTATGCTACATTCAGCTGTTCGTCGCCCAGAAGAGTTTCAAACACTCCGTCGCCATCGCTGTCGAAATTCACGTGGGCAATTCCGTTATAATTATTCTGTTTATGACCGCAGTAGACCCCTACATACACCCGTGCCCAGTCTATTGAGGTATATTTGGGAAGGGAAAACGATTTTTGGCCGGTCGTGGCAAATCCCGGGTACGCATCGAACCAGATACCCCCGGATACAACCCCCTTCTTTTCCGTAGTAAGCGGAATACCGCCTTCATACGAGTTCGCCCCTGCCGCAGAAACCAGAAGAAGTACCGCAACCAGACCGATAAAAATATTCAGCCAATATTCCCTGATCGTTTTTCCATTTCGGAGTACTACATCATGATTTTTCTGAATCGGAGTTCCAGAAAAGGATGAAGGAAGAGAGGCGGAGTTTTGCTGGCCGGGAATTTCTGGGTACATACTGGATCGTACTTTAAAATACTAATATTAATCTTTTTTTAAATTTTTTTCACACCAGATATGAACAATTAAAAATTGTAGTGAAAACATAATACAAAAAACTAAACATATATATTAGGCTGCCTTTGCAGGATACATCATTTCTGTCGTATTGGTACCCGGGGCAAACCGTCCAGCGTATTCATCGAGCATTTTTTTGGGATCCAGATCGCTGAATTTATCCGGATTGAGGATTTCGGCAAAATACAACAACCCGATCACCGCCCGGGGCCCGTACACGATATCATTGGAAATCACGTAGACCTGATTGTTTTTCACCGCACTGGTATTCCGGATACCGTCCCGGTTTTCAAGAGCCGATCGGACCTCTTTGAAATCCAGGTCTTTTTTTGTCGATGCAACTACCTTGACAATGATATCGGGATTTTGCGCAACCAGCCATTCCGCGTTCACTTTGGGCGAAGAAACCGGCAGCAGGCCGGCGATATTCTCACCGCCGGCCATTGTTACCAGGCTGTCTGCCCCGGTACCTCCGGTCAGGGTTGAATAGTCCGAGTAGGATTCGAAATATACCCGGGGCAGATCCTCCCCGACCATGGTCCCGAGGCGTGACCGGACAAGAGTTTCCCCGCTTTCAACGAATTCGACATACTCCTCAGCACTGCTTTCTTTCCCGGTCAGGTTCCCGAGTTTCCGGGCATCCGATACAAGGGTGTCGATCTTATAGCAGTCGATGGGCAGGATCGTAATATTTGCCGAGGTAAGCTTGTCGATATTCTTCGGCTGGTAACTGGCATAGCTGATGACCGCATCCGGGTGAAGCGAGAGGATCGTCTCCACATCCGGGGTCTGCCAGTTCCCGATGCTTGGTACCTGGGAAAACCGGGGTCCGAGAACCGGGTGGGTTTTTACGGTATCCGATATCCCGACAATCGAATCTTCTGCCCCGATTGCCATGAGGAGTTCCGCGGCATTGGCATTCGTGACGATTATCCTCCGGAGGGGGATAGACAGGGCAGGGGTCCGGGCAACCTCCGTAGCCGGGCCCGGCACCGTTGTCACCATGGTCGTGGAGGGAATAGTTACCGGTGAATTTTCCGGAGAGGTACAGCCGGCTCCTGCTGCCGCTCCCGCCACCAGTACCAGTACGAGAACCACCACACCATACGAGTTTATGGCCAGCGATTTTTTTCTTTCAGATTTTTTCTGTGTCATTTTTCTGCTACCTCACCTGTACGCCACCTGCTTTTGATGAAACCGGAACCTCCCGGCCCGGTCTGACAAATACAGTTCAGGAATCCGGAGCATCGTGATCGGGTCATACTATCACGAATGCCGGATTGCCTCGACCGGGTTGAGCCGGGCCGCCTTGATCGCAGGATAGATACCGGATACAAGCGAGAGGAACACTGCTATGCAGAAACCAAGAACCAGTATCTGCGGGGTGACGAGCGTAAGATCATACCGGGCAAAACCGGAGAACAGGTCTCCAAGCTGGCTCATCAGGTACGCTTTCCCGACCGTATTGATCACCCATGCGAAGAGTATCCCGAGAAGATCCCCGATAATCCCCCCGATTATCCCGATGTACAGGCATTCCAGGAGTATGAGGGTCATCACGTCGCCCTGCGATGCACCCACTGCCATGCTTACCCCGATCTCCCGGGTCCGCTCATAGACTGCCATGACCATGGTGTTGACGATCATGAGCGCCCCGATAACCAGCGAGATCGCAGCAAACAGGGAGAGGAAGAGAATGACCATATCCATGAGCCGGTTGATCGACTCAATCTGGCGGAACGCCCCGTTTGCCGTGAGACCAAGACTGTTAATCTCGTCAACAACGGCGAATACGTTTTCAGGACTGTCAACCCGGACATACACCGCATTGTAGGGCACCTGTTCTTCTTCAATTGCCCTGACAGAATCGATATCCATGATCACAAGATTATCGAGATCATCTCCCCGCTCCTGGAGGACGCCGCTCGTAGTGATCGCAATTTTCCGGTCCTTCGGTGCCCCGGACGGATCATAATCCCGGATCACGACCGTATACAGGTCCCCGAACCGGATCCCTTCATATTTCTGGAGTTTCTCCGCGAGATCGTGACCGAGGATCACTTCATTTGACGATGAAGCAGACAACCCCCCCTGGGAAAACCGGGGACTGAAGATTTTCCTGAAATCGTCTGTTTTTATCCCAGTTACATCGAGGTACGTCTGCCGCAACGTGGAAAATGATATCCGGTATACCGGCCCGGCAGATTCCACATGGGGAATATCGGCTATCATGGCAGCTTTTGATTCCGTGATGGGGATAACCGTCCCGTCTTTTACGGTCCCGGTCACTTCAATGAGGGTCAGGTCGGACTGCTGCCGGATCGTCTCGATGGCCTGGTACCGGATTCCCTCCCCGAGCGATATGATCCCGATAACCGCAGCGATCCCGATGGCAATACCAAACGCTGTGAGAAGCACCCGCATCCGTTTTTTATAAACCTGGCGGGCGGAAAGTTTTGCGTAATCGGCAAGTTTTACCATGCGCTGACCACCTTCCCATCCAGCAGCTGGAACGAACGATCGGCATAGGCACCGAAATCCCGTTCATGGGTTACGACAAAAAACGTTGTCTTTTTCTCTTCGCATATAGACCGCATCAGGGAGAAGATCTCCCCGCTGGTCTTCTGGTCAAGGTTACCGGTCGGTTCATCGGCAAGGATGATGGGGGGATCGTTCACGAGAGCCCGGGCAATCGATACCCGCTGCTGTTCTCCCCCGCTCATTTCGGTCGGCAGGTGATCCCTGCGATCATAGAGTCCGACGGATTCAAGGAGCCCTGATGCGATGCGGGACCGGGTCTTGTGATCATGGTAATTGAAAAGCATGGGGTATTCCACATTTTCCTGGGCAGTCAGGTACGGGAGGAGGTTGAACTGCTGGAATACAAATCCGATAACGGTCCGTCGGATAGTAATGAGTTCGTGCGGACTCTCAAAATTCACCGGTTTCCCGTTGAAGGAAAGGGTTCCGGACGTCGGCTTGTCAAGGCAGCCCAGGATATTCAGGAGCGTGCTTTTCCCGGAACCGCTTCTCCCGATCAGGGTCACGAACTCCCCTCTTTCGACCTCGAAACTTGCACCGAACAGAGCCGGTACCCGATCCTGGTATGTTTTTGATACATTGTCTGCAACAATAATTCCCGGCATGGTATCCCCCTTAACCGTACTCCACCTGCAGGACTGCGTTGGTGAGAAGCAGATAATCCCCTCTGTCCTGGACTGATGCAAAATTCGACCTGCCGACCATGTACGGCGTCACGTCCCTTTTTTCAATGCCAATCTGCTGCTGGTTGTCGGAATCAAAGACATCAACCCAGGTCTTACCCCGTGCCTGCGGGAAAACCAGATCGAGGATTGTGGTAAAAAAACCCGGCAGTTCGGATTCCTGCCGGCTGTTGAAATACACGGCATTCTTCTGGATTACATCGGATCTTGTGTAGCCCCCCGAAGGAGCCACAAGTTCGAGTGTGGCTGAACCCATCCGGTCGAGATCGAACGACGGGTCAAAAACAAGAGTGCTTGTTGCCATATCCGGTGTAATGCCGAAACTGTTGTACAGCATATCACAGCCTTCTTTTATTACAATCATTTTTTCCGGTGCGGACATGCTTGAATAGACAACAAGGATACCGGTACCCTGGATCACAAACGTACTGTTGCCTGCACCGGTATTTTCGACTTCAAACGTTACTTCATTCCTTCCCGGGGACAGATTTCCACCCGGGAAGGCATCCATGCCGGAATAGAAATCGCTGGGGCTTGAAAATCCCTTATTGTCGATATAGCGCGTGGCCGGCAGTACCGGGGATTCCCGGCTTGTGCAACAGATCACGGCAAGGGAAGGATAGACCGCCTGTTGATCCTGCCGGCTCCAGGCCCAGTACACATAATAACGCTGGTAACGGATCACCGCATCATCCGGAAGGATGAGAGTGAAAGAGACGGGATATGTATTTCCGGGAAGCAGTGTCCCGCTGTACGTGCTGTTTCCGACAGAAAATTCATATCCGCCATGCAGATTCCCGGTGAATGCAGTAACGAGGGACTTATCACCGGCATAGGTCGCTGATACCGGAAGGATCAGCAGCGCTGCGCAGAGAATCTGCACAACCAGCCTACCGGGGGAACACATACGTGCCCTGGACAAGGTTGTTTGCCCGGTTCTGGTCCTTGATCTGTCCGGATTCATCGACCGTTATTTTGAGCGTATGACTCCCGGGGGTCGTGAAGACCGGGATACCGGTTGAGAGGGAGCCATGCGCTTTGATCCCGTCATCGATACGTTTCTCGGCAATTTTTTCTCCATCGAGATACACCGTCACGGCAAATGGCGGTGCATCACTGCCACCGCTGTTGGTAATCTCCAGCGGGAGGGTATATTCCTGCATATCGGATACTGCACCGGCCGGGACAACAACCGCTGCCCCCATCATGAGGGTGAGAGGCAGCATTACGGCAAGTGCAGCTGAACCGGGCCCCCTGCGCCGGAACAGGACGATGGCTGCAAAACCTGCAACTGCGGGCAGGACCGAGAGCGGGGCTTGTGTCGGGGATACCCCGGCTGAATCATCCTTACGGACCGGTGTACCGACACTGATCGAAAGATCCGGGGGAGTACCGATTGTTATCTGGCGGGATGCACGATTGTTACCGGGCGCGGCATCTCCCGCAGCGGTTACTTCGGCCGAGATTGTAACGGTTCCCCCGGTTGCAGGCCAGGGAACGCTGACATCGGCGATGCCGCTCTTTGGAAGGGAGACTGAAGTAGTGTTGACCGTTTTCCCGTCGACGCTGAATACGACAGATGCCGGCCCTTCCTGCGCAGATCCGTAATTCCTGATCTCAGCGGTCAGGAGAGCGGTCTCACCCTCGTACCCGTTTTCGAGGCGGATATTGCCGGCTGCAAGATCGGGTCCCTGCGAGGTACCGGGTTTTGTGATCGCAAGGATCGCAACGACCGGGTGGATGTAATCTTCTGCTTCCTGGTTATCCCCGGTTGTTTCGAGGACCCCATCGCCATTGAGATCGTTGCCCCTGAGGAACCGGACTGTATTGGTCTCCTGCACAAGATCGTTAACATCGAATGTTTCCGCATCGACATACCGGGAGTCAAATCCCGTAACGCCGGTTGCATCAAACGACTTCTCATTCCCGATATCGGTTACGCTGATCCCGTTGACGGTTTTTACCGGGACACCCATCCCTTTTCCATTGAACTCCACGTAATCCGGCTGGCCATTTCCCCCGGCAAGCAGGAGGACCGTAAGATTTGCACGGGAAATACCGGATACGGCAGCCCCGGTGAAGGTAACGTTTGCCTCCTCGTGTTTGGTGGGGTTGGTCCCGGCCCAGCCTTCGCCATGGAGGTTCTCGTTGCCTTCCGCGATCCAGTACCGGGTCACTTCGTTACCCGGGCTCTCGACAGCAGCAACGACAAAGATGCAGTAGACCCGGCCATCCAGCTTGTTGCCGGGCTCGCCCTTGCTGGTATTGACCGTGATCACGTTGTTGCCCTTTTTGAGAAGATCGGTTGCATCGTAGGAGATCCAGTAAATCCCGTGGCCTGACATGTACACGTCCCGGTTCTGGTCCCGGTCGCCGTACAGGGTATAGGTGATCTTCTTCAGGTTATTGATCCTCAGGTCTGCCCGGCCGGTATACTTCTCAGTACCCCCCCAGATCCCGGTATAGACCCGGGCATACCGGGGATTGGCCGGAAGTTCAAAGGAGAGCTGGTACGGGGGATTTGCAAGCCCGTAGTTCCCGAAGGTGAGGATTTCCCCGTTCACCTCTCCCTGTGCCCCGATAGTGAGGGGAATCCCTTCAAAATCATAGATCGCAGAACCGGGAATGATGAGAAGAATGGAGACTAGTACGAGTACAGGGAGAAAAACCAGAGCAGAGGACCTCATGATACAAACCTTGTGATTATTACCGATTAGTACAATAATAATAATAATAATTCTGATAAAGATTTTTATTTTGTCTTATATGATTTGATCTATTTGATTATTGGTAAAATTTTATTTGCGCGATTGCGAAATAAATATAATTTTATTAATGTACCGGCCAACAGAACTCTGAAAGGGGGAGGATGTACGAGTAAAGAGAGAAAATGGCGACTGGGGGAAATACTCAAGCATTCTCCCGTTCTCTTAACCCCATCTTTTTAAAAACCGGTGATATTCCGTAGTCCGGCCAAACATCATTAATTAGTCAGACTGAATGCAAGGAATAATAAATGAAAATAATTCATGAAATTCTCAAACATCAGAAGAATCGTGTAATTATTCTGGCAATTCTTGGATTCACCATTTTTGTTTTTGTCTTAGTTATGACAGTCATGGTTGGATCAGATCGTTATGGAGGATCAGGAGATGTATCCAATCAATTGTTTCATACACTGGGAACTACTGGTATTGCAGAATCCCCAGAGACGTACATAACGGCAATCTGGACGTATAAGACTGCCGGACCTGTTCAAAGTGTTTCGGTAAGTTCAATTGGTCAGTATATCGCAGCAGGATCAGGATCGATGAATGTTACAACCGGGTATATGGAAGGTGAGATCTCTCTTTTTACGAATAATGGGACGCTTCTCTGGAATCAAAAACCCAAACCAGGCACCACGCCGGTAAGTGCTGTAAAGAGTGTCGCAGTCAATGCTGATGGTCGTTCCATTGCGGCACTGGGGTTATATGGCGATTTAATGTACTTCGACCGTATGGGAACCCCCCTTTGGATGAAAGGTCCTATGGGGAGTATTGGAGAAAATGTAGTAATCAGCTCTAACGGAAGATATATCGTCAGCGGATCGGGAGGTGTTGTGAGTTGTTTCAATCGGACGGGAGTCCTCCAATGGGGGTATGACACCCGCCACCCCGGAAACAGTTCCGCCAGTCAGGGTTATGCCAATAATCATGTTGCCTTAAGTTCAGATGGGCAGCACATCGCTGCTGCTTCAGAGAATGGGCAGGTCTATTATTTCGACCCGGACGGATACCTTTTGTGGAGCAAGGATACGGGAAATCCTTTGGAAAATATCGCTATAAACTCGTACGGACGTTATATCGCGGTAGCATCACGCGATCACAATGTGTATTATTTCGATGATAGCGGAAACCGGTTATGGAATTATACAACCGGAGGTATTGTCCGGGCTGTCGCAATGAATGATGATGGACAGTATGTTGCAGTTGGATCCGAAGATTCGGCCATCTACCTCTTTAACCGGAACGGGACACTCCTCTGGAAATATAGCACCGGTGCCCCTGTTGAGAGCGTTTCAATGAGCCACAACGGGAATACCCTTGCGGCAGGATCGGATGATCATATCATCTATTGTTTCAACCAGACCGGATCCCTCCTCTGGAAATATCCAACGGGGGGGGAAGTTAAAACGATCGCGGTGAGTGCGGATGAAAATTTTATCGCAGCGGGATCATACGATGGCTCGGTCTATTTCTTTAACAGATTAGGAACAAGGAGAGTCCTGAAAACAACAGAAATACATTCAGAATTAAAAAATGAAATGAAAAATACGAAATATCCCGGATTACCCGAACCGGTAAATGCTGCGTTATATCAATTAAACAAGGAAAAACCATTTGTTGTCAATAGGTGGGAGGTTGATGAAAAACAGAAGCATATCATCATTTATGTTGTCTGGATGAGTGCACGACGGTTCGATGAACCCCAGAATACGAAAATCGAAGACTGGAATGTCACAATCGTTCCGGATACTGGAATGATGTCTGAGTTGAAAACCGTACGGGCCGAGATGATGCAATTAGAACAGGATCCTGATATGCAGCTTGCCAGTCATACCTTGAGTGTCGGGAATGGCCGGATAGAAATTTTTGTTTACTTATATAATTACACACCGGCGAACCGGGAATTACTGAAAAACGGGCTCCGGGGATGGAAAATTGATGGAGGGCCGGTTGCTACACCACCTCCATCACCTGCCACGACAACGCAGGGAGGGGCAACCTTTTAAATTGCTGGATTTCTTCAAGACAATCCGCATGATGAAAAACCCGAATACCAGTTCCGGAATCATTTCCGGAACCCACATTAAAATAAGCCCAAATCAGCCCCGGATTTCCAATAGCATTATCTGGAAAAACCCGTAAAATGCCCGGATTGGATCGTCCCGGAAAAATCCCGATATATGAGCCCCGTTTACAAAAATAACAGCGGAAACGCTGTCACCGGACAGCCCTTATTGCCCTGCAAATCGCCCCGGTTTTTCCCCGCATGATTATACAACCGGGTATGATTTCAGGCTTTAAAACGCGAATAACGCGATCTTTTTTCCGGCGAGAGGTTGTACCGGACACAACCGGGACCGTAAATCACGATTCCTGCAAATTTCCACATTGCCGGCAAAAGAGGGTAAAATTCCCACCCAAAAATCGGCACTACCGTCAGTAAACTCATAATCCAAGGGTACATTTTAGTATTACAATAATAAAATAATTACATACTAAGTAAATTTAATTTTAGTATAGTAAAAATTTTTAAAATAATTATTTAAAAACATTTTAATATTTCACACGCTTATTGGGGATCGTTCGCAACCTGTTTTGCGGACAGGAAAAAACGTTATGAAAACAACGACGAACGAAAACAGACCCGGCAGGTTTGCGAACCTGCTCTCCGGCGGGGCAAAACCGCGCAGGTCCTTTGCGCTCATGATGGCGCTGGTGCTTGTGGGGATGCTGTCCCTTGCCGGGGTGGTATCGGCGGATGAATATTTCAAGGGTGTCGCACCCACAACAATTACGAAAGGAACTGTTGATAATGGCGATTTCTGGGTCGATTTGGAAAACACCTGGACCAGCCCGGACAACATAGGGACTGAACAAGCATCAGCAAGTTTTACACTTCCAGTCGATCCAAGTGACCCAGGAGTCACAATTGAATTTGCCCATCTCTACGTGGTAGTCTACAGCGGCAGCCAGTCTGCTAATTACAAAGGTAATGAGACTGTTGTATTAAACAATGGTCAAGACAACACACTGGCAAGCGCATATCCATTAGACTTGGAATATGACAGAACCGTAGGACCTACCTATGGCAGTGTCTCTGCTCCCTTCACCAGTCTTTCGCGGGTCACCAGCGATTACCTGTCAATCTTTGATGTAAAAGATTTCCTGACTACTCAGGATATCAGCGTGGTTGTTACCACGACAAACGAATCCGGAAGATTCGATGGCCGCATCAAGGAGGTTAAACTTGCAGTTGCCTATGATGATGGCACAGGAAGTACAACAACATATTACGTGAATGAAGGTCATGATGCAGTCTCCTATTATTCGACCATCCCCTATGTCGGGCAGAGCGAGTTCAATGATACCGGATCCACCGGCACCGGTACCCTCTACGTGGATTACATCGCCTCTGCTGACGGCACATATACTTGGAACGGCAACCCGATCACTGCAACCGACAGCATTGTCGGCAACCAGGCGGGACTGAAAACGTACACCGTGAGTCTGACCGATGATAACTATCTGTCCTATAACCGGACCGGCAATTATTACAAGATAGCCGCAGCATTCCTCAAGTTCTGATCGGATTCATGTACTGCATGATGAACACTGGTCCGGAGGGGGATAGATCCTCCTTCCTCACCAGTTAGTATTCCTGAACAAAAGCACACATTCATAAAAACCTGCCGGCCCCTGCAGAAATACACGGGCCGGTTCTTTTTCCAGAGTTATTCCGTTCCATGGTTGTATACAAACATTTGAGAACAGGTCCTTGTGTTTTTATCCGGAATCTTGTCTCTCACCAATACCCTGTTTGATGTGAAAATCTCGCAGGTTCATGCATTTTAAAAAGGTACGCAAATTGAAAGATTATTTATTTTTATTTCAATACTAAATTTTCATAATTATTTCAAAAATGTAATAACTATTAGTAACAAAATAAAAATCGTAGTGCGTGAGTAGTATGATAATTAAATTTTGTAATAATTTTAAAAAGACGGGGAATAACAACCATTCCACGGATGAGCGCTCAACGTTTCGACACATCTTACTGGTACTTCTGGTTACCGGGCTCCTGTTATTCTGCACCGCCGTATCCGCGGAAAGCGCGCAGGAAATTCCGGACCTCGCAGATTCAGGAATGAATCAGTCAGGTTCAACTCCAAACCAGGGTCAGCTGATCAGCCTTGACGTGCCGTTCATACCAAATACAGGCCAGCAGCCTGATGCAGTGAAATTTTATGCGGACACGTTTTACGGCACGGCATATGTCACGGACACCGATCTGACCCATGCGGTCGCGGTCACAAAAAACAATGAGACGTATGGCGTTGCGTTGAAAGAGCAGTTTGTCACTGCTGATGGCACGTTGATTACCCTTACCCCGCAGGGCCGGAATCCGGCCATAACCAAGGTCTCCTACTTCCTCGGTAGCGATTCCGGCAAATGGCAGTCCGGCCTCCCGACCTACAATCTCGTCTCTCTGGGAACGGTCTGGCCCGGCATCTCGGCTGAGGTGAAGGCGCATGGCGGAAACGTCGAGAAGTTCTTCACCGTTGCGCCCGGTGCTGATCCGGAGGATATCCGCGTGAAAGTTCTCGGTGCCAGGAATATCCATGTAGCGGAAAACGGGAACCTTGCCATCACCACAAACAACGGAGATGTGAGTATGGCCGCACCGAAAGGGCTCCAGGATGGGCAGAGCGTAACGGTTGCCTATCGCGTGCTGGACGATGGGACATACGGGTTTACTGTAGGAGAGTATGACCAGACAAAAGTACTGGTTATCGATCCGTTCCTCAATTATAGTACATATCTCGGGGGAAGCACAGGTGACTATGGATATGCCATGACCGTGGACAGTTCAGGAAATGCATATGTTGCAGGGGCTTCGCAATCTACAACTTTCCCCACCACAGCCGGGGCATACAATACAACCATCAGCGGGGGCTATGATGTTTTCATTACAAAACTCAATTCCGAAGGAACGGGACTGGTCTATTCCACCTACCTTGGGGGAAGTGCTGCGGATTACGGATATGCAATAGCAGTCGATAGCACGGGAAATGCATATATTTTTGGAAATACTGCATCATCGACGAATTTTCCGGTTACCTCCGGGGCATACCAGACCACCTATGGTGGAGGCTCCACGGATGCATTTGTTTCAAAACTGAATGCGGACGGTACAGGACTGGTCTATTCCACCTACCTTGGGGGAAGTACCTATGATTACGGGTTTGACATGGAAGTTGATGGTTCTGGGAATACCTATATGACGGGAGGTACTAACTCAGCAGATTTTCCCACTTCAGCCGGGGCATACAATACCACAATTGGCGGCAGTTATGATGCTTATATCACAAAACTGAATGCAGATGGAACGGGACTTGTTTACAGCACATTTGTTGGCGGCACGAATGGCGAGAAAAGCAATGCAATCCAGATAGATGACGCGGGAAACGCTTATATTTCTGGCTATACACCATCTACAGATTTCCCGGTAACGTCCGGGGCGTACCAGACCACATATGGTGGAGGGTTGTTTGACGCATTTGTAACGAAAATTACTAGTGATGGAACAGGACTGGTCTATTCCACATATCTGGGAGGGTCTCTGGCAGATGGATCGTCACCCACATCCCCGATTTTAGATATGGTTGTGGATGACTCAGGTTATGCGTATGTCACCGGATATACATCTTCTACAGATTTCCCGGTCACTTCGGGGGCATACCAAACAACCCCCGGTGGTAACAATGATATATTTATTTCAAAACTGAATCCGGATGGGACCGACCTGGCCTATTCCACCTACCTGGGAGGATCTGATGAAGACAGAGGATATGCACTTGCAGTGGACAACGCTGGATCTGCATATGTATCCGGCTATACCAAATCTTCCATTTTCCCGGTTACTTCCGGGGCATACCAGACCACCTCCGGAGGCAGTTATGATGCATTTGTGACGAAACTGAACCCGGATGGAACGGACGTGGTCTACTCCACTTACCTTGGGGGAAGCAGTTCGGATTATGGATATGCTCTTACAATTGACAATTCAGGATATGGGTATATTGCCGGCTATACCGGTTCAGACAATTTCCCGGTTACTCCCGAAGCATACCAGACAACCAGGGGTGGCAGTAATGATGCTTTCGTCACTAAGATGGACTTCAGGTCCCCGGTTGCAGGATTCACTTCAGATGTACAGTCAGGAGAAGCACCATTAACCGTCACGTTCACGGATGAGTCCACCGGCCTTGCTACCGCATGGGCATGGGACTTTGATAACGATGGGGTGACCGATGCAACAACACGGAATGCAACATATTCCTATACAAACCCGGGGACCTATACCGTCAATCTCACGGTGTCCACAATTCTTGAGAGCAGTACGGAAAGTAAGACCGGGTATATATCTGTGACCACACCGCAACCTCCGGTCGCAGGGTTCACTGCCGATACAACCACCGGGGACGTTCCCTTTACCGTAAACTTCACGGACCAGTCAGCAGGGATCGTTACTGCGTGGGCCTGGGACTTTGATAACGATGGGCTGACCGATGCAACCACACGAAATGCATCTTGGACGTATCCTTCATCCGGAAACTATACCGTCAATCTTACCGTTGCAAATGCAGGAGGCACCAACTCATCGGTCATGACCGATTATATCACGGCCACCCAGCCCCAGTCCGCAACCGTCTCGTTCACTGCTGACATTACCTCGGGCGATGCCCCGCTGGACGTAAGTTTTACCGACCTGACGTCCGGGACGATCAGTGCATGGGCGTGGGATTTCAACAACGATGGTATTGTTGACAACACAACCCGGAATGCAAAGTATACCTATACAATACCGGGCAACTATTCCGTGAACCTCTCGGTAACCAATGCCGGAGGCACCAGTTATGAGCTGAAACCAGATTATATCACCGTGACAACACCGATAATTCCGGTTGCAAACTTCAGTGCAGATACAACTTCAGGTCCAGCTCCCTTATCCGTAAATTTCACGGACCAGTCAGCAGGGATCGTTACCGCATGGGCATGGGACTTTGATAACGACGGGATCATTGACGCGACATCACAGAATCCGGCCCACACGTATACTTCGACCGGGACATACTCGGTGAACCTGACCGTTTCAAACGCCGGGGGCACGGGTTACGAAGTGAAATCGGATTATATTACGGTGGGAGCCGGAAGCGATCTTATCGTTTCTGCTGGTCCCACATCCAGTCTCGCACCCGGCCCAAACCTTCTTGCCCACTACACTGCCAACACAGTCACAGTGACGGTCAGGAACCAGGGGACCCAGAGTGCCGGAGCATTCAATGTTACGTTTAATGTCGACGGAAACACGACCCGCGTGAATGTCACAGGACTCGCAGCCGGTGCCAGTACAACGGTCAGTATGACAGATACGGTGGACCGGGCAGTCGGTGTGTCGGTCCCGGTGACGGCAACCGCTGATGTGGAGGACATCATTGCAGAGAGCAACGAGACCAACAATGCGTATGCCTATAGTGCACCGGTGATCCGCAACGGGTACATGGGAATGCGGTGGGGCGATGGATCTGATATCACAACCAGTAAAGTTTATGATATCCGCGGGGACACCCTGACCTCCTTTGGGGACAGCCAGTATATCGGTGTCGACACTACCGGCACTACGGTGACCTGGACTGCAGGAAACCTGCCCATACCAGCCGGTGCAACCGTAAAAGACGCACACTTGTATGTACCATATACCTGGGATATCAACAACTGGTATGCTCCGGATAATGTCATCATGACCTTCAACGGGGATGTCAGGACCACTGATGCTTTCTACTATGACCAGAAGAACTGGGGTGCATGGTCGAATTATGACTTCGGCGTAATGATCTACAATGTAACCGACCAGTTCAGTACTTCCGGAAATACCGCGAACCTGAAAGCGACCGGGGTCGGCCCCAATTATGCGTACCTCCCCATACGGGGAATGAACCTCGTTGTCACGTACGAAGATACAAACGCCACCGAAAAACAGATCTTCATCAACGACGGGTTCGATCTTCTGTATGCGCAGGGCAGTTATTTCACCACCCCGGAGACCGCAACCGCCTATGCTCCGTTCACCGGTGCCGAAATCAACCTGAGCCGGGTTGAATCAGCGACCCTGACGACATCGGTAACCCGTGGAAGTGCAAAAGGAACCATGTTGTTTAACGGGAATTCATGGACAAACTACTGGGTACCGGGCCAGGGTGAGATCGGTTTGAACACGACGGATATCACCCCGTACCTGACATCAACCGATAACACGGTCATGTTCCGGAACGAGATCGAAGGGTACAGTATCGAGGCCTATCTCGCGATCCTCAAGATCGAGTACCAGGGAGATGCAACAGCACCGGTCGCCGGGTTCAGTGCGAACATGACAAGTGGCACCGCACCCCTGACCGTGCAGTTCACCGATACCTCCACCATCTCCCCGACCAGCTGGGCCTGGGACTTTGACAACGATGGTGCTATTGACAGCACCGACCAGAACCCGGAATACACGTACACATCAGAAGGAACGTACAGCGTCAACCTGACCGTTTCCAATACAGAAGGAACCGACAGCGAGCTTAAGGCAGGTTATATCACCGTCACCGGTTCCGGTGGCGGGCTGGCACCGGTCGCAGTGTTCGGCGCCGATCTTACAACCGGGACAGCTCCTCTGGCCGTACAGTTTACTGATGTCTCAGAGAATACCCCGACCTCATGGCTCTGGGACTTCGGCGACGGTGATGCCACCAACGCAACCGAGCAGAACCCGGTCCATACCTATACAGCGGCCGGATCATATACCGTCAACCTCACCGCTACGAATGCCAACGGCAGCAACAGCAACGAAATTACTGATTTCATCACGGTTACCGGTTCCGGCAGCGGTGATGCACCGGTCGCAGCATTCAGTGCAGACGCAGATTCCGGCCGGGTCCCGTTCACGGTTACGTTTACGGACACGTCAACCGGCGCCCCGACCGGCTGGGCCTGGAATTTCGGGGACGGATCGACCAGTACCGGACAGAACCCGACCCACACGTACGTGACCGCCGGGAGTTACACGGTTACCCTGACCGCGACGAACGCCGGGGGAAGCAATACCGCAACCGCAGCAAGTCCTCTTGTGGTCAGCGCACCGCTCACGTCCCCCAGTTACAACGGCGGCATTCCGCTGACAACCGCACAGAGCGGAACCGTATCCGGCGGCCTCTGGTATGACGCATATCCCGGGTTTGCCACGTCTGCCTCAAAAACATTCACGCTTCCCGGTTACACGGACATCAAATGGGCCCGGCTCTATACGGTCGTCTACCTTGGCCACATGCAGAACAACTACCGCGGCACGGTCACGATCAATATCGATGGGAATAACGACGGGACGAATGACCTGGTAAAACAGGAAACATTCAACTCGACCTATTCGTTCCCCGGTGAAGGCGGAACCGGTCCGGTCTGGCTCAATGACCACCTGAACCGGGTCACCAGCGATTACCTGATGTGGTATAATGTAACGGACATCATCACGGGCCAGCAGGTGAAGGTACAGGCAACCGCAGCTGATATCGATGCCAGTTTCGATGGCCGGATCAAGACCATGGTTCTTGCAGTGGCCTACGATGACGGCGATGCCGACCAGGTCTATTACTGGGTCAACCAGGGCCACGATACGGTGAATGCAAATGATGAGACAACCGGGTACACCGGGTCGACTGCATTCAGCACTGCATCCCTTCCGGGGGGCTGGGATTCTGCGAACCTGTCGTCCATATACCTTGCCAGTACCAACGGGGCCTATACATTCCGGGGCAACTCCCTCAGTTCCGGGACCCCTACGGGAAGTTATTTCGGCTCCGATACATGGGATGTCGGTTCCCTGCTTACATCAGGCCAGGACAGTACCCTGACCTATACCCGGGCGGCTGATTATTACAAGACTCCGCTGGCCTTCCTGAGCGTCCGGTATGCTGCAACACCTTCGGCACCGGTCGCTGATTTCTCCGTGAATGCTACCTCCGGCACCGCGCCGCTTGCCGTTAAGTTTACCGATACCTCCACAAACTCCCCGACCAGCTGGGCCTGGGACTTCAATAACGATGAAACCGTTGACAGCACCGAGCAAAACCCGGAATTCACCTACTCCTCCGAAGGAACCTACACGGTCAACCTCACGGTCACGAATGCCGGGGGATCGGATAGTGAAACCAGGAGCGGGTATATCACGGTCACCGGATCCGGTGGCGGCCTGGCACCGGTTGTGTTATTCAGTGCTGATCCCACATCAGGGAATGCACCCCTGACCGTGCAGTTCACCGATATCTCGGAGAATTCACCATCAGCGTGGCTCTGGGACTTCGGTGACGGGGACAGTACCAACGAGACCGTTCAGAACCCGGTCCACACGTATGCATCCGCAGGTACATATTCCGTCAACCTCACGGCAACGAACGCTTACGGGAGCAGCAGCAACCGGTACGCGGATTGGATCACGGTTGCTCCGGCACCATCAGCACCGGTTGCCGCGTTCTCCGCGAACGTGACAACCGGCACGGCACCGGTTACCGTAAAGTTCACCGATACCTCTACAAACTCCCCGACTGCGTGGAACTGGGATTTCGATAATGACGGAACCGTTGACAGCACCGTGCAGAATCCCGAGTACACCTTTAATTCTGCCGGGACATACTCCATCAACCTGTCGGTCACGAATGCCGGGGGATCGGATAGCGAACTTAAAACCGATTACATCACCGTCACCGGTTCCGGCAGCGGCAATGCACCGGTCGCAGCGTTCAGCACGGCAGTCACGAACGGGGTTGCCCCGGTCTCCGCAACCTTCACCGACGCGTCCACGAACGCCCCCACCACCTGGAACTGGGAGAGCAGGATCGCCGATAACGGGACCTGGACCTCATTTTCCACCGATCAGAACCCGGTCCATAGTTTCACAACTCCCGGCACCTACGACATCCGGCTCACCGCAACCAACGCTGCCGGGAGCGATACCCTGACACGGACCCATGCAGTGGCAGTAGCAAATGCCGGCGAACCGCTGACCGCAGTCAGGTCCGGCACGGTCTCCGGGGATCTGTTCGTGGAATCCCCCTCAACGTATGCAACCGGGGTTACCGAGGTTACCCATACGTTTTCCCTGCCGGCCGATGCGGTTGGAAACATCCAGTGGGCCCGGTTGTACGTCAACACCTACTCCGGAACAGCGGCGGGCGAGTATGGCCTGACGTCGACCGTCCAGTTGGACGGGAATACCCTCGGCATCGAGACCATGGATATCAAATCCACGACAACGGGCGCATCGTTCCCCCTCAACGACCATGTCACCAAGGTATACTCCGATTATGAAGCACAATACGACGTGACCAGCCTGATCGCGTCGGCAAACCCGGTTGTTCATGTCAGGGGCGATGCTATCAGTGGCCTGACCTTCGACGGGAGGATTAAGGGCATCACGCTCGTGGCCGCGTACAATGACGGCGACTCCGATCAGGTACAGTACTGGGTGCAGCACGGTCAGCACTATGTCACCTCCGGCAACACCAACTCGACCTCATTCGATACCTCCGCAATCCCGACCGGATGGACCAGCGCAAACGCTTCGATCCGGTACCATTCCAGCTCGGATGCCTCCTACACCTTCAACGGGGTTCCGGTAGCCAGCAGCACTCCCCCCAATACCGGCGGTGCGTTGAATTCATGGAACGTAACCGACGATCTTACCGTGGGTACAAACACGCTCGAATTCACCAAGAGCACGAGTTATTCGTATAAGGCCACAATTGCCACCCTTGCCGTGAAATACACAACCGGCGGCACCCCCTCAGCACCCGTGTCCTCGTTCTCTGCGAACGTGACAACCGGCATTGCTCCGCTTGTAGTCCGGTTCACCGATACCTCCACCAATTCCCCAACCAGCTGGGCTTGGGATTTCAACAACGACGGAACCGTTGACAGCACGATCCAGAATCCGGTCCATACATATAGTACAGCCGGAACCTACTCTGTCAACCTCACCGTTACGAATGCAGCAGGATTCGACAGCGAACTTAAAACCGGTTACATCGCGGTTACCAGTACGACAACCGCACCGGTGGCAGCATTCACTGCAAACAAGACTGCCGGGGATGTCCCACTGTCAGTAAAATTTACGGATGCATCGACGAACACCCCGACCGCATGGACCTGGGACTTCGACAACGACGGGACCGTTGACAGCACTCTCCAGAACCCGGTCCATACATATAGTACAGCTGGAACCTACACCGTAAAACTCACTGCAGAGAATACCGCCGGCAGCAACAGCGTTACAAAGACCGGTTACATCAGCGCCAACGAGGTTACGGTTGTCGCGAACAATTTCACGATATCCTGTGTCCAGACCACGAATGGTGGCGGAACCCAGCACGTGAGTATCGATACAACGCTTGCAACCGTGACCACAACCGGGAACACGGTCAACATGACCAATGTCGGCAGCGGATGGGACCATCTTGAGATCCTCATGACCGATACACCGGAGAATGGCGGGACTACCATTAACGGAACCGTCAGTACGGTTAAAGCAGTGACCGACCCGGTAACGGCACCCATCACATCCGTGGGGACACCGGTTGTCCAGATCGAACTCGCTCTGAATGAGATCCCGGGTACCACTGCCGCAATCACCCAGACCATCACAAAAGACCCGGATGCAACGGCGCAGAGCGCGTTTGTCCTTGCTGCATCATCCTCCGGTAAACAGATCGACGAGATCGCCTATACCCTCAATGTGGCTAAGACCAATCTTGCCAACTGCTGCGACGGGGGGATCATTAAAAATGCAACCATCCTGATGACGGTCAGCCCGGCCTGGGTCGCGGCTCATGGCGGAACCGATCACATCGTCATCATGCGCCGGGCTGACGATGGTTCGACCCAGTTCCTCACGACACAGTTCTTAGGCTCGGATTCGGGCAGCAACTACGTCTTCTCGGCTCTCTCGCCGAACGGGTTGTCGACCTTTGCCATGGCTTCTGTGTCGTCCGTTACCTCGTCATCTCCCTCAAGCAGCAGTTCCGTCAGCTCCGGCAGCGATTCATCGGATTCGGGCAGGTCATCTTCTACAGCAGCTACCGTTTCCGGTGTCCAGGCCGGCCAGACTGCCACATTCACGTTTGCGCAGCCGATTTCAGCTGACATACCCGTCGGCATCCGGACGGTCAGTATCGTGCCTACCCAAAGTCTCGGGGAAACCGATGTGATCGTACAGGATTCCGAGGTTGGTAATCTTGCCGAAACGCTCGGCCGTCCGGTGGCGGGAGTGGAAAAGATCGTGCCGGTCGGTATCAGTTCGTCTGCTATCGATCATGCCACCATCACGTTCGCGGTCAGTTCAACCTGGCTCTCGGCCCACAATATCGCACCGTCCGATGTGGTCCTGGTCCACAATACAAACGGCCAGTGGATCGATCTGCCAACGACTTTCAATGAACAATCGGGAACTACCTGCTCCTTCTCGGCTACTACCCCGGGCTTCTCGCTCTTCGCGGTCTCGGTTAAGCAATCCGCGGTGACCTCCTCTGTTACTGCGGTCCCGACCACATCTGCAACAATTGCCTCCACCACGCAATCCTTGCAGGCGGAGGCGGTCACAACGATACCCACAACGGTAAAACCGGTCGCTGTACAAACTACCGCTGCTCCGGCTCCGGTTCTTGGACCATCCTCGGCTTTCCCCGAACCCTACCTCCTCGTGGCGGTGGCTGGTACGGTCGTTATTATTATGGGAGTTGTTATCGGGAAACGGTGGTGGGTTCGCAGGCAGAACCCGGACCTCTTCCGGGATTATAAGTAATCTTCCTTTTTTTTGGATGAATCCGGAAAATCACCCTCCAATCTACACAGATTTTTAAAATGACATCTGTTATGTACAGGTTCATGGAAAAATTATCATTTTTCAGATTTCGTAAAACAAAAATTCTATATTTTAATACACCTACTGAATACTAAGGACAACAGAAAGGTTGTCCCGCGAATGAGGGCATTCCGGTTCATAAACCATATGTTACCTTGAACCGTTCTCTGCCTCATGGCATGGGCACCAACATCACATCCGTTTCCTGTTCGCAAAATTTCGTTCGATAAAATCCTGCCCATGCCAGAACGCGAACATCCGGTTGTTCTTTTCTAAAAAAACCGTTTTCGATCAGCAGACGCAAGGGTATTTCCCGTGATGGAATGCAGGTGCCGGACCCTTTTTCCAGACCGGTCAATTGTGATAAATGGCCATTGCGTTATCGGCCATCAACACACTCGGGGAGCCGCACCCGGGGAATTGTTCTCCAGAACCTTGTAAAAAATGAGGGAGTAATTACAACAGGATAATCTGGCACACCGGTTACGAAATGCAGCAGGAATCCCGGAACCGGATGATATACAAGGCAATAGGGGGTTCAAATCGATGAATCTTAATCCGGGATAATCCACAGATACCGGGGGCAGATACGGCTGCCATCCGTTTATGCCCGGATTTTTTCAGGATTAATCGGACTGTTTTCATCATTATGACAGAACTATCTGACATTTTACAATAAAATGTATTACGAAAATTTCGATATGTATTAATAAATTCAACAATTATCATTAATATTATCAGGACTGTGCTATGAGATTTAGAACACATATTAAAAGAGGGAAATCCGGTCATTCCGCCCATCGTAAAATGAAAAAAAATTATCGGATACACCCCCGTATACTCATCATAGCACTGATCTGCCTCCTTCTCATTCCTGCAATCGTTATGACCGCGAGTGCGGAAGCAACAAATGACCTCAACATAACCACTGCTGTCTACCCCTTTCCCATATCGGCAGTCTTTGCAAAAGAACCAAACACGGTCAGGGTCATCAATGTTAAAAATAACGGACCGGAAACCCTGACGAACATCCCCATCGCCCTTTATGCAAGTGATGTATCCGGGGGCACTGCACCGGTCAATACGACAACCATAGCATCACTCGGCCCGGGATCTTCAACATCCCTTCTCTCTCTTATCGATCCCACCATCAGGGATCTCGAGGGAGGAACGGTAACCTACATGGTGGTCCTGGACCCGGACAATCTTATCGAAGAAACCGATGAGACCAACAATGAGAAGACCAGCACGGCAAAACCGGTCGTGTACAACGGGTATAAAGGCAAACGATACTGGGAAGGCGGGAGCGACATAACGACCCGGCTGACCTACGACCTCAATGGAGGTGTGGTATATTCCACCCAGCCGTCAACCGCATACATGGGGGTGGACTGGACCGACCGGACGGAGACATGGAACGCGGAGGATCTCACGATCCCCGGCAGTGCAACCATTGAAAAAGTCCTGCTCTACCTCTCGTACAACTGGGACCAGACCCCGGGCGGTCTGCCAAACTGGACTGCACGTTTCAACGGGAACACACTCTCGGGCGTGGCTCCCTATACCGATAAAAGTAATTTCGGCTCGTATCCGGATTATGAGTACGGGCTGTACCGGTATGACGTTACCAGTCAGTACAGTTCGGCCGGAAACAGTCTTGTCATGACACCGGGTTCCGATAATAAAAATGCCCTGTACCCAAGTACACTTATCATTATCTACCGGGATCCCACGGGTACCCGGAAACAGATCTTCATCAATGAGGAATGTGATGAGCTGGGGTATTCGGAATCCAGCTATGCAACCACTATGGAGGAGGCAACCGCTTACGCCCCGTTTACCGGCATGACCATTGATACTGCCAGGGTCCAGAACGCAACCATGTTCAGTTTCGTCGGGAGTGCCGGACCGGATGAGGGGAACCTGTTCTTCAACGGGAATCCTGTGGGAACAAATGCCTGGCAGGGGGATTCGAATGCCGCGATTGCCCTGGTATCGGATGTAAAAAATTACCTTCTGGCAACGGGCAATGAAGCCGGCATCCAGAGCACAAGCAGCGGGGGCATGGTCGCCATCCAGCAAATCCTTGTCGTGGAGTATGCAGAATCGGCACCGGTGGTCGCAGCGTTCACCGCAACCCCGGTGATCGGGCTGGCACCGTCCTCAGTAACCTTCACCGATGCATCGACAAACACCCCGACTTCGTGGCTCTGGGAATCACGGGCATCCGGAACCAGCGGCAACTGGACTTCATTCTCGACCGATCAGAACCCGACCTCCAGCTTTGATGCTGGTGCCTATGATATCCGGCTCACTGCATCCAACAGCCAGGGATCTGATACCATCACCAAGACCCAGTTCCTCTCGGTCTCTGCCGGGCCGGAGCGACTGACAACAACCCGTAACGGAACGGTTTCCGGCGACCTCTACGTTGGCGTATACCAGACCGTACCGTATGGAAGTCAGACCCAGTATTCAACCAACACATTTGACCAGTCGTTTACCCTGCCGACATACACCAGTATCCAGTGGGCACGTTTGTATACAGTGGTGTCAGCATCAGGCACGGATAACCGGACAGGAACTGCAACAGTAAAATTTGATGGAAACGGGGATATTACTTATGAGACCACACTCGGAACTGAGACGCTGGCTACTGCCGGAACATCTTCAGCTGACGTCTACCCGGTCAATGACCACATCAACCGGCAATACTCAGATTATATGCTCTGGTATGATGTGACCAGCCTGATCAGTTCGCAGAACCCGAAAGCGCAGGTCGTCTCAACACCGGTAGCATCGGATTACGATGCTCGCATCAAGGAGATTGCTCTTGTCGTTGCATTCAATGATGGCGACTCGGACCAGGTCCATTACTGGGTAAACGACGGGCATGACTACCAAGCAAGCGGTGCCAGTGGACAGATAACGAACTTTGATACCGACTCGCTTGTTTCTGGCTGGGCGAATGCTACCCTCAAGAATGTCATGCTCTCATCCAAAGATGCCAAGTACACATTCAACAGCGTTACCTACACAGGTGCCAATTCAACAGTATACTTTGGAACGAATGACTGGGACGTCACGAGTGCCCTGATTGCCGGCAGCGATAGCAGTTTCACATACATACCAAACGGGGGATCGTATAAGACCACGCTCGCGACGCTTGCCGTGAAATATTCAGATGCGCCTCATGTGCCGGTCGCCGCATTCTCCGCCAACAAAACTGCTGGTCACGTTCCCCTGGCTGTGAAATTTACCGATGCCTCAACCAACTCCCCAACAGCATGGGCATGGGATTTCAATAACGATGGGACTATTGACAGCACCGGGCAGAACCCGGAATACACGTACACATCAGAAGGAACGTACAGTGTCAACCTCACTGTCACCAATGCAGCAGGAACCGACAGCGAACTCATGACTGATTACATCACCGTCACCGGTTCCGGTGGCGGGCTGGCACCGGTCGTGGCGTTCGGCGCCGATCCCACATCAGGAACGGCTCCCCTGACTGTCCGGTTCACCGATGTGTCCGAGAATACCCCGACTTCGTGGCTCTGGGATTTCGGGGATGGCGACAGCACGAACGCAACTGAACAGAACCCGGTCCACACCTTTGCTGCTGCCGGATCGTATACCGTCAACCTCACTGCTACGAATGCCTGCGGTAGCGGCAGCAACGAGATTACAGAGTTCATCTCTGTCAGCAGCGGGGGAACCGGCCCCGTAGCGGGATTCACCGCAGACAGGACAACCGGGGCTGGCCCGCTTGACGGCCCACTCCACGACACCTAGTCGGCGT
>Ga0074198_1000087_pt1 | contig 138608 bp, 134 predicted proteins | sample EPASupsiteSAE323_FD_64527 | JGI IMG/M metagenome (GOLD analysis project Ga0074198, IMG submission 64527) | Bioremediated contaminated groundwater from EPA Superfund site, New Mexico - Sample SAE3-23 | ecosystem: Environmental > Aquatic > Deep subsurface > Groundwater > Contaminated ... | reverse complement strand
CAATGTGGTAGGGGGTGTAATTGGGGGGGGAGCTGTGGTAGGGAGTTTAGGGGCTAAAATGGCTAACAAACCCTCTGTTGGTATTTTAATCACCCCCACTGATGCTAAAGTATGTACCAAAATAACCACCACAGTGGCACTTCCGGAATCTAACCTTTTCCAGATGGATTTGAAAGATAAAAATATTCATAAAGCTTATTCCCCTGTTGATCCATCCATAATCATTGGGGATAGGGAAAAAGCATTGCAATTAATGCCAGAAGGGTTTGATGAGAGCCGCGCCACAATTCTCTTTTCCTCAGGCTCCACTCTTTTTGAAAAAATGGCATTAGGAGCAAGAAAACTGAGTAAAAGTGGTATTAATGCCAATATTCTGGTGGTTGGAGCTCCATTGGAAGATGAATACCGGGAGTACTTAAAAGGAAAAAATATCCTGTATTTAGAGTATATTGACTGGATCAGGGATTTGTATAAGGTTGTGGACCTGGCTGTGCTCACTGATGACGGTATGATGATTCAAGAAGCCATAGCTTGCCATTTACCCATTATTGCTCTTTTAGGAGTTAAATACGGGCGTTATCATAATCTGGCAGCTATATTTAAGGGCGCGGTCCTGGAAAGTGATCTGGATAACATCACCCAGGTTACTGTTGAAGCCTTTAACAATCTGGAAGAGCTTAAAGAAAATGCCCTTAAATACAGTGAGGATGTTTTGAAAGCTTCAGATAATATTGCTCGTGTGATATATGATAAAATAAGAAAGAATGAATGATCAATACGATTTATGCCCATTAAAGAATTTATATTTACTATTTCTAAATTCTACCCATTTTCAACTCTTATTTTTCTATTTCCCATAAGACTGGTTTTAACCATATTTAGACAAAAAATGAAGTAATTTGTAAATAGCATCAGTTGAAGGGTGGGTTTCAATGAAATCATCAAAATCGGTGGTTTTGTAACCATCCTTGACCATTTTAGCCAGGTAAGGGATTGTAGTACGGGAAGCGGGAGATATGGATGATACCCTGGTTATATCACCGGTTTTAAGATCTGATGAAATTTTGGTGAACCCTGTTTCTCCATCAAGAACGTGCCAAAATGACCCTGGACCGGCAGAACCACGGATACGCACATCAAATTCATCTTCTGATTTCTCGATTCCTGAATCAAGGAAACTTACTGGATAATACAATGTTAATGATTGTGGTATCAGATGGTAGTCCATGGTGGATGATATATTGCAGGCGTTTCTGGCTGCAACCACACCCTCCATACGGGCCACCGGGGTATTACTCACTGTGCCCACCACATCCCCCGCAGCATAAATAGAAGGATTGCTAGTTTTCATCTGTTCATTGACCATTATCTCACCTTTAGACCCTAATTCAACCATATCACTGGCTATTTCCGAGTTTGGAGTCATACCGGTGGCCAAGAATACCGATCCATCCACATGACCATTGGAAGTGGATGCACCCTCAGGGCTTATTTCATTTACCCCTACATTTTCCTGGACTTCCACTCCCTTAAGAATATGTTCTACCACGTAATTTTTAATTTCAGGATCGATGCTGCTTAGAAACTGTTTACGGCATAGAATTTTAACCTGACTGCCCAGGGATGAGAATATCCCTGCGAATTCTGCGGCGATTACACCGCTCCCCACTATGTTGAGGTTTTCAGGAACCTCTTTAAGGTCCAGAACATCCTTATAGGTTAAAGCATTCTCAACACCTGGAATCGGGGGTATAAACGGTCGGGACCCTGTGGCTATTAAAAGTTTATCATAAGGATAGTTCTTCCCATTAACTTCCACATTCCCATCTTTAATCTCTGCTACACCCAGTACTATTTCCGCCCCTGATTGCCGGGTTTCGTGTTTTAAGACATTTTCTATTTTCCCGGTGACTTTTTTTATTCCATCTGCAACTTGTGAATAATCGATCTGGGGTTTTTCGGAGATTATGCCCAGTTTCTGGTAATTGTTGGAATCTTTAGAAAAGCGTACCACATCATTGAGGCCGCAGATGACCATGCATCCCTCATGCAGGCAGGTTCCCCCTATATGTTCCTTTTCAATTAAAGTAACTTCTGCATCCAGTTGTGCTGCTTCCATGGCTGCGCTGCGACCGGCTGGTCCTCCTCCAATAATTACCATTTTCATTTAAAAATCCCCGTGAAATTTTTTTAAATTATCTTAAAAATTCTTATCAAAAATTTGTTGGCCCCAAGATATTTATATGGTGATGAGTATCTATTAAAATAACTAAACTTATTCTAGGCATTATTAGGTAGAGCCTGGTTTAATACTATTCAATCATAAGTTAATCTAAATTATTAGAATACCCGTATTGACTCTTTAAATGAATTTTAAAAGGTGAAAATTGTGTGTATAGCAGCACCAGCTCAAATTATAGAAATTAACGATAATGTGGCTACTGTGGATTTTGGCGGAGTAAGACAACAGGCTAAACTGGATTTAGTTAGCGATGTTGATGTTGGTCGTTACGTTCTGGTTCATTCAGGATACGCAATAGAAGTTTTATCTGACCAGGAAGCTCAGGAATCTCTGGAAGCATGGGATGAACTTCTGAAGATTCTGGATGAAGAAGATGCAGGAAAAACAAATAATCAATGAAGTGATTTTTTATTTAAATTTAACATCACTTTTTTAAACTTAAATATTTTTTAAAATACTAGAATTCCTGATAATTAGAATTCATTTTATAAGTTTCATGGACTTGTTTTAACCTATTATCCCATTGATTATTTCAATTGACTCGTTTTAACCTAATATTCCATTGATTATTTCAATGACTTGTTAAACTTGTATTTTTGAAAATTAATTCTAAGGTAAATATATCTCACTTATTATTTTTTAATACTAAAAACACGTTTATACTAAAAAACACGTGCTAATAAATTGACACCCTTTTAACTCCAGGTATGTCCAGAAATTCCTGGATCATTTCTCCTTTAACTGGTTTTTCGGTGATAATAGTTAATTTAGGATTTTCCTCCAGTTCAGGATCTCCCGCATGGGCTTGTCTGATACTGATATCCTCATGGGCTATTAACTGGGTGGCTTTAGCCAGTATCCCCGGGGTACCTGCCTGGGCTTCTATTTCCACCACTCCGAACCTGAGATCACTGGCCACATTTTTTAAGAGTGCTCCAGCAGGGAATATGTTCCTGAATACCGATGCTAGTTCCGGGTCTTCCATGATAACTTCCACTGTTGAGCGGATGGATCTGCGGTCCACACCAGTTCCCCTGGCAAGGGCAACATCACTTATTTCTACATTTCCACAGTAGATTTTCCCATTTTCACCTACTCTAAGCCCTAACTCCACTATTTTACGAGCCACTCCCATTCTAGCAGGGAATTTCTCAAATTTGTGTTTAATACGATCCCACATGGAATAATCACCTTGTTAATTTGCACCATCGGTTTTACTTTAATTTAAAATCCTTATTTAAAATCTGATCATCTAATCTTAATTTCCTTAATTTCAGTTACTCATATTCATAATATTAATTGAGTTAGACCATGATCTTCCATTTGGCATTGCTCATATAATTAATTTTATGTACACATTTATACACTAAAGTTTTAAATAGTACAATGAAGTATAGGAATGTTAGTGAATCAATATGGTGACAACATGCAAGGCAGTGAATGTTTTTGGCGAATATAACCTGAAAAATAAAGAAGCTGAAAGGACTAAACTTGACTTTAACGCTCCTTTTGAACTATTCCAAAAGATATACTCTAAATACCCCAGCAGTTTCCTCCTGGAATCCATGGAAAGTGATAGTGGGCTGGCCAGATACTCAGTTCTGGGATTTAACCCAGTAGCAACCCTCAAAGCCCATAATGGAATCCTGGAAATCAGGAAAGAAAATGAAACAGAAGAAATAGAAACTTCAAACCCTTTTAATGAGATAAAAAGTCTCATTGGAAATGGAAGCAAGAGAAAAGGGTTCCAGGGAGGGCTGGTGGGATACGTCTCCTATGAGGCAGTGAAGTACTTTGAACCAGTCCCGGTGCAGGAAGGAACATTCCCGGATTATGAATTCGGACTCTTCCTGGATGCTGTGATCTTTGACCGGCTTCAGAATAAATGTGAATACATCACACTGGGAGAAAACAGAATAGACCAAATCAAAGAACTTGAAAAGGAAGAGTTTGAAGCGGAAAATATGACCTTCCATGAAATAAAACATCATTTCTCCCAAAATAAGTTCGAAAACATGGTTATGGATACCAAGGAACGGATTAAAGCCGGGGAAATATTCCAGGGCGTTATTTCCAATGCCCGAGAATACACGATTAAGGGAAATAAACTCTCATTCTATGAAACTCTCCGTAAAATCAATCCTTCACCCTATATGTATCATCTGAAGCTTGGTGAAAGGGAGATAATTGGATCCAGTCCTGAAATGCTGGTGAGGGTAGAAGGAAGGGATGTTGAGACTTACCCCATAGCCGGAACCAGAACACGGGGCTCTAGTCCAGAAGAAGACTTGAAACTGGAAATAGAACTCTTAAAAGATGAAAAGGAAAAAGCAGAACACTTGATGCTGGTTGACCTTGCCCGTAATGATATAGGTAAGGTGAGTGAATTTGGCACGGTTAACGTGCCAGAATACATGACTGTGAAAAAATTCTCCCATGTGCAGCACATTGTCTCCAGAGTAATGGGAAAACTCCAAAAAGACAAAAATGCAGTGGATGCATTTGCCTCCATCTTCCCGGCAGGCACATTAAGCGGAGCCCCTAAAATACGGGCCATGGAAATAATAGACGAGTTGGAAGGCATCCCCCGCGGACCATACGCCGGAGCAGTGGGTTATTTCTCATTAAATGGAAATGCAGATTTCGCCATTACCATAAGAACCCTGGTCTGTGATGGTGATCACGGGAAAATACAGGCGGGAGCAGGGATAGTCCATGACTCAGTTCCCACCAGCGAGTACCATGAATGTGAAAACAAAGCTCAGGCACTTCTAAGTGCATTAAACATGTCAGGTGAAGCTAAATGATCTTAATAATAGACAATTATGATTCTTTCACATATAACCTCTATCAACTGGTGGGAGAATTTGAAAAGGACATCTGTGTTTTCAGGAATGATGAAATAACCATCGACGAAATAAAAAAACTGCAACCCGACCGGATCATAATATCTCCAGGTCCTGGAAACCCGGAAAATGAGAGGGATTTCGGTGTTTCCAGAGATACCATCCTGGAAATTGGCCAGGAAATACCACTTTTAGGTGTTTGTCTCGGACACCAGGGCATCTTTACAGCGTTTGGTGGTGAAATCACCCGTACAGAACCTGTTCACGGGAAAAAAAGCCTGATCCACCATCAAAATACTGGCATGTTCCAGGGTGTTAAAAGCCCCCTCCAGGCAGCAAGATACCATTCTCTGGTGTGTAAAAGGGATAGTACACCATCCTCCATGGATATACTGGCTGAAACTGATGACGGGATGATAATGGCCATTAAACACCATGATTATCCCATATTCGGTCTTCAGTTCCATCCAGAATCCATTGGAACTGGTGATGGTCGGAGGATCATGAAAAATTTCCTGGAGATGGAAATTTCATGAAATTCACAGATATAATCAAAGAAAGGGAAAGATTGCTGGATATAAGGAAGAAATACCAGCCCCTGGCTGAGTTGAAAGAGAATATTAAACGGGTTAAACTTCGAACAGATTTTAAAAAATCATTACATAAAGAAGAAGACGTTTCCATTATCGGCGAGTACAAACCAGCATCCCCCTCCCTTGGTGAAATCAGCCCGCTCACAGTGGGTGATGTGGTCCCTCTGTTTGAGGAAGGAGGAGCCAGTGCAGTCAGTGTACTAACTGAAGAATCATTTTTCAAAAGCAACATTGACAATCTGAAACTGGCCTGCAGAATAACCCGCCTTCCATTGCTTCGCAAGGATTTCATTCTGGATCCCTATCAGATCTATGAAGCCCGGGCCTACGGTGCAAGTGCGGTTCTTTTAATGACCGATATCTATCCCGATCTTCGTGAAGGGATTGAACTATGTAATTATCTGGATATGGATGCTCTGGTGGAATGTAAAAGTGAGGAAGAAATAGAACTGGCAATAAAAGCAGGAGCAGAGGTAATAGGAATAAACAATCGGGATTTCAATGATTTCAAGATTGATCTTAAAAGAACCGAGAAACTGGCCAGTCTGGTGCCATCAAATCTTACCCTGGTATCCGAAAGCGGAGTTCAAACCCCTGAAGATGTGTATTTTCTATCTAAATTAGGAGTAGATGCTCTTCTAGTGGGAAGCAGCATAATGGGATCTTCCCATATCCTGGAAAAAGTTAAAAAACTGGTATCTGCCGGGAAAAATTCCAAAACCAGAAGATCAAAGGGATAGTGTTAATTACAAATGGTAAGAATATGAACATTAAAATCTGCGGAATACGTCGAAAAGAAGACATCTCATCCTGTGAAAGGGCTAATGCGGATCTAATGGGATTTATCAACATCAAAAGATCCAAAAGAATGGTTGAAATCGAAGAAATAATAGATTTAACCTCATTTATGAAGGATAAAAAGAAGGCGGTGCTTGTAATTGAGCCCAAAAATATGGCGGATGCCAAACAAGGAATAGAAAAAACAGGCTTAAGGAATATACAACTTCACTCCCTCTCAGCTGATGAAATAGGTGAGTTGAAAGATGATTATCAACTGACCAGTGCAACAGCAGGAGATCATCATATTAAAAGTGATTTAACAATTATCCGGGCCTTGGGACTATCTGAAGATATAGATCCTCAAAAAGTTAGGGAAATTCAGGATTTCGCAGGTGTATGCGATTATCTCCTTTTTGATTATGAAATTAAGGGGAAAACCGGTGGAACTGGAAGGCAGATCCCCCTCAAAACAGCCATTGAAGCTGCAAAAATTGCAAAAAATAGTAACCCTGATTTAGAACTATTCCTCGCCGGAGGAATGGATAAAAAAAGGATCGAAGAGGAATTGGAGACCCTGGAAGAATTCTTTGACTTTGTGGATGTTAACTCAGGGGTGGAAGATGAGCCCGGAGTTAAAAACACCTCTAAAATAAATGAATTAATGAAAATTACGGTACTTAACAAGACATAATTTAAATTAAACATTGCATCGAATGAATATTCAAAGAATAAGTGCCTGTAATATGACAGAACTAATTACAAATGATAAGGTGAATTTAATGATAACTGATGGAAAATTTGGTAAATATGGGGGAATATTCGTCCCCGAACTCCTTATACCTGCTCTTGAGGAGCTGGAGAAGGCATTCTTGAAATACAAGGATGATGAAAAATTCAACCAGGAGCTTGATTACTACTTAAAAGAATTCGCAGGACGACCCACTGCCCTGTATTATGCCCAAAATCTTTCAGAAAAATTGGGATGCAAAATATACCTTAAAAGGGAAGATATGCTCCACACCGGAGCCCATAAGATAAATAATACACTTGGGCAGGGACTTCTTGCAAAATACATGGGTAAAACCAGAATAATAGCCGAGACCGGAGCAGGACAGCATGGTATTGCCACTGCAGTTATTGGATCTCTTTTTGGTATGCCTGTAGATGTTTACATGGGATCAGAAGATGTGGAAAGACAAAAACTGAATGTATTCAGAATGGAGCTTTCCGGAGCCCGAGTTTTGCCTGTTGAAACTGGTTCATGCACTCTTAAAGATGCCATAAACGATGCCTTCCGTGACTGGGTGTCCAGTGTGGAGAACACCCACTACCTCATCGGTTCCACCATGGGACCCCATCCATACCCCACCATGGTGAAACACTTCCAGCGCATCATAGGCAGGGAAACCAGGAAAGAAATCCTCCAAAAAGAAGGCAAACTTCCAGATGCAGTTATAGCCTGTGTTGGTGGGGGAAGTAATTCCATGGGAATATTTTCAGGATTTATGGATGATGAGGAAGTGGAACTTATTGGAGTTGAAGGAGGAGGAGACGGAGTCGAAACTGATAATACTGGAGCAACCCTGTGTAAAGGTACCGAAGGAATACTACACGGATCATTCTCATTTGTACTTCAAAATGATGATGGACAAATCAATGAAGCCCATTCAGTATCTGCGGGTCTTGATTATCCAGGAGTAGGACCAGAACACGCTTATCTCCAGACTACTGGAAGAGCAAACTACGTGGCCATAAACGATGTAGAAGCCCTACATGGTTTTGAACTACTCTCCAAATATGAGGGCATCATCCCTGCCCTTGAAAGCTCCCATGCTATTGCCTACATGGAGAAGTATGCTAAGATGCCTGAAAATAAGGGTAAAACCATTGTGGTTAACCTTTCGGGACGGGGAGACAAGGACATGTTTCTGGTTGCCAAGGAAATGGGGGTGGAAGTATGAGTACCCATGATTTAAAAGTGGAAAGTTACCAGGAAATGTTTTCAAGGGTTAAATCTAAAAATGAAGGTGCTTTCATCCCCTTTGTGGTTGCAGGAGATCCTGATTTTGAAACCTCCCTAGAAATTGTGAAAACCTTCGTGGAAAATGGTGCTGATGCCCTGGAAATAGGGTTCGCATTTAGTGACCCGGTTGCAGACGGCCCCACAGTCCAGGAAGCAGATTTAAGAGCACTCCAAGCAGGTATGACCACCCGGAGGGGATTTGAATTTATCAAAAGGATCAGAGAATTCACCTCCATACCCATTGGTCTCCTGGTTTACTACAACCTCATCTATCAAATGGGTTTAGATGAATTTTACCAGGCTGCCCGGGAAAATGGGGTTAACGCCGTTCTTGCAGCTGATCTGCCCCCTGAAGAGGCCCATGATGCAGTGACTGCTTCCCATGAATATGGAATCCAGCAGATTTTCATGGCAGCCCAAACCACCAGCAATGAAAGACTGCAGAAGATCTCCCAGTTATGCCAGGGATTCCTCTATGTGGTGGCAGTTATGGGAGTCACCGGTGCCCGGGGTGACCTGGAACTAAGTACCATGGAACTAATAGAACGGGTGAAAAACCATACCGATCTTCCCCTATGCGTGGGTTTTGGTATTTCCAAACCAGAACACGTTCAAAACGTTATTCAAACAGGTGGTGATGGTGCCATTGTAGCCAGTGCCCTGTTAAATATAATCCAGGAAAATCTCCAGGACAAAAAGATTATGAAAGAGAAAATAGGGGCCTTCTGCAGAGAACTTAAGGAAGCAACCCATAAATAAATGGATATGTCTGTAGATTAGCAGGGTAAGTGTGTAGAGATGATTGAAAACTGTTTAAAAAAAGTTGTATCCCGGGAAGATCTAAGCGAAGATGAAGCTTATGAGTGTATGATGGAAATGGTCAGTGGCCAGGCCAGTGAAGTGCACATGGCCGCGTTTCTATCCTCACTTGCCATTAAAGGAGAGGTTGCTGCCGAGATAACAGGCTTTGTAAGAGCTATGCGCCAGGTTTCCATCAAGGTAACTCCCCAGTTAGATGAACCACTGGTTGACACCTGTGGTACAGGGGGAGATAGCTTTAAAACCTTTAATATCAGCACTATTGCCACTATAATCGCAGCCGCATCTGGTGTTCCCATTGCCAAACATGGGAATCGTGCCATAAGCAGTAAATGTGGTGGTGCTGATATTTTAGAGGCCATGGGAGTGAATATAGATTGTGATGCATCTGGTGTGGAGTTTTGCCTTGAAAATGCAGGGATGGGATTCATGTTCGCCCCAAACTTCCATCCTGCCACGAAACAGGTCATGCCTGTACGGAGAAAACTGGGAATCCGCACAGTTTTCAATATATTAGGACCATTAACTTCCCCTGCCAGTGCAGATATTCAACTGATGGGTGTTTTTCATCCCGACTATGTGGAGTTAATTGCCCAGGTCCTCCAGAATTTAGGAGTTAAAAGGGCCATGGTGGTACATGGTTTTGATGATGAGGCCAAACCTGCTCTGGATGAAATATCTCTCATTGGCCCAACCACCGCTGCCATCCTGGACCATGGTGAAATAGAAGTCGTTCAACTTTATCCTGAAGATTTTGGGCTTGAACTAGTTGATAAAGATTTGATCCGGGCGCAGGATACTCTCCAGGAAAATCTGGAAATTGCAATGGAAGTTCTGGAGGGGAAAATGGAAAATCCCAGTCAAAAGGCCCGGATGAATATCTGTCTGGCCAATGCCGGAGCTATTCTCTTCCTGGCAGGCAAGGCCCGTGACCTTAAAGGAGGAGTGGAGTTAGCCAAAGAAAACATCCAAAAAGGATATCCTCTGGAAAAACTGCAGGAATTCAAGAAAGTTAGTAATTCTCAAGGATATCCCAGTAAAATATAAAAAATAAAAAAGAATTGAAAAAAACGAGTTAAGAGAATTTTACTGGATTCTCTGATTGCCTATCCTAATGGCATTGAGTATAACTGCCAGACTGAGGCCCATATCCCCAATTCCCACAGCCATCCACAGTGTCACCAAACCCAGCACTGCCATGATGGCGAAGGAACTTTTAACCAGTATGGAGAGGGCCACGTTCTGCTGCACCACCCCCATTGTCTTCCGACTCAGTTTTAAAAGGTATTCCAGTTTGGATAGGTCATCGTGCATCAGGGCCACGTCTGCACTTTCAATTGCCACATCTGAACCAGCTGCACCCATGGCAATTCCTATATTGGCCCTTGCTAGGGCAGGTGCATCATTAACTCCATCACCCACCATGGCCACGTGTCCATGGCGTTGAACTAGTTCATCTATTTTTTCCACCTTATCCTCTGGTAGGAGGCTGTGGTAATATTCATCTAGACCTAATTGGGATGCCACCCTTCGGGCAGTACCCTCATTGTCTCCAGTGAGCATGACCGTCTTGATACAATTGTTTTTAAGGAACTTAACCGTTTCCAGGGCATCATCCCTGATCCGGTCCATGAGAACCATTAACCCCATGATCTTCTGTTCGGTTCCCAGTAAGACCGTGGTTTTACCTTCTTTCTCATATTCTCTTATTTTCTCCAGAATATCATTATCTTGGGATTTCATTTCATGTAAAAGACCTGAATCTTTAAAGAGGGTTTCATTTCCCACGTAGAATAGTTTTCCATTGATTTCACCCGTTAAACCTGTTCCAGTGATGGATTTGAAGTTATGAACTTCTTCCAGTTTTAAACCTTCGTCTGTTGCGTTTTGGAGTATGGCTTTGGCCAGGGGATGTTTGGAATGTGATTCCAGAGAAGCAGTTAATCGTAAAATATCCTCTCGAGAAGTATCATTGAAGTTGATGATCTTTGCCACTTCCAGACGGCCTTCAGTTAATGTTCCTGTTTTATCAAAGACCATTGCCTTCACATTCTTCATTTCCTCCACATATTCTCCTCCTTTTATGAGAACACCGTTTTTGGTAGCGGAGGTTATCCCGGAGACCATGGAGACAGGGGTGGATATTGCCAGTGCACAGGGGCAGGATACCACCAGTAAAACCAGGGCCCTGTAGAACCATTCATCAAAAGACATATTCATGAAGAATGGGGGTATTAATGCCACTAATATCGCTGCTAAAATAACTGTTGGAGTGTAATAGGTGGCAAAGCGGTCAATGAATGCTTCTGTTTTTGATTTTTTATTTTTAGACTCGCGCACTAATTTTATTATTCTGGATATGATGGTTTCATCTGACCTTCGGGTTACCTTGATTTCAAGGTAACCTTCGGTGTTTATGGTGCCTGCGAAGACCTCGTCATCCTCCTTTTTGGTGATGGGTATGCTTTCCCCGGTTATGGGGGACTGATCCACCGCTGATGATCCTTTGACCACCAATCCATCAAGAGGAACCTTGTCACCAGGGCGAATCACCACTTTCTCATCCAGTTTCACGGCATGTGTATGAATTTCAAGTTCCTGGCCATTTCTAATTACATGTGCAGTTTCAGGTGCCAGTTTAAGGAGGGATGCTATTGAGCTGCGTGCTCTTTCACTGGCATAGTCCTCCAGAAACTCAGCAACATAGAACAGAAACATCACTGCAGCGCCCTCTTCACCATGACCAATCAAAAATGCTCCAGCAGCAGCAACGGTTATAAGCAAGTTCATATTGAAACGGAGCTTTGATAATCGTTTAAATGCTCCTTTAATTATTTCAAAACCGGCAACTGCCACTACGGCCAGGAATGCTACCTCGGCAAGGAGTCCCTGGTTCAGGAATTTTTCAAGGATTATGCCCATCGCAAAAATCACTGCAGAGGTTATGATGATTGCCATAGGTTTGTGTTTCCACATTGCCTGTTTTTCCTCGAACAGGTCGCCTCCGCAGCAGGTGCAGGTATCTGTTGAATCTGCGTCTGTAGATTGCTGATATTGATGATTTTTTGACATGCTATAATTCCTATTTTTTGGATTGGAACATTTTTTAAGAAAATATGCTCATATGAAGAGATGTTCAATTGAACATATAAATGTTGGGATTGGAATCCATCCTAAAAACTAACCAAAAATATTAATGCAAGGTAAATTTAATTTCAATGTGCATGCCGGGATAGTCTAGTCAGGTAAGGCGTAGGATTCGAAATCCTATGAGCAATGCTCACCCTGGGTTCAAATCCCAGTCCCGGCGCTTAAATCAATTTTAGGCCATATTTTTTTTATTAATTTTTTTAAGTTATCCTGAAAATGGTTTTATGGAATGTTAATTATAGCAATATTAATATACAATGGATAAATAATACACATATTCTAGTAATTCACTGGAAAAACACAACACATACTCAAGAAGTCCAATAATTAGAAACAGATAATAATATAATAACCCATTAAACGTATTTGAGTGGTTGATAATTGATATTGGTTTCAGATAGGATGGATCGAATAACCTTTTTAGACAATGCCCATCAGGGAAAAAACAACTGGTGGAGATATCTCCTGACCAGTGCTGCTACCTGGATGGGGCCCTTTATACTGCTTTTAATAATATTAATTCCATTAATCATCGTAAATCATCAGGGAATGGATATAGATCCGGATAAAGTGGTAAATACTATAAATCCCTTAATTTTCATGATAATGCTCGGGGTTTATTACACCCTGTCTTTTGTGATTTTCTATGTTTGCTCCCGTTTCATCCATCATAAAACAATTATAAGCATGATTAACACCGTTTCCCATTTTAACTGGAGGCGAATGTTAAAGGGAGCTGGCCTCTGGTCCCTTATCATGGGTGTTTCCCTGGTGGTTGATGTGCTTATAAATCCTTCATCAGTTAAGTTATCATTAAATCTGTCATTTCTCACCCTGTTAATAATGAGCCTAATCATCTTCTCCATACAGGCATCCTTTGAAGAAATCTTCTTCAGAGGATATCTCATGCAGGGAATAGGGCTCTTAACCCGGAAACCATTCATACCCCTCTTTTTGACTTCAGCTATTTTTGCCATTGGACATTTCTGGAATGGTCAAAATGTTACCGCAGGGTTAGCAGCTGTTTTTAACATGTTCATTTTTGGAATGGTGATGGGTATCATCACTTTAGGAGAAAATAGCTTGGAAACGGCTATTGGTGCTCATATTGCCAATAACATCATGGTTACAAGCATGGTAGACGGTCTGGATGTCGTCGGTGATTTGCCATCCATGTTGACCATGGGAACGGGACCATCCTTTGGCGTTCCCTACTTTATCCTGCCATTCATCCTTTTATCCATTATATTCTGGAAAAAAAGCGATAAACTAGCATTAATATTTAAAACACAGAACAAATTAAATGGAATTCGCCAAGGTCCAACCGAAATCCAGTGTGTTAACTGTAAAGCTACCAATCCCAGAATTGCAGTTTACTGTGCCGAATGCGGAGAGAAAGCAGTCGCGGAGCATGCATCTACCCCCAGAAAGCTGGTGGCTTTCTTAATCGACATGGTTCTGTTAATGGTGATAGCTGGAGTTGTACTGGTGGTGATGGTTATTTTAATTTATTTAATACCCAACACTGATGTATTCAGCTCAGAGCTAATTTCTGAAATCTGGATTATTCTCACCATCATCATAGGATTCTTCTACCTAGTATTGATGGAAAGAAATGGGAAAACAATTGGTAAAATAGCTCTGGGATTGAGAGTTGTTGATGAATACACCCAAACCCCCATTAAATATCGCCAGAGCATTTTAAGGAACCTTTTATTAGTTGCAGATCTGATTCCTTTTATTATACCTGGTTTGTTAGGTATGATAGTTAGTGCCAAATCTGATAAAAAACAGAGAATTGGAGATATGGTTGCAGGAACTGTTGTAATCAGAGATTAATTATATTTCTAGAATATTACTAATTATCTCTATTTTTCCATCCTCAAAAACCTGGAATTAATCGCCACAATTATGGTACTGGCGGACATCAACACTGCCCCCATGGCAGGGGTTAAAATAATTCCATAAGCCGATAGAACCCCGGCTGCCAAGGGTATGGCAAATATGTTGTAGCCTGCTCCCCAGGCCAGGTTTTCCACCATTTTCCGGTAGGTGGAACGGGCCAGTTTGATTATGTAAAGGGCGTCCAGGGGGTTACTTCGAACCAGGATTATGTCCGCTGTTTCTATGGCCACATCAGTCCCGGCCCCAATGGCAATTCCCACATCTGCCTGAGCAAGGGCGGGGGCATCGTTGATACCATCACCAGTCATGGCTACGACCAGTCCCTTTTCTTGTATTTCCTTTACTTTTCGGGCCTTATCCTGAGGGAGGACCTCGGCGAAATACTGATCCAGACCCACTTCCTGGGATACCCATTCTGCCACTTCCTTCTTATCTCCGGTTATCATGAGGCACTTAATACCCATTTCCTTAAACCTGGCCACAGTTTCCCTGGACTCAGGACGGACAATGTCAGCCAGAGCAATGGCACCCCTCACTTGCCCATCAATAATAACAAAAACTGTGCTTTTTCCCTGAGATAACAACTCATCAACTCTCTCATCATCAAATTCAAGCCCCAATTCTTTTAAATACCCCGAACTTGCTACTTCAACTTTTATTTCCCCAACCAGCCCTTTTACACCTTTTCCAGGAGTTGATTTGAAATTATCCACCGGAAGATGATCCGTCACCTCAGCTACCACCCCCTTTGCAATGGGATGTTCTGAATATACCTCCAATGAAGCGGCATATTTTAAGATTTCTCCAGAGTCAAATTTATCATCCAATGGAATGATATCAGTTACTCCAAACTCTCCTTTGGTTAAGGTACCAGTTTTGTCAAATATAATGGCATTTATGTTTCGTGCTTTCTCAAAAGAAGTTCTATTTCTTATTAATAGACCGTTGCTAGCTGATAATGCTGTTGAAACAGCCACAACCAGAGGTATGGCCAGTCCCAGTGCATGTGGACATGTAGTTACCATCACCGTCACCGCCCGCTCGAGAGAAAAGGCCAGATCCTGTGCAGTGACTATCATCCAGACCACCAGAGTTATGAAACCCCCAGTAAGGGCTATTATTGTCAGATACATGGCAAAGCGGTCCGCCAAGTTCTGTGTTTTGGATTGGCTAGCCTGGGCTTCTTCTACAAGATTTATCACCTGTGATAAAAAAGAATCCTTACCTGTTTTCCGGATTTCTACTTGGATGGAGCCATCCCCATTTATTGATCCGGCTATAACCTCACTTGCAATCTTTTTATACACTGGTTCCGACTCACCAGTGAGCATAGATTCATCAATGTTAGTTTCACCATGAGTAATCTGCCCATCAGCAGGAACTTTCTCCCCCGGTTTAACCAGCACCTGTTCTCCCACTCCCAATTCTTCAAGTGGAACCTCCATGGTTTCCCCATCATGCATTATTTTATGGGCAGATGAAGGTAAGAGTTTTACCAGTTCTTCCAGGGCTCTTGAGGCACCCATGACTGATCGCATCTCCAGCCAGTGCCCTAGAAGCATGATATCAATCAGGGTGACCAGTTCCAGGAAGAATGTCTCACCTTTAAGTCCGAAAACCACTGCACTGCTGTAAATATAGGCAGTGGTTATGGCTACCGCCACCAATGTCATCATTCCAGGCATTCTTGACTTTGACTCATTGTAGATTCCCTTAAAGAAAGGATAGCCACCGTAAAAGAATATGATGGATGACAAAATGAAAAGGATGTAAATATCACCAGTAAACGCCAAATATTGACTGATACCTAAAAAATGCTGTATGTGTGACGTTAGAAAGATTACAGGGATTGTTAAAATTAAACAAATCCAAAAACGCCGCTTGTACTCTGCGATCATATGGTGGTGGTCATGACCGTCGGGTTTCTTTTTCATCTTGCCCATTTCATGGTCCTGATGGGAATGTTCCATCCTAGTACCTCCAAAAATCCCCTTAAAATTTCAGTGATTATTATTATGTGGATACTGATTAAAACAACTTTGAGATGTTTTTAATTAACTAGCAAAAAAATTTAATCTTCAAAAAGTTTATATACTAGTTCCTACCCTTTAGGTAATATATTACCTTAACATGTAATATATTACCTATTGGGTTGGAAAAATAATGAACAAAAAAATAATATATACAAACTCAATTGCTATTGCCATTCTGGCATTAATAGCAACCTTAGCTGGATTATTTTGGAAAGGACTTTACCGGCATGACACAATTTCTGGCGCAGCTCAAATGATGGGCCAGGATTTAGTTACACTGGTAATCTGTATTCCACTGTTAATTGGTACATTATATTTAATCAGAAAAGATTCACTCCGAGGACGCTTGATTTGGATGGGGATCATATTTTACTTCCTGTATTCCTACGCGTCAATGGCTTTCCTTACATCCTATAATCAACTATTCCTGGTTTATGTTGCCATATTTTCCATATCACTGTACACGCTCCTGGGAGAACTATTATCTCTAGACACGAAAAGTATCCAGAAAAGTTTCTCCCCAGGAGTTATCAATAAAATTGCCGCAGCATTCCTGGTAATTATTGGGTTAATGCTTGCTGGAATGTGGCTTAAAATGATTATTGACTCATTATTAACTGGTATTGCGCCCCCTGCACTTGAAACCTACACTACACTGGTAATTCAAGCTTTAGATTTAGGAGTTGTGGTTCCTGCGGCAGTAATTACCGGAATACTTCTATTTAAAGGCAAAGAATGGGGATATGCACTTGCTTCCATATTCTTGATAAAAGTATCTTTACTGGGAACCGCACTACTTTCCATGATCTATTTCATGGCACAAAATGGAGTGAATATTGAATTAGGACAGGCTATGTTCTTTATAATTGTCACGGTTCTGGGAATAATAATTTCAGTAGCATTCTATGCTAAGATAAAAGGCTCCGTGAATGGAAATAAATATGTTGAACTCCATAAAGGTGATATAGAAACCATACGGGTAAAATAATGAAGGATTCAAATGAAATTAAGGAAGAATACAGTTCGGAAAGGTTGGAGATGGAAAAATACATCTTAATAGTCTTATTCCTTGTTCAGCAAAGATGGGGATATGTAATCAATAAAGATCTTGCCGATGACCAGATAACCACTAAACAATGGCTAATGATGATCGTGATGGTCAATGCCTTCCAAAATCCCCCTTCCATGCAAGAAGTGGCTGATGCCATGAGCACCACCCACCAGAACGTCAAACAACTGGCCACCCGTCTGGAAGCTAGAGGATTTTTGAAAATAGAACGAGACCCTGAGAATAAACGTATCAACCGTTTAAAGATCACAGCCGAATGTTTTGAATTCTGGGATAAGAGAACCCCAGAAGATGCTAAATCCATAGTCTCATTATTCAATGGACTGGAAGATATTGATATAAAAAATTTATTTGAAATAATGGGTAAACTGGAAAAAACATCCAGTGAATTGTATAGGGAAGCTAAAAAATAAGGAGTTGATGCTCATGAAAGCATTAGTTGTATACGGAACCCGATACGGCACAGCCGCTGAAATAGCAGAAGAAATAGCCCGTGTTATTAAAGAAGAAGGAGTTGAAGTTGACCTGGCCGATATCCGAAGGATTAAGGATTTTGAAGTAACCCCCTATGACCTGGTGATAGTGGGAAGTGGGATAAAAATGGGTAAATGGACCAGAGGATCCCTTAAATTCCTTCAAAACAATAAATCCATCCTAGCGAAGAAAAAAGTGGCCCTATTTGTCAGTTGTGGTGCTGCCAATGAAGAGGATAGTCGGGCCGAAGGCCAGGAGAAATACTTGGACGAAGTGGCCGCCAAGAACCTGGTAAACCAACCCATTGCAACCGGACTTTTTGGTAGTGTTTATGATCCTGATGCCAAACATGGAATCGTTTTTAACTTCACCCAGAGATTTATTAAAAAAGATTTGGAAAAAAAAGGATTAGATCCAACTAAACGTCATGATTACCGTGACTGGGATGGTATACGTAGCTGGTCGCGTGGTCTGGTAGATCTATTAAAAAATGAAAGATGATAAATTTTACTTAACTTAATTAATAACATAAAATGGTTATACTCCTAAAATGCGTTGAATAAGTTAATGAACACTGGAATTAAGTATTGAATAGGTGATAAATATGAAATTAAACATTAATTGGAAGTTGTTTTTGATTCTTTTTGTTGCAAGTATTATTGCCAGTCTACTGGTTCTTCCTTATGCCCTGGCCCTCAGCCCGGCATTAGCCAGTGTTTTCACCCCGGTTGTTTTAATTGCACAATTAATCCAAAGCATAATTCTGTTTGCAATTGCCATCCTGGTTGGTTTATATCTGGCTAAACGTGTTGGGTTCGGGCTGCCAGTGTTAGAGGGTTGGCTCGAAGGGAAAGAAGTAGTAAACTATCTAAAATCTATTTTAGGTATCTCTGTAGGATTAGGGGTTCTTGCAGGTATCTTAATCATTATATTTAGCTTTTTATTCACATCTGCATCAAGTGTTCTTCAGGGTGCAGAATTATCAGTACCACTTTGGAAGAGCTTCTTAGCATCTTTCTATGGTGGAATTGGGGAGGAAATACTATTTAGACTATTTGTAATGACGGTTATAGTCTGGATATTCTATAAAATTAAAAAAACCCCAGAGGGGAAGCCCACCACCATCGGGATCTCCTTAGCCATTATAATAACTGCAATTCTCTTTGGAATTGGACATCTGCCTATAACTGGCTCAATAATAGCCATCACACCATTGGTAATTGCCAGAGCCATATTACTAAATGGAATCGGGGCAATAATATTTGGCTGGCTTTACTGGAAAAAAGGATTGGAATCAGCCATGATCAGCCACTTCTCCGCAGATATAGTGTTGCATGTTCTGTTCCCTCTGATACTTTCTTCATTCATCTTGTGAAAATGTCAGGAGATTTAAGTTTATAAACTAAGTTTATAAACTTAAAAAAAGGTTTATAAAGTTGATTTAGCGTTTATAAACTATCTGATCTGCGCATAAAGAAGAATAAACGAGTAAGGACAGATGTTAAACAGATTAATATTAAAAAAATAATTAAAACTTGCCGTAAAACTATTTCAGGGAATATGAGGGAGATAAATATCATTAACATAAGATAAGCTCCCAGATATTTGCCCAGTGGATCGTAAACTGGTTTCTCAAAGCCGGATGTGGCAACGAAAAGCAAAAACATGGCGATGATCAAGACCAGGATCAGGGGATCATACCATCCTTTGATAATATAGGCCAAGAAACAAATTACAATAAGGGCAAAATCCGCAGTCACATCAAGATATGCTCCTTTATTTGATGATGTGCCCATTTTTCTAGCCACATACCCATCTAATACATCTGTAATACCTGATAAAATTAGTATAAAGAGCGATACTAGATATAAATCATTTAAAAATGCATAAAAAAAGAGAGGGGCGGCTATGAATCGGATGGCTGTTAATCCATTGGGGATGTGGGACTTGTATGACATTTTATAGGCCTTCCAAAATAGAAATAAAAGAGATGAATATGTCTTAGTTTCTACTCAAATTTTTTTAACCATAGACTGATATCTTCTATTACTTCTTCACTAACATGACCCTCAACTCCATATTCCTGTGGAGTTGATTTACCCTTCCCTTCAATAAATAGATGGTTTAAGCTGGGAAAAATATGGAAAGAAACATTTTTTCGAGATTTAAGCTCGTCTTCCCATACTTGGAAGTCTTGGGTGGGTGAAACCTGATAATCACGTCCTCCTTGCAAAATCAACATAGGTAGGGACAGGTTTTTCAGGATTTCTTTAGTCGGATGACTGCGTAAATCCAGGAAATAGGTAGCTGAGATCCCTAAGGGTAGTTCTTTTGATGGAACTCCCTCAGAAAGTTCGGGGTCCTTCACACGGGCTACTTTAACTTTCAAAGATTCTAATGTGGCCTTCTGTTCATCGTTCATAGATCCAGCCAGACTGTAAAGGTAGGTGAATTGTTCTAAAATAGTATCTTCCAGTGGGCGGATAGTCCCAGCCATGATAATCAGTCCTGCCAGATCCGTATCCTGCTCTCCGATACGAGGGGCAACAGACGCACCTAAACTGTGACCCAACAAAAAAACACGGCTCGAATCGATTTCAGGTGTCTCGCGCATTAAGTTAACTGCAAGTTGTGCATCTTCAATGACTTCTTCCTTGACTGTCATCTTGGAAACAATGTCCTCTGTGAACTCTGAAGCATGTTTAAGGGTTCGTTTATCATATCTTAGCACTGCAATTCCTTTTGAAGCCAGACCCCAGGCCAGATCACGGAATATCTTGTTGGGGCCAATAGTTTCATCCCGATCATTGGGGCCTGAACCATGAACCAGCACCACACCGGGAAAAGGTTCAGTATTATCAGAAGAACTATTTGGGATTGTAAGAGTACCTGGCACTGCCCATTTACCCTTCCCAATAGCCACTTCAACCTCTCTGAAAGTAGAAGTATCCACATATGCGGGTGGATGGTACTCAGTTTTTGAGGGTATTAAACTCAATCCACTGATTTGGCCCTGACTATTAAACACCAATTGTGCATCAATGGCAGCCAATTCAAACTGACATCTGACACTAACAATCCGATGGCCTTCCATTTCAGCAGTTTGCAACACACCCATCTGAATTAAATCACCTGCGGGTAGAGTTAGACGTTGCCATGACTTCTTTAACTCAGATTCAGGAAAAGCAGTTTTCATCTGGTCATCAAACTGACTGGCTGCCCTTTCATAATTTTTCTGTAACAGTTGAGAGACAAATCTCTCTGCTAATGCCTTTAGATTCTCGAAATTTAAAGAACTCATAAAAATCACGGTTTTATTTAAGATTCTCATTGTAAATTATTATATCGGATATAAATAAGTGGACACAACCCATACATCTTCAGGAATCTTCGGGTGGCTTCCATCCCACTCATGTTTTTTGTTTATACCAATTTTGGACATGTATTCAAAATAACCGTACAATATTGAAGTTCCAGGAGGGGTTATGAATTAATTAGGGGTTATGAATTAATTCCTGTTCATATGTATATCTGTGTCGGAGTATTAATTTTGATCAACATAATCAGGTTTGATCAACATAATCTAGGCAAAAGTAAAATAGAATAAAAAAATTGCAGGTATCCATATTAAAAATATCAACAGTAAGATTAGTGGGGAATGTGACGAAAATGGGAAACAATCAAAAATGGTATTATGATGAAAAACAGGCAGGAGTGGATTATTTAGATCCAGAAATAGCCCGAGAATATGATAAAGAACATCAAAAATTCAGAAACTTTGAGGGGGAAACAGAGGCCATTGTTCAGACATTAGGAATTACACCAGATGATACTGTACTGGATTTAGGCTGTGGAACTGGTGGAATTGCATTAAACCTTACAAAAAATTGTAAGAAAGTCATTGGTGTGGATATTTCAAGAGAAATGCTTGATATTCTCGAAGAAAAGGCTAAAAATGAGGAAATTACCAATATTGAAACTCATTGCGCAGGATTTTTAACCTACAATCATGGTAAGTCCCAGAAAGTAGATAAAATCGTTTCCATGGTTGCACTTCATCACCTCCCTGATTTCTGGAAATCAGTGGCACTCCTTAAAATGGCAGAAATTCTAAAAACAGGTGGAAAGCTCTATCTTTTCGATGTTGTGTTTACCTTCAATAGTCAGGATTATCAAAAGGCCCTTGGAAAGATGATACAAGAAATGAGAGCTACTGCAGGTGATCCCATGGCCGATGAAACAGAGATTCATATCCGTGATGAATTCAGCACCTATGACTGGATAATGGAAGGTTTGCTGGTGAAAGCGGGATTTTCAATTGATTCTGTGGAATTTAAAACAGATAATTTCAGAGGCTATGTCTGTTCTAAATTGTGATATTTATCATTTTAATTTAGATTAATGATTAGAGGTGTATATTCATGAAAAAGAGTCTCGGAGCAAAAAATTTAGGTTTCCCAGCCCCGGTGTTCATGGTGGGATCCTACAATGACAAAGGTAAGCCCAATGTGATGAATGCCGCTGCAGGAGGGATATGCTGTCTGACCCCACCATGCATCTACGTGTCCCTCCGTGAAGCCACATGCACCTACCACAATATCATGAAAAGAAATGCCTTCACTGTGTCCATCCCTTCTGATAAATACCTGGAAGAAGCTGATTATTTTGGACTGGCCACTGGGAAAAAAGTGGATAAATTTGAAGTTTCAGGACTCACACCAGTGCAAAGTGAATTAGTAGATGCACCATACATTTTGGAGTTTCCAGTGGTTATATCCTGTCAGTTGAAAGAAACAATTTTTCTGGGGTCTCATACCATGTTCATAGGCGAAGTAGTGGATTTGAAGGCTGATGAAGAAGTATTGTCTACCATAAATGTAAAAGAAGGTCAAGAATTGACTAGGATGAACATTGAAAAAGTATCACCATTGATTTACGATTTATCCCTTCGAGGTTATTATAAACTAGGTGAGAAAGTTGGTGAAGGATTTAAGGATGGTTTAAAATTATTTAAATAAAAAAAAAACAGTTTTCTGGATTTTAGGACAATAACCCCGATAATTATTGAAATCAGAGGAGTAGATAAACTCGTTCGTAATCCAGTTAAGGGTATCAATGGATTATAAAGTACGGTGTGAAGAAATTAGATGGTAATAAAAACAAAAAAGATTTAATATGCCATAGGGATTGGCAAAGGAGCTATTCCTTTAAGGAATTTGAAAAATTACCAGGAATGTTATGAAATGCTTATATTTTCACGATAATAAAATGGAATTGGATTTGTAAGATTACAGTCTGGTGGTGGCTGCTTTTAAAACTATGACCTGAATAAAAATCAGAATTGTCTGTATTGGTGTATTTCATTGTTAAATAATGAAATTACTTTTCAGTTGCTCACCAAAACTAGATAATTCTAAATGTCTAAATTAATGACATTGAAAAGTAATTCAAAAGAGAGTGATTGACAATGGAAATCGAAATAAAAACTATCCCCCTGTATCAGGTGGCATTTATCCTAAAGAATGGGAGTTACGGGCAGATCCCAGAAACTCTGGGAAAAGTAGTAGAATGGTTAATGTCTAAAAAAGTTGAAATACAGATGCCAGTCTATGGATTGTACTACAACAGTCCCATGGAAGTAGCTGAAAAAGACCTAAAATGGGAAGTGGGAGCTGCATTCATTGGAGATCTGGAAGGAAAGGAGGATATACAGATTAAAGAAATCCCAGAGCATGAAGCAGTTTCCACCATATTCAAAGGACCTTACGGTGAGGCCGCATCAGTTTACATGGCCTTAATTGAACATGCTCAGAATGAGGGATACCAGATTGCAGGTCCGCCCCTGGAAAGTTATCTGAACAGCCCCGATGAGGTTCCTGAAAGTGAACTATTAACTGAAATCCAGTTTCCAGTGATGAAAAAATAATTTCCAAACTATGCAAAAAATTAAAAAACATAGAATAAAAAAAATCTTCCAATTAGAACAGTAGGTAGTGTTTGGTTACTGGATAAGCTTCTTTATGAGTGGATTGGCCAGGTACACCAGGTTAGCCCAGGCAAAGAAATAATAAGACAAACCAAGGGCCACTATGGCCAATACCGGGAAAATCATAGTGGTTCTGGTGATTAGCTTCGCTGATGATTCATCCAGATCTTCATCAACTAATCCTTTTCGGACTGCATAAATCCAGTTCACACAATACAAAACACCTGCGAAAAACAGGTTCAACTGGAATATCACACTGGCTGTGAAATAACTACCAAATTCTCCTATTATCTCGGTGGAAAAGGGTACCATTGCTATAAAAAGTAACCAGAAAACATTTATGGTGATCAAAGTAGTGTTGGAACGTTTAATGAAGAAAAACTGCTGATGATTCACCCTCCAGAATCCAGCCAGTATCCAGAAACTCAGGGCATAACTTAACAGTTTAGGCCATAAATCCCATAGTTGCTGCTGGAATGCAGCTTCAGTTAAGGCAGAAGATACATCAGGCACTCCAATACTTAAAACCAAAAGGGTCATGGCAATGGCAAATACACCATCCACCAATGTTTCAATACGACTGGTGGTCACCCAGTTATTTATTGAATTAGAATTTGTCATTAGAATATGGTTTCCCCATTAAGATATAAAATTATCGGGGATTTATTTGGCAATACACATTAACTCCAATATCCTCTCATTGAGTGTTTATTTAACACCATTATCTTATACCAAAATTTACATTCAAAGGTTATGAGATCGGGAAAAGTCCATCAATAAAATAGTTAACAAATGGAAAACTAAGTTTACATCAAGGGTGTAAAACATGGAAGTAATAGAAAAAAGGATTGAAGAGGCCAAAGTGGCTTATATTCCATACAGTGGAAGTTATGATCGTATCCCTGATTACATACAAGAAGTAGGGCAGTGGGTTATGGGAAAAGAACTTAAAATGACTGGCCGAGTTTATGGAACCTACTACAACAGCCCGGAAGATGTGGCTGAGGAAGACTTGAGATATGAAATCGGTTTTTCATTTGCAGGAGATGCAGTACCCGAAGGCAAGATCGGTATTAAGGAAATCCCGGAGCACACGGTACTGTCAGCCATACACCAGGGCCCTTATACGGAAGTAGGGCCAGTTATACATGCCGTGGTAGATTATGCAGTTAAAAATGGCTACGACATTGTGGGACCAGTAACCGAAGTGTACCTCAACGATCCTGCAGAGGTTCCTGAAAGTGAACTTTTAACCGAAGTGCAGTTTCCAGTGATAAAAATGAAATAATTTATTCATTGAATCTTTTTTTAACCTTTTTTACACTGCACTCCCTATTTATAATCCCAAAGTCCCCAATAAATATTTTAAACCATCCAAGATATTTAGGGCTGCTTAAACTTCCCCTGATTTGGTTAATATTTGGGTGTAATTTGGGCATAGCTATTTATTATTAGGATTGAATAAAATAGACTAGTTCTTACTTAATTCCAAAAGAATTAAAAGGACCACATCAAGAATCCGTATGACTTTAAAAATGTGAATATAAATGTTATGCTGCTTAAAAGCTTACAAAACAAACAATTAACAATAATAATAAGAACAGTAATAAAAGTATATAATAATATTTAAACTAATATTAAAACACCTGGCTCGTGTTTATCATTAAATAGAACCAGGAGGAACAATGCGTAACCTCGAAAAATTTAAAGAATATATTCCCAGAATGGGAGAACCTAATGTAAAAAGTGTTGCATTATTAATAGATGGACCTAACATGCTACGAAAGGAATTCAACTTCGATCTGGACGTAGTACAGGAAATACTTGCAGATTATGGGAAAATAAGGGTGGGAAAAGTTTTCTTAAACCAGTATGCCTCAGATAAACTTATTGAAGCCATAGTTAACCAGGGCTTATCCCCCATTATTGTAGCAGGAGATATAGATGTTCAAATGGCAGTTGAAGCATTTGAAGCCATACACAACCCCAATATCGACGTTGTGGCGCTGATGACCCGCAACACTGACTTTTTACCACTCATCAATATTGCAAAGGAAAATGGAAAAGAAACCATAGTGATTGGTGCAGAACCTGGTTTCAGCATCGCCCTCAAGAACTCTGCAGACAGCACCATAGTCCTGAAAAAACAACACCAACCCCATGGAGCAGTCTAAGGGAATTTATTCGTATTCTATTTTTTTAATTTATTGAAAAAGTAAACTTCTCATTTTCCCTTAAAATGCCCATTTTCTATTTTGAATAACCAATATACTCAAAATAAGAAAATAATAGCTAATTTTTTTCTTCCATCTTTTTTACAACAGGAAGGACCAGATGTTTTCAAAGGGATTATAAAAAAATCCCCTCTTTTTAACACTTAATACAATCTGATTTTATTTTAAACCTTAAATTATCAGTTAAAATTGTCTAATAATGTTAATCGATTAGTAATTGGTTCCTGCAAACATCACAGGAACTATGGCTATTGCAGCTTGTCGGCAAATTTATATGGGATGTAAGGTCTATCTTTAAGTCCTGTCTAGAACTATTGTTGGTTAACCAGAACTAATAGACATTATAAAGCTAACTGCATAATTATTTAAAGACGGTGATTAGAATTCTGTATGACATACTCATTTGTTGAAAATACTGACATTTTACGTCACTTGAGTAATTGTTATACTTCTATTATATGTGATATTGTTACTTTAAAGGGTGTTTAAAGATGTACGTGGTTGTAATGGGTGGTGGAAGAGTCGGACTGAACCTGGCATCTTTCTTAATTGCTGATGGTCATGATGTTACTCTAATTGAAAATGATGGAAATTTATGCACCAATGCTGCAGCTGAGCTGGATGCACTGGTGATCTGTGGTAACGGTACTGACACCAAAACCCTGGAAGAAGCTAATGTGTCCAGTGCAGATGTCTTTGTGGCGGCCACAGGAAACGATGAAGCCAACCTGCTTGCCTGTATCCTGGTGAGAGAATTTGAACTTCCCAAAATCATTGCCAGGGTAAGTGAACCCAGCCATGCCGAAGCATTCCGCAAGGTAGGTATTGACTCGGTTATCAGTCCCGAGATCACTGCAGCCAGTTATCTGGAAAAATTGATTATCCGACCTAAAATCGCCGACTTGGTGGTAATGGGAAAGGGTGATGCAGAATTACTAGATTTTAACCTGGAAAATGAGAAGGTAGTGGGCAAGAAAATAGGAGATATTAGTCCTACCGAAGACTTTATAATCGTTGCAGTTTATGAAAATGGAGATATAACCATTCCCAAATCAGATATAGTCTTGAAAAAGGGTATGAAGGTCTCTATACTGGTGAAAACCAAAGCTGCCCGTGAAGTCATGAAAAGATTCACCAAGTAAATTAGTTTCATTTTAATTCCAATATATCAACAAATTTCATTTACTGATTCCATTCTTCTGTTTTTAGTCAGATAACTTTTTAGTATTTTCCAAACTCCCATATTAGTCAAATAGTTATGATTTAACTTCACCTGAAAGCAAACACTCTGCATAAATTCATTAAGATTGTTTTATAAATATAATAAATGAATTTAAAGTGAAATTAGGTTAGAAATAAATGGAACCAGTCGGGAATAAATATGATTTTAGTTACCGGGGCCACCGGACACATTGGAAACGTTCTGGTGAAAAACTGACTTCAAGCCGAATGGCAGTTAGGGTGTTGATCCTCCCTGGAGATAATCTTAAATCACTGGCTGGTTTGGATGTGGAGATTGTTAAAGGGGATATAACTGATTTTAATTCAATTTCACCCTTATTTGAAGATGTGGATAGGGTATTCCATCTAGCTGAAATTATTTCCATAATGTCTGGACAGAATGAACTTCTCTACCGGGTTAATGTTATAGGAACCAGAAATGTAGTGGAAGCCTGCCTTAAAAATAATGTTGATCGTTTAATTCATACCAGTTCAGTTCATGCCCTGAAGAAACCTCCACATGGAACCCAAATTGATGAAACCTGTTTTTACAAGCCCGAATATTCCAGGGGAGGCTACGATCGTACCAAAGCCCAGGCATCGTTAGAAGTTCTTAAGGGTGTGAAAAAAGGTCTTGACTCGGTGATTGTCTGCCCCAGCGGAATAATAGGCCCCTGTGACTATAATGTATCCCAGATGGGTCAGTTAATCCTGAATTACATGAATGGAAATATGAAAGCCTATATTGGCGGGGCCTATGACTTCGTTGATGTGCGGGATGTGGCAGAGGGGCTGATCCTGGCCTGCAGGAGGGGTGAAACTGGTGAAAGTTACATCTTATCAGGGGAGAAGATCACAGTGCAGGAACTTATGCGTACCCTGGAAGAAATTACCGGAATAAAGGGCCCCTGGCTCAAAGTACCCCACTGGATGGCTAATGCTGCAGGTAAATTAACTCCATTGTATTACAGGAACCGTAAAAGCAAACCACTCTTCACCAGTTATTCTGCCGAGGTATTGGTAAGTAACTGTAATATAAATAATTTTAAAGCAAGAAAAGAGTTGGGATATGATCCGCGCCCCATTAAAGAGTCCCTGAGAGATTCTGTGGAATGGTTTAAGAAGAATTCCCATGTTTTTTAAGTGAATATTAAAATTTAGGAGTTTGATGTATTTTTCTAATTTACCATCCTATGCTTTCCATTTCTCATTTTATCAAACTAATTCTATAATAATGATGAGAAGGTATTTAACATTAAACTTCTTCATCCTGTTCTGCAATACAAAAGGGGCACAATGCCAGGGGATTGTCATCGTTGTTATCTTTGACCGGGCAAGTGTACTTATCCCCCTCCTTTTTAACCATGAAACCCCCAGGGAATAGTGTTCCCACCTGATGGATGGGTTCATCCTTGATGAAAGTAGTGTATAATGATATGATTGAATATATCTTAAGGATGGCTGGATTCATCTCTTCCATGTCTTTTACCATTTTTTCTTGTTCTTCAAGAATGTCAATGGCAGTATTCAGTTCCTCCACATCCACCTGGCCAGAATAATAAAGATTATCATCTTTAACCTCTCGGATACGAATTAGAAATCCAATTTCGGCTTTTATATACTCAATCTTGTAATTAGTATGTATACATTCGGCTTCCTGTTGAATCTGAAGGCTGCACTGTTGAATATCATTAAGATTAAATTTTCTGGCATCTTCCCTAAGTACACATAAAATCTGGTCTTTGGTGGTTTGGCCCTGAAGGCTCAAACTTTTCAATTTGCTTATCAACCGTAAACCTCTCTTTTAAGCTTATGCTACAGATAAAATGTAATTAATTTATTCATAAAAAGGGTAATTTAACCCTTTATTAATTTCATACCCATCCTAAGTTTTTCATTAGTTGATCTCCCAGAAGTTCCTTTAATGAATTCACTTTATCCTGGTTCTCAGCCTTTAGGAGTGGCTTGCACTGATTTAATGTGCTGTCTCCAGAGAGTAGTTTCATTGAAAATGCCATACAAGTTGCTGTTCCGCATTCTTCACAGTTGGTTTGAGGTAGGCAGTTATAAATGTTTAATGGTCCTATCTTTGACAGCTTTTCCGATAGATCCTCGTCCACATCTCCGCTCTCACTTTCCAGGTAGCATTGGTTTATTTTTTCCATGAATTCTGTTATTATTTTTATTCCTTCTTCAGGGTCCCTGGTGTTCATCATCATGATTCTTCCAGACGGGAAAAATGATATAACCCTTTCGTGAGTGTTTAGTGTTAGGATTTTTTTGTGCGGGATATAATTTACTTTTCCTGGTGGAAATTTACTTGCAAATATTGGCATAACCTGATCTAATGTTGAATCAAGTTGCATTGCAAGTTTAACCCTTCCTTCTTCTGCCATGCAGGGCATTATCTGGGTTATGGAAACACTTTTTACCAGGGCCCCGTCTTCGAAAATTTCGTATTTTAATTCTTTCATTTCCATTTTTCATTGCCTCTTAAATTTTTATTATGTGTTTTTTTGATTTTGAAAGCTCGTAAAGAGTTTTGCCATCAATGAGTTCTGCTATTTCTACCAGATCCTCATATTTCATTCCTCTTTGGGTTAGAGAATCTAAATGGACAAATAAAGTTCCGTTGGGGAATATTGAATATATTAATTCACTTACTGAGGGATATCCAATTGTTGTTTCTGCAGATTGGTTTTTTTGGGCGACATAAACACCATCACCCATTAAAAGAACATCAGAATTAATTTCCCTATCTAAACTTGCTAATGCGATGTAAATTCCGCTTAAAGCATTCTCATGGCCGTAAGGAGCTTTATCTATGATAACTAATGATGATGACATGTTAGCTGCCCAACATTACAACTTTACTATTTTCGTCCATCCATTCTGCAAGATCATATACGCTTGTTATTTCAACCCCTTCTAAATAGTGTGATTCGTCCAAATATCCTCTTGCAGCTGCGCATCTTATACATGCTTTAATTTCACAACCCTTTTCTATTAATTCTTCAAAACTCTGGGAAATATTTGGCAAAGCACGGGGATTTTGATCCTTTTGGGGTATGTGCACACCATCCATGTATAAGAATATTTTCACACCATAACCTAAGTTTAGGGCCGTTTGTGCCATATTATATCCGATATCTGCATATTGTGAAATATAAGGGCCGTCTGAAAGCACAATTACCATCACTTTTCCGTGTGATGATTTCATATTGGTGGTGTCTGTGATTCTCATTATATGGCTCCGAAACTCTTTAAAAGCTTACTACTTGGTTAAAATTTTCCATAACATCGATTATCATATCATCATACTCAGAAAACACATTCATGTCCTTTTTAATCATTTCATATTCAATTCCCCTTGCCTTAAGATCACTGCCAGACACATGAACATTTGAACTTTTAAAAAGCGTTTCTAAATCAGGATTAGAATAACATTTTCGGGCACAGTAAACTCCATTTCCAACTAAATAAATGGAGATTTGATCATTATTGATATATAATTTTGAAAAATCAATAAATGTTTTAAATCCCTGTTCTGATGGGCTTTTTGTTAATATGAATCCGATGTGCATGTTTTTCGCCATTAATAGATCGTTTATTGTTCTTTCTAATGCAAATAGTTTTGAGGGATAAAGTTATCAATTATCAAGATTTTTTGTCTATGATTCCTTGAAATAGCGTTTTTGGAATATTAAAGCGACATTCACCAGACTTATTAAGATAGGCACCTCGATTAAAGGACCTATTACTGTGGCAAATGCCACCCCGGATCCAATTCCAAAAACTGCTATGGCCACTGCTATGGCCAGTTCGAAGTTGTTACTGGATGCTGTGAATGATATAGCTGTGGTTCGGGTGTAATCTGCTCCCAATTTGTATCCCAGGAAAAATGTGATGAAAAACATCACCACAAAGTATACCAGCAGGGGTATGGCTATGATTACCACATCTAATGGTATCTGAACTATGTAGTCTCCTTTTAAGCTGAACATCACCACAATAGTGAATAAAAGTGCTATCAGAGTTATGGGACTAATTTTTGGTATGAATTTTTCATGGTACCACTCTTTTCCTTTGACTCTGATTAGGAAGAACCTGGTGAAGAATCCGGCAATGAATGGAATCCCTAAGTAAATGAAAACGCTTTGGGCTATCTCTAAAATACTAACATCAATCGTAATTCCCTGGATTCCAAGTAATGGTGGAACTATGGTGATAAAGAACCATGCGTATACACTGTAAAAGAGGACTTGGAATATGCTGTTTAGAGCCACCAAACTGGCAGCATATTCATTGTTTCCTTTGGCAAGCTGGTTCCAGACTAAAACCATGGCTATACAAGGAGCTATTCCAATTAGAATTAGTCCTACCATGTAATCAGGATATGCTGATAAAAATATTACAGCTAATGCAAACATCAATAAAGGGGCTACTATCCAGTTCTGGAACATGGCCAATCCTAAAACCTTCCAGTCCCGGAAGACCTTAGGTAATTCTTCATAGCGAACGCGGGCCAATGGAGGATACATCATAAGAATGAGGCCTATGGCAATGGGTATGCTCGTGGTTCCCACCTGAAACTGGTTCACTATACCTTTAAAAGCAGGCCAAAAAACTCCTATGGAAATTCCAAGTACCATGGCTAAAAAAATCCAGAGAGTTAAAAATCTATCCAGAAATCCAAGTTTAGGAGTATCACAGATTTGATCAGTGATTTGACTAGCAACATCATCCTTCATTTGGCATCTCTCCAGATAATTCATTTATTTTATAGGATATTCTCTAAAATGTCTGTAATTTCTAGGTTAGACAGACTATAGTGCACCCAAACACCTTCTTTTCGCCATTTCAAGAATCCTGCTTTTTTTAAGATGTTCAAGTGATGAGATATGGTCGGTTGTGGTTTTTCCATTGCAGTGATTATCTCACAAACACATAATTCACCATATTTCAACAAATAAAGTATTTTAAGTCTGGTTGGGTCTGCAAGGGCCTTTATGGTGTCTGCATTTTGAAGTAATATATCATCATCTGGGATTTCGGAGGTTATCTTTTTCAGTCGTTTAATCTGATCTTCATTGGGCTTTTCTCCGGTGCCAATTTCGCATGATTTCATGAACTTTGCTATTTACATATGATATATTTAAATATATGGATGTTTTATTTATTGATGATGAAAACGAAAGCATCACAAACCAAAGAAAAGGTTTTATTTCTATGCAATCAAAATTCAGCAAGGTCTCAGATGGCTGAAGGACTTCTAAAATCGATATATGGCGAAAATTTTCAAGTTTATAGTGCAGGAAGCAATCCAAGTACCGTAAATCCATATGCAGTTAAGGTATTAGAAGAAGTTGGTGTTGATATATCAGATAATCGTTCAAAAAGTCTCAAAGAATTTGAGGACTTTGAATTTGATTATGTGGTTACAGTATGCGGAGGAGAAGGTGAGGCATGTCCCTTTTTCCATGGAGGAAAAACTTATCTCCATGAATCATTTGAAGATCCGGTGGCAGTTGACGGAAATGATCATGAAAAAACTGATGCTTTCAGAAGAATTAGAGATGAAATTAAAGAATGGATCAAAGTAACATTCTATAGAGGTGAATGAATGATTAAAGTTGCAATAGCCACTGACGGACCATACGGAGACCGAGCATACGATACCATAAAAAAAGAATTTGATACCAAATTTATAGAGCTTGAACAACCTACTCCCATGTTTATGGATGACATTGAAATACTTGAAGAAAATGTCAAACAGATTGAAGATGCTAATATACTCATAACCTACACTACACATCCAGATCTCACGTTAGAACTAGTAGAAAGATTTGCAGATAAAGTTGATTGGATAATAGTGGCCGCATGGAGGGGTGATGGTTTTAAAAACCAGTTAGAATCACATAAAAATGTCGTCTGTCCTTATATAATGTGTGAACTTGAAGAAAATGGTAACCCTATCTTTGATAAGTTTGTATCAGATATAGGTAAGCCTAAAGTTGTTCTGAAATTAGATGGAAATAAACTTAAGGACATAGTGGTATTACGATCCTCCCCCTGCGGATCAACCTCTTTTGTAACAGATTTTATAAAAGAGAATTATCTGGGTAAAAAATTAGATCCTGAAAATCTCCCAACAGAAGCCGGACTCAAATTACAGCATTATCCCTGCAGAGCAGCCAAAATGAGACTATTCAGTGATGAAGAATGTAAAAAAGAGATGGCATCTGGGCTTCACAGAGACGCTTTTGAAGAGGCAATTGCATTTGCAAATAGACGTTTGGAAAATCGTGACTTAAAAATATGAAATAAATATTTTACTAATTTCATTTATTTCTTCATTCCAGCTATTCTGCATCTTACACCCATTAACCAGATTAAAAAGTAAAAGAAGATCAAGACCATTGCTATTTGAATGATCTTACCGTTAAATGATTCAAACAGATTGAATAAAACACCAATAACATACAGAGCACCTATAACAAATAAAATAATGATTAAAACTTTTTGCAATATTTTTTCATATTTTCTAAGACTGTGAAACATATTTTTTGGTGCTCCATTTTACTGATGCAATCATTCCACAATGGTTTACAATTTAGCTTTAATCCATCTTTTAATTTCTTCTACAGAGGGAACACGTCCCATAGATTTCATTTCACCTTCCACTGCAAATCCAGGAACTGAAAGTAAGCCTGCTTCTAGGATTTTTTCCATATCCTCTATTTTCTCAACTTCCACATCCACCCCTAACTCATCAATTGCTTTTTTTGCTGTTTTTTCCAGTGCCTTGCAATTGGCACAACCAGTTCCATAGACCTGAACTTTCATTTTTTTATCACCCTTTATTCTTTATATTTATTTAAAGAAATTTAAAGACGGTTGTATAAGTATTACAGGTAAATTATGGCATTAAATAGGTAGCCTATGGAGGTTATGGACACGGCCAATATGCCTATGAATATAGCCAGAAGTTTAGGTTTTAACACTTTTCTGAGTATAATCATCTCTGGTAATGATAGTGCAGTTACTGCCATCATAAATGCTAAAGCGGTTCCAATGGGTATTCCTTTTTCTATAAAAACTGCAACTAAAGGAATAATTCCCGCAGCATTTGAATATAAAGGTACGCCGATTAATACCGCTATGGGCACTGCTAAAGGATTACCTGGACCCGCGTATTTAATGAGGAAATCCGCAGGAGCATAACCATGAATAATTGCACCTATACCAATAGCTATTACAACATAGGGTCCTATTTTTTTCAATAAATCTAATGTGTAATCTCGTGAAGATAACAAACGCTCTTTAGGTGTCTGTTTTTCCTCTTCCAAAGTAATACCGGCTTTTTCAGCTGCTTTTATCTTCTCTATCATTTCATACACATAACTTTCCACTTCCCCTTCCAATTTAAGCTTTCCAATAAGTATTCCTGCAATAATAGCAATGATAAGTCCAGATATAATATATAAAGCTGTTATCTGCCATCCTAACATACCCCACAGCAATATGATAGCTATTTCATTAACCATGGGCGATGCTATTAGGAAAGAGAATGTTACACCTAATGGGACTCCTGATTCAACGAATCCTATGAATAGTGGTACTGCAGAGCAGGAACAGAAGGGAGTGATAATACCTACTAAAGCAGCTGCAACATTTCCAATATATTCGTTTCTCTTAGCTAAAGCCTTTCTAACTTTAATGGGTGATATATAGCTTCTGAAGAAAGCTATTGCAAATATTATCACAGTTAATAAGATTAAGATTTTGATAGTGTCATATATAAAGAAATTAACTGCACTCCCTAACGCTGATGTCGGGTCTAACCCCATCAGGACGTAAGTAAGATAATTGACACCTTCCTGTAGAATATCAGGGACCATATTTTACCTCTTATTTTTTTAAATTTTTAATTTGATTTTATTATTTGCATCGAATTATTTATCATCTTCATTCATATCGTTTAAATCTAAAGTTTGCCTAAATTCGCATGGGTAATGTTTTTTTATGGATTTTAACTGCCAGTGCAAAGAATATGATAGTGAACACCACAATAACCGTGAAATCAAGTATTATTGGATAATAACTACCATTTCCAAGAGAATAACGGGTTAAATCCGTGAAGTAGGTGAGAGGTGAAAATGATGCAACGGCTTTGCCCCAGAAAGGCATGATTTCTAGGGGAATAAAAATTCCACTTATGAATACCAGCGGAAATTTAACCAATGAGGAAATCATCATGACATTAGAGGGAGCATTGGTGGGAGGTGTTGCAAGTAAGAGTCCAAGGGCTGAAAAACAAATTGAAGCCAAAATAATTCCTGTAATGAGGATAAGAGGGTGAATTATATTTACTCCAATGGCCAATCCTATGATCACTGGCACCAGGGTGATTAATGTTCCGAAGATGACTGAGGCCAGAATATCACCGAGTATGAGAGTGTAAATGGATATGGGGTATGTCATTAGTCTTTCTAGGGTGTTCATCTGTGATTCCCATGGGGTTATAACCGGAGATACTGAGGTGGCTGTAAAGAGCATGGTCATACCGATGAGGCCGGATATGAGAAAAGATGTGGATAAATTTTTACTACCGGTTAAAAAGGCCAGGAAAAGGAATAACGGTATCAATATCCCGAATATGATTACTGGTCCTTTAAGATAGTAGATCAGGATGTCCTTTTTCATAATAGCAAGGGAACGTTTGAACTGGTTGAAATAAAGATTTAACATCTATTATCCCCTCCTGGTGAGTTCTATGAAAACTTCTTCCAGTGACGGGGTCAGAGTGTTCAGAGCCATTATTTTGATATCTTTAGATTTTGCGTATTCTGTAACCGCAGAAATAAGGTTGTTAACATTATCCGTGTTTAAAATTAATTTATCGCCAGTTTTCCTGATTTCTTGTATTTCAGGGAAGTCTGACAACTCCTGAACGTTTATAGAGCCATCGAAGGTTACCTCTATTGTGTTCAACTTTTTTATCATTTTTTTAAGGTTTTCAGGAGTGTCTATGGCGGCAATTTTGCCCTTGTTGATAATGGCTATCCTTTCACATAGTTTATTGGCTTCTTCCAGGTTGTGGGTGGTGAGTAAGATGGTTTTACCTTTCTCACGGAGTTGCAACAGCATCTGTCGGATTAAAATGCTGCTCTGAACATCCAGACCACTGGTAGGTTCATCTAAAAATAAAAGTTGTGGATCGTTAATCAGTGCCATGGCCAGGATCAAACGTTGCTTCATACCTTTGGAAAACCCTTTAACTTTATCATTTTTTCGTTCATAAAGATCGAATTCCTTTAAAAGATCATCTGCTCTTTTTTCAGCATCTTTTTTAGGCACTCCGTATAAATCAGCTGTTAATATCAGATTCTGCCAGGCGGATAAGTCTACGTAAGCATTGGAAGTTTCAGGAACCACCCCCAGATGTTCTTTGGCCTTTAAAGGCTCTTTCTGAATGTTGTATCCTAAGATGTAAGCTTTTCCACTGTCTGGTTTGATTATTCCCGTTAACATTCTGACTGTGGTGGTCTTACCAGCCCCATTAGGTCCTAGGAAGCCGAATATCTCACCCTTTTTAACCTTAAAGTTCACACCATCAACGGCTTTAATTTCCTTGTAGCCCTTGGTTAGGTTCTGAACTTCTACAACATGCTCCATTCAGATCTCCTCATTATTTTTGAAATAAATTTTTTTTGTAAGTTTGATTCCATAAATAATATAAATCAACTAGAATTATTTCACTTTTTGGATTCTATCCATTTTTTTATCTCATTTACAGAGGGTATGCGTCCCATGGATTTTATTTCCCCTTCAATAGCCAAACCGGGTGTTCCGGTTATTCCTGCTTCAAATATTTGGTCCATTTCCTGAATTTTTACTATTTCAGCATCCACACCTGACTCTTCAATCGCTTTTTTAGCGTTATTTTCTAAAGCCTGACAGTTTGCACATCCAGTTCCGTATACTTCAATTTTCATAATAACACCTCACTCTCTAATAATTGTATTAATATATTCTTTTTCATGGATTTTATAGTATAATCAACAGATTTTTTTTAAATATAAATTCTGTTGTTCTTATTTTACGCTTTTGATGCGTTCTTTTCCTCATAATTTCATCCCTTCAACTGTTGGAACATAGCTCCCAGACGAGCTTGATAGGCAGTTTTTATCTTTTCCTCTTCTTCTCCCAATGGTTTAACAAGTATGAGATCCATGACTTCCTCTGAGCTTAGCTCGGATTGATAGAAGGTTTTGGTTGCACCCATGATCATTTTGGGGAGACAATCTTTTATCTCCTTATCTTCCAATCCAAAGGAATGTCCTAGTTCTGCTAATTCATTGAACTGGAACCAGAAATAGGTGGGACCCATGGCGGTTAAAACTGCATAAGCTTCCAGTTTGTTCTCATCAACTTCAGGAGAAACCCCTAAAACATTGAATAATTTCAGGATTTCTTTTTTTTCTGAATCATTTATCTCCGGGGCAAAGCTAATGGGGTTGTAGCCCTCATTGATAATGGATGGGGCGTTGGGTATCATACGTACGATACGAGTGAATCCACCCAGTAAACTGGAAATTTGTTGGATCTGGGGTTTTGGTGCCAGAGAGATGACAGTTGAATCGGGGTTGAGGTGGGGTTTGATTTTCCCTAGCACCTCAGCCATGGCCGGAGGGTGAACGGCTAAATAAACCATATCCTGGTAAACAGCAGGTTCATTATCATCCGACACGGTTTTTATTTCAGGAAATTCTTTTTTAAGTTCTTTGAGAGATTCTGAATTTGTATCATAAACCACTACATTGTCCAATTCAATTTTTGATTTTTTAAAACCATTCAGGAGTATTTTAGTTACTCTTCCTCCTCCAATGAAACCCATGCTTTTCATTATCTTTACCTCCATAACAAATCTCAATTCAAATCAGATATTATGCCTTTGTTTTCTTTCTATCCATTAATTTAGCATTCAATCTATCAAATCGGTTTTTAATATCTGCGTATTCTTTTTCATCGAATGGGCAGTCTTCTATACAGTAAGTGCAGCCTTCACTACAGCCAATACAACGTTCTTCCACAAATTCTGTTTTTTTACCACCGCAACAGGTTTCTGTTTCTATGAGTGCGTTTTCTGGGCAAGCTTTGATACATTTACCACAACGGTTACAATATTCTGTTATCCAGGAGTGTTCATCATCAGTTTTTATAGGCAGGTTTTCAATACTGGTGAACACTGCAGAAACTTTTTGCCTGGGGCCTGATACTGGGGTGATTAGAAGACCGCTTTGCCCTACCCATCCTAAACCTGCTTCTTGGGCAAGTGGTGAAAATTTTACCACACCTCCGTAGGGGTGGGCAGACTCTGCTGCAAAACCATTCTCTCTAAGATAGTCCGCAATTTGATAGGTCATATTCCCCAGTTTTTCGTAATGCGCATCATTTAAGGCCTGTGCTTCAACTCCAGGATCGGTTATGATTAAATCATTATCCATTTCCATGGTTAGCACAATGGCATTCGGGAACAGAATGGAGTTATCCTCATTTATTAATTCTGGAGGAACTTTAGTGTACCCTATGCTTGTAATGCCAATGGAATGAGCGTATTTTTCTAATTTTTCAATAAAGTCTTCATCCACCATGGTTTTTGGCTCAGAAGGATTATTTACAACAAATTCATCAGGGTAATCTCCTCCACATCCACAGGAACATCCACCATTATCCACATCAGATGATTCAGTTCCACAACCACATCCTTCATCATCTTCAGAGCCCTTAGTTCCAGTTGATTCTTCATTGGTTTTTATAATTCCACCACAACCACATCCACCATTAGAATCATCGGCATTCTGTGGGGATGAATCTGTTTCAGACGAGGATCTTTTCGCGGTAATTTCTTCTTCAACTTCCAGAACTCCCTCTTTTTTGAGTTCTTTTTTGACTTTTGACCAGATTCTCTCTTTTTTGTAGAGTTCACGTAGATTATCTTTGTCCGGGAATGAAATGGCATTCCCCTGACAGAGGGTTGCACAAGTAGTGCAGCCCACAACACATTTATCAGGATAGGCAACTATTGGCACATCACCTGTCCATTTGTAAACTTTTTGACCACAATTCATGCACATACCACATTTTACACATTTTTCAGGGTCAATGGTAGGGTGCCATTCAATTTTTTCTCTAGGATATCCAGCAAACCATGCCATGTTAATTACCTCCATTTTCACAAATTTTTATCTGTTATTTTCCTTCTAAAACTGATAATGCGCCCTTATCACGTGAACGAGGTATAGCCTTTTCTTCAAGGTATTTTAAGTGTTCCATGATTAATGGGAGGTATGATCCGGGGAAGCCCATTATGGCTTCTTTTTCTGATAGATCAGTGGCGTCCCGGCAACCGTAACAACCATAAGTCAAGTTCACACGATTTTTGAGGAATGGAATGATGGTAGAATCGACACAGGTTGCCTGTAATATAGCTGTGGAGCTTTCTATCCTCTCACCACCAGTGGAATGGAGGTAAGCTAGGGCAATCCACATCAGTTTCTCCGGATCATCTTCAACAATTATTACATCAGGTATTTCAGTGGCATTTTCAAGTGGGAAAAGGTGTATACCTTTAATCTTGTTTTCATCCAATCTCACCATACCTTCAAACATTTTCTTACCTACTTCAGGGTCAGATACGATTCCAAACCCTACTAAACCCTTACCTGATTTAAGACCTTCTGGTAATGGTCTAAAACCAAATGCACGAGCTGCAGCTGGACAAGATATTTCTTCTCCAGTGAGTATAACATCAAATCCATTTCGGGCTTTCATCAAAGCCTGGCAATACCGGTGTTTTTTAAGAATTTCTGCATCTTTAGGGAAGTTATCATTCACTTCCATGAATCTAACTCCCACCGGATAGCTATCAAGGCGGAGAATTGATTTCATGGTTTTTCCCATTCTTTTAACTTCTTTAACATCCATAATTTCTTTCATAAACATGCCTCCTATTGGATTGGATCACATAATTTATCAATTAAAATCAAAATTTCTGGATTTTTAAGGATATATAACGTCCAAATACCCTCTTTATGCCCTTTAATGAATCCCGCATTTCTCAACACGTTGAGATGATGTGATATGGTGGATTGAGGTTTATCCAGAACAGCCATAATTTCACAAACATACAAATCCCTCAATTTAAGTAAAGACAATATCTGTAGCCGGGTGGAATCTGAAAGGGCCTTGAAAATTTCTGTTTTCTTATTAAACTTTAGTTCGTCATATGAATTAGATAATAATTCGTTTAATTTACTAATTTCGTCTAAATCAATGTTACAGCAATTTTTTATTTCATCCATTTTCATTTGACCACTCAAATAAGATCAATGCCTTCTCCGTCATTTCGTTATATTTCAGTTCCATTTTTGACAAGATGTTACATTCCCAAACATCACTTTATTTTCAATATTTCTAATAATAATTCATATATCCAAATATATAAATATATTGATATCGTGGGAGTTATTTTATTTTCAAAAAATGTTTTCTTTGTATTTAGGAATGAAAAAATCCAAAATGAAAATTAGGGGATGATCCTTATAGTACAAACTTAAACCACGATTTTATTTAAGTGCCCTTACTTGCACACTCTTTATTTTCCCCACCAGACGTTCATCCAGATTAGCTTCTGTGTAAAAGTGCTCTTCTATGATTTCAACCTGGCTAAAACCTGCTTTTTTTATGGTTTTCAGGTAATCCTGTTTTTCCATGGCACCAGCTGTGCACTCTGACCATGCCTGGAAGCTTCTACGGATTTCATCAGGAAGTTCTCCCTCTGTAACTATATCTGATATTAATATTCTCCCACTATCTTTTAAAACCCTGAAAACTTCTTTAAAGGCTACTGACTTGTTTGGTGTGAGATTTATAACACAGTTACTGATTATCACATCGATGGAATTATCTTCAATGGGTAAATTCTCTATTTCACCCAGTTTAAACTCCACATTCTGATAACCACCTGCTTCAGCATTTCGGGTGGCGGTTTCAACCATTGCCTCAGTCATGTCTACTCCGATGACCTTTCCCTCATCGCCTACTTTGTTGGCAGCCAGGAAAACATCTATTCCCCCACCTGATCCCAGGTCAAGAACTGTTTCATCCTTTTTTATCTCGGCTAGTGCTGTGGGGTTGCCGCATCCCAGGCCGAATATGGCATCTGCAGGGATGCTTTTAATTTCATCTTCAGAATAACCTACTGCTTTGGCTTGCCTGATTATACCCTCCATTCCAGTCCCTGAGCAGCATGAGCAGGAGGAAGAATCTGTTTTAGTGGCAATTTTTGAATATCTTTCCTTTACAAAATCTTTGATTTCTTTTTCTTTCAAATTGTCCAACCACCATATAGTTTCATATATCCAAATATATCAATATATAAATAAATTGATGATAATCCTTATAAACTTTACTCTAAGCAAAAGATGGAATTATAAAAATAGTAATATTAAATTCAAGATAACTGTTAAATTCAAGATAACTGTTAAATAACTATTAATTCAAGATAAAAACATAATATGATTGAATTTTCAAACTGTCCCTTTATACTTCTCATACTGTTTTATTACTAACTCCCGGCTGTTAGGAGTACCATGACCCGGTAAAAATATCGCACATCCTGTTTTAATGAGTTTATCCCAGCTTTTTTTCATGGTAGGGACATCATTGGCAAAAGGAGGGAATATGGACCAACTAAAAACACCGAACATGGCATCCCCTATCAGGGCAACCTCACCATCCACAATCAAACTCATTGAACCTTCAGTATGGCCTGGTGTGTGCAGGAGATAGGAATGAGGGGTTAAATGATAGTTATCATCCACCAGGATGTCCGGGTTTGCGGACTCATACTGACTGATTCTGTTTATTTTTCTTCCCACACCCACCAGTAAGCGGGTGATGAAGTTGGTGCCACAGGGGATGGGTGAGCAGCCCTGCTTAAGATACTCTGCCTCATCTTTATGGACAACTATCCGAGCATTATAATGCTTTTTTACTATTGCTGCGTTTTCAGCATGATCATAATGAGTGTGGGTTAAAACCAGCCAGGAGAAATCTCTTCCACCCAGTAGATCATCCATTTTTTCTCTAAGAGTATCCCTTGATCTCCTATAGCCTGTGTCGACTAAAACTGAATCATCTCCATCTAAAACCAGGTAAGAATTGCTTGTGCCCTGTGTAATATGGTAAATTGTGCAGCCACTTGTGGTTAGCCATTTTTTCATTAAAACACCAAAAAAGTATTTATCAATTTATATAACTGGGATGAATGAATATGATATCCAACCCCAATTAAATCTAAATCAACTTCTGACAGATAAGAGACGAGGATATCCAGGCGTATTCCTTCTCATAATCATTTAGACTGATGAATGAAACCGCTGATAAAGTGTAGGATAATAGACCCAGAAGATACTGGGATATATCTTCATCTAAGAGGGTTATCATGTTACCGTACTCCCTCACCCTTCGTATACACTGAAATGCCTGGATAACATCCGAATTTTCAAAATCTAGGATATCAGTGGATTGAATAGGTATCTGTGGTATATCACTGAGATTTTCAGCACCAATAAACTGTTCTTCCAATGCCAGGATGTACTTTAATTTTTCTTCAGAATCTATATCCACAGATTCCAGTTTAAATGCAGTTTCCAGTTTAACAACATCACGGAGGATATGTGAATACCGGGTGGAGGCAAAGTCTATGAGCCACATGTTGAGATCATCATCCATGAGCACGTTTCTCAGGTTCAGATCACCATGGGTGGAGGTTTCATAGGCACTTACTGCCTGGGATCGGCGTTTATCCATGACATGCTCTACAAAGTAAAGTGGATTTACGGATTGCCCCAAGTTATAGGGGAGTTCAACATACATATCATCGGAGGTGACTCCGAATTTCTCCAATGAGAAACGTTTTATATTATCATACTGGAAGAAAAAGTCGTATTCCTCATAAAGGAACAGTTCCTTTAGCTTTGGCTGCCCATACCAGCTTCTAAGCACGTTTCTAAAGAGTTTATCCAGTGCAGTTAGAACATCTCCAGTGTCATGGGAATCATAGTAATCTTCCATGGTTTTTATGGTGCTTTCCCTTCCATTTATACCCACAAAGTTGTATAATATTCCACCGTATTCTCCTATTTTACGATGATCTATGATCTGTGTGGCGTTATTCTGTATGTAACGTTTCACATGATCTTCATATCCTCTGAACTCGTCCCCTAACTCGTACCATGGCCCCAGTTTCATTACAAATGGCATCTCTTTTCTACCGGAGCGATCCCAGGCATCCACCTTGAACACTGCCGAACCACTGTACCCGCCGGTTATGGGAGTTAGGAGAATTTCCGCAGAATCAGGGAACATCTTACCGGTTATCTCTTTAAATGTATCATTCCATCTTTCACATTGCCCATGTACCATTATTTCCTGGTTTTTTTCAAAAACAATGTCTGATATATAGGAAACACCAATTAAAGCACCATTTATCCTGGAATTATCCAGAAGGTGACTCATGTCCATGAATTCTCCATTCTGAACAATTTTTCGAATCTTCCCATCCAGATCATTATTTTTCTCCAGTGGAATGTGTTTGAAGACCACTGCATGGTTATGGAGTAGCATTTCCTTATTTCCAATGTTGGCCGGGTGCATGTAAAACAGGGATCCCAGTACATCTTCATCAAAAGCAGATAGATCGCTTTCCAGATCAACACCCACCCCAAAACTAACCATGGTTTCACCCTGAAACATTGGATTGGTGCTTATATTCATCCAGGACTGAATATTATCCGGATGCATGATCATTTCATGATTTTTAGGGGTGAATTTTTTTATAGGAGATATTTTAATCCCTGATCTGTAAAATTCTCCAATATCTGCCTGGATTGCCAGACTGATAATGCCTTTATATGAGGGTTTCATTTCACGGGCCATCTTGAAGAGGGATGAGTACAGTTCATCCATGGTGAATCCTTCACTACTTTTAGATTCTGCAAATATGATATCATGAAAATTCCCATCAAGAGCCACGTTAAATCCAGTGTGGATTGTGACCATACCCGTGTCTGTTGCCGGGATCAGGAAATCAGGAGTGTCATGCCCATCAGTGGGGAGCCATACCATGGTGCCTCCAATGGTGATCATTTCCCCCATGATCTCCAGGAAGTCCTTCATCTTCTCACCCAGCCCTCCCAGTCCAATGGAGTATTCTGTGTCTGAGAATTTCCGTGAATATATATCATTCTCCCCTAACTGGGAGTTAAGTACCTTTGAGATATCACCCACAACCTTCAATTTTGAATCAGTGGTTGATGCTTCTAAAATAGTTAAAGAAATTTGTTCATTATCATAGTGAGGGAGATCATCCCATTTCATCGGTTTTTGAGTCATTTCGGTTGATTGTAAGTCCAGTGCATCATTTATGGTAGGTTGTAGGGAAAATATCTGGTCGAAACCTGCCATTTTAAGAACATCCAGAGGATAGGGATTCAAATTGCAAAGATAGGTGCCTCCACCCTTATCTTTCAGGGTTCTCTCGGTTCCAAGCAGACTTCGGATACCACCACTGCTCAGGTAACTCACATCAGCCATATTAAAAATAACCACTAAATCTGTATCTGAGATAAGAGTTTCCATGGCTTCATTCAATTCCAAAGCACCGTAAGCATCCATTCGGCCTTCCGGTGTTATTATTAACACACCATTAACTCTTTCTGAAGTTATATCCATGATTTACTCCCCCGCAAACCAATTTATACCACTACCAATTAGGATTTATTTAAGAGAGACATTTATATAAAAAGTCTAATTCAGGACATTTATATTGATCTTTATTCATTTGATGTTTATTCATGATTTTTTGATAGGTCAAATTACAATCTTATTATAACAAAACCCTCACCACCATTTATACCTGTTTGTGAATTCATTCCCCAAAAAAGTTAGATAATATAACAAGGGATGCTTTGAACGTAATTCTTTTCTACAGTAGATTTTTCATCCCATTATCCACTTCCAAAACCGGCGCTATTCTACCACCCATCAGGGAGATCACCATCCCCCACCCTACCTCCAGGAATCAATTTTCCTCTGTAGAATCAGTATGCCTGGTTAAACATGAATAAACAGGACATCTAAAAAAGAAAATCAAGACCACCGCGTTTCTTAAAAATTACATATAAGTTTCTTAAAAGGAGTAATTAAGGTTCTAAAAAGAGTAATTAAAAGATTGTTCTTAAAAATAATTAAAAGATTCTAAAAAAGTAATTAAAAGGGGCGCCTAAAGAGAAATTAAAAGGGGGACTAATGAGTAAATAAGATTCTAAAAAAAATAAATAAGGAACATTTATTTTGATGTCCCTTTTACCCTACCCGGATCCTTCCTTGAATTTGATTTGAATCCAAAAAGCACCCTAAACATGTTCCTGAAAGGTTTCCGGTATATGTGAAGGTGGATCAGCGTTCCCACCACCATCAAAATTGATAATTCCACGTGCCAAAAGGTTAAAGAAGGATTCAAGGCTGTTCTTATACCCATCGTTATCAGAAGGGTCAGAATAACCCCCGTACCCCCGCTTCCCAGATACCCTGCAGTAAGGAGTAGATTCCATATCCTGCGATGCTTATTCCGTTTTAAGATTCCCTTTTTAAACAGGAAATGAGTGATAAGATATCCTCCTATAATCAGCAAGCTTATAGGCAGGACAAAGTAATTGTTTGTATCACCATTAAAGTTTCCAGAGTCTAAACTGGGCGAATCCTGAACTGTGGTGGCGTTTGCATCAACTTGATCCGGTACTGTGCCTTCTGCATTTGCTCCGTTTCCATGTCCACTGTCAGTAGTAGAGGTAGTGGTATCATCAGTGGTAGTGGCTGAGGTGTCAGTAGCGGTAACTGGTGTTGCCTGGGAGAAATCACATATACCATCCCCACCCACATCCATATATCTGGAACACTGCCCCGGGAAAGGATCATTAACCATCCCATAGGGACAGGTGGTTGCACATGAAGAAGACATGGTACTGGCAGCTATGAAAGGAATTGTAGAACCAACTACCAGAAGTTTTTCTTTAAATGGTACACTTTCCAATTTGGATTTTATGTTTTCCTTTGTCAAAGCAGATTTTAAATTATTCTTTGATATTTTAGATAATTTTCCCATCATGCTTTCACCCTCCTTTTAGCAGGGAAGAACATGGCCCTGGCGGACTTCCAGTAGGTGTGGATGTGGAAAATTGTTACCAGAGCCAGGGTTATACCCAGTTCAACATGCCAGTAAAGTAACTGTGGATTGATGGGTAATTTCACCCCGAATTCCATGAATAACAGTAGAATAAAACCTGCACCTGCAGATATCAGGAATGCTGCTCCAACAATAAAGTTCCATATGTTAACGTGCAAGGCTTTTTTGACTAACTTCATTTTGTATAGACTGTAAGTGAATAAATAGCCCCCTATGAAAGGCAGGGCCGGTAAGATCATATCATAAACCATAATTTGCTCCCCCGAAATTTTTTTTCCTAATTATAAGTTGTTTAAATTCTGTTTTTAGGATTATAGTGCAGGTCTTTAAATGAATAAAATATTATAAAAATTTTAAAACTATTTAAGATTTAAAACACGGTTCAAATCTATTTTAAGACCTAAATTCACACTACACTACTAAATAGATCAACTATATAAAAGTAATTATTCCAAGATTTCACCCAAATCTTTCCATAATCATACCCAATTATTTATTTTAAGATTATAATGAATATTTAGGTTTTATATTGAATTCTGGGTATGTTCATGGTGGAAAATGGGTGCGATCTGGGCATAAACTTGGAATAACCATTTATCCCATCAAGGCATTATGTTATGCACAGACACCATGGAGGTGAAAAAATATGGTGAAAATTCCAAAAAAAGCAGCATTAATTTGTGCACTGGTGATGATGATCAGCGTAGTTCCTGCCTTTGCATTGAATGGAACCGACAATACCACCACTACCGACCAAACCCAGGACCAGAACTGTACTGGAAACCAGAATCATGATAGAAATCAGTCCAAGCAGGGATCCTGTGATTCTGCTGGTGAAAACTGTGGAAGTTGTGACGGAGATCAGCACAAGTACCAGTACGGCCAGGGAAACAGTGCTTCAGGAACCTCAAACGGTGACCAGAGCCACCAGTACCAGTACGGCCAGGGAAACGGTAACGCAGGTACTGAAACCTGTGATGGTACAAACTACAAAAACACAAGTTAAGGTGGAAGGTTAAAAGATAATCTTTCACTACTTATTTTTTTTATTTTTTTTGTAGACTTATCCTGACTCTTTTTGTGATAAAATCCTGACTCTTTTTTGTATAACTATTCTTAGAATGTATATAATATTTTAAAACTCAATCCAGTTTAAAAAAATCAAGTCCCGTTTGATGAAATCACCTCAAATCAAATTGTCACTGCGAATTTCTCAGGTTATTAAGACTTATTATAAATACCAAAGCAAACAAGAAGGTGCTAAGATAGGTAGTCCAGGTGTATTGCCCTAATCCAAAAATTTCATACAATCCAATGGCCACTACTATTATTGATAAAATTGCAGTCCACAAATTCCAGTTCATATTTTTTAACCTCTTATTTTGGTGTTATGTGGTTAGTTTTCGAGAATTATAAAGTTGTTCCCATTTCATATGAATTTAATTCTGATATAATTATTCAAGTGAAAAAGTTATTCAAGTGAAAAGTTTTCAAAAGTAAAGATTATCTTCAAAAGTAAGATTATCATAAATCTACAAATTTAGATAGATACATGTTATGATACCTGATTCACCCGGAATTTATTATCCATAAAAAAAAACAAATATTATATAATGATTAAACATTATAAAATAAGTATATATTAGGTTATGGTTCTAGGTTACCTGTTAAATAAAGGGAGGCTTATAAACGAACATAAACTTAAAAGTTTGGGGAATGCCATTAGCTATAATTGCATTTATAGTGATAATGCTAATCCCAATGAACGGTTTAAGCTATCCTGGCCATGCAGCAATTGCATTACTTGTATTCGCCGTTATAATGTGGGCCACCGAAGCAGTTCATTTAGCAGTTACTTCTTTGATAATACTCTTCGTACAGCCAATAATTGGCGTTGAAAGTTTTAATGATGCTGTAATTGGTTTTGCAAACCCAATTATCTTCTTAATGATTGGTGGTTTTATTATTGCCGAGGCAATCCGTAAAAGCGGTTTAGCCACACGTTTAACATACTCCATGCTCAATAAGTTTGGTACCAGTCCAGATCGAAGTCTTTTCGTGGCAGTGTTCTCCACCGGAATTTTATCCGCCTGGATTGAAAACGTGGTGGCATTTGCAATGTTACTCCCCATCGTTAAGGAAATTATTCCGTTAATGGGTGTTGATGACCCTGAAAAGGGTAAAAGTAACTTTGCAAAAGCCATGGTACTCGGTGCATCCTACGGTTCACTCGCAGGAGGATTTGGTACAGAAATAGGTACCGCCCCCAACCTGATGGCAGCAGCATACACCAACATCCCATTTGCAAGTTGGATGATATTCGGATTCCCACTGGCCATTGCCATGATGTTAATAATCTGGAAGCTACTGGGTAGAATGTTCAAACCAGAAGTCAAGGGAATAGTTGGTGGGACAGAAACCATAACCAATAAATTAGAATCATTAGGGCCAATGACAAAAGTAGAAAAAATTTCATTGGCTATACTCTTATTCACCATTGGATTGTGGGTTACCACAGGTTTAACCGGGCTAAACAGTTATTCCATTGCTTTAATAGGTGCTGTGCTATTCTTTATATTCAAAGTACTTGACTGGAAAGATGCGCAGAATGGTGTTGACTGGGGATTAATAGTCTTCTTCGGAGGAGCTTTAAGTCTTGGAGCAGCATTACTGAATACTGGTGCAGCAAACTGGCTTATATCTGATATTGTAAGTATGTTGGGAAGTGATCCATCAACCCTCCTTATCACGGTGGTTTTGATGATAATCGCAGTCTGTATAACCCAGGTAATGTCCAATATTGCACTTTCAGCAATATTAGTACCATTATCAGTTACACTGGCAGCAGCCCAGGACCTATCAATTGGAACATACGCCGTACCAGTAGCAATCGCCTGTTCACTATCCTTCATGCTTCCAATGGCTGATCCAACAGTTGCAATGGCATACGGAACCGGGTACGTGAAAATTAAGGAAATATTAAAAGCAGGAGTTCCATTAGTCGTAATCGGAATTATAATAACCATTATAGTTCTAATGAGCCCCCTTGCAAAACCAGCGCTTGGATAAAAGAAACGAATTTCAAATGTAGGTAGAATCTCAAGTTCTACCCATTATTTATTTTTTAAAATTAACAGGAATGGGGTTTGGGAATATGAAAAAGATGTTAGCACCCACAAACGGTTCAGATCATGGTTATGAACTGCGCAGGGAAAATGCAAAGAGGGAACAGTTAGAAGAATTATTGGAGGAAAGTGGTATAGATTTGAATGAAATAATGGGTGTTTCTCCGGTTCCCCAATTCGTAATAAATAAGGATCACAATGTCATTTACTGGAACCGTGCATTGGAAAAATTAAGTAAGATCAAGGCTGATCAGATTTTGGGCACCAATAAACAATGGAAAGTATTTTACGATAATGAAAGACCATGCATGGCTGATTTCATAGTGGATGGGCATCTTGAAGAAATTCCCAAATGGTACACCACAAAAAATAGTAGATCTAAGTTCATGTTGAGGTATAATGGAAACTCTGAATCCGAAACTTTAGGGGATTCCTGTGAAGCTGTGGCTTTCTTCCCATTGATGGGTGATAAAGGAAAATGGTTACATTTCACCGTAGATGCAATTAAAAATCCTAAAGGCAATGTTATTGGAGCTATTGAGACCTTTGAAGATGTAACAAAACAAATACACTTACAAGAGGAATTCGTGAAGACTACTGAAGAAAAAGAAGTGCTCCTTAAAAAAATTCAGCATAGAGTCAAAAGCGATTTACAGACAATAGATTCCATGATACATTATCAATCCTACTACATCACTGATGATGAATCAATGGAACGCTTCAAAGAGATTCAGAACCCTGTTAAATCAATGATTAAAATCCACAGGAAACTTTACCAGTCAAAGGATCTCGCGAACATTGATTTTGGAGTTTTCATCAGAAGTCTGATATTAGATCGATTTAGAGCATATGAGATTGACAGAAATACCATTCAAGTTGATATTGACATCAATAATGTTCTACTTGATATCAATACTGCTATTCCATGTGGGATCATAGCCAATGAACTGGTGAGTGATTCAATAAAACGCAGCCTTCTAACTGCTAAACTGGAAGAATCTGAAGATGGTAAACATGAAGATCCATACAAAATGAAGGATGAATTGACGATGAAAATCACCGACAAAGGTGAATTCTATTTAATGACAGTTTATGATAATGTTAAAGTTTCTCCAGAAAATTTCGGCCTCCAGAATAATACACTGGATATGTGGTTTATAAATAAGTTAATAACTCAATTAAGAGGCACCGTTGACATAGAACAGGAAAATGGAACCTTATTCAAGATCACCTTTAAAAAGATTAAGATATAACTTTAATTTTTAACCTATAACCACCCCTACTATCTCAAACATTATAAATTTCTTTAGATTAACAATGAACACCTTTTTCTAATAAAACACCTTTTTTTGAATAATCTTATTTTAGACTGCATATCTGTCTTGATTTTTCAAGAGGATTATCGTATAAGTAATCTTTCAGTGTATAATCTTTCAGGGTATAGTAATCTTTCTCCAGAATATAGATAGGGTATCATCTGACGGGTAAACACTGTAATCATACCAGTATTGAGTTTTACGCATTCCGAGTGCTTCAAAGTGCTGAACTTCGTGTTCATTCATTGCCTTACGGAAGGATGTCTCATAGATGGTTCCAGCAAGTTTAGGGAATCTTTCCCACAGGTTTTGTCCTAGAAGATCATCTGCATCAACTCCCAGATATTCTGCGGCACATCGGTTCACATAGATAAAGTTCCAGAAATTATCTAACGCGACGAAAGCATCCTGTATGCTGTCTAAAATCTGTGTTATTTGGCGTTTTCCACTTTCAAGTTTTTCTTCAGCCTGTTTACGTTCAGTGTCATCGAATATGTAGCCCTTAACCTGAATGAGTTCCTCAGAGTCATTAAAGATACCTACCAAATTGGCAACAACATGGATCCTCATGAAATCAGATCTTCGCTGCCAACTTTGAAATCCCTGGATTTTGCCTTCACTCTTGAGCCTGGTGACCATGTATGGCCAGTCAAAGGGGTTTGACTCAGATATATCCCATTTAAGTGCATTTTCAATGGTATCAAAACCGTAAATCTCTGCAAAGGCAGGGTTACACTCCAAAATCTTCCCATCAAGAGTGGCAATAAAATCCCCGGTTAAATCCTCATCAAAAAGACGCCTGTATTTCTCTTCACTCCATTTTAAAGCTTCCTCAGCTTCTTTACGTTCAGTGTCATCGAAAACATAACCCTTAACCTGGATGAGTTGGCCTGATTCACTGAACATGGCCACGACATTACTGACAATGTGTATTTTTTTCCCGTCTCCTCTTTGGTGGGTGGTCTGGTGGCCTCTGATTTTATGCTCAGTTTCAAGGCGTTTTATCAGATTTTCCCAGTCTTCATGGTTGAAAGATGAAATATTAGATTGGGCAGCCTCTTCACGGTTAGAAAAACTGTAAATCTCTGCAAAAGCAGGGTTACACTCAATCACCCTACCGTCTGGTGTGGCAATGAAGTCCCCTGTCAGATCATCCTCAAAAAAACGCCGGTACTTCTCCTCACTTATACTGAGTTCTTCTGATTTTTCTTTGGATGTGTCTTCCTGAACATACACTAAAAATCCAGAGTCAATAGGTGAAACAGTTCCCTCAACAATTACAGTACCTGATCTTTTGGTGGTATATGACCCCGTAATATTTTCAAAATCTAATTCAGCTTTAAAATTAATTAACCCCTTTTTGAGAATTTCCTCTTTTTTAAAGGAAATCAGAGGGTTATTGAAAAAATTAATCTCAGGGATATCTTCTAATTTAGGGATTCCCATTATTTCCAATGCAGACCCATTAGCATCGACCAGTTCTCCTTTTTCATTAAAAAGAAGCATCCCCATAGGAGATTTGTCGAATATTTCCCTGAAAATATGGTAATCACTTTTTACCGTTATTCCTCCTCTAAATCGGATCAATGAATTTTATATATTGATTGTTTTCTCTAAATATTATTGTTTGGTAGAGTAATGTGTGATTTGGTAGAGGGTTCTTTTTACTGAACTATAAAGGTAGGGACTACTTCGTAATAGTACAGTTTAACGAAGTAATTTTATGTGTGTTCAACTATAATGACCATGCTGGAAATATTCAAAAAAATCACTTCAATTATTTTTATAATCATTAGTTTTGACCATGATTTTCAATAAATAATTGGTTTCAGGATCATACCTGACCAAACTTCACCTAAATGAAATGTCCCATATACCCCAATTCACTGATCTTTCCTGTAATGAAATGTTATTTCAACTTATAATCATATATAATAATTCAGTCACTAAAAAATGGATATCTCATAAAAGACATATATTTTGTAATAAAAAAAAAGTAATAAAAAAAATGAGGGTTTACTATGGAGAGGGATGTTATCCGGATCAATGAAGAAAAATGTAATGGTTGTGGTAGTTGTGTTACTGGATGTCCAGAGGGTGCACTACAAGTGATTGATGGTAAGGCCCGACTCATAAGTGATCTCTTCTGCGACGGACTGGGGGCCTGTATTGGAGACTGCCCTGAAGGAGCCATAAAAGTTGAAAGAAGAGAAGCTGACGCATATGATGAATACAAAGTTATGGAAAATATTGTAAAAGCCGGCCCTAACGTTACAAAGGCCCATCTAAAACATCTTCATGAACATGGCCAGACAAAATACTTGAATGAAGCTTTAGATTTTTTGAAGGAGAAAAATATTGAAATTCCGGATTATGAAGAGGAAGCTCCACTGGCTTGTGGCTGCCCTGGTTCTGCGATGCAGGTTCCAGAACCAAAACCAGCAAGTGGGGAATCTCCCCAGATTCTAAGTGCAGAACTGGGTAACTGGCCAGTGCAGCTGCAGCTTTTAAATCCCAATGCACCTTACCTTAAAAATGCGGATCTTCTCATCACTGCAGATTGCGTGCCCTTTGCCTATGCCAATTTCCATCAGAGGTTCCTAAAAGATAAAGTTCTGATAATCCTCTGCCCCAAGCTGGATAAGACCATTGATGAATACGTGGATAAGTTAAGTGAGATATTCACCAGGCAGGATATAAAATCCATTACCATCGTTCATATGGAAGTTCCCTGCTGCTCGGGTATTGAAGTAATTGTCAAACGTGCCCTGGAAAAGGCTCAAAAGAATATAATCATTAAGGATTACACCATTTCCATAAATGGTGAAATTATATAATGTTAAATAATGTAGATCAATCCTAGGATAAACGTGTTTAAATAGGAGGTTTGGGAAAAATGAAGGTATTGGGATTTGTTGGAAGCCCCCGGGAGGGGAGCAACACTGGAATTATGGTTGAAGAAATATTAAAGGGTGCCAGTGCAGCTGGAGCAGAAACTGAACTTTTCAATCTGAGTAAGATGGATATCGCTCCCTGTAAGGCATGCATGCACTGCAAGGAGAATAATGGGGAATGTGGCACTGCGGATGATATGCAGATTGCCTATGCTAAGATAAGGGAAGCCGACGCCTTTGTACTGGGTTCCCCTGTTTACATGTGGCAGATGAGTGCCCAGGCAAAGCTCTTCACTGACCGGCTTTTCGCCAACTTCAAGACAGGATTTGAGGAAAAATACGGGCAAAAAGACATGGCACTGGTATTCTCACAGAACAACCCTGATGAAAACATGTTTAAGGAATACTTTTACTACACCCGTAACATGTTCGATTTTATAGGTTATAACGTGGTGGACATGCTCACATCAACGGAAAACAGTATTCCCGGAGAAGTTAAAAACAAAAAAGAAGTTATGAACCGGGCAAGAGAGATTGGCAGGGAACTGGCCAAGGGCTAATAAACCTTGAAACAAAGTTCAAGGTCCCCTATTTTAATTTTTTCTTATGAATTTTAATTATTTATGACCTATTCCTATTTATGACCTATTTCCATTAACTCAATGAATTTATCCATATCTTTAACATTGAACACAAATTTGTGCCTTGCATTGGCGCCACTGGGTCGCATGGACATCAAACAGCTCACTGCAGATTCCCGCTGGTAATCTTCAAATATAGTTTCAAACCAGTCCGCATCCTCTTTTCGAGTAAAAGTTATTTCCATGACACTGGAATGTTTTTCTACACTGCAGTTTTTATCTTCCAGGGCTTTTTCGAGCCTTTTTATTTCATCATCTGATTCCATTGGCATCCCTGTTATTAATTTGCCATTTAAACCAATAAAATGTTACTTTTTAACCAAAAAAATTTAACCAAATTTTTAACCCAAAATGTTTATGTTCTGGTAATGTTACCCCCCGGAAAAAAAATCCATCTCCTCACTATCTCATAATATTTTTGGAATTAACCGGGGTGTTTTTTGCATGTAATCCCTGTATTCATCACCAAATTTGATTATTAATTCTTTTTCTTCCTTTTTTATCCGAATTACCAACCCAAATATGAATAAAACGAAAAACAAAAGACCATACCAATTCCAGGAAATGATGGCAACTCCTGAAAACAGGATGAAAATGGATAGGTAGAAGGGATGGCGGACTTTAGAGTAGATACCAGTGGTTACCAGTTCCTGTTTGTCGGTTGTTTTGGAAAGCGGCACCCAATTTTTACCTAACTCTTTCCTAACCATTAAGTTGAAGCCCATGCCCACCAACATCAGGATAAATCCAATTAATAAAAGAATTATACTGTAAATTCCAGTGTAGAGGGTGATTACCGCCGCCCCCATGAGACCTGCCTGCGGAATAGCCAGGGCAAAGGAGGTGTAATCCCTTTCTTTTATTACACTGGGCCATCCTTTGATTTCGGCACCATATTTACGTGAAACAATCAAAGAGATGAAACTATAGGCTAGGAAGATTAATAGGAACAGGTAAAGTAGTGTTTTATCAGCTTCCATCAGGAAATAACTGTAGAAGAGGGTCAATGCAAAAAGTATGAAGATGAGTGTGTCTCTTTTTTCGGCTATTTTAATCACCAGACTTGAAATTGGACCCTGATTTATCATTACGCCTTTTAATTTAACTTTAAATCATGAGATCTGTTGATTTCACTTTAAATCTTGAGATCATATCCTGATTTTACTTTAATTTTATGCCTGTTTTGATTTTCATTACTCATGTGCCTGTTTTGATTTTACTCGTTCCTGTCTGTAAACTTTATAGGCAGCATAGGTTATTCCCAGTATCAATGGTCCTATAAAGAGGCCTGGAATGCCCATGGTAACTGCACCGTAGATGAATCCCAGAAGGAAGACCAGGGGATGGACTTCCGAGTACTGGACTGAAATCCGGGGGCGGATGTAGAAGTCAGTGGTGGTTTCAATTATCCAGCCGAAGAAAATCACCAGCACACCCTGAACTGTGTTTCCAGTGAGGATGCTGAAAAGCCCAATAACCCCATAAACAATCCATGGCCCTATTATAGGTATGAACATTGCAATTCCACTTACTATGGCTAGCAGAATCACGTAAGGATAACCCAGGAAGTAGTAAACCACTCCTGAGAGGATTCCCAGTATGGCGGCAGGGATGATGTTACCCACTATGATGCTTTTTAGGACATCATCAGCACCCTCTAGGACTTCCCTGTAAAAACTTTTATCCTTATCTGGAACCACGTCTTTTATGTATTGAACTATCTTATCCCCGTCTCTGGCAAAATAAAAGATTGAAAAAATCAATATGAGAATTTGAGCAGCTAAAGCAGGGATAGAGCTAACCATAGTGATTAATGAATTGGTTATGGCCGATAAGAGTTGCAGGATCCCTGATTTTATGGCATCAACAATGTTCTGGGTAATAGCCGGTGAAAGGCCCAGTTTTTCCACTACACCATTGATGTGGCTAAGATCCATGGTGGAGTTTCCTGCAGTGGCCTGCTGAACAGATCCCAAGAGTAAACTGGAAATACCTAAAATCTGGGTGATGGTAAAGTACAGGAGTATAGCAATGGGGATGGTCAGGAGGATCATTCCCAAGAAAATAGCCAGGGTATCATATTTAACGTAAGGTTTGATTTTCTGGGAGATGAAACGTACGTAGTAGGCTAAAATAGCCCCAAAGATCACCATGGTTATAATGGGGGATAAAACTACCAGGGATAAAATGGTCAGAAGTAGTAAGAGTGGGAATATGGTTGATGAGGACATTTTTTTAATATGTGAAATCATTTAGTTGCACCTGTAATGTTAAGTTGTGTTCATTCTCTAAACTTTCCGATTAATAGTTTTAATGTCAAATACCCGCCTTTCACTGGGGGGTTCTATTTTCTTAATCCTTCTAACCATATTTTTCAATGAATTTTTTGGCCATTTTCCGGGTTTTGGGGCTGATACTGTCCAATTCATCTTTCACAAATTCATTTACCCATTCCTTATCATTTATTTGCCTGTAGAAATTAATGAAAAGTTCTATGACATCTGATTTTAAGAGTGCTTTTTGTTTTAGAGGGAAATCACACCGATTATCCACATCCAGAAGAATATCAATTATATCTCCGGTTAGTTCACCTTTACTTTCCAGAATTTTTGCCGTGTTTTGAATGCACTTCCGGGCAGTCATGAACTTTTCATCGTTTATATGACTAAAATAACCATTGAATAAATTTAAGAACTTGTTTTCTTTATCTGCAGGGGTTAAATTGGCCAAGAGCACCAGTGCAAAATCACGGTGATAGGAATTCTGGTGATCTAAAAGCACTGCAAAATCCTCCCAGTACTGATAAAACAGTTCTGGTCTCATTTGACTAGCCTGTGAAATCACTTTGTAAGAATGGTGGTAAACCATTATTTTACGGTGCGTCAACATCAATTGAACGATCTCATCCCTAATTTTAGAGTCATTAATGGCCCTTTCAACAAATTCATTTTTATTGAAGTTTTTTATCTGTATTTCCAGGATTAAATCATCTTTAAAAAGCAGGAAAATCACCTTTTTTATAATTAGAAATTCTCCCAGGACCATCCTGAGAATTGGAGTTATGAGATTAATGGTGAGATATTTTCATCTTTACAATCTTTTATAGTCAATAATGCTGTTTAAATTTGATTTAATCCTATGATTTAACTTCCAAAACCAGAAATTGGATTTTTTTATTTAAATCAAGACCAAGGTTCTTGCGGATATTTTATGGAGTTAACCAACAATTTTTTCATCCAAATATAGATGTATTTTATTAAATTGGAATAACATGTATAGTTTGCTAATTCTGGATTAATAGGTGAAATTTGAGGAATACACATTGAGGGATAAGAAAAGTATAAATACTAAACTGACTAATCAGTCTAATAATTAGTTTAGGATGTTAAGAAATTGAACGAAAAAGAACAGAAAATACTGGACACCTCCCTTAAACTGTTTGTGGAAAGGGGTTTTCACGGGACCACTACCTCAGAAATTGCAAAAACTGCAGGAGTAGCAACAGGCACACTATTCCATTATTTCAAGACCAAAGAGGAACTCATCGACCGCCTTTACATCTATACCAAAGAAAGCATATTGGAAGAAGTTCAGGAGGATTATGATGATGGGAAACCATTTAAGGAAAATGTCAAATCATTATGGTTGAAATTTGTGTGTTTGGGGATTAAAGACCATTATAAATTCAATTTTATAATGACATTCCATTGTTCTCCCTACATTACCGCATTTACAAAAGGGAGAATTGAGGAAAAATTTGTGGAACTGCTTGAAGTTTATAAAAAAGGATTTGAAGATGGTAAAATCAAGGAAATGTACGACGAACTCCTGATGGATTATTTCTGGGGTAATGTACTCAATACCATAATGCACTTCGAGAAAAACCCGGGAAAAATGAACCAGGAGAATGTAGATCTTTCCTTTGAACTATTCTGGGATGGAATATCCCGGTGAGTACATATTTTTATGTGAAACTATTCGACTGACAGGTCAATCTATAACGAGGTATTTAAAATGCAGTACAGGAAAAATGGGAAAAATGGTGATGAAATCTCGACCCTAGGATACGGTGCTATGAGATTGCCCACTAAAAACGGCAGGATCGACAAAGAACAGGCAAAAGAACAGATATATTACGCTATCGACCATGGAATGAACATTATTGACACTGCATACCCTTACCATGGTGGTTCAAGTGAATCATTCTTGGGAGAAATTCTTAAAGATGGATACCGGGAGAAAGTAAAACTTTGCACCAAAATGCCATCCTGGTCTGTTAAAAAATATGAGGACATGGAAAAATACCTGAAAATTCAACTTGAAAAGCTCCAGACAGACTGCATTGACTATTATTTGATTCACAACCTAAGCAAGGTAAGTTTTGAAAATCTTAAAGAAATAGGAGTTCTTGAATTTTTAGAAAATGCTAAAGCAAAAGGGAAAATAAATAACATCGGTTTTTCATTCCATTCCAACTTAGATTCTTTTAAAGAAATTATTGATGCATACAAGTGGGATGTTTGTCTAATTCAGTACAACTATATGGATGAAAAAAATCAGGCAGGTACTGAAGGATTAGAATACGCTCACTCCCAAGGAACAAACATATTTATTATGGAACCTTTAAAAGGAGGGATTCTAGCGGGTAAAGTTCCGGATAATGCACAAGAAATTTGGGATGAGTCTGACACCAGAAGAAGTCCTGCTGACTGGGCACTCCGTTGGGTCTTAAACCATCCAGAAGTTAACACTGTTTTTTCGGGTATGGGTGAAATGGGCCAGGTTGAAGAAAATTTAAAGGTAGCAGATGAAGTTTTACCCAATTCATTAACTGAAGATGAATTAGAACTATATGAAAGGGTTAAAGAAGTCTATAAAGATCTCATGAAAGTCGATTGTACCGGATGTGGTTACTGTATGCCCTGCCCCCATGGAGTGGACATACCCCGCTGCTTTAACTTCTACAACCAAAAGTACATGTTCAATGAAAGTCCGTCTTTTGATTATCTTGCAATATTAGGAGGAGTTTTTTCCGGCCAGGAAGCCTATGCTGGACTCTGCAATGGCTGTGGCAAATGTGTGAGGGCCTGTCCTCAGAATCTGGAAATACCTGAATTATTAACTGATGTTTCCAGTGAACTTGAAGGTCATGGCTTTAAATACAAATTAAAAATCACAGGAACAGTAATTATGCCAGTTTTTGATGTTTTTATCTCGTTAAGTGATCGACTCTCCCGCAGATCTCGATCCTAAAAACTTTTTAATGATTAAAAAAAATCAACTTTTTAACTTTATTGTTTAAATCCAGCCGTTCTTTGTAATTTAACTCTTTGAAAGTGATAAATTGATAAACAAAAAACCCAATCATCGGAAGAAATGTTAAACATTTATTTACATGCCAAACGCTTGGAATCTGTAAGTTTTTAGGGATTTCTACAGAGTCATTTTTATGTGAAAATGTTCGATTGTCAAGTCAATGTATAAAGAGGAATTAACCATGCAGTACAGGAAAAATGAGAAAAATGGTGATGAAATCTCGGCACTGGGCTTCGGAGCCATGCGCCTGCCCACCAAAAACGGGACAATTGACAAAGAAAATGCCAAAAAACAGATATATTATGCAATAGACCATGGTGTGAACTTCATTGACACCGCATTCCCATACCATGGTGGAGCCAGTGAATCATTTTTAGGGGAAATACTCAAGGACGGGTACCGGGAAAGGGTTATGCTCTGCACCAAGATGCCATCCTGGTCTATAAAAAAATATGAAGACATGGAAAAGTACCTGGAAACCCAGCTGGACAAACTTCAAACTGACCATATTGACTATTACTTAATCCACAGCCTGGGGAAAGGTAGTTTCGAAAGACTTAAAGAGCTGGGTGTCCTGGAATTTTTAGAAAAAATGAAAAAAGAGGGTAAAATCCATAATATAGGATTCTCCTTCCACGATAACAGCGATGCTTTTAAAGGTATTGTGGATGCCTACCCATGGGATGCCTGTTTAATCCAGTACAACTATCTGGATGAGAAAACCCAGGCCGGGACCGAAGGAGTAGAATACGCACATTCCCAGGGGATTGCCGTGTTTATTATGGAACCATTAAAAGGAGGTATCCTGGCGAACGTGCCAGAAGAAGCCCAGAAGATATGGAATAACGCTCCGGTTGAGCGGAAACCTGCTGATTGGGCCTTAAGATGGGTCCTTGATCATCCGGAAGTGACCTGTGTGGTTTCCGGGATGGGTGAATTAAGTCAAGTGAAAGAAAATCTGCAGGTTGCAGAAGAAACCCTGCCAGGAAGTCTCACTGAAGATGAATTAAAACTTTACAACGAAGTTAAACAGGTTTACCGAGATCTTATGAAGAGTGATTGCACTTCCTGTGGTTACTGCATGCCCTGCCCGGTGGGAGTTGATATTCCGTCATGTTTTGAGATTTACAACCACAAATACATGTTCAAAACTAAGGGAACATCATTCACCTATTTAACACGCCTGGGTGGTGTTTTCAGTGGTAATGAATCCCATGCAGGGCTCTGTAATGGCTGCGGGAAATGTGTGAGAGCCTGCCCCCAGAAACTGGAAATTCCCACACTTTTAGAGGATGTTTCCAAGGAACTGGGAGGAGTAGGATTCCAGTACCGGGTGAAGATTGGTAAAACAGTCTTAGTGCCTCTTTTTGATGCTTTCCTGTCCATTAGTGACCGTTTCTCACGGAGATCACGTGCCTGAAAACAAGAAAGAACAAAGTCCAATCCACGGGAGATCCAATGAAATCCCCAAATAGTCTAATTAGAATTAAATAAGTGATTTATTCGAGTTAAAAACATTAAAAGGCATTGAATTTCACTAGAATTGAAGATCATCACCGGGGATCTCCTTTTCCAAGAAATGATTTATTTTAACTATTTTATGTAAAGAAATAAAAAAATGGAGAAAAGAGAGTTTTTAACCCCCTTTATTGTTTTCTTTTGGGTAGTATTAACCCGGCAGTTACTAATAGGATGGCTAGCCCTATTCCTGCAAGTGGTATTCCCGTGCTTTGCATTCCGATGGTTTTTTCAGTTGAACTGGCTGCAGTGGTTGGAGTAATGGTTACGGTAGCAGTTAAAGTTTGGTTATCGAGGCTGGCTGAGGTCAAAGCTTCACCTGCTGCTTCGTTTCCACGCAGTATTGCAGTTGCTATTCCATTGATGGTTCCCGTAACTATTGATTTACTACCCACATTACCCAGATTAGTAGTGAAGGTCACCGGTGTTTCATCAGGCAAGTGTCCGTCTGCAGGATCGTGAAATATCCCATTAGAATCATATCTGAAATCTGCAGTAAGGATAGATAGTCCACCCTGGGGGATTACCGTTGGATTGGCACTGTAAGTCATGACCAACCATGAAATGTAATCCACATCTCCGGTGATTAGAGCGGGGAAATTTGGGTTGTTAGAACCCCACCAGTTATACTCCGCATTCACAGTACCACTATCACTCTGTATGGCATTAGGTGTGTTGGCAACGATTCGGTTAAAATTCGCAGCCACCATCCCATAAACATCTTGCAGATGATCATTGAAGATTCCCCCACCATTAGTGGCGTTGTTTTGCTTGATGGTGCTACTGGTAATGGTTAAGGTATCCCAGTTGCATATTCCACCACCACTACCTGCGTTGTTCAGCTGGAAGGTAGTATCGATGATGTTTGCCGTGCCTTGAAGGTTATGTAGTCCTCCTCCAAAAAATTCTGCGTTATTCTCCTGGATGGTACTACCAGTGATGGTTAAAGTATTCCAGTTGGCTATTCCCCCACCATAAGGGGCTGTGTTCTGCCCAATAACGCTACCAGTAATGGTTAGAGTATCAAAGTTGTCAATTCCCCCACCATTATCACCTTGATTTTGTTGGATGGTACTGTCAGTAATGGTTAACTGTCCATCATTGAGTATTCCCCCACCACCACTAGCCTTGTTTTGTTGGATGGTACTACTGGTAATGATTATGGCATCCAAGTTATATATTCCCCCACCCATAGAAGGAGCGGTGTTCTGCTGAATGACACTACCTGTAATGGTCAAATTACCTCGGTTGGATATTCCACCACCATTGCCATCTGCTGTGTTGTTGGTGAGTGTACAGTTAGTTATGGTCAAAACACCCTCATTGTAGATAGCTCCACCCTCACCAGTGGCGTTGTTGTTGGTGAGTTTACAGTTGTTTACCTGGGTAGGTTGGGTTAGGGTTCCACCTTTGTTGGAAATACCCGCCCCATCTCCGTTCCATGTTCCGTCAAAGTAGCCATTGGTAATGGTTAAACCCTGTAGTTTTACATTGTTGGCTCCAGATAGTACTTCAATTACTCTGCCATTCTGTTGAGCATCGATGATTACATCATCCGGGTTGTCTGTGACACTTTTCAGTGTTAATTCTTTATTTACTTGGATAGTACTTTCGTTGTAGGTTCCGGTGTTGAGAATGATTGTATCTTGAGGATTAGCAGTGTCAATTGCAGTCTGGATACTATCGGTGGGACCAATAATTATCTCCGCTGCAGATACGGCTTGTATAGATATCAAAAATCCAAAAATAAACAAAATAATAGGGATTATATGTTGTCTGTCCATGTTTTCACCTCCTTTTACAATTAATAGAATAATTCTCTTTTTCTATCCGTTAATGATGAAAAATAGTTTAAAACCTTTAAAGATATTAAAAAAGGTTTTGGTGAAATTGTATTGAAGGTTTTGGTATGTTAACGGACAAAACATATTCTAAACATTAATATTACGACATAACATAAATCATTATGGATACTAATTTAATTGTTTATAACATCCTCCACGCGTTTATTACCAATATAGCTTGTATGGCCTTTTTAAGATTAAAAGAGCTTAGTTTACCACACTAAAACAGATAAAAACGGATTATTTGGAATATTTCATATTAGTATATTAGTTAGTCTTTTTATAATTCAAAATGAGATATGCTTAAAATAAAAAAAAGAATTTAATAATTCTTTCTAAGGCGTCTTACGTATATGGTGGCCCAGATATAGGCCACTGCACATCCCAGTCCTCCTCCTACTACTATTCCCCACCAGACACCAGGGGATCCGAAGCCCAGTGTGAAGGCAAATAGGTAAGCGAAAAAGGCAACAAACAACACTTCCCGGATTACCGTCAGGATGAGGGAGGTTACTCCCTTACCCATGGCCTGGAAGATGGAGCTGGCAGTGATTCCCAGTGGAACAGTGAGGTAGAACAGGAACATCACCTGTAGGAAGGCTGCTATGGATGGTGCCATGAATGCGCTTTCCGGGGAGTAGGTGAATATGCTGGCTATGTTCCCGGCAAATACATAGGATAGTATACCTGTCACTACTGCGATTCCCACTCCTAACTTGGCTGAGTAGCTCAAAGCTATGGAAAGGTTTTCGTATTTCCGAGCTCCGTATGCTGCCCCAGCCACGGTAATGGCTGCGGTTCCAATTCCAATTGGTGGTATCATGGCCATCATCACCACCCTCCAGCCGGCGGTGTAGACTGCAACTGCCTCTGCCCCCCCTGTTATCACCAGGATAATGTTTAAAACTATTCCCAGGACAGACATGACCAGTGTCTCAACACTGGCAGGTAAAGCCACCAGTAAAATGTTTTTCACCACATTCCAGCTTGCTTTGAAGTCTTTTTTCGCGAAAGAAACATAGGTGTCTCTTTTTATAAGTAGCCAGTAGATCATGAATATGCAGGCAATGGTACTGGAAAGTACGGTGGCCCAGGCAGCTCCACTAACTCCCCATCCGAAGTAATATATGAATATGGGGTCCAGGATTATGTTCAGGATGGATGTGGCTGCCATGGCGTACATGGGACGATTCACATCCCCCTCTGCCCGGAGTATACCCGAGGCTACACTGGAGAAGATCAGGAAGATCAGTCCTCCAAACACTATCTGACCGTACTCTATGGCCAGGCTCAGTGTAACACCAGCACCCATCACCAGGAGGATGTTGGGTAAAAATAGTAATAGTATAACCGTTGCCACGGCCGATACTGCTATTGTGATGAGTATAGAATGCATTGCTGCATTATCTGCACCTTTTTTGTTGTTAGCACCTATGCATCTGGCGATTAATGATGTAGCCCCCGCCCCCAGACCATTACCCAGCCCAATAACTATCATGAAGAGGGGGTTAATGAAACCTAACGCAGCAAGGGCATTTGGTCCAAGACCTGCCACCCATATACTGTCTGCCAGGTTGTAGGCCATGATCAAAAGCATGGAAATGATCATTGGCACTGCCAGTACCCTGATGGCTTTTTTAGGTTCTCCAGTGACCATGGAGATACGCTGATCCACGTCTTTGGAACTTTCCGTATTAGTATTCATCTTTTTCTCCGTTTTAATACTCTAAAAACATTCGACTAAGAGGTTTTAAGATTTTAAAAAACCTATTAACTCATTTAAATTAATTTAACTCCAATTAAAGATGCAATTTAGATAACAGGAGTTACTATTCAAGTTATTTAGCTGGAATAGGTAAAATTAGATTCAACAATATTAAATTGTAGATACAGATATATATCTTTGTGGTCCTGTGGATAAAATCGTGTTAGTTGGGATTTCCTTTGAAATTATTCTAGCAATTCCATAATTTATATTTAAATCAGATCAATCTAAATTTGAATCAGACCAATTTCAAAAAATCTTACTTAAGAGGGTTTATATTTCAACAAATAATTTAAACACTTGAATTACAAAAAAATCATCATATAATATCACAAACCCGACCGAAAATAATCCATTACATTCTTTAAGGAGAAATTAAATTTGTACGACGTTATCGTTATTGGAGCAGGACCTGCTGGTTGTATTGCTGCTAAAAAATTGGGAGAATCAGGTTACAAAGTTTTATTAACCGAAAAAATGAGTTTACCCCGGGAGAAGTCATGCTCGGGCATTCTCATACCAAAGTCAATCCAGATGGTTGAAAAGGAATTTGGAAAAATACCAGAGAGTGTTTTCTCCCATCCCCCCATTAATCAGGGAATTGTAATTAACAGTGCCCAGGGGGAGGAGTACCGGTTTGAAAGTGAAGGTTATAATATCTGGAGGAACTTATTCGACCAGTGGATGAGCCTTAGGGCAGAATATGCTGGTTGCACCCTTCAAACTCTCACTTCAGCTACAGGTTGTGAAGAGGAAGAAGATCATATCCAGGTGACCTTCGCCAGGATGCCTGCAGTTAAGGGTGGCAATGATTTAAAAAATGGAAAACCTGAAATCTTTCATGAGAAGGCCAGGATAGTAATATCCTGTGATGGGGCATCCAGCAGGATAAGAAGGGATATTCTAAAATCACCCTCGGATCACATAATCACTTATCAAACCTTCTGTAAAGGTAGTATTGATCTTGATTATGGTTTTTTCCATGCCTTTTTACATCCGCACTTTTCACAGTATGATGCCTGGTTCAATGTGAAGGATGAGTACCTGATTATGGGCGTGGGGGTTAAAGATGCCTCCCTCATGAAACAGTACCATTCTAAATTCGTTTCATATCTAAAATCACAACATAATGCACAGATAGATTCATTTGAAAAGGAGGAGGTGGGTTTAATGCCCCACATCACGCCTGAGTTTAGGGTGGATCTGGGAAAGGGTCGCTCTCTTTTTGCAGGGGATGCTGCCCATCTTTTAAACCCCATGGGTGAGGGAATATCCAGTGCCCTGGCCAGTGGTTCCGCTGCAGCTGAGGCCATTAAAACTGAATTTGCATCTGGAAGTGATACAAATCCAGGGAATGTGTTGAATACATATGAAAGTAATTTGAAAGGGGAGATAGAGTACATGATAAGGCAGTGGAAGTTTCTGAGTACTATTTCCCCAGAGTTTAGGTTCTTCCAAAACAATGGCCACCGTTTTCCCTAGTAATATCCGGAATGGTAAGGTACTTATGGGACTTTGGTGATGATTTTCACTAAAAAAGTTTTAAATAATAACCGTTTGTGAAGATAATGGTATCAAAGGAGGTGAGAGTTTGAACAAAAGGTTAATAGCTATAATATTGATTGTGATCGTAATTTTAGTAGCAGCAGGAGCATGGTTCTTTTTGAAACCATCACCGTCGGTGAATATCACCCTCACTAACAACACCAGTAGCAGTGTTAATACCGCTAATCAGCACATAAACCAGACTAATAACACTACTACTAATATAACTGCGGCAAAGGCAAAAGAACTTGCTGGTAAGTATGTTGGAATGGGAGTGACACTTGAAACACCCACACTGACCACTTATAAAAATATTCAGGTGTGGAAAGTGCCAGTGGCAACCTATTCACCCAACAAGACCTATCTGGATCCAATCTATATCAACGCCAAAACAGGAGTACGGGTGACTTAAAATCACCCTTTTATTTTTATTTATTTTTAATTAAACCAGTTGAATGGAAATATAAATTTAGAAATCGACTGATAAATAGCTTTATTTATTATTTGCATCTTTTATAAACCTTAATCACAATTTTATGAGTGTGTGTGTAATTATAAATAAAATTGTTTTTCACCTTAACTGGAGTTTAGGGTGATTTCCGGTGAAATTCTGGTGTGATCTGGGTGTCAATTTGGAAAAATCATTTATCCAATGGGAGAGTTAGTTATAGCCAGCCAAGTAAAGGAGGTGAATTAAAAGAAAGCAGCATTTGCTTCTCATGCCATGTTGACCCTCATCTGTCGCGCCCAATTTTAAACCACCCAAAATGTAGATCAACCTCAAGATCAGGCCGGCAACGACGTCAACATGGTACGAGACTATTTTAAAATCATCTCCTTTTGGGCTGTATTATTATAAATTAATTTATTTTTTTATTTATCAACTGAACATGGAAATGTATTAATTTACAACACTTTGCCCTTTTCACCATATTATCGCCTTTTAGGAGACAATTAGGGAGAGTTTGTTACAGCCCGTGCCCTGCATGGTAGAAAAAATCCTGGAAGACTAAACCTCAAATCCGGCTTGGATCTCTTAAAACCCTGGGCTAGAAGGGTATCCTCCATTAAATCGGGAAAATGGAAACCCAGACCATGACCACCACCATATAAATCTAAAAAATGGTTGTGGTTTACTTTCGAATCCCTCTGACAAATATTTAACGCTATTTTACAACAGGCAAGTCTAGGAATTCACTGTAAAAAAGTTCTGCTTCACTTAAAGCATGCTTTTCATTCCTGTTGAGTGTTATGAAGGGATGGTACTCCATCAACACTTGACTCTTTTTGAATGTGCGCTTCCAGGTGCCAATAATCTGACCATTGATGGCAATGGTTGGCCTGTAACGATTTTTCAAACCCATTATAGTTTTTTTAAGATTCAGGGAAGCACTTCGATCCCGGTAGGCAAATAAGTACTCATCATAGGTGGGTAAAAGATGAGCTACAGGCATATCCGGTATATCCGGTTTTGATCCAGAATACCAGTATATCTCGTCACCAACTCTTTCCTGGATGAACTCGGACTTAACTGCTTCTGAACCGGTCCGGGCATCAGTTGCCAGTAGTCCGGACCACCAGATGAAATCTCCAATTGTAGCCGGGCCACGGCTTTTAAAGTAACGCCTAGCCAGCTCTGCCAATGCTTCTTCACGTTTCAGGCTACTTTTTGGGATGGAATCCATTGACATGTAGATGGGATTATTATGTTCCACTCCACACTGGCAGATAAGCCCATCAAGAGAAGCCCTCTGTAACATGTAAGCAGCTCGCTGCCCTTCTGTGGAGATCAGCCTCTTCTGGAGAATAGCCAGTAACTCATTCCGTTTAAGTTCCCTACCACCTTCAAGAGCCTTTTTTAACACATTATTACTGTGTTTTAGAGTTTTTTCATCTAATTCAAGCTCCCAGTACCTGCGTGCATTACTTGTAATGATACGGGGTGCCAGGAGCTTCAGCATCCAGTGAATATCCTTTGCAGCGACTAAATGCAGGGTACCGCGCATGAGCCAGGTTCTGAAGATGGTTTTTTCGGTGATTGCCTTCTCCACATCGGCATCACGAGTCCCTGGCAGGCGGAGGCCCACCGCCCATTTAGCACCAGGGTAATCCTGGCCCTGAATAGCTCCCATCTGAGAGATTAGTTCAGCTGGCTTCTTGAACTTGGTATGGATGAGCTGTTGATTTAGAAGTCTTGCCATTGCAATTTCAGATGGATTCATGATAACTTATTATCCTCCCTTAAATCATGAGTCTAGATGTAGATTTCTTTGTTAGTTATTTTCCTTTAGTTCTGGATTATTCAAAATGTTAACCAGGGCCAGTATGGTCACAAATATCATGGTGAAAACAGTGATAAGAGCCATGGAAACTGTAATGTCATTGTACTGGTAAAAAATGGATAATATGGTGCCCAGACCAGTGATACCATAAACAGCAGTTGCTTCAATCCAGTAAGGTTTATTATAAAGTTTAGAAACTATTTTCGCGTTAACAGAGTCGTATTTGGAAAGATACAAGGCGAATATCTGGAAGAACAGGTAAACCACCAGGAACCAACCAAAGAAGTTGGAAATGGGAACCCCAAAGTAAGCCCCAGGATAAGTCCACACCCAGAAGCCCTGTAAGGTGGATGATATGGGGTCAACACTTAAATCCCACATTACCATTATGAATGCAGCTATGAATGGTACTATGAAGATCTGTTTTCCCTCAAGTTTTTTGCTGTATTGGCCGGTTAATATGTGTGATAGCACCCATGATAGGTATCCTATTGCAAAATAGGCGAATATAATTATTAAGGGGACAGTTAACAGTCCTAAAGAAGGAGAGTAATGATAAAACCCAAATGGGAAGCCTGTGGCTATGCTCAGGTTTTCAAAAGAGAAGCTAACTACCCAGGTGATGAGGAAAAAGATTAGAATATTCTTTTTTCCATAGCGCTCGGTTCCATGGACCACTGCAAGGATAAATAGAAGAGCAGTTACTAAAAAGGTATCCAGTGCAAGTAGATTGGTATTGCTGTAGGAAAAAACTACGAGAATGTTTGCTATTAAGAAAACCAGTATTAACGACCATCTGAACTTGCTAAATGCTTTTCCATCTTTTTTAACAGTTTCGTGACCCATAAAACTCCCCTTTTTGAGTATATTATATTAACATCTTTAATACATGTATCTTTCCTTAAGCAGGATTTGTCATCAGTAAATCCTTGAATGATCCACGAATATTAGTTTTAATTTATAACAATAAAATTATGAACTGTCATGTTACGAAATGTTTATATACATAATAGTTCTATAATATAACTATAGGTGGGAGAATAAATTAACATAATTTCCACCCAAAAAAACAACTGGTGATACAATGCATGGTGAAATGAAAGGTGGGCATATGCACGGCGAAATGAAAGGCAGGTATATGCACGATGAAATGAGAAAAAATTGGATTAAAAAGTCAGTGCTGATGAAAGAAATAATGGAACATCTTTCTCCTGAAGACAAAAAGAAACTGGCAGCTATGAAACTGGATATGAAAATATCAATGGTAGAAAAGAAAAACGAAATACTTAAGAACAGGAAGGAGCTTGTAGCTAAGAAATTAGATATGAAGACCTATGCATCCGAAAAGGAACTCGAAATACTCAAAGCACTGCGCGACATGCTAAAATCCAAAGATTAATTTTTAGTAAGCTAGTAACCTAGATTTTATTAGCTTATAAATATCTTTTTTAATTTTCGAACTTATTTTGATAGGTAACAACTCAAAGTACCAAAAATTGATTTTATCCTAATTATTCCTTTCCAAAAGAAGAAATTTGAATAATCTTTTAAAAAAAATTGAATATTCTTTAAAAAATAATTATTTTCCTAAAACAGTTATGTTCCGAAATGTTTTTTTATATAATTGTTATATAGAATAACTAACTGGTGACAAAATGGAAGATGAAAGACTAGACAAAATAGTGGACGATCTGTACCTTTTTTTCCCACTTTTTAGGAAAAAAATCTTCAAACATAAAAGAAGGTTGCATCAAGGGAAAATACCACACTCATATTATCACGTGCTGAAAATACTCGATAAACATGGGGACCTACCCATGTCTGAAATTGGGAGAAAAGTTCACATATCCAAATCCAACATGACCTCTTTAATCGATAAACTTGTTGAAAATGGATTAACAGAACGGTTACCTGATCAAAACGATCGAAGAGTGATTAATATCTCCATCACTAATAAAGGAAAGGATATTTTAAGGGACTGGCGAAAGTATTCCAATAATGAGATTAAAAAGAGCCTATCGGTTCTATCCGAGGAAGATCTGGAGAAATTCTACGAGTCAGTTGAGAATATTAAAGATATTCTCTATAAATTAGGAAATGATTAACAATCCAATAATCTTTAAAAATTTTTATGAATCTAATAAATCTAATTTATCAAAAAATAAAAAAGTTTAAAACTGCAAATTTTAAATTATTTCCTTCCAGGAGATGCGAATGAAGGCCATAGAAACCCTAGACCTCACAAAAAGATTCGGCAGCCTAACAGCCGTGGAAAAGGTGAGTTTACAGGTGGATCAGGGAGAAATATTTGGGTTATTAGGCCCTAACGGTGCCGGTAAAAGCACATTCATCTCCATGTTATGCACTATTTTAAAACCCTCACAGGGCACAGCCAAGGTCGAAGGTTACGATATTAATAGTGAGGCCTCAGATGTACGGCGTTCCATAGGCATAGTCTTCCAGGATCCCAGTATAGATGATAAACTCACCGGCATGGAGAACATGGAATTGCACGCAGATTTATATGACGTGCCCCGAGAATTGATGTACTCCCGGATAGAAGAAGTACTGCAACTGGTGGAATTAGAGGATCGTGCCTCCAATTTCGTTAACACCTATTCGGGTGGTATGAGACGCAGATTAGAGATAGCAAGAAGTTTGATCCACTATCCTAAAGTATTATTCCTGGATGAACCCACCATCGGCCTGGATCCCCAAAGCCGTGACCACATCTGGAATTATATAAAGGACTTAAAGAAACGAGAGAACATAACCATTATCCTCACCACCCATTACATGGAGGAAGCAGATAAACTCTGCGACCGCATCGCCATTATTGACCGAAGCAGGATCATCGCCCTGGACACTCCCCAAAACCTTAAAAGTGAACTGGAAGGGGAGACCATCATCATCGAGTCCAGTGATAATGATCTCTTATCCCGTAAACTAACTGAAGTCAAACTTGCTGATACCATCCTTAAAACTAATAATGAACTTAACTTGTGTGTTGAAAATGCCCACACCGCCCTGGCCCGTATAGTTGAGCTGGCAGTGTCATTGGGTATACACATTGACAACATAACCATCAGAGAACCAGATTTAAACGATGTTTTCATGCATTTCACTGGTCGTGAAATCCGTGATGGTGGTGGCACCAAAGCACTCAGCGGCATGGGCGCTGCAATGAGGAGGCGGATAAAATAAGCGAACTAAGAGGGATTTCTGCTTTATGGCGGCGTGAACTTAAACGTTTCATCCGGGACCGCTCCCGATTGATCAGCTCAGTGATAACACCAGTGTTATGGCTTGTAATCTTTGGTGGAGGTTTAGGACTTTCCATCTCAGCAGCCACTGGTTTTAACTACACACAATTCCTCCTCCCAGGGATTATTGCACAGACACTGCTTTTTACAGCGATATTTCTGGGCATATCCGTGATATGGGATAGGCAGTTTGGTTTTATGAAGGAGATACTGGTAGCACCCATTAGCCGGGTCTCCATCTTTGCCGGTAAAATGTTTGGAGTCGGGACCGCAGCCATTATACAGGGAATTATTGTTATCATACTTGGATTTCTTATTGGAGTGCCCCTGAGTCTGTATGCAGTTAGCATGGCAGTACCCCTGATGATAATAATTACAATAGGTTTAACCTGCATTGGTCTGGTCATCGCCAGTCTCATGACCAGTCTGGAAAGCTTTGGGACAATTGTAACCTTTGTTAACATGCCCATGTTCTTCTTAAGTGGAGCATTATTTCCGGTTACCAACTTACCAGCCTGGATAAGGTGGACTTTCTATATCAACCCCCTCACCTATGGGGTGGATGCTTTGCGGGGAGTCATGATAAGTGGCTGGCATACTCTACTGCCACTCGAGTATGATATATTGATTATATGCGCCTTTGACGTGGTTATGGTGGTTATTGGAACTTATCTCTTCAGTAAAAGACAGTAAACTAAAACTAAAAATTTAAACTCTTCCTAACAGGATTTTTAACCTACAGGATTTTAAATTAACAGGATTTTAAATAATATTAATGGAGACATTTTGATGGTTGATGAAAAAAATTATTACAACTCCAAAAAATCAGAGTTTTTGACCCAATTTAATGAGTTCTGTGAACGTGTTGGTGTCTTAATCGAAGAAAAATATGGTAAAAACTTCAAAGAAAAGGTTATGTGGGAGATTAAAGAAGAATATGAATCTATCTATGGAGAATTGCCTTATATTGGTGGAGATGAGAATTCTTTAACCCGTGATCTTGTTGGTGCTGCAGAGAGCCTCGCATTTTATTTAGTTTTAAAAAGGCATGGAAAACCTTTAAAAGAAATTGGGGAGATGGCTTATAATGCAGAAGAACAAGCATTTAAAGATCATCCAGAAGCAGTCCCTCCTATGAACAATCCAGAGTTTTTTCCCTATATGAAATATGCTGCCGAAGTTTCTCTTAAAAAAAGATTTCCAGGAGACTGGGTTTACGATTTTCTAGGGGGAAATGATGAATTTGATTTAGGCATGGATTTTACCGAGTGTGGCATACAAAAACTCTACCATGAATATGATGCAGACGAATTCACCCCTTATCTGTGTGCTATGGACATCCCAATGAGTGAATGTGGTAATTTAGGCCTGCACCGGACACAGACACTTGCTGAAGGCTGTGAAAGGTGTGATTTCAGGTATAAAGGTGGAAGAGAAACTAAAATTACCAATACTGCGATTAAGAAAGATTGAATTTTAATTAATTGGGATATTCTTATGAATAAAATAAATTGGGAATAGTTTAGTAATCTCAATAGATTTAGTAATCTTAAAAGACCTAGTAATCTTAAAAGACCTAGTAATCTTAAAAGACCAACTTCACACAGAATTATTAGATAAACTTCGTTTTTAGACTGTTCATAATCCCCTTAATAACCATGTGAATTAATTTTTTATTTTTGTAACAATAGTTTTTTAATATTCCCAAATTCAAATATATTAACTGGGTGAGAAAAAAATGGTTAAGGTCAATGAGGATGCTCCGGTACTGGCTAAGGTAGAAATTGAAATTGAAGCAAATTTGGATACTGTGTGGAATATCATGGCGGATATTCAATCCTGGCCAAATTGGAATCCTGATGTGAAAGATGTTGTTCTTCATGGTGATTTAAAACCAGGAACACATTTCCAGTGGAAAGCGGGACCTGGAAAAATTACATCGGTACTGCAGAATGTGGAACCTCCCCATCTTTTAGCCTGGACCGGGAAGACCATGGGTGTTAACGCCATCGATGTCTTTAAATTTGAGTTTGTGAATGGTAAAACCATTGTTAAAGAAGAAGAATCATGGGAAGGTCTTTTAAGCCGTGCCATGCACGGAAGGTTGCAGAAAATGCTGGAAGAATCTCTAGAGTCCGGTTTGAAATATCTTAAAGCTGAAGCAGAGTCATTAAAAGATTAGAAAGATGGTTTTTAATAAAAATTAAAACAAGTTTACATGAGTAAGGATCAAAAATCATGAGGCAAAAACTAAATCTCATCACTTTAGGGGTAAGTGATCTTGGAAAATCCTTGGAATTTTATGAAAAAGGATTGAACTGGGAAAAATCTCCATCAAGTACTGATGATCTGATTTTATTTAAATTAGGCGGTATGGTTCTGGCTTTGTATCCTAGGAAACATCTTGCAGAAGATGTAACGGTAGAAGACAATCCCACTGGTTTTTCAGGTATTACCTTTTCTTATAATGCCCAATCAGAAGGTGAAGTGGATGAGGTAATTGAAGAAGTTAAGAATTTAGGGGCAGAAATAGTGAAACCTCCTCAGAAAGTATTCTGGGGCGGTTATTCCGGATATTTTAAGGACCCAGATGGTCATCTTTTTGAAGTGGCTTTTAACCCATTATGGGGATTTGATGAGAACGATGATTTAGATTTACCCTGACTATAACCTTCCCTTAAATTTATTCCCTTTAAATTATTCATTTATATTGAGGCATTATCTCATGCAAGAAGTTGTGATATGAAATCGGAATATTGGCTCCGATCTGCAGATGCTCCAAATGCAGAGTTCCCATACTTAACAGATACTTTAACAGGTATAGACTTATTTTGAAGCATTTCTGCCATAACAAGATTAGAATCCTGCGTATCCCTCCCAGCTAAGGCGTAAACTCCTGCTGTAATATTACCTGGAGATTTTAAGTTTTCTAGATAGGATGTTATTGGGCCGGTAGGTTTAGCCCCATAGGTTGGGCTTCCCACAATTAAGAGGTTGTATCCAGATGGATCTGAGGCCTCGTTTGATCTAACTCCAGCAAGTTTGACCTCGTAACCTTTTGCTTTTAAATCCTCAGCCATGTACCCCGCTACAGTTTTGGTTCCCCCTGATAAGCCCGGATCATATACAATCAATGCTTTACCCATAACTGCACCCTCTGGTTTAATTGTTTCAGATGCAGAACTTCCAAAATAACCCACTGCCCAGGCCGCTACCATAATCAAGATTATTATACCAATGATAATACCAATTATTACCCCTATGCGCAAAATATCAACCCCTCAACAAAATGATTTTCTATTATTTAAGTTGGTTTTATGATTTATAAGAGTAAGCTCCTTTCAACAATTGGAATTGAAAATAATATTCGAAAAGAACTAATTAGAGACCCATTTAACTCTCCTGATCTTATTTTTTTAATTTTTAATAACGTTATCAGGGCACAATTTTGTCATGAGCCACTATTATTGATAAAACATTAAAATAAGGGTCGAAACGCGAATCCAAAGATTTATAGAATGTCCTTAATCATATTAATAATGTATTTTCAATGATCAATTTATGTCAACGGATAAGGTGGATTATAAGGTCTAAATCTATTCAAATCCCGTGAAAACTCAAATGGTAATTTAAAGAGGGAAACTAAAAGATGAGTACTGTACAGGTAGAGGTTCTGCGTCGAGAGGCTGTAGAAGAGGAAAGAAAAGAAATAGAACGAATCAGGGAAAAATACAAAGAAAGAAAAACCCTGCTCCAATACCAAAAGGATTCCACCACCCTCGACCAAGAAAAACAAGCACTCATACAACAAGCCGAACAACAAGAACAACAAGAAAAAGAACAAATCAAACAAAAATACAAACAAAGACAAAAAAACGGCCAACTCAACACCACCAACCACACCACCAACCAAGAAATACAAGCACTCATACAACAAGCCGAACTACAAGAAAAAGAACAAATCAGAAAAATCAGAAAAAAATACAAAGAAAGACAAACTATCATACAACAAGAAAAAGAACAAATCAAACAAGAACTCAAACCAAACAAGCAAGACATAACTACAAAAAACATTAAAAAGGAAGATCTTTATAAAAAGGCTTTAAATAGGGAAATAACAGAGAATAATGATATTTGGGAACGTTTTCTCATAAAGTCTAATCCGGGTGCTGAAAGTTTTGATCATTTAGGGGAAATAGATGATAAACTTGAGAGTGATGTGCTTGAAAGTGAAAATTTGAAGATAACCGAGCTTAAAGGGGAAAATGAAGAATTAAAAACAGTTGATAGATCTGCAATACTGGCAAAATACAGTATAACCGACATTCAAGAAGATGATGTTAACCGCATTCTAGAAAACTTCGATAGACCCATAATTGATGAGAATATTGAAGAAATAGAAGAAAAAATAGGGTTAAATATTAAAAAATCTGCTTTATCTCATCCTAAAATTGAATGGGTTAATGTACTGGTGTTTTTAGATGAGGAAGAACTAGAAGGGAACATAAAAATATTTGCAGAATATGACGATGGAAGTTTACTCAAGCGCATAATATCTGAAGATAATAAAAAGTTAGAAGTAGAATTAATTCAAATCGCATTATATGAAGTCTGGGATGTTTTTACCACACTAGGGGTTAACATCGATGATCTTGAATCAAAAATAGATGTTGAGATCGAACTAGACAATGCATAGTTAAAATATTAATTGTAGTAATTTTTATGAATTTGATAGCTTAAATACGCTTTAAGATTCCCATCACTTCTTCTTCACTTACATCTGACCATTTAATATAGGCCTCTGCCACTGCAAAGGACCATCCACTTCGAAGATTTGCACAATATAAACTATCCACATCCGAGATCACTTTTCTAATGGCATCCCAATGAGCAGTTGGAACTGCAATGATAATTTGATCTGCATCAGCTTTCTTTAGAGCTTCTACAGCCACAAGCATTGTGAAACCCGATGCAATTCCATCATCCACTAATATTACATGATGTCCAGCTACCTAGGGGGAAGATCTTCCTCTTTGAAACTTTGATACACGTTTTTTAACTTTGTTTAAAGTCTCTTCTATTCCCTCTTGAACCACGTCATCTTTAAGACCAAGTCTTGATATTATACCTTCATTTAAACGAATTGTGCCATCAAAGGCCACTGCCCCATAACCTGCTTCAGTGTTCCAGGGAAGCGTGATCTTACTCACCACGGCCACTTCAAATGGTAGTTGAAGTTTAGTAGCAATTACAGCCCCTACTGGAACTCCCCCTGCAGGGATTGCAAAAACAACTGCATCTGTATTCTTATACTCTTTGAGCATGTCTCCGAGAACTTTTCCTGCATGCTCACGGTCGCGAAAAACTCCTACCTGATTCCTCAAATCTGGAATTTCGAAGAAATTATTTTGCTTTTGAGATGTCATGAAGAGATCTCCTTATTAGATAGTACGATATTTACGAGAGAGTCAGTAATTCTAACCTGACCCAGTTGTTAAGTTTTACTTATTTCCTGTAAATATTCATTTGAGAAACATAGATAATACAATACTATTTTCATTTTCTTATTCCATACATTTCATTATTACATGAACCTAATCATGAACCTAATCATGAACCTAATCATGAACCTAATCATGAACCTAAGCGTCAACCTATATCACACTAAAACATAATGAATACTACGCCCTTTTCCTTCCGGTTTTAAGACTTCTAATTCAATTAATTTAGAAATTTCATCCAGAGCTGCCCTGTTTGACAATCCAAAGATGTTCCTGACGTCTCGATTTGTGATTTTACCTTCATTTATCACCCGTTCTACAATCTTCATCTGTCGGTCATTGAGTGCAACTTGTCCCCTTTCTTTGAGAATCTTAACATCCTTACTTAGTCCAAGAACTTTATCTCTAACTGTCTTAATGCTCGCAGTTACTCCATCAGTAAAGTATTCCAACCATTCAGTTACATCTACGGTTTCAGGGTCAACAGTCTGCAGTGCAGCATAATAACTGGGCCGGTCATAATCATAGTAGTCATCCAGGGCAAAAAACCTCTTCAAATCAAAACCGCTCTTATAAAGCACTAAAGTGGCCATTATACGGGCGGTTCTACCGTTTCCATCAATGAATGGGTGAATTCTAACTAGTTCATAGTGAGTTAAACCGGCAACAATAACTGAATCGATTTCCGTCATTTTTGGAGAATTAAACCAATCTAAAAACTCATTTATTAGTTGAGGAACTACAGAAGTTTCTGGTGGCATGAAAACAGTTTCTCCCAACCCATTCACCACACGAACTTGTCGGTTTCTAAGAGTTCCTTCATCTTCAGAATAAGGCAATGTAGATTTAGTCACAATTTTATGAATCTTTAAAATATCTTCCAAAGTTAAAGGCTCATGAGAAGAAAATTCAGGGACTTTATCCAATGCTTCGAGATAATTTAAAACTTCTTGTTGGTCTTTTCTCCGAGCCATCACTTCCCGACCATCAGCCAGGGCACTGACATCCTCCAAGGTGAGGGGGTTTCCTTCTATGGCTGTGGAGGAATGTGCACTTCTTAAAATAGCATCTTTACGCAGGGAAACTTCCCATTCAGGTACCAGTGGTGCATTAATGATGAAAGCCCTGGACTCGGCAATGAAGGTAAGGTTCTTAACTATTCTGTTGGTGAAATTAAATTTCGGTTGAAACATTTTCCAAACCAGTTTTAATTAATATGAATATTATTGAAATTATTAGATGTTATTAATTATGTTGATCAACTGTATAACTCTCTTCACCAAACTATTTCGAAAACCATACAAATTTTTTATGATCAGTATGTTTTTTATGATTCAACCAATAACATCAGCAAATCTGGTTCTGTGTCTGAACTGAAGATAATTCGTGCCTTGTTTGGGTTTATCCTAAACTTAATCATGAATCCTGTATTATCTATTAAATCGGCTAGATTAGTTTATTTAGATTATTGTTTGTTTTTACCTCTTTTCGTGAATTATATGCCCGAAACCGTTAGGTTTAAATTGGTAATGTAATTTCCCACAAATATGGTAATATTAGCTTCAATAATCGCTGCAATAAAGATTAAAACGATAGCAATTGCAATCAATGCTAGAGAATCCTTAAATTTCCAGTAATGATCACTTATGGGTGTTTTTCTCATTACACTTTTTATTACCCCTACAACCATGGTTGTGAGCCTGAAACCTGCAGCACCAGCCATAATAAATCCTGGAATTTCAAATATACCATGAGGTAAAGTGTAAATAATAAAATATCCCGGAGTTAAAACTCCAGAACTGGTTACAATATTATTATGCAATAAATATCCCAAAAAGGCCCCATACACGAATCCATTAGCAGATAAGGCCCCTAATGGAATTATTCCAATTATTCCACCAAAGTATGCTATAAGCGCAGCTTGAAGATTATGCAAGAACAATGAAAGTGTAGTTATTTCGATATTACTTTCATGAAGTATTTTGACTAGAGTTTTCAAGAGATTTCCAATAAAATCTGATGAGAAATAACCAATTAAAATACCTAAAAATAAGAATCCAAAAAATATGACTACAGAAAGAGTTAATATTGTCTTATTCCGGTTATAAAGATCTATAAAAACCCCTGAGTACTTATTCCAAAAATTGTTATCTGAAACCATTTTAGACATAATAAAATTCTCCTAATTTCGCCTTTTCATATCCTTTGCACATATCATTTTAATGTTGAATGTTAACGAATATAAGATAATTTACTTGATTCAATGCATACTTGTTTAAATTGTGATTTTCTCCTTATCCAATCCGTATATTAAAAATAACAGTAAAGTAAGAGCTACTATAATCCCTAGTTTACTGTGAAGATACATCAGTTTATTCTATTATTTTATGATATAAAAATCATACTGGTATGGAACTGGTAAGATTTAGAATAAAAAGAGTGTTCTTTGGAATTTAAAAAATAAAAATAATGTATAATACGCCGGGACAGGGATTTGAACCCTGGAGGAGCCATGCTCCACGGGATCTCAAGTCCCGCGCCTTACCTGGCTAGGCTATCCCGGCAAAGGATTTGGTTATCTACCTATTAGATTTACCTTCTTATAAAAGGTTGGGATTAAATATCCCGGTAAAAAAGGATTAATATATAAAATATGGGTAATTTTTTTAAGCTGTTGTTTTCAGCTGTGAATATTCGTTATTTCTTTCCTGGTTTAAGTTATTTATAACTTAACTGCGGAGTTCGATTTCGATGCTCACATTATCAGGTACGTTGACTTTCATTACCTGTCTCATGGCTCTTTCATCGGCTTCGATTCCTACCAGTCGTTTGTGGATCCGGAGTTCCCATTTTTCCCAGGTTGCTTTTCCTTCTCCATCCGGTGATTTCCGGGTGGGTACTACCAGTTTCTTGGTGGGTAATGGTATTGGTCCGGAGAGATCTACACCGGTTCTTTCAGCAATTCTTTTGAGCTGGTCACATACGAAGGCCAGTTTTTCTGGGTCGGTGCCGGTGAGTTTGATTCTAGCTTTGTTCATTAGTCTATTCCTCCATTAAAAACAAAGAGAAGGTAACATAAACCGGGAAGATCCCGGTCTACCTTCAATTAAATTTATCCCAAATCTATTTTGCTGGCACCAGGTCGATACACATACCAGCAGCCACAGTCTGACCCATATCACGGATAGCGAACCGGCCCATGTGTGGTATGTCCTTGATCTTCTCGATGACCATTGGCTTGGTAGGTTTGACTACTACGAAAGCTGCGTCCCCGGTTTTCAGGAAGTCTGGGTTTTCTTCTTTAACCTGACCAGTAGCTGGGTCCAGTTTTTTCTGGAGTTCCAGGAAGGTACAGGCAACCTGTGCGGTGTGACAGTGGAATACAGGGGTGTAACCCACGGTGATAACACCAGGGTGTTGTAAGACCACAATCTGTGCGGTGAATTCTTTGGCAACAGTTGGTGCGTTGGTGGTGTGTCCGGCCACGTCTCCACGGCGGATGTCGTTTTTACCCACTCCACGTACGTTGAATCCTACGTTGTCACCAGGTTCTGCTGAATCCAGCATTTCGTGGTGCATTTCGATGGATTTTACTTCTCCGCTTACACCCGGTGGTTCGAAGATAACGTTGTCCGCTTTCTTCATGATACCGGTTTCCACTCGTCCCACAGGAACGGTTCCCACTCCAGTGATGGAGTATACATCCTGGACTGGTACTCGTAGTGGTAGTTGAGTTGGTTTTTCTGGTGCAGTGAATTCGTCCAATGCTTTAACCAGACTTGGTCCCTTGTACCATGGGGTGTTTTCGGATGGTTTGGTTATGTTGTCCCCTTCAAATGCAGATAGTGGTATGAAGTTGATATCTTTGGGCTTGTAAGCCACAGTTTTAATCAGGTCTGAAACTTCTTCTTTGAGTGCGTTGAATTTTTCTTCACTGTAGTCCACCAGGTCCATTTTGTTTATACCAATGATGAGCTGGTTGATACCGAGGGTACGTGCTAGAAATGCGTGTTCCTTAGTCTGAGGCATTACCCCATCATCAATAGCTACTACCAGTACTGCAGCGTCTGCCTGTGATGCACCGGTGATCATGTTTTTAACGAAATCACGGTGACCGGGACAGTCCACAATGGTGAACTCGTACTTGGGAGTTTCAAACTTGGCGTGGGCCAGGTCGATGGTCACTCCTCTTTCTCTTTCTTCGGACAATTTGTCCATAACGAATCTGAACTTGTTTTCTCCGTCAGATAGCTGTTGTTCAGCGATAGCTCCAGACTGTAATAGAAGGTGACCCACCATAGTGGATTTACCGTGGTCTACGTGTCCGATAAACGCCAAATTCATGTGTTCTTTTCCTTTAGCCATAAATCATTCCTCCAATAAAATTCTCTTTCTATAATATTTAGAGAGCTTACTAAGCGTACTGGTTGGATTTATTTATTCCCCTATTTAAAGTAACCAGTATAACATTTGTGATCTGGATGAACCATTGTAGTAATGGTTATGTGTTATCCAGATTTTGTATGGTATTCCCCCACAATTTAAGAGAATACTACCCAAAAAATTAAGGGGTATCAAATAAATGGTTTGGATAATTTATAAAATTATCCCAGGTAATGGTCAGGACCATAAGGCTGGTCACTGAGGCCTTTACGCTGTCTGATTTCCCGTATTATAGTATTTTGAAGCTCGCGTGGGAGTCTTTCGAATCCTGCGCTCTCTGTGGACCAGAGACAGCGACCTTCTGTAGCAGATCGGATGTCTCCTGCGAATCCGAACATCTCGGCTACTGGTACTGTTGATTCTACTGTTGACATGTCTCCTTCCTGGGACATGTCCATGATTTGACCACGTCGGTTCTGGATCTCACGGGTGGCTGATCCCATATAGTCTTGTGGTGTGTTGATAAATACCTTTTGGATGGGTTCCAGGAGTGCTGGTTCTGCCATCATTATGGCACCGTAGACTGCCTTCCTTATGGCTGGTAGGACCTGTGCTGGTCCTCTGTGCACGGCGTCTTCGTGTATCTTGGCATCCATTAGTTTGATCTTGATTCCCATTACTCTTTCTTTAGCTATGGGCCCGTCATCCATGGCACTTTCGAAACCTTCCAGGAGTAGTTCTTTGATCTCATCCAGGTACTGGATACCACGGGTCATGTTGACGAAGATGCTCTTATCGTAAACATCCCATACTTTCCTGGCCTGATCTTTGGGTAGTCCGTATTCCTGGAATTTGGGTATTAATTCTTTACCTTTAACTCGGCCTTCTTTGATGTTTCCATCAACTATGGCCTGGTAAAGAGCTTCATCCAGTGGCTCGATTTCTAGGTAGAAACGGTTGTGTTTGTTGGGTGATTTACCCTCAACTGGTCCGGCTGTTCCGGCGATGGTTTCCCGGTAAACCACAATAGGCTCGGATGTTTCAATCTCCACACCTTTCTCATTGATACGGTAGGTGATGATCTCCAGGTGGAGTTCACCCATTCCTGCCACCAGGTGCTCACCGGTTTCCTCGTTGATCTTCATCTTAACAGTGGGGTCTTCCTTCCCAACCTGCCTTAGTACTTCAATAAGTTTGGGTAGGTCTTTGGTGTTTTTAGCTTCCACCGCTACGGTAACCACTGGTTCGGAGATGTGTTCTAAGCCTTCGAATGCTTCTATCTTCCGGTCGATGTCACAGATGGTTTCCCCAGCCATAGCGTTACGTGCTCCTGTTATGGCAACGATGTTACCTGCTGGGACCCGGTCAGTGTTCACTCGTTCTGGTCCGAAGTACACTCCCACTTGCTGGGTTCGTGCTTTTCCGTGTGAACCTACGAAAAAGATTTCAGTTCCCTTTTCCAGTGTTCCACCATATACTCGTCCAGTGGCAATTTCACCAGCGTGTTTATCGATACTCACGTCGGTTACCATCACTGCTAGTGGTCCGTCAGGGTCTGTGTTGATCATACCCTGTCCTTCCTCACTTTCGATATCTCCAGACCAGATGCTGGGCACCCTGTAGGCCTGGGATATGTTTGGGCTTGGTAAGTGTTCTACCACCATCCCCAGTAATACATCGGAGAGGGGTACTTTTTCGGCTAGTTCCTTCTGTCTTTCTTCGTTACAGTAGTCCAGGATGTCATTGAAGTTTATCCCGGTTTTCTGCATGATGTCCACGTTAATGGCCCAGTTATGGTAGGCGGATCCAAAGGCTACGCTTCCATCTTCCACCTTACCCAGCCATTCCTTTTTAAGTTCTTCAGGGGCCATGTTACTGATTAACTTGTTGGCGCTGGCAATGATCTTAACGAATCTCTGCTGGAGTTCTTCTGAGTCCAGTTTGAGTTCGTTGATTAAACGGTCCACTTTGTTTATGAAAAGTACTGGTCGTACGTTTTCTTTGAGGGCCTGACGCAGTACAGTTTCGGTCTGGGGCATGATTCCTTCCACTGCACATACCACTACCACTGCTCCGTCCACTGCTCTCATGGCACGGGTTACGTCTCCTCCAAAGTCCACGTGACCTGGTGTGTCTATGAGATTGATGAGGTAATCATCTTCCTTGTACTTGTGAACCATGGACACGTTTGCGGCATCGATGGTGATTCCCCTGGCCTGTTCCTGTTCATCAAAGTCCAGAAAACGCTGATCTCCGGCAAGTTCTGATGAGATCATACCGGCTCCTGCCAGGAGGTTGTCGGAGAGGGTGGTTTTCCCGTGGTCGATGTGGGCTACGATACCGATGTTCCGGATGTAATCCGGTTCGTACATCAGTTCCTTGATCTTGCTGATCATCTTGTCTCGTCTGCTCATATAATTCACCCTTTAAAATGAGTTGGATAATCAACCTTAATGGGCTGATCTGGCCACTCGCTCTTTTTCCTCTTTTTTCCCGACGGAGAAGCTTCTGGTGTCTGCTTCTGCTGCCAGTAACAGTTCCTCTGCCAGGCATTCTCCTGCGGATTTTTTCCGTTTGAAGGCTGACTGGAGGGCTCCTTTGGTTATGAAACCAATGGCAAGGTCCACCCTGCGCTGTGGTGCTATGTCCACTGCTACTTGGTAACCGATTCCACCGTACTTGATACGGGTGGTTTCTTCCCGGGGTGCTGCGTTTTCCACCGCTTTAACCAGTGTCTTTAGAGGATTTTCTTTGGTACGCTGGTTTATAACTACCAATGCTTCTTTCACAATGTCATAGGCCTTGTTTTTCTTACCTGAGTTCCTATGGGTCCTCATTATCTTATTCATTAATCTTTCTACTATTGATACTCTTGATTTGGCGAACTGTCGCTTGACGTGCCTTCCCATGGTATGGGGGACCATTATTTCGTCCAGGCAGATGTAGTTGACCAGTCCCAGGTCTTCTACTGTGACTTCTTCCAGTTCCCAACTGTCAAAGACTTTGAAGCTCATATCATAACCTCGCTTATCTCACTGGTTTTTCAATTTTACCCTTAACCATTTGTTCAAGGGCCACGTTGTTCACTTTGGTGACTTTCCAGCGTACACCTGGAATGTCTCCCATGGATCTTCCGGATGGTCCGCCGATTCCTTCAATGACCACTTCGTCGTGTTCATCGATGAATCCTATGGCTCCGTCTCCTGGGGCGAATGCAGTGAGTTGTTTACCGTTTTTTATGAGTTGTACTCGTACACACTTCCTGATGGCAGAGTTGGGCTGTTTTGCTTCGATTCCCACTTTTTCGATGACAATTCCCCGTGCTTGGGGTGCGCCTCCTAATGGGTCGGCTTTAATATCTAGGCCCAGTGCTTTCCTCTTGTACTCGGTGTCTTTCCACCGGAAGTTTTGTCGATTCTTTTTAAGCTTTTTTGCTGCGAATAATCCTGGCAAATGAAATTCCTCCTTGTTAACATTAATACTATGACAAATCCCTGATCTTCTAATATAGATTTGATAGGGGGTTCCCTGGATCAGGGATGATCAGTGTAATTGGATCTGCTTAATCAGTTTTTTACTATTTTATAACTATATTATTTATATTGTGCTGCCTTTTGGCCAGTACCCGGGCTCTTTCAATATTCTGCCCGCCTTTTCCTATGGCAGTACGTTTATTGCGTGAATCAGCCTCTAATGTGGCTATTTTCTCCCCGTTTTCTTTTTGGAGCATACGTATGCTCCTTATCTTTGCAGGGGCCACCAGGTTGGCTATGAATTCTGCAGGGTCATCAGAGTGTTCGATTACCTCCACACCCTTGTCCACAGTTTTCTGCACCTTGGCTACGGTGCTTCCTCTTTTTCCTATGGCCAGACCCATGTCTCCCTTTTTAACCAGGAAGGTGATTTTACCGTTTTCATCATCCACCAGGCAATCTTTTACTGTTGCTCCGGTCATGCTCTCGAAGAGGGCGATGTATCTAATCTCATGGGTGCTGAATTTGATGGTCACAGTCTTACCCCACTATTTCCAGTATGGTGGAATCTCCAGGATCGTTGACCATCATAGTGGCCACGGTGAATGGTTTCCCACACACAGATCCTAAGTCCACGCTGGTACCCTGGAAGGTGTAAACCGGGATTTGGGATAATTTGGAGTACTGCATCACGTCTTCGGTTACCTCTTTTGGGCAATTTTCTGCGATGATGACCAGTTTTCCTTTTCCAAGCTTCAGAGCCTGGATTGTTTTACTGGATCCCAGTGTGACATTTCCTGTATCTACTGCTACTCGAATTCCTCTCTCTACGTCCATCTACTGCCTCCTTATTTCTCTTTCATGATGACACCAACTGACCCTGTTCCCAGTGGTATTGGCTGCCCGATTATAATATTCTCTATTATTCCGGTGAGATGGTCCACCTCACCCCTGATGCTGGCCCGGAGAAGGTGTTTACCTGTCTCCTCGAAGGATGCTCTGGCCAGTACACTGGCTTTTTCACCGCTGATCCCGTGCCGGCCTATGGATTTGACTATACCGTCGGCTGTCATCATATCTGCCACCAGCATGATGTGTCGCACGTCCACAGTTAGTCCCTGCTCTTCCATGGTGGTCTGGGCCTCGTGGATTATGGAGTTACGGGCGGCTTCTACTCCCAGAACCTTTTCCACCTCATGAATATCATTGGTGGTAGTTCGCACGGGGTCAACACCCTCCATTTTCAGGACGGCTCCCAGGTTTGAACCTTCGGTGTGTATAACCCATTCCTGCCCTTCTTTTCGGATCACGACCTTCCCTATGTTCTTAATTCCACTTATCTGGAGATCGCGAACCTTGTCAGCTAAAAGTCGAAGTTCCCTGATGGCATGTTTAGATTCTGTAATTTTGGGTTCAAAACTCAGCAAGTTGTTATTTATTTCTACACTTTTAAAAGTTTTTTCTATCTTGGCTATGACCTCATCATAGTCCAGTCGTTTCTCCTTCACCTGCTCATCATCTATCTCCACGCTCATGTTCATACTGGCGTAGTTGACGTTGAAGTCGTTGAGGATGTCATTGAATGTTATCTTACCAATCCGGTTGGCAATGGTTCTTATGAACTCCTCATCACTGGCATGGTCTTCGTCGAAGTATATGGCCATGGTTGGTGTGGATATCTTTTTACGGGCGTCCACAATCTCGATGAGTCGGGGTAACCCCAGGGTAACGTTTAGTTCAGCCACTCCAGCATAGTGAAAGGTACGCATGGTCATCTGGGTACCTGGTTCTCCCACTGATTGGGCAGCTACTGTACCTACTGCCTCACCAGACTCTACTTCAGACCGTATGTAGGCTCTTTTAATTTCTTTTACCAGTTCGTCCAGTTCGTCATCGCTCAGCTCGTGCCTTTGGGCAGCTTCAGCTATTTCCTGGATAAGTTTCTCTGGGAACTTGGCTCTTTTCTTTTTGACCAGCTTTTCAACTTTCTCTATGTCCACAAAACCACCTGAATTTTTAAATACCCTGTGTGTAAATGTACGTTCATTGAATCCTATTTCGGTTATAATCGGTTTAATGCTTTATTTGCCGGATTTGGCTTTGATTCGCATTTCCTCTATTAATCGATCGATGTCGGCTACTTTTCCGTAGTCGCTCTTGGCGGGGTCTATTCCATCTTCACCGTAGTGAGTCTGGATGACCACTCCTCGGTTGTCCCGCACTGTTTTATCGGTGTTGACCGATAGATCCTGCAGTGCGTTAACCAGTCGGCGTTGCATGTAACCACTCTGTGCTGTACGGATAGCAGTATCCACCAGCCCTTCACGTCCTCCCATGGCGTGGAAGAAGAATTCCAGGGGGTCCAGTCCAGTTTTATAACTGGAGTGCACAAATCCACTTGCCTTAGCACCGAGCTCACCTTCCTGGAAGTGAGGCAGAGTTCTTTTACTGTAACCCCTCTCAATACGACCACCACGAACAGATTGCTGCCCTACACATGCTGCGATCTGAGTCAGGTTCAGCATAGAACCTCTGGCACCGGTTAGTGCCATGATAACTGCGTGGTTGTCCATTCCAAAGTAGCTTTCTGCTATCTCCCCGGACTTGTCCCTGGCCTCACCCAATACTTGCATGATCTTCATCTCCAGGGTTTCCCGGAGACTGCGGCCCGGAAGGGCTTCCAATTCATCGTTATGGTATGCTTCAATGAGCATTTCCACTTTCTGTTCAGCCTTGGAGAGTAATTCCTCAATACGGTCCTGTGCTTCTCGTGGTATTTCCTCATCTGCAGTACTGGTGGTGAATCCCCGTTTCATAATACCGGAGATAGCCAGTTTGGTGGCTGCATCCAGGAATTCTCGGGCACGGTCGGTTCCGTACTCCTTAACAATGGAGTCCAGGATTTTGCCAGAGAACGCACCATAAGCTTTTTCATCTATGGCTCCAGATTTGAGCTCACCATTCTCTATAACCACATATGCATCGTTTTTACAGTCCTGCCTGAGGCATTCGTCACATTTACGGCAGATCTCTGCTTTGTATACCATGTTAAGGTCTTTAGGTAGGAGTAAGCTGAATATCTCTTTACCAGTCCATTCCATATTCCTTGGTTTGGGTAATGGTAACTGAGATTTTTTAAGCATCTGGAACACTACATCTTCCTGGAAGGCAGATCCTTCCCTGGTGAGGAGGTAGGCTCCGGAAATGTGATCGTGTATCCCCCCAATGATTGGTCCTCCGAAACGTGGCGACAGGATGTGTTCCTGTACCCTCATGAGGGATTTGGCCTCTGCACGTGATTCTTCGGTCTGGAAGACGTGCATGTTCATTTCGTCCCCGTCAAAGTCAGCGTTGTATGGTGGGCATACACAGAGGTTTAACCTGAATGTTTTGTGGGGCAGAACTTTTACTTCATGGGCCATCATGGACATACGATGCAGTGATGGTTGCCGGTTGAAGAGTACAATATCTCCATCCATAAGGTGTCTTTCCACTACAAATCCAGGTTCCAGTTTCTCGATGATGGCCTCTTTGGTCTCATCGTAGACCCTGATCTTCCGCTCGTCAGGCCGAATAACATAGTTAGCACCAGGGTGGTTATTAGGTCCATTGAGGATGTACTTCTTCATATCCTCTATGTTCCAATCAGTGACATAGATTGGTACCGTAACTTCAGTGGCGATCATATGAGGTACTCCCACCTCATTGATACTGATGTTGGGGTCAGGGGATATAACTGTCCTGGCAGAGAAGTTAACCCTTTTACCGGATAAGTTGCTCCTGAAACGTCCTTCTTTACCCTTCAAACGCTGGGCCAGAGTTTTCAGTGGCCTTCCTGAGCGGTGCCTTGCTGGAGGTACTCCGGAAGCTTCGTTGTCAAAATAAGTGGTAACGTGATATTGTAATAATTCCCAGAGATCCTCCACAATAAGTTGTGGTGCTCCTGCCTCCATGTTCTCCTTGAGACGTTGATTTATACGCAGGATGTCCACTAGTTTGTGGGTAAGGTCATCCTCGGATCTTTCCCCGGTTTCCAGGGTGATGGAAGGTCTCACTGTCACTGGAGGTACTGGTAGTACTGTTAACACCATCCATTCTGGTCGGGCTACTTTGGAATTGATTCCCAAATATACGTAGTCTTCTTCAGGGATTTTTTCCAGGCGTTCCCTAACCTCGCTGGGGGTTAATTTGTAGTTACCCTCAACTATAGATACAGGTTTATCAATTTTAACATCTTCCTGTTCCGTGTCACAGTGGGGGCATTTATCCCGGCGTGCAGTGGTGTAAACATCTTTCACCAGGCCGGTGATACTTTCCTCATTTTTCAATCGGGACCCAATACGATCCCCATAGTCGATTCTTTCGGTTTCAGTTAAAAGCGCCCTTCCACATTCACTGCAGGTGGAACGCAAGATCTTGTGTATGGTGTCTGCGAATCCCACATGGACTACTGGTCGGGCCAGGTTTATGTGGCCGAAGTGTCCCTGACAGTCTCCTCCTTTAGAGCCACACGATCGACATCTCAGTCCCGGGTCGATGACTCCCAGTCGGGGGTCCATTAGACCCGCTTCTATGGGGTATCCATCTTCATCGTAGGTGTCTGGGGTAACAATTTTGGTGACAGACATTCTCCGGATATTCTCCGGTGATAGCAGGCCAAAGTTGATCTGGGCGATCTTCTTTAAAATTCCTTTCAAACTCACTCTCTCCTCTTGTTAATACATACCCTTAGTTTTAGACCCTTAAATCAGGCTTTATCTTCAAGAACCAGTTTGGGGAAGATACACAGACTCTTAAGTTCGTCCAATAATAATTTAAATGCGTAGGATATCTCCACAGGGAAACTGTCCGAATCTCCACATATAGGACAGTATCTTTTATCCCTTATTCGGTCGTATATGGCAACCATTCCACATTCACCACATACTATGGCCTCATATTTATCAGATTCATCCAGTAGTCTCTCTTTAAGGGCTAGTGCAGCCCCGTGAGCTATGAGACAATCTCTTTCCATTTCTCCGAATCTGAGACCTCCTTCTCGAGCTCTTCCCTCGGTGGGTTGTCGAGTTAAAACTTGTACTGGTCCCCTTGACCGGGCGTAAACTTTATCTGATGTCATGTGGTGCAGTTTCTGGTAGAAAGCTACCCCAACAAATATCTCTGCCTCTATTCTTTCACCGGTGATCCCGTTATACAATGATTCACGGCCAGCGGTTTCAAAACCATTTGTTCGGAGCAGATCCATTATTTCATCTTCTTGGTTTCCACTGAAGGGTGTTCCGTCCATGCGATGACCTTCCATGCAGCCGGCTTTACCAGCTAACATTTCCAGCACCTGTCCCACTGACATCCTGGAAGGGATAGCGTGGGGATTGACTATAAGGTCTGGCACCACTCCTTCAGCAGTGAAGGGCATGTTTTCCTGGGATACTATAAGACCAACCACTCCTTTTTGTCCGTGTCTGGATGCGAATTTATCCCCGAACTCGGGTTGTCGCTGGTCCCTTACTCGTATTTTGGCCAGTTTACTTCCTTCCACTGTTTCGGTAAGCATGACTGCATCCACCACTCCGTGTTCTCCGTGTCGTACGGTGACTGAGGTCTCTCTTCTTCGCTCAGCCACTGTTCCGAACTCGTCTATCTCTTCTAAGAATCGGGGTGGTGATGTTTTCCCGATGAGGACATCCCCTGACTTCACGTTGACTTCGGGGTTGACAATTCCATCTTCGTCTAGGTTGCGGTATACTTCCTCAGAACGGTATCCACGTACCATGTTTTCGGGTACTTCGAATTTGTCTTCCTGTCCCCCGGGGTATCTTCGCTCAGAGGCCTCGTAGGATCTGAAAAATGATGATCGGGCCAGTCCACGTTCTATGGAGGCCTTGTTAAGTATGAGGGCATCTTCCATGTTGTAACCCTCATAGGACATTACTCCCACTACAAAGTTCTGACCAGATGGTCTTTTATCGTATTGTGTGGCATCCATACTCCTGGTTTTAACGATTGGGACCTGTGGATGGTGCAGTAAGTGCGCACGAGTGTCTGTTCTTAAATGGTAGTTAGAAACGTAAAGTCCCAGTGCCTGTTTGGTCATCCCTGCTTCCATAGTGTTACGGGGTGATGAGTTGTGGTTGGCGTAGGGTATGATCCCGGCACATATCCCCAACATGGTGGAGGGGTCTATTTCCAGGTGAGTGTGATATTCATTGATTTCATGAGGGAACATGGAAATGTAGGTGTTTTCCTCTTCCTCGGCGTCGAGGTATTCAATTATTCCTTCATTTACCAAGTCATTCCAGGCCATTTCTCCATCGGCAATCTTCTGCATGTGTTCATCTGTTAAGCATGATCCACCGTTTTCCACCACAATGAGTGGTCTTCTGGTTCTTCCTGGGTCGTTAAATAAGTATATTTCATTGTTTTCAGGGTAATGAGTGATGTTCATTTCATAGGATACTTCTCCAGATCTCCTTTTCTGGCGCATTTCTTCCATGAAACCTTCCGGATCATCACAAGTTCCAATAAGTTTCCCGTTAGTATAAACCTTGCATTTTTTCACGAATCGGCCCCCAATAGCTGGCTTTTCATAATAAAATAAATTTTAACTCCGTAATGTCTCATCTCGTCCCTTAGATGGGATTGATGCTCTTCACTTTTTTGACCACTGATTCCAGTTCATCTGGGTCTGAACCTTCTGATATTTTGGCCAGTATGGCCAGGTTCTTCACCAGTCCACAGTTAGGACCCTCTGGAGTTTCGTTGGGACAGATCTTACCAAACTGAGTGGGGTGCAAATCACGTGCTTCGAAGTGAGGTTGACTCCTTGATAATGGAGAAACAACACGTTTAAGGTGTGAAAGGGTTCCCATGTAACTGGTTCTATCCAGTAACTGGCTTACACCGGCCCGTCCACCAACCCAGTTTCCAGTGGCAATGGCGTGTTTGATGTTTTCGGTGAGGACATCAGAACGCACCGCCTGCTTAACTGAGGGTTCTTTTCCACGGGCAAGGCTTCGTTCCAGCTGATATGTCATGTCACGTGTTAGGCTGGTGAATGCCACCCTGAAAAGGTCCTCCATAAGGTCTCCTGATACTCGGAGTCTTTTGTTAGCATAGTGGTCCTTGTCGTGTGGTTCACGTTCATCAAAAATAACTTGCAGGAGCATTTCTGTCATTTCAGCCAGATAAGTGGCTTTTTCTGCTCTTTTTTCCGGTTCCACACCGATGTGTGGTAGTAAGTAGCGGTCTATAACATCTTCCGCCCTTTTAATCCGGTATTCCTCAGTCATACCCTTGGCCACCCGATTACCGATGTACTTAATGGCATCGTAGGTGTTGGTGATTTCCGAGGTTTGAATGTCATCTATGAGTAAGAATTGTACGTCGTTTTCTTCCGAAACGCTGCTAACCAGATCTACATCTTTTTCTAGACCCAGTGCACGGAGTAGTACCACCAGTGGTATTTCTCCAGGTACGTACGGGAATGATATTCTTAAGAATACACCCTTTTTCCTGGGTTTACGGTATTCAAGAGTTATACGTGCTCTGAAACCGCTCTTAATCGAGGTTACGATTGCCCGCGCCCTGCGGTCTTCTTTCTCTCCAATTCTTTCCAGGATGATCTTGTTGGGTGCGATCTCTTCCATGGTTACTATGGCCCTTTCTGAGCCATTGACAATGAAATAACCTCCGGGATCCTGAGGGTCTTCCCCTTTGTCTTCCAGTTCATTGTATCCCAGTCCATTTAAGTGGCAGATGTTGGATTTCAGCATCACTGGAAGTTCACCAATGTACACTTTCTCCAGGCTGGGTTCTTCTTCACCCCTGGATAGTGCCATGTCCATGTACATGTGGGCAGAATAGGTGAGATTTCTGAGTCTGGCTTCAGTGGGATAGACCTTACTTTTTGAGCCGTCGGCTTCCTTAATGTAAGGCTTCCTTATTTCAACTTTACCCGTTTGTATGGTGTATTCTCCCTGCTCCAGAACAATGGGCTCGGTTATATCAATTATATCCTGTATTCGGTGATCTACAAAGTCGTTGTATGACTTAATATGATGATCCACCAGTTTGTATTCATCAAAAAAGGTATCGACAAGTCCCCAGGCATTTTTTACCATTAAATTCCTCCAAAAAACAACCCATACCTAATCCATCTTATTCACAACACTAACCTAGGTAGTTCCTAGTGTGTTCTGGTCCATTAATATCAATGTATATATATTATATTATTAAAATATAACACAATTTATGTACCGGTTTATAAGGTAAGGCATTATTTACTTAGTATTATATGTCCTTTGTTATTAATCCAATTATCTATATTTAATCTAAAACCAAACGGTAGGTTTCGAATTTACCTGCTGTTTGACTCTTTCTGGTTATTTTCAGAATATCCCCAGGCTTAGCCTCTATAGCTTTAACAACCGGATCATCAGCTTTTATTTTCGGTAGCTGTTCAGGATGGATATCCAATTTTTTCAGTACTTTTTTAACATCAGATTTCGACAAAACAACATGATCTGGAACCAGTTCGTGTTTTAAGATATCCTTCTTCACCATATAATCCTCCATTAAAAATTAGAACGGGCCCGACGGGAGTTGAACCCGCGGCCACCTGGTTAAAAGCCAGGCGCTCTCCCAGACTGAGCTACGGGCCCTCTAAACGCCTTGGCCGGGAATTGAACCCGAGTCGCGGGCTCGACAGGCCCGCATGATAGCCCCTACACCACCAAGGCAATACTTTAGCAGAACTAGAGTATAGTGGTTTATGTTATGCTTCCTTATATACCTTTCCTTTTCGTTGATTACATATAAAGGTTTGTGTTATATCCAGAGGACAATACGACTGGTAACTCTCACCTTGATTAAAGATTGGCACCAACAGTTCCATTGATTGACAGATATTTAAGTCCCGCCTGCCGGACTTGAACCAGCAACATTCGGATCTACAGTCCGACGCTCTGCCAAATTGAGCTAAGGCGGGATGAAATTTCTGATTTATCTAATGATTTAATGGGACCACCCGGATTTGAACCGGAGTCTCAGGCTCCCAAAGCCCAAAGGATCGACCAAGCTACCCTATGGTCCCATATTAATCTAAAATCCCCTTAATTTTACGTCAAACCTACATCTAAACTATGTTATATTTATTTCACCATCAGTTTAGAGCCCCGGACGGGAATTGAACCCGCGACCACGAGATTACAAGTCTCGCGCTCCACCAGACTGAGCTACCGAGGCATTTTAAGTTTTGAGATATTGCCTTATATAGTTTTGGGTGGAGACCATGTGACTTAATCTGGTCTTAACTAATTATTTACTGTTAATCAGGGGAATGCTTACTATGATCAATACAAGTATTTAAGTTGATTTAATAAATTCAGTTAAATTTTGATTATTATTTGTTTTGATTATTTATAGGGTTAAATTTAATTGACTAATTTGATCATAAAAATCCGTGGGTTACTACACAACCCTATGTTTTAAAGCCGCTTCCCTGAGCACTTCCACAGCCGGAAGTCTTTCCCCTGCAATAAAACTTATGGAAGCTCCCCCTCCACTGCTTATGTGGCTGATTCCAGATAGACCCATTTGGTTGGCGGCAGCTGCCAGGTGCCCACCCCCAATAATGGAGAATCCTGAAGATGATGAGATTGCATTTAGAATGTCCTCGGTACCCTGGTTAAATCCTTCTTTTTCAAAAACCCCTGCTGGACCATTGGCAAATATGGTGCGTGCGTTTCTGATGACACGAGCATATTCAGTGGTGGTTTCAGTACCCAGATCAAATATGGGAAGGTTTGGAAGTTTGCCCACTGGATATTCCAATCGTTTATCATCCTTGCACACCGCTAGATCTGTGGGTACCAGTATCTGGTCTTTAAATTTTTTACATAACTTTTTGGCCTTATTAACGTACTCACAGTAGTCTCGGTCTTCTATGAACTTCCGGTTATGTTTTCGTATGTTTATTCCTCCCCCCCAGAGGAATATATTGGCCACCAGTCCAGTGGTGAGGATGTAATCAGCACTACCTGCTTCCAGGGCATTTTCCATGACCATTATGGAGTCATCCACTTTAACCCCACCCAGGACATATACGCAGGGTTTCTCAACATTACTCACTGCACTGTATAGTGCTTTGAGTTCCCTTTCCATGACTCTTCCTGCTGCAGATGGCATGTTAATAGCGAATCCTACCAGTGATGGTTGTGAACGGTGGGCAGCAGCAAATGCATCGTTGACGAAATAATCAGCCAGTGGTGAAAGCAGTTTTACCATATGGGTTTCTGCCTGTTGTGGTGGTTCCCTCTGCAAGATTTCTTCAGAGTAGAAACGTACATTCTCCAGTAGAAGAATTTCCCCCCTATTCATACTTTTAATGGATTCCCTGGCGTTGCTGCCAAATATATCATCCACATAACTTACTGGTTTATCCAGTAGATTTGAAAGGGCTTCAGCATGCTGTTCCATTGTGGTAAAATCTTTCTTGCCAGGACGGCTCTGATGGGCAATTAGAACAGTTTTAGCACCTTTATCAGCCAGTTCGGCAATGGTTTCAGCGTGTAGTTTTATACGTGTGTCATCCAGTAGTAGTCCAGTGAGGGGGTCAACTGGGGAATTTATATCCACTCGCACCAGGACAGTCTTACCCTCCACTTCCAGGTTATCTATGGTGTTAAAATCAGGGGCCATGTCATTCCACCATTTTCAATTACTGATTATTATCATTAACAGGTGTCTAAGTGATTAACGAATTAAATTAACCTAATTCGTACCTATTAACCTAGTTCGTACCTAATTAATTTCCATATTAAATTTTACTTACCAGATCCAGAAGGGCCTGTTTGGGGTCAGAAGCCAGTATAATTCCAGATGCCAGGAGCACTCCTTCACTTCCCAGTTCCAGGGCGGCTTTCATATCATCCCCGGTGGATATACCTGCACCACACAGGACTCTTACATTGGGATTGATGTCTTTAATTGCTGCCACACTTCCTTCCACTATTTCAGGTTCTGCTTGGGATACAGGAATCCCTGATCCAATCAGTTCTGGTGGTTCTATTGCTACAAAATCCGGTTTCAGGGCTGCTGCTGCTGCACTGGTCTCCACATTGTTAGTGCACACAACACTGGTCATGTTTACTGCAGTGGTTTTCCTGATGACTGTGTCGATATCAGCCAGTTCCATCCTCTGCTCAGAGTGGTTGATGAGGGTGCCTGATGCTCCAGCTTCCTTCGCACTCTCGGTTAGCATGCTGCCTGTGTGTCCACCAGCATTCACAGGGTCGATGTGCTGGGCTAAAATCGGTATCTCCACTTCCTGTGATAACCTCCAGAGGTCAGCTCCCTGGGGTGCCACGGCCATGTTAACTCCAGTTTCCTGGGCCACTTGTTGTGAGGCCCTGGCTAACTGCAGGGCTTTTTCTCCAGTAGACTCTAAGTAGGTTTTAAAATTCAGAATTACCAGAGGGGTTTGTGTTATTTTCATAATCAGCCTCCTAAAAATGTGCAGTACTCTATATTTGTTTTTAGGGGATGGATATAAAAATATTTTGGTTTCAATCCAGATTGAATTCATACCCCGGTTCAGATAAAGCCCTAGAAATATTTTAATAAATACTCTTAAAAAAAACTGAGACTAAGATGAACAAATCCTTGAAAATAAATATGTGGTAATGCAGTAATACGCGGTGATTTAGTATTTTGAAGTTTTTTGATAAAAATGTTAAATAAAATAAAAGAAAGATTGTTTCAACAGTTCTGCGTTGAACTGTTGAATTTTTGTTAAGTTTCTAGGTTTTAATGTAGTAAGTGCTTTAACCGCCGGTTATCACTGTTGCTGAGCTGCTGTGAGCAGTTGGTTGGCCGACCCATGCCTGGCCAGAGTAATCAGCATCAACCCAGCTGTTACCATTCCACACTTCAACTGAACGATGGTTGGATGAGTAGCTGTTTGCGTACTGAACTATTCGTGCTCTTGTACCTGATGAAGTTAATTGACTGTACATTGCATTACTGACATCCCAACAATCACCGCTGTAACCCTTACTGCTGTAACTGTAGGATTTACTGTAGCTGCGTACTGCAGTTGCATAGGTTTTCTTGGTATTAGTAGTTGATTTGCTTGAAGTGTAACTAGTATCACTGGTACTTTCTTCACCGGCTGCAGCCTGGACCTGTTCCAAATATTTGTCCCAGTTTTCCATGGCCTTTTTAGTGTCATTACCCACAACACCGTCAACAATTAAACCGGATTCTTCCTGGAATGCTTTAACAGCTTTTTCAGTATCAGCACCGAAAACACCATCAACATCACCAGAATAATAACCATAATCAGTTAACCATTGCTGCAGTTCTTTGACATTATCACCGGTAGCACCAAGTTTCAACGAACCATTGGTAGTAGTAGTGTTATTTCCTAAGATTTTAGTTGAATTCTCACCAAAAGGCTTATTATTTGCAATCACAGACTGAGCCTCTTGAACCTCAGCACCCGTAACTCCAACAATCAAACCACTAGCAAGATTTTCACCATTTGTATCAATATTCTGGTCGCCCACAGCACCCGAAATCGGAACTGCCGCAACAACCATACACAACATACATAATATTGCATAGGTAGAGTTTCGCTTCACTCGCTTAATTATACCGCCTCCGTGGCCCATAAAATCAAGTTTATAGGACTCTCTTGGACTACTCTATGATGGAAACAACATAGCTTATAAAGGTTTCGAAAAAAATCTCCGAAAAACGAATGTAGAGAGCTTCTTTTTTAATTTGAAACCCATTTTGGGCTTTTTGATTTTAATATTTGGCCATGCCTTATTTCCTTTAGTATTTTCAAGTTATCACCTCAATTTAAACCCCATTTAAGGAAAATAAGGATTTCCAATTCTTTTATTACTAGGGCATATTATTCCCTATGCGACTTAAAACACCTTTAATCGTGCTTTAAATCAATAAAGAACTTTAAATCTGCTTTATTAATTAAAAATAATTATCATAGAAGTTTATGTAAATTAAACGATTTTAAGGCCTTTTTTAATAATTGAGGTCGGTTTCTTTTCTATTAATAATTTTAACCTATTTAAAATGGAATTTTTAATAACAAATTGCCGGAAGGTATATTCTGGCATATAGTAATTACTCATTTATCACATAGGCCCCCTTTTCCTAAATTGAGTGATAGTTTTGTTTTGAAAATGTTTTGAAATTGTGACAAAAGCTATAATTTAGGAAATGAGTTAACTAACAATGTCAAACAACTAATAAAATGTTAAAATTATAATTTTACTGCATCTAAATAAATTTACTATTAAAATAAAAGTTTATTAAAAAAAAGAGATGTTTATTAGGCTGTTATTGGATGCATAGCTAATGGACCTGTTATTAACCTAATCATGACTCTGCTGATTCACCCATTTTTATGCGGTTAATATTTTCTGATATCTTTAAAAGATAGTCAGTTAGTTCATCGATTTTAACTGCAACCACCGTTTCAGTGATCTCCTCCAGTTCAGGATCACTACTGGTATCATACACTTTCAGGGCAGTTTCACTAAAATTTTCCATATTAAACCTTTTAATCTTCTCCAGTGCTAATTGAAGGTCTTCATATGCTTTTAATTCCCCTAATATATAATTCCTCTCATTGACCAGTTTCTCTAAAGTCACTAGTAATCTCTCCTCAGTCTTCTCTTTTAAAATCCACCAAAATTACACAGAACTCATGTTCTTGGTATTAGAATTTGATGGAATTATGATTAAAAAACTATCTTATTATTAAATGTTTTAAATGTTTTTATCTGGATTCCTTTTATTTTATAAAAATTAAACAATATTACGTGCTAAAAACAATATTATTCATTAAAAATAGTAGATTAACGCTTTAAAATTTTATCCATTGAACTCTGAATGGAATTTATCCATGGTTTCACTGTACTGGTAACCTGATTCCCATCATCCTCAATTTCAGAGTTTTTAGTGGTTTTCTGGTTGTTTACAAAATCATTTAACCAGTCTGCCAGTTCATATTCAGGTAAATTTTCAAAAAATACCCAGGCGTAACCCTCGTGTTCATTGCTGAGAGTTAGGTTGCCTTCAATTATTTTACCGGACATGATGATATGTACGGCTCTAATCAGGTGCAGGTTTTGTTCTGACACTCCAATAACATGTTCCAAAGAGATTTTAAGCTGGGTTTCCTCATAAACTTCCCTGATAAGGGCTTGGTCAAAGGATTCACCCTGATCAACCTTTCCACCCGGAAATTCCCATTTCCCAGGATTGGTCTTAGAATCTGTTGATCTTTTAAGAATCAGAATCTTATTATTTTCATCAGTAAGTAAAACTCTCACTGACAGGCCAAAAACATAATCTATCATTTTTTCCCTTCCAAAATTCAATTTATCCTATCAACTGATTCTAATGCTTGATCTGTATTATGGTTATCTGTAATTATTATTTTAATCCTATTATTAATAGTTATTTAAATTAAAACTCTTTTTGGTGAGGGATGTTTTCTCTTTAATCATTCCCCTATCTGTCCTGGAGAAGTGAATATGAATTTTTTAATGATGGTCTATTTGAATGATTATCCCAATTGAGATGATTATTCTGCCTGAGATGATTAATTCCATGAGTGGTGTGTGCAATTCAAAGAGTTGTAAAGAGTGAGTTAGAATTATTCAGTTTAGAAATTATTCATTTAATTATTGAAAGATTTTATTCAAGAAGTTCACTCAAAGGATTAGTTTAAAAAAAAAGGTTCAATCAGCAGTTGTAAATTATCAACTGCTGAAATATGTATTCATCCCACAGGGGGTTTTAACTACTTGCAATCACAGTTGCTGAGGAGCCATGGCTGGTAGCGTAGTACCTGTTAGAGTAGCCATTACTTTTGTAGTCATAGTCAACCCAACTGTTACCATTCCATACTTCAACGGAACGGTGATTGGATGAGTAACTGTTGGCGTACTGAACGATCCTTGCAGACTGACCGGATGCAGTTAATGAACTATACAGTGCTGCACTGTTATCCCAACAATCACCTACTCCTTTTCCACTACTCCATCCGCTACTGCCGGATGAATATGAACTAGAGTAAGATTTGCTGGTTCCGTATGCAGCTTTACTGGATGAACTTGAACCGGATGAACTTGAACCAGTTTTACTGTATGAACTAGATGTACCTGAGGTACTGCTGGTAGTGTCAATGTTTCCATTGACCAGGTCTTTCATACTTTGACGGGAAATGTTACCCACAATTCCGTCTTCTTTGATTCCAACATACTGCTGGAATGCTTTGACTGCCTGTTCAGTGTAGTTTCCGAATTCACCATCGATTTTACCATTGTAAAATCCCTGGGTATGTAACCAGGTCTGTAGTTCGGTGACATTATCTCCAGTCATTCCAACTTTCAAGTTTTGGTCTGTGCTCGCATTGGTCACGACCGTATTTTCAGTATCTGAACTTTCCGCGGCTCCCACAGCTGGGATTACCATGAAAAGTGCACACAATGCAATTGTTATTGCTTGTGTGAATTTTCGCCTAATTTTATCGCCTCCGTGCCCTAAATCTTAAAATAAATGATGTAGGACTTTTTGAACACCAACAGTTCATTGGACATGTTATATAAAGGTTTCGGTCTATTTTCTTTTTTAAGGCCATTTTTAAGCTTATTTTTTTAAATAAAGCGCATTTAGAAGTTTTATTATAACCATTGATTGGAAGAGACCAAAGGAGGTTTAAATTCCTTAAAAATCATCAAATCATGGCCAAATCTGAAAAATAAAACACGATTAGGGCCATTATAATCTATCACTACTCACGGATTCACCCATTACAAGGAACCCTCTATGTTGCAGTAGTCAATTAGATAGTATAGATGATTAAACTTTACTTAACCTGTTAAAACCATCTAAATAAGAAATTTAAAGATTATTTGAACTTAAAATCATGTTTATTACTATTTATGATGAATCTTCTTAAACAGTACATAACCAGCACACCCCCAGGATTTTTTGTATCAATACAACAAAACATGATTTTAAAAAATTTAAAGTAAATCACTTAATTAGTAATGGGGAAGTTACTGTTAATCCACCATTTTCATGGACAAGTGATTTTTTTTCTTTGTGAGAACATTCACAAGTAAGTTTGGAATGATTATATTGGTGTGAAAATACATAAAAATCATATACACTGTAAATTAATGCCTTTCCATTTTATTAGGAGGGCCTATCCCATCCTAAAGGCCATTGGAAAAGAAAACCCAGTTGGTCTGGTACATTTCGATGGTCACTGTGACACAGCTCAGGCAATTAACTGTGGCCGGAATTCCAGTGGAAGTATCTGTATCATGCAGTTGAGGATGGAGTCTCAGATCCCCGGAGAACTGTTCAGATCAGTATTAGGGATCCAATAAATGTAGATGTAATAAATTCGAATATTTTCAAAATCCAAATATGAAAAACTTTAAATACATTGGTTCGCATAATACCATACGTTCGAGAATGCACGAACCAATAACATGAATGATTTCTGAATTATTATTCAGATAGGACGATCATTTCGTGATGTTATGGAAATCCAGTGTATTAACATCTCGGATTAATTTAAAAAAATATTATATAATGTACATTAAAAGTAGGGGAGGAGTTAGATGAAATCCGAAGATCTTAATCAGGCCTGTCCGGAATGTGGTTGTAAAGATAAAACCGTTTCCCAGAGAAAGAAGAAAACTTCACTTGACACCTGTTATATTCCGCACATTCCAGATGGTAATGTGGGAGTAATACTTTGCAGTGAATGCGGTCATGTATTTGAATACTGCAAAGACCGGAAATTAAAGCAAGAAGTAAAGAAAATTGAGTTTTAAGAATACCCAAAATTCTGACATTTTTTAAATTTTCAATAAACTTTTATATTTTTATTTTAATATTTTTTTAACGGACCAGACCATGATAACACTTATTTTACTAATAACTAATTGAAAGCTTGGTAACGCCACAATGAATACACAAATACGATTATTACAATAATCAGGATTAAAAACAATGCCCAATTAATACGGGCTGTTTTCTTTTTTTCATCATCCAAAGTTTTCTGGTAGTTCTCTAACTCCTGGCCAATATCATCCATATCCAATATTACTCCCCCTTAAGATGTAATACTTTTTTAGTTTACTTACAAATTTTTGTGAAGAGTTCAATGCTTCCATAACCTTTACAAATTAACCTTTTAATTTTTGAATTAACCCCTTGACCTTGGCATCTAAGTTGTCGGCATGGTGAAGTGCCACTGCCTCGGGAGTTTTGGGATCAACTGGTGACCCCCAACCATTTCGAACCTCACCATGATGGCTTAGGACCATATGTAAAAGCTGTGTTTGAAGATTTTCAGGCATATCCCTATTCAATGAGTTTATTTTCTCTTTTACCATGTCCGCAGATATGAAAAGATGATCTAACATTTTTCCTTCACTGGAAATGTCAATACTTATTAAATCATAGTCGTATGCCTTCAATTTGCCCACATCATGAAGTATTGCCCCGGTGTAAAGTAAATCCTGATCCAGCTGTGGAAAAATTTGGCAGGCAGTTTTGCATATCTGCAGCACTTCCACAGTATGCTCCAATAATCCTCCCTGGTAATTGTGATGATGAATTTTTGCTGATGGTGCTGTGGAAAATTCTTGAGAAAACTCAGGATCACAGAAAAAGGCTTTAAGAAGAGTTTTAAAGTAAACGTTCTCCATACCTTTGATAGTGTTGGTAATTTCATCAATAAGTTCTTCCTGGTCTTTGCCAGAAGTCCGGATGAAATCATCAAGATGGTATTCCCCTTCATCCAGAGCCTGGAAACTATCAATTTTGATGCTGAAGTTCTGGGAATTGCGAGGGAACTCATCAACATTACCAGTTACTGCATAGATACTTTTCTGATTAATATTTTCAAATATATCATGAGCATCCCTATTGGGAAACATCCTGGCAATGATTTCACCAGTTTTATCAGTTAAACTAAATTCAAGGTAGTCCTTCCCATTTCGGGCTGTTTTGATAGTTGCACTGGCGATGACAAATGATGTGTTGATCCTTCTTACACTGTTTAAATTTTCAATGAAATCTTCTTCTTTTTTTAACATGAAATCTCCCATCCCTCAAGATACACTATTAACAGTTGCTAAGAAATGATAACAGATGGTTTAATGTAACAGAATGATTTACTAGAATGATATTGGATTATAATTTTCAAGTAGTTTATCTTTAATGGAATATTGTTGGTAATTAGTGAATAACTCTAATTAAATAAATCTATTTATCATTATTAAGATGGATTTTATCATTATAAGATGGATTGAAGGATTACCTTCGAAGGGCTGTTAAATCAAATATCTATTTTAAAAATAGCATACCAACTAAATAATTGTATACTAGCTCTCAAAGGAATCCAAATGTTCAGGGACCCTAATGTTTATGTTTTTTTATTTTGTGGACATGTATCTGAAAGAAGTCACCCTCATTTATATCTGCAACTTCGAATAATATTTCAGGGATGTTCACGGTTTCTCCGGTCCTTTTGGCAATTGTGGAATAGTTTCCATGACCCTGATGATGGTGATGCCCGTGGTATCCGTGATGACCTCTTTTATGGCAGTCACATTTTTCGTCTTCACACATTTTTCACAACCTCCTGTGTGTGATGTACTATTATTTTTGGTGTTGAAATTTTTTTCCATTAAATTTTCCGCATTAAAAAAGAATTTCTTATTTACCTATAAAAAAAAGAATAATGCTATTAACTGCAACTTAAGAAAAGTAATTAGGAACATTATGAAAATAAATTACATAGATATTTTTAAATCCCATGATGTATTTAAAGAGATTAAATGTTATGGGGAGTTTAAATAATAGCCAGATAAAATCCAGGGATAATAAGAGTTAATAATAGATAAAACGAACTTTGATAAAAAAAATAGTAATAATAATATTTTTAGGAATAAAATAAGAGTTTAATAGGATAATAGTTGAATATGGGGTTAAGTTCTGAAGGAGAGGTGTTCCTTTGACCAGTATTGATTTTTTTGGTGGTGTGGATGAAATTGGCGGCAACAAAATCCGCGTTGAAGGTGAAAAAGGTTCTTTCTTCTTTGACTTTGGAATGGGATTTTCACATGCCAACGATTATTTATCCGAGTTCCTCCAACCACGAAAAGCCAATGGAATCTGTGATTTTGTAGAACTAGGCCTTTTACCAAATATAGAAGGAATCTACCGGGAAGATTACCTCCGACACGTAGGCCTGCCCTACCCAGATAAACCCTCTGTTGATGGAGTTCTCATCAGCCACTCCCACGTGGACCACGTGGCTTATGTCCATCATTTACGAGAAGACATCCCCATCTATCTTTCCAATGAATCTTACCTGATTTTAAAGGCTCTGGAAGATACTGGGGCTGCATCTTTTTCAGAGTATCTTCATTTAAAAAAGTCATTTTATCTGGAACCTAAAAAGCGAGGCGAGGGTTACATGCGGTCCCGGGCTAACATTGTTGACCGTGACATCAGGATTGTGAAACCCTATAAAGAGTTTGAAATTGGTGACTTTAAACTCAAATCTGCCCCAGTGGACCATTCCTTACCAGGAGCATCTGCGTTTATCTGCGAAAATGAAGATGAAACCATTGTATACACCGGTGATCTTCGTTTTCATGGCAGGCATCCAGAACTCACCCGTAAATTCATTAAAGAAGCCCGTAAATCCAAGCCCACCATTATGATCAGTGAAGGTACACGTATTGATAGTGAGCAAAATATCAGTGAGGCAGACATTGAGGAACGTGCAGTTCGTGCTGTAGATAGATGTAAAGGTCTGGTGGTGGTTAACTACCCTGTACGGGATCTGGACCGACTTTTAACTTTTTATAAAGTTGCCGAGGATACTGAACGCAAACTAGTGGTGAGCCTTAAACAGGCCTATATTTTAAACTTATTCAATGAAACCAGCAATGAGTATCCTGATTTATCAGATGTGATAATTTACAAGCCCCGTAAGGGTTGGGGTCTTCTGGGAGGGGATAGTTTTGCCTGTGTGGATAATGAATGGTTATGTGCCAGTGACATTGATTCCTCACAGTGCCTCAGGGATTACAAAAAGTGGGAAAGAGAATTACTGGAAAATGATAATGTCCTGACCTATCATGACCTCCGGGAAGATCCTGGTGATTACATATTCCGCTGTGACTTTTTCGAGTTAAAAGAACTTATTGATATAAAACCAAAGAATGGTGTATATATTAAGTCCAGCACCGAACCCTTTGATGAACAGATGGAAATAAATGAAAGGAAGGTACGAAAATGGCTGAAGTTATTCAATTTACCCCTTTTAAATAAATGCTTCCATGCATCTGGGCACGCCAATGGGAAAGAGATTCTGAACATGATCCGTGAGGTGAATCCTGATAAGTTATATCCAGTTCACACTACCCACAAAAACAAATTCCTAAAACTCCAGGATGATGGTATTGAAGTTATTAATCCCATCCTGAGTAAATAAATCTCCCATAATCATTATTAATTCACCATTTAGCGACTACCCTACTTGTAACCCATGGTGAGAAGCACTCCAATTCCTAGAGATACTGTAAAAAAGAAAATGAATCCTATTAATGGTTTATCTGTTTTTTTAATACCTAAAAACTGTATGAAATAGATATCATCATCCAATGTGCCTTCAGTTTCAGTAATTCTCTTAGTTTCATCATTTTTTGGAGTGGTTTTTTTAGATATGTCTGTTTTAACAATTTCAGAGGGCACAACCAATTTAGGAACTTCTTTACTGTTAATTTCTTTACCATCAGTTTTTCCAGGGAGTTTTGCAGTTTTTTGAGTACTTCTAGTTTTAGTATCCAGAATATTTTGAACTCCTGAAACACTATCCTTAGGAATTTCGGATTTTGTATCTGGTACTTTTTCTTTAATTGTGGTTACAGTTTGATCAATGGGTTTTTTAGTTTGATCAATCAGTTTTTTTTTATCAGATGTTATTGTAATTCCTTTATAGTACTCTTCCCGGTAATATGCACGGTTTTGGGATTTGAGTCCTTTATTTTTGGATTCTATGTGAAAAATTGCATTTTCAGCATAAGTTTTCAGGACACCAGTTTCTTCAATTCTTAGTTTATCCAAATATTTCAAAGCCCTTCCATCACCCATAGCTCCCAGTGCCTGGACTGCTTCCAGTTTAACCTTCAGATCATCGTAACTGAGGGCTTCAATAACGCCATTAACATCTTTAATGAGCTTTAATTTTTTGATATCAGGTTTTATATCCTTGGAACTGATTTTCCGATAATAATTTCTATTTTTTACAGAGGGAATATCTTCAGATTCCCTGAAAGATGGAAAACTGATGGATTCGGATATTTCTTTTTTTGGGGTAAGTTCACTTTCAAAACCAGTCCTTGAAGTAGAATCAGAATCCTGCACTAAATTATCAGATTTAACATCAACGGCATACTTAACATTACTGGAGTCATTCCCTGTATTTCCTGATAAATCTTTGTTAAACTTATTATTCTCATTTAAATAATCATCAATAGCATCAATGTATGTTAAAGAGCCATAACATTCACAGGAGACGAAATCTTCTTTTGATTCGCCTTTTTCAAGTTTATAATAACCGCCACATTCTTGACATATCAAATATCCCATGTTTTTACACCTGTATGAAATAAATTTATTTTTTGGAGAAGACTTTTTTTAAATCATGTTTCCATCTAAATAACTGTTTCCAAAGACATATTTTTGTACTAATTATTATGACTTTTATAATGGTCAGATGATGTGTTACTAAAAAAACATCCCATTAATCTTTAAAACATACAATTAACTTTAAAAGAAGAATTAAAATTAATGAATTCACTCCAATAATTTTTAAACCTTTTTTTAACCAGAATGAATCAATAATAGCTAAATTTTATTTCATTATAAGTAGAATCATGAAGAAATTCCCTTTTTTAAGATATATCTTTTGCATCCTTCTTTTATTCCCCTCATCATTTTGGATTTTAAATCTTCATAATTGGTTATAGCCCCAGGACCGATATGTAAAATGATATCTCCAGGTTTAGAATGTTTAATAGAGTACTCACCCGCAGTAACCATGTCTTCTGTAGCTATTTTAAGAGCATCGGAATTTCCTGCTCCTTCCAGCACTTCTTGTGCTGATTTCATGTCCAGTATACCAGTTGTTTCATTATATCCACTGGCAATGATCACTTGAGCATACTCTCCCAGTACTTTCCCGATTTCTAACTTATCCCGGGGGTTGGTGCTGTCGGGATTGTCAATTAATATTATCAAATCAGATTCTTCATCCTGTGAAAACTGTTTTAAAGTGGAAATGATTCCTTCCGGGACAAAAGCAGCATCAAAATGAACTTCACGACCATGATAATTACCAATGTATTCTAAATGTCCGGGAATTCCTTTAAAATTCATTAATCCCTTTTTTATGGATTCTTCTTTCAGCCCATAAGCTAAAGCAACGGTCGCTGCTGCAAGCGAGTTTTCAAAGTAATATCCCTTGAGGTTGAATTTTGTTTCAAATTCTCCTTCACGTCCCTTTAATTTATATTTTATCCCAATATTTCCATCTTTAAGGTAACCGGAAACATCACAGCTACTGTTTTGTGAGCAGTAATATAATACATTGAGTTCAGGGAGATGGTTCCTGCACTGTGAGCTGGCTATTAGCATTTCACTGGAATGAATGATCATGAGCTTTCTTTTGATATATTTTTCCAGGGAACCCTCAAATTCAGATAAATGGTCAGAATAGATATTGGTTATTAACCCCACTTTCAGTTTTAACTCGGAAAGAAGTCGGATTGTTCCATGGGGCAATTCCAAAACAGCAATATCACTTTTAAGGTGATCACCATTGATGATTCCGTCTACAATCACTTCACTGAGCAGATTGCCTGAAAGGGATGAGCAGGTCCAAACATTGTATCCGGCATTTTCAAAGATTTCAGATATGATATGGGTGGTGCTGGTCTTTCCCAGGGTCCCGGTTACGCCGATTACATCAATATTTATGGCATTGTCCATAATTTTAGAGATATCCTGATTTATAATTAATTTTAATTCATTATCAACTAAGTAATGTCTGATTGGAGAATCTTTAGGTATGTTGGGAGAAATGTACACTGCATCCACATCTTCAATATTGGTGGGGTCATCCAGTCCCAGGTGAAGATCCACGCCTTCTTCCTCCATTTTATGGAGAGTTTTTTGGACACTCTCTGGGAATTCCTCCATTAACTTTTCATCAGTTATTTGAACCTGGTGACCAGCATAATTTAAAATCCTGGCTGCCGGTCGCCCAGCATTACCTGCACCTATTACAACACACTTCATGTTAAATTCTCCACAATTAAATTGCTCTTCACGATAAATATACTTTGAGTTATAAGTAAAATTTGATTCAAATTTAGTTCTCAAAAGGGAGTATTCCTCCATATTCTCATATTAATAATCAAATCAATATAGTCCATGGAATACTGTTAGGGATTCTCTTTCTAATATTTTTAATTATTAACTTTATTGTCCATTAAATAATATCCTAACTCCAGTATATCTATTTTTTATTAATATCACATATAAACAAGTTGATTCTCCTTGGATAATCCTTTCTATGTATTGTTTTTAATGAAATTGAGAATAATATGTTAATTAATTAAATTCGATGAAAAAGGAAATATGTCTCCTTCATAATATGATAACCTTTATTCACCTTAATAAATCCTTTAGGTCTAAATATTCATGGGAAAAAATATTGAAAAAAGGATAAATAGAGGCAGTTCAATAAGATAATAATGAAGTATATTTAGACTAATGATTGAAAACGGATTACTTTTCTCAATAATTAATATGCTAAATTGATGATAAAAAAAACCTATTTATAAAAACAGCAGGAGCGTTTGTATATGGCAGTTAAAATCAATGAAAACTATCTGTTAATTAAAAGCAACTATATTTTTTCTGAAATTAACCAAAGGGTTGAAAAATACCAGAATGATAATCCTGATGCCAATATAATACGGATGGGTATTGGGGATGTAACCCGACCTTTACCTAAGGCTGTTGTCGGAAAATTCACCGAAGCAGTGAATGAAATGGGTGATACTGAATCATTCAGGGGTTATGGTCCAGAACAGGGTTATGATTTTTTGATTGAGGAAATTATAAAAAATGATTACACCCCACGCGGAATCAATCTAGCTCCTGATGAAGTTTTCGTCAGTGACGGTGCTAAATGCGATACTGGTAACATTCAGGAAATATTCGATCTTCTTAACACAGTTGCAGTTACTGATCCAGTTTATCCAGTTTATGTGGAGAGTAATGTTATGGCCGGGAGAACCGGGCCCATGGAAGATGATGGTCGTTACCAGAAACTGGTATACATACCCTGCACTGAAGAGAATGGATTTATCCCTGAACTTCCCAAAACACCAGTGGACCTAATTTATTTATGTTTCCCCAACAATCCCACCGGCACCGCACTAACCACCGAACAACTGGCACAGTGGGTTGATTATGCTCGTGAAAATAATTCAATTATTCTCTTTGATGGTGCTTATGAAGCTTACATTCAGGAAGACAACATACCTCACAGTATTTATGAAATTGAAGGTGCCCGTGAGGTGGCAATTGAGTTCAGGAGCTTTTCTAAAAATGCTGGTTTCACCGGTACCCGTTGTGCTTACACTGTAGTTCCTAAGGAAGTTATGGGCTTTGACAGTGAAGGTAACCCCCATTCAGTTAACAGTTTATGGAACCGCCGCCAGACCACCAAATTCAACGGTGTTTCCTATCCCATACAAGTGGCTGCCTGTGCAGTTTATTCACCAGAAGGACAAAAAGAGATCAAAGAATCCATTGATTACTATATGCAAAATGCTTCCATAATCAGGAACAGCTTAAAAAATCTTGGTTTAAGGGTTTACGGTGGAATTAACTCACCGTACATCTGGGTTAAAACCCCGGGTGATATGGATTCCTGGCAATTCTTCGATCTTCTACTGGATGAGGCCCACATAGTTGGAACTCCTGGTGTAGGTTTCGGTCCCAGTGGTGAGGGTTATCTCAGGTTAACTGCCTTCAACACCCTGGAAAATACAGAAGAAGCCATGGAAAGAATATCCAGGTTATCCATCTGAGAATATTCTAAATTATCCATGAAGAACATTACAATTTATTCATGAATGAATATTCCAATTTATTCATGAAAGGATGTTCTAATTATCCCTGTGAATTATGGAATAACCTTTTTTATAATCTACATTATTTTTTTTATTTGTTTTTAGAGATTTCTCAATATTAGTCAAATTAAAAATAGAATAGGTTTGAAAATAGAATATTGGGATATTGGAAATAAAATATTGGGATTTTTGAAAATAAAGATAATTTACGGATAAAAATAAATGGGGAAAAAAGTTTAAATGGTGTTTTTAATGATTATGAATGTTTCTAATGATTATAACCATCATAAATGTTATAACATGTCCATATATTCCTTTAGAGCCTCTTTATAACTCCGGATCTGAGGGAATCCTTCCATCTTCCAGTTGTAATTTTCAAGAACAGAGTATAGGGGTCGTGGAGCTGGGCTGCCGAATTCTTCCGTGGTCACTGGTTTTAAATCAATTTCTATCCCTGCGTTTTCAAATATGGACTGTGCATATTCATACCAGGAACAATGGTCACTGTTGGTAACATGATAAATACCGTAAGCTGGTTTGGTTATGAGCTGGTTTATGGCTTTGGCCAGGTCCACCGTGTAAGTGGGGGATCCTATCTGGTCGCTGACCACAGATATGCTATCATGGTTTTCTGCAAGCTTTAACATGGTGGTAACGAAGTTTGGCCCGTGATATCCGTATAACCACGCAGTTCTAACAATGTAGAATTTATCCAGAATATCACGGATGTATACTTCACCCTGGTGTTTGGTTTGACCGTAAACACTCATTGGGTTGGTTTGATCGTATTCACGGTAGGGTGTGCCTTTGGTTCCGTCAAAAACATAATCAGTGCATATGTAAACCAGGGCACTGTCTGCTTCCAAGCAGGCAACTGCCACATTCCGTGTTCCCAGTGAATTTACCTGGTAAGCCAGGTCAGCCCTGGTTTCACTTCCATCAACATCGGTGAAAGCCGCAGCATGAACCACCACATCGGGATTGATGTTTTTTACAGTATCAATTGTCTTATCAATATCAGTTATGTCCAGGGTGTGGATGGTGGTTGTGCTTACATCGTGTTCAGCAGATAAAATATCTTCCAGATCATGCCCTAACATTCCTTCTGCGCCTATAATCATTACTTTCATTTTCTCAAAACCCTTTAAAACTGTTTAATCTATTGTATTGTAATATTAAGGATATGGTTACTTTTAGGATATGGTTACTATTGTGATATGAGTTATCATTTATAGATATCATAAATGATTTCATAGACTCCATAGAAGTTTATTAAAAAATATAAACATCAAATATTCTATAAAAATCAATATATTCTCGTTTAAAAGAATGCCATGTGCATCAGGTGGAGTATTCAGAATTGATGCGTACGTAGTCGTAGCTAAGATCACATCCATAGGCAGTTGCTTTAAAATCTCCAATGGCCAGATCAACGGTTATTTTTATTTCTTCCCGTTCCATTATACTTTCTGCAAGTTCCAGCTCTTCTGTTCCATCAAATGCCATTATCTCCCCATTATTAACAACATCCACAAATCTTTCCCCTTCTTCTAAACGAACACTGATGGTATTTTCGTCCATATTGGCTCCAGAATATCCCACTGCTGCCACTATACGGCCCCAATTAGGATCAGCACCAAAAAGGGCAGTTTTTACCAGGGGTGATTTCACTACGGATCGGGCTGCAATTCTGGCATCATTTAAGGTCATGGCTCCTTTAACTTCCACTTCCATGTACTTGGTTGCACCTTCTCCATCATGGGCCATCATCCTGGCCAGTTCACTGCACAGGTAATCCAGTGCTTCCTGGAATTTTTCATCAATGTTTCCCTGTCCGGGTCTGGATAACAGTATAACTATGTCATTGGTACTTTCATCACCATCCACAACCACCATATTAAATGTTTTTTCCACAGATTTCTGTAATGCTTCTTCAAGTTCGTTGGGTGTGGCTTCAATGTCAGTGGTTATGAATGAAAGCATGGTCCCCATGTTAGGGGCTATCATTCCTGAACCTTTGGTAATACCACCGATACGAATAGTTTTCCCATTATTCAGTGTTGTTTCAACTGCAAATTCCTTGGGATAAGTGTCAGTTGTCATTATGGCTTCTGCAGCGTTTCGTGATGCCTCAGGTGATTTTTCCAGTCTTCGCAGTGCATCGGTGATGAGATTGCTGATGAGGGGTAATGGTAGCTGGCGACCAATAATTCCAGTGGATGCAACTGCAACATCCTCCTGGGAGATGTTCAGACCTTCAGCCACCTGAAAGGTCATGAGTTTAGCATGTTCAATACCTTCTTGTCCGGTGAAGCAGTTGGCATTTCCACTGTTGGCAACAATTGCTGATAGTCTCCCATCTTTAACTGATTCACGGGTGATGATGATTGGGGCGGCTTGAACTTTATTCCGGGTAAACACTGCTGCAGCACTGCTCTCCGGGTACTGAATAATCGCCACTCCATAATTATCTTCACAGGCCCCAGCTGCCTTTACACCTTCCACTGCACAAATTCCACCTTCAATTTTTTTCATACACTCATCCCACCCATCTGGTTTATCTACCTACTAATAATCATTGTAGTAATTGAATGATTTGAAAATCATAATCATGAATCAAATAAATTATGAATCAAAGAATTATTTAAATATTAACTCTCCATTCACACCCATATCAACAATCATCCCCATATTAACCAGCATATATTCATAAACTTAGAATATGTCTGATCTTACATGAATAATGAATTTAATAAACCCTGATGGTTTTAATAGTAAAATCCCATCAAATTCACTGGATAGATTGTAAATAATAAGCTTACAATCTAATTCGGCCAATATCCGCTTAGCCTTATATAAATAGCGGGTTAAGGTCAAGTTGTCTCGTTTTTATCACTGGTCTGGTTTGTAGATGTTTGAGAATTTGTGGGATTTGTATTCGGTTCCTCGTAAACATCTTCAGAACTGGATGAGGGTGTCTGTACTGTGGATTGTGTGTTGGTGGTTGTATTAGGGGTAGTGGTGTTTTTGACGTTGTAAACAACAGGTAATTCGCTGGGTGTGCTGATGTTTAAACCAGTGTTTTGGGTGTCGTTAAAGCTAAAGCCAGAGAACATACTAGCCCCGGTTCCGCATCCAAATGCGATTAATGATATTACCAGGGCAACTGCTGCCTTTCCCTTTAATTCTTCTTTCATATAATCAAGCCTTCAATTCTCAAGTAAATTATTTTAGTAAAGTGAGGGTTTCCCATAAGAATATCTAAACCCGTATTAAAATTGATTATATAAACTAAATTGGTTTATATAAACTAAATTTGAATGGGCATAAATCTAAATTGGATTTAGTCAGGCAGTAAGGGCGTAGATTAAAGCCAGTACAATGGCGACCAGTCCAAACTCCCAGTAACCTATATTCCATCCAATAAGTGTGACCAGGAATACGAAGATGAATATCAAAATTACCCGGCCAGTTTTCTCCTGCATAAATTCAATAACTGCACGGCTGAACTCGGAGGGTACGTAGTATGCGTATATTCCATCGGCTAGATCAAAGACCATGACTGGTGAGTTGTTCCATATTTTAATGTCATCAGCCATTTGGGCTCTTTCCCCTGCTTCACGGCGACTTTTACCAATTCCAACCCGTAATCTTGCACCGTTATTGAGGGCATGCCATGAGGAGTCTATTCCTGCACGGAGTGCGGCGTCTTTGGTGGGTAGGTTGGCGATTAAGTCATCCCCACCTTCACGGTAACCTTCAATTCTGCCTTTGCAATCCTTTTCAATGAAACCTTTGATTTCATTCATGATCTCAACCAGCCGGTCACGACCCTGATCTTCAATGAACTGGGTTGAGTCAAAGGCATCAATGAATAAATAATTATCATAAACTGCTGGTGTTCCTTCCAGTTTGGTTATTTTGCTGGAGAATACTATGGCAAATTCACCGCCTAGTTTGGTGAATCCCACTCCAGAGGTTTCTCCGATTTGTTTGTTGAGGTTGATGGATCTTTCAATTGATGCAGCTCCCGTCATTCCAACTGCAGCCCGAACATCAATCTCGGTTTCCATACCCATCTTTATGAGCTCCACACCCACCCGGATAGCATCGTTTTTGGATAAAAGTCGGGAGACAATCTCGGTGTTACTCATTTCTACAATGGTACCATTTTCTTTTTTGATGAATTGCACAAACTGCTCGATGATCCGCTTGTTACCTCCAAATACTTCCACATAGAGGTAGCGGTCACTTCCCATGATTATGTTACTTAAAAGGGCGTATTCATTGACATCGTTCTCGGCAGGTTTAATTTCAACGAACCGGCGGTTTTCAGGTATGTTACCTCGCCCAACTTCTTTTAAAAGGTTTTGAAAGATATTTTCGGTGGTTATGTTGGCACGTTCTATTTCCAGGAGCATGGTACGGGTGTAGTTCACCATATCCACATATTCTGTTTCCTTCTCGTTGGTAGGATAATATTTAGTGCCTATACTTAAAACCCGGTGTTTCAAGAGGAAACCGAATAACGTTCTCAACAGGTAATTGCCTGCCATCTACTTGTCTCCTCCCTTTTCCAGATTTATATCATAGTGTCCGGGTTTCTCCATCAGCATGCTCGGTTTTACTGATACTATGGGGAACTTCCAGGTTCCTAACCGTGCAGCGACAGTGCTGGCAATGTTTCGGGAGTTTTTCTTAACAAAGGAGTAGTCGTGATCATTGATGGTGATGTTCACATCAAAGGGTGATTCCTCCAGTATTTCATCAGAGTAAATAATATTCAACTCAAAAGTCCCTGGTTTGGTGAATAAATCATTTCGAACCGCCACCAGTGGGGCGTGATCTAATTTCAAACGATCCCCTACAGTTACTGCAATATTACCAGCGTTTCTCACTGCGTCGCGGTAGTCGCGGGGGCTGACCAGTACAAAGATTATGAAGTCACTGGTTCTCTCGGCATCTTCCACCATCTTCATGACCTTATCAAACAGGGGTATTTTCATGAACATTCCTTCAATTTTGGAGTCTATACCCTCATCTTTAGTCTTGGATATGCGGTCAATTGCCTCCTTGGCAACTGCAATTCCTGAAAGTTTCTTGTTCTTTTTCAGTTTATATGAATCATAACCTTTCTTCTCAAATTCAGATAGGGTCTGGTTAGAAATTTTTTGTAGGATGTTTTTGATCTTTTTGGGCTGAGCAGAACTTCCAATTACTATGTTCTCCCCCTTAAAGCTATATGGAATTCTGCGACTGTTAATGTCTCTGAATTCATCGTAGAACTCACGGAAGGCATCGTTGGATAATATTTTTGCATCTTCTTCTTCAGCCAGATTCAGGATGTAATGATCTGCGTTGGTGCCTGCGGGTACCTGGTGTACTTTTTCTTCATCAAGGAGTTTATTGAATTCTTCCTTCTCATCGATTTCATGTCTCAGCGATGCATCAGCGATGAGAATAGGATGGTATCCTAACTTTTCCAGTGACTCTACTGCTTTAAGCAATTTACTTAGACTGGGTTTTCCATCCTTTTTTCCGAAGTGGGCTACGTTAGATGCATCCACAATTACCTGCAATCAATCACCTACACCTGTTTTCATACTTTGCCAGAGGGTGGGTTTCACCATTGGCAGTGTTCAAGAGGATATCTATATGTTCTTCATCTATATTAATGGTATTAAAGGAGGGTATATCTTTCCCCCTGAGTTTAAAGGAAGAAACTGTTCCAGCAGTTGCGAAAACAGTTTCATGAACTATCCATGTATGGGGAACATGCTTATGACCTGACAGGACCAGATCAGCATTATTTTCAATTAGGGACATTAATATATCACCAGCATCACTTAAAACATTTCTTTCACGGCCTGTACGGGGGACCGGGATAATATGATGATGTAATGCAATGATTTTGAATAAACCTTCTTTTGATGCATTTTTCATGGCATTTTCCATGAACCTCTGCTGTGATCGACCTACCTTACCGTAGTTGAGATCTGGTTCACTGCTATCCAGTCCAATAACTTTAAATCCATGATTTTTAACTTGAAGAGTACCGTACCTATCTTTAATAAGTTCTTCAAAGCAACAGTTTCCCAGATGACGGGAGTCATGGTTTCCAGGCACCACTAAAAGTGGTGTTTTGAATTGTTCCAGGTATTCTGCTGCCTGTTTTAACTCATTATAATATCCATTATCTGATAGATCACCGGTGACAATGGTGGCATCAACTTCCATCTCGTTGATTCTGTCAATGGCATCCAGGAGCAGTTCTTCGCGAAACGCCAGTGCCCCTACATGCATGTCAGAGAGATGGGCAATAAGTGCCATTTAACTTAACCTCAAGATAGCCTCGGCCAGGTCACCACCAGTTTCTTCAAGGGCTTTCCTGGCTTCTTCCGGGCTGACCCCGGTCTGGGTGGCAACTAAGTCCACATCATCATCTGGTATTACAAGTTCAGTTTCGATTTCTCTTTCTTTGGTTTTTCCAGATATCTGGTAGGTATCTTGACCCATGAAGTTCATCAGATTAACCTTGGGATTAGTGATTACCAGTTCTTTGCTTTTAAATTTAATGATTACTTCAGTGACACCTTTAACATCTTTCATGTCCATGCCCATTTGTTTCATGGATCTTTGCATCTGTTTTAGTTGTTTGGGGTTCATACCTGCGCCGGGTAACATTAAAAGCCTCCTTTTCTTGTCTTTACTGCTTGACCTGTGTTAAAATCAAGTATTTCTTTTCCATTTAATATTGACTTTCCAAAGGCCAGGAGTTGGTCTTCAGCATTCACTATCAATACTTCTTCCTTTGCATGGATATCTATATCACAATTTATAACGAATTTAGCAAATATACTTTTTCCTTCCCGGGCAAATGGTTCTGCATCTTCATTAACCACCACCCGATTTTTGGGGTAGGGGAGGTATCGGTGCAGCCTACGTGCCCCTTCCCTGGCCAGTACAAATACACCATCACTAGCCCTTAAAGTGGCAATGAGTTCTTCACCATCATAAACATGACGTATTTTCCCGGTTTTCCTGCTTTTAACTATTTGCACATCTCCATCAAAAAGACCATTCCCTGTGCCCTCCCCGAACTGGTAATCGGCAATCATTTTTATTCTTTTCTGATCATCCACCACTATATTTAATGGTTCAGGGAAATGATATTCCTCCATGGGAAGTGTGTTGAGGGTGAATGTTTGGGCTACTTCTTCACTGACTATGATCTCCTCAAAACCTTCGAGATAATCCTGTAGAACATTACCCACCATTTTAAGTGAATCTTCATCGTAACTATCCGGGGATTCATTCTGTGCCAGTGGATAAACCTGATCCAGTTCCAATGGAATCACCCCAAATGGCACATCAACCACAGTTAACTGCATATCTTCCAGCTGAGTTTCTATAATTTGTTGATTAAGACTTTCTAAACTTTGTTTAGGGTGTTCCCGGTTATCTTGCTTGGCTTCAATGTTTTCCTGTTCATTGGTAATTCGATAGAATTTTTCAGGAAGATCATAAAGACGTTCTGAGTAGGGTTTACTGCTCCGCGGAAGGAGCAATACACTCTTTTTGGAAGGGATTCTTCTCATCTTCTTCAGATGCCGGTACACCTCTGGACGATTAAGGGATTCCGGTCCGGTGTAGAAGAATGCTGAATTCTTGTAGGGAGGATCATATTTTTCCAGGTCTTCGGAGTAGTTTTTGAGACTTCGCAATGCTTCCAGTAAGAATGGATGGGCACGGCAACGCTGCTCAACCAGTTCCCAGAGACTTCCTTCCACTATGGCCTGGCGGATCATTCTCATCTCTGCAAAACTCACCCTTAAATTATGTATAGCCAGAAGCTCTCTCCTTTCCTCTTTTTTCATCTGCCGCAGCTGGTCTGGGGTGTAACTGGTACACACTTCACATGAACAGGGCATTTCATAAAGATTTTCCAGTTTTAATGTACCGCCCGGCATTAAAAGCCGGTCATCCTCTGCATATAAAATGTAAGCTGCAGAGTCAAACAGGTCGCATCCCATAGCTACTGCCAGGGCAAATATCATGGGGTGACCTGCACCCATAAGGTGGCGGGGTCGTGAATCAGGTAGATGGGTCACTGAGGCCATTACTACTTCCACTAACTCTTTATAACGGTAGGATTCCATGAGGGGAACTACCGCTCCAATGGGATGAACCTGGAAATCCATTTCTCCCAGTGCATCAGCACACCTGCTGCGCAGGTCAGGGTAGGTGGAGCCCTGCACCACAGAGTTAAGCATCAATTCATCCCTAACTTCAAGTGCTTCACTGGCTCTTTGGAGTGTTATTTCAAGCTCCCTCTCTGCACGTTCTCGTTTAACTGATGGAGGGGTGGGTATATCCAGAGATGTTCCAATGTCTGTCCCTATTTTTTCCTGGAACTCCACTATTTCCTGATTGGAGACTTGAACATCCCCATACAGAGAGAGCTGGAAAGACCCTGAATCTGTGACTACGGGTCCTGGAAAATCGATCAATTTATGAACACCCTCTTCCAGAGCTATTTCCCTTAGATCCTCATTTTTATATATGAGATAGGCATTGGTGATCACCACCTCTGCTCCGTAATCAGAAACCTGGATGGTTTGTTTTCCAGGGTGTATGACTGGCATTAGTGCGGGGGTTTTAATGGTTCCGTGGGGTGTTTTAAGAGTTCCAACTCTACCCCTGGCGTCTTTATATTTAATTTCAAAGTTCAAATTTATCACCTTTATAAAAAAATCTCTCAAAATTTCAATAAACTAGGTTTTAATCAGTTTCAGTCAATAAACAGGTTATCTATGAGTTTCTAGAAAACAATGTTTTAATCAATGTTTTTAATTTTAATTATAAATTCTATAATCTAAATTAATTTTAGTCTGAATTAATTATTTAATCTATTAATAGAATCAATTATCATTTAAAATTACCATCGGTAACTATCTTTAATCTTTTCTCCATCTCCTTGATCCTTGCCCTGGAAGTAGAAGGTCCCTTCTGACCACAGCAACATTTGCAATTTGAAAACTGGGGGCAGACCAGGAAACGGGATTTTGAGGAATTCAAATCACTAATACTTAATGATTCCAGGTGTTTGAGCACCCTTCTTTTTATTCTTTCATCATCTAAATTTCTTTCATCATCCAGATCATTGGCTAGATAGACCGGGGTTTTAACTGTTGAAGCAATTTTTGAGTTACCCCGGGTGGCTATCCTTTCTAAATGCCTATTTTCTATTATTTCTTTTGCTGAAAGGTTTAATTCAGGATCTCTGTAGGGTATTCCTGCATCAGATAGGGCGATCATGCGCTCATCAGCACTGCTCAGTGGTTTGGGAATTTTATTGAGTGAGGGGGATGCTATGGTTCCTCCACTTCTTCCCAGGGCTGGTCCTTCACCTATCTCAAGACCAGCGTCAAGGAGTGCGTATCGTACAGGGGCTGCAGAAGTGTAGGTTAAAATAACCCCATCTTCCTTAAGTAAGCTTCTAACTTTGGCCAGGAATTCTCTGCTGTAAAGTTCGGGGGATTTAGTGGGACTGAAAGGATCCAGAAACACGGCATCATAAACCTGGTTTTCAGGAATTTTCATTACTATTTTCCGGGCATCTTCACAGTGCACCCTAATATCTGCATTACCTGGTATTTCTTTTTCCTCGCCAGAGAATGATAGTAAGCCATTATTCATAAGATAGTTTTCAATAGCTTTTTTAATCACCTGATGAGATTCTGAATGAATGGATCCTGAAGGACTGGGTATTATCAGGGTTGCAGCCAGCACCTCCCATGATATTTCCACCATATCCATTTCTAAACGTTCTAATTCACCATTCAGAAGGGGGTTCATGATTTGTTCCAGGGCTGCTGAGGCATTGATTCCCAGTCCACTGCAAATATCCAGAATTGCAACTTTCTTCTTTCCCCTGAGATCTGCAGGTTGAGCGAATTTCTCACGGGCCTCACGCAGAGCACCATGGGTGGTGTGCATTGTTTCTATGGATTCATTCATCTTTTGTGACTTTAAAGTGTGGGTGCCATCGGCAGTTTCCACCAGGAAATCTTTAATTTTAAGAGTGGCCCATTCACGTGCATTTCTATCTCCTTTTTTCTCTTTTAAAGACCATTTCCGCACTATATCCATGGCCTTTTCTTCAGGAATCAAAGGAGTGTAAAAGGAAGTTTCGATTTTTTCCATATCAATAAAACTCTTAAAATTTTTTTTGAATATACTAAAAACTTTCTAAACTAAAAACTCATCTAATATACTATGTTTTACTGAAGTTGATTTTTACTAAATCGAGGTTTGGAAAATCCATAGTTTGATCAGGATTTATTGGGGTGTTGCAAATTATTTCATCTTCTTTATTTTTAGACAATTCCCATGGATACAATGATAGATGGGGATGGATGGAATTTTAATGATTTAAATAAGATTAATTAATTCAGGAGGTTTTTATTTGATTAAATGCTATTTAATATCCACTAATTAGCTATAATAAAGTAAATTAATATAAAATTGTTAGTAGGTTACATTCTGAAATAGAAATGATTCTTAAATAGTGATGGAAATATAGATTATAGTCTAAACATACAACTACTTAAAACTGCGGATACTATTTTTAATAGAGTCATAGTTTAACAAAATAAAGATTTTAATGTACCAAATTCTAATTAAATATTTAAAAATTAGGTAATATTTTAGGATAGGTAATATTTTTAGGAGATGTTGAATTGGTCAAGATCATTGGAATTGTGGGAAGTCCCCGTAATAATGGTAACACTGAAACTCTGGTAACTGAAGCCCTTCAATCTGCCCGGGCTGCTGGGGCAGAGACGGAACTTGTAAAGCTGGGAAGTGCTGAAATTGAACCCTGCGTTGCCTGTGATATATGTAAGGCAACTGGTGAATGTGCTATATACGATGATGTGGACGGAATACTGGAAAAAATGGTAGATTCACAGGGCCTGATCATTGGAAGCCCAGTTTACTTTGGAAATGTTACTTCTCAACTTAAAATGTTAATGGATCGTTCAAGGCCTCTAAGGATGGACTTCAAACTTAAGAATAAGGTTGGAGGGGCCATAAGTACTGGAGGTTCACGTAACGGTGGTCAGGAAACCACAATTACAGCTATCCATGAATTTTTACTCATCCAGGATGCCATCATCGTGGGCGATGGTGCGCCTATGGCCCATTACGGCGGAACAGGAGTTGGAGTTACTGCTGAGGATGAAGCGGGTATGCAAACATCCCGTAATCTGGGTAAAAGAGTGGCTGAACTGGCCATAAAACTCAATGAATAACAACCCCATAAAATAAATTAAATCTTAAAATTAATAGTGCATTATATGGTGCTTGTAAAGAGTTTTAACCCTCTCTTATTAATATAAAAGATTAGAATAAAATAAACAATTATATATTATTAAATTTAATATAATTCCTCTTAACTTTCAATCCCAAGGGAGAATTAGATTTGAAAACCACTGAACCCCCCCAAAATTCATCTGAAGAACAAAAAGGCATATACATTGTGTTGCCTGCTTACAATGAAGAAAAAACCATAAAAGAGGTTATGGGTGAATTGATTGACCTTGGTTTCAATCTGATTGTGGTTGATGATGGTTCCACTGACAACACATACCGTGTCTCCATGAACTTTCTGAAAAGTCATCCATCCCAGGTAAGTCTATACCGACATCCCATCAACCGGGGGTTGGGAGCCACGCTCAGAACCGGGATCGAAGCAGCTGTTTCCCATGAATCAAATGTAATCGTAACTTTTGATGCCGATGGCCAGCACCACTCCCAGGATATTCTCCCCCTCTGCCAACCCATAATCCAGGGTGAAGCAGATGTGGTGATTGGGAAGAGGAACTTCAAGGAGATGCCCTTCCGTAAGAAGTTCGGGAATGTTGTGATGAACATCATCACCCTAATTTTCTATGGTAAGGATGTTGAAGATTCCCAGTCCGGTCTCAGGGCTTTCAACCAAAAAGCAGCAGGGTTAATGGAACTTCATTCCCGTGATTACGGGGTTTCTTCCGAGATAATTGGAGAAGTGAGACGGAAAGATCTGCGCATGATTGAAGTGCCCGTAACCACTATTTATACAGACTACTCACTCTCCAAGGGTACCAATACCAGGGTGGGTTTAAAAATACTGGCCAGACTAATTAGGAATGTTTTCAAATAACATGTTTCAAAAATAATAATATATTTTCAAATAGTTAGGAGCTTTAAATAATAGAAGTAGGAGCAGTTTAAATAATAGGAGCACGGTTTCAATGATATTATACCAGTACATAGGATTGATTATAGGAATAATTGGCATAATAGTCACTTTTTTAAGATTTAAAGATGGAAAAATGTCCCTTAACATGCTCCTGGTGTGGAGTGCCATATGGATACTGCTAATTGTCTTCTCTATCTACCCTGACACCACCACCCTGCTAGCCAGTATTACCGGAATTGGCCGGGGACTGGATTTGATACTGATAATCGGACTCATCGGTTGTTATTATTTTATCTTCAAAATATACAACATAATGGAGAATATTGAAGAGGAAATAACCCATTTAGTCCGGGAAATAGCATTGGAAAAGGGTAGGTCAGAGGATAAAAGGGACGATACTTCCCCAAAAGATAATAAATGATGCAAATTAAGGACCATAAATACATAACCAGTATAAAATGGATTTACTAAATTAATTACCTAAAGAAAATTTGATTACCAATTGATTAGATTACTAAGTGATTTACTTAGATTATTAAGTGATTTACTTAGATTACTAAGTGATTTACTTAGATTACTAAGTGATTTACTTAGATTACTAATTGATTTTAAAGAAATGGATTTATTAAAAGATTAAAACTGTGATCATTTCGCACATTTTCTTGGGCTTTTTTTGATCCATTTTCGCCAGACCTCATCCCAGCGTGGATTATGTTTAAGTTTTTTACGACTTTTTAAATTGTAATGTAAAATTTTAAAGGTTTCCTTAGTTTTCTTCAGCCGGATGCATGAATAAATCAAGCGGAAAAATGTGAAAAATACCTTATGAGGGTATCTGAGTACTGCTCTGGCTATCACTGAGCGGGGATAGTAACGTAGAACAATTATGAGCCAGTTTTTACTCTGACGGTGCCATTTAAGCACCATTGAATCCTTCTTCATTCCTTTGATTAAATCAGGTGATGAAATGCTTCCGGAAACACCTCTTTTATGGTAAACCAGTGCTTTTTCTGCAAGGAAAGATTTATATCCACATAAACGTATCTTCCAGGAAAGATCCACATCCTCCAGTTCCACAAAGAAATCCTCATCAAATAATCCTGTTTTCTTTAAAACTTCACTGGGGTACAGTGCTGCGGCAGCGCAGGAACCGAAGATTTCCATGTTATTAATAGTTCCATTAATTCCGTTAACGGTACTATTCGCACTGATTGAATTTTTAAGAGGATATCCCATGCAAATATCCTCAGCACCCCACCAGTAGCACTCCTGTCCAAGTGAATCAATCGTTTCTCCGCTATCGTTTAAAAGTACCGGTTGGACGCTTCCCACAGACTCATCATTACCTGCCAGCTTTAGCAGCTCATCTAGAAAATATTCATTCACGGTAGTGTCATTATTCAGAAGTAGGATATAATCCGAATTCAAATATTCCAGGGCAAAATCCATCCCAATATTGTTTCCACCTGCAAAACCATAATTCTCATGATTTTTAATTAAAATCAACTTTTTACTAAAATCAAATTCAGGATCTTCTTTAATGGAATCTGTTCCATTAACCTCAGCCCGACCTATTTCCTTTTCATCAAATTCTGCTATCCCCACTGGGATGTGCTGGGAAAAATCCTTAATTTTATTAATAGAATCATCACTAGAATCATTGTCCACTAAAACAATCTGAAATGAGGAGTAATTAATCTTGAAAACAGATTTTAAACATTCTAAAGTGTCTCTGCAGTTATTCCAGTTTATAATTACTATGGAAACCCTGGGACACATCACCTGATTAATGGTTTTATTATTGTTCATGTTCTCCATCAATTCATTAAAATCCTATTAATAAGAGTGACTAGAATCTATATTCCATGAGTAATCTTTATCATACTAGTCATCTTTATCCCTTTTATTACTATGATTATTAATCCATATGGATAGGAATCAGGTATGGGCCATGAATCATTAGGAATAACGGAATCAGGTATGAATCATGAGCCATTAATGAAATCAGGATTTTTGATAATAGGAATCAATTGCACGGTTTAAATGATTCAGTAACCTTTTACCAGAATGTTTCAATGTCCATAATTCATTAACATGTTTAATGGAGTTGTCAGCTAATTTTTCAGCTTTTTCCTCGTCTAGAAGTAGTGCGGAAATTTCACGAGAAAAGGAGTATTCATCCCTTTCAGTGAGTATGCCATTGTACTCATGTTTAACACTTTCCCTTACACCGCCTTCTTTCACACCAACAACCGGGGTCCCGCAGCTCATTGATTCTAAGGGAACTAAACCAAAAGGTTCAAGGTAAGGTGCATAAACAACTAACCTCGCTTTATTGTATAATTGAACCAGTTCCTCATCACTTACTAAAACCCTTATCCTCAATTTAACCTTTAATTCAAGTGCCAGGTTTTCTAAATAATTCTTCCAGTGTGTGTTTACCAGATCAGAAACAATAACCAGTTCAGGGCGTGTTTTTTCATCAATTTTGCCCAATGATTTCAGGATAAATTCAAATCCTTTTTCGGGTATGCACCGGCCCACTGATAGCACAAAGTTTTCCTTTGGAACATCCAGTGGTTTAAATAAACCAGTGTCAACTCCCAAATAGGAGACCAGTGAATTAATACCATAACTTCTTAAAATAGACTCATGTGAAAAGTAAGAATTTACAACGGTATATTCGGAGTGACTGGCCAGTTTCCGGTCCATGTTAATCATACGAGAACCGTAAAATTTCAAACGAAAACTTTCCGAATCACTGGTGGTTTTAAGGCCAGCTTTTTTATAAAGTGTTTGAGAAATCCTGTTCTGGGAGAGAATGGGTTGCTGACAGTAGTAAACATGGGGCTTTTTGATATATTTCAAAAAGAAAGGACTCATGGTGTATTTATCCTGTTCACAGAATACCACATCGTAATCTTTTTTGTTAACCGCCTCAGCCATGTGTTTCTGAGTTTTTTCAAGATCTCTTATGGAAATTTTGGATGGAAAATATTTAACAGCAGAATATAAGAATCCCCCGAGGGTATTTTTCACCTGAAAAGTTTTAAAACTATGGGCTATATCTTTTAAGGATAGATAATCCTCGTCTGCTATTGAAGGTATGTAGACATCAACTTCGTGATCCCTGGCTAGAAATTCAACATTGTTGTACAATGCTCTTTTCGCCCCTCCAGAAGGCAGATTATGAAAAACTGCTATTTTCATTGGTATTCAACCTTTAAACCTAATATTGAATTAATTATCTATTTTACAATATTAATTTATGTCATTAGTTTGTTTATGTGATTAGTTTGTGCGGATTTTCTTAACAACTCTCTTAAAAAATCCCCTGAAACCTATTTCTGGATAGATTTTAATGGCCAGATCCAGTAGCTGGAATGGTTTTTTAAAGGATTTCCAAATACTCTTGGGTATCCATCTTAAAAACTCAGATTGCAAACCATACCTTCGAATGTAAGGATACAGTCTGTTTATATCAGTGATGCTTAGCCTGGTATCATTAGTTTCTAGTATGGCCATTAAATAAGCTTTTTTTCGCTGGTCAATGGTGAATTCTGGTGTTTCAGCACAGGGTTCCTCGCACATGAAATCTCCATCAACCCATGAAGAATGGTTAAGTAGATCAAAGACCGTCCCATTCTCATCATACCATTCCCTGATACTTGTTCCTTCAAAGGGTGTTATCATATTCCAGTATATATGGTCTGGTCTCATTTTCTTGGCATATTCAATGGAAGCTTTGGTTTTCTCAAGGGAATCATCTTCCAGACCAATTACAAAGCATAATGCCAGTGGTAATTTATGTTTTTTGATTAATTCTGCTGCTTTAGTAATATCATCTAATGTTTCACCCTTTTTAATCTTTTTAAAAACTTCAGGATCTCCAGATTCAACACCAATTCCTATTGAAGGGCATTTAGCTTTTTTTAGGAGTGATAAAATCTCATCATCAAGACCATCGGCGCGGGTATTGATGATGGTGAGGGGTAAATTGATATCGCTGTCCAGATATAACTTCAGAAAGTTTTTTACATGATCTTTGCGGAACATGGCATTATCATCATAGATAACCACGGATCCCATGCTCTTAAACTTCTCCTTAGCAATTTCTAACTCCTCAATACAATTTTCAATACTTTTAGGCCTCCATTTCCTGGTTGAAACCATTCTCACAGCACAAAAACTGCAATTGTAGGGGCATCCCCTGCTGGTTAATAGGGGGTAAATGAAAATTTCATCATGACCTAGAAATGTTGAAAAATCTGGGAATGGTAATTTTTCAGGATCAGGTGGTTCAGAACGAATAATTTGACCCTTAGAATTAGTATCAGCGTTTTTAACAACATCCACGATGGTGTTCTCAGCTTCACCAATCATAATATAATTAGCCTTGTCCACCAGGTCACTGTAATACAAGGTAGCGTGTGGCCCTCCAAAGATCACCGGTTTATTGAATCTGGATATTTCTTGCAGTATAATCTCTGCCTCTTTCATGGTGGCTGTATAAAGGGTTAAACCAATTACATCTGGTTTGAAATCCTCAAAAACCGCCTTTGGACTGGGTGCACTGGGGTTGAATTGATAATCAACCACTAATACTTCATGTCCACTGTTTTTCAACACTGCAGATAACATTGCCAGGCCTATATGGGGTGAATTGCTATCGCATTTTTCTCGTTTGGCATTGAAAAACAATATTTTTTTGGATTTATTATTCGAACTCACTTAAACACCACTAGTTTATGAAAATACTCTTTAATGATAAACATTTTTTGAATAAGACTTCTTTATGAATAACTAATAATTATTCAGGTGGGATATAATATTTTCAGCTGTATATATGAATTAACTAAAAAATATAATTACTAAAAAACCTGTTCATACACCTTCCAGGTTTCACTGGCAGTTTTCTCCCATGTGAACATTGCAGCTCGTTTCAGGCTTTTATTGGTCATTTCATTCTTTAAATCTTCATTGGTTAATACTTGATGCATTGAATCTGCAAAAGCATTGCAGTCATCAGGATCCAGGGTAAATCCTGCATCGCCAATCACTTCAGGTAGGGATGATGTGTTGGATGTGATCACCGGAAGACCACAGGCCATGGCCTCCAGTGGAGGTAATCCAAAACCCTCGTATAAAGAGGGGAATACAAATACATCGGCAGCATTATAAAATTTTAATAAATCCTCATCAGGCACATAACCCGGGAAAATAACATGTTTTGAAAGGCCCAGTGATTCTACGGTTTTTAATATTTCTTCAGAACCATACCCTAGACCACCTATTAATACCAGTTTGGATTCAACTCCCATTTTTAATAGTTTATAAAACGATTTAATCAAAAGGAGGATGTTTTTCCTTAATTCCACACTTCCGGCGTATAAAACAAAGGGAACTGAAATACCATATTTCAATTCCAGCTCCTCCCTGATTATGGATTTATCTTTAATGAATTTGAAATTTTTACCAGGAGCGAGGGGTATGACCTTTATTTTCTCTTCCGGAATCTTAAGATAGTTAATTAGATCACTCTTGGTGTTAACTGAATCGGTGATTATACAATCAGGCCTATTTTTTATTAATTTTAAGGTGGGTCCCCAGAATTTATAGAAAAAAGGAAGTTTTTTACCGAACAAAATGGGAATTAGATCATGGACTGTCAGTATTTTTTTAACATTTTTATTTATGAAAAAGGGACTAACTTGGGGGAACATATGAGACGGTAAGTGGAAAACATCTATTTCCTCTTCTTTAAGGGACCTGGATAGGCTTAGAGGATTTGCAATGTTGTGTGGGAAAGAGTTTATAACCACATCATTCACTTTCTGGTAAATAACATCATCTGATTTTTGATAATGGATTAAAGAGATATTCCTTGAGTTATCTGCTTCAACCATAGCGGTGACAATATTGTAAAGGTAGTTATTTATACCCGTCCGCTGTATGTCTAAAATCCATGAAAGCATTCCTATATTCATTTTTTTCACATTTAAGATTATTTTTCATAAATACCCACAAATAAAACGTTTGCTAGGGGATAAGGAAACCCGTAACGTGCTTCAATAAAATCAGAACCAAGTTCAACCCATTTATTGGATTTAGATATTCTTTTGAGATAATAGTTTTCAGTGAAATTTATCTTCCCTGTTTTGAGAAAGTTATCAAGGTGTGGGTTTCCCCCTATGGGTATGGTGACAATTAATTTACCACCAGGGGCAAGGCAATTTTTTAGATTATCCAGGGCCAAGAAAACTTTTTCAGGATCTTGGGGTTCCTCATCCCAACCCACATGTTCCAGGGTGGATATGGTAACAATTAACCGGTAACGCTTTTTGGGATTGTAATCCACAACATCATGGTTAATCACTCCATCGGCTTTCTCATATTTATCAACAACATCATGACATGTTTTGAAGTAATGGGAAAGAACGTTTCCAACCTCAAGAATCTCATCACAACCATATTCATCCACATATTTTTTTATAATGGGAATTTCAACAGATCTCTCGTTTCCCCAGGCCTCGTTGTATTCATGGTAGAAATATCCGTATTTTTCTCCATTAAATGTAAATTTACGAAACAATTTGAGGGTTTTGGAATAAGAGTAGGGTAAAATATAATAATGATCATTTAGTGCGCGTTTCATTATATTTTTAATTTTTCGAGAAAAATAGGTCAGAATCATGACATCGGGTCCTGAAATTTCTTTATAAAATTGATATTGATTATCGTGAATTAATAATTATTTATACTATGGAGCAATTCCTTTTAAACTTTCATTGTATATGTATAGCCGAGTTTTATATGTTGTAATTATGTCCCTTCCTGTTTTTTCTGATTTTTCAATGCTTTTTCTGATTAATTTTTGTTGATTAAACTTTTTAACAGTTTGAAATCTTCCTTGTCAAATGTTTTGGTAAGTACTAAAGCCACCGCATATGCTATCAAAACAATTACAAGTAAAATAATGGTATTTAAACTGTTCAGGATCATGAAAAGAATTACCATAATCAAACTTGAAAAAATAATTTTAGGCAAATCCTTTATCAATTTTTTTAAACTCACATTCTCTGTCTTACACAGAATATACACCAAAAGAGGCACACTCACCAGTTCGGTGATAACAGTGGCAGCACTGGCACCTAAATAACTATATTTTGGTATTAACACTAAATTCAGTGCCACGTTTAAAATAACACTGAATCCGGTGATCTTTGTGACAACAATTTGTCTATTGATGGAACCCAGTAAAATACCTGAGAGTCCATTTATAAACATGAAGATGATGGTCCAGATTAGTATCTGTAGAGCAATTATAGATGGGGAGTAAGCAGGCCCATAAATTAGTAGAATTATTTTATTGGCTAACACGGATACAAGCAGGGCAATGGGGATGCTGATTATTAACAGGTATTTGAAAGAGCGCTCATAGGTGTATTTCAGGGATTCTTTGGAATCCTTGTAGAAACGGGACATTACCGGGAAAATAGCCACTGTAAAAACTGAATATAAAGATAGAAAAACAAAAACCAGTTTATATGCTGCATTATACCAGCCTACAGTTTCATTACCTACCATAACCGAAAGCATAACAGAATCTATGGAATAATAGACCGTTACAAATATCCCTGCAAGTCCAAAGGGCAATGCTTCCTTTAGGGTGGACTTCCAGAAGTCAAAATTGACTTCAAAGTGAGGAATAGAATACTTCCAGAAGTACAGTACCATGGTAAATAGCAATGTTAGGGCGTTTGTGATTAAGTAAACAGATGCAAAGTATATGATATCTAATTTGAAGTATATCCCAATCATAACTCCAAAGAACATTAAAAAACTATTTATAACGGTGACAACCGAAAAATAATTCATTTTCTCATATGATTGGAATACAGATGTGAATGCTCCAACAAAGGCATTGATTATTACATATAATGAAATTATGTAGATTATATCTGTAACCAGAGGAGAGTATCCGATTAGGTTAACTGTTAATATCAGCAGCCCGAACATCAGGAAAGATAGAAAAAATCGGATAACTATCACATTTGACAGGTATTTATCCCTGAAAGAATGGTCACGGGCAAGTTCTCTGATCATCAATGCTCCCAAGCCCATATCAACCACGATGCCAAAGATTCCAGTAATGGAGAGGGCCAGAGATAGAATACCAAATCCTTCAGCGCCCAAATAACGGGCAGTGTACATGGTGATGAAAAAACCAATGATATATGTTATGATCTGGGAAATAAACAGAAATCCCATATTCTTGGCTATGCCCTTAACTTTATTCATATGAATAACCTGTTTAAGTCTGAAAGAGTGGATTAGTTTTAATATAAGCTAAATTTATTTGTTATTATCACTTTTGACATCTATATTTTAATTTGTCCCAATAATCTAATCTATATTGAACATACTTGTTCAACTCTGATTTAGATTTCTGAAATCATTTATACCATCGGAAATTGCCCTTAATCCTTCTTTTGAAGTTTCCAAATCCTCTTTTAAAAGCATCAATATTATGTTAGCCAGGAGGTAGAATACGAAGAATATGATGAAAGTGGTTTTTTGAAGTCTGGATGCAAAGCGCCACATGAATATCAGACGATTCCTCACCAGGTAATGATAAATTACAAAGTAACTGAAATAACTATCCCATGAAACTCCTATCTTATGCCATATCCGTGCCTGGGGGACGTATAAAAGTTTATACCCATTTGCCCTGATTCTGAAGCAAAGGTCAGTGTCTTCCCAGTATGCAAAATATAGGGGATCAAAAAGCCCCACCTTCTCCAGCACTTCCCTTTTAAACAGAATAGAACAACCTTCAATGGTATCCACAGTACGCGATTGGTCACACTGACCATCATCAGCCTGATCCTTACAGAATCGCTTCCCCCTACCTATGTAAAGGTTGAATTTCTCACCCGCATGACTTATAACATCTCTTCTACCCTGGTAATCATAATAATAAACTTTGGGTGTGACACAGCCAATATTCCCATCTTCTTCTGCAGCATTCACCAGTTCCAGGAGTAAATTTTCATGAACCACAGTATCGTTGTTTAACACCAGGATGTAATCAGAATCCAGTTTATCTAAAACAAAATTCATAGCCAGGTTATTACCCTTAGCATAACCATGATTTTCATTATTAAGAAGAAGAATTAGCTTTTTATCAGAAGGAATTGAGGTAAGTTCATTTTTAATATTTCCGGGATTATAGTATTCTTTTTCAGGAAATTCAAATACTTCTAGTGGTTTATTCAGAGAATTGTATTCAAAAAACCCAGATTCAACCGTTACCAACCCCTGTGCATACTGTTTAATTTTATGGATGGAGTCATCCTGGGAAGCATTATCCACAACCAGGACCTCATAATTGGGGTATTTAATCTGGTAAATGGATTCCAAACATTCCACAGTGTCTTCCCAGCCATTCCAGTTTAAAACGATTATGGAAACCTGGGGGGCGGCCTTATTCTTCATATGATTTTTATTTCTCCAGCATATCTAAACGTGTAATAATGTTTTTCATTACATTTTTTACAATTATCTTTTAAGAAAACCTTTTAAAAAGCCAATTCCGTATCCAAAGTGTACAATAGGAAATATAATCATTGAACAAACTCCTTTCCAATTATTGATTTTTATGGAGATAATAAACGCATAAATCAGATCAATAACGATGTAAATAAGAATAGGGGCTGATATTAATAAAAATATGTTTAATCCCATAAAACCAGTTCCCAACAGGAATAGAACTATCAAAAATAAAATTGGATAAAAAAAAACGATTAAAGGAATGAGATGATACCAGTGTAATGTTTCTGGATACTTTCGGGTGAATCTGGCTCTTCCTTCCCCATAATTAACCATCTGTCTCGAAAATTGCTGGGGGTTGCTGCGGCGGTACTGATGAACCAGTGCAAGGGGGTGCTTCAGGAGCAAGTAACCTGCTTTAATAAGTTGATAGTTGAAATCAGTGTCTTCACACTGAGTCATGGTCTCATCATAGGCTACTTGTTCATTTAAGAGGGTGGAACGCCGGTAAAGGGCAAAAGCAACGGTTTCTACAGGAACGATTTTATCACTAGAGGTGTATGCTGTTCCAAACCCACCGAAAAATGTTTGTAGAGAATGGGCAATTGTTTTGCCAAAAAACGAGTCATCCTGAGGGGATGAATAGGTTGAACCAACACCTGCCAGTTTACATCCATGGGAGTAAGTTTTAAAGGTGTTGTAGAGAGTTTCCAGCCAATCTTCGTCCACGTAACAATGACCATCGAGATAGGCCACGTATTCCGCACCAGATGCATTTAAACCAATGTTACGACCAGAACTTATAACCTCCAGAGGGTTTTCAAGCAACCTCACCCTGGAATCGTTTTCAGCCATTTCACTGACAATTTGGGGTGTTCTATCACTGGAAAGTCCGTCAACAACCAGAATATGGATATCTTTAATAGTTTGATACTGCAGGCTCCGGATACATCTTCGGATGTATTTTTCCTCATTCTTTACCCCTACAATGATATCTATAAGACTCATAACACACCATATAAACCTAAATTATCATTATCTCTGGAAGTGGGGAAGTATAGTTTAATTCTATACCTGATATTAGTTATTATGGATAAATTCGAATATTATTATTCTATTTACCACCTTATTGGTATTATATTTAAGTAAAAAATAATTAAATAACTCATTTTTTAAGAGCTATTTAATCCTTATTTAACATTCTATTTACAAAACTAACCAATTTTTTAGCATCACTTTTCTTAATATCTTTGAATTCAATTTCACCTTCATTGAATATGATTTTCAATGTCCTTCTCTTTGAAGCAGCAAGGAGTGCTTGGCCAGATGAAATTAGACCAGCAATACCTGATTTTTTTTGAGTTTTAGGACTGATAGTACTGGTATCTTCTATACTGAGGATATTCTCAAATCCAATAAATTGTCCATTACCTGTTTCTATTCCTTCACTAAGAACTTTAATAGAGTGACCAGGACCCATTCCTTTAATGATATAATATCCCTTAACATCCAATATTTCCTGTAATTCTGTAGCGTGTTTAACTTCCTCAAGTTTTGAATCATGGTTTAATTTCAATATATTCTCTTCAATATCTTTTTCTTTGTTAGTGGATGGTTCATCAACGGGTGAGTCATCCTCATGATTTTCTGTTTCCGCATGACTACCCGAGAGAGATTCTGTGTAGACTAATTTTCCACCACACTCACATTCATCACTAAAATCTTCTGCCTTTTCCCCTTCTTGAAGCTCGTAATAACCCCCACAATTTTCACAGATTAAATATGTCATTTAAAATCTCCTAAAAATTTTTGTAATTTGATGATTTACCTATCTATGATTTACCTATCTAAATTCTCTTCTTATACCAACAAATCTATTTTTTTGTTCTTGTAGTAAGGTTACTTGTTCTTGTAAGTAAGTTACCATAGATCACTATAATCTTGATTAAACAACATATCCAATTAAACAACATATCCATATAGTAACACATTCTAATTGGATATTAAATTAGGTTAGACTATTCGAAACTAATATGATATTTCATGGTTTGTAATAGTTCTAACTATTATAATGGGATAATGGGTTTGAATTTCATTTGAATATATAATCTAATTGGATTTATAATCTAATTAGAGTTGGAATAAATTAGAATCTGTTTGAGAATATCTAATAAGAAGAAACATGTTATAAGGTGAATGATTTATGATTTACTTTAGAGGCTGCCTGTCACGGGAAAAACTGCAAAAAATCCCGGATGCCACAGAAAAACTGTTAAAAAAAGCAGGAATCAATTACAAAATTCTGGATAATGAGGGGTGCTGTGGTTCCGTGCTTTTACGTACCGGTTTTCACGATGATGCCCTTAACATAATGCAGGACACTCTACAGGATCTTAAGGGTGAGAAGGTTCTGGTCTCCTGTGCAGGATGCTATCGTACTTTTAAGGAAGATTATCCTGAGATTTTAGGCCAACAAATTGATGTTATCCACACATCTCAACTTTTCAGTGAATTAATCGAGAAGGGTCAGCTTGAACTATCCATGACCAATGAAAAGGTAACCTACCATGACCCCTGTCACCTGGGACGTCATATGGGTGAGTATGAAACTCCACGTAAGGTTATGGATCCCTACGCGGAACTGGTGGAAATGGAACGCAGCCAGGAGAAAGCCAGATGTTGCGGGGCTGGTGGGGGTGTTAGATCCGCCTTCCAGGAGTTATCTGGAGAAATTGCCTGTAAACGCCTGGATGATGCCAAAGGTACCGGTGCTACAACTCTAGTGACCTGCTGCCCATTCTGCATTCTCAACCTGGAGTCCCAGGAAGATTCTTCCAGTGATAACCTAACTGCTAGTGATAACCTAACTGAAGAAAAAAAAGGAAATCTGAATATCATTGATTTATCCCAATTTTTATTAAAGAGGCTTAATCATGAATGATCCTTCCATCAAAATCATGAACCGATCCTTCAATATACTCAATAAAAGAAGGGCAACCCTCCTTAAGGATGAACGTACAATTGCTTTAAAGAAAAGGGTTAAAAAGATCCGGGAAAATTCCATTGAACATCTACCTACCCTCCTGGAAAAAGCCAAGGAAAACCTTCTAAATAATGGGATCGAAGTAATCATGGCCCAAGATGCTGAAGAAGCAAGAGAAGCCATTTACCAGCTGGTTAAAAATGAGAATATAGTGGCAAAATCCAAATCCAACACCGCAGGAGAAGTACAACTCACCGAATACCTGAAAAAAAAGGATGTGGAAGTTCTGGAAACTGATTTAGGCGATAGGATAGTGCAGTTTCATGAGAGTAACCCCACCCATCCCATAGGACCGGCCTGTCATCTTAATATGGAGAACATAGCGGAAATTGTATCCGATGAGTTCAATATAGAGGTTAAAGCTGAACCACGAGCCATTCTGGATGTAGTGAAAGAGGATATCATGGGGAAAATTTCAAAGTGCAATGTAGGTATCACCGGTGCCAACTCAGTGTCTGCTGAAGACGGTTCCTTTTTAATGGTTCATAATGAAGGCAACATAAGCCTACTCACCCTCTTAGACCTTCACATTATCCTGGTGGGTATTGATAAGTTAGTGCCCACCCTGGAAGACGCAGTGTCAGTGGTGAAACTGGAGACCATCTACGCCACTGGTAAAACAGTCCCGGCTTATATGAATGTTATATCTTCCCCATCCAAGACTGCCGACATTGAACAGATTATCTTAAATGACATGTACGGTGCTAAACGTGTGGTGGTAGTGTTTCTAGATAACGGACGTACTCAGGCTCTTCAGGAAAAAAAGGAATCTTTATGGTGCATTGGTTGTGGGGCCTGTATTGTAAACTGTCCAGTGTACACCACCCTTGGACCAGAGTTTGGTTACCTGCGCCATTTAGGTGGTAGAGGTGTTGTTTTAAGCCATTATATACATGACGAAATGGTTTGTTTCGACTCAGGGCTTTTCAAGTGCACTTTATGTGGTCTGTGCACGGTTGAATGTCCAGTGGAGATTCCGGTAAATATTATGCTGGAAGAGTTAAGGATGGAATCTGTTGAAAAGGAAATTTATCCAGAAAAACATGGTAAAATCCGGAATAACCTTAAAAAGAGAAAGTCTCCATTTAAACAAAGGAATAATAAATTAATTTAAAATAAGTAATTGCCATAATAAGAATCATAGGTTTTAAATATTAGTTACAAGACTTGATATATAATAAAAAGGAGGAATCATATTTGCTTCTCTTGATCAGTCCTATAAACACACAAGAAGCACGAGAAGCCATAGATGGCGGTGCAGATATAATTGACGTTAAAAATCCTAAAGAGGGTTCACTAGGGGCTAATTTCCCCTGGGTCATTAAAAATATACGTGAAATAACCCCCAAGGACATGCAAGTTAGTGCAACTCTGGGGGATGTCCCATACAAACCAGGAACAGTAGCCCTGGCAGCTGCCGGTGCAGTTGTTTCCGGTGCAGATTATATCAAGGTAGGATTATATGGTACCAAAAACTACTCTGAAGCCCTGGAAGTAATGGAAAACGTGGTTAAAGCTGTTCATGAATTTAACGATGATGCAGTTGTTGTGGCATCAGGATATGCCGATGCACATCGCGTAGGTGCAGTGGACCCAATGGACATACCCAAGGTAGCTGCAGATAGTGGAGCCGACCTGGCTATGGTGGACACTGCAGTTAAAGACGGGAAAACACTTTTTGATTTCATGAATGAAGAAACCATTTCCCAGTTCACCAATGAAATACACGATTATGGCCTTAAATCCGCACTCGCCGGTTCAGTCACCAAAGAACAGTTACCCCTACTTGCTGAGCTTGGTTGCGATGTGGCAGGAATACGAGGTGCTGCCTGCGTAGGTGGAGACCGAAATTCCGGACATATACATCATAAGGCCGTTGCCAGCCTAAAAGAGCTGGTTGAAGGTCTTTAAAAGCTGGTTGAAGGACTTAATAAAATCCACTTATACTAGCTTAAAACTTTAATACAAAACTATCTCTAAATAATTACAGTAGAGAGAGGTGATCACGAGTTGATCCTACATGAATGGTGATTGGACATAAGTCACTGTTAGTTGATTTTAAAGATTCACTTTTAATTTTAATCCACCGTAGTGGAATGGAGGAGAAATGTTATGTTTTCAGATAAATTGAAAAAAGCCCCGGAAGGATACACATTTGATGACTTTTTACTGGTTCCAAACATATCCAATGTTGAACCTAAAGATGTAGGAACTAAAAGCAAGGTATCGCGAAATTACAGTCTCAACATCCCATTTGTGAGTTCGGCCATGGACACAGTTACTGAGGCTGATATGGCCATTGCACTGGCTCAAGAAGGCGGTTTAGGAGTTATTCACCGTAACATGAATATTAAAGAACAGGTGGCAGAGGTTGAAAAAGTCAAACGTTCCGAGGACCTGACCATAAGAGATGTTATAACCACTTCTCCAGATAGTTCCATCCATGAAGCCAGTATCATTATGGATATGGAAGATGTCAGTGGTCTTCCAGTGGTGGATAATGGAAAGGTAATCGGTATTATCAGTAGGCGTGACATTAAACCCATTATAAACTCCGATGCTCAGAAAAAGGTCCGTGAGTTCATGACCGAGGAAGTGGTGACCATCACTGAATCAGCCACTCCAGAGGAAGCATTGGACATTGCCTATGATAACAAAGTGGAACGATTACCCATAGTTCGAAATAACCGCATAGTGGGCATTGTAACCATCAGAGATATATTAGAACGTAAAAAGCACCCTAACGCTGTCAGAGACTCTGATGGACGTTTCCTGGTTGCTGCTGCCACTGGTCCCTTTGACCTGGAAAGGGCCATTGCCCTGGATAAAGCAGGAGCAGATATTATTGCCATGGATGTAGCCCACGCCCACAAACCAGATATTATAAAGTCCGCCAAGAAAATAAAAGATAACATACAGGCAGACCTGCTGGT